>CEUZ01290887.1_pt1 | contig 568216 bp, 542 predicted proteins | sample 361511 | NCBI WGS metagenome assembly CEUZ01 (sample SAMEA2622822, study PRJEB7988) | marine metagenome | biome: marine biome (ENVO:00000447); feature: surface water layer (ENVO:00002042); material: "saline water (ENVO:00002010), including plankton (ENVO:xxxxxxxx)" | depth 5 m
AATGCCGTCTACTTCGCTATGAGCTTCACTAGCCGCTAAAACTTTCTGCAAGTTTCATGGCCAACTGAGGGTTCGAGTACTTCATAAGAGCGGTTTTATTCACTACCTTAGCGTAATGCTTGTCCGACTTACTAAAAAAATACTGTGAAACATCGGAGTCTTTTAAAAAGATCGTATGCCCCTTTCCACCAAACTTTCTGATAATAAAATTACTATCAAGAAAACAGATCTCTCTAATCATAAAGTTTCTTGCAATATAAATAAGAATACAGTGATCTGATAAATCCACTAGGGACTTTCTCATCTTTACCCCTTTCGGAGATGAGATATCGGCCCAGTGAACCTTCACTTCAATTCTTTTATCTTCTAGGTAGAAATCAAAGCCTCTTTGAGAAGCGGATTTTCTTTGCTCTAATCCAAAAATAGCTTTGGCGTACCACTCTCCCAATTGAACAGGAAGATTCTTTCCATTCATTAGGATCTGCTCTGCTTTCAAGGTTTGATAACACTTATTCACTAATTCAATAGAATCAAAAATTTCCTTATTATTAGGAAGGTGAAGAATTGAGATTTTCTTGGAGAAAGTTCTCGTTAACTTACGACTGAACTGAGCTTCAAACCACTGAGGGAAATGCTCGTATTCAAACAATTCGTAAGTATCGTGAACTAGGCCAAGCTTAAGCAGATCTCTTGGTGTAGAGATCCCCTCAATCTTTTTGACAAGGTACTTTAATGGAGCAAACTCGTTTGGGCTTTCGCCCATCACATAGATTTCATCTTTGTCGTAATCCGTGCTTCCGTGAGTCTCCTGGTTAAAGTCCTTTATCTCGCGATTAAGAACTTCGAGGTTCATGTAATTTCCAAATTTTAAGTTTAAATAATAATCTTGTTTATCTTAACACTTAATCAGCTAAACCTGAAAGCTGGATATATCTTCACCAAACTCTAAAATTGAAGAAGGAATACCCGCGTGTTTCGTTAAACAATGCTTACAAAAGACTTTAAAATCAGCCACTTTGCTTTGATAAAAAGCCAGCTCGTCCCCTTCAGAGCTACTTAGCTTTTGATGCGCCAAATTAGCCGCATCTAACAAACGCCAAGCAACAATTAAATGACCACTATAGTTAAGAAAGTCAGTGGCAGATTCGAGAACTTTATCCGTTTCTTTTTTGGCCGCCATTTTTCCAAACTCTTCAAGCATGGCAGCTCCATTCTTTAAGTATCCAGTTAGGTATTTAATTTCATCTCCGAAAGCCGTTGGATCTGCTTCACCAATAGTTTTGGTGATTTTTCCCACTACTTTTTTAAAGGTTTCACCTTGTTCCCTGAGGTTTTTTCTCATGACAAAGTCGATGGCCTGGATTCCATTAGTCCCTTCGTAAATGGTTCCAATCTTACAGTCCCTAGCAAATTGTTCAATTCCGTATTCACTACAAAAACCGTAACCACCATGAACTTGTATCGCTTCAACGGAAACATTAAAACCTTCATCAGTGCAAAAGGCCTTACAAATGGGAATCAGAAAAGCGATTTCCTTAGCTGCTTCTTCGTCACCTTTTTCTTCAGCGTCAAAAAGATTTCCGGTATATAAACAAAGTGCTCGCATACCTCTTGAATATGCTCGCATTCTTAAAAGCATTCTCTTTACGTCTGGAAGATTAACAATCTCGGTTCCAAATTGACTTCTCTCCTTAGCGTATTGCTCTGTAAGCATGGTCACTAAATTGGCTTGCCCATCTCCCTGAAGTGCAACTAAGAGTCTGGCTTCGTTCATCATAATGAACATATTGGCCATACCTTCAAATTCTTTACCAATAAGTTCGCCCTTACAATCCCCGTTACCACCAAAGGTCATCTCACAGGTAGCACTACCGTGAATTCCCATCTTCTCTTCAATCTTTGTACAAACTACATTATTTGAAGATTGATCTTCATTTAGTTTAGAAACAATAAAAAGAGAAAGCCCTTTTGTTCCCTCTGGAGCTCCAGGAGTTTTAGCTAGAACTAGATGAATAATATTTTCGTAAAGGTCATTATCCCCGGAAGAAATAAAGATTTTTACGCCTTTAATATTATAAGTCCCATCGTCATTAGGTGTTGCTGTGGTTGTACTAGCACCTACATCAGATCCCGCTCCCGACTCTGTAAGACACATGGTACCGCCCCAACGTCCTTCCATAATTGGTGCGATGTATTTTGCTTTTTGCTCATCACTTCCCACTTTATGAATAACATTCAATGCTCCGGCCGTAAGACCTGGGTACATTGAGTAGGCCACATTCGCTCCAATAGAAATCGATTTACAGGCAAAGGTAATGGCCGCCGGAACAGGCATTCCACCAATATCTTCAGGATAACCAAGAGCAAACCAACCATTTTCATAAAAAGCCTGATTTGCTGTTTGAAACTCTTCCGGAACGGTTACGGATCCGTCTTTTAAAGTCACACCCTTTTCATCACCTGGCACTCTAGTGGGATAGAGCTCCTTACCAGAAAAATAATCAAACTGCGTTATAATCTCTTTTAAGTCCTGCTCTCCATAGTCAGCGGAGTTATCCTGAATCTTTAAGGCTTCAAAAAGATTGAATTCAATATCTCGTAAATCAGTTTTATATTGGGCCATACCATTCTCCTCAGGTATTAATCGATAGACCCTTTAATTATAACTTAGAAAAGATTTGGCGCTAGTTGAGATGTGTCAGGACATTTAAAGCATTTTAGACAATAAAAAAGCCAGTTATAAAACTGGCTCTTTTATTGGGTCGTTATTTACTTCTGTGGGATTAGAATCCTACAGTAGCTCCTCTATAAAAAGTAACGTTTCCATTTGGTGATTCAATCCATACTGGGTTGGCACAAGTTGTTTGGTTAAAGTCTAGAGTGATAACGTCTCCGTCACTTTCTCTTACTTTATAAACATTGTTTCCAAGCTGCATGATTGCTCCACCTGAGTTATTAACTTCACTTACTAGTCTGCTAACAACTTCAGATACACTGTTTCCGTATCTGTTTCCTGAACAAGCTCCGTTTAAGTTTGCAAAAACAGTGAAGTCACTAGTTTTGTCATACTCACGTGAAGTTGTATCAAAGATCCACCAGCTGCTTTCCTCAATTGAGAAAACTCCATCTTCAAAGTGAAGATTTAATGGCTGACTTAGTGATTGGAATCCACCGTACTGATTGCTACTTAATCTACTTAGTACAGAACCTGCACCTGAAGAGTAAGCATTGTTTCCATTGTACGTGTTATCGTAACAATTTCCGTATGCATCACAGAATTGGTTGGCGACGGCATTTTCAGGCGTCTTGTTTTTCTTTTTCCCACAGGCACTAAATCCAATCAAAGTTAGTACTAGTAGAAGGTGTGCTATTTTTTTCATTTCTTTCCTCCTGTCCATAGACTTATGTCTAAAGAATTAATTAGCTAAAATTTAAGTTCACACAAATATGCATTTATAATTGCAACGTCGGTGCCAAGTTTTAGGAGGGGATTACAGCTACTTAGCAATTGCCTTTTCAACAACTTAGGAACATCTGTCTATTTTTTATACAGATTTAGAGAATTAAGCAGCTGGAGTTTAGTCCTTTAATTTTAAAGACTTACAGAGACTTTAGATAATTCTCTAGACGGTCGGCACCCTCTTTTAGGCGAGGACAGTAGGTTTTGATGAAGCTATCGTCTAAAATTTTACCACTTTCAAGGGCCCTTAAAGCCTCTTCTCCATCGTAATCTACAGAGGCAATTCGAACTCCAAAATAGCTTTCATCGAGGTAGAAATCACTACCAGGGAGAACAGCAATCAATAACTTATCAAAAATTTCCTGAGCAAGATCGGAACAACTTTTAATACCAAGGCTCTTTAATTTTTCTCTGTAGTTTTCAAAATCTGGGAATAAGTAAAAAGCACCTTCCGGCTTTGGGCAATTAAGCCCCATAGAGATAAACCTTCCGTGAAGATACTCCCCTGCAAGCTTATGAATTTGAGTGCACTGATTGATATGCTTTAATAAGTCTTCATTAACGGTATAGGCAGCTAAAGCAGCGTATTGAATTGGAGCTGAGACGGCACTAAAGGTTTCGCTAATCATAGAGCAAAGCGCCTTCGTTAAGTTAGAGAAGTTTTCAGGGGCAGCGAGGATACCTAATCGGTAACCACCAGCTCCATGAGATTTAGATAAGCCTGTGGTTATAATCGTTCCCTCTGGGTAATGATTATGAAAGCCCATATAAGAATCACTCTTAAAGTTTACCAAGCTATAAATCTCATCACTAATAACAACGACCTGATGCTTTCTACAGACCTCAACAAGGGCCTTAATTTCTTCTGAGCTATAAAGTGCTCCCGTGGGATTAGCAGGGTTATTTAAAATGAGATTTTTTTGCTCTCCCGGAAATTTAAGGCAAGCACTCTCTAGTTCATCTGGCATCATCTTATAAGAGTTAGATCGCTTGGTTAAAATAGACTCAATGATCTTTCCTCTAATATTTACCTGCGGTCCGTAACTAACCCAGCTAGGAGCAGGAACCAGAACTGGACCTTCAAGACAGTATAGGGCCTGAAAAATCATTTCTTTAGAGCCTGGACCTACCATGACTCCATCTAAATGAAGATCATAATCAAAAAGATCTTTATGCCACTTAACCACCGCTTCACAAAGTTTCGGTAAACCTCTCGTAGGCAAATAGTCTTTTTGATGAGCATTATCCTGCAGAGCCTTTTGGATACTTCCATGTACGGGAAAAGGACTCTGCCCAAATCCAAAGTGAATGACATCTTTACCATCGGCCCTGGCGGCTTTTGCCTGAAGGTTAATGGCAAGTGTTGCTGATTCTTTCAGAGTCGTAATATTGGGGTTAAGTTGTGGTTTAAAGCTCATGGGCAATATGATAATTAATGGTAGTACAAAAAGCGAATTTACCGCGGAGCCTGACGCCATGTCCAAAACACTAAAAGCTATTAGCGACAAAGTTTTACTCGTCATTCTAGATGGATTTGGGATCAATCAAAACTCTACCAAAAATGCCATCAAAGATGCCAACACTCCAAATATCGATCATCTTTTTTCCAGCTATCCTTTTACAACGATTGAAGCTGGCGGAGAAAAAGTCGGTTTACCAAAAGGAGTTTGCGGAAATTCGGAAGTCGGGCATATGAACCTCGGAGCAGGACGACCGGTTAGACAAGACCTGGTTAGAATAAATGAATCAATTGAAAATGGAAGCTTTGAAAACTTAGAGCTTTTAAAAACACTTAAAGAAAAAGCTTCAAAGAAAACCAAACGAATTCATTTATTAGGACTCCTTTCTAATGGTGGTGTTCACTCGCATATCGATCATTTTAAAAAAGTCATCTCTTCTCTTTCAAAAGATAATGACCTTGAAGTTTTCTTTCATGCTTTTATGGACGGAAGAGATACTCAAAAAAGTATTGGTCATACTTTTATTGAGGAATTGAATAAGACTCCAGGGTTTAACTTTGCCTCTATGCAAGGGCGTTCCATCGGAATGGACCGAGATAGACGCTGGGAAAAAATCAAAGCTGCCATGGATTGTTTCGAAGGAAGAGGTCATATCTCTAACCTAGCTCCAGCTGAGTATATTCAAGAGCAATATAAAAAAGAAAAATTTGATGAATTTATTGAACCAGCACTTTTTAATAAAGATTGGGCCATCCAAAATGAGGACTGCATCTTCTTCATGAACTTTAGGCCAGATAGAGCTGTTCAACTTTCTTTAGCCTATAACGATCCCGACTTTAAAGAATTTAAACGAGAGATTACACCTGGGTATTTTCTATGCATGACTCCCTATATTCCTGACGAGGTGGAGCTCCCCATCCTATTTGATAAAGAAAAAATCAAAGGAACCCTAGGCGAGTATTTTAGCAAAAAGGGAATTAAACAGTTTAAAATTGCTGAGACTGAAAAGTATGCCCATGTCACATTCTTTTTTAACGGCGGCGAAAAAAAACCATTTAAGGATGAAGAACACTTTCTGATCCCGTCACCAAAAGAAGTTGAAACTTACGATTTAAAGCCAGAGATGTCGGCCCCTGAGGTTACCAAAGAGCTAGTATCTAGAATTGATAAAGGCGAGCATCAGTTTTACTTAGTTAATTTTGCTAACTCCGATATGGTTGGGCATACGGGGAATTATGAAGCAGCCATAAAAGCAATTGAAACTTTAGATGAATCTGTAGGTCAGCTAATGAAGGTCTGTGAATTAAATAATGTATGCATGCTTCTTTGTGCCGATCATGGAAATAGCGATCAAATGGTTTATGAAGATGGCTCCCCTCATACAAGCCACACCGGAGCACCTGTACCTTTTAGCGTTTTTCATAAGGACCTAAAAGCGACTGAATTGAAAGGTCATCAGGACAAGGCCTTGATGGATGTAGCACCTACTATCCTTCACGCCATGGGAATAGAATTCCCTAAAGAATTTACAGGTACAACAATTTTTGAATAAGAGGAATATATGTCTGGAACAAAAAAAGAAATTAAATCAATTGCAGTTCTAACCAGTGGTGGAGATTCACCCGGAATGAATTGTGCAATTAGGGCCGTGGTAAGAACGGCGATTTCTAAAGATTTAGACGTTTACGGAATCAAGCGTGGTTATTCTGGTCTGCTTGAGGGAGCTGTCGAAAAAATGGACGCCTCTTCAGTTGGTAATATCATGCAAAGAGGCGGAACAATGCTCCAGACATCTCGCTGCAAAGAATTTCACGAAGCAGAAACGAGAAAGGAAGCGGCGAATATTTTAAGAAGAAAAGGAATTGACGCCTTAATTGTTATTGGAGGAAATGGCTCCTACCAAGGTGCTGCTCTTTTACATGAAGAGCATGGTATTCCAGTCATCGGTATTCCAGGAACTATTGATAATGATATTTCAGGAACTGATTATACTGTTGGTTTTGATACGGCCGTTCAAACTGCTGTAGAGGCAGTAGATAAAATTCGCGATACGGCACACTCCCACGCAAGAACTTTTATCGTTGAAGTTATGGGAAGAAAATCTCCGGCCATCGCCCTTCATGTGGGCGTATGTACTGGTGCCGAGAATGTAGTTTTCCCAAGTAAAGAAGTAGATTACGATGAAATAATCTCTGATATTAAAAGAGGTGCTAAGAGAGGAAAGAACTCTTCCATAGTCGTCGTAGCAGAAGGTGAAGTCCCTGGACTTGCCTATAAGATTCAAGAGAATTTATACCAAAAGCATAAACTGAAATCACATGTTTGTATTTTAGGTCATATTCAAAGAGGTGGCCGCCCGTCACCTATTGATCGTTTTTTATCTAGCCGAATGGGATATGAAGCGGTTCAAGGATTAGTGGATGGAAACTACCCTAGCGCCACCATTTATAAACAAGGTGAAGTTGAATTAGCGCCTCTAAAAGAATGCTTAGGAAAGAAAACAGAGCATATGCCCCAGGCCTATCAACTGGTTAAGACACTTTCAATTTAGACATTTTATAGTCTAGAGAAGTCACCCCTGCACTATTAAAAAGTTCCTCAAGTGGAATTAGATAACTCTCCATAGGAATGCTAACAAAACTTGGGGCAATTATTTTATTTTCTCCAGTGAGGTTAATATTTTCAAGTTCGGGACAAAGAACCGTTCCGTTTACTTGAACTTTTCCCATGGCCACACAATCTTCTAAATTTTCAAGCTCTAGAACTCCTGAAAGAGTCCAAAACAAAATTAACAGAGGAAGCTCTAACCACCTACAATCATCAGCTCCTTTTTCTTTTTTAAGAATTGGCGGTAAGTCTATGCATAGGACGTATCTTTTTAATGGGATCTTGATTCCAAACTGCCGAGAAAGGAAGATCAATTTTTCTTTAATTGACCTACCTAAGGAACCAAGTCCAACTATTTCAAGTCCAGGAAGCCCTTTTGAGCAATAACCATAAACCTCTAATCCCTCTAGTTTTTGATTACCCGGATATAAGGCCGTAAGCCTAAACACGCCACTATACATAGAAATACCTCCAATCTTGGAAATACAATCTAAAACTAAGCGAATTGTTTTTAACTATAGATAATAAAAAGGAAAAAATGCCATTGAACTATTTTTTGATCGGGTCTTTCAAATTCTGAAGACTATCTAGACTTGGATCTTTAACTGCAAAAAAACAATTTAGGGCACGCCCCTTTAAAAACTTCACCAAAGTTGAGCGAAAAACTTCATGCCTAATGGCAAATATTTTTCCAACTTTTTCACATCCCTCTTTTGGCTTTTTGCATAGAGGAAGGTCTCTTTTATCGCAGGCAATTTTCACTACGACATTTGTTCCGCGCTCGCAGATGACCTGATTGGAAGTATCATCTATATACCCACGGGTCAGTGTTTTATCATTAGGGAATTTTTTTTCGCAAAAAGAAGTTACTTTTTCATAAGAGCCCATACAATCAAGATGACTTCTATCTTTTTTATCAACTAATAAGAGATCGGTATGGCCAAGGGCCTGACAGGCTTCTTTAATCGTATAAATTTCAACACGCTTCATCGTCACAGAGTGGTCGATAACTTTCGACCACGCTGAATTGACGACAAAAAAAAGAAGAAGATATTTCATTAAGCAGGAAAAAGTCCACGAAGTCTCATGGCCTTACTTAATCTTTTTAGAGCTCCAATCATGGCAGCTTTTTTCATATCAACATTGTACTCTTCTGAAGCTTCTACAACTCTATCAAAAGCATCTTTAAGAATATCGTGAAGTGTTTTATTGATTCGCTCAAGGTCCCAGAAAAAGTTTTGGAGTCCTTGTACCCATTCAAAATAGGAAACAATCACACCACCGGCATTACATAAGATATCAGGAATAATAAATGATCCCTGAGCTGTTAAATGTTCAATGGCATCTTTTGTTAATGGTCCGTTGGCACCTTCAGCAATAATTTTCGCTTTTACTGTATGACAATTATCCTTAGTCACTACACCATCGATAGCCGCTGGAATTAAAATATCTACATCTAAAGCCAGGAGCTCGTCATTAGATATTATCTTATGACTTCCTTCCATATCCTTTAAATAATTTCTTCTCTTAACCCATTCAACACATTTTTCAATATCCAATCCTTCTGGATCGTAAATAGCTCCAGAAACATCGCTAATAGCAACGACTTTGGCTCCTTGAGCAGCGAGGTCTTCAGCGGCTGGGGCACCAACCTTACCAAAACCGTGAATTGCAACAGTAGAACCACTCACTTTTCTATTAAGTTTATCGCAAGCAAAGTTCACACAATAAGCAACACCTTTCCCCGTAGCTTCCGCTCGTCCAAGTGAACCACCAATTCCGATTGGCTTACCTGTAACAACGCCAGGAACTGTATAACCTTTGATCTGAGAATATGTATCCATAAACCAGGCCATGGTCTGTCCATCAGTTCCAATGTCTGGAGCTGGGATATCGATATTTGGACCGATAATCATATTAATTTCGGTCGCGTATCTTCTTGTTAGCGCCTGAAGCTCTTGTCTTGAAAGCTCATTTGGGTCAACTTGAATTCCACCTTTTGCTCCACCTAAAGGCAAACCAACAAGGGCACACTTAAAAGTCATAAGCATCGCAAGAGCGGCTGTTTCAGAAAGATCAACTTTAGGATGATAGCGGATACCACCTTTCCCAGGACCAATTGTCATATTATGCTGAACTCTATAACCCATAAAAGTTTTTACAGTCCCATCATCCAAACGAATTGGAACGGCAACTTGTAAGGCTCTTTTTGGATATTTTAAACGATCAAGAATATTTGGATCTAAATCCATAGTTGATGCAGCTACTTCAAGCTGCTCGAATGCGTCCTTAAAGAGAGGACTTTCAAATAGACTCATTGAATCTTCCTTTCATACTTCTAATTATAAATTAGGAGCAATCTAGCGCGGTTTAGCGAAAAATCCAATACTCTATTTCTTAAAAAGAAGTGTTAAACATCACTTCCATTCTCTGGTTAGACTCGCCGCCCAAGATCATTTCTTTTTCAGACTGCGTAGAAGAGACTCTACCGATTAGTTTCTTATAGATTGGACGTTGAAGACTGGCCGTCCAGTTCTCTTGAGACACCTCATAATCAATTTGAGCCTGAAGATTAAAATCCTCAAAGTTCTTAATAACATTAACTTTTAAGTCATCGTCATTTGCTTGATAGTTAGCATTTGTCTCAACACCGATTTCCTTAAATTCTTTTCTCGCATCCATATGGACTTCGCCTTTAAGGTTGGTTGTGGCCTTATACTCAACGTATGGGTTTCTAACTTCCATTATGGCCTTGCCTTGAAGAACTCGAGCCTTGAACTTAAGTTTAATATTTTCAGTTACATTTGCCTCAGCATTAGGCTTAAGAGCCTTTTGTGCCTGACCTACTGTATGAAGTGCTGAACCTTCCTCAGCTTTTTTAACCTCTCCAGATAAGCGCTTATCAGCATATTTTAAGATCATTCTTTGAAGGTAAGCCTTTTTAGTATCGACGCTATCAACATCGTAAACACCCGTGCTTTCTAGGTTCCAAGTTTTTGCATACTCTTGGGTTTCCTGCCATTCAGCTAGGTCTTTCTTGATTCCAACTAAAACTCCTGCATCATCTTCAACTAGAATTTGCTGAGTCCAAGACTTACTTTCAACTGGAAGAGGCTCGATCTGATCATCTGGAACAAAGTTTGATGGACCACGGCCACGAACTCTATAAGATGGATTAAGCATCTTAAGCATGACCAGATTTTCCATATCGTCTTGAGGCTGTGATTCACAAAGAGCTAAGTTACTGAAAAGAAAAGACAGTAAAAGGACAGACAGGTGTCCAAAGTTTAAACAGTGAATGGGAGATACTTTCTTTTTTACAAACATGCTAACCCTTTGATTTTATGGTGCTTACTACACTTTCCCCATTTAAAAATGCAATTGGCGTACCATAACAAAATTGTAGCAAAACAAACGCACTGACGCGCCTAGTTGCAATTATTTACAACCCTTGATTTTCCTAAGTACCTGAAAATACAATTTTAAAGATCTACGATCTCTTTTGTCTCTTCTAAAAGTTGCTCCATCAGCTTTCTGGTCTTCTTATCCATAGGTAAGTCTTTAGACTTAGCTTCCATGGCCTTTAAGAAAGCGTTGGCCGAAAGTCCTCTTGGAAGTGCAGGGGCTTTTTTAGTCTGCTTTCTTCCGGCCTGAACAACTCCCCCGGCCTTAAGAACTTTTTTAAGCTGTGCTCGCTTAGTCATCTCACCTTTTAGGATTTGCCCTTCAATTTCTTTTCTAAGCTTTCCTTTTTTTAAGGCGTCCCACTCGAGCAGAACATACTTTTCAATATTATAAGATTTTGCTGCTTCCCTAATCTTTTTAGGAAGCTTTGCAATTAATAATGAGCGGTGAACTTCGGACTTTGAGATCCCAAGTGCCGCGGTGATTTTTCTTTCACTGGCCTTTGTAGCCTTTTGATAATTTAAAATTCCATCTGCTTTATCAATAAAGTGAAGAGCTTCTCTTGAAGAGTTTTCTGAAAATTGAATTGCCATCAATTCTTCTTCAGTTTTTCCTTCAAGAACAAAACAAGGACAAGCTTCCATATCAATGGAGCTCATCGCTCTAAATCTTCTCTCTCCACAAATTAGGGTGTAAACACCATTTCTTAAATGTAGAACCAGCGGCTGGATGAGACCATTAGCTTCGATGTTTTTTGCTAATTCTCTAATTGAAGAATCATTAAACTTAGTTCGAACCTGTTCTCTAACGACGACATCTTTAAGTTTAACTTCTGAAAGGACTGCTCCTTTTAAAAGTTTATCATCCGCTAGTTTGAAGAGGTCTCTATCAAGTTTATCCGAGTGATCGATAGTTTTTCTTTTTCTCTTCGATACTCTTGGTGCAAAGTTCTTTGCCATATTTATTCCTATCCTAAAAATTAAAGATTAAGTGACTTCCAAAGTTTTTTATAATCATCAGCACCTTTAGTTTTCTTACCCATCATAAAAACCGGCTTCTTCGTAGAAATCGACTCTTGCATCTGAACAAGGTTTCTAATTGGCGGAGTGATATTAAAAGACTGTGAAAGCTCTTCGAGTCTTTGTTTTTCAATCTTTCTTCTAGCGTTAACCATCGAAGGAATAATATTAAACTGTAATTTTGGATTTTCAGTTTCTTTGATAATTTCAAAGGTATCCATCAATTCTTCAAGTCCATCAATTGAATAGTCTTGAGCTTGAGTTGGAATCAAAATTCGATTACTCGCTACTAATGACATAATAAGTTCGTCACCTAACATCGGAGGTGTATCGATAACGACATAGTCATAGTGCTCGGCGATTGCTTCTAATCTAATTTTTAAAAGTCTTTCTTTCCTTCCCGCACCTTTTCTAATTTCTGCTTCTGATAGAATCATTAACTTAGAAAGATTTGCGAGGTGCCTACTTGCAGGTATTAGGCTGATATTGTCGTGAAATTCATCACCACCATCAATTGGAACGACGACCTCCTCTGCTTCTATATCTCCGATGAGCCACTCTGGTATCAGAGTTCGTTGAATCTGAACGCCAAAGGTTGAACTTAAATTTGCCTGTGAATCTAAATCGATAACAAGAACTTTGTTTCCCTTATGAGCAAGATGACAAACTAGCTGGTAGCACTGCATTGTTTTACCAACTCCACCCTTGTTATTCGCGACTGTTATTACTTCCATAAATTCACTCCTTCGAATTTGGAAAATAGCTAAACTATTAAAATTTTAGAAACTCTGTTACACATCGTCAAAGAATCTTACTCTTAAAATGCATCGCACAAGACGGGGCGCAAAAATTCAAGCAAAAAAAAATATGCTACAAAGAAGCTCAACTTTTCAAACCCCCGACTACGAGGTGAGTTCAATGATTAATGAAATTGATTCGAAAGAATTGAAAGAAAAACTAGATAGAGGCGAGAACATCATTTTAATCGATTGCCGCGAGCAAGAAGAGTGGGATGACGGTCATATTGCCGCCGCAAAACTTATTCCTCTAAGCGAATTTGAACAAAGATATGCTGAAGTCGGTCCGACAGATGCTGAAATTATTGTTCAATGTAGAAGCGGAAAAAGAAGTTTAAACGCCTGCATGATTTTACAAAATAACGGTTATGAAAATTTAACAAACTTGGCCGGCGGAATTTTAGGTTGGGCCGAACACGGATACGAAGTAGTTTAAAAAAATGTTAAACCTATTTACTGAAGAGCATTCAAATAAAACACCTATTCCCCTAAGTGAAATTAGTGACGAAGAGGTAATCAAAGAATTAAAAGCGCTTAAAGAAGAGTTAATTCCAAAGCATTTAGTTCTTGGTCATCATTATCAAAGTAATGAAGTCATCCAATTTGCGGATGAAACTGGTGATAGTCTCGCTCTTGCAAAGAAAGCAGCAAGTATTGAAAAACCCTATATAACTTTTTGTGGGGTTCACTTTATGGCAGAGACCGCTGACATGTTAACGAATGATGATCAAAAAGTAATACTGCCTGATTTAAATGCCGGCTGCTCAATGGCAGATATGGCCAATAATGAACAGGTTGAAAAAGCTTGGAAATTCTTTAGCAATTGCACGAAAGATAAAATAACTCCCATCACCTATATCAACTGTACAGCCGAGCTAAAGGCTTTTGTAGGAAATCATGGTGGAGCTATTTGCACATCTAGTAATGCCAAAAAGATTATTGAGTGGGCTTTTAAACAAGGTCAAAAATTGCTTTTCTTTCCCGACCAACACCTCGGACGCAATACCTGTTTTGATATGGGAATCTCTTTAGAAGAAATGGTCGTTTATAACCCAAATATGCTAAATGGTGGCCTAACTCCAGAGCAGGTAGAAAAAGCTAAAGTCATTCTATGGTATGGCTACTGCAGTGTTCATCAAGGATTTACAAAAGAGCAAGTTGAACAATTGAAAAATGATAGACCCGATGTTCAGGTAATCGTTCATCCTGAGTGTAGTTTTGATGTTGTTCAAGCCAGTCATGACAATGGATCAACAAGTTATATTATCAATAAAATTGAAGCTGCTTCACCTGGAAGTAAGTTTGCTGTTGGCACAGAGATTAACCTTGTTAATCGCTTGGCCGAGCGATTTAAGGATAAAGAGATTTTCTCACTTTCTCCTTACCAATGTTTATGCACAACCATGTACCGAGTAAGGCCAAGATGGCTTCTTGCTTCGTTACTAGCAATAAAAGAAGATAAACCTATTAATGTAATTAAAGTATCAAAAGAAATTCGTGAGCCCTCTTTAATCGCTTTAGAGAGAATGCTTTCAATTTCTTAAAATAGAGAGAGAACTATTATGATTTATGCCGACTATAATGGATCAGCCCCGATCTGTGGTGATGTAAAAGAGTATTTAATAAATAGACTTGATAATGGTCCTTATTCTAATCCGAATGCCATTCACCACCTGGGACAAAAAGTTCTCATGGGCATGGAAAATGCTAGGTTTACTTGCTCAAAAATTCTAGGTTGCAAGCCTGGCCAAATACTTTTCAATTCCGGTTCAACTGAAGGTATCTCTCATATTTTTTATTCGCTCCTGTGCGGAAAACTCGAAGAAGGTAAGAACGTAATCATCACAAGTGGTATCGAACACTCAGCTGTAGTTAAGACGGCCAAATATTACGAAGAAAAAGGATTTACCCTAAAAGTATGTCCTACACTTGCAAATGGTGTCGTCAATATGGAAGCTCTTGAGGTCTTTCTAAACGAAACTCCTGGCAGCGTGGCCCTTGTTTCTATAATGGCCGCTAATAACGAAACGGGAGTTATTCAGCCCTATAAAGAAATGGCTGAGCTTTGCCAAAAACATGACACACCTATTTTTAGTGATACGACTCAGCTTATTGGAAAGGCTGATTTCAACTTTGAAGAATCAGGTTTAGATTATGCAGTTCTCTCCGGTCATAAAATTGGAGCCCTAACTGGAACAGGTCTGATTATGGCCAAAGACTTAAATAATCTTAAGCCTTTCATCATCGGTGGAGGTCAAGAAAAAGACCTTCGCGGTGGGACTCAGAATTACTTAGGAAATGAGACTCTGGCCGTGGCCTTAAACTATTATAAAGAAAACTCCCATAAGCTCGAGGCTCTCAAAGTTAAAAGAGAAGAGTTTGAAAATAAAATTAAAGAAGAGTTTCCAAATGTTGTTATTATGGGAGAAGACGCCCCAAGACTAGCAAGCTCCACTTATATTTCCTTCCCTGGAATTCATGGTCAAGCAGTTCAAATTGAATTAGAAAGTGAAGAAATTTATGTAACAACTAGCTCTGCTTGTTCTGATAACGAGCCCGTTACCTCAAAAGTTTTAAAATCAATGGGTGTCACCGATGAAATTGGTCGAGGAGTCGTAAGAATTAGTCTTGGACTATGCTCCCCTCTTGATTGGTATGATAAAATTTTCGATACTATTACGAGGGCTTATACAAAACTAGGGAAAATAAAAAGTTATTAATGATTAGACTTAGTTTATTCATATTAGTATTTCTCGTATCCACTTGTACCAAGAAAGGACCAAGTCGTCTTTATTCATTACCAGAATGGAAAGAGGAAACTTCCAGTAATTACCAAAGACTTATGGTTGCCATCTCTAATAATGAAGAGGGCCAACTAAGAACAGAGCTCGCACCAATCCCTAAAAATATTATTAAACCTGGAAATCCTTCCTCAATTGAGTATGGTGGTCCAAGCTTCCTCTCTAGCTATGTCAGTATTTTGAGAAAACGCTTCGGTGAAAGACTAATTCTACTCGACTCGGGAAGATTTCTAAAAAAATCAGTGAACAAAGAAGACCAAAATGCGATGCTGAAGTTCTACGATCATTTAAACTATGACGGCGTTCTTTTCACTGAAGAAGAGGTCATACGATTTTTATCAAATGAAGAAGAGTTAATCTCAAATAAGATACCATTTATAAACTCAAATATTATTAACCTAAAAACAAAAAAGCTTCTCACCAAAGGCAAAGTTACCAGCTCAAAAATTTTACTCAAAGATGGACTTAAGATTGGTCTTATCGGGTTAACAAGCTATGAGGGACGAAAAGTTTTATCTCATGACTATTTTAAGGGTATCTACTTTGAAAAACCGGCCGTGACTTTTCTTGAGTACAAAAATTATTTAAAGAAAAAAGGGGCAGACATAATCATCTTAATGGCCAGTTTAAAAACTGAGTGTGAAAGTAAGCTTCCTCCTAAAACATTAAACTCACCTAGACCAAATTGGGCCAAAATATACTGTAAAAATAATAAAGATGATCTTTTAAGATTTTTGAAGAGAATCCCCAGAGGCTCCTTAGACTTACTGGTACTGACTAATAGTGATTCACAGCTAAGAGGTTACTTACTAGATACACCTGTTATTTCGACCCCGCCCTCTTCAGGCTTTTTACGAATGGTTGAGATATTTTACGACAAGAATGAAAAGAAATTAATTTGGGATAAAAGCTTACTCCACCCAAAAATTCAGCTATGTCAGAACTTTTTTAAAGCTACTTCCGATTGCCATATTAATACTAACTTCCCAGGTTATAAAGAAAGAGCGAGATTATTAAAAAGCACGGCCTTACAATTGATGCCGGCAATCTTTTTAGGTCATGAAGTAAAACCAGATCTTTCAGTGAACTCATTTCTTCCCATAGTAAGATAATCCTATTTACAGATTAAGACTTCATTTTCATCGCAATAGGTTTCAAGACCGTCTCTACAAATGCCCGCTTTAGAGCCCCTAAAGCAGTAGCTTCCATTTTGAGGTTCTTCAAATCCAGTTCCTCTCGGACAAGCAGGTTGATTTCGTTCTCCGCAACGAGAGCTACCACAAAGCTTACTTCCTCCATTTTTACAGGCATGATCTACAACGGAGTACCAGCCTCTCTTACAGGTTCCACATTCAAAATCCTGTAGAATCTTACAAGATCGATCCACTCGATAACAAAACTTGTAATTATTTTCAGCATAATTTAGCCAAACGTCTCCATCAATGACAACTGGTCTGCCTAGCTTTATATCCCCAGTATATACCCTCATTCCTGGAGCTAAAGTTTCTCTCCAAGGCTCATCATATTTTTCAAAATTTTTCGTTTTATATTGAAGTTTATTAGGATTCTTTAAATTAGAGGTAACAGTATTATATAGAGGAAGTTCTAAAACCAAATCCTTTTCGTCTTGACGGGAAACACTGAAATAGAAATGAAAAGCCTTGAACTCTGTTTTTAATTTTAAGTTTCTTTCTCTTTTTGAGGTAAAGTAGAGTTTCAAGTGACTTAATTTACTTACTTTAATTTCGGGTTTTCTTTCTAAGACATTCTCACAATTTTCAGTGCTCTTAACTTTGGTGATCTTTAAAATGCCCTTTCCCTTACTTAGCCTTTTATGAGGAATCCTATAAAAAAGACAAAGTGTACTATCCTGTTTCTCAATTCTTAACAAAGTCTTCCAAGTCATCTGGGGAGAAATAATTGATTTTTGAGGAAAAAAACTAGCTTTATCCATGGCAATAATTTTATGAGAGCCAGAGAACTCTTTTACCATATAAGCTTTTAGATATTTTAGATTCGGCTCCTGGTCCTTACAAGAAATAAGAAAAAGAATAAGAAATATTAATGAGATTATGGACTTCATTTCCAAACCTCTTGCATACAGCGAAAACCAAGCTCTAGATTTGAATAATCGTCTAGCGCCGGTGCTCCCAATTTAGAAAAAACAAAATCCCTCTTATCAAAACTTTTTCCATTCCACATGGCCCTTAAGCCCAGCTGATGCCATAGACTCTCGACAGAGAAGTAAATACTTGAAGGGACTAAAACCTGATCTTCAAATTTAATATTTCTTACGACCTCCATTTTTCCCCCAAGAGGATTCTTAAGTCCCATCCATGAAGGCAAAGATGTATCCTTCTTGCCTATGCATTCTTTTGAATAAAGATAGTCGCAATATTTAGATTCAAATTTAAATTTTTTATCGGTCTGTGCTTTGTAAGGAAATTCACTTTTGTAGTTTCTACTCCAAGGAAGTTTTGGTCTTAAAAATTCTTGTGGACGGTTATTCCTAATATCCACAGGGTGAAAGGCGGCAGCATCCAATATATGAGACTCTAGAAGCTGCATACCTCTAGAGGCGCAAACTCTCTTCATTTGCGCTATTGTTTTACCTTTTGCAGAACTTAGATTCTTATCGATAAAGATTAAACGCTCGAAGTTATCAAAGCGAAATTCTGATTTAGGGTTCTTGTCAGGACCAAATCCATATATTCGCTTTGGTAAAAATATTTTATCGCAGCTATTCTCTAGTAAGATTGAAAGTTTTGAGTCTCTAAGTGAAATATTTAAGCGAACACCATCTAAAGGGGCCATCCTCCCATGCACTTCTCGCGATACAGTCTCGGCCTTACCAAGCTTTATCTTGCCAACTCCCTTAAGGCTTGGACTTATTGATGAGTTTTTAAGCACACAGTTTAAAAGCTTTTGATTACATTTTGTATTTTCACCATACTCCTCAACGGGGCATTCTTTTGACGCTTCTTTATAAAGCTCAGAATAAATGCCCTTTCTCCAGACTGACCAAACCTTCGAAGAGGCCTCAAGCAGTTTAAGCTGATCTTCCCCTTCCTGAACAAATTGGTCGGTTATAGACTTTTGGTATCCCAAATAGCCAAAAACCCCGATTCCTGCCCCTACGAGTAGTGACATAATAGTGAAGAGAAATTTTGGTTTAGCTTTGCGCATAAAATGTGCCGTCCCAAGGGAATTCGGTGCTGGAGTGATACAATTATAGAGAGAAAACAGCTGTTTATAAAAGGGTATTTTATGGACTGGATAAAAGAAGCCAACCAACAAAATCAACATCATCAAGAAGTTCTTTCCTATAACGATTATATGGAGCTTTTTGAAAAAGATCCTCGTCGGGAATCTAGACCTACCTTCGAGTACTTATTCGATATGTTAAATTATTTTGGAAAAAATGAAGATGGCTCTTATGCCTTGTTCACTAAAAAACATATTGATACACAGAAAGTATTTGGCCAAAGAAAAGTTCAAGAAAATATCATTCAAAATCTCGTTAATTTTCAGGATGAAGGTTTTAATAACCGTTTTATTCTTTTAGTTGGTCCAAATGGCTCTTCTAAAAGTTCGATGGTTAGAAAGATAATGAAAGGCGCTGAAGAATATTCTGAAACCGACGACGGAGCAATTTATTCTTTTAGCTGGATCTTTCCTATTGATAATTATATTAAAGGCACTCTCGGTTTAAACTCTGAATCAAGTAGCTCTAAAGATTTGCTCTCTTTTGCTTATCTTGAAGATAAAGAAATTTCAGCCATCCTTCCCAGCGAGCTTAAAGATCACCCTCTTCTTCTAATCCCAAAAGAATATAGACAAAAGATTCTTGAAGATCGTTTATGTGATTTCCCTGACTTCCTAGAACATGTTAAGAAAAGCTACCTCTATCAAGGTGATCTCTCTAAAAGAAATCGCATGATCTATGATGCCTTATTAAAAAACTATAAAGGTCAACATGATGAAGTCCTAAAACATATTAGAGTTGAAAGAATTAAAATTTCTAAAAGGTACTCCTCTGGGGCCGTTACGATTGAACCTCAAATGCATGTTGATGCACGAATGCAGCAAATCACAATGGATAAAAGACTTGGTAATCTTCCACCAAGCCTTCAATCCCTTAATATGTTTCAACTCAGCGGTGAAGTTATCTTAGCAAATAGAGGGATCCTTGAGTTCTCTGATCTTCTTAAAAGACCTCTTGATACCTATAAATATCTTCTTACAACAATGGAAACCGGTCATATTAATCTGGGTGGTATTGTTACTGAGCTGGATATCTTTTTTATTGGAACAAGTAACGAGGTTCACCTTGCAGCCTTTAAGCAGCATCCTGATTTCAATTCTTTTAAAGGAAGATTTAACTTTATTAGAGTTCCCTATCTTCTAAATTATAAAGACGAAGAAAATATTTATCGTGAGCAGATTGAAGGGCTAAGTGATAAAGCGACTTTTGAACCACATTCCCTAACTGCATTATGCTTATTTGCCGTCATGTCTAGACTTCGCTCAAGCCAGACCAAAAACTTTGACGATAAAAAGCTTGCAACAATTATTTCGAATATAAACCCACTAGAGAAATCACTTTTTATTGCGGACAATATAATGCCAGATCGCCTTGATTCGGAGAGCAAGCAAATTCTTCTAAATGGTAAGGAAGATGTTTTAAGTGAATTTGAGTTTGAAAATCTCTACGAAGGAAAATTTGGTATCTCGCCAAGAGATATGAAAAAAATAATCTATAAACTTTCCAGCCGTCATGAGCAGGTTACTTTTGTTGAAATTATCGAATATTTACAAAAGTTAATCACAAAGAAGAACGACTACGACTTCCTCAACATGACGCCGCAAGCTGATTATCATCATCCGACCAGGTTTATTGCATTAATCAAAGATCATTGCATAAACCTATTTGACCAAGAGTTAAGAGAGTCACTGGGACTCGTTGATGAGCGCTCTTACGAAGACTACATCAGACGCTATATTGAAAACGTGAATGCTCTTCTCAAGGGTGAAAAGGTTAAAAATACAATTACGGGTCGATTCGAGCCAGTTGATGATTATTTTATTAAGGAATTTGAAATTAATATTGGGCTTAAAGAAAAAGTTGAGACTTATAGGTCCCACCTTATTTCTACTTTAGGTGCCTACTATCTTGATAATCCTGGTGCCGACATAAATTACGATGAGGTTTTTCCAGATCTTGTGACTAAACTTCAAGAAAGCTTTAGAAAAGAGCAGAAGAAAGTTATTGAGAATGTGGCCAAAAATCTTGTCTTTTTTGAAGCTGAAATTTCAGAAGATGATAAAACTCCACTATCTCAAAAACATAAAGACCAAATTCAAGTCATCGTAGATAATCTTCAAAATAAGTATGGATATTCTCTTAATGGTGCCCTTGGTGGATTAAAATATTTAATAAAAGAACGCTATTGATACTAGAGAAAAAATTCCATCCAGATTATTTTGCCATCACTTATCTCGTTGAAGATAATAGTGATGGCCTTCGTCTAGATCAATACTTAAGCTCCTACAATCCATCCTTTAGCCGGGAAGAGATCAAACGAAGAATCAAAGATGGTCATGTCATCATCCTCGATAGACCAGGTAAACATAAACCCACGACTAAGCTTAGAGTTGGGGATAAATTAGTTCTTACTCTTCATAAAACAACTCACGAAGATGAGTATTGGAATGGAGAAAAGTTAGAGCTCGATACGACTCCTAAAACTATCTTTGAAGACGAAGATCTAATTGTCATCTCAAAACCTCCCTACATGGCAACTCACCCCACGGGTAAACATCTCTTTAACTGCGCCACGGTCTTCTTTGAAAATATTCATGGAAAAACCATCCACTCTATACACCGTTTAGATAGAGAAACTTCAGGTATCCTACTCCTAGGAAAATCTCCAAAAACGGCCCAGACTCTAACCCCACTGTTCGAAGAGGGACTTGTCCAGAAGGCTTATTTCTTTATGGCCAAAATTCATAAAGACTACAATGGAGATGACTTCTTTAGCTCTGAAAAGAGACTTGGAACTGAAAGCACTGGAAAAGACCGAGTTTATATTTTTGCTTATGATAAAGAAGATAACCGTGGAAAATCTGCTAAAACTGAATTTAAAATCCTCTACAAAAACGAAACCTATGTTCTTGGGTTAGCCTTTCCAAAAACGGGAAGACAGCATCAGATTAGAGTCCACGCCAAAGACAATGGCCTCCCTCTAGTTGGGGATAAGCTTTACCTTGGTTCATACCAGATGTTTCAACGATTTAAAGACCTCTGGGCCTCACCTGAAGATCATACAGAAATGGAGCTACCAAGACATGCTCTTCACGCGGTTGGCATTTATTTCGACTATAAGAACGAGAAGAGACTCTTTAGAGCGGAACTCCCCCACGACTTTATTCCATGGATAAAAGAAAAGTTTTCCTTAGAAGCAGAGGAAATAGAAAAAACCATTGAGTATGAACTTCAGAATTATTTTAAATGATCCTTAAGAAAATTATAAACCCCAAAAGGGCCTTCATTTTCCTTACCCTCTAGAATCACTGAGGGTTTAAACTTAAGTTTATCAATAACTTCATTAATATTAGAAACACCGACCGAATGAGGAAAATGCTTGAACATGGTTTCATCATTTAAGGCGTCACCAAAGTACAAGCATTCATCCTCACTACAATCGGTATGATTTTTCAAGAAGTACGAGACGGCGGTGTACTTTGAAATATCCCCACACCAAAAATTTAAATGGACACTGGATTCTGACCAATTAACATTTTCTTTTTTAAAAAATTCCTTAATCGTTTGCTCTCGCTCCTTATCAGCACGAAGCCAACCAAGCTCGATGGCCCGATCGGTCTCACGTCCAAAAGAATCGGCACTTAATTCTAACTCTTCGACCTCATCATAAAGTTTATCGGTCATGGCCATAAGCCTGCGAGCTTCTATCTCATCTACTAAAAGACGGTCATAAAGAGTGCCATCCTCAGCTCTCCAGGAAAGATTTCCTCCCCCCTCAGAGATAATATGTTTTAGATAAGGCACATGAGTCAAAAGGAAATGAGCCCAGGATTTACTTCTTCCCGTGACAATAATAAGTGGAATATTTTTGGATTCTAAATACGAAACAAGATCAAAAAAAACGGGACCCAACTCTACTCCATGAGTCAAGGTCCCGTCTAAATCTGAGAAAACCAGCCTAGTTTTCACAGTATTAGTTCAAGGGATAGGATAACCCTAGAAATACACCAGTATAACTATCCTTAATATCAACCGTTACTTCTGCACTTGCAGTAAATTTTCTGTAACCATCAAAAGGTAGATTACCTAAGATTCCAAGGTTTACGTTAGCAACAGTCTCATATTGTTTTGTTTCATTAATTAACTGAACACCAAAAGGAAGTGAAGCAAATGGATAAGCTTCTTCACCCCAAAAGTTAAAACCTTTTGAAACCGTAGGTGCTACAGTTAAAATATTTCTTCTAAATTTAAATTCTTTTGCATTCTCAAGACTCGTCTTTATAGACACTCTTGGCTGATTCATATAATCAGGAAAAAGTTCTAGATCTGCACCGGCGAAGATTCTATTGGCGCGATCACCACTAGATAGTCCAAACCCACCATCAAGAACAAGTCTTTTGTTCATCTTGCGGGTATAACGACCTTGCATTCCAACTCCACCACCAGTAGAAGTAATCCCTGTGATCTCAGTCGATACCATGTGCTGCTTTTCCATCAATGGATAAGTCGATTGCCCAGTACCATAAGCCCATACTGATGGTGCCGAGAGTAGTGAAACAATAAAAAGGAGTGCTGAACTCTTTTTCATTTTGATCCCTTCCTTGGTAAAAAAAAATTAAGTGTGTGTGCAAAATGTCTTAAGTAAATTTTTCCAATTAAAACACTTAACGTCAAAATCTTTTTGAACTTTTTTTCTCAAGTAATTCACATAAAAAAATTGTGAATTCAATGTGGAAAATTCTTCGAAGGCCCACTACAAAGGGGCTTCGGCAAATACGGCCCTGCATTATCCACTTTTCCACACTTAACACGGGGCCGTATTTTATTAACATTTTTAGTGATAAAATCAACATTGTTAATAAACTTGGACCAAAAAGGAGTTCCAATGAAGATATTTTTAACAAGTTTTTTCGCGCTATTTTTTGTGACCACAACAATGGCTGGAACTTTTAGTATCGATAATGTTTCTCAGCAAGAGATCGACGCTCTAACTGAAGAACTTGGAGCCGACTGGATCTTTACCACTAACTCTAGTGCAAAGCCCGCGGGAGATATGCTTCCCCTCGTCGGTATTGAAGTTGGGGTTGTAATTGGTGTTACTGAAGCACCTAAGTGGGCCCAGCTAATTAAAGAAGAAGATCCAAATACAGATATAGATAAACTTCCTCACTTAAACTTTATTGGTGCTTTTAGTTTTAAACCTCTAGGACTCACCTTTGAGCTTGGGTTTATTCCAGAAAAATCATCTGACGGGGCCACGATTAAAAACACGGGCCTTGGGATTAAGTGGACCTTTCTTGATCATATTATCTATCAGCTGGCCGTTCGTGGTCACTTTAACTCAAATGAACTTTCCTTCGTAGATAGCTCGGCCGTCGCTGGTGGAAGTGCTGTTGGTAGAACAGCTTTTGAAACCACAACTATGGGCGTACAAGTTTTAGCTGGTGCCGATCTTCTTGGTTTCTTTGAACCTTACGCGGGACTTGGTTTTGTTAAATCATCCACTGACACAAAACTTTCGGCGAATATCACAGTGACCGATATCTCTCTTGTGGGTAACCGGGCCATCGATTCCTCCCACTCATCTGTGCATTTTCTAGCTGGCGCCGTCTTTGACCTGGCCATCCTAAATATCGGCCTTGAGTATATGAATGCACTTGGGACCAGCAGAATTACTGGAAAATTCTCAATCAACATCTAGTAATTTCAATCACTTAACCTAATCAACAAACTGAAAATTCCGGGGACTTATTGACGAGTCCCCACTCTCTCTTTATAAAGGTTTCTATCTTTGCGGTGGCTGTAGTTCAGTTGGTAGAGCGCCAGATTGTGATTCTGGTTGTCGTGGGTTCGAGTCCCATCAGCCACCCCATTTCCCGCACAAATTGAATTTAAAAAAAGCTTTTGATTACAAAGCAGATAAGGCCTATTGAAGCTAACCAAACGAACATGCCAGGTTTGGCCGTTGGGTGAGTCCATGAAAGACGAATATAATGATAGTCGCACCAACCGCCGGTAATAGGAACGGCGCCGGGGTGATGGCGAGTATGTCCCGGCTTTTTGCAAACCATGCAGGTTCCGCAAAATTCAATGGTGCCCACTTCTTCTTTTGAACAATAACAATTGCGCTTATTGGAGTCTGATTTAGATAGACCCTTTAAGTATTCTTGCTTTAGTTTCTTTTTTTCTACTTTATCCAAAACATAATTACTATAGAATGATATTTTAACTATCACCAATATAATTAAAGTTAAGGAATTCTTATGAGTTTAGATGCAATCGGAATAGCCTGTAAGGATGTTCAAAGGACCATTAAGTTTTATGGTTTGTTTGGGATCGAGTTTAAGGAATTTGGTGAAGGACATTTTGAAGGAACGACTTCAAGTGGTCTTCGTGTGATGCTTGATTCATTTGAGCTTATGAAGAAGATTAACCCAAAATGGCAGGAACCTATGAGTCCTGGGATCACGCTTTGCTTTTTGCAAGACTCTCCCGCAGACGTCGATTCGGTTTTTAAGTCTGTGGTCGAAGCAGGTTTTAATGGTGAGAAAGAACCTTGGGATGCATTTTGGGGTCAAAGATACTCTACGGTTAAAGATCCGGATGGAAATCAGGTGGATATTTTTGCGGCTCTTTAGAAGTTTAATCATCCTTATTTTTTTAAGTGGCTGCACCTGGACCAGTGAAAAGGGATGGCACCCAACTCCTGATCCGGTCGGGGAGAATAAGGAGAGATCTGCACTTTCTTGTGTAGGTGAGAATGAATTTGGAAAATTCACCAAGGGCGGTGGATGCAATGAGTTTGGCTGCTGGCTTGAGGGCGGGTCCTGCAATCAGTTCGGCTGCTCCGTAAACGGAAAATGTAATTCAAAAAGCTGTGAAAAGAAAATTGAATCCATTGAATGCCATGAGTAGAATGTTATTTAATAAATAATTTATAAGGATTAAAAATGAGTAATGAGTTTCAAGAGTTTATAAATAAGTGTTGGTCTAATCACGATTCAAAATCGTTAGAGGTGGCGGAAGACTTAGAAAAAAACTTACACCTGATTGATACTACTGACAAAATTCCTGGTTATGTCTCGATCGTTGTGCATACTTTTGGGGGCCATTTAGGAAAATGGAATGAGGCTTCTTCTTTATTAAGTAAGATTGAAGAGCTTCCAAGCTTTGAGAACAATCAGGCGGTTTATAGAGGGCAAGCAAGTTTAGCCTACTGTATGGACAATAAGGAAAACTTCTCTAAGTACTCCGGCCTTTGCACTGATGAAGGAAGTTTGGTTCGAATTTACGCCGTGGCAGCGAGCGAGTTAACCGGTCAAGGTGAAATAGAAAAAGCCACTCTCGCCTTTGAGAAGGCTAATTCTGAAGCACCTGATGGCATAAACTCTTCAAACCCAGCGGCCAAGGCACTTGCCGTAAGCGGGAATAATCTGGCCTGTGAATTAGAGGAGAAAGAATCAAGAAATGAATCTGAGATAGCCTTAATGTTAAGCGCTGCTAAAACAGCTAGAAAATATTGGGAAATCGCCGGAACATGGGTTGAAGTTGAAAGAGCGGAGTATCGATTAGCTATTAGTCATTTAAAGGCCGAAAAATTTAACGAGGCTCTTATGCATGCTCGAATCTGTGAATCTATCTGTATAGAAAATAATGCTGATCCCTTTGAATTATTTTTTGCCTACGAAGCTCTAACAAAAGTAAATAGGGCCATTTGTGTAGATTTAAAATCTAAGGTGAAGGAAGAGTACCAGGGCTACTGCCAGATTCCTTAGCCTAAGAATAAGCAATCATTAAAATCTGTAATAAGGTGCCACACGAGGCCAAGTGCTAAGGCGCGAACTTTCCAGTTGGGGATGAGAAAGAGCATTAGGTAGACACCTGCGGCCCAATAGGTATGGAGAGGGTGAAAGTTAATGCTGCAGCGATTTGGATCGAAAATCGGAGTGGCCAAAAGATGATCAAGATCTATTAACATGGTGGAAAGCATAATAAGACCAGCGATCTTCCAGTTCTTTTTCCAAAATAATTTGGCAAAAAAGAAAGGAATCAAAAAGTGGCAAGAATAATGGAGAAGATCTCTTATGATTTCGACTTCTAACCCCGAAGCTGATGGATTATTATTTAATAAATATAATACCTCATAAGATGGAGCAAAGATGATTGAAATGTTGGTGGGACTAAATATTACAAATGAGGAAGGCTACGCTAACTACCGTGCCGGCATGACTCCCCTTTTAGAAGCTGCTGGAGGTGGATTTGGCTATGATTTTAGGGTCGCTGAAACTTTAAAGAGCGAAACAGATGAGAAAATTAATAGAGTATTCACAATTTACTTTCCTGACTCAGAGACAATGAATAAGTTTTTTAGCAATTCAGAATATTTGGATATTAAAAAAGAGCATTTTGAAGGTGCCGTCGCTTCAACTACGATAATGCAAACCTACAAAAGAAAAGAGTCTTAACGCAGCTCAGTCATAGGTCTTTTTAATTTAAGATGTTATCCTTAAGTATGCATGAAAAAGCCCTGATCTTCCTTGAGAAGATCTTTTCTATTTTAAAAGAAAAAAAGATTGATATCGGCAATTGGGAAATTGATCATCTTTGTTATCGAACTTCTAGTTTGGATAATTATTCTGAACTAAAAAGCTTATGGTCTGGTTTAGGAGAGCTTCTTATTGAATCAGAAGTTAATGGGCGGGATATAGCAACCTACAAGCTTCATAAGCCTGTTGTTTTTAGGGATTATATTATTCCTCTAGTTGAAGTTCCTGCTCCCAAAGAAGGAAAGTCCACTTTGGAAGGATTTGAGCATATTGAAGTCGTAATAGATGTCGAATTCGATGAGATAATGAAACGCTTTTCTCACTTAACCTTCGACACAAAGGCCCTCTCAAAGGAGTTAAACCCAGAGCTTGTGGTTAAGTTCGACGATTGCAGTATTAAGTTTCATCATATGTCTCTTGAAAAGGTAATTGAAATTGAGAAGCAGTCTTAGCTATCCATTTATTTTCTTAGCTAGTTTTTTAGCCTTCATCTTAATTTTTGCACTTAAGTATCCAGTAGACCATCACGCTTATATCCGAATCGTAGAACAAAATATTGCGAATTGTTCTAACTGGGAGTGCTTTAGGCAAAGTGCCTTTACTCATAATATGAGGGGCTCTCTTTTTATTCATTATCTCTTTGATATGGTCAATAGGTGGCAAGGGGGTATCAATGCCCTAGTTCCAAACTTAGTGGCCTCTGCCTTCTTCAATGCTTTTTTTGTCTTAGGACTCTTCTATCACTTAATGGATAAGATTAAAGATAATAGACATCGTCTTTTGTGGTTTACAGGATTCTTCTTAGCTTTTCCTCTTATGATAGTACAGCTCTTTACTATTGAAGATAATATTACCTACTACGGATTTTTTACTTTCTATCTCTATTTTTTGATCAATGATAAATTTGGAAATATTATTGATGGTGCCTTAAGTGGAGTTTTCTTAGGCTTTGCCATTTGGATGCATATTTCACCATTCGTTTTTCTTTTTTTAATAGCTTTAGTTCCATTTTCCAGATGGCTTCCAAATATAAGTGGAAAAAAAATTACGATATCGGTACTACTGGCCTTAGCGACTTATTATTTTTTCCATATCGCCACTCACTTTTCACATTTTTGGCATGGCTCTTTCTCTTTAGCCTTCGAACAAGTTCCGCTCCATAGGTATTTGGAAAAGGCCGTAAGTTTAGAACAAGGTGCCAGAGCTGAAGGGTTAAGCTACTTCCAGGCCCTTCTTATTGGTTTTGAAAATATGAATTACTCTGAGGGTATTCGGATCCTAGGTTATTTAGCATGGATAAATCTTATCATTTTACTTGGATTAAATTTTAAGACCTTCAAAGATAATATCCTCATTATTTTCATCGGAGCAATTGCCCTCTCTCCAGTAGTATTATATGAACCTGAATTTTCAGAACGTTGGGATTTTTTCTTAATTACTCTTTTTATTTTTCTGTTGAATAATCGAACGGTACTAAATTTCACATCTCTTCTGCTTATCTTTGTTTGTCTTCAGTCAGTAAATACGGGGGCTATGCTGGTTCATGCTTCTCCTATCACAAACTCAAAGGCTCAATTCTTAGTTGAGTTTAAAGAACTATATAATAAGTACAAAAATAATGATTACTTTATCTTTGAAAAAAGATTCTTAAGGATTGATCCATTTATTATTTCTCATTTCCCTAAAAAAGAAGAAAATATTTATTTTAGCGATGGAAAGAAGTTCTATCAGACTAACTTTTCTTTAATTGCCAAAGGTATTATCTCTAGGGACGAACTTTGGAATAATATCCATTTCGATGCATGGTCTGCCAAACAAGCAATTCCTGAGCCAAAAGGAATTCAAGAGGTTTCAGATGGTTGCGATATCGTTAAGAAAGAAAAGGTGTATATTTCTGAGACTTTGATAGAATCAATTAAAAGAAACTGTCCGTAGGTAATATGAAAAAAATAGGTGTCTTCGACATACATTTTAGTGAGGAAGAAAGAAAGCTGTTCTATTCTTATTGCGATCAAATATTCGAAGAAGCCTATTTAACCAATCATACCTTTGTAAAAAAATTTGAAAAAGAATTTTCTACATTCTCGAAGATACCCTACTCTCTACTCGTTCCCTCCGGTACGGCTGCCCTCGAACTGGCCCTAAAGACCATTGATGTAAAAGGCAAAAAGGTCATACTACCAACTAATACTTTTATAGCCACGGCCGTGGCAGTAATAAATGCTGGAGCTACTCCTTTAATACTGGATATTGAAAATCAGTACTTTAGCCTTTCTCCAGAACAGCTTAAAAATAATATCGAAGAAGAGGTTGCTGCTGTTATTACTGTTCATATTGGTGGTCATATTTCACCAAGCATTAAGGAAATTCAAAAGATATGTAAGGAAAATAATATTCCCTTAATCGAGGATTGTGCCCATGCTCATGGAGCTTCTCTTGATGGTGCATCGGCTGGTTCTTTCGGTGTGGCTGGATGCTTCTCACACTTTTTAACTAAAATCATGACGACTGGAGAGGGGGGAAGCCTTATTTCTAATAATCAAGATTTTTTTCAAAAAGCCATATCACTAAGAAGATTTGGGCATAAGCTAGATAATCCATTGATTCATGAACTCCCCGGCGGTGGTAATTATAAAGTCAGTGAGTTCCAAGCCGCTCTTGGGGTTGTGGAGCTCAAGAGAATTCAATCGCGAATTGATAAAAGAAGAGAGTTAGCTAAGGCTTATAAGAAGAACCTAGATGGAACAAATTGGAAAGTCATCACTGATTCTCAAGACAGCAAAGGCTCTTATTACAAACAAATCATCATTCCCCCTGAGGAAATTTCCAGAACAGAGATTGAAAGTATTTTAACAAAGGCCCAGATTCCCCTTACCGGAGGTGTTTACAATCATCCATTACATCAACAACCTGTGATGAGGGATTATGTCCAAGGTCAAAGCTTTTCAGTAGCCGATGATTTTTGCTCAAGACATATTTGTCCGCCTTGCTATCCAGAGTTAGAGTTAAAAGATATTGATTTAATCTGTGAGACTTTAAGGAAGTTATGACTGACTACTTCAAAGAAATCTCATATTTAATGATTGAAACCAACTCAAGTTGCAACTTAGCTTGTCCAAGCTGCAATCGGGAAAGACTAAAAGAACTTGGAATGCGGGAAGATAAATATCTTACTTTAGACGAGTTTAAAAAAAATATTAGCTTATTTCATGAATGTCCCCTCGAGATAGTAAAGCTAGAAGGTATTTCAGAGCCCATGCTACATCCTGAGTTCCACTTCATGGCGGAAGAGTTAAAAAGAGCTTTTCCAAAAGCCTTTGTAATTGTCGCAACCAATTGCCAATATAACTTAAAGCGCACCTCATTTCTAAAAACTATTCCATTTACTGACATGTTCTACCTATCAATTGATGGGACAGAGGAGATATTTGAAAAAACTAGGGCAGGCTCTAGCTGGAAAAAGCTCCTTCAGTTTTTGAAAGACCTAGAAGAAAATGTTTCAGAACAAGATCGCTCCTCTAAAATGCATATAAATTTCACGGCCACATTAAAAAACTACCTAGAGCTTCCTAAAATCTACAAGATGGCAGAGGACTATGGGCTTGCAGGAGTAAGGATTAACCTCGCTCAGGATTGGAATCACGATAGACCTAATCCTAATAGTTTCCCTCAGGAAATGATTGAGTACCTTAAGGCCTATAAGAAAGACATTAAAGGCAGCAGCCCTTGGAAATACGATCAATGTTTTTGGCCTAATAATGGTGCCGTGATAGATGTTTTCGGAAACCTGCGGCAATGCATCATTAATACGAGCCAAGAACCCTTAATGAATATCAATGATAAGTCGCTTTCAACCTACTATAATGAGAGTGAGCACTATAAAATAACAAGAAAGAACTTAAGGGAAAACCAACCAGGAGAGGATTGCATAAATTGCGATTACTTTCATTTAGAACCAGTATTAAAAGAAATATTTGAAAATGAGCCAAGCCCCAATCAGCCGAGGAAATTCAAAAGATTTGAAACCGATTGACCTAAAGGTTGGCAACTGCTCAGGTGCCAAGTTCTACATAAAAGAAACTCCAAGCGGTCCCATTTTAAGAAAAGAATTCATTGGAAATACAAAAAAACTTAAAGATCAGTTTAACTGGCTAAAAAATCATTCCGAATTCACCTTTATTCCAAAAGTCTCTAATCCTATTGAGTCAGTAGACAGCTTTAGTTATGAAATGACTTATTATGAGAACGCAAAAAATGCCCATGAAGGCCTTGGGGAAATTGACGAAAACCTTTTTCTTGAAATCCTTTCTTCTATCGAGCAATTAAAAAGAGAAAAAGAAGTTGTTTCACAAGAGCAAATTGATTTTTATTTAAAACATAAGTTAGATAAAAAATTATTACAGTGCTTTCAAAATCATAAAGCAAGAGACTTTGCAGGTACAAACCTTATTCAAGGACAAGAATACCCTTCTGTTGCTCAGCTGATTCAGGATTTAAACTCATATAGCTATATACTTAAAGAAGGAAAGAATAGTGAAATCCATGGGGACCTCACTCTTGAAAATATATTAATAGATTCAAAAAAACCTCTTTTTATAGATCCAAACGGGGAAAATGCTGTTTCTACAATTGAAGTTGAACTAGCAAAGCTTTTTCAATCTTTAAATTCATCTTATGAAGATCTTAGTTTAGATAAATTAAAGGTTTCTGACATCATGGCCTTGAAGGATCATGAACTGTTTATCATACTAAAGAATTATATTCTTAAGAATTATGGTGACGGTGGGCTTTTAAGAACCTATTTCCATGAACTTATTCACTTGGCGAGACTACTTCCCTACAAACAAATAAATCTAGGACATCAGTACGATGATTTTTTAGATCTATTTATTATAAGAAGCCATCAATTTTTAACTATGGTTAAAGAAAAATGACATCCCTGTTGGCCATACCTTGCTATAACTGCGAAGAACAAATTGTCAGAGTCATAAATTCTTTAAAAGAATCAACCGATTTAGCCGTAGATATGATCATTTTCGTGAACAATTGTAGTTCAGATAAAACGGCGGAGAAAATTATCTCTAGCACCGCTTCACTTAAAATTCCTTCTGCACTTATCAATAATTTGAGTAACTATGGCCTTGGTGGAAGCTTTAAACTTAGCTTCCAATACGCTCTTGAAAATAATTTCGAACACCTTATTTTTTTTCACGGAGATGATCAGGCTAAAGTTGCTGACGTAAAAGAAATGATCAGACAAATGAAGTCTGATTCTAGTCTGACAGCTCTCTTAGGATCTCGTTTTGATATAAAAAGTAAACGCAAGGGATATTCCCTTCTAAGAACGGCTGGCAACAAATTTCTCAATTTAATCTTTTCAATTTTTTGCTTTAGGAAAATTACTGAAATTGGTTCTGGTTTAAATATATATAGAGTTGATATGTTAAATTCTTTTAATATAGACCATTGGCCAAATCATATTGCATTTGATGTAAACATAGTCCTAGGTTTGGTTAGTAAAAATTTAAAATTTAAATTCTTCCCCATAACCTGGGAAGAAGAAGATCAAAAATCTAATGCCGGTAACTTTTCTACGGCGCTTTTAGTACTCTTTATGCTGGTAAAATGGAGATTAGGCTTCAAGAATACCTCCCTTCAATGGAAGAGAGAGTTTAAATATGATAAAGTGATCTTATGATTCAAGTTGTTCTTCCAATGGCCGGAGAAGGTCTACGATTTCAAACTGACTACCCCAATAGCTATAAGCCGTTTATTGAAATCGACGGGAAGTATCTTTTCCAATATGCCTTAGACTCACTTAACACTATTGAAAACCTAGAATTAATCTTTATTTTGAGGCATGAGGATGTGGACCACTATGCTAAAATAGTCAAAAATGAATATCCCGATGCCAAAATCGTAATTCTTAAGTCCAAAACAAGAGGTGCTAGTGAAACTGTTCTTAAAGCAAGTGAACACCTAAGCCCCAATGAAAAACTCCTTATCCTAGATTCAGATTTAACGTTCGAAAGCCCTGATTTTTTGGAGTTTATAAAGAACTCAAACGACAATGAAAATGGATTTGCAACTTTCAACTCTTCTCTTCAAAGATTTAGCTATTGTCAGCACGTTGACGGAGCTGTTTTAAGAGTTGCTGAAAAAGAAGTTATTTCCGACAGAGCTATAATTGGTGCCTATTTTTTTGGTTCTACTTCTAGGTTTTTAAATCTTGCAAAAGGAGCGATCTCTAATGAGGTTCCAAATGTGGGTGAGTACTATATCTCTCCTCTTTACAATAAAATCTTAGAGCTCGGTCAAAAAGTATTTTGCTTTGAAGCGGCGAGCTATTCTTCTTTAGGGACGCCGGAAGAAATACAAGAATTTCTTAAGAAAAAGAGCTAGTTCAAAGTTTAATCTCTCTTTAAAATTTCTTTCTCCTGCGCCTCGTATTCTTCAATTTTTTTTCTTAAGATGGCCTCTACATTAGAGTTCTTTTTTACTTCTTCGGACCTAAGTAACTTTTTAAGAGCATATAAGCTTCGATGAACGGCTCCAGATTTAATGGACTCCAGTCTTGATGTAATTCCAAATTCATATGGATATCTTTGAGCATAATAAGTTGCTATGTCTTCGGCTTCTTGATACTTCCCTGCTCTATCGAGACCATCAAGATAGCTATGTATCATTGGGAGGAATGAAGCCGATTCAACTCTATACAAATCTAATAATTCTTTAGCCTTCTTTAACTGTATAGTCTGAGAGTAAGCTTGAACTAAAAAGAGTGCAGCTTCGAAACTATCATTCTTTAAGTTATAAGCTCTCTTTAAATGCTTTAATGCCCTTTGAGGTTCTCCCCTATTAATGAGCTGTGATCCCAGGGCTAATTGTACGTGATAAGAATCTGGATTATTAATTCCTGCTGGGGCCAATAGTTTTATCTCGTCTTGCCAAAGTCCTACCTGTCTACAGCTAGTAAAAATCATCGCGACGACAAAAGCGATTCCTAGAGAGTTTAGTAATTTATTTATCATGACCCCGATTTCTTTTTCTTTTAGGATTTGCCACAAGTCAATTCCAATTAAAGAAACTCCAATTATCGGTAAATACATATAACGATCTGCAACAGTCGAGATTATTTGATAATCAAAGTTAAAGATACCACTCGTTGGGATATAGAAGATTATAAAAATCGCTAATCCCAGTATCATGAATCGGTCTTTCTTTCTGACTGATATAAAGGTCAATCCTAACAGTACTAACGTGAAACCAATTAGGGTTAACAAAAAGCTATTTGACGAAAATGAACTTATCACTTGCTCTAAACTTTTTCCGTAAATACCACTTAAGAGAAGAGGGAAAAAAGATTTTAGGAAATAAAAGTATAGCGAATCAACAAGAACAAGAAGTCTTTGGACTAGGGTTAACTGAGTTTCTAAAACACTTTTTGGAAGTAAAACGACAAAAAAGTAACCTATTAAAAAGACTCCCGGAAGTAATATATAAGGTGCCAGTAAAATCTTTTTCAATGGCTTTTTATTAATAAAATAGTCAAAAACAAACAAGAATAAAGGCAAGACTCCAATTATAGGTTTCGATAGTATTCCTGCGAGATAGAAAAGAATTATGAGTATATCGTTTTTAAGACCTAGTCGTTTTTCATACTGTTCCAAGGCAAGAAACATAAAAAAAACGGCTAACGTACTTCTAAATGAAGAAATCCAAACAACACTTTCAACTTGAAGAGGGTGAATCAAGAAGATGAGTGATATCAGAAAAGGAACACTCTTTGAGAAGTTTCCATGCTTAGAGATTAATTTATATGAGACTTTAAAAAGGATAATTCCGTTTAAAAGGTGTAGAAGAATATTTGCAAAGCGATAAGCCGAAGCCTCTCCTTGTCCAATAAATCCTATCAGCTGCCAAACATTATAAACAACAGGTACATCAGACTTTTGCCAAAACCACTTAAAATTCTCCCAAGTTAAGTCAATCCTTGGGTTATCACGCACATGAAAACCGTCGTCGAGAAAAAAGAAATCAAAGTATAAGGAAGGCAAAAAAACTAAAGTACATAAAAGGCTCAGAAGTCCAATACTGATGTGATTTGGCTTATAAATATGCTCTTCTAAGTCGATCTTTTCCAATTTCTACCTTTTAAAATATTATAACAAACTTATAGGTTAAGAACATCTGACAATTTTTGTTTTCTTTTATTATCAAAAAACTCCGTGATCCTTATAAACTCTTGATACTGAGAATCTTGAAAAGTCGCTTCGTTTAAAAGTTCTTCAACAAGGTAAGTTGTATTTCTTAGAAAATCCTCATAAGTATCAATCTTTTGAAGCCCTTTTAAGTCAAAAATATCCATTAAGAATATCTTTAACTTCTTAGCCACTTCCTTCCTATAATCAATGGGAAGACTTTTAAAAGAAAGCTCATTTGGTGTTTCCAAAAGGTTTATAAGTGGAACTTTTGAGATCTTTTCAAATTTTTGAAGGTATTTCGTTAGCTCTGGAATATTTGCAATATTATAGGCCTGTACGGTCATTTGAATATTTGCTGCCGTTATATTTAGGTCTTCAAAATTGTCTTCAAGGTACTCTAAATTTTTTTCTATTTTTGTCCATTTTGCTGGATAGCGAATATATTCGTAAACATCGTCGATCCCATCAATAGACAAAAAGAGAACCACCCCTTTAAATTTGGGCCATAGTTTTTTTGCCTTCTCCGGAATGATCGTTAAGTTTGTATTGTACCGAAGTTCAATATTCTTTGCGAATCCTCTATCAATTAACATTTCTAAGAATTCCCAAGATTCTTCAATAAGAAAAGGTTCCCCTCCTGCCATATTAATTATCTTGATATCTTTTCCGTTTTCGACGAGGTTTTTATAAAAGCCTCTATCTGAAAACCAGTTAATGCCCTCTAGTTCTTTTCCAAAGTTTTCATCCCCTAAGTATTCCCTGTAGTCATCGATCAATAGCCTTGAAGATCCTGCATCACACATTCGGCAAGCAAGATTACAAAGATTGCCAAGCCTGAGGTCTATAAATTCTAGTTTCATAGGGGAAGCGAGGTCTAAACTTTTATTTTTTAGCTCGTCATAAGTCTTTGGGAAAAGATCATTTGAAGTTTTTCTATAGCTCCAAATCCCCTCCCTATCTTTTTCATAACAGCCAGAGCAGATCTTTGGCTCTTCTCCTTTTAAAAAAGCTTCTCTTAGATTTTTTTTACTTTCACTTAACTCTTTTAAAAGACCTCCTCCAGAAAGTTTTAAAACGGAATCGCTTTTCTCATTTCTTCCAAGAGAGTATTGTGATGAGCAGCAAGGGAATGATGCATCCCCAGTATTAGTGACAAAGAGATGATTCCAAGGCAAAACACATAAGTTGTCTTTTTTATTACTCATTAAAACAGCCTCTTGTTAACCAATAGTTCCTGTCCTTCTTGCCAAAAAGTATCTTCTGAGGATGCTTCTTTTCTCACAAATATTTTCATCAAGAATGAGTAAGGTGTTAAAATCAAATAAAAGATTATTCCTAGAAAAACTTTATTTATTCCACCTTCTATAAACTTAAGAAGTCTCTTAAAAGGAATTGTAAGACTCGACAAGAGATCAGTGGTTGCGACAGCAAAGAAAAATGGAAGGAGGGCAACTAACGCCGGATAAATCGTTCTTTTAAATCCAAAGAACGGTAGCGTAACATAACTTAAGATTTGTATAAAGACATACACTTTTAACCAAAAAATTAAAAGTTCTCTCATCGTCATTTTCTTCGGAGTTCTGTCCTTTGACTCATTCTTTTTTTGAATTTTTTGATCTTCTTTTTTTAATAAAATATTTTCTAAAACGAGATAATCCATCTCAGTATTCATAAAGCAGTTCAGTGCATCGATGGGTGAATTGACAATAGGTTCACTTCTCACATTAAAGGATGTATTGATAACAACCCCTTTACCTACTTTCGATTTTACCGCGCTAATTAATTTAAAAAAATCAGGATTCGATTCATCAGTTACGGTCTGTATTCTCGCCGTATTATTTACATGAGTTATGGCCGGTAAAGTACTTCTGGCCACTCTTAAACGATCTAGCCCTTTTAAGCCTTCCTCTTCACTACTAAGCTTCGTTTGATGACTCTTTTTAACTTCATCCACTAAAAGCATATAAGGGCTCTTCTTTACGTAATCGAAGTATTCATTCGATTCATCTTCCAGCATAGCAGGAGCAAAAGGTCTAAATGATTCTCTATATTTTATTTTCAAATTAATCGTTCTTTGCAATTCAGGACTAAGGGCATTGCCTAAAATCGATCTACTGCCTAAGGCCCTAGGGCCAAACTCAGATCTTCCTGAAAACCAACCGATCACCTTATCCTGTGCAATGAGAGAGCTTACTTCTTCAATTAGCTCCTCACGATTCATAGTTTTGTAAGTAGCTCCTGCTTGATCTAGAACTTCTTTTATCTGTTTTTCAGTATACTTTGGTCCTAAGTAACAACCTTTCATGCTGTCTGATTTATTAACTTTTCTCTTGACCTCATTGGAGCTGTAATAAGCCGCTAATGCACATCCAAGAGCACTCCCCGCATCACTTGCTGCAGGCTGAATCCAAAGTTCATCAAAAAGTTTGCTTCTTAACAGCTTTCCATTTGCAACGCAGTTTAAAGCGACTCCCCCACTAAGACAGAGGCTATCCTCTCCCGTAATTTCTTTTGCGTATTTTGCTATCAAAAGAATTATATCTTCAGTTACTTTTTGAACTGATGCTGCCAAGTCCATTTCTCTTTGCGTAATATCAGATTCAGGTTTTCTAGGCTCTCCCCCAAATAAAGCTGCAAACTTTGAATTCGTCATTCTTAGGCCAGTAGTATATTCGAAATAGGACATATCCATTTCATAACTACCATCATCTTTGATTGTAATAAGTTTTTCTTTAATCAGATCAGCGTAAATTGGATCTCCATAAGGAGCGAGTCCCATAAGCTTATATTCTCCATCGTTAACTTTAAAGCCGCAGAAATAGGTAAAGGCTGAGTATAAAAGTCCTATGGAGTGAGGGAAGTTAATTTGTTTTTTAATTTCAAGTTTTTCATTTTTCCCATGCCAAATAGTTGTGGTTGCCCATTCTCCAACGCCATCCATACAAATTACTGCAGCTGAATCAAATGGAGAGGGATAGAAGGCTCCTGCCGCGTGAGAGAGATGATGAGCAGAAAAATTTAAGTTGATCTTCTCCTTAGGTAAATCTCCTAGCTTACTAAGCTCATCAAGAATACGAGATTTCATGAATATTTTTTCTTTTGCCCAAATAGGAAAACTGGTCGCGAAAGAAGTATAGCCAAAAGGTGCATAGGTTAAATAGGTTTCAAAGATCCGCTCAAAAGTGATAAACGGTTTTTCATAAAAAACAATTTTTTCTACATCTTTTAATTCTATACCTGCTTCTTCTAAGCAATAATTAATCGCCGAAATCGGAAAGTCAGGGTCATGCTTCTTCCTGCTGAACCTTTCTTCAGCAGCTGCGGCCACAACCTCATCTCCCCTTATCAAACAAGCAGAGCTATCGTGGTAGAAAGCTGAAAGCCCTAATATGTAGTTATCCATCATTCGGTCCATTTTATCTTTATATAGATATAAGATAGTATATTATATTTAGGCTAAGAGGCTTAATGGTTTTATCAGTTGTGACGCATGGGGTAAGTGATCGAGTTTTTTAAAGAAATTTGGCTCTATATGAAGGTGAGAAAGAAATATTGGCTAGCTCCGGTACTTATCTTTGTTGTATTTATAGGAGCGTTCTTGGTTTTGGCCCAATCATCGCCTATTGCTCCTTTTATCTACACTCTTTTTTAGAAATAAAATATTTATTAATCAGATCTGTGGAGCTAAATCTTATACCATTTGTATAATGAACCTTCCCTCCATTTTCCTCCACTGCTTGTACCTCATATGAGATCATACCCGTTGGATCATCTTCATGATTTTTATAGTCGGAGCCCTTAACATAAATATTGGGTTTTAATTTGGTGAGTAAATCAACAGCATCAGCTTTGTTATTTAAAGCAACGAAGTCTACATACTCAAGAGAAGCAATACTTTCTACTCTCAGCTCTTCATTAAAAACGGGCCTACCATCACCTTTATTAACAAAGCGATCCGGAGTCAGAGTTACAACTAAAATATTTCCCAATCCTTTAGCCTCTTGGAAATATTTCAAATGCCCTGGGTGTAAAAGATCAAAGGTACCATGACAATGAATCAGAGATTTTGAGGTTTCCTTTAACTCATTGGCTTTTTGAAAAAGAGCTTCAAGCGACAAAATCTTTTCTCGAAATTTCATTAGGTAAAGTTCCGACGGATATAATTTGAAATCAAATGATTTAAGACCAAATGAATATCTTCAACAGGACCAAACTCTTCGGCCCCAGAATTTATATGTATGCTCGAAGTTACAAGTTCTTGTAGTTTCCCACCATTACTTCCCAAAAGGGCGAAAGAGTTTATATTTCTGTTATTGGTATACTCAATTGCTTTAATTAGATTTTCTGAATTACCAGAAACTGACACGGCCACAACAAGGTCCTTTTGTGACAATTCTCTTTTTAGTTGAAGTTTAAAAATATTTTCATACCCAAAATCATTTGCAATCGCGGTAATAAGAGAATTATTCTCACATAAGGAGATTGCTCTAACAGGGGCACCTTCAAATTCACAGCGAGAAAGATCATTTGCAAAATGAGAACAGGTAGAAGCACTTCCGCCATTTCCAATAAAGTAAATCCTCCCACCTGAAGTAGTGGTATTTTTTATCTCCTCGAAAAATGAAGCCACTTCCTTTTCTTTAACAGAATTAAGAAGTGAGATAACTTGTGCAATATACTTTTCGGTGAAATCCTTAAGGTTCAAAATGCCTTCCTATAGGGGGATTAGAGCGTTTAGAGTATCAAATTATGTAAAAAGGGAAACCTTGCCACGCATTAAACAAAGCCTTCATGGCCTGGCTTTAAGCGTTTTAAATCATTAAGAATCTTATTTTTGGGATCTGTTACACAGTGATGATTACAAGTTTTCTTCGGATTCAGGGCCTTAATGGCCTCGATCGTTTCTACAGAATTCCACATTTTCCTGAATGATTGCTCAGTGATATTTCCGAGAAGCCCGTCATCCATATATGCTTTATCTTGGCAGGTATAAACCTTACAGTCTGCCCCGATTACTGTTAAAAACTGCAAGTATGGACAGGTTTTGTAGTCTTTAGAAAAGTCACTTTCCATCTCATGGTAGTGATTTATGATAGAAAAATTCTCATCTTCTAAAGATTCACATTCTTTAATTAAGGCAAATACTTTTTCCTTAATATTTAAATGATATAAGTTATTCTCTTTTCCATTAACAGAAGTCACACAAGGAGAGATTTTTATATGCTTAGCACCTGCATTCTTAAATTTTTCCGCAGCAATAAAAACTTTATCGTGGTTTTCCTTAGTCACGATGAAGCTCACACCAAGTTCAGTATCTTTGGCCATGCTTGAAAATGCTTTCATTTGTTCTAAAATTTTATCAAATTCTTTTTCTGAACATGATCTAGATTTTTTAAGGGACTCTCCATCCCAAGCGTCTGTTGAGATTCGTACCCATGATGCATACTTACTCAAATTTTTAGCAATTTCATTTTTTAAAAATGTCCCGTTTGTTATAACACCAATCTTAATACCATTTTCACCCAAGCCAACAATCGTTTCATTAATATGACGATAGGCCAGAGGCTCTCCTCCTCCACTTAGGGTAACTGAATGGATTTTCATCTCAGAAAAATCACTAATCAATTCTTTCATTTTTTCTAGAGGAATTGAATCTCGGCTATTCATGTCTTCACCAAGTGATAGATTTGATGATTTATAAGCACAAAACCAGCAGTCATGATTACAAGCATTGGTTGGCTTTAATCTAATATGAACCGGAGCACTATGCTTATCTTCTAAGAAATCTTTTACCTTTTCAGGAAAATGAAATGCTTTAAGGGAGCTATAAACACTCATGGGCTCTCCTTCATTTTCAAAAAGATATGTTCTGCTAAAAGTTTATAACCAAAAGGGGTTAAATGGTCATCGTCCTCTAAAATCTTAGCCCTACCCTCTTTCTTGATAATATCCTTAAAATACTGATTATTATTTATAAAGTGCACATTGTTGCTCGAGACGACTTGTCCAATTATTTCATTTGCACTTTTATAGTCTGATGGATAGTTCATTACATAAAGCTTAATCTTATTTTTTTTAGTAACCTCGATTATTTCTTTCCAGGCTTCCATCCTCTTTCTATCTACATAAGTATCAACAGCCTCTTGCTCTTTAATCATTTGAAAAAATTCTTTAAAATATTTATGAGAGGATGTTTTTTCATTAAACTGCGTCAGCACAAATTCAGCATCGTACTTACTTTGTATTTGGTATACTTGAATAATTCGATAATAAGCATCTTCAAACTTTCCACTCCAAAACTCTTCAGGAAAGGTTTTAGCTAAGTCTACTAGCCAATAAAAGGCATCATCATGTCTCAAGTTAGATGAAAGAATCTTAGTCATATAAATCAAGGTAGAATGAATCATTTCTTTCGCTGTTGAAAAGCTAATATTTAGGCCTTCACAGTATTTTTTAAACCCATTTGGTAACTTAGCTAAATATACATCTTCATTAAATTTATATTCTTTCTTAAGCGATTTTTCCTTTAATTCTAAATAGACATTTTTAACTTGATCGAAATCCCCTTCTTCAATTTCTTCGCTACCTAATAAATATTTATGCATTAAGGAAAGCTTGATATGACGAAAAACTTTATAGATTCGAAGTGACTTATAGAAGCTGGGAGGATTAACTTCGTACCAATCAAGCTTTAATTTGTCGTCGCTTTCAATTTCAAACCTTTCAAACTTATCAGCTGAACCGACCAACATTACTACCGACTCAGGAAGGTTTGTTTTATTATCCTTAATAAACTCTTTTAAACGATCCTTTACTCCAAAAGTGCTATCTTCACAAAGCCCCATGTTTAAAACTGATTTTGGCTGCTTTGTTTTAGAAAAAAGTTCATATAAATAGTAAGGATAACTATGAAAGCTTTTTACATTTCCGGCATTTGTAAAAGAATCACCGATGGCCAGTATAGTGCCTGACACTTTTTTGGTACCGAATTTTTCGTAAACTTCATCCCTTGAGTAATCACTTGATTCTTCGTAGGGAGTATAAGACTGCCCAGATTCTTGGACAATATAGGCCCCGGCCAACCTGAGTCCCCCTTCTAACAGGACTAGAGATAAAACCAGGCTTATAAAGCTAAGCGAAATTTTGCTCAGAATTTGGCGATTCATACAGAATATCCTAACACCGAATTCATAAGAACATGAATTTATTGAACTTTCACTCAGTTGCGCAGCGCACATAAAATTTATTTAATTATGAAGAAAAACTCAACGATATTAATAGCTTAACCACCACGATTCTCTGTTATAATGAAGACCTAATTAAATCTTTAGGATAGGACGATGGATAAGAAAAGCTACAAAGAGCGGATTAAAGAGAACAAGCAAATATTGTCTGAGATCTACATGATGATTAAAACAAATAAGAAATGGTGGTTAATGCCAATTTTTATGGTTTTTGCTTTTCTGACTTTATTCCTAACTTTGGCAGGTGGAGGTTCGGTACTTCCGGCCATCTATGCCCTATTTTAATAAACTTAAAGGAATCTAATGATAGGTCGCTTTATAGGAATTGTTATTTCTCTTATAGGACTAATACTTCCATGGCGCCTTCGTATACTCTTTAGCGAGTTTCTCGGTTGGGTTACCCAAGCTATATACTTTACCTATTTCGGAATTTTTAATTTTATTTTAAGTGAACTTAGAAAGGCTAAAGAGATGGAAAACAAGGAAAAAGATGAAGCATCAAGCTGATACCTGCGCCATACTTTTTTCAGGTGGAACAGACTCCACCTTAGCTGCAGCTCTTCAAATTGAAGAGTTTGGTAAACTAATTCTCTTAACTTTTGATAGAGCTGGTATTGCTAAGATTGAAAACAGTAAAGTAAACGCTAAAATGCTTATTGATAAATACGGGGCTGATAGAGTTGAGCATATTATTATTAATTTTGATAAAATATTTAAACATATAAGTTACGAGAACTATCTTCAAAATGTCATGAAACATGGTTTTATGAACCTTAGTACTTGCGGATTATGTAAATTAAGTATGCATATTCAGGCCATAGATTATTGCAACACACACGATATTAAATATGTAGCCGATGGGGCTAATCAGGGTATGAATATGTTTCCGGCCCAAATGAAGCCTGTCGTTGATCAGATGAAAGATCTTTATAAAAAATTTGGCATTATTTATTCAAATCCAGTTTTTGAATATGAGTCTCCAGATGAAGGAAGCTTTATCTCCATGGAAAATGCCAATATGTTAAAAAGTCTTCCAAAGCAAGATATTGAAAAAGAAATGCAGAAGAAAACAGCAGGAAAGATTCTATATGAAAAAGGACTGGCTCCACTACCTAATGTAAAAGGCAGTGTTTATGACAGGAAGAGACAGCCTAGATGTTTTCAATTTATTCTCTTTAAAATGTTTGCAAATAAATATTTCTTAGCAAATAAAACTTACGATGAATATGTTGGCGAAACGGTAGATTTCTTTGCTGACAAAGTAAAAGTGGCAGAAGCCATTCTCACCTCTGAGAAAGGAAAAAAGTTACTGTAATGAGCTCAAAAATAAAGGCGAAGATCGATTGTTGTGGAAGTAATTTTGAAACAGAACAAGTTTCAATTTTAGGTCTATTAACTTTATCAGTCCCACTTACACTGATCTGCATTCTCTTATGGATACCTACTTTTACTCTAGGCTTTATTGGACCAATAAAAAGTCTAAACTCTAATTTAAAAACTATTATCAATGCCAATCTACTTTTAATTGAGAAGCAAGATATCTTACCAAGACTTAGGTGTAATTTTAGTGTTTGGGCCAATCCAATTTCACCGAGTTTATCTAGAACCGTCTATGATAAGTTTAATATCATCTCTTTAGTTCTGTGTTGGGTCTTAGCTCTTTCCGGAGTCGGTCTCTTTGTTTAATTTCAACCCTGAAAAGATTAGAAAAGATTTTGCCTGTTTGAGTAAAGATCAAAAGAAGGCTCCAATCTACTTTGACAATGCTTGTATGACCTTAAAACCTAATGTGGTCACAGAGGCGATCGTTTCATATTATAATGAACACCCTTCTTGTCACAATAGAGCCGCCCATGAGTTTGGAGAGGTTACTACTAAAAAAGTGCATCAAGCGAGAGAGCAGATAGATAAGTATATTAACTGCCGCTCAGGTGAATCAATTGTTTTTACGAAGAATACTACTGAATCAATCAACATGATTGCCAACATGATTGATTTTAAAAAAGGTGACGTTGTCCTAACGACTGACCTTGAACACAATTCAAATATGCTTCCGTGGCAATTCTTGAATATTAAAAAAGGTGTTACTTTCGTTCAAATGCCTATTCCTCCAGTCGCTGAGGAATTTGACCTTCAAGAGTTTCAAAATATTCTGTCCAAGGGCAAAGTCAAACTAGTTTCGGTTTTTCATACTTCGAATATCACTGGGATTCAGCTTCCGATAAAGGAAATTACAAAGCTTGCCCATGAAAATGGAGCAATGGTTCTTCTTGATGCGGCTCAAGCAATTCCTCATTACCAAGTTGATGTTCAAGACTTAAATATCGATTTTATGGCCTTCTCTCTGCATAAGGCTTATGGACCCACTGGGATGGGAGTTATGTACGCAAAAGAAGAGTTCTTAAATAAATGGGTTCCTTTTTTTGTAGGCGGTGAAGGGATTACTGATACCACTTATGATAGCTGCACTCTTTCTCAAGCTCCTGAGAAGTTTGAAGTTGGTCTTCAAAACTATGCTGGAATAATTGGTTCAGGAGCCGCTATTAAATGGCTTTCAAAAATAAATTTAAAGAAGGCCCATGATCATTTAATAAAATTAAATGAGCAGCTCGCTGAAGGACTTTTATCACTCAACGGATTAAAGCTGATTGGTCCGACTCAGGCAAAAAATAGAAGTGGTATAGTGAATTTTTCAACGGGAAATAGAAATCCTGCCGAGATTTGCTTGATGCTTAGCAAGATGGAAAAAATTATGACCAGAAGTGGTGTGCATTGTGGCCATTCCTGGTTTCATAAATATGAGCTCATGCCAACTCTTCGAGCGTCACTTGCCTTCTACAATACCGAAGCTGAAGTTGAGGTTTTTCTAAAGAAAATGAGAGATCTGATAAAGTAATGGAAACTCAAGAAAGCTTTCATAAACGTCTTAAAAACTTAATGGCAGATAGCCAGTATAAGTCTGAATTCGATTGGGATAATTTTTTAAACTTCTTCAAAACTCACAAGGTTTCTCTTAGTCCCGACACAGGGATCAACCTTATTAATAATTTTATCGGCTGTAAAAATTGCCATGTTGGTTTTCAAATAGATACCTACTTAGAAGGTTGTACCCATGATTGCAAATACTGTTATGCAAAACTTGAAGGGGAAGCTGTTGGTAAATGGAATAGTCCTATACCTCTCCCCCTTGATCTAAGCCTAATTTGGGAGATCTTTTATCGTGTATTTGAAAAAAACGAAGATCACCCCTTCGCAGGTATTTTAAAGAAAAGAGTTCCCCTTCGAGTAGGATCATTAAGTGACCCATTCCTCTCAATGGAAAATAAACTTGGAATTAGTGAAGAATTAATAAAACTTCTAAATCACTTTAATTATCCTTATTTATTTTTTACCAGGTCTCATTTGGTTGCCGATGATCGATTTACCTCTTTAATGGACCCCAAATTAGGGGCTATCCAAATAAGTATTCCCTCTCTAGATGAAAAAAGGACTCGAGTTCTAGAGCCTAGGGCCAGCTCTCCCGAACAAAGGTTATGGGCCCTTAAAACATTAAGAGAAAAAGGTTTTTGGGTAACAGCGAGAATCAACCCCCTTTTTCCAACAATGCCAGACGGTAGTCTGACTTCGGGAAAGGAGATCGCCTTCGAGTTTGATTTTTATACTGACGAGCTCGTTAAAAAAATTGCTGAAACAGGCTGTTTATCTGTGCTCTCAGGTTTTGTTACCTTAAAATCTACTCTTGTTGACACTCTCGGAGATGAGCTAGGGTTTCCGCTTCGAAACTTAATGAAAGACAAAACACCTAAAAAAGACTTTTATTTTTCTGAAGATGAAATTAGTGCATATTTCAGCCATATTAGAGCTGAAGTGAAAAAACATGGAATGGATTTTTCCACATGTTATCTGGGTCAACCAGAAGAGCAGTACTTCAAAAACCAAGACCTTTGGGATAATAAAAAAGACTGCTGCAATAATATAGGAAAAGTCCAAGAACATAAAATCACCTCGACCGAAATTTCTCGTGAAGATTTTTTAACGATTGATAAGAATCAAGGATTCCTTAATAAGTTGGCTTTAAAACTGATGGCCTTTCTTATTAGAAAAATTAAAGAGTAATGAAACCGTTATCCCTTAAACATAAGATTTTTCTGGTGACCTTTTCCTTATCACTACTAGTCTTGATTGAGGGCATATCCTTTCTTTTATATAGTCCAACAAGACTTGAGCAAATCAAAGAAATTTTAGAGCCGCATTCTGAAAGATTCTGGAGGGGAAAAGTAAATTACACTGGAACTTTTTTCGGAGCTAGTGTTAAACATAATCGTTTTGGAATGAGGGCCGATGAAAAAAAGAACACCGACATCCTAGTCATGGGAGGATCTCCTTCTTATGGTTGGGGCGTTCCTCATAATAAGACGTACAGCTTCTTGATTAGTAAAAAGCTTAACAAAACAGTTACAAATGGATCTATGGTCGGATACTCATCATTCCAAGGGAAAAAGCTTCTAAAAGAGATTTTTGATTATTATAACCCAAAGCTTGTAACCATCAGTTACGTCATTAATGATGTTGATCACTATCGATTCTTTAGAAATCGAATTGAAAGCGATAGTAAAGTTCCAAAAGAAGCCAGATCGTCTCATCTAAGCTCTATTGAGAAACTATATACCTTTAAATTACTTCAGAAGTTTTTGGCCATGAATCAAGAAAGATTGCCTATGCCAAATAATATCAGAGTAGATATCAATGAATATAGACAGAACTTAATTGAAATGACCCATTTTATCAGGAGTAGAAACTCAAAGGTCCTGTTTGTTAAATTTCCCGTAAATTTGCCTGATAAGCTAGGGGATGAAGAAGTCTTTAAACTACTTCCGGCTGAGTGCAATATTACGATGCTTCCAACTCGAGAATTCTATATCTGTGCCAAGAAGGCTAGTTTATCAGCGAATAATCTTAGAAAACTTATGGCCGTTAGCTCCTCTCTTAAAGCAAAGTCTTATAATAAGGTCATGGAAGAGCTAGGGAATGAAATGGGAGTGGTTGTGGCCGATGCAGCTTCCGCTTTTGCAGCCTCCAAGGAGTACCTCTTTTTGGACCCAAAGCTTGATCCAATACATCCCAATGAAAAAGGTCATGAGGTTTTATCAAACGTAATCGTTGAGGCTCTAGGTAACTAGATCTTATAAAGATCTTCTCCTAGGTTTTCACAAAAACGGCACCAGGGATCACAACCCTCTTTCTTAAAGTACATATTTTTTCTTAAGTCTTGATTTGCCTTATTGTTCCATGCATCTTGATCAAAAATACTACCGTAAATATCTTTATTGGGGGACCTCATAAAACAGGCTCCGATCTCACCGGTGTTATCAATATGAATATAGCTCAAGGGCTGCAGGCAAACTTTTTGATTAACTTTCCTTTGAACTGGAGCTAGCCAATCAATATTAAACTCCCCGCCGAATTTTGAATCGACTTCTTTCCTAATGGTTTTATACTCTTCATTATCCTCAAAAATAACATGTTCCATACCGTTACCATAAGTGGGATAGTAATTTCCCATACGGATATTTTTACAACCAATTTTCCTACAATAATCTAAAACACGATATATTTTTTTGAGATCGGTGGCTTCAATTATTGTTTGTATCCAAACAATTGTTTTTGAATCTAATTCTTTAAAAACTCTTTCAACGTCTTCTTCATTTTCAGGATATAAACTTAGGCCCAATATTGTAGGAGGGCATTCTTTAAAACGCTCTAATTTTTCCCCTTTTAACAGCATAGCGTTAGTAACTACAGTCGTAATTTTTCCGTATTTCTTCAGGTCTTCTAAAATTAAGAAAATATCTTTAGCAATAAAAGGTTCCCCACCTAGAAGCCCTAACCTAAGTGAATTTTTGAAAAATTTGTTCTCTTTAATTTTTGAATAGTCCTCAAAGGTCAACTCGTACTTTTTAGGATTCTCTGGGTTTAAATCATCTCCTATAAAACAAAAATCACAATTTAAATTACAGCTCTTAGTTGTGTAGATAACAAGATTAGTCGGAGTAAAATCGAGTTTTAGTTTTGGTCTCAATCTACATAGATAATATTTAAAATAGTTTATCAATACTCTGGGAGCGGGTGGTTTTTTAACCAAACTCCAAAAAGCTCTTAAATATATATTTAACAACAGTTTCATTAGTTATGCGGCTCCCTAAAATTTCCTTCATCTAACCCTTCTCTAAAACCTATAGGGTCGACTACAACCTGATGCCTAACTTCAAGTAAATAGTTCTCAAGAACTTTTTGAGCCCCCTTTGAAAACTCATCATTACCCCTAAATTTAAAAAAGTTAATGGTATCCACAAGAGCACCAACATTTTCATCATAAAGATAAATTTTCATTCCATTCCCAATTACAGTATCTTTATAAAGACCTTGTTCTTTCTGAGCTATCACATTCTTTTCGTTGTTCATGAGATTTAAACCTGTGAATATTAAATAAAGAGACCAGGCCGAAATTGAAACTCCCCAAAGCACTCGTTTGTTGATGCGAGCATGATAAAGATGAACTAAAAGAAAAGAGACTATCAAAATAAGTGGGTAATATAGCCTAGTCTCCCAAAGACTTTGAATAAGACCGACTTCTCTAAACAAGTTTGCCCTAAAACTCATAATTTCTAGTGTCGGGAAGAGAAAGTCCAAGTTTCTCATATAGTCTTGACCCCAAACAAATGGTTTTTGCGGCAGGTGATATGAAAACCAGATGCACATTATGCACATCCAAAGGGCGCAAAAAATAAAGCTAGCTCGAATCAAGATTAATTTCACTTTGGAATTTCGAAAATCCTGAAAAAAGAAACTAAATGTTAAAATAAATACCGAGATATCAATTATATAATGTCTCGCACCTAAATCACCAACCACGGCAAAGGTGAAGGATTCAACAATCATTTTTACAATTGGCACTAATATTAATACTAAACCAAGAAGAGCACGGTTCTCTTTTGATAAACTAACACCGGCTTTAAAATAATAGTAGATTCCTATTAAAGATAAAAAATAGATCGGTGAAATATAAAAGTATCCTATTGGTCCTAAAAAAGTTTCAAACAACAAGTAGTAGCTTGAATTCACGGTGGCAAGATATCCGTTAATCGGGATTCCAAACTTTATCGTTTCATTTACTAAAAAAGCTCCCTGCAATAAAGATGAACCTAAGATGAAAAAAAGAACACTTAAAAAGCCTTTTGAGCCCTTTTCTTTTAGGGCCATCAAAAGTCCAACACCAGGAAGAAGATAGTAAAAACCCATAGTGATTTTTGCAATCACCGAAAACCCCATCCATGCCCCAAATAAAAACCAATCTCGCTTGCGATGTTTCTCTATGACACTCAAGAAGATTAAGGTGCTAATAACTGGTAAAACACTCACCGTTATATCGGAGTTTGCAGGGTGAAATAGCATATGCCAAAGAAAAGGTGTTCCTACTACTAAGGCTATAATTACTTCTAGAGACCCACGTGAATTACCCCAAAAAAGTCTTATCAATTTAAAGCTTAACAAAAGAGCTAATAGGCCAAAGAAGAGGCCTGCAATTATCTGAGCTGTATTATAGTTAGTTGACAAGAAGACATCTGGATTCAAACCAAACGATTTTAATAATTTCGTATACAGAAAAAATGGCGTCCATAATACCGAAATGCCATGATCATGAAAGTCTACATGGTTATAGGTTTTTGTAGCTATCCATCGAAAGACAGGATCGACCTGGTTAAAGATATTATAATCACCATCTTCGATTATTGATTGGGTATAACTCTGATAATATCCTTTATCAATTTTCATAACTTCTGGATCATATCGAGAAGCGAATAAAACAAAAATTGTTAATACAGCACTGACTATAAAAATATGAAAGCTTTTCTTAGCCATTAGCTGCCGCCTTCAGTACGTTAAAACTAGAAGTAAGATTTGAAAACTCAAACTTTGGAAGCTCAGTTAATAACTTTCGGTTATCAAAAACTAAATCAAACTGCCCTTCACTAGAGTTTAAGAGTTCAATATCTTGAACTTCCATTAAATTGGCATACTCAAGTAAACTATAAGAGTTTCCGCTGGCTATATTAAGAAGTGACACAGGGAGATTCTCGTCAATAATTTGTTGTATCACTCTTACAAGATCTTCCACAAATATAAAGTCTCGAAGTGTTTTCCCTTTATTTTCGAGTCTCAAAGGCTGTTTATTTAAATACCGATTCATTACTACTTTTAAGAATCCACCAGAACTTCGATTACCAAAAATACCAGGTAGTCTTAATATACATAGTTCATGTCCAGAGTCCCTAAGAAGCTCTTCCGCCACTATCTTTCCTTCTGCATACTTATTATCTGGATCTAAGGGGGTTTCTTCATTAATTGGAAGTACTGGCTTCGTTCCATAAACTTCAACACTACTTAAGAAGATTATCTTCTTAAGCTTTTTGTTTCTTAAACTCCCAATAAGATTTTTAATCATTTTTATATTATTTTCTTTATCAGACAATTCATTTGATTTTGAGCGGGGAATACCTGCCGCATAGATCAATGTATCTGTGGACTTCACCTCAATAGGTAATTTATCCACATTCAATAAGTCCATTGAGGAACGTTCTATCCCAACTGAGTTTTTCATTTTGAGTAAGTGTGAGCCTATAAACCCAGAACTCCCGAGAATGATGGACCTAGATTCCATATAGCTCTTTCCTATATGAATAAGCGTTCTTTGAATCTTGCTCTGGAGCCCAATCAGCATATTCGACGACCTCATCTTTTACAAATGGTCCTTCTAATATCTCGTGATAGACTGCCCATTCTGATTTGGCGATTGGCATATGCCAATTGTTATTTTCTATCCTAAGAATTCGAGAACTGCCTTGGCTGCTTAGCGTGATTAGATCTTTTATTTTTCCTTCTTCATCAAAAATAAAAACATCAAGCTCCCCTTCTAAGATGCTATAAGATTCAACTCTACCGCCGGGATGTCTATGAGGTTGAACATATGACATATGATTTATAGCGATAATCATCTCTTGTATTGGGCTTTCATGGTCTTTATGGAGGCATAGCCGAAATCTTTTTAGTTTCTCTTTTTCGGCCTTAGACTTTAAAGAGCTGAACAGTTCTTTATTAACAACGACGATATCTTCTTTTGAAAACTCTGCGCCCATTGTTTGTTAACCCTTTTTCGTATGAATTGTTCGGCAACAGCCTTCACACTCTGGAAAAAAAGGCATTCTTGCCTCTAAGGCCTTATTAAAAGACCTTGCCCTTTCAGACCTTAAGACTTGAGAAATATCATAATTAAAATCTCTTATATTTCCCCAGTTATTTGAAATACAAGGTGCAATTTGACCATCGTAATGGAGAAAAAACTCACTCCATTGCTTATCACATTTTTTTACACCAAAGGCTAAGTGATCATCTACATAATCGAGAATCTCTTGCTCAGATCCAAAGGTTGGGGATAGTCCGATAAAAATCTTACTCGTTTTTCTATACTCAAAAATATCTCGAAGAGCCTTTTTAATCTTCTCTTTATCATTTTCTTCATATGAAAAAGTATTTCCTTTAAGCTCATCTAGAGTGGAGATATTATCAAAAGTATCATAGCCCGCTTTAAACTTGTGCTCATGAATTAAGGAAAGTTGTACATGATCGACTTTTGCTTCATGTTCACTATATTTTAATAAATCTAGAATCTCATGAGCATTTTCAGGAGTTATAACGGTCTTTAGACAGGTTAAGGGAAACTTCTTTTTTCTTTTTTTCTTTTCTTCATGTAGGTATTTAAACATTTTGTCAGATTGCTTAAATACCCCTTGCTTACCTCTTATCCGATCGTGAGTTTCCCACATACCGTCAATCGAGGTCATATAATAAGTTATTTTTTTATCGATGAAAAAATCTGCCATCTTTTCATTTACTGTCGTTCCATTAGTTATAATAGAAACCAGACGTTTTTTTTGCGTCATATAATCAAGAATTCGCATCATATCTTTGGCCAAAAAGATCTCTCCACCACAAAAGTCTATCACCGTAGTTCTAGGAATCTTGTCGATAACCTTTTTCCATTCATCAAAATTTAGGCTATTGGGCTCAGGTGTGTTTAAATTATGCTTAACGTAACAAAAGTCACAGGAAAGATTACATTTCTTGGTAATATAGATCGTTAACCTCAAGGGAGAGATTGGCAGAACCTGGTTGAAATGTTTAACCATTTGCCCCGCGGTATAGGAGTACAGAGAGTACAAAGGTCTAAATAAGTTTTTCATAGAAAATTTGCCTTAATATTAGGTCTTATTTTATCCTATTTTATCTATCATGACACGAAACACGAGTTTACAGGGACATTCAAGAGTATCAGTAACTGTTCCATGTCTGAATGAGTCAAAGAATGTTGGCAGAACCATTGAAACCCTCCAAGAGGTACTAAATGAGATGCTGGATTATGAAGTTATCGTTATAAATGATGGTTCTAATGATGATACTCAGAAGCTCGTAGAAGAGCTTCAAGCAAAGAACGCCAAAATTACCCTAATAAATCACTCAACTACAAAAGGTCGAGGATACTCCATTAGAGAAGGTTATAGTGTTTCCAAGTTTGAGTACTTAATTTGTTTCAATGGAAAGTATGATATTCCAGCAGATCAAATGAAGCTTATTTTCGAGCCTATTGGCAAGGAAGACTTAATCATATCCTACCAAGCTAATACTTATGAAAGACCATTTATTAGAAGGCTGTTCTCAAAGCTTTATACCTTGATCTTAAATCTTAGCTTTGGATTATCTTTAAAATATTTCAACGGAAGTTCACTAATTAAGAAAGAGCATTTTCAAAGACTAGAACTTCACTCTGATAGCTACGCTCTTGATGCGGAAATATTAATCAAATTGATAAAGTCAGGGATTTCCTATCAAGAAGTCCCAGTAAATGATATTATTGAAGATGAAAGGAATACTCGTTCAAATTCACTGCCAAATATATTGGGAGTGTTTCAGTTTTATATAAAAACATTTTTGGAAATAAATATTTTAAGAAGAAAGTATTAAATGAAAAAATCCTCAATCGGAATAAAAATCGGAATAAGCATAGCATCACTACTTATAACTGTGATGGCCGTAGAAATAGGTTTGAGAACTGTCGGCCATCTTGTTCAGCAGGCTTACGAAAAAGAGTATATACCTGAAATTGACGAGGCGAATACTCAAGATAATGACGTTACTTATGAACATTTTAATAGTGGTGAAGAGTCCAGTGTTATGTGTATTGGTGATTCATTTACTAACGGCGGCAATGTTCAGTCCTATGATAGCTATCCTTACTTTCTTTTTAAACATCTCGATAATGATCTTAGAAATCTCAGCGTCTTTAATTACGGAAAATGTGAAAGCACAACGTTTGATGCTTTGGAGCGTATAAAACTTTTTCTCGAAAAGAAGCAGAAGAAAATCAAGTATATCAGTATTCTTGTCGGCTCAGCGGATATGTTTGGTGAAAGCTTCGGGCCTGTTAACGATAGAACCATCCTAGATAAAGAAATAAAAATACCTAGCTTCATTAAAGATTTCAGAATTTATAAGATGTATCGTATTTTAAAATACGAATACTATAGAAGATTCGGATTTACCGATCGATTAAGGATTCCATATTCAAATATTACCCAAAAAGAATTGATTGCAACTCACTTTATCTACGAGAACGCTAGAAATATTTATACCATTAATGACGATTTAATTTATAACTTCAACGCTCCGGAAGCAATTAAGTTAAGAGAAAATTTGCCAAAGGAATATAACCCGAGTTGGTTCAATGAAGTTTTCCCAAAAGAAACTCTTCCTGCGAAAATTTATCTAGAGCGAATCACAATGTACTTAACCAGTGTTTATGCTCGAAAAAATAAGCACTCAAGTATCACAAAATTGCTTTTAGATTTAATGAACTCTCATCCACTTTACTTCTGGCAAGAAGATTACCTAAAGGCCCTCAAATATAACTTACTACAGTCCTTAAAACTTCAAAGTCAGTACTTACCTGGAGATATTCTTCAGGCCCTCTTGACCCTAGAATCCAGGCACCCTCAATTAAAAACGAAAGGGGATTTTTTAGAGTTTAAAAATGTTATAAAGAACTGGGATAAGTACACCATTGAAATTGACAAAAAAAGAGAAGAAACTTGGGATGAAATGGCATCGCTAGCTGAACAGAATGGAATTACCTTAATCCTACATACCTATCCAAGTAATTATAGCAGTGCAAACAATATGCTTAGGAAAATGGCAAAAAAACATGACTTGCCTCTAGTGGATCATAATAAAACTTTTTCCAAACTGATCGCTGCGGAAGGGCGTGAAAAGTACTTATTCGATGATGATCACTGCACACCGCTTGGATATCAAATCATTGCCGAAAATGTCTTTAAGCTAATACGCGAATTAGAGATCCATGGTAGATAATACTTTAAAAACATTATCTGCCATAACTTTATAACCTGCGGGAGTGGGATGCTCGTCGTCTTCAAACCACTTTAATCTTCCGTCTCTTTCTACTAATTTCTTAAAAACCGTATTATTGTCTACAAAAGGAAGACTATATTCTTTTGCTACCTGCTCCAATGCTTTATTTGCATTAATAAAGTCTGCAGGATAATTCAAGAATACAACTTTGATATTTCTCTTATTCGCATATTTAACGATATTTCTTAAGTTCTCAATCCTAGTATCTTGAATATGCTTCATTGATTTTTCGTAATCTCTATAAATTTCATAATTCATTTCAAAGTTTTCCGTCTTAGCATACTCAGGAAACCTTCTTTTAATTTCTTCGAATTTTTCTAAAACATAATCAGCACTGTAGGTACTCTGAAAAGAGATTGCCCAGTTTAAGTAGTACATAATCCCATTATCTTCGTTGGCCAGAGGAAAAAAGAAGGGAAACTTAACAATGACATCACTAAAATGCTTAACAGCGTCCTCGTAATTCCCATGGGCCATATAATTATCACCAATCAAAAGAACATTGTACTCAACAATATCGAACATCTTTCTATCAATATCTTTTTCTTTTCCAGTGAAAAATAGTTCTTTTCTTAGATCGGGCTTTAACTCTTTAAGATACTTATTGGCTTCGTCCCAGTTTTTCTTTCTTACTTGAGCATAGGCTTTTTGCATCCAATCGTAATTGATAATACTTCGTTTAAGATTATTAGTGCCCAGATAAATAACATCTCTTTCTGAGGGGCTTAATCTGGAGTTAAGTTTTATTCCTCGGTAAATTTTATAAAGACGAAGTTCGTGAAGAACTGAGTTGAATTTGTAAGCTAGCTCACTTAAAAAATTACCTTTTTCTTCTTCTGGGGGTTTTCTTCCAACAGGGTTGAAACGGTCAGCTTCACCCGAAAGAACGAGTAAGATATCAGGCTTAAAGCTATGTATATTATCTTTTAGAAGATTATAAGTGGTGTAAGTATTATGTTCACAGATACCTTCATTATAGACATCAAATTTAATTACTCCGCCCTTCTTTTTTTGCAAATTAAACAATTGATATGGGTAACTCATTCGTAGTGGAACATTTCCTCCATTCGTAACTGAGTCTCCTAATGCAACAACACGATACTGAAATTTATGGCCTTTTTTCTTCGTACTCATTTCAAAGACTTCACCGCGAAAGACATCGTGTTCCTTCTCAATTAAAGGAAGGTCGGCCATATAGTCATCACCCTCTTTATTTTCGATTCGAATATCTTCACGGTACTCATTAACATTTTTATCAAGCTCATGTTTTTCTTTATCGTCAAAGAATTGGGCTTCACGGTCATTGAGCATTTTATACCCAAGCAATCTTAATCCAACTTCTGCACACACAAGGGACAAGAGTAAACTAACAGAGAATAATGTGACCTTAATTTTGATATTTTTCATAGCTCCAATTTTACCAGATAGTCAGCTTTGCATCTACTCCAGTTTTTCAAGGGTTTTAGCGACTCTATCGGCCATTAGCTGATAACCGTAAGGAGTTAAATGATCGTCATCCTCAAAAAAGGTTGATCTTCCTTGTTTTTCCGAGAGGTTTGAAAAATAATTATTCAAATCTACTAGCTGAACCTTTTTAGAATTCGCCACAAACCTTAGATCTGAATTAGCCGACTGATATTTTGATGGATATGTCATTAGAATAGGTCGTGCGCCGCTTTTATTCACAAGGTCTACCATCTTAGTTAAGTAATTACGCCTTTCTTCTGAAATACTCTTTTCTTGCTCTTCCCAGCTTTTAAATCTTTTTAGCATTTGGTCAAAATTTATATTTTTCTCAAGCTCAGGAAACTGCGTTAACTGTTTTTCTAAACTTCTAAATACCTTAACCGAACTCGTTTTACTCTGAATTTGAAAAATTTGATAAAAAAAGAATCGTGCTGGCTGAAAAAAATCACTCCAAAATAAATCTGGTAGATCGTTTTGAAATTCAAAAAGAAGAGAGAATGCCTCCCCATGTTTCCCTTTTGAGGCGTACATCTTAACAAGGTAGACCAAAGAAGCATGCATTAGACCTCTCGGATTATCGACATAGATTTTGTTTCTCTCACAATAATTCAGAAAATTAAGACTTAATTTCTCATGAGCCTTTTTCCACTCAACTTCTAAGTTCTTCTTCTCAAAAAATGCACTTTGCATAATCTTCTTAACTTTAATCGTCTCGCTTATTTCTTTATCTATATCCCAGGCTTTACCTAGGTTTCCCACCAACCTATTTTTCTTAAGACCTAAATTAATATAGCGAAGAAGCTTGTAAACCCTCAGTTCATATAACCAGGAGTTTTGAGAAATCGTCATAAAAGAATCCGCATCCTCACTCTCGGGCTTTTCTACGAATCCATCGGCAGCACCAACCAAAATAGTTACAAACTTAGGTAATTCAGTGTTCTTTTCAAAATAGTTTTTTAATCTTAAGTAAGCGGAATAGGCACTGCTTTCGCATCGGCCGAGATTGACCACCGAACTTTCTTTTTTTATTTTAAAAAGCTGAGCCGGATAGGATTGATGACTTTGAACATTTCCACCATTAGTAAATGAATCTCCAATTGCTAGAATTAGATTTTGAGAGTTCCCATCATAAACCTCAAAAGTTTCATCTCTATCCCAAGGCTCAGTTTCTAAGCCTTGATAGAAGTAAGACTTATCATGGGCCAGAACATAAATACTACCGGCCAAACGTAGCCCCCCCTCTATAATAAAAAAGGACAGAAATAATCCAAAAAAAATTAAGCCCAGCTTAGTTCTCAACAAGGACCTCTTTTAATACTCTAATCGCTCTGGCCAGATCTTCTTTTTTAACTTTTTCGTGAAGAGAGATAAAAATACAATTTTTATGAATCCCCTCTGCAACGGGAAGAGAAGTTTCGTGATCTTTAAAAACACTCTCTCTATGACAAAGATTAAGTCCGTAAGTTCCCGTATCAATACCATGACTAATAAGCTTTAATTGCACAAGTTTAGGGTTCCTACAATTAACCGCTACCCGAATGGGAAAGACATCTTTTTGGAAAATCCCCTCTCCAATATAGCTAGGACATGATCCTCCAAACTCTTTTAAAAAATAGCTCAGATTATCAGCCCTTTTTGACTTTCTTTCGTCCCACTCCCTTATAGACCTAAGGAGAAGTTTGGCCATATAGTTATTAAACTTAAAGAATAATTCTCTTTTAAATTTATCTCGTTTTATTGGAATATCATCGAAGAAAAGGTCCTTTTCATTGAACCTATTCACGACTCCACTTTTATGAATCCCTAAATATTTATCAGGAAAGTATTTAGCGACTAGCTTAAGCGCTGGCCCGGTTAATAAATTAAAGACAAGAGGAGAAGTTAAAATCTCTATTTTTGTATTTTCTACAAGCTGAGAATAAAAGAAGGACTTTTTAGGAGCCTCCATAGAATTTTCGATTGCCTTGGCCAAAATATTTTTTGCCTCATTTCCTCTTTTATTAACGATTAGCGCTCCACCAACTTGAGCCGTAACGGTTTTACCAATCGAAAAGGAGGCTACTGCATAATCACCGAAACTACCTAAAGGCTTTCCTTTATAACTAGCGCCTATCAATTGTGAAAAGTCTTCCACTAAGATCAGATTTTTCTTATCGCAATATTCTTTAATTTCCTCAACATTTGGAATAAATCCACTCAAGTAGGTTAATAGAACCACTTTGGTTTTATCTGTTCTGCTTTGTTCAATAGAATCGATATCAAGAGAGTGACTAGCTTTATTCAGTTCAGCAAAAACTGGAGTATGCCCGGAAATTCTAATGGCATTAACCATATCAGGAATTGTAATTGGGGCCAAGAGTACTTCAGAGTTCGAGTCAATTTCGAGCCCTTCTAGGATACTCAAAAAAGAGATCCTACATGAAGATAAAAAGAAACTATTTTGAAAGCCAAACTTATCATTAAATATATTTTTTACTTCTAATACTTTGTCATCATTTTCCATATTAGAAAAAGGCAACCAGATTAATGCTTTTAAAAGATTCGTCAGAGATACATGGAAACGGCCACGTGGGATCATTCTCCTCCTCCTTCAAAATATTTATTTACGGCATCGATAACAAATTCGATCTCATCATCTTTCAAATAAAAGTGAAGGGGAATATAAATAGAGTTTTTAACAAGCGCCTGGGCGACCGGGGTTTTATCCGAACTTTTTAAATAATCTAAATCAGATAAACAAGGCAAATTACTTCTGGCTGAGTCGATTCCCCTATCCATCAAATACTTTTGAAGGGTAATCCAATCTTCACAATAAACGGGAAATTTCCAAAAGACATGTTCTTGCTCGCTCCTCTTGAATCTGTTTTTTTCTGGAATCGTTAGTTTAGATTCACATAATTTAGCAAAATATATTCTTCGTTTTTCAACTCTTTCTAAATAGGAAAGTCTTTTAAGGCCAATTTCCGCCTGCAAGGAAGAATACTTATAGAGCATATCTGCTGGCACTTCTTCCGAAAGAACGTCGCCTCCACCCCCAAACAACCCCTTTAAAAAAACAACTTTTCCAAACTTCACACCTTTACCATTAGTAAGGTCTTGAATATTTTGGCTCCCCACATAAAAAGTGATCAGTTTGAGTACAGGAAAAACAAAGAAGTTAAAAAAGATTCTATTTAGTATTAGGTTTGCTATCAAATCTTCTACTAAAAATTTTCTCAAATAGGAAAACCGAAGGGACTTTAATTCATTAGACGTTAGTTCTTCGACCTTTATTTTTCTTTCTTTTACATTACTTACAAGGGCTCCCCCCATATGAGTATGAAGTACTTTTAAATCACATAAAGAAAAGAATGAGTGCTCTCCGAATGATTCAAGAGGCATACCATTGTACTTAGCCCCAAAATTCTGAGTCGTATCCTGAATTAGAATGAGGTTATGATCACTTGCAAATTTTTCAATTTCATTCATATTAGGAATGAAGCCATTGAGGTGAGTTACAAATAGAAATTTTGATTTCTCGCTTAACTTATTTTTAGCGTCCACTAGGTCGATAGAGTAATCCGAGCGCTTTATATCAACAAATCGTTCTTTTAAGCCAAGGATCCGAATCATGTTTACCATATCGGGTAAATTGATAGGGGTCATTAAGATTTCATCACCTTCCTGATTTTCATAACTCTTCAAAGCATAATAGAGACAAATCCTAGCGTGGGATAAACACTTAATGCTATCTAGAAATAGGTAGCTTGCGAGTTCATTTTCAAATTTTTCAACTGAATCAGTATCCTTAGCTTTCCCTAAAAACCACTTTCCAAGTGAAACTACCGGCTCAAGCAGATCCATATAGTAAACAACTCGGGGAATTTTATTCCAAAGACTTGTCATTATTGCCTACAAATAAAAAGGCCTTCCAGCGTCGCCGCAATAGGAAGGCCATGATTCATTTATAATTTTAACTTACTTATTTTTTAAGGTCTTTAATTTCTGTTCTAAGCTCTTCAATTAGCTTGGACTGCTTCTCTACCATTTCATTTAGCTCTTTAACCGCACCAATGAGACCTGGTGTTAATTGGCTATAATTAACAAAACGATATCCATCTTTATCCATTCTAACTGCACCCGGATAAACTTTTTCAACTTCTTGGGCCATTACGCCAAGCTGCTCACCTTCAGCAAAATCATTCTGAGGAAAGTCTTCCGTTTTATATTTATAAGAATAACCTTTGAGAGCAGAAATTTTCTCTAGATCACCAGTCAGAGGCTCTACCTCTTTTTTAAATCTTAAGTCAGATCCGGCGAAAACGTCTAAATAGATACTTTCATTAAGAATCTCTTCTTCGATCTGTTGAAGATTAAATTCCTCAATCCCACCAAAGTCGTATTCTGATTTCTTTTCGTTATCTTTCTCACTCATGACCTATACTCCAATAATTTAATTTCTTGCTGCATCAATTATAACATAACTCCTTGTACCTCAATAATATGAATTTGACTATCAAAGGCAAGGGTTTACAGTTGTAACCTACTGAAATTATATACTAATCACATCCATTTCAAGTAGTTCATCTAAGAAACTTTCTACATCTTTACGAATTTGGCCGTCTCCAACCGTATATTTAGCATTTAAATCTTCAACGATGCTTTTAACGTTTTTCCCTTCCCCAATTAGCTCCCATACTTCCGTGGCAACACCTTTTATTTTATAAAAGGAAGAGCTATCGTCCATTTTCATCAGGACTATAATATTCTCGTTATTATTTTTTCTATCAACGATCTCTTCTGACTTTTTGAAAACCGTATCATCCGTATAACTTTTTGAAGCCATATTTACTCCGTGGTTAATTTCTTTATAAAGAAAAAGGCTTTTTTGCAGTGGGCCCAAAATTTCTCATACTCGGGGAAAACCTCGGGAAATGTTCCCGGATAGCGCTCATCAAGTTGAGTAATAAAAGTATAAAAATCTGCTCTATTCTGATTATGCTCCTCACTAGGTCTTTTAGCAATCACCCAGTGGTAGACTCTAGTTAGCTTCTCTAGCTCGTGAGTTGAAAACCCCTTTCCTCCAAATTCGGAGGGGCGCTCCCCCATATATTCGAGGCACTCTTTAATAAGAGGATGAAAATCTTCTGTCACCATATTTGCTCGAAGATACATGGGGTGACTTAAGTACGAAGTATCCACTACGATCCAGCCATACTTTTGCTTTAACTCATAAATCTGTTCTAGAAAGTTTTTAAAATGAGGAATCGAATAGATGCCGTATGTTGCATTGATAATAATTTCCATCTTTGGAAATCGATCTTTTAATTTAGAAATATTACTAATGAATTTATCGTATTCTAAGTTTTTCCGAATATATTCCGCATGTTTTCCGAAGGTATCCACCGAAATATAAAAATCACATTTTTTAATATTCCCCTGACTCCATACTTCTTCGAGGCGATCTAAAAATTTGTCAAGAATCTCATCTCTTACACAAAGATTACAGTTGAGAGCGAGAGTAAGTTCTGGATTAGGATTTTCTTCAAAAAAGTCTAAAAGCTTAAAAGTGTTTTTGGAAAGTAGTGGTTCCCCTCCAGTAATTCGAAGGGTGTCTAATCCTTTATATATTGACGGCATCCATTTCCAAAAAGCTTTTACATAAGGATTCTCATCTTCATTTTTTGCGGCTGGTTCGTGGCGACTCAGACGATGGGGATCGAGCATTTTATAGGGACCAAACTTTTTAATTTCTGCTTCGATACTGGAGCTTATATCTGAAATACAATAGGCACAGGCTAAGTTGCAGCTCTTATCAAACATAACTTCCACATAGGTCGGAATGACATCCGCATCCCAAGGAAGGCCAGCAATTTTATCTAAATGTGGATAGGCCCAATGATCCATAGATTTAATATGGCGGTCCGATGGCTCCGATCCTGTCACATCCTCAACTTGCCAACAATATTCGCATTCAGGGGGTCTAACTCCCTCAAGCATTTCCTTTCTCACGGATTTTTTAAAATTAGTATTGTGAAGAGCTGAAGGGTTTTTTTCTAGCTCAGCCAGGGGGATTTTATGGCGATTTGGATGATGGCAGCTATGGTTCGTCCCATGAACAAGGTCGATGGTCACTTGAAGCCATTTTGCTAGACAAAAACTCGGAGAGATCTTATTTATCCGATCGATTTTGTCTTTTTTATCCAGCTCCAAAAGTCCTCCATTATTTGGCGATTTTTTAAGATTTTAACCCCTATAATATCCTAAAAAACGATATGAAGAGATTTTCACACTTCATCTTATTTCCAAGTAAATCAATGGGTTATACCCTAAATTCCTACCTAATTTTGCCTACATACTTAGTTTAGCCCAGATACACCTTATAATTGAACCATATTAAACAAATTTTAAATCTGAACGTATGGTTGGAGCCAGAAATGAAGAAGTCTAACAAAAATAAAAGTATTCTCCTTATGCTCTTGGGTCGCCCAAACGGTTTCTCACTCGTAGAAATCATGGTGGCCGCGGGAATGCTTGGAATCGTCTCACTTGGTGTTATGCAGTTAACCAAGAATATGACTCGATCTACTAAAAGAATGAAACAAGACTTCGAGGCTCAAACGAAGATTGTTCAAATTTCTAATGAACTAAATGACCAAAACGCCTGTACCGCAACTCTTCAAAACCTTACCTTAAATGGTGATATTACAACGACGCCAGTACCCGATATTAATAAGGCAGATGGTACCGTTTTAATTGCACCGGGTGTAGATTTTGGTGCAAGTGTTGGGGGGAGAATCCATATTGAGAGTATTGGTGTTCGAGGTTTCCTAAATAATGGTGATTTCGGTACAACACCTGGAACACATTATGAAACAGATACCGTCGTTGTTGGTGGTGTACTTACAAATGTTAGACGTGGTACAGCGGAAGTTCTTCTCGTTTTTAGAAAAGGTTCAGCGGCAGATAATGAGGACGTCGGTGGTACTGCAAATGCCAGTAAAGATGCTGCAAACTTAGGCGGTAGTTTAGGTGGACTAGAGTTTACCAGAAGATTTGAATTAACTGTTATTACGGATAATTCTAACGAAATTATTTCTTGTTACGGGAATCAAAGTCAGTACGCCCAAGCGGCCTGTGGGGCCCTTGAAGGTGAGATTGAAAACGGTGACTGTAAGAACATAACATTAAAAAATAGCCCGGCCCTAGTTGCCGCTCCTAACCCTCCAGCCCCTGGTGACCTTTTTCAAAACTTTGCAATGCAAACTTGGGGTTCAGTTACAATTAGAAATCAAAATGGCGATGCTTACCCTGCCCCTGGTGCAGGTTTTCCATACGACCCTACTAACGGGTCTTTTTCAGTTGGTAAAAATCCAAACACAAACACCTCAGGTAATATTGATCTCTTAGGTTCACTTGGTGTAGGTGGCGGTGCAACCGATCCAATTTCTGATGATGCCAATCCTGGGAATCTAGATGTTTTCAATGGTGTTGCCATCCATGGGATGGGCGGTACAGCTATGGGTCTTACCGTTGGTGATGGAACTCCAATATTAGATCAAGGTAATATTCATGCAACCAATAGTTTAGGTGCTGGTACTATTGCCGTTGCAAATCCAATAATTCGAGCAGCTCCTCAGGGCTCTGTTTACGCACAAGGAGCTTTAGGTGTTGGCGTTGCACCACCTGCAGCAGCGGCTGGATCTGCTAATATCAATGGAAATACCAGAATCGGTGTTGGCCTTGGCGTAGGTTCTTCACTTGCTAACACACCTGCAGGAATTGGAGACGCTAGGATTGAAAGATCACTAAGTGTTGGTCCCATTGCTGCTCCCGGTACAGCTGGTGATGCCATTATTGGGAATAACTTAGAAGTTACAACAAGTGCCGCCGTTGGTGCTGCAACGACTGCTCCAGGTGGTGATGGTGAGCTTCAAGTTAAAACAAGTATTGGTGTAGGCGTTGTACCAACTGCATCGGCCGGAACAATAGATGTAGGTGGCTCTATTAGAATTGGTGCCGACTTAACAACAGGTGGTGGTTATCGACCTATTGTTATTAGAAATATGGGAACCTTTAATTCAGAAAGATCTGGGGCTTCCCTTCCGGCAGCTATTGGTAGACAAGTTCCAACAAAAGATTGGGTTGTGTCGGCCGTTTCTCATTTTCTTTCTAATGAAGCTGACCTGGCATCCATTATGTCGAGCTTAAGTGCTTACGCTTCTAACCAACCTCTTGATGGTATTAAGTCAAATGTTTGTGGTACCACTCGAGTTAGAATTAATAGTGGTGCTTGGGTTACCGGTAACTGGAATGGAAGTACCTGTAGCTTTGATACGACCGTAAATGTTTGTGGTGATAGTAATGTCAATAGATGTTCTACTTTCTGGTCAACGCATTTTAGAGCAATCGGTGGTCACTTCTATGCTCGAAACTCAACAGATACATCAACAACCGCTTATATGAGAGGTTCTGATGGTTATATTTATACAACCGGTAATGTGAGAGGCTTAGGTTATGCCTACTTTAATAGCTACGCGAGAGCCGCTAGATTTTGTATCGGTGGTTCTTCAGGAAATTATTGTATTACGAGAGCTGAATCACGTTGTGGTGCCGGTCAGTTTGTTGTTGGTTGGGAGCAAGGTCAAGTTACCTGCGTGAACGCAACGTCAGCTGGTTGGTAATCCTAATCTAATCCGAGGGTCTTAGCCATATTTTTAAATGCGGCTTCAAGTCCCTCTTTTTCAAGTAGGATAAGCTGCCTACCGTTTAAATAAAACATAGGCAGCACCTTTATACCCGCATCTCCAAATTCCAAAATCTTGTCGTTGATAATCCTTTCGTTTTCTTTATCTGCCATACAGGTAAAGACTCTCTTTTCATCCATTTTAAGCTCGCTTAAATAGGAGTTTAAGATTCCTTTGAACTTCTTTCGATCTTGAGTTGTCAATTCTCCGATAATCGGGTCTTCATACATTTTTTTATGATAGAACCAGTACTTTTTCTTATCGATTAGATTAATACAGTGTCCGGCCAAAATAGTATCGTGACTGGTACTTCCAGGTCTAAAAGCATGGTAAGCATGGATATAGGTTAACTTATCTCCATATTTTTCATAAAGCTTCGTAATTTGCTCATTATATTCCCGGCAGTCTTTACAAAGATAATTGGTAATAACCAACAGTTCTAACTTATTTTCTGGCTTCCCTAGTTTAGGATAACCTCCAAAGAAAATTCCTGTTTTTCTAATATCAGGCGGAAGAATATTCACATGGAGCTTATCTGATTCGTAAAGCTGCTTTCTCTTTTTTAAATAAATCGGCGTAATATGCTCAATTAGTAACTCATACTTTGCAGCAGCAGCTTTTTGCTCTTTGGTGGCCTTTGGATCAGAAAAGCGACTTTCATTCTTTTTCACATACTCTTCAACATCTTTATCGCTTATATCATTCTCATAAATTTCGGTTAAGGTAGGAGCAAGGTCCCGTCCGGATACAACATCATTCATTCCTCTTTCTTTTTTTAAATTCATTCGAACGGCGTATGACTCAACAGCATTATAGTATTTGTAATAATGTTTTAAATCCTGATTATACTTTTTGATCCTAAGCTCAATAGGAATTTCATCTCCTCCAACTTCGTTACCATCTAGCTTGTAGAGATACTTCGGCGTCTTAACTTCTGCTACTTTAGTTCCCTTACTAAGGTATGGATTAAAGTCCTCTTCTTTCTTGCAAGAAGTAAAAATAAGAAGTCCTATAAAAAGCAATTTAATCATATATTCCTCGAACGCGGAGCATTAGGTGCATTTATTTACACCTGTCATTACTTCAATATAATGATTATATGTCAAAAACTGTCCTTATTAAAAGAGGCTCTAAATCTAATTGGGTTAGCTGCCAGAGTATTACTAATAATATTGAAGAGGCTTATTCCCTGGTCCTCGGTAAGGATCAGTCCATTGTTAAGTTTTTGAATAATGAAGATGATCAGTACGAACAATGGAAGCTTGCCAAAGAGATTTCTAGCTTAAATCCTAAGACCATTATTTTCTTAGATCATCAACCTCATCCGGAAAGCTTCTTGCTGTCGTTAGATGCCTGCATGGATAAGCTTCCCCATCTCATCTTTCATGTTTTTGGAGACTTTACTCTTCAAACTAATAATTGGATTGGAATTGAAGGAATCTTAAAGAAAACTAGCTCTAAGATTATCGTAGCCTCCAAAAAACAAAAGGCCTTACTGGAAAACCTTATTAACGCGAATAAAGAATATATTTCAGTTCTACCTTTTCCAATTGATACTAAATTTTTTAATTATTCACCGGCTAAGACAAATGACAAAGTGACCTATCTCTATAGTGGCAGGCTATCAACTCAAAAAAACATCTTAGAGTTAATCACTTATTTTGATCAATTTAATAAAAATATTGCCAATAACTCTAAGTTAATTATTGCTGGTCCTTTTGATGATCTAGGGATTCCATTCCTTGGCAAAAATTTAAGCTCTGGCTCTTATGGGCATTCGGTAGAGAAAAAACTGGCGTCCCTAAATAATGAAAATATAGAAGTACTTAGAAATTGTAATCATGAGGAGCTCTTAGAGTTGTATCGTAGCTCTGATTTTTATATAAGCTTAAGCACGCATAATGATGAAGACTATGGAATGGCCCCAGCCGAGGCTTTATGCTGTGGTCTTCCTTGCATTTTGTCAGATTGGGGCGGTTTTAGCGGCTTCAAAGAGCTATCCCAAAATCGATATGTCCCTATACAAGAAAAAAATGGAAGAATTCTTCCCTTAGCAGACAAACTCATTCTTGAACTCACCTCTGCGAACGAGGCACTTCTTTCAGTAGAGGAAAGAAAAAAGTTATCGCTGGAATCAATTGATATCTTAGGGATTGAAGCCTATGCCAATTCCTTAAAGAGTTTAATAAAGCAAGAACCTAAAATACTTTTTGATAGCTTCACTAGAGAAATGGAAATGATGGCGTCGTCACACCGAATAAATAAGGAAGCTCCATTTTTTAAAGGATCAAACGGCTCTTACTCGAGTTTATATAAAAAGATCTATGAGCCTTATTTTAATTAACCTGGAAATCTATGGATATTAAGAGTTTAATCAATGCCAATTATCGTGATGTAAGTTCTGTTCTTTCTAAAAAAGCCAATTGGATGGAGATGGATTTTCTAGATAAGAAAACTCTCAACTACACGAGACCTCATTCTGAAGAATGCTTTAACCCACTGGGGATAGATTCATTTCTCTTTCATTTCAAAAAGAAAGATTGGTTCAATTTTTTTCCAAGTCTATTCGTACGAGATGGCCTACTGTCAATTCTTCATTTTTTCTACGTTCACCCAAAGCCTGATGGAATTAAAACCATCCTAATTCTTCCAGATACGGCAGGAAGTTTCATACCCTCAGAATGGCAAGAGCAATGTTTGCTCTACAAGATTCAAACTCATCCTCTTAAGGAAGAAGTTAATAGAAGTGAGCTCTACTTAACAACGACTGTTGCAGCAGAGCTATATAATGACTCCAACCTAAAGCAACAGCTTGATTTGGCCCAAAAGAGTCAAATGAGTCTCAAAGGTCTATTCTTCAGGCATGAGCCGCTCGGGGAAGAAGCTGTTGATACAAATGATAATCGTGATTTTGAGTTCTTTAACTACTTAAAGAATACAATCGAAAATAATTTAGAGCTCTTGGACTGGCGTAGCCTCAAGAGCAAGGACTTAAGCAAGGTCAGTTTTTTGGAACTGAATGAGAATAATTATTGGTATAACGATAGCGCTGTGACTCATCATTTTTTGTCTAATGGTGCAAGTTCATTTGATCATAGATATAAAGCTGAAACTTTTAATGAAGATGACTGTGTTAGGATTTCTAAATATCACTACTATAAATTTAAAACTATTTCCAAAGAACAAAAGAAAAATGCTGAATCTTGCTGGAAATATATAAATGAGATTCCTTCCCATGTTTTCAAAGAAGAAGCGCTATTAGATAGAAAGGCTCAAGACTATAAGGAAATTTTTCTTTGCACTCCTGAATTCAAGTCCCTAGCAAAAGATCTCATTAATGAATCTTTTTAAAATTTTAATACACTTACCTCTTTCAATTCAAAAACTTCCCTATTTCTTAGGCCTTCAGATGGTGAGACTAATTTATGTCGACTTACCTATAAAAATCTGGCCTAGAAATAGTTATATACTCGGTTCTCTTATTTGCACTTTAAGTGACTTGGATCTGACTTTCTTCGCAACTCAAAAAGTTGAGATCTATTCTAAGCTATGGAGATATAGATTATTAAAAATGTTCATGCCTTTTCTCGGTGAGATTAATTTCTACCATTGTGATAAGGTTTCTAAATTCCTTCCATACGCCAACTCACTTGAAGTTGGAAGAGACCCAATTCTCATGGAGCGGCTTAACTATAGCTCTACTCAAGATTCTTCTTATGAAAAGATAGTTTTTTTTCTTAAAGTGTTAGAGTCTGACAGAAGAAACCTCAAAAAAATTCCAGCTTACCGAGAAAGAAAGTGGAAGCTTCACCTCGAAAAGCTGGGTTGGGAAATGCCTAAAAAACTTAGCTTAGATACACTTACTTCCCTGCTAAACAAAAAGCTGCAGGAGCAAAACCTTTTAGGAAAAGTTTTCTTAAAAACATTCTTCTCCCTTCCCTCTAAAGAGAAGATCGATCTTAATAGAGTTTACGAAGAATGTTCAAGACAGGGCCTCATAAAGGACTACATCCTTTATTATCCCTTTTATTGGATTGGCTCTTCATTTTATCATGATAGTTTTGATCATGATCTCGAACTTTTAAAAGATTTAAGCGAATCCGAAGCAAGATTATTAGCTGAACAAGTGAGATGGGAACTCTGGGGACTATTTACCCAGCTTGAGGTTACTCCCGACAAAGCAACCCTTCTTATGCATCTTGAAAATATAAAACGCCTCGTGGCCAAAATTCAAATCCAAGAATTATCAAAAGAAAGTCTTAAATCAATACAACTCTTAACGAGCTTAGTTGAATCTACCCTAGAGAACTATAGAGCTTAATACCTTCCTCAATATCACCTAGAAACCATTTCCTGCCGTCTGCTAGAACAAGAACTTTGTTACAAGCTAGTCGCACTTGATCCAAATTATGTGATACTAAAATCGTGGCTCCCGATTTTTCAATAAGATCTAAAATCCTTTTCGTTATTTTTTCTCTAAAGAACATATCCGCCCCGTCGAAGACTTCATCTAAAATCAAAAGGTCGCTTACCTTTGCGGAGATAATTGAAAGAGATAGTCTAGATTGCATTCCCTTACTATAGTGGACAAAAGGGGTATCAATGAACTCACCTAGTTCACTAAACTCTATAGCTTCTCTAACCAATTCCTCTCTTTCATGCTTCTCTAGTTCAGGAAACATTAAAACCGAAAGGAGATGAGCATTCTCTCTACCCGTCAACTGGGGCAAAATACCAATCGATGTATTAAAGATGGCCCTACAATGACCATTCAGGTTTACCTGTCCCTTAGTCGGTCCAAGCATTCCAGAGATGACTCGACAAAGAGTTGTCTTCCCCGAACCATTGCAACCTAAAATTCCTAAGCGATCACCCTCTTTTAAAGAAAGACTTACGTCTTTTAAAACATGAAGTGAGTTTTTGTTGCTCTCTAAGAGTCCCAAGGGGTTTTTAAATTGATCCACAAATGATTGTCTCAAAGACTTCTCTTTGTACACATGAGAGTTGAAGACGAGATCCAAGTTGGAGATCTCCAAAATATTATTAGAGGCTGAGGTAGAATTCATTTTTCTTCTTCCTCCAATAATAATAAGAAATTATCGTTGTCACGATCATAACAAAGTAGCTCTTAGCTAGACCTTTTAATAGAAGACTTAGATCAAAGTTATAGATGCTAAACCTAAATGGTTCAATCAAAGCATAAATAGGATTTAAGCTAACTAGAAAACGATAGTTTTCCGGAACATAGTCTACCGGATAAAAAATAGGTGTTAGGAAAAATAGTATGCTAAGGATAAATGACACCACAAATTTAACATCTTTATAGAAGACTTGAAGTGTTGCAAGTAGCCAGCAAACGGCAGCCGTTGTGCCCACAAGTGACAGTAATATAAAAGGCAAAAAGAAAATGCCCTTCCATTCTCCCCCCATAAAGGCCCATGTGGGGATCAATACGATGAGGAAAGCAAAAAGGAAATTAAAGAAATTATCTAAGATTTGAGAAAGCACCAGAACCACGGGATTCATTTTAAAGCTCTTTAGTAAATCACTTGAAAGATCGAGTATCGGAGTCACCATATCCATTGTCATAGTAATAAAGATCCATGGAAGGAGGCCGCAAAGTAAAAATAACGAATAATTTGGAACTTCTATTTTTAATAGTTTTCTAAAAACAAAAGATTGAACGGCGTACATAATGATTGGATTTAAAACTACCCATAAAAAACCTGCTATAGTTTTTCTATAACGTGACATCATATTACTCTTTGTTAGAGCAATAATTTGTCTAGTCGTATGTTTAATTTCAACACTATGCATATTTCAAGCTTAGAATGAGTTTTTTTATAAAGTTTAACCTTTTTCCAACAAGAATTCCCAAAATATCTTCCTCGGGAACTGGGACTTCATCGTTTTTTGGGTCCTTAAGTGATCTTGTCGTAAAAGATTTTCCTCCCAAAGTATTTGCTCTCCAAACGTAATGGGCGAACAGCTTTTGTTCTCGATAGAAAACAATGATATCAAATCTTTTTGGTTCTCTATTCATACTAGCGACCTGATAGTTCCTGTTTACATCTAAAAGCGGTTCCATTGAGTCACTCACTATACGTATAGGCGCCATGCCTTCATTTTGAATGGTCTTTTTAAGGTTATAAAACTCCCCTCTATCCATTCTTCTTTTCCTTGGCCGCCAAGAAGAAGTTGGCCCGATCAATTGGCTGCACCTTATCGAGTAACGGTGTTATTGAACGAATGCCCATTTCCATTTGCTCCCAGGTCATATTTTCTAAATACCAATCAAGCATCTTTAAAATTTTCTCTTCCGGGAAATCTAAAACGGAGTGTTCGAGGGGTTCGTAACAAAACTGAATATGAGGTCTAAAGTTCATTTTTTGACAATAGTCTAAAATATCTCCCACTTCCATCCAGTTATCTTTTTGCACCAAAAAACCAAGTAAAATAGGAAAACTATTGAGCCCACGGGATTCTCTTTTATTTCTGTAATTATTAATCTCGTCACTAGTATTAAGAACCTGTGACAAATCCCCTTTTAGACGAATCTTTGCAAAAATGTCTTTTCTAAGGCTATCAATGCTTATCATTAAATGTTTAATTTTTATCTTATCGAGATGCTCTTTCAGTTTTTTGTTAAAGCTATAGGCTGCGTTTGTAGTAAAAAGCCATTCGCATTCAGGATTAATCTTGGAAATCATATTGATTAACCTAAAAGTATCATTTTGAAGGAAAGGCTCTCCAGACAAGAAATCTATTTCCTTTATAAAAGGAAATATTTCTTTTTCACCTTTTTCCCAAAAACCAATTTCATCATAAAGACCATTTGGTTTTTGCCATATATGGCACATCTTGCATTCAAGATTACAAAAACCATTAAAATTAGCCGTGAACTTTACAATGGGTTCCGTTTGTACTTCCTCTACTTGAATATAATCTAAAAGTTTATTATTCTCACTACAAAGATTACAACCTCGATGCCTAACCTCTCTTTCACATATTTTCACATTGCCAGTAAGAAATTCCCTTCTCCATCTTCGGATAAATTCATCATTCCAGATTTCATCTAGTGGTTTTTCTGTAATATTCCCAATCTCAAACTCTGCACCCTTTAACCTACAGCTACCAATCCTTCCATCAGGTTCAGCTATTACGGTTGAGAACGGAACTGGACAAAAGTTCTCAGGGAGTCCCATCTTCTTGAGCTTCTCTTTAATAAGAGTTGCTTCAAGCTCTTGGTCAATTTTATACTGATTCTTTTTATCCATATTAATTTATCTTAAAGTTACTGCAACCCTTGCAGGTCTTATACTTTTCTCTTCCTTTTTTTTGTCTTAGATCTTCTCTAAAGGTTTTGTACTTATCGGAATTCCAGATTTCAATAATACTATTCTCGTTAACATTACCCATTTCCAGTTTTTGTAGATAATCATCATAGCAAGGCAACACATTACCTTCTAAAGTAATCACCACTAACCGAAGTGGGATAAAACACGGAAGCCAGGATTTTTCAACTGGCGCAATATGCGAGAGGAGCCCTTGCCTATTACTAAGCTCAACTTGGGTGTAATCCTCAAAATAAACTAATTCTGCTTTATCCTCAGGGCTAATTTCTTCGTAAGTTTTATCAAATACATAATTGGTTTTTACGTCTTCGTGTTTTGTAATATGAAATTTTTTGACACCTAGAGATTTAAGCTCATCAAACCTTTTTTTAGTTAAAAGAGTTCCATTTGAGAATAAATATGGGCTAGAGTTCGGTAGATACCTTGTCGTTAGCTCGATAAATTTATCAAGGTTCTTTGAAAGCATGGGTTCGTTATAAAAATGATACGAAACTCTGCCTGAGAAGCCAGCCTCTTTAAGCTCTTTCATAACCTTTTCAAAAAGCTCCAGTGACATTTCTCCTTGCTCTATACGTTCGTACTGACTATTGGGACAGTAAGAGCAGGCCATATTGCATTTATGGCTAATCTCAAATTCAATCTCAGAAAATAGACCTAGCTCAAGACTTGTTAAATTTACTTGCGACTCTGCCATAACTATTTAACCAATGGAGTGCTCACGCGCTCTTCTCCGATCATGCCTCTTAACAAATCCCCAATCTTCTTGGATTCTTTTTCGTCCAGAAGCAAAATTACTTTTTCAGCAAGACATAATCTCTTTAAATTATCACCATGTGAAAGTTCAGTAGCATAAAGAATTCCAAAGTTTTTAAGCCCTTTGAGAATCTCTTCATTCTGGTCAGAAAAGCCACTTTTTAAGACAACCCAGGTCTTAAAATCGCCTCTTTTTCCTAATGATTTCACCCATTTATTATACAATAGCTTCCCCTCATCGCTTTCGGCAAAATGGGGTCCCATTCCTTTAGTTAATCCAAGTACTTGGCTACCGTATTTTTGACAAAATTCTCTTCTCATTTCATCTAGCTTAGAAATGCTAACTTCTGTTGGCAGTTTTATCGAATTTGATTTTTCAGCCTTAACTTCTTCACCCCAATGCGTCTCTAGGTATTCAGCAATTTGCAACGAAAGAAGCTCTTCTTCACCGGCCGGAAACAAAAGCTCGGTTGGTATTTTTAAGACTTTTCCACTGACTTCTTGATGACCTCCCCAATTCGAACAAACTACAGGGGTTCCATTTTCCTGAGCCTGGGCGATACTGACAGCGTAATCTTCAGACAAATAAGTAGAGAGGCTTATATAAGTAGTATTTGCATTAAGCTTTTTTGGCCACTCATCGTAGGCAAGCTTTCCAATGAACTCAGGTTTAGAATGCCAAGATAAACTTTCAACCAAAGCTAAAATCTCTTTTTGATAATCCTCTACAGTAAAGACACCTTGATACTCATGAGTTTCTGAGTCGAAATCACCAATTAATTTTAGTTTAACTCCATTAAACTTATTCTGAAGGCGATGAAAGGTTTTAATAAGAAGTGCGATGTTTTTAACTCTGGATATTCTTCCCGCATAGACAAACTCCGCCTTATCTAGCTCTGGCCAATTCGCAGAATTCACCTGACTAAAGATTTCATAGCGAGGGATTACCCCAATCTCATCCCTTTCAAACTTAAATAGCTCACATAAAGCATGTCTAACACTGTGTGAGATAACCCATAACTTCATCTTCCGAAATGGCCAATTTCCTGACTCTAAAATTCTATTTAGATAACCGCCAAATAAAACTATATTTACCACTTCAGCATTGTTCTCTTCATTAAAATTAAGAAAGTCATCAGCGAATTGAGGTGTCGATAGATTATTTCGAGAAAAATAGTCTAGAACCTTTACCTTCAAAAGGTCGATACTTGTTTGGCATTTATCAGGAAAGAGCTTTCCTCTTAATGCAGTTGTTCCGTCCATATAAATCCCGTTATTCTCTAGAAGCTCTTTGACTAGTTCATAACTGATATTCTTGTCAGTCCCTTCTATACTTGCCACCGCAGGCCCAGCTTCAAACTTATGTCTAGATTCGCCAAGATGGGGGTCAGCAATAATGATTTGGCTTCCCTCTATTTTACACCAAGGGCTAAATCTATAATGTGATTTTTTATAGACCGTATTCTGCCTTAAGTCTCTCATTCCATAGGCCTTAAAAAATGGCTCGCATAAAGGATCTCTATAGTTTGCAAAGATTTTTGTGGAAGTGCTTTCTTTCCCTTCCTCAACAAAAAGTTCTCGATTCCTAAAAACGTCTTCAACCAAGTCAGAAGTTTCAATAGGGCTAGGTTTATAATCTTCCTTTAAGGAGTCAACTAGGCAGTTTAATATTTGTTTTTCTTGAAAATGCTCTGGAATATTCGGTTCGACAGTTTCTTTTTCTTCTACCCGCGACAATCCTTGGTAGATATTTTCAATAGTGATTACAGGACCACGTTTTGACGATTCCACAGGTATCAGTTCTAATTGATTATTAAAATAGGTTTTGTAATCTGAATGTCCACCCCAGTCACTTAACATCACTCTTTTTCCATCGCAAAGGCTCTTAAATGCGGCCATTCCAAAGTTTTCATCAGAGTGAATACTTGGGCTAATAAAAATATAATTGAGCTCACATAACTCAGAGTAAATCTCAGCTCGTTTTACAAAGCCACGAAACTCAACAAATTCTTCTAGCTTTAATTTTTGGGAAATTCTTAATAACAAGTCTAGATAATCACTGCTCTCTTTACCCATATTTGGACTACCGAGAAAGTCTTCTTTACCATAAAAAATTAACTTTCTCTTAAGGGAAGAGTCTTTTAAGTATAACGAATAAGCGACTAATAAATTATGAAGATTCTTCTGCTCAGAAATTCTACCAATAAAGACGAAAGGACCTTCTTTTTGAGATCTTTTCTTTTCGATCTCTTGTTCTAATAAAAAAGGAATATTTAATACCGTATTCTTAGGAAATAATTTCTCACATAGTTTTTGATCTCTTGAGCAAGATGAAACAAAAACATCGCTGGATTTTAAATACTTGAGAACATCCCATTTCTTTAATGGCCAACAAGCTATTGTAGAAAAATTATGTAAATAAAAGTAAGTTTTACCGGAGAAGTGAAAAACTTCGTTTGCAACCTTCAAGGCTTTATGAATATCTAAATTGAAAGCCGTTACGACGAGGACTTCAGCTTTTAAGAATTTAGCCCCGTCTTTTTTCAGGTCTAATTTATCAACATTAATAGTATTAACGGAATGCCCTTCAGTACTTAAACTTTGCCAATTGTGAACGATGCTAGGAATAATCTCCTGCATACTAGTCCAAACAAAGTTTTGCTCTGTGGCTAATACTAAGATATTCATTTTTCTACCACGTATGCACCAATAACGAGGTACTTTAAATTGGACTTATCAAAGAAATTCTTGGCGTCTTCAACGGATTCTAAGATGGGCTCCCCCATGATATTTAAACTTGTGTTTAAGACAGCAAATAATCCAGTCCTTCTTCCAACTTCATCTATTAAATTATAAAAAAGCTGATTTTGTCCTACTGTGACTGTTTGAATTCTAGAAGTACCGTCTACATGGCAAACCTCAAGAAATTTTTCTTTAAATTCATTTTTCACAGGAACAGCAAATGACATAAACGGATTTGGATAATTAGGAATTATTTCAAAGTACTCTTTTGCCTTTTCTTCCACAACAGAACAACCATAGGGTCTAAAACTTTCTCTAAATTTTACTTCACTATTTAAGTACTTTTTTAGACCGGGCCTATCAACTCTAGACAATATGCTTCTATTGCCTAAGGCTCTAGGGCCAGATTCACTTCTTCCTTGAAACCATGCAATTGTTTCGCCTGCTTCTAATAAGTCAGCAGTATCTTTGATGATGTTCTCTGATTTCTTTAACTTATAATTTTTAAATTCTTTTTCAACTTTTATATTTGTTGGCACTGAAGTCATGGGTCCAAAATATCCATGCTGATTCTTATACTCAAAGGCCGTCCAAGTGTTTTCTTCGTAATAGCTTGCCAGAGCACAGCCTAGACCAATTCCCTCGTCACCAGGATTTGGGGGAACATAGATATTTTTGAAAATTTGTTTTTGAAGAAGCTTTTCATTGCTTACACAATTTAAGGCACAGCCTCCAATAATTATTAAATTTTCAATTTTCGGAAGAAGTTCCTTAATGCGTTTTGCTTTATCCTCAAGGTACCTTTCAAATAAAAGCTGAACACTAGCCGCTAGGTCTTCATATATCTTCATGTTTGGAGAGGATTCCCAATCGGACTTAGAATTCCCCTTAAAAGCCTTCTCCCAGTTTAAGCTATTAAGAAGCTCCAATGGTGATTCAAACTCACTCGCCTTTCCAAAGGCAGCTAGCCCCATAACTTTTCCAGCAGCTCTCTTTGAGTTAAAGATAAACTCAGCGATTAGTTCATAGCAGGTTCCAATTCCCTCACTATACCAACGATCGTTTGTATTTTTGGCCATAGAAAAACTTTGCCAAGTCTTTTCCACTAAATTGAGCTCTCCCTTATCTAAGAAATAGACACTGCTCTCCTCGTGCTCTTTTTCGTTCCCTTTGTTCTCTTCAACCACATGTCCCTCGCTACCTGCTCCATCAATCACAAGGATTGCGGCATTATCAAAGGGACACATAAATTTGGCTACATTTGCGTGGGCAAGATGATGAGAAACAAATTTAATTTTTGGATTTAAAACACTTGAGAACTGATCTAAATTCTTCTTTTTAAGATAATTAAAAAAAGGAATGACTTTATCTAGCTCCTCTTCTCTTTCGTGGGGAGTTTTAACATCTCTATTATCACTGATGACTAATTCTTTATCCGCATCAATTAGACCAGATCTGAGCAAGGCTTGCTCCGGCCAAGAGCCGTCAGCCTTTACCCGAGTTATCCTCTCCGTTAAGAAGATTTCAACGTCAGGACCAGCCGCATTAGGCTCAATACTGCAGACAGAAGAGTTAAATAGAACTTTTCCAAGACCAAGATAGACCTTGGGGTTTGAATTATCCATATGGCCCAGTCTATCATAGTTTAGCCCTATAAGCCCAAGGTTGCTGGTATGAGTCAAGTGCTTATCACAGGTGGAGCTGGTTATGTCGGATCAGAGCTAGTCCCACTTTTATTAGAGAATAATTATTCAGTCGTCGTATTGGATCTCTTTTTATATGGCGAGACCTTAAGTCCCCATAAAAATTTAAAATTGATTAAGGGAGATCTAAGAAATTCATCAGTCGTTAAAGAAGCGCTAAAAGGTTGCGAGTCAGTTATCCATCTAGCCTGCATTTCAAATGACCCAAGTTTTGACTTAGATCCCAAACTTGGGAAATCTATTAATCTTGATTCATTCAGACCCTTAGTTGAAGCATCAATTAACGCTGGAGTTAAAAGATTTATAAACGCATCTTCATCTAGTGTTTACGGTGTTAAAGATGAAAGCTCTGTACATGAAGGGTTGAACCTAGAGCCGCTAACAGACTATTCAATATTTAAAGCAGAATGCGAAAGGATACTTGAAAGTTTTCAATCTGAAAACTTTACAACCGTTAGTATTAGACCTGCGACGGTTTGCGGAGTCTCTAGAAGGCAAAGGTTAGATGTAATCGTAAATATTTTAGTCAATAATGCTCATAACAAAAATAAAATCCTCGTATTTGGCGGCGAACAAAAAAGACCAAATATCCATATAAAGGATATGTGCCAAGCCTATATGTTGCTATTAAATGCTCCCTCTAAAAAAATTGCAGGTAAGGTTTTCAACGTTGGTGATGAAAACTTTCCGGTTAAGGATCTGGCCCAACTGGTGAAAAAACATTATCCAAGTGCTCAAGTGGAGACCATTCCTTCTGACGATGATAGGTCTTACCATATAAGCTCAGAGCTAATTCATAGAGAGCTTGGTTTTAAGACCAAACACTCAATCGAAGAGGCCATAGAAGATTTGAAAACCGCTTTCGAAAAAGGGGTCTTTCAAGACTCAAACTCTAGTAATTATTTCAATGTTCAAAAAATGAAAGAGGTAAACCTTCTGTAATGAGAATATGCATTGATATCGACAATACTCTTCTTAATTATGAACCGCTTTTTTTCGAAGAGAGTAAACCTATTCCAAAAGGAATTAAATTTTTACCTGAGCTAAAAGAATACCTTCAAAAGAAATCTCATGATCAGTGGTTAAAAGTTCAAGGTCTTTGCTACGGAAAAAGAGTAACGGATGTAAACCTTTTTCAAAGAGTCAAAGAGAGCATTCAAGCACTTATTGGTGAAGGCCATGAAGTTTATCTAGTAAGCCATAAGACCAAAACATCCTATTGTGGGAACTATACTGGACTGCAGAATCTAGTATTGGATAGACTAGAAGTGCTCGGCCTGACTTCCATTATTAAGGATAGAAATATTTTTTTATTGGAGTCGCTCGAAGAAAAGCTAGAGCAAATCATCAAGATTAATCCCGATATAGTCATCGACGATCTAGAAAAAGTTTTAAATAATCCGAAATTAGAGGAGATCCCTTTTAAAATTTTATTTTCTAGAACCTCTTCGAAAAACTCAACATCCTCATTCTCTTGGTCCCAAATAGTTGCTCTTATTCGGCTTACTAAAAAGATGTCTCTAACCTTTCAAGATTCTCTTAGCACGGGAAATAACTCTGTAGGCAAATTTAAGTCTGGTGAGAACACTTTTGTTATAAAATGTTTTAGTAAAGACGAACGTTATTTAAGAGAAAAAACTAATTTGAGCCTTATCGATCAAGAAGTTAAAATTATTTTTCATGATGACGAAAATCTTATCTTAGTAACAAACTTTATAGATGGAATTAGTCCTTCTAAGTTCAGCCAAGAGGTCTTTTCAAAGCTAGAATACCTCTTTCAACTAAATTCGCCATTAGAAGCAACCCATAAGAGAATTACGATAGAAGAGTATTTAAAACATATTGAAAATCGACTAATCGCTCAGAAGCCTCATTATTCTAGCTTTATTAAACTTCACGAAAATCTACTTATCCGCTCAAAAAATGCAAACTATTCTCCATCCTATAATGTATTCTGTGCCCCGGATTTAAGCCTTGATAACTTAATTGAATATAAAGATAGAATTGAAATTATAGACCTAGAATCCTCGGGAATGGATGATCCCCTGAGAAGTCTAGGAAATGCTATTTTCCATTCTAGAAATCAGTTGAGCCAAAACGAAATTCTTGAACTCTTTAGTTTTTTTGAACAACAATTCCCGGGAATATTTTCTAACTCATTTGAATTAGTTCTAGACCTTGTTGCTTTTGACTGGCTGCTTCTTGAGAAGGACCCCCTGAAGTCCCAAGGGAGAGCCGAGACTTATCAAAACAGGCTTAGTAATGGTAGTATTTGTTTTTCCTTACCGGAGTCGATAATTGACCATGGCAAAAGAGTTTCTAAATCAAAAGAGCTTTGAGTTACGAAACAAAGTTCTAGACATTTTTTCATATGGAAATCGAGGTCATATTCCCTCCGCTTTTTCTGTCATCGAAGTATTAACCACTCTCTACTATCAGCATGTAGATATTGAGAAGATTAAAAAAAATACTGAAGATAGAGACCGAATCATACTTAGCAAAGGCCATGGCTGCCTTTCTCTTTATTCCATTTTACATGACCACGGTCTTATAAAAGAAGATGAATTAAAATCTTATTGCCGTCCAGGCTCTGTACTTGGAGGTCATCCAACAAAAGGAAAGATCATAGGCATAGAAGCCTCGACCGGCTCCCTAGGACTTGGTCCATCTGTAGCAGTAGGCATGGCAACTGAGCTAAAAAGGAAAAAAAGATCATCGCATGTTTATGTCATTGTTGGTGATGGTGAAATTAATGAAGGAAGTGTTTGGGAAGCCTTACTAAGTGTAGGAAATAAAAATTTAGATAATTTTACGATAATTATAGATTATAATAAGTTTCAGTCCTATTCCTCCACAGAAGAAGTTTGTGATCTAAACCCTCTCAAAGAAAAACTAGAAGCTTTTAAACTGAATACCTTTGAAGTCGACATGATTAATGAACCAGAAAACCTTTTGTTATGCCTTCAAGAAAAGTCCTCAACTCCTAAGGCCATCATTTGTCATAGCATAAAAGGTCAAGGCTCTGACTTATTAGAAGGAAATCTACACTGGCATCATAAAAGCTATTTAAGTGATGAAGAAGTTGAAAAAGTTAGAGCTTCCCTAAAAAGGAGAGAGTTTTGAGGAAGGCGGGATTAAATGCAATATTTGAACTTGCCAAAAATAATGAAGATGTCGTCTTCATTGGATCTGATTTGGGAGTGGATACCCTTAAAGAGTTTAAGTCGCTTCTTCCTAGTCAATTTTTTATGGAAGGAGTCTCGGAAGGTCATATGGTTGGCATGGCCGCAGGAATGGCCCATGCAGGGGCAACTGTTTATATAAATACGATCGCAACTTTTTTAACGAGAAGAGCCCTAGATCAGATTGTGGTCAATCTGTGCTTAGACAATGCAAAAGTTAGGCTTTATGGAAATGGCGGAGGACTAGTTTATGGGCCCTTAGGAGCAACTCATACGGCACTTGAAGACCTCTCGCTTTTATCAGCTTTGCCAAATATGACGATTCTTGCTCCATCAGATTCGGTTGAGATGACCGACTTGATAAAAGAATCTAAAGACTATCCTGGACCCATATATATTAGGTTAGGAAAAGGAGGAGAGGAAATACTCTCATCCCCTGGTCTAGCAAAAATTGGAAAAGCGGTTTTGGATATGCATCCAGATTCAAAATGTAAAATCTTGATTTGTACAACTGGGGTCATGAGACAAAGAGCAGTTAAAGTTAGAGAGCTTTTAGAAAAAGACTCTATTTACATAGATATACATCACCATCACACAATTAAACCCCTAGATAAAAGCGAAATACTGGCCCAAGCCCCTAAGTATGAAACAATAATCACCTTAGAAGAAAATGTACCTAACGGAGGACTTGGTCAGCAAATTGCCTGTATGCTATTAGAAAATAATATATCCCCAAAGAAGTTCTATCGATTTACTCTTCCCGACAAATTCCCCGAGGAATATGCCAGACAAGAAGAGATGTTTCTTACTCTTGGACTAGATCCCGAATCAATAGCTTCAAAAATTAGAGAACTCCATGCTTAAAGACTTTATTTCTTCTCACCATAAGAGTACATCTAGAAATTATTTCGAAAGGATGAACCCAGATAAAAAAGAATGCATGAAAATTGCAGCTCAATTTGAAAAAGAATATTGGGATGGGGATAGGAAGTATGGCTATGGCGGCTATCGATATGACGGAAGATGGGCTCCCCTAGCTGATAGATTGATAAAAGAATATGAGCTCACAAATGAATCAAAAGTCCTGGACCTAGGTTGCGGAAAAGCCTTTATCCTATTCGAACTTCAAAAGAAGCTACCAGGAATCTCATTAGTAGGAAGAGATATTAGTAAGCATGCTCTAAAAGATACTCCTGGCGAACTAACCGCAGACTTAGAAATTCTTGATCTAAACCAAAGAGATTGTTTATCTCACTTTCAAGACAATTTTTTTGATCTCACTCTTTCAATCATGACTCTCCATAACTTAGAACTGCCTGAACTGGAGTCTTCCCTAAAGGAAATTGAAAGAATCTCAAAAAGATCCTTTGTCGCTGTCGAATCCTATAGAAACTGGAGTGAATTAACTAACCTACAATGCTGGGCCCTAACCTGCAATTCCTTCCTCTCCCCAAGAGAATGGGAGTTTCTTTTTGAGAAAACTGAATACTCAGGTGATTTTGAGTTCCTATTTTTTACTTAATCAGGCTATTCAATTCTGGAAAAATCTCATCAAACTTAAGCCCTGAGGAGTTTTGGATTTTACCAATTTCATGAGTTAAATTTGGAATCTGAGTCTGGTCTTGAGGCTTAGACATTAAATTTATCAATTCTTTAATTTGAATTATGAGTGAAATACTTTGAGCTGTTGAATATTTCTCCATTAAAAACTCTTGGATAAACTCCATTAAGTTCTCTTTGGCTTTTTCTTTCAAATCTTGATTTAAATTTTGAACGGCAAAATACTCAGGCTTTGTTAGGTTATTAAAATTAATATCTGATGGACCAAGCCAACCTCTCTCTATTGAATCCTTCATAAAACGAGGGAGGGTTAAAACATTCAACAGTGTATTCGTAATATATAGTCTAAAAAGAACATTAGGAGCTTTTGCTTTTACCTCTTCAATATTTTTTTCGATAACCGACCACTTTGCCCCTAGCCGAATAAAATCATTTCTTTCTTCTTGAGAGTCAATACTTGCATCTAAAATCACTGTTTTAAAACTCTTCCAAAGTTCAATTATAGAAGTCTTACCAAATTTTAATTTTGTTAAGTTGGTATTGTAGTATAGAGAAATATCTGTTCGTCCTTTTTCAATCAGATATAAAAGAAGATCTAAGTGCTCCTGCTCCAGAAGCGGCTCCCCTCCAGCGATATAGAGAGACTCTAAGGAATCTATATTTTCTTTAACCAGCTCTAAGATTTTTCCTTTTTCTCCAAAGGGATAAACCACCTGCTCTTCTTTTGGAAGCCCTTCTCTTTGGGCCCACCTACTTGAATAGGTAGGGCTACAATAAACACACTCTAAATTACACAAATTTGAAAAGCGTATGCCTAAGTATTTTAGAGACATCTTTTCGTAAGTTCCGTCGTCTTTGGTTTCATCAATCCGATCAATTTCTTTTGAATAGAATTGATTAAAGTTTTGCCTAGGAGATTTTCCGCCATGATCTTCAATATCATAGCAATATGAACAGTATTTTGATTTTTGGCTCTTCAATAACCTTAACCTTAGGTCTTTTTGAGCCTCGGAGTTCCAGATTTCATTTACGGGCTGATCCTTAACATTCCCAAGAGGAGTATAGTGCTGAGTCCTACAACAGGGCAGAACTCTACCATCTTGCTGAACTTCTATATGCAGCCAGGGCAAGATACAGAAGCTCTTTGACTCACTAAGTAATTCTTTTTTTTCTTTGTTTGATAATCTTTTCATATCTTGCGACTATTAATGGTGCGGATCATTAAAAGTATAACCATAGTATGACAAAAGATACACCATTTTGCTCCAGACCTTTTAGAGAACTTATGCTCAGTTATGAGGGTAAAGTTCATCCGTGTTGTCTCCTAGAGGACTTTGAACTTGGAGATATAAATGACATGTCTCTGGAAGAGTTTTGGAATTGCGAAAAATTACAATCTCTAAGAGAAGAGTTTTTATCGGGTAAAATAAGAACCTGCCAAAAAAATATTGCTACTAAATCTTGTCATGAATTCTATAAAAACTTTAACGATAAGGTTGAAAAGAAAAAAATTCAATCAGGATCAATTAAGAAATTAGATCTACGCTTAAATGGTAAATGCAATTTAGAATGCATCATGTGCCATGTCTGGATGGGTGATAACGGCAAATATGACGAAACAACTTTTTGGAATGATGGCCCAAAGGAAGTTTTTCCCTTTCTTGAAGAAATAGACATGCTGGGAGGAGAGCCCTTTATCCAAGGAGATACGTTCAAGCTAATAGATGAGGTCTCTAGAGTTAACAAAGATTGCAAATGGAATTTTACCACTAATGCTAATTGGAACTTTGGCGGAAAGATAAAAGACTATCTTGATAAAATTAAGTTAGGTGTAATCACTATAAGCATTGATGCTATTTTACCAGACACCTACTTTAGAATAAGAAGAAAGGGAGACTTTAAGCAAATCCTTAAGGCCATCGATGATTTAATTGAATATAGAGAAAAAGAGCGTCCTTCACTTTTTCTAAGATTAGATTTTGTGGTTCAATCCCAAAATCTGAATGAGGTTTTACCTTTTTATAAATTTTGCCTTAAGAAAAACCTAGATCCATCTTTTATATTACTTGAGCAACCAAGTGATCTATCAATCAAACATCTTTCGGCAAAGGCCCTTGAATCAATTAAAGATGAAATCGCTCCTCATATTCATGAAGAAAAAGCTTTCGCCTTGAAGACGATTCATAGAAACATAACAGAGATTCTAGCTAAGAGAGATGCTTAAACCAGCTTGATGTTGCCTTTTCAATTGTCTCTTTTGTCCACACAGGGGCGTCTTTCCAGTAATCAATATTATCTAAAATAATTGAGACTCCCTCTTCAAAACTTATCTCCGGAGACCAGTTAAGTAATTCTTTTGCTTTTTTAATATTGGCAAAAGTTTGTTCAGGCTCTCCTGGTCTTTTAGGAATATAAACTTTTTCTCCTCCTAAAAGTTCAACCAGTTTATTCACAGATTGCGGTTTCCCTGCTCCGATATTTATAACTTCTCCATTTAACTTTGACTGGCTCGCTAAATAAAAGGCTCTGGCCACATCAGTAGCATAAATAAAATCTCTCTTTTGAGTTCCATCCCCTACGACCGTAAATGGTTTCCCTGCTAGTTTTTGGGCCAAAAATGTTCCAAAGACAGCACCGTAAGTTCCATTCGTTCTTGATCTCGTTCCATAGGCGTTGAAAAGCCTTAAAGAGATGGCTTCAAATCCATAGACCTTTGAATAATGAAGAACATAATCTTCTCCTAATTTTTTTGTTAGAGCATAGGGGTACATAGGATTAATAATTTCACTTTCATCTGTGGGGTAATTATTAGGAATTCCATAACAAGAAGAAGAGGCCGCATAGACAAATTTTTCACAGCCATATTTTTTAACAAGTTCTAAAATATTTACCGTACCGTTTACATTAACATCATGATAAAGCGGCGCATTTTCAATGGAGGGTACAATATCCGCCAAGCCAGCCAGATGAAAAATATAGTCTGCTTTTTCAAACTCTGCTTCAACCGAAGATAGATCTCTAATATCAGCCTTTACAAAATTTACTTTGAATCCATCTAAATTCTTGATTGTCGAATGGCTTAAATCATCTATTACAGTGACCTCTAGCCCTTGCTCTAGGCAGTAGTCTGCGAGGTGGCTTCCAATAAAGCCGGCCCCTCCGGTAATAAGTGCTGTTTTCTTTTCCATTCCTTAGAGATTAATAAGTCTTTAGCCCATTGGTCAACTTGTGGCCTTTATGTCACCATAAAGCTTATCTTGATTACACTTATTTTGGACCGACTATGGAAGAACTTGAGATAAGACTTAAAGAAACTTTTGGTAACGACTTCACTGAAGAATATCTCATTCGTCTTGAGCGTTTTGAACAAAAGCCGAGTCTAATAGCTCAAAGTCCAGACTTTAGCTCTCATCCGGCCTTCAAGGAAGGATCGGAGAAAATGGATTTTCTTATCGATGAGCGAGTCATCTCTTTTTTTAAGATTGCTCCAGATAAAAAGAATATGGCCTTGGTTCTCTACAACTTCTCTTCTGAAGAGGTAGAGGTGAGATGGTCCCCTGAATTTGCCTGCGATAATATTCGAGAAATCAGGCATGAAGAGTTGATTTCTTTAGAGGATGATGAGCTGATTTTCTTAACAAAACCTCAACAATTACAATGGGTTTGCTTCGAAAAAGTGGATTAAGACAACTCGTGTCAATATTACAAGCTATCTTTTGAAAAATTAAAAACATGGTACTTTCCCACTGCTTTGGAGAAAGCATAATTCTACTGGGAGAGAGAATATGAAAAACCTACTTATAGGTCTTACGGCCTTGGCCTTTGTTGCCAGCACAGCACAAGCAAATGACCGTCTAGCAAGATGTGTGAAAAATTTAAGAAACATTCAAACGACACTTCAGTCAACTGAAGCTGAGTTAAGTCAATGTCGTCTTAATAATGTTCCTGGAAATGGACAAGAAACAAGAAGACTAAGAAGAGAGCTTCGTCAAACTAGAGAAGAGCTTAGACTTTGTCGTCAGATTACACCTACTCCAGACTTTGGAGAGACTGCAAGATTAAGAAGAGAGTTACAACAAGCTCGCCAAGATCTTAGACTTGCGCAAGAAGATAATAGATTCCTAAGACAATCAAATGATGATTTAAGAATTCGTTTAGAAGAGTGTGAAGGACAAAACCCTCCATTCCCAAATAACAATGGTTATTTTTGTTCAGCTGCATGTACTACATCAAATGGTAAAACTGATTTACGTTACCTAGGTGGAGCTGAAGCTATGTTTGAACTAGAAGCAGAGTCTCAGGCCATCAGTAAAACTCAAAGTGATTACCGTTGTTCATGGGGTGTTAAGAAAGTTTCTTGCCAGGCCCAAAGTTTTGAAGCTGCTAACTACTGTGTAGCTGCTTGTACAAAGTCTAATGGTCAAGTTGACATGAGATACTCAAAAGGTGCTTCAGGTCGTTCAACTGTAGAAGCTGAATACAATGCTCTTAAAGAGACTCAAAAAGCATACAGATGTTCTTGGGGAGTTGAGGTTTCTAACTGTAACTAATTAAATAGAGAGAAGAGAGTAGATAAAGCCTCGCAAATGCGGGGCTTTTTTGCGTAAAATCCAGTACTTATTCCCCTATTTGCCTTTTTAAACACCTCTTGATTTAATTTTTCATCATTTTGCAGGAGGCAAGTATGAAAATAGGATTAATTATCTCACTCCTACTTTTAGTGGGCTGTGGAAAAGATGAAGTTATCACAGGAAGCCAAGGTAAAACCGTAGACGAGTTTACTCGAGGCTATCAAGATCAAATTAGCAAGTATGGAGTCGCCAAGAAAGGTGAAACAGTAAATATCTTTCAAGATATGCAGATTACAATAAATGATCTGTGCTCCTACAACTATGCTTACGGAGAAAGAGTTGTCATTAATAGTAACGCCAAATTAGTTAAGGTCTACTCAAAGGATGTTTGGAATTTAAGCAAAGGACCTGTTTCCCAATGTGGAAACTCAAAAATTGACGAAACTATTTACCGAGTTCCTGCTGTAAAACTTCAAGAACTTTATTTAAAAGCCGTTACAAAAAAATGTAATTATCTAAGAGATGTTTTTGATGATCGCAATATCGTTAATTTTTGTACTCAAAACTACGTTGGTGAGACAAGCTTTAGAACTCAAAAAGCCGGCGTTTTTAAAACAACCCTATCGTTAAATATCCGTGGTACGACTTACAATGTAGTTAACGACGCTACTCATCTAGCTGATAGTTTCTTGTGGGTTCCATATCCAGTAACTCAAAGAACTTTGATAAACGGCGATGAAAGGCGCTCTAGTTTTACAAAAGTTATCATCGATTATTACAACCAAAGCATCGATGAGCGGGACTATAATCATATTTATGAAATGGATTATTACGACGGCTGGGAACTTTAAACTCCATCCTGACCATAAAAAAAGGCCGCAGTCGCGGCCTTAATTTTTCTCACTATATTTCTATTTTCTCTTCTTATTTATGTGTGAAACGATCTGAGTTTCTTCTTGTTTTTCCTTCTAGAAGTCTTCTTACTCTTAGTTCAGATTCTGTTTCTTGTCTTCCTGAGTCTACTTGCTCTTCACCTTGCTCTTGTGCTTCTGGCTTTTCTTGAGCTGAGATAACAAGTCTGATTGCGTTCTGTAATGCTTCAGACTGTACTTGCTCGTCTGACTTTCTAAGTCTCTTACAAGCAATCTTCGTGTAGTGCTTTACACTTGCTGGGTCACTATCTTTCCACTTAACTTCCTTCATCTTACCTTGCCAGTTTACATAAATACCTTTGTAATCTTGGTTTTCGTAATCTGAAATTCTCTCACTTAGCTTGTATCCAACATTTTCTTTAGAAGAAATTGCATCTTCAAATCCTAAGTACTCACAAAGCTCTTTTGGGCTTGTCATTTTATTATCAACAGTCTCATCTGATCCCATGCTTTCGTCTGTATACTTAACCGCTACAAAATGAGCGAACTTTAGATACATTAGGTCTTCACCTTCAAAATGTTTAATAATGTATTTCTTTCTTTCAGCTTCTTTTTCAGCATCAAGTCTAGCTTGCTCAGCTTCAGTGGCGGCAATTTGCTCACCTCTTTCTTTAGCTTCTTTTTCCAGCTTCTTTCTATATTTTGATTTTCCAAAAGCATCAAAACACTGGGCGATATCACCCTTAGAGGCTCCTTGCTCGATTAGATCATCACAAATGTTTCTATCCTTATCTCCTGCAAACGCAGAAACACTAAGGGTAGTTGCTAAAGTAAGTGCTAAAAGGTTAAACGCTCTCATAGTTTCCTCTCTGATTTAAAATCTATATATTTTGTTAATTGCACGAGATATGCCAAAAATATCTCCTATAAGTGCCTAAAAATAGGTTGGGTCCCTGTAAAAAATGGATGATTCATTACAGACTGTCTAAAATCTAGCCAATCAAGGAAGAGCATATGAAAGAGGTTTATAAGGGAAATTACGTACTTAGGGTCACTGAACAGGAAATAGACGGCAAGGTATATGAAAAGACTTATACCAGAAAGGCCGTTGTTACCTTTCCCATTACCCCAGAAGGCAAGATTCTAATTATGAAGGAGAGAAGGCCCCATGAGGAGACTCCTTATAGGTGGAAGCCTGTCACAGGCTTTCTTGAGGATAATGAGAGCTGGCAGGAAAACGCTTCAAAAGAGCTCCAGGAAGAAGCAGGTTATAGGGCCGAAAGTTTCGAGCTTATTGGTGAAGCTCACCATAACGGGACCTTAAACACTTCTCGCTACTTTGTGCTAGCAAAAGGTCTAATTCACGACCCCATCCCCAATCCCGACGGAGATGTCGTTATGGAGTTAAAGGCATTTACGATGGACGAACTTATCAGCATGAATCTTTCCGGAGAGATTCCAATGTTTTTTGATAACTTGGGCTTCTTCTTACTAAAGGAGAAACTAGAAAGAGGGCTACTATGCCTCGATTAGTTCTTCCAAATATAAAATACAAGGAAAGCTATATGAAGGCCCTTGTTGAGTTTCAAATCGAAGATTTGTGGCCCGATCTTGATAGAGAATTTTTAGAGAATAGATTTGAAGATTATATTGAGGAATTTGAAAAAACCAGAAAAGGCTTAGGTCTTCCTTTGGGCTGGGTAGCAGCAACAGAGTACTGGTGGGTAGAAGGGGAAGAATTTATCGGGAGAATCGATATACGTCATAGACTAACAGATGCCCTTAAAAAGTTTGGCGGACATATTGGTTATGAAATACGTAAAAAATACCGTGGCCAAGGACATGGGAAACAGATGCTAAAGGCCGTACTCCCTCTTGCAAAAAAGCTAAATATTGAAAAAGCTCTTATCACCTGCGACTCCACCAATATTGGATCACAAAAAGTCATCCTCTCAGTCGGTGGAGTTTTACAAGATGAGATAAATAATGAGGACCGAGATGTTCCGACCCAGAGGTATTGGGTTGAGCTTTAAGCTTCTTGCTCTTGCTTTTTCTTCATAGGATTAGGCTCTTGCATAACTTCCCTACGATCATCCCTTACTTTTCTAATCAAACAGCTCTGACAAACCCAAGCTGTTTGCCCATCTTTAGCTAGTAGGACTTTCTTAACGATAGAAAACTTCCTACCCGTACAACCTTCGAATTTTAGATTACATTTTCCGATAGTTCTTGGACCGACTTCGATTAACATATTCCCTCCTGGAAACTGTTTCTAGCAGGACGCTAGTCTACCTTTATATAGAGCAAAACCTTTGCCAGTTAGGGCATTAAATATCAGGTGTTTACCATGTTTAAAGTGACAAAAGGATAGTCAGTGGCTAAACAATAAACATGCATAATTTAAATGATATTGATCCAGGCATGACCATCGATTGGGGAAAGACTTCCCGGGACTATGCTAAGTACAGACCGGGACCACCGCCATCCTTTTATATAAAGATGCAAGAGTGCGGAATCGGTCTACGAGATCAAAGCATTTTAGACCTAGGTACTGGTACCGGTGTCCTGGCCAGAGAGTTTGCAAAAAATGGCGCTAATGTCACTGGACTTGATATTTCAAGCGAGCAAGTTGCAATGGCAAGCTCTCTAGCGAAAGACGAAAAGCTAGAAATTAACTTTGTCGCCTCGGATGCTAACAAGCTTCCTTTTGAGGACAACTCCTTTGAAGCCATAACTGCCAATCAATGCTTTTTATATTTTGATAAAGAAAAGGTTATTCCTGAAATAAAGCGACTGCTCAAGAACGGCGGTCTTTTTTCTACCTCACATTTTTGTTGGTTGCCTTTAATAGATAACACTGCCAAAAAAACAGAAGAACTTATCTTAAAGCATAATCCAAACTGGACCGCCCATAGCTATAGTGGCGAAATCCCAAAATTTCCCACCTGGGCCCAAAACGAATTCGAACTTGCAGGTCATTTTATTTACGACGAGGAAGTTGCATTTACTTGGGAGAGCTGGTGCGGAAGGATCAGGGCCTGCCGTGGAGTTGGCGCAGCACTATCTCCAGAGGATGTTAAAAAGTTTGATGATGAACATTTAGAGTTGTTAAAGAATTTAGTTCCTGAGAACTTTACCGTTACTCATAGGATTGATGCCCATATATATAGACCAAGGAAATAAAATGCCCGCAAAGTTTATTGTAATATTAATGGTTATAATTTTGATCGCGCTTTTTATACTCTCTAAGAAGTATCGCGCTAAAGAAATTGAAAGTGAAAAGAATGAGGCTTTAGAATTTGAGGCCCTTCAAGATCAAGCTGATAAGAAGGACCTCTAATTATTATTTTGCAGTTAAGTTAACTTTTAATTCTACGTCATCATAAATCATTTTATCTCCAAGGTCCTTGAAGAACTTCCCTGACTTGTACTTAACGCCGTAATCAAGACGGTTAAACTTAATATCAGCACTTGCCATTACCATTGTTCCCTTCTTATTTACGTTAGCTTTGAACATTATAGGTTTTGTAATTCCTTTAATAGTTAAGTCACCATTTACATCCCAATGCCCACCTTTACCAAATTGAGCATCCTTAATAACTAATTTAGCCGTCTTATGCTTGTCTGTTGCAAAGAAGTCATCGTTTTTTAAATGCCCATCTAATTTAGCTTTCCACTCTCCAGAAAGATCTGTTGTATTGATAGAAGTCATATCAATAACAAATTCTCCACCTGTTAGATTTGATCCATCATACTTAAGTGTTCCACTCTTTATCTTTAAAGTACCAGTGTGTTGACCTGTAACTTTTTTACCTGTCCAAACAATAGAACTCTTTTTTGTATCAACACTGTAACTCTTTTTTGATGGAAGCTTATCTTTAGTTCCATTAGCAAAAACTGATAGTGAGACAAGTGAGATTGCCGTGATTAAATATTTTGCGATTTTCATTTTATCCTCCGTTATTTTTAGGTCACATTAGCCTAGTTTTAGTCCTTCTAAATTGCAAATACCTGACTTAAAAATGCCATAGACATCTAAAAGCTGCGTCAAATATTCGTAAACTCGCTGAAAACTTATACGCAAAAAAATAGCCCCTTGCGCTAGCACTACGCAGAATGCAAGAAAACGCCATTTAACGGCAGAATTCGGTTGATTTCATGGACTTTCTTAATAAGAATAAATTGAATTAATAATTCAAAACCAAACAGGAGAAAATAATGAGTAAAGAAAAAGACATGCTATTAGTTGGATCAAAAACAAAAGACGCCCTTAAAAGTGGTGGATTAAACGTTTCTTCGGACGCTCTTGAAAAACTAAACGAAAGAGTTCACGCAATGGTTAAAGACGCTCAAGATCGTTGTTCAGCTAACGGACGTAAGACTGTTCGTCCAAGTGACTTCTAGAAACTAATTAAAAGTATCTATAAATTGGCCAAGGTTATCCTTGGCCTTTTATTTGGAAAAAAATGTCTGAAGATTTAAAGCAAGAAACAATTGAAGAACTCGAGGCCTTAGTCATTGATGGGTCTTGGAATGAACTTGTTAAGTACTTCCAAAATGGAAAATTACTTATCTGTGCACCCGACACTAATATGGTTGAAATTGGTGCTATGCTTGTTTTAGATAAAGATGAAAAAATTAAAAAACTAGCAGAGGTAGGGGCCATTAACCCCCCTCGCAATGAAAGTATTATGGAATGGAAATCAATTCCCGATGAACGAATCTTTCATTTCCTAGAAATACCACCCTATTGCTTAGCTCAAGTAGACGAAAAAGGACGTAAAAAACGTGGACCTATTTAAAGTTTTAATTATAGCAATACTTACTGTTTCTTGTTCAGCCCCAATGCCTAAAGGCTTAGGTGTTATTGATAACCAACTAAGTAAATGTCCCGATAAGCCAAATTGCGTGACAAGCTTTAAACATGATGAGGAGCATTTCCTCGAGCCCATTGAGATCGTTTCCAATAAAGAAAGGGCCCATCAAAAAATAACTGGTATTTTAACAAAAAACTCTAGTGCTAAAATCATAACCACTAGTCCAGATTATATCCATGCTGAATTCACAAGTGCTATTTTTAGATTTATTGACGATGTGGAGTTTTATTTTGGAATTGATAAAAAAGTTCACTTTAGATCTGCCTCAAGAAAAGGTCATTCAGACTTAGGGGCGAATAAAAAGAGGATTGAGGATATCAGATTTAAATTTCAGCAGAACGACTTTTAATCTAGCCTTTTTACAAACTCCTCATTATTAAACTCATTCTTGCTTTCTAGGTATGAATTAAAATGCTGACCATAGCCCTTTAGCTCTTCAGGGCGGAGCTCTCTTACAACCTTTGCCGGGCTTCCCATAATCATGCTTCCTCCGGGAAACTTTTTTCCAGGAGAAACAACGGAACCTGCTGCAACGACAGAATTTTTTCCTATGACAGCGCCATCTAAAACAATGGCCCCCATTCCAATCAAGCAATTATCTTCCACGGTACAGGCATGAAGAATGGCATTATGACCCACACTCACTCCTGAACCAATAATAAGAGGAATATCTTCTATTACATGAAGCATAGTAAGGTCTTGAATATTTGTATTCTCTCCAACAGTGATTTGATTGATATCACCCCTAGCCACTACGCCATACCAAAGACTAGAGTTTGCTCCTAGTTTAACCTGGCCAATGACATCAGCTGAAGGAGCTATAAAACAGCCCTCACCAATTTCTGGCTTATGTTCTTTAAAACTATAAAGAGGCATGAATTATTTTCCCCAAGGAACTTTAGAAAGATAAGCTGCAAGATCTTTTACATCCTGGTCGCTCAGCTTCTTCACATACGGAAGCATTTTCTGATTGATTCGCACACCATCACGCATGGCCGTAATTTGCTTTTCTAAATACCAATCAAATTGTCCACCAAGACGTGGAGCATTTTGAGATTTCTTTCCTTCCGCTCTCTTTCCATGACAAACAATACATTTTTTATAAAGGGCATCCCCTCTTTGAAGTTGTGGAGTATCAAGAACAACAAGAGGTCCTTCCTCTTTAACTTCTTCTACAACTTTCTTTTTTGGTTCTTGTCTTTTAGCAAGTTCAATAAGCTCTTTCTTATGAGCCTTATGTGCTTCCTCAGCTTTTTTCATATCAAATTTTTGATTTGAAATTGGAAGAGACTTATAGTTTTTTAAAGTTAAGATGGTTACCAAAGAAGCCATCAAGATAATAAAAACAACCAATCGATTCATCGAATTCTCACTTAAATTGAACTAATGCGTTAATAGTTTGAAATTATAGGCGACTGTTTACAAAATGAGAAGCTAGATTTCCTTCAGAAATGCTTCCAAAAGCTTCTCTGGCCCCTCTACCACCACAATCCAATCTCTATGCTCCTGACTGAGAAAACCTTCTTTAACGGCCAAATCAAAGTGCTTTAGCAAATGATCAAAGAATCCATAGTCGTTCAGAACGTAAATAGGCTTCTTATGGTATTCAAGCTGGGCCCAGGTGATAATTTCACACAGCTCGTCAAGAGTGCCCATCCCTCCGGGCAATGCAACGAAGCCATCAGAAAGTTCATACATCTTGGCCTTTCTATCGTGCATCGTTTCAACAATTTCAAGTTTTGTGATGCCTTCATGCCCAACTTCCCATTCCATTAAAGACTTTGGAATCACCCCGTAAACCTCACCCTTTTTTTCAAGGCAGGCATCCGCAAGTTCTCCCATGATTCCAACTCGGCCCCCGCCATAAACCAGACCAATATTTTTTTCGGCCATTAGGCTTCCAAGGGTTTTTCCAAGTTCTATATATTTTTTATCATTTCCGTTTTTTGATCCACAAAAAACACATAAGTTACTCATTTATTCTCCAAGATTAGATTCTTTAAATCTTCAATTTTTACACCAGCTTTAGTTTTAGCTTTCACATAATAAAAGAGAAACTCTTTATTTCCCTCTTTACCTCTAATCGGACTTACACAAACCCCTTGCGGTTTTAGTAATTCAAAGTTTTTTTCAAGGGCCTCTAAAAGCTTTTCTGGATCTCTAACTATTCCCTTTTTACCAAGAGAACTTTTAGAAAGCTCGAATTGCGGCTTAACGAGAAAAACTCCTTCGCCATCGTCCTTTAAATGTTTAATAATATCCTTAAACACAATATCTAAAGAAATAAAACTTAGGTCTACAACCACCAAATCAACAAGCTCACCCAGAGTCTCAAGCTCTCTGATATTAGTTCCCTCTAAATTTATTACTCTTTCATCCTTTACCAATATTGGATCGAGCTGCTCATGACCAACATCAATAGCAAAAACTTTCTTGGCTCCCTTTAATAGAGAAACTTCCGTAAATCCCCCTGTAGAAGCTCCAATATCTGCCACAGTTTTACCATCAAGCTTTAGTTTAAATTCTTCAATGGCCTTTATAAGTTTATAAGCGCCTCTTCCCACATAAGTATGTTCCGAAGTGATCTCTAACCCTTCGCCCTCAACAATTTGTGAGGCTTTTTTTAAGACTTCACCCTTATATGTAACTTCTCCGCGCTCTATCATTTGAGCTGCTTTTGAACGGGTCCCAGCCAGTCCTAACTGAACAAGCATTTTATCCGCGCGACATTTTTCCATTATTCTAAATACGGTTTGATTGTAACTTCAAGGAGCTGACTCTGCCCTTTATATCCGATAATAAAAGGCTCACCAATTTCAACCTGGGTTTGTCTTCTTTCAATTTGCTTAGCGAGCTCTCCATTAGGTTTAAAAAGCTCCCCCTCTAAAAAGATTTTTGAACTTGGTCCAACCTGCTCTAGCTGGGCCACCGGTCTTTCCCAAAAACCTGCTCTTAAATTTAATCGAGCTCCATTTTTCATAGTTAGTTGAATTTTTCTTTTTCCCCATACCTCTTCAATTGAATGTAATTCAGATTCAAGAACCAAGTTCTTATCAATTCCATTCTTGTAGATCATACTAATATTTACCATCAATCCAGCCTGTGCTGAAATTGGTAAAGAAAAAAGTAAAACTATGACAAGAATACGAGACATGCTTATATTTTATTCCGTATACTAGAAGACGTCTATGAATGCTTATCGATTGAACAAATTATGGTGGTTTTTTGGATTCCTAGGGATGGCCATCATCACAGGGGGCTCCTTAATGCCTAGCGAACCTGGACCTGAATGGATTCCTCACGTGGATAAAGCGGTCCATTTTACTGGTTACTTTATCTCAACTTTTTACTTTCAACAGCTTACTAAAAATCAGAAGCCTATTCTTATATTCATCCTACTTTTTTCCTATAGTGGCGCTATTGAAATTGCTCAGGACTTTTTTCCCACTCGCCAAATGAGTCTCCTTGACCTTATTGCCAATGGCCTAGGAGCTTTATGTGGCTCCTTATTAAGTATCAAAATTTTAAAAGACTTTCTTTCTAGGATTGACCGTATTCTTTCGGATCGATTGATCCACTAGATATTTTTTCTGCTTTTCCACAAAGATAAATATTAGAAAAATTTCCCTGCTCACCTTCAAATTGAATAATAAGCTCTCCACCAGGGGCCTCAATTTTAACTTCATCCTTAAAACCAAAGAACTCATTACAAGCAAGGGCCACTGCCGTTGCGCCTGTTCCACAAGCGAGGGTTTCACCTTCAACTCCCCTCTCATAAGTTCGCATTTTTATATGATGATCCCCTAATTTCTCAATGAAATTCACATTAGTTCCGCGCTCAAAGATCTCATTATAACGAATCGGAGGTGCGTGGGACATAAGATCAACTTCATCGACAGAATGAACCAGGTAAACACAATGGGGCACACCAGTTTTCATATAAATAGAATTTTTCGCTGGATAATAAGGCGAGATATCAAATTTTTTCCACTCAGCAAATTCAGTCATATTTAGTCTGACAAATTCCCCATCAACAGTGGAATTATAAACTCCCTCAAGAGTTTCAAACTCAAATAATTTACTTGAAGTATTTTTCGGGTTTATCCCCAATTCAGTTTTAGCAAAATGAGAAATAGCTCTTCCGCCATTTCCGCACATTTCAACTTCTCCCCCATCTGCATTCAAATAGGTCATTTTAAAATCACCCTTATCTGAACTTCTAAGAAGAAGGATCCCATCAGCTCCAATACCCTTTTCCCGGTCACAAATGGCCTGCCAATCCAAAACAGGAACATCTCCTTTCCTGTCATCAAAGACGACAAAATCGTTTCCTGTGGCGCTATATTTCCAAAACTTAAGCATAAATCCATACTACGCACCGTGCAATCAATTTACAAGACTCAAGTCGCAAGTGTATAAATATGTGCAATTCAACCATCTGTGGGACATTAGCTCAGTTGGTTAGAGCCCCCGGCTCATAACCGGGTGGTCCGGTGTTCAAGTCACCGATGTCCCACCATTTGTAAACTTTTTCATTACAATTTGATTAGTTACTTTTATCAAGGTTTTATCTTAAGTTTTTCAATAAAAACTGAAGTAATTGTTTTATTAGATAGACCTATAGAAATGTTACTGGAAATCTTAAAGAACTCTTCTTTATCAGTTCTAGTAGATGATAATTCAATCTTCAAAACAGAATGCCTTTGATCGTATAGAAATCGGGGGTTCAAAGTTATTGACTCTCGATCATCATCTACACTCTTTTGAAGTGTTGCATACCCAAAGGTCTTTTCTTCAGGAACACTTATTGTTCCAGACTCCCAATTTATCAAATTTGTATATGCATCAATAGAAACAAGGTAAAGATCCTCTCCTTCAAAAGTAATTGTCAAGTTGTCTATATTTAAAAGAAAATAGGGTTTCTTCAATTCAAACTTTTCTTCAATCTTACACGAAAGGCTTCCAGGTATCTCTTTTGGGTAAACGATACTAACCGATAAAGATTGATCACTGGTAGAATAGTATGACTCATCATTATTTTCTAAATCATTTTTAGCTTCAATTTTTATCTTTGATTTCATAAAGTCCTTTATCTATAGAGGAAATGTAAGATCGTGTTATCTGTTTCTCTTAACACGACTTCCAAATTATACTTTTTCCCATTCTTAAACATTTCAATAGTATATTTAAATGTGTTTGCTGCACCTTGAGGATCGATCGTTCTTTTTCCATACATTATAGCAGTCGAAAGTGTATTAATAGGAACATGACGACTAGTATTCTCCATATGTCTTGCAGTAGTACTTGTAAATTTTAAACTTTTTGCTAACTCAGTTGTTGACTTCAACATATTCTCAATTTTACCAGCAGCGCCAACGTTATTACCTAGAATACTCCTAGCAGTTAATGAAAAATCCTTGATTGATACAGAAGAAGTGTTTCCAAAAAATGTTTTTGCCGAACCGACTATTTTATCAAAAACTTTTATCTCTTTTATGCTTAACCCAAGTGCAACTTTAGGATATTCACCAACGGCCCTTAAAATACCTATAGCCTTGCCTCCACCTTTCAAAAGGGCCGATTTAAAGAAATCAAAACCTTCTTTTCCATGCTTTTTAAGAAGGTCAATAAGACTTTGTACCATCTTCTTACCATGCTTAAATTGCTTACCCCATTTGAGATTAGGAAGAATAATAGCCAGTCCAGTAATAAGCTTATCAATATCATCGGAAGGCAATCCAAGAAGGGAATGATTTGTAAAAACTTGTGCTAAAAAATCAACAAGATTATATCCGTTCCCAATAATTGGAAGTGTGCTCAGACCCATATCAGTCATTGCGATAGCTAATGTACTTCCCATTTCTTCGCGATTTGGATTGTCCGGCAAGTTAGAAGGTGGTAGTGAAGAGTCAATGCTACTTAATACTTCCGCTGACCTCACCCTAGTTGCAGAGCTTTGAGTCCTTGCATTTGATGTTTGCTCTCTTACCTGAGCTTCTCTTGATTCCGTTTGTCTCAGGATTATTCCACTCGTCTCAGCAACAGAAGGGATATTTCTCTCATTTGCTCTTTGATTAAGTGCTCTAAGGTCATCTTGATAATTTGTTCCTAGTCCTGAATTTGGTGTATTAAAAGAATCTTGAACCAAGTCTCCAAGATAATCACTGGCCTCCCCTCTAAACTCGTCATAAGGAAGTGTAAACTCAATAGGAGTACCTGCGGGCCCAAGCTCATTTCCATTAAGATCCCGAAGCGTTGTACAGTTCTGCTTACAATCAGGTGAAAGATTTCTGGCCACTACAATCTGAGATTGTCCTTCATCGGTGCTTACAACAGTTAGCTCGTATGATGTAGTATTTCCGTTGGCATCTGTATTTGTAATTGTTACTTGCTGCCTTTGAATATCTTGAGGGATTCTCATTCCAGCAGGAGCTCTATGATTATCTACTCCATCATTAACCCACACATTAACGCTAGAACCTTGATGAGAAGATCCTGGAAAATGAAAATTTCCTCCTCCATCTGTAATATAGTCAAAACGATCAGATGAAAGGGGCTTGTCATTATTTCCAGTAGCTTCTAAATGCTGTTTAAATCTTTTTTCTAATTTTTGATACTCAGCTTCTAGATAAATTTCTCTTTCTTTTAGACTTGCCGCTCTATCAGTAGAGGTAATCTGAGAAAGCATCATTTGTCTTTGTCGACCTTGGACATTTCTAAAGTTTGTAAGAGCCCGCCTAGCTGACTCCATATCTCCCTTACTTAAAGACAGAAGAACATCATCCCCAAAACCACTTGCAACACTTTCAAAACGATTGAGGCTATTTTCAAACTGATTATCACTTCTGATCACTGCTCGGTAGGCATCTGTCTGAGCAAGATTTAAATCCACCTGCCATTTAACATACTCGTCATACTTGCTTTTCAATGCCTTATCCTTTTCAAGAAGCTTCTTTTCAATTTTATCTAGTTTAGCAAAAAGGCCTTCTTCACCTTCTTTTTTTCCATACAAGTCTTCTTTATAAAGCTCCAAGATTGCTGGCACACCTTCAAGGGCCCTTTTGGCTTCCTTAAACTCTTTATCTGTATAACCTTTCATAAGGCGGATAAGCCTAAGAGCTTCTTCAGTGTTGTATTTAGTCCTTAGTAAAGATTCAGCATACTTACCTGGATTTTTTTCATTCCAATCAATTTCTTCATTTGAAAGATCTTCAATCTCAGAAAGTCTGATCTCATTCACTTTATTTAAATAACGGTACAAATTAATGGTTTTTAAGGTATCTTCTGATTCTTCAAGATAGATCCCATGTCTATCTCTAAGAGCATTAATAACATCACCGTAGAGATATCCACTCTCACCTCCTTTATCTACTGAGGTTGATTTATCCTCTTCTATACAGACGTACTGTTTTCTGCACCCCTCTGCCAACATATGATGAGCATGGTCTCTATCTGAGATATTTTTTCTTCTATTTGAGTTTAAAGAATCGATCTCTCTTTTTAGATTTGCTATATCTTCCTTTCTTTTTTTAAAGAGTTCTTCTGCTTTATTCTTATCAAATACAAGTTCGTCTAGGCGCTCCTTATCTATTTGGTTATCAAGCTCAAGCTCTTTAATTCTTCTTTTTGAAGTAAGTTCTAATTTTTCAACTTCATTGAGAAAGTCATTTATCTGGTCTTGATCAGTTTGTTCGTTATCTTTTTGATTACAATCTATATTACTTGTAAGGATGCTATTTAAAAGCCTTGCAGAGCTTCTCGAAACTCCTTCCCTTTGTTCTCCATTGGCAACGGCTTGAACTTTATTTCTAATCTCTTCAAGAGTTCTACCATCTGATTCAAAGGTCTTTAGCTTTCTAAGCAGGTCAATTTCAGAGTTTATAGCTAGCCTGTCTTCAATACTTTCCGCATTGACAGCTTCTTGTCTTCTTTTTTCAATTATTTTTGAAAGAGTAACTTCGTTCTGACTTAGTTGATTAACCAGACTACATTTTAAGGATTCGATTTTTTTATTAAAGAGTCTGTTAACGCTTTCTCTCTTTTCACTTAATCCCTTAATCTTCTCATAGTCTTCTTTTAGAGCTTTAAGCGTCTTCTCACCTTTTTGAAGGGAACCTTCTAGAAAACTAATTTTTCTATCCAGCTTAGGAAGCTTTTCTTCTAATTCCTCAAGACTTTCAAACTCATCGTGAATATTACTGTCATTTAATCGTGAAACTTCAGATTTCTTTTTGGAAAGACTAGAGTCAATTTGAGCTATATTCTTAACAGCTTCATCTAAAATATCTCGGTTACGATTTGCACATTTAACGGGATGCTCTCCATGGCAAATTTCAATTTTATCAAATCCGTTTGACTTTCCTGCTCCTGAACCGTCACACTCGATCTCAGTAAGGGATGAAGAAAGCTTAGAATTAAGGCCTTCAAGTTCCTGGAGCCTTTTAAAAGTCTCAAGACTATCATAAGTTATAGTTCCACTATCTCCAGCTAGACCAATAATTTTTTCAAGTTTAATTCCACTGGCCTTCTCAATAGCTTCTTTTACCTTCTTATCTTTAGCCAGTGTTTGAAGTTGATCTCTAGATGGGGAATTTGTGATCTTACTTGTTTCAATGTTTCTTATTTCAAGCTCTGGAAGAAAGTAAGCAATATATGGATTCGTGTTAGCTGAATATCCAACACAGATTAAAAATGCTCCAAAAAGAAGAGCTATAAATTTATTAAAAATTGATTTAAACATCCGATATTATTATCGGTGTAATTTAGTCAAATACTTAGGATTTGATGATAAATAGATATTTATTTAAATGATTTCTACGGGTTATCTAAGCCCGCACTTCATCTTTTCACTTAGTTTAATGCCAAGTTAAATTGCTTAAGTTAATCTTCTAACAATATCAACCATGTGGGACAATTTCATGAGTTTACTAAGTGAACTCAATGACCCACCATCTTTTTTTGTACATCGTTACTTTTACTAAGCGTCTCTAATGCCACATAATTTTGAATAATAAATCATCAAAAAGGACTAGAATCATGAAGTTTATAGTTATTCTTTTTTCCCTCTCGGGACTCTGCTTTGCCACTGAAAGACCAAACTTAGATATAAAAATTCAGTCTAGTTTTATTTGTGAAAACGGAAAATCTCTTTCAGGTCCTGAATTTAAAAAATTTTGTAAGAAAAGAAATGATGTTTTAAGAGTTCTTTACGCCAACCTAATTCCAGGCAATAAAATCTTATATAAAGAATTGATGCAAGAAAGTGGAAAATTAGGCAGCGTTTACGATTGGTGTACTAAAGAAGTTAACGACCAAAGAGTAGGTCCATCTTGTGTATTGAGAGTATCAAAAAATAGTAGTCTCAGTTCTGAAAACTTATCCGTTTCTTTTTTAGATCGAAAAAATTTCATTCGCGTAAATATCGGATCATTACAGCGAGGTTCAAGGTATACCTCTAGCCTAGTTGAGTGGGGTTCCGGTTCAAATGTTTCTAGCCAATTATTTGAAATTAATAACCCTTAATTAAAGTACGCGTACCTTTACAAGGGGAAAAAAGTGGAGCCTAATTAGGTTATGAAAAAACTTCTAACGATCGCCCTAGTGGGCTTTTCAAGTGTTCTCTTAGCGGCAACTCCGCGGGGAAATCATTATTCTGATTGTCATCCAATTGGGCAAAATGATCGGCACTCTTTTAAGATGACGGCCTATATGGATAAGGGTGATTTTTATTCGGCCTTTCAACTTTTTATGGATAAGAAGTGTCAAAAGCCATCGCTTACAGTTATTTATGGTTCGGATTATACACTCGGTTCTCAGGTTGGTGAGCTTGTAGAATTTGATCACACACCGACACATGTTTTTATGGTTTTACTCCATGAAGATGTAGTCGATTACTATAACGACTTGAACCATAATAACAGCTGTGGAATTAAGGATTGGAAAATTAATAGGCCACGAAATGTGAGCGGTCTTTATTGTCACCCCAATCAAATGCCGACTGTTGGTGAAACACTGTATGATATTATTAAGTACAAAAATTCTGTCTTGCAGTTTGGTGGGATTCCTTATGCTTGGAATATAACTGATCCTGCAAAGAGACCTACAAAGGTTCATCCAATAACTTTTAGTAAGTAAAAAATATGGAACAGCTTAAAGCTCTCTTTGAAAACTTTGTCTGGTGGCACTTTCTTATTCTTTTTTTTATGATGGGAATCTTTTTTGGTAAGAGAAAGATTTGGGAGTATGAGGCGAAACTAGTTAAAGAAGGTTCCAATGAGTTCATTGGTGAAGTAGAGCTTAAGCAATATTCAAAAGAGAAAAACCCAACGCTAGAATTAGATCTTTTTAATTTTGATATTGATATCACTACCATTAGCCGAGTAATTATCTCTATTGAAGGAAATGAAATTGTAAATTTCGAGACACTTGGGATGAAACAAGTGCATCCGAAGAAATTTATTCTTAAGGAACTATTAATCTCGAAACCAGAAAAAGGTCATGAGGTTAAGGTAGAACTAATAATTGCCGGCGAAGCCTCGCTTTATTCAGGAATTTTTTACGAAGATTAGAAAATATTTTTTCTGTCTCTATTTTCAATAATCTCATTAATACTCAACGGCCCTTTACCTAGGGAAAATGGGTCTTTCGGGCCTTATCAGAATAGTTATTCATGGTGCTTTTAAAACTTACTATAGAGGGAGAAAAATTATTGAAAAAATAAAAGTCAATTTTATTTAAAAAAAAACGTAAAAAAAGTTTGACAATAATTTTTAATGCGTTACTTTAGAAACAAGTCAAAGACATTTACGTCTTTTTCGAATACTCAATTAAGAGGAGGTCCATTATGGATAACATTATCATCTCGATTTTAAAATTCATGGGAATGGTAAATGGCGGAAATTCCGTCTGCGTTGTGATGGCCTCTGATCTCAAGCCGTTAGGCTTCGCACTAAGTGATTTCTACAGAATTAGAAAATAACACTTAGACCAAAAAACTAAAATTTATAAAGAACTGAGCTGGAACGGAGTTTCCCGGCGCAAGGATTCGCCTTTTTAGTTCAAAAACCGTCAATCGTTTAAAGTTCTACGATCTCTAAGGCCAAGATCGTCGCTCTCCAAAACGAAAGACATAAACAAAACTAAATATTGGAGAAATATATGTACAGCAATCGGATGAAATTACTAGAGTTTTTGAATGTTAGCAGTGAGCTAATAAGTTGGATGAGAGCATGGGAGTTGCTTTGGCGAAGAAGCTGGAGACTCTTAAACCATACGACTCGGAAAATACTGACTGGTTTTAAGCTTTTAGCAGAAACCCTTCTTACAGGGAGAACCTTAAGAAGATCAGTAAGTCCCGGAAAGTATGAGAATGTAATGGATAACGCACCTTCGGGTCATTATGCACACTACACTCATCCTCCCAATTTAAACTAAGCCCGATTTGATTCAGGCAAAAAGAACGAGAAAGAAATGGAAACGTTAAATAGAAAACAACAATTTATTAAGACCCACCTTCGGCAAGAGGGTGGGCTTCCAAAGGAAGTTAAGAAGCTTTTGGAAAGAATGGAGGAAGACCCGCGGATTCAGCTTTACGGCCTATCCGATTTAGATGAGAGGCTTAAGTTTCAAGAAGCCTGGGTCATTCTAACAAAAAAGAACCTCTTCATAGTGAAAAGACATGGTGAAGAGGAAAGATTGAAGATTGAAGTGCGGGTCCCGATTGAAAGGATTAGCGATATTAAGGAAAACTCTTCTTTAAGTTGTAGCACTTTTATCTGTTTGACCTCGAATGATCTTCCACCTGTGGCAACCTGGCGGTTTACACAGAGACAGAAGATTATTATGGGTCACCTCAAGTATTTGATTGAGGAAAAAATTAAGGATCAGGAGTACCAAGTAGATCCGGGAGTAAATGCAGACGAGGAATATGTAAATTCTGTATTGAAGCCGGTTCTTGAGGCACAGAACTCCGTGAGTACAGACAAGAAGCAGGCCCTCTGGCGATTGCTCGCCTACCTCCTTCCGTACAAGCGTGAGCTCGCTATTGGGACGGCCGGTGCTGTATTAACAACGGCCGTCTCTTTGGTGCCTGCGTATGTTTCTGGTTACTTAATTGACCAGGTTGTGAAGCCTTTTCAGGATGGAGTTCTATCCGTGAATGAAGCTTCTACTATGGCCTGGATTTTGGTTGGTGCACTGACGGCAACTTACGTTTTAAGAGAGTTTTTTGTTTGGCTACGGCTAAATAAAATGTCGATCTTGGGGGAAAAAGTGGCTAGGGACCTAAGAGATGAACTTTATGCTCACCTGCAAACTTTGAGCATGGACTTCTACTCTAAGAAACAAACGGGTTCTATTATTAGCCGAGTAAGTTCAGACACTGATCGAATTTGGGACTTCGTCGCTTTTGGTGTGGTTGAGGTAGGAATCGCCCTCATCACTCTTTCGGGATTAAGTGCTGTCTTGATTTCAATGGACTGGAAATTAGGTCTTATTATGACCATCCCAGTTCCACTTCTTCTGTTTGCGATTTATCGCCACGGAGAAGGAATGAAAAGACTGTTTCTTAAAGCTTGGAGAAAGTGGTCAGACCTTACAAATGTACTTTCGGATACTATTCCAGGAGTACAAGTTGTTAAGGCCTTCAACCAAGAAGAGCGCGAGAAAAAAAGGTTTAATGACCGAAACGGGATCATCATGGAGGAGTTTAATAATATCCACCAGGCATGGACCGGATTTTGGCCAGTGCTGATGATGGGAATTCACGCCATCGTGATTGGGGTTTGGGCCTTTGCCACCCCAAGATTGATTGCTGACCCAACTGATGCTGCTTATCTTTCAGCTGGTACTTTTGTGAGCTTTTTACTTTATCTCACAATGTTCTCTCAGCCGATTGAAGTGATTGGTCAGGTGGCGAGGATGTTAAACCGGGCACTTTCAAGTGCCTACCGGATCTTTGAGATTCTAGATACGAATCCGACGATCCAAAATATTGAAAACCCTATTGTGATTGAAGAGGTCAAAGGACATGTTCAATTTAACAATGTGAGTTTTAGTTACGACGGAGTAAGGAAAATCTTAAAAGGGATTAACTTTGATGTGAAACCTGGAGAGATGATCGGACTTGTTGGAACCAGCGGTGGTGGGAAATCTACGATTACTAAACTTATCGCTCGTTTTTATGACATCGATGGTGGAGACATCACGATCGACGGTCACAACATTAAAGATCTAGACCTTGGTCTGTATAGAAGACAGGTTGGTATGGTTCTTCAGGACCCTTACCTCTTTCATGGAACGATTTTGGACAATATCGGTTACGGTGTTCCAAATGTTTCAAGAAAAGAAATTATTGAAGCGGCTAAAATTGCCAATGCTCATAATTTCATCGGTAAGCTTCCTCACGGTTACGACACCGTTGTGGGAGAGAGAGGACATACTCTATCTGGTGGTGAAAGACAGCGAGTAAGTATTGCTCGGGCGATTTTGGCCAACCCAAGAGTTTTGATTCTTGATGAGGCGACCAGTGCCGTAGATACGGAAACTGAGCGTAACATCCAAGAAGCTCTTGATCGGTTGATTGAAGGCCGCACGGTGTTTGCTGTTGCTCACAGGTTATCAACTCTACGTAAAGCGAACCGAATTTTCGTGATAGATAACGGTGAGATTGTAGAGCGTGGGACCCACGAAGAGTTGTTATCAAAAGAAGAGGGCGAGTACCGCAAGCTTCATAAGATGCAACAAGAAATGAGTGAATATTTTGCTCTTTAATTAAAACGCGAGTTTTAATCTAGGGGGTCGCAATTAAGCGTCCCCCTTCCTATAGGGAAAAGGAGGTGATCCAAATGTCTGCATTACAGTTAGTCGATGACTACAAAATTTATATGGGAGAATCACACCAGCTTACTTTCGAGCAAGCGGGTAAAAAGACGGAGGTGACCATTAAGCAATGTTTTCCTTGGTCTGAACCCATGGAGTTTCTCTCCCTAAGAGATGAAAAGGAAAATGAAGTTTTCCTAATTGAAAATTTAAAAGACTTGGACGTATTAACAAGATTAACCGTTGAGGAATATCTAAAAGCCGCCGAGTTTGTCATGAAGGTAGAAAAAGTTCTGCATATTGAAGAAGATGTAGAGCTCCGTGAGTACACGGTTTTAACCGAACAGGGTAAGAGGATCTTTCACACTAAGTTGGAAGACTGGCCTGAATTCCTCCCCGACGGTTCTATCCTAATTGAAGACTTAGCTGGTGATATATTTAAAATCGAGAATGTAAATCTTCTCGATCCTGTTTCTCAGAAAAACTTGTCACCATACGTTCATTGATGAAAAACAAGGCTCTTGGAGGTTTTCCTCCAAGAGTTCTTTATCCGAGTACTTCAAAAAAGCTTGGAAAGGATTTTTTAACATGATGAAAGTTAGTAAGAGTGCCACCGGCATTCATTCGCATAAAAAGATAAGCCACCATGACGATTCGATGGTCGGCTGGAGGGTTGTAGTCGACCGCGGGAGAAGTTCCCGCATTGGCGGGGTTCCCGTAAATGATAAGATTGTGGGTTTTGCTATCGAACTCGAACTCGATGCCGAAGGCTTTAAGAAGGGAAAGCACTTCTTCGACCCGATCGGACTCTTTATGACGGAGGATCTCGATATTTCTAATATAACTGGATCCTGCGGCATAAGCTGCTACAAAGGCCAATGTAGGAACAAGATCCGGACAGCTCGATCCATCAATCTCAAAAGGCATTAAATATTCTGGTTTAACTAAACTTAAACCAGATTTATCAAAAACTGGTTCTGCCCCCATCTCCTCGAGTACTTTTAAAAAAACTGCATCTGCTTGAAAGTCATCGAATCGAGTACAGTTCGTTACACTGACCTTTCCACTAACGGCCGCAAGAGCCAATGGATAACCAAGGCTAGAAAAATCAACGGGGATTTCCCACTCCCTCTGCTGAGCTTTAAACTCTTCAATCAAGTGCTTGGTCATTAGAAAGTATGCAAGACTTGCGTCTAAACCAATGGGAACAAACTCTAACTCACAATCAGCGCTAGCGAGACTTAATCCTGTGATAAATTGGGTCGAGTCTTTACAGTCAACTTCCACTCTTCTTGCTTCAGAAGGAAAAGGTCCCTTTACTGAAAGCCAACCCTTATCGGACTCAACTTCAATTTTGACACCAATTTCTTTAAGGGCCTTAGTTAGAGGTTCCATAGGGCGATTTCTCATATGCCCTTCCGGTTCTAAAATATATTCTTGCTTTCCTCGGGCCAAGAGCGGAAGGATAAATCGATTTGTCGTTCCTCCATCTCCCGTTAAAAGAGTTTGCCCTTCTGATTTCTCACATTCTGGAAAACTATTCTTAACAGTAACCGTGGACCCGCTTTGCTCTATTTCTAAGCCAATCTGCTGTAATAACCCAATCATCTTTGTGACATCAGTGGATTCAGGAATATTACTAATAGTAGCGCTACCAGGTGTAATCGCGGCCAAAATAAGAACTCTATTAGCGTATGATTTAGAAGTAGGTACTTCTATGGTTTTTTCTAGTTTTCCTGGAGTTACACTATAAGGAGTAGTCACTTAAAGTATCCTTCATGGCCTCAAGCTTTGATTCTAGCTCAGTGAGCTCGACTGCTTGGTATTTAATTTTTCCAATTTTTTCGACGAGAACAAATTCTAGATTTGTTTTGGATAGCATTTTTTTATCTTTGCTAATAAAAGTCATTATCTTTTCAATTGGAAATGTTTTTTTATACCAAGGCACTGGCCTCTCATGAACCCCTAATTGTTTGGCGTATTCCTTTAATTCTGACTTGAAGTCTCCATTCTGAAAAACTTCAAGGACTAATGCAATTCCCCAAAAAACAGCTTCCCCATGTGGCAACGAATAAATTTTTTCAATGGCATGACCAAGAGTATGACCTAAATTTAGGCATTTTCTGAGCCCAGATTCTTTAAAATCTTTCTCCGTTAGATCCAACTTATACTCAGCACATTTAAAAATAAGCTCATTAAGATCAAATTTCTTAATTTTTAAGTGATTAGATATCTCTTCGTTTAAAAATGCATATTTGATCACTTCTCCGTAACCATTGACCAGCTCTTCTTCAGGAAGTGTGTTTAAGAAGTCTACATTTAGCCAAACATTTTCAGGTTTATGAAAAGCGCCAATCAAGTTTTTACCGACCTTAGAATTAATCGCCGTTTTTCCACCAATTGAGGCGTCAACCATAGATAGAAGTGTGGTGGGAATTATAGACCAAGAAATTCCTCTTAATAGCGTAGAAGCAACAAAACCAGCAAAATCTGATAAGCTTCCTCCTCCAAACGCAATCAAGTGGGCCTTTCTATGAACGCCCTTATCTAATAAGTATTCTGAGCAAGAAGCAAACTCTTCAAAGTTTTTAACCGCCTCTCCTGAAGGAGTAGTTCTAAGTATAATCTTTTTACCTTCAATCTTATCAAGTGGGAGCTCATTTCTATATAATTCCCAAAGCCTTTGATCAGCAATTATTATAAGTGTATCTGTATCTATCGCTTTTATTTGAGCTAAGATTTCCGTCAATGTTGATTTATGTATTTTTGTTGTCATAGATTTTTATAAGCATTTTGTCTTAAGAAGTGATCAGCAAGAACTAATTTAACCATTCCTTCAACAACCGGGATGGCCCTAGGAATAATACAAGGGTCATGCCTTCCCTCTTTTGCTTTATCACCAATTGTAGATGTGGGTTTAAAAGTAATTTTCATTATGATTCTATTTCCATTTGAGATACCACCTTCAATCCCTCCAAAATTATCAGTATTTGAAGAAACAAAAGATCCATCATGGTCAGCCATTTCTTCACCTAACCCAAAGCTAAAAGAAAAACAGGCACCAATAGAAACAAGTGCTTTTGCAAAGTCGGCTTTCAATTTATCAAATGAGGGTTCACCTAGACCTACCGGACAGTTGTCTATAGCAATTCTTACCTGTCCACCTCGAGACTCACCATCTTTTTTTAAGCCAACTAAATACTTTTCAATTTCATCAGTCTTACTCGTATCTGGAAATGAATAAGCTCCAAAATCTGCGGCTAAATCTGGGATTTCACTATACACAAAAGGACCAACTTTACTAATCCAGGCCCTTACTGTGACGTTCTTTAAAAGAAGACCAGAAAAATAACCACCAATAACTCTTGCTACAGTTTCTCGGCCACTCGATCTTCCACCGCCTCTATGATCTCTAATTCCGTACTTAGCTTCTGTCGTTTTATCTGCATGCCCTGGGCGATAATTATCTTTTAGCTTATCGTAGTCACCGCTTCGCTGATTAGTATTTCTTACAATAACGGCTATGGGGGTTCCTAGAGTTTTACCTTCAAAAACTCCACTTAAGATCTCAGCTGTGTCTGGCTCTTTTCTTGCTGTAGCACCTTTTAGTCTACCTGGAGCTCTTCGGTCGAGCTCCGCCTGAAGATCTTCGAGTGAGTAGTCCATCCCTGGAGGAACGCCATCTAAGACCACTCCAATAGCTTCACCATGGGATTCTCCGAAAGAGGTAATAGAAAGCATTTTTCCGAAAGAATTTCCGCGCATGAGACACCACTTGATTACTTTGTTTTATCAACTAATCTATTATACAACTTTTTCACCCTCAGAATACTTTTTGTAGTCTAGGTATTTAATCGGAATTAGCGCGTATGGCCATCGAAGACTTTAAACATTTGATTGAAGCTCAATCCCTTGAAAAAAAGATGAAAGAACATCTCGATGCCACCGAAGAGCAAGTTTCGAGGGTCATGCATATTGAAAAGCAGCGGGAAATAAATTCCAGCGCAAAGATTGATTTAGAATCTCAGCTAAGTGAAAAAAGCACGGAACTATCAAAAAAGGAAAAAGATCTTTTTGATTCAGAAGCTAAAGCTGAAAAAACGAACGAACATATTCCCCTGGCTCGTAACGAACAAGAAACAAATGCACTTCAAAAGGAATTGGACGTATTAAATCCCAAAATTGAAAAACTCCAAGAAGAAATTTTAGAGTTAATGGAAATCACTGAAGAGTTGTGCAATCAAATTTCAGAAAAAGATGAATTTCTTAAAGGAAGTTTATTATCTCTTGAAAAGATTAAAAAGGATTCAGAAATAGAGATTCATAATGAAGAAGAAAAAATTAAAGTACTAGAAGAAAGAGTTAGCTCCTTACTTTCTCAGGCCGGAGAAAATTATAGGACAGCTTATTTACTTTCAAATGAAAAACATAAGTTTAACAACCCACTTTGCTTTGTAAGTAATAGCGCCTGTCATATTTGTCGTTACACTCTTAACCAGATGCAAGCTACGGAAATAGAAAAAGGTGAAGTTACTGAGTCATGCCCGGGTTGCGGAAGACTCATCACTCCCCTCAGTGCCAAGACTCTTTAACTTACCTTTTGAGAGTTTCTTACTAAACCAATTAACAACTCTTTGATATACAAGAAAGTTACTTGGAATAAAAACTAAAGTAATGACAGAGGCAAAAAGTAGTCCCCAGGCAAAGGCTAAGGCCATGGGTTTTAAAAATGGATCTCCACCTGGCATATGAGCAATAGGTAATAATCCAGCAACAGTTGTAACCGTCGTTAGAATTACCGGTCTAAACCTTGAAATAGATGCTTCATAAACAGAAGTTAGAATATCTTTTTTATGCTCTCTGACTTTTTGATTAATAAATGAGACGAGAACAATAGAATCATTAACAACAACCCCAATAAGTGCGACGACGCCCATCATGGCCATAAAGCCTAATGATTGCCCAAATATAAGAAAAGTATAGATAACTCCAATCATGCCAAGTGGTATTGCCATCATAACAACGAAAGGCTGACCTAAGCTTCCAAACATAACTACCAAAATAAAAAAGATGGCGAACATGGCAATTCCAAATGATTTCATCAATCCTGCCATGGATTCCTGGGTATTCTTATTCTCCCCTCCATAGGCAACACTAATATTTGGATGCTCTTTCATAATGGGAGGAAGGGCCTTTTTCATCGCCGCTACCATCTCTCTAGGCGAAGTGACTTCTTTATCGATCTGCCCTGAAACAGAAAAGATTCTTTTTCTTTCTTGGCGTCTTATGACAAAAGCCCCCGGGTTTGAATCAAAACTAACCACTCGGCTTAACGGAATTCTTCTCCCTTGATTATTTACGATATGAAGAAGGCCTAGTGTTTCTTTCTTTGATCTAGCACTATCATTAAGGACAACTTTAATATCAACATCTTCGTCAGATTTTCTAATTTCCGTAATGGTATCAGCGGCAAAACCTTGTCTAAGCTCTATGGCAATTTGTTGGGTGCTAAGACCTAAACGCTTTGCTTCTTCTTCATTAACTTTAACAATGACTTGGTCGTTACCAACTTCAAAATCAATTTCTGTCGTCGTTACACCTTTTTGTTCTTTTAAAACGGCCCTAACTTTCTCTGAAATAACCATGAGCTCTTTTAAAGAGTCTCCAGTTAACTCAACTTCAATTGGTTTTCCTCTAGGAGGGCCCCCTTGCTGCTTTTGAGTGATAACTGTGTAGTCTGAAGAGATTAAGTTCTTAGATTTTTTAGTTAAAGTGCTTAAGATCTCGTCTGTTGACCTTTCTCTTTCATCTGGTGGTGTCAGGTAAATAACAATTGAAGCATAATGACTACCTGTTTTAGAGTTTTGATGTTCACCAAGTAATCTTCCTACTTCAGCACTATATTGAAGCATCTCTTCATCTTTAAGTTCACTATCAACTAGAGCCTCAAGCTTCATGATGGCCTTATCTGTTTTATCTAAGGGGTCACCAACTTTTCCCTTAATTTGTAAAAAAACAGTTCGAACATCATCTCCTGGAAAAAGCTCAAACCTCATATTCTTTGCGACACCCACTGTGAATATAAGAAGAAAGCCAAAAAAGATAATGGTCACGATAGGCATTCGTCCCTTCCATCCTTTAAGAAAGAACATCAGTGATTTAGCATATAAATCAGTAAGATTATCATACCAACGTCTCGCCTTATGTTTTGCACTTACCTTACAAAAGTCAGCCAAGTGGCTTGGAAGAATGAAAAAACATTCAAACCAAGAGGCGACTAAACAGATCAAAACCACTGCGGGGACAGGCCAGAGGAACTTCCCCATGATTCCCCCCATAAAAAAGAGGGCCCCAAAAGCAACCATTGTCGTTAAAATTGTAGCTGTAACAGGACGAATTGTTTCCATCGCCGCTTCTTCTGCGGCCTCTTCTGGGTCTTCACCATCTTCAATTCTTTGATAGAACTGCTCTGCCACAATAATTGAATCATCGACCAACATTCCAAGAACCAAAATAAGGGCAAACATGGAAATAAGATTTATCGTGACACCCATAAGGCCCATCACGATAAAAGCCACCATAAAAGCAATTGGTGCCCCAAGTGATGTCACAACCGATGTAGAAAAATTTAAAAAGAGGAGTAGACAGAAAAAAACAAGAATCATTCCCATAAGACCACTATCTGTAAGGATATTTAATCGCCTTTTTACGAAGTAGGAATAATCATCTGCATATCGATATTTTATATTTTGATACTTTCCGTTTTTAAAAAACTGCTCAACCTTGTCCTTCACTTTTGTCGTTGATGTGATTGCATCGGCTGAACCTTTAACCTTTATATCTAAAAATATAGCTCTTTCACTATTAGACCTAAATAAAATGGAGTTTGATTCAGGTGCTTGAACGACGCTAGAAATATCTCCCACAGTAACATTTTGTCCTGAGCTATTTGACCTAATAACGACGTCTTCTATATCAGATGCTTTTTCAAACTCTCCCACAGTACGAATAAAGATATCACCGCTATCGGATTCTATTTTCCCTGCGGATAAGTTTAAGTTTCTTTGCCTAATCGAACGGCTCACTTCCCCTAATGTCACTTCATAATTATTTAATTTAGCAGGATCAACTGATACTCGTATCTCATCGGGACGGTATCCTTTAAGATTTATAAAAGAGATCTCTTTAATCTCCCTTTCAAGTTTATCTCTTAAATCTTTTGAAACTTCTCTTAAGTCATCATAGGAGTCTGAGGTCAATACGACTTTAATAATTCCGCGAGTTTTATTATTAGCAGAAACTACGATGGGTACATTGGCGTCTTCTGGTAGATCCTCAACACTATCAACAGCGCTTTTAATATCTTCTACAACTTGTTTTAAATCATAGTCCGGATCGATTTCCATAAACATAATGGAAGCACCCTCGGCAGATAGACCGTTCAAGGTTTTTATTCCTTCAACTTCCTTGATCTTTCTTTCGACAGGGATAGTAACGAGTTTTTCTACGTCTTCAGAAGAGGAACCCGGATAATTCACTCTTACAACAACCACATCAAAATCGACCTGAGGAAAGGTTTCCTTTTGTAGATTGTAGACGGTAACTCCGCCTACGATTACGATCATTACAGTTAGTAGGTTTACTAATAGCGAGTTTTGAATAAAGTATCGTATTACGGATCTCACTTGAGTAGATACTCCTCAAGATTTCCATAAAGGCTAGCTAGTCGAAAGATCATCCCTTCTCTCTCGGCTAAGTATTGAATAAAGTTTCTTTCTGTATTTATTAAGGATTCTTCAGCTCTAATTACCTGATCAAGATCTGCTCTGCCTCGATTATAGAGTTTGGTCATTTCTTTCAATGCTCTAGAGGCAAGGTCTTTTCTTTCTTTGACCGATTTGAGGTTTTTTTCCAAAAGGTCTAGTTGAGCTAATAAAGACTCTTCAGATTTTGAAAAATTAATTTTGAGCTTTTCTTTTTCCATCTCTGTAGTTTTAAGCTCAATATTATTTTTAGCTCTTGCTATCTTTTGGCTTTCATTACCAAAGGTCCAAACAGCATTTAAGCTAAGGATTGTTTCAGTAGCATTTCGACTTCCCGTCAGCATCCCCTCATCAATGGCCGTGGATTTTTGATTATCATAATCATTTACGTTGTATTCAAGACCTGCATTAACGGTGGGCCAAAAGCTATAATCAACCTTATCCTTAGAAGTCTTTAGGGCCTGAGCTTTCTTTTCCAAAGTTGAAATTTCAAGGTTCCCTGAAGAGTTACCTACAGGAATCGTTCTCATATCAAGAATTCTTGCATCAAACGGCTCTACTTCTTTACGAGTTACATCTCGGTGAAGTGCATTTGATAAGGCCTCAAGGCTTGTTTTTCTTCTCATCTGAGCCGTTTTAACCTGCTCTTCAGCCGCAAGAAGTTCGATACTTGCTTGAATAAGATCAACTTTCTCTTTTAAACCGTCCCTAACTCTTTTTCGTATTAGTTCTTTTCTTCTCTTAGCTCTTTCTAATGCAGCTTCTTGAAGCTTTAAAAGAGAAAGATTTAATTTTGCTTGTGAATATGTCGTGGCAAAACCGTAGAGAGAACTTTGTAAGCTATGCTTAACTTGTGCTTCAGTTGAGTCATGAGTTTGCTCTGCAGCTTTTAACTCACTATAAAAACTTCGACCTAAAAAGTTTGCCCCGAGGTCTTGAGTGTATTTAATACCTTGAACAAACCCATTAGAGGCTTGAGCCGAGGTTGGTGCTTTATACTTTATTAAAGTGTTGTTTAGTGCAAACTCACCTCCCCAGTTAAAACCTTTTCCTAAGGATAATAAATGGGTGGTTGTTTCAGTATTTCTTGTAGCAAAGGAACTTACTTGCTCTAGATTATCGTCTTCTTTTTTTCCCGCATAAGATAATGACCAAATTTTTTGGGCCTCAACCGAAGAAATATTTAAAAAACTGGTACTAATTTGAGCTTTAGATTTTAAAACAGTTGAGTTTGATTTTAAGTATTCCTCTACAAGATTCTTTAGAGCTGCATCTGCGACAGAACTAATAGAGAATAAGAAAAGAATTAGTAATAGTTTCACTTAGTTAGCCTTTGAAATGATTGCGGTTTTTTATCATGTTGAACTTCGATTGACTATTCATTTGTCATGGTGCATAACTCATGTCCAAGAGTGAAGAAAGTTGTCGCCGGCTTTCGTTCTTTCGGGAACTTAAGCGGGAGGAAAGTCCGGGCACCGTATGGCAGTCTAGTGGGTAACGCCCATCCACCGTGAGGTGAGGACAAGTGCAACAGAAAGTATGTACGGCAGCTTCGGCTGCGCAGTAGTGAAACCAGGTAAACTCTAGTCGGTGCAAGCTCAAATAGGCCTATGTTTGAGGACGGCCAGTCCGAGTAGGCGGGTAGAGTGCTCGAGTCACTGGGTAACCAGTGACCTAGATGAATGACAACTCTCGACAGGACCCGGCTTATATCTTCATCTCTTAAATTTGGGCTCCCTCGCAAGAGGGAGTCCTCCTTTTTAACTTTTATGATCCGTACAATTCTTAGCTTTCTCTAATTCAATTTGATGCCAACGTTCCTTATCTTTTTTCCACTTTAGTCTCATCTCTCTACTTGGCTCTTTATCCATCTGCTTCATTAATCCATAAAGTCTTTTTAAATTTAGAGCCGTATCTTGGACTACTAGTGTTCCATTAATCTTATTATCAATTATTCTTCCATAGCGAGACATAAATGGTCGCAGAGACCTTGTAATTACCGTTGATGCTAGTGGGAATTTCATTTGATAAGTCATCATATGATAGTCAGCGTTTGCTGGAAGCTCAGGTGCCGAATCAAAATCGCTTTTCACCTGTGGCACAGGAGTATATCTAACATCCCTAGCATTGATTATTCTGTATGTTTTTTTATCTTCTAACAGAACGCGAGTATATCCATTTTCATGTAGGATATGTGAGTACAGAGAGTCCGCGTTCTCAGCAGTAAAATCTACGCCTTCTGTACCGTTGATCTTTCCCTTTAGCTTCCCTGGAAAAAGATACTGTTTATTTGTTAGCAAACTCACGGTTTCAGCACATTGAGAGAGATCGCTACATTTGGTTTTTAAGTCACCTGCCTTTGCCGTAATGACAAAGAAGCTGGGGATGACTATTGCGCTGATAAAAAAGATTTTTTTCATAGAACAAACTCCTTAGGTTCTTACGTTTGTTCCAATGTGACAGAGATGCCTGTCAATTTGTTCAAGTGAAGGCCACAGTTATGTCAATTTTAGGTTAAATCTTAGAGAAGGTCTTAATTGTGGCCGTAGAGAAGTTTTCTTTTTCAAGATTATTAGTAACAAAAGAATATTTTTTCTTCTTCCCAACAAGTTTTTCGAATTCATCTACTGATAGCTCACAGATGTAATTGGTAATCTTATATTTTGTAATTGCCGTTTTAAATTTCTTTAGTTTATCCGTTTTGAGCTTTTTGCTTAGCTTAGGATACTGTTTGAGTTTTTTGTCATTAGTATTAAGAACATAGGTAGGTACTTCCAGCTGTCCTGATAGCCATTCATCATTTTTCTTTTGATAAGCAAGTACTTTCCTGCCCTTTTTGACCACGAACCTCACCACATCTAAATCAAAGCTTTCCTTAGCAACTGTCTTAACGACAGGATACTTATCAACTTCATCGTATTGATAAGCCTTGCAGCTATCGCTTAGTGGACAAAGTAAACACTCAGTCTTTTTGGCTTGGCAATATACTCTTCCTAGATCCATCAAAGCTTCATTCACGGCCCTAGGTCCCGCTTTCTCTAAGTGAGGAAAGATAAAGCCATCTTCAAAAAGCTTTTGAATTTTCTTTTGAAGCTTAGGTCCCTTTTCTTCTTTAACAGCATAAAGCCTACTGATAACACGCTCGAGGTTGGCATCTAGAGCCAAGGCCGGTTTATTTCTACCAATACTAATGAGAGCATTAGCCGTATAATCCCCTATTCCATGAATCTCTTTTAAATCTTCAAACTTTGTTGGAACTTTAGAGTTGTTCTTTGCAATATCAATTGCGGCCAATCGTAAGTTTCTTGCACGTCTATAATAACCTAAGCCTTTCCAGGCCATACAAATTTCTTCTTCAGTCGTATTGGCCAGTGCTTCAACGTTTGGATAAGTTTTAATAAATCTTTCAAAATGGTTTAAGACTGTTGAAACAGTTGTTTGTTGAAGCATGATTTCGGAGACAAGTGTTCTATAAACACTTCTTTTTTTTCGCCAAGGCAAATGGTTATGCTCAGCTTTTGACCATTTTAATAATTTCCCCAAATCCATAGCTGAAAATTAAGAAAAGTGGTGGAATATGGCCAGTAGAACTTCAGGAATTAATACTAATTACAAGGTTTTCTAGAGGACCTAGCGGCAAGATTTCACGAAGTTAGGGATGAAGTTGATAAGGTCCTTAGCTGTGATCTGTTTAGTACCTACTCCATGAATAATGGCATTGGTTCGCTCAAGGTACTCTCTGAAGACCCCATTATATTCATCAATATCTGTGATGATAACCAAATGCTCAGCAGAATTAGCTTCAATCCAACTCACCGTTCTTCTTCCATCATTTGATCCCATATAATCACAAAGAGTGTCGTAGGACCCAAGACTTCTTCTGGCCGTATCAAAAATCGAAAAATCGACCGCATCTCGGCAGTCCTTCTTTAGTTTTGAGGCGAAGAAGCGTCTTTCACAATAATTATCTTCTTTAGAATAATCTATGTTTCTAAGTGAAGAGCTAGTATCAATCCATACTTCTAAATCAGCTGTGACTTTTTTTCTTTTTGATTCTTTGCCGCAAAAAATATCGAAATATCTACCTTCTTGGCACTCCACTAACTCAATATCATCATTACTAAATGTTTTTAATTCAAAAGGGCTTGGCTCTTTTCTTTTTTCTTTTTTTGCACTTTCATTAATCTTAACTGAAGCAGGAACTTCATCTGTGTAGCCCTGCTGAGGATTAAAACAGCCATCTCCCATAGGAATACAGTTCTTATCATTAAGAGGTGTCCCTTTTTCCCATCCTTCAGGGTCGTTAAAATCGATGACGTATTCTTCTTCGTAAGCTAATCGCTGAGAGTAATCGATAACAGAATCACCCTCTTGAGCAATAAGCCTTGAGAGATAAATTCCTTTTGAGTTTTTATCTAGAAATTGAAGGATTCCTGCTGTTCGATTTGGGCTCAAGAAAATAACTTCTAATCTATCTGGCGCACTAAAGCCTACTACAGGTAGTAGTAAATTAAAGATTGCTAAAAGATAGAAGGCTTTCAAAAATCTATTCCCTTTTGTCTTAGGTAAGTAATAATATTTTTTCCAATATCCACAACTAAATCTTTTCCATCAGTATCTAAGCTTAGAAAGTCTGTTAAGAATCCTCTTTGCCTAGCTGATAGCGATCTTAGCTTATCTCTAATATCACTGTCGGTGTTCTTTCCTCCACCTTCTGGCTGGAAGGCAACTGTATGAGTCTTTCCTCCAACTTTTATTTTTGTAGAAGCAGATTTCTTGGCAGTTCCACCGCCCGTGGCCAATGCGTCCACAAAATCATCATCTTCTTCGCCATCATCTCCCGGCTCAGGCGCATCCATAATTGGATCTGGTCCACCCATGACCCCTTCTTCGTCTTTATAGAACTTAACCAGTCTTATAAAGTGATCGCTAAAACCCTCTTCGACAAAATCGATCATTTCGTGAAGGGGTATATTGAGTTTAGCGACGATTTTCGCTATTAGTTGAGGGTTTAACTCTGATGTTTTCTGATTAAGAAAGCGGCTCATGGTAGAAACACCTACTCCGGCCATTTCAGAAAGATCTTTTTGGGACAGACTTCCTCTAACTTGCATGTACTTTCGTACAACTCCGAGGAACTCACCTGTTTTAGATTCATCAAATTGCGCCATATTTCACCTCCCTTTTCGGGATTTCAATGGTTTATATCCATGCAACTGCAATTAATTGCATGATAAACCCTCAATATCCTTATCGGATTGCAAATTAATTTCTTAACGCAATTTTATTTCTTGACGCAATGAGTCAACTATTGTAATATGAAATTGAGCGACACACACTGTCACTCAAACGACACAAGGCTTGGAGGCAACATGAATTCTTTAACCAAATTTATTGATCAATCCCTAGCTCTTCACTCAGACCCTGAAGCTCTTACCCAGGGAGAGGTTAATAAAGTCCTAGATAGCACTCAGTACGAAGTTATCGAAAACGAAGTACTGATGAATAGTGATATCGAGGGGTTAAGCATTTCTGGCTCTCTATTTTCTCTCACTACCTTTAAGAATGTAACCTTCAAGTCTTGTGTTTTTTTCGGATCAAAAATCGAAAATTGCAGATTTGTTGGATGCAACTTTGTAGATTGCGACTTTCAATTTACAAATATTGCATTCAGCAACTTCATCGCAACCAATTTTGAAAACTGTAAGTGGGAATGTTCTCCGCTCAAGAAGAGCGAGTTCAACCACTGCGGAATGGATACCAAGACTCTCTACTTTGTTGCCAAGGAGGATAACGTTATAGAGAGCTGCTTTATGACAGAGGAAGTCGAGTGGGTAGAAGCCCCTCTTAATGAGGATGGAAAGCAAGATCCCACAAAAACAATGAATGTCCTTCTTAGCCACTTTGGAAAGAAGGCCGCCTAAAAAAACGAAATTCTGGCTAGAGATGAACGCTGACCGCTTCAAGGATTTATCTGCCAGGCACTTATCAAAATGCGAAGCGGTCTTAAATATCTTATTCGGAGCTTGGCAAAAGGAATTGCCCCCGAACTTATCAAAACCCTACCTTTTCCACGCCGGGTTCTTTATTGGACCCGGCTGGCATTTCCCTGGTGACGAGGTAAGAAAGGAGAGAGAACATGGAATTAAAAGCACAACTACTTCAGTACCTACTAAATCTTTTTATCACTCTTCTCTTTATTTTAATGCTTAGTGGAGCCACTAGCTAGGAGTTGGTCCTATAGAAGCAACCAACAGATTCTTTATTTCTAGCAGAGGCATTAAGAACCATATAACCAACTTCAACTGCATTTCTAAGTCCAATCAATTCATCATTTAAGATGGCATCTTTATAAAACTTTTGAATTTCATCATAGAGCTCAGAGAACATGGCCTGAGCTCTTTTTAATCTATTTGGTGTTCTTGTTAATCCAACATAGTTCCACATGGTTTGCTTTAAAGTTAACCAGTCTTGATGAATAAGGGCCGGGTCCGCAGGAACATCACCAACTCTCCACTCTTGAATCTTATCTTCCGAGTATAGTTTTATTTCTTCGAGTTCTTTTTCAATTTTTTCCGCTGCAATATAGCCCCAAGTAAGACCTTCAGCTAAAGAGGTCGAAGCTAAACGATTCGCTCCATGAAGACCAGTACAGGCCACTTCCCCTACAGCGTAAAGATTTTCTAAATTAGTCCTTCCCACAGTATCTGTTTTAATTCCTCCGCAGGTATAATGGGCGGCAGGTACGACAGGAATAGGTCTTTGAGTAATATCCACATGATTTTTTAAACAATGCTCATAAATAGTAGGGAATCTTTCTTTAATCCACTCACTATCTTTTTTACTAATATCTAAATAAACACATTCGTGCTTAGTTCTGATCATTTCCTGATCTATCGATCTAGCGACAACATCACGGGGAGCAAGCTCGCGGTCAGGGTGGTATCTTTCCATGAACGCTTCACCTTCACTGTTAAGGAGAACTCCTCCTTCACCTCTTATGGCCTCACTTACTAAAAATCTTCTATGCGAAGACTTATCAAAAAAGGTGGTCGGATGAAATTGAATGAACTCCATATCAGTGATGGTGGCCCCAGCTCTTTTTGCCATAGCTTGTCCATCACCCCTAGCTCCTTCGGAATTAGAGTGGTGCAAATACAATGAACCAACTCCTCCTGTAGCTAAAACGGTAACTTTAGAAAGAGCCTTATCAACCTGACCTGTTTCTTGATTTAGTACATAGGCTCCTAGAACCTTGTTCTTCTCATATCTTTGAGTGATCTTCACCCCATGGTGTATTGGAGTAAGAAGATCGATGGCCGTATGACCTGTAAGTAAAGTAACGTTTGGAAACCTATTCTTATCTTTTAAGTAATTGAGAAGAGATACTTGAATTTCTTTTCCTGTAAAATCACCCTTATATAAAATTCTAGAAACAGTATGGGCCGCCTCTTTAGTAAAAAGAAGTTCCCCCTGCTCATCTTTTTCAAATTCAGTCTTGGCCTTATCAATCAAAACTTCTTTTAAGATTTCCTGAGTTCTATTTGCCATAACTGAAACAGCATCTGGATAAGAGGTATTACTAGAAGCTTTATTAATATCTTTTTTGAGCCCATCATTTTGTTCTGGATAGATTATTCCGCCTTGGGCCCAAAAAGTGTTTGAGATTCGAGGGTCTTTCTCTCGAGTTATGATGCCTACTCTGGCCCCGCTTTCACCAAGCCTTAGGGCCGTTGTTAAACCAGCGACACCACAACCAATAATTAGTACATCAAAATTATACGCGCTCATATTTTAAGGAGATATCCACAGGCGGGGCACCATAAGTAATTCTACCAATACTTATAGCGTCTACACCTTCGATTAAGTAATTCTCTATCGTTTCAAGGTTTATTCCGCCGCTTACTTCGTAAGTGACTCCTTCTTTTTTTATTTTTACTGCTTCTTTAATCTGATCGGGGTGAAAATTATCAAGCATAAGATGACGGACACCTAGATTGAGAGCTTTTTTTAGCTCATCTAAATCATGAATCTCTACTTCCGTTTCGTTATAAAATGATCCCACTGAATCGAAAAAGCCTACCGCTTCCTCTAAGCCTCCAAAAAAGGTTTTATGGTTATCTTTAACCATCCAAAGATCCGTTTGCCCTAAACGATGATTAACTCCACCACCAAGTCTTACTGAGTATTTCTCAAGGGACCTAAGCCCAGGTGTCGTCTTTCTTGTATCAAGAATCTTAATATTTTTACTCTCCGCTTTTTTGACAAACTCGTTTGTATAAGTAGCAATGGCACTTCCATGAGAAAGTAAATTAAGGGCAATTCGCTCACCATTTAAAGCGATATTAAAAGGGAGCTTAAACTGTAAAATATCTCCAACCTCTTTTCGTTTTCCTTCATCATTTAAGATCCCATCAGGAAGCTTAAAACTCTCGTCTAAGTACTGAAAGGAAGCTTCAAACCAAGGAAGCCCAGAAAGAATTAAAGGACTTTTAATCTTTAATGAACAAAGGACTTCATCAGTCGGAAGCGATTTTTGATAAAATAAATTTCTTGAAAGATCATCTTCCTCGAAAAAATTTTGAATTGTTTTTAATAAAGCATTTTTCACTACGAGCTCTTCAATTTATGAATTACCCCCTTACATATCGCTTTAATTTCAAAGTGTTAAGTAAGTATCCTTAAACTACTAGTTTTCAATGGTTTGCACGTGAATGGGCGTCTCTTTTTGGTCTATTTAGTGGGTTTTCTTCTCCTGTATTGCTCTTTTATGAAGGCTCCTACCCCCCGTTTTCGTGATCATCAAGAGCGCTCGTTCACTCTGAAAAGGTATCAATATATAGCTGCTAGCTTCAAAGAAAGATCAATGGCGGGCTTACTGGCAGCATTTATAAGCGGTGATAAAAGAAAAGTCTTCCCGACTATTAAAAAGAAGTTTCAAGCTATATCACTTGGACATCTCTTTACTCCATCAGGGGTACATCTTGCGAGCCTCTACTTTCTTATAAGACCTTTAATAAATAGAGTTCGAAGCAAGCTATTTATCCTTATACCACTTCTTGGAATAAGTTATTTTTTTACTCCTTTTCAATCTATTAAAAGAATCCTTCTCATGAAAACAACGAAGGCTTGGCTAGGAGATTTAAATATTTTTTATATTTTCCTCATCAGCTTTACTTGGGATTTCCTTCTAGGAACCTATAACTTAAGTCCTCGTAGTTTTTCATATAGCTTTTTATTTTTAGGTATAATCCTCTCATTTATCGGTCGGGGAAAAATTTATCTACCACTGGCCTTATTTGGTGGGCAAATAATCGCTCAGTATTTTTCTCCTTACCCTTTGACCACAACTGGTTTTATTTGGAACTTTCTTCTTACTTCAATCTTTGGAGTTCTCTACCCTTTCTTCTTTGTAATTTACTGGTTCCCGACGATTCCATTTGGTGAATCCCTTCTACGCATTTTCTATTTTCTCGTAGAGTTCTTTAGTGAACTTTCAATTTCTTTAGGGACTTTTATGCCAACATTAAATTTAATACTTTTAAGTCTTTATTTAAGCATAGGCGGAAGAAAAGCCCTGATCATCGGCCTACTTTTAATCTTTAGCTCAAACCCATTATTTAACATGGAGATAAATTACTTAAACAAAAAGTCTGAAAAAAGAACTCAATATCAGTTTATAGAAAAAACGAAAAAGGGGTATACGAGCTGGCATTCAGATAGAAAGTGCCTACACCGGCACAATCTAACTGGAATGCTTATAAGATGTAATTACGATTAGTATTCTAGTAATTTTCTAAGTTCTGCTTCAACGTCATCTGTTTGCGGAAGAATATACTCTTCTTGTTGAGGACAGTAGGCAACATGAACATCTTTAGCTGCCACTCTTAGTATCGGAGCATCTAGTGATTCAAAACACTCTTCATTAATTCTGGCGGCTATCTCTCCAGCAAAACCACTTGTCTTAGTTTCCTCATGACAAATTAAGATTCTATTCGTTTTCTTAAGAGAATCTTTAATTGCCTCCATATCAAACGGTGCAAGAGTTCTAAGGTCAATCACTTCAACAGAAAAGCCTTCATTAGAAAGTTTTTTAGCTGCATCAATAGATTTTTGAACAAGTGCGCCCCAAGCAACAATTGTTGCATCGGTGCCCTCTAATGCGATTCTGGCCTTACCAAAAGGAATCATAAAATTATCATCGGCCTCAGCTGATCTATTATAACCTTGATAATAAAGGTGCTTATGCTCAAGGAACATACAGGGGTCATCTGATCTGATTGCAGTTCTTAAGAGTCCAGCGGCATCAGTTGCGTTTGAAGGAAAAGCCACTCTTATTCCTGGAATATGAGTGAAAAGAGATTCCCCGCATTGGCTATGATAAATAGAACCACCTCTTAAGTATCCACCGATTGGCACTCTTACAACCATTGGACATTTAAAATCACCACCAGATCTATATCTCGTAGTGGCCATCTCATTTTTGAGCTGCATATAAGCTGTCCAGATATAATCAAAGAATTGAATCTCAACAACTGGCTTAAGCCCACGCATGGCCATGCCAATGGCACGCCCAACAATATTAGCTTCAGCTAGAGGCGAGTTAAATACCTGTCCATCTTTACTATCTCTTTGAACACCTGAAGTAATTTTAAAAACCCCACCCTTACCTTTTAAGTCTGGGTTATCAAGTTTTTCAAGCTGGCTAAAGTCAGCCACGTCTTCCCCAAACATTCTAAGGAGAGGATTTCTTTTAAATTCAGAACGAAGAACTTTATTAATAGCTCCGGCCATTGGGATATCGTCTTTACCAGTAAAGTTTGGTTCTGTTTCAAAATCACTTGAAGTGATATCAACATCCATACTGTAAAGATGATCCATACTAGACTCTGGAGATGGCCAAGGAGTATCGATGGCCTTTGCCATTGCTTCTTTAACCTCAGCACTTACGTCTGCAAGGATTTCATCATTTTCTTTTTCAGTTATAACCCCAGCTTCAATTAGCGTCTTTGGATAAGAGTTAAAAACATCAATTATCTTTTCCTCTTCTAGTTCTTCTTTTGTTCGATACATACTTTGATCATCAGAAAGAGAATGTGAATATGGTCTTGTCACTGAAGCGTGAACAAGAACTGGTCCTTTTCTTTTTCTAGTATGCTCAACGGCCTCTAACATGGCCGCATATGATTCAATCGGGCAACTACCGTTGGTCACGATAACTTTTAAGTTAGGAAAATTTTCTAAAGCTTTTGATATTGATGCCCCTGGAGTTTGTACAAAAGTAGGTACAGAAATAGCATAGCCATTATCTTCTACGCAGAAGATTACAGGAAGTTTATTCACGCAAGCAGTTGTAACACCTTCCCAAAATTCACCTTGAGAAGTTGTTCCATCTCCGCAAGAAGTATAAACAACTTCGTCTTTTTCAAATGGAATATTATTTGTTTCTGATTTTTTTAAAGAGTCTAAAAATAATCCCGCTTCAGCGACACCACAGGCTTGAAGAAACTGTGTACCCGTACATGAAGACTTAGTAACAATATTTAAATCTACATTTCCCCAGTGAGCAGGCATCTGTCTACCATGAGAAGCTGTGTCACCAGTATTACCATTTGCCTGGCATAACATTTCATAACCTGTAACACCAAGACCAGTACATAGGGCACGGTCACGGTAATAAGGAATAAACCAGTCATACTTTGGTTTCATGGCCTTTGCTACGGCCGTTAAGATACCTTCATGTCCCGCACCCGAGATTTGAAAATAGGCCTTAGATTGCTTCTTCATTGAGATTTCAGCATCGTCTAGCTTTCTAGATAAATAGATATTTCTTAGCATCCAAACAAGATCATCTTTCTTAAGACCATGTTTCTTAGCTAACTTAAGCTTATCTTCTACAGTTTTCATTTTAGGTGTAACCTTGGGCTTGGTTTTTTCCAGCATCTAAGACTCTCTTGCCTAGCGTTAATTAATTAGAATTTTCGATGAGACTTTATCGAATAGAGCCCTGTTTGTCTAAGAAACAGAATATTTACAAGGCTCTAAGTGACTAAAATTAGCTGGTTTTTTACCCTAATACTTCTTGCACTTGGATTTCTTGCCCTTTAGTCCCCATCTAAGTGTCACAGGATCATTCGGATAAGGAGAAAGCTTTCTTCGCCCAAATAGCGATTTACTATTATATCTCTCATAGAAGTCATTAAGATTAAGCTTATAGGTTTTATTCTTATGCTCGAAACTAATCTGACAAAGCTTTGTTAGCTCTTCTTCACCATGCTTACTTTCTCCGCTTAAGAAATTAAGAGCCTTCGTTAAATTTGAAGGAAGCTCATTGGTTCTACCTGTTTCAACAACAGTCTCCCAAGAGTCTAATAAAGTCGAAATTGTTTGAGCTATTCCGCTATCGCGACCAGGCGTTGAGTAATCATTGTATTCAGATTCGCTCATACATCGTCCGCTTTTCTCTTTAAGAAAGTCTTGAGTGATCTGAACAACTTCAACACGATCCTTTAAAGCTTCACAAGCATTATCAATGTATTTTTGAATTCCTGTAAGTAAGTTCTCTTCTTCAAGCTGAAGCATTTTTTTAATAGTGTCGTTTACTTTTCTTTTCCCAACTTTTTCTAAGATCTTATATTGCTCCTTAGAGGCAGCAGTATCTTCAGAATAAACGTATTCCGTATTATAAAATTCTGGTTGCTTAAATCTTTTAAAGCCCCATGGCCTACCAGTAAAACCTGCTGGCATCCCTTTCTTCTTAGCTAGTCTCCTTGGTGCCTTTGGGACTGTTGACCAATAGAGAATTAAATTTCCATCTAAAAGTCGATCTTTAACGATATAGGTATGCCTTGTTCCACCACCATATTGGTAAATATAAATATGACCGGCGTTGATATTTTGAACAGTTGTAGAATAAGTATCGTGATAGGCTAAATGCTCAGTTCCAACAGAATCTCCAATGTATTCAATAAAACGGATTACTCTTTTTGGACCTTGCTCATAATTGTCAAAGGCATTTGTTTCATTGGTTAGAAACTTAGCAACTTCACCATCGACAGGTCTTGCTCCTGATGGATTTTTCATTTGAAACGGTAGTCCATTTTCATAAGAAAAAATTATTCTCATGGCATAGGCCGCGTCAGCACAATCCGTTTTAGTATTATTCCATTTACTCTGAGGGTTCTTAAAAATATCTCTTGAAACCTCTAGCTTCATCCAGTCAGAGAATTTGCTTTCCCATTCCTGGTCCCAATAGTTCGTTGTCTCCCAAACCGAAGCAAAAGAGATAATTGGAAATAAGAAAATGATTAAAATTTTAGCCAGTGATGATTGCATCTTTTAGACCCCACGCCTTTTATTATTTAAAGATGTGAAATCTCTAGCAAGTTCGTCATACGTTCGTTAACTGAATTGAAATTATTACAGATTGCCCGTCGCGTTATACTAAAAGCCGCTTGAGAGCGTCAATGAGAACCTTCTATCCTCTATTCCTCTAAAGGATGAACCTGAAGTATCAACAGCGTATGTGGTGAGATCAAATTCAAGTTTTCTCGTCCTAAGCCCAAGTCCAAATGAGCCGAACCCATCTCCCCAGCCAAATCTTAAAAAGAAGGTTCTACTAAAGTCAAACTCTGAACCAAAGGTAATCCTTCTGGCCGTGGAAGCGCCATATTTATCAAAGAAATCTTTATAGTTTGTTTCTAAATGAAGCCTAAGTGATTTTCCTATTTGAGGAGTAATAGAAAAACCTAGATCTACCGTCTGTCTAATTTTAGTTGGTCTTCCACCGCCACCAGACTGGGAGAATCTTTGAGAACCAGCATTATGAAGTGTCGCTGCAAAAGTAGGAAGAAACGTAACAGGTAATGTAAGTCTTGTTCCACCCGTTATAATGATGGCCGAGCCTTTATTTTTATCATTGTCACCAAGTTCTAAAGTTGTATCTTTATCTGCAGAACCAATAGCTTCATTTCTATTAATAAAAGCTGCGGAAAATCCAACTTTAAAGATTCCCCCAAGGGCGCTTATATTAAAAGCTGCGTAAGGACCATGATCAAGCCTTTGAGCATATTCAAACTCACTTGTCTCACTTTGAATGGTTGCTAATGTTTGCTTGGATAAAAGATAGCCTGCACTAAAATATCTGGTGGTAAAATTTGGAAGTAAATGAAAACGTGTGTAAGCAAGCTTCCCATAACTTCCAGGTTTATTTAAAAGCTCTCTTTGTCCATCTAATGAAATACTTTTGGTGAAGTTTGAACTGGCGTCAGTAAGACCTCCTCCGGTTCCTATATTCATCCAGCCTCTATTAGTTTCTAAATGAAAATTGGAAAAGTGAAAATGCCCATATCTAACTGTACCAAGTCCGGCCGGATTATAAAAAACGGCAGAGCTATCATCGACCCTAGCAATAAAAGCATTACCCATGGCCAAGGCTCTTCCGGAAGTAGCTAGCTCAGGAAAAACCGCATCACTGAAAGTAATGGCCATAGAATTTCCTGAAAGTATGATCAGAAAAAGGGGTCCTAGTACATGTAAAAACCTTATAAGTTTCACCCTCTTATTATAGTTTTTCACATCGCGAGATAATAGGTTGCAGAGTTTTCCAAAAAAAAGCCCAACCATAAAGGTCGGGCTTATGTAATCACAGCTATTTAGTCTGTTTTTATCTTAAATGGGCACCTTTTCTACCAGGAAAACGGTGACTATTGTTCTGACCAAGAAATTTACCCTGGATCTTTTTAATAGCCTCAATTCTACTTTCAGCCAGTACATCCGTGGCCTGATTTACAGGTATATTTTGCTCTTCAGAAATTTCAAAGATTTTAAGAGTGGTATCAAAAATAGTATCAACCATTCTTGTGGCTTTTGAGTCTGACCAGCCTTCAAATTCAATTGAAACATTCATCAATCCACCAGCATTAATTAAATAATCTGGAGCATATAGAATACCTTTATCTTTTAAAATTTGCCCGTGTCTACTTTCAGCTAGTTGGTTGTTAGCAGCTCCTGCAACGATCTTACATTTTAATCTATCGATGGTGTCGTCATTAACAGTAGCCCCTAAAGCACATGGAGAATAAATATCACAATCAACATCGTAAATTTCTTCAACTCCAACAAATTTTGCATCTGGAACAGCTTCTTTAAAAAGTTCAATATTTCTTTCATTAATATCTGTGAAGATTACCTTTGCCCCACCTTGATAAAGGAGTTCACCTAAATGGCGTCCAACAGATCCGGCACCTTGAAGAGCTACCGTTTTTCCTCTAACTGAACGATCACCGTAAACTTTTAAACAAGAAGCTTCGATTCCTCTAAAAACTCCTCTCGCTGTCCAAGGAGATGGATTACCTGAACCACCATGAATTTTAGCAACACCGCAGACATTACTTGTTTCAGTAAAGATATGCTCAATATCTTCAACACTGATATTTACATCTTCAGCCGTAATATATCTTCCGTTAAGAGATTCTAAAAAACGACCGTAGCTTCTAAAAAGTGCTTCTGACTTATCTTTATTTGGATCACCAATAATAACGGCCTTTCCTCCACCTAGATTTAATCCTGAAACAGCTGCTTTATAAGTCATGCCTTTAGAAAGTCTTAACACGTCGGTTAAAGCTTCCTCTTCAGACTTATAAGACCATAGTCTAGTACCGCCAAGAGCTGGTCCTAAAGTTGTATCGTGAATCGCCACGATGGCCTTAAGATTACAAGTTGGGTCTGAGAAAAAGACTACTTCTTCATGACCTTCAGAATAAAGTGTTTCAAAACTAAGCATGCGTTCTCCTTAATAGGGAATTTTTTGATAGTGCCCAAAAATAATCCTAAGTCCCGAAAATAAAAGACTTTATTTGGGTCCTAGGCTAGAATTGGACGAATATTAAAACCTGTAGGACAAAAACCGTATGCCCAGCGTGTCAATAAGCTTAAATCCAGACAAGCCTGAAGAAATTCAAGAGCTTGAAGTTGAGCTAAACCAGACCATTTTTGATGAATGCGAGCAAAAAGGAATAAAACTTCCCCATGGCTGTCTAGCCGGATCTTGTGGTTCCTGCAGAATAGAGGTCATTGAAGGCTCTGAGCTTTTAAAACCGCCTAGCTTAATAGAGCAAAATACCATTGATGCTCTTAAAGAAGAGATGATCGAACGTTATGGCGAGGAATTTATTACCGGAAAAGAGATTAGGCTTTCCTGTAGAACTAGATTAATCAATGACGGGAACGTTTCTTTTAGACCAATAAAATAATTTAACTTTCAACTGGTGACTCTACGTCAATGGTTTCTTCGTCAGCTTCGTTAGCTTCCTTCTTAGAGAATAAATGTTTTTCCCCGTCCACATCTCGAATTCGAATCTGCCTGATTTCATAGTCTTCAACTTTTGAAAGCTCAAAACTAAATCCTTCCCAAACAATAATTTGTCCACCTTCAGGAAAGTTATTTCCAAGCATATCAAGGATAAAACCGGCCAGAGTTGAGTAGTTATCATTCAAAGGAATTTTAATATCGTAATCATTATAAAGTTCTCTAAGTGAGATCGTACCATCAACAAAGATACCTTCTTCAAGGTCTGCTTCTTGATACTCTTCTAGAACTTCTGCAATTTCTTCATCATGCTCATCTTGAATTTCCCCAAGAATTTCTTCAATAATATCTTCCAAGGTAATAATCCCGACTATCATGCCAGTCTCATCTTTAACCATGGCCAGGTGAACTTTCTTTCTGTTCATATGGTCAAATACGGCTGAAATTTTCATATGCTCATAAACAAAGAAAGGATCTTTTAAGATTTTCTTTAGATCAAACTTACCTTTCATTTCCCCACGCACAAAAGCCAAATCTTTAATATGAAGAAAGCCGATTGTATTGTCTAACTCTCCTTCACAAACTGGATATCTACTGTGGGCAGCCTGCTCTACGGCATCGATTACTTTATGGAAATTCCAATCTGCCCTAATAAATTTAATCTCAAGGCGAGGAATCATAATATCTTTAACTTTAATGGTAGGAAATTCGAGGATATTGTTAAGCATATCAATTTGCTTAGCATCCATGGTATTTTCTTTCTCTGCTTTATCAAGCATATACTCAAAATCATTTTGAGTGATCATTCGACCTGAGATTTGAGCATTCTTCCCGAGTACTGTCTCAATGATCCAAACCATCGTATGAATAATTGGGTAAGTCAGGATATAACAAAACTGAAGGATCTTAATGATAGGATACGAAAGTGTTTCCGCGTGAGTTCTTGCGAAAGTTTTAGGAATAATTTCACCAAATATTAGAATTGCAATGGTAGTAACACCAACTGAAATTGATATGGCATCGTCTTCAAAGTAGCGAGAGGCCATGGCCGTATTAAGTGAAGCTGCTAAAATATTGACGACGTTATTTCCCACTAGGATTGTGGCGAGAAGCTCATTAGGTTTTTCAACCATGAATTTAAAGGCTTTTCCTCTAGAGCCATCTTCTTCAATTAATTGTTTCGCTCTATCAACACCAATAGACATTAGAACCGCTTCAGAGCCGGAAAAAAAGCCAGAAGCAAAGAGGCAAAACACTAGTGCTCCAATTTCATAATAGCTAGTTACTGGATCCAATTGAACCTCATAGCAACCAAGAATTTTTGGGGATTATTGGCGGGCATAACAATCTCTTGAAAGAGGCCCTTGAATAGCGGAACTTTTATTTCGGTCCTACCTTGTATAGTTAACATCACCACTAAGTTCTTTTTGTTTAAAACTAAAGCGGATGCATCTTATATTTTACTCCGATTCGAAAGTAAAGTCCAAATAGCAGTAATTACAAATGTTTAGTGGTGCTCTAGAGGCTTACCTTTAAAGTCATGATCCGAGTAAACGATTCGATCGTTCATCTCATGATTATAGGGAGGAATGGCAGCTAAATTGGCCAAGCCTCTGAAATTTGTATGGCATTTATAGCATATGGCAACGTTTGGTATCTTCCTAAAAAGAAAGAGGTCTACTAACCATAAAATAATTAAGGATATTCCATACGTCCAAGGCACAAAACAGGCCGCGATCACAAAAAGCGCCACGCCGATCTTACGACTAAAATCTTTTTGCTGATAAAAATCTTTTCTCTCACAAACAGGGCAATCACAAAGATTTGATTCCATATGATCAGCTGTGAATTTTGTAGGTACTTTTGTTTGGCAAACATCGCAATCAGCAACTTTTGCATCAAGAGATGGATAAATATTTATTCCGGAGCCACATTCAGGGCAAGTAATTTCAACAGTCATCATAGGAACATCCCATAGCCAAAGTACATATATTGCGCGCAGAGCTCGCCTATAATAACAAAAAATGTCATTGCGTAAAGCATTCCTGTAGCACTTTGTGTTGAACGTAATTTCAAGAGCTTCCAATTAAAAATCGACATGACCCCAATAACAAGATAACCCCAGCCAGCTCTCATAAGAAGCATAAGCCAATTAAAGCTATAGCCAGCCCCCTTCATTGTTCCCGCTTCATAGAAGTCAAGATTATCAAAAACAAAGATTCCTGCTTGAGCAATCTTAATGCTGATAATTACCCAAAGAATAATATTGGCAATTTGAAGAGGTCTAACTGTAAGTTTTGGTACCACCAAATAATAATGGCCTAAGACCATGGCATAAGTAATTATCCCAAGGAGCCCCATGCTCGACATAAAGTATAAAAAGGTCGGCCAGTGGTGATTAAAAGTAATAAAGAATAAAACCAACAAACAAATATTTTGAACGGCATAAAGAATCCACATAAGAATTGATTTTTCATCTTCGTGGAAAAATCTTACGAGGACCATGCAGACCATCGGGATATAATGAAGAATAGAAGGGAATGAAGTCAGACTAGCATATCTTAGATTTAAAAGTGTTGATAAGAAGAGTGGAACTAAGGCAACAGTTATAATTAGTTTAACAAAGCCATTTCCGGTTAACTTTGAATTTGCAATGGGAGTAAAAAGACTTACTCCAAATGCCAGCGACAAAAGAAAAATCTCTGTGACCATTAAGATCTCTGCCATAACCTCTCCAAAAACTCTGCTTCCCTTTGCTTTTTTATATACCCCAAAAATAAATCTATGAACTCATGATTTACCGCAGGAATCTTTCCCTTCAAATGCTCGGATTTAGTTTCATATTTTAGTGAAAACCACTCTCCCTTATCTAAGGGTAAGTCTTCAACATTTGAAAAATGAACATGAAGTAATATGGTTTTATCTTTTCTTGTATAAGAATGTCTTTTAAAAATAGGCAAATAATCTTTAACAGTTATCCCTACTTCTTCTTCGACTTCTCGCCTTGCGGCCTCTTCGCTGGATTCACCGTTTTCTATTTTTCCACCTGGAAATTCCATCATCCCATGAAGTTCTGAAGACTTATCCTCTTCAATCCTTTCCTGCATCCAAAGACTTAGGCCATCAGGCCCAATATCTTTTACGAACATAACTATAGAAACAGGTAAAATCATGTCTAAGAGCTATCATGGGTGAAATAAATTGGCCCATTTGACACAATCAGTCTATATAGAGGCATGGAAAATCGCCTTCCTTTTAATAAAGGCTCCCTATTGTTTGCTCCCATGGAAGGAGTTACAGAAGAGTCGTACAGACTGGCCGTTTCACGGGCCTTTCCGGAGTGGGATTTATTCGCAACAGATTTTCTGCGAGTTCCATCCGAAGGGACTTACAAAACCTCAAAAGTTCTTGGTCATTTTGGAGAGCTTGCTTATCAAAATCAAAAACTAAGGAAGAAGACGACTTTTCAAATCTTAACTTCTTCACGGGCCAATACGCAGCAAACCGTCGAGCTTATCGATGCCATTGGTTTCGATCATCTGGATTTAAATATTGGCTGCCCTTCTAAAAAAGTTAATGCCCATAAAGGTGGAGCCTATCTATTAAGTGATATCCCAGCATTAAAAGAAATATTAAAAACAATTAGAAGTAATTTTAAAAATTGTTTTACCGTAAAAATACGAATTGGTTATAAGGATACAAATAATTTTGAAGATCTTTTAAAACTTTTTGAAGACGAAGGTGTCGAGGCCATAACGATACATGGTCGAACCAGGGATCAACTCTACCGAGGTTTAGCTGACTGGAGCTATATAAAAAGAGCTGTTGAAATAAGCAATCTCCCCATAATCGGAAATGGAGATATTTGGACCACTGCTGATATAAAAAGAATGTTTGAAGAAACAGGATGCCATTCCGTAATGGCCGCAAGAGGCGCTCTAAAAACACCTTGGCTTGCTACACTTTATAGAGAATACGGCGAAGAAGTTAATGAGGCTTTCTTACTTCAGGAGAGAAAAAAGTTCATGGAGATATACTTTTATGAACTAGATCGGGAATACAAAAGAGAAGGGCGTAGTGAAGATCATATCTTAAAAAGATTTAAGGCCTTAAGCCGATATATTTTTGATGACTTAGAGGAAGGTGAGGATCTTAAGAATAAATTTTTAAGATCGAGAAGTTATAATGAATTTTCTGATGTGCTCTCTTCAATTTTTTGAAAAGTATCTAGATAAAACTTTTTATTAGTATAGAGCCAAATCTCACCGACAAGAACTCCAATAAAACTTGCTAATAAAATTTGAAATCCACCCAACAACGAAAGAATAAAAGAAAAAACTATTGGACCGAGATCCCTTGTTAAAAATTTCAAACTAAACTTTGTTTCAAAAATAAGCTGCTCTTCAACTTTTCTTTCTATCCAATACATAAACCTAAAAAATGAAAATTTATACTTAGGAGAACGAACCTTTTCTCTTAACCCTGGAGTTAAAATTCCCCAAACCCACAAAAAGCTTAAAATAAAAAAGGAAACAAAAATCGCAGGGGCATTAAATACGATACCGAGCGATAAGAACATAAAAGCCATTGGAAAAATTAGCAAATAATGTCTTTTCAGGGGATCCATTTCATTCATGGATTTAGTCCCCCCGATCTATGAAGAAATGTTAGCTCTGGAAATTGAATATGAGGGGCAGACTTAACGACCATATCAAGCACACCGATATAATCATCAAGATTTAACATCGATCCTCGATCATATTCATCAAACTCATCCATGACTTCATCCCACATAGGTGTATCAATTGGTCCTGGATAAAGATTGGTGAATCTAACTTTTTTAGCTTCCCATTCTTCCTTAACAGACTCTATCAAACCTTTAAGTCCAAACTTAGAAGCGCAGTAAGCCCCTACATTTGGAAAACCTTTTTGAGCCGCAACTGATAGGAGGGTTATAAAATGAGTTTCGTTAGGAATAATTAAATCAGTCGAGTTCTTAAAAATATGAAATGCTCCAAGAATATTGGTATCCAAATGATCTCTAAAGACCTTTGACTCGGTCTCTAGTATTGGACTTGCATCAAAAACCCCTGCACATTGGACGATCAGGTTTAATCCATCTTCTTGGCTTGAGATCTCTGAAAAAAGCTCTTCTACGTCGCTTTCTCTTCTAATATCTAGTTCAACATCTATAAAATTATCGTGATCGATGGGAGAGCCGGAACGGCTGGCCCCAAAGACTGTATACTCTTCTTCAAGAAGATACTGACAGGTTTCAAGGCCAATTCCAGATGAGGCCCCGGTTACCAGGGCCGTTAAACTACTCATCTTATTTTGCTACGCCAATGGCTTTTGTCTCTCTAAGAACAGTTACTTTAATTGTTCCTGGGTAAGACATTTCTTCTTCAATTTTCTTTGCTATATCTCTTGAGAGCATAACAGTTGCTTGATCATCAACCTTGTCATTTTCAACAAAGACACGAACTTCACGACCACCACTGATGGCGTAAGATTTATTAACACCTTCAAAAGAGTTAACAATTTGCTCAATATCAGTCAGACGAGAAACATAAGATTCCATCATGGCCTTACGAGCACCTGGACGAGCACCACTTAAAGCGTCCCCTGCTGCAACTAAGTGAGCAAGTACGCTTTCTGGTTTTTCATCATCGTGGTGAGCTCTAATTGCGTGAACAATATCTGGAGCTTCTCCATATTTTTTTGCAAAATCAGCACCAATAACGGCGTGAGATCCTTCCGCTGAAGCATCAATCACTTTACCAATATCGTGAAGAAGACCTGCTCTTCTAGCTTGCTTAACATTTAATCCCATCTCAGCTGCCATGGCGCCACAGATAAATGCGGCCTCAAGAGCATGCTGATATTGATTTTGGGTATAAGACGTTCTCCAGTTCAGAGCTCCAACAAGCTTTAGGATTTCTGGATGAATTCCATGAACACCTATTTCCATTTGAGCTTTTTCACCGAGGGCAAGCATTTGCTTTTCCATTTCGGCTTTAGACTTATCGTGAAATTCTTCAATTTTTGCCGGGTGAATACGACCATCGGCAATCAGTTTTGCAATTGTTTGCCGGGCAATTTCTCTTCTAACAACGTTAAAAGAAGAAATAACAACGACCTCTGGAGTATCGTCGATAATTAAATCGACTCCACAGATTTGTTCAAAAGCACGTATATTTCGACCTTCGCGTCCAATCAATCGTCCCTTAACATCATCAGAAGGAAGATCTACAGCTGAAATAGATTTCTCAGCTACATACTCTCCAGCAAATCTTTGAATTGCGATTCCCACAATTCTCTTTGATTTTTCTTCTGCATCATTTTTCGCTTCTTCTTCAAGCTCACCATATTTTTTAGCGAAATCAACTTTAGCTTCCTCTTCCATAGTTTGAAGAAGAATATTCTTGGCCTCATCGCGAGACATACCACTGACTTCGGCAACACGATCAGAAAGCTCGCTTTGCTTTGACTTAAACTTTTCAACTTCAGCTTCTACACGTTTTTTAGCTTCGGTCAACTCTTCTTCTTTTGCAGCAACTCGAGCCACATCTTTTTCATGCTCTTCAATTTTAGTTTCAAACTTAGCCTCGCGTTTTTGAAGTTCACCGTCTTGGCTCTTCCAATCATTGCGAAGTTTTTTAATCTCTTCTTCAACTTGTTCTTTTTCTTCTCGGGCGGCGTGCTTGGCGTCTTTACGAGCCTTGTACTTGATATCGTTGGCATCTTTTTTCGCTTTTTCAATAATCTCGTCAGCTTTGCCTTCACGTTTTTTTACGTCGGCCATAACTGCTGCGTGGCGAATGAACCAACCAATCCCCGCCCCAATTACAGCGGCTAAAACTGCTGCTAAAACTAGGGTCGTATCCATGGTTATCTCCTTTAAAGGATTACAAGCTTTAAAATATTGTGACTTCAGAATCCGTGATCAGCCCATCCATTTTGATATCGTGATCTTCAGTTGGGATCTCATTCAATATTTGTTCGCTAGTACATATTCCTATTTTTAAACCGTTAAAATTCTCTAAATACTTATCGTAAAAACCTTTTCCTCTTCCAAGTCTCTCTCCTTTTCGGCTAAAGCCTAATCCGGGGACCAAGAGAAGGTCAGGCACGACTATGCTTGCTTCGGTTTTTGGGCTTTTTATCGTCACACCAAAAACGCGGGTCGCAATCAAATCGTCAAAACGAGTCTGGAAAAATATCATTGCTCCATTCTCATCGGTGCCAGGGAAAGCAAGTCTATCGGCGAACTCATCAAGCTCAAGTAGCCATTCTACCTCATCGTGCATTGGCGCAAAGCCACCGATGATCCCTTTAGATGAATAGTTTTGGGAATTTAAAAAGCCCAGGATATTTCTAGAAACGTCCCGACTTTTTTTTAGTCGTATATCAGGAGTGAATTCAGCTATCTTAGCTTTCAAACTCTTACGAGCTTCACTTTTTGATAAGTTCACTTTTGGATTAAGTCGTTGCCGGAGAAACTTCCTCAATAAATTTCAAGGCATCTCCAGCGGTTAACTGAAGCGTTTCAATTGCATCTTTGCATTCAGCTTCCATGGAAACCTTCTCTGAAGCAATTTGTAGCGCTGTTAAAATCGCCACTTGTCCTTGATCTAATTGAGGAACTCTATCTTTAATCTTATTAGCTTCACTTCGAACATATTCAACAATATCTTCAGCGATCTGCGCATTCGCAAACTGATCAGGTCTAAACCTAACCTTGAAACCTAAGACGTCAAAATCCAAATTTTCTTTTTCACTATTCATCTAAAAATAGAATAGTGCTATAAAGAGGTCACGTCAATTTAGACTTAAAGCATTAGGCTGGCTGAGTCATGTCTAAAAGTGCCGATAGATATTCATCTAGATTAAAGATATCCAAATCCTCTACGCTTTCACCCACACCAATATAGGTAATAGGTACTTTTAATTGCTGCACAATTCCAATTGCTGATCCGGCCTTGGATGAGCCATCACATTTTGTAAATATCAGACCAGAAAGCTCAAGTGCTTTATTAAACTCTTCAGCTTGGCGAAGAGCATTTTGACCCGTAATGGCATCGATCACGAGTAATGTATGGTGAGGCGCCGATTCATCTAGTTTTTTTAGAACATTTTTACTTTTAGTAAGCTCCTCCATCAAATTACCTTTTGTATGGAGTCTCCCTGCTGTATCTAAAATACAATAATCAGCTTTTTCATTTAAGGCCTGCTGAAGAGCATCGTAACCAACACCGCTTGGGTTTGCTCCTTCTTTTGCTCTAACCATTTGAGCCCCTGCTCGTTCACACCAAACTTCAAGTTGGTCTACGGCCGCGGCCCTAAAAGTATCACAAGCACCAACCACTACTTTAGCACCTTGATTTGTAAGCTTTGTGGCAAGTTTACCAATAGTTGTCGTTTTCCCAGCACCATTCACACCGACAACCATAATGACTTTAGTCTTTCCTTTATTGGCGGGGTCAAAATTATAGAGCTCGGATGAAACTTCTTTTTGAATTCCATCCATCTTTGAAGAAAGAAAAGCAAAAAGAAATTCCTTAAACTGCTCCTCTCCAAAACCTTCCTTCTTTAGTTTTTCATTAAGCTCGTCCATCAACTCAGCAACGGTACCTGGCCCAATATCAGCTCCATAAAGTAGCTCTTCAATTTCTTCAATAGAATCTTCACTTAGGGCACTTCCTGTAAATATATTTCCAAGTTTTCCCCAAACTTCTGAGCGAGACTGGCTAAGTCCTTTTCTTAATCTTTCACCCCAGGTTACTTTGGGTTTTTCAGGTACAACCTCTTCTACTTTTTCCGGTTCTACCGGAGTAGGTGTAGAGGTAGGAGCAGGAATAGGTGTCGAAGTTGGCTCAGGTTTGTATTCAATCTTTGGATCTGATTTTTTTAAAACCAAAGAGCCAGATGCCATTAATAAATAAAATAATGAGATTAAACCCCATAGGTCACCAGTATTTACGGCCCCTGAGATACCCAACATTTCATAAAGAGATCGAACTAATTCCATATATTCCTCTGCTATTAAAAAGCCTGATGATACTTTCTAGAAAGCGTTTGGCAAGTTTGACAGTTTTTCCTGCAATGCGATACTTTCCCATTTATGAATAATGCCCGTAAGACCCTATTCACCGGTTTAAAAGACCTTCGAAATTTCTTTGATAAAAGAAACTTTATGGAGGTCGCCACCCCCCCCATGGTTGAAAATCCTGGGATGGAGGTCCATATCCACCCTTTTAAAGTAGATAGGGCTCAAAACAATTCAAGCACAGATTATTTCTTACAGACCTCTCCAGAATTCGCCATGAAAGAACTTCTTAGCGAGGGCTTTGAGAAAATATATAATATTTCTTATTGCTTCAGAGACGAGCCTGAGAGCTCAACCCATAGGCCACAGTTTCTTATGCTTGAATGGTACCGGGCCAATGCCGATTATAATTTAATAAAAGAAGATTGCCGGGAATTAGTTTTAGAATTACCTAACTCTCCCTTTAAGGCTCTAGAGCAAGTCACTGTTTCCGAGTTATTTTTAGAATTTTGTAACTTCGATATTCTTGAGTTTTTAAACAAAGACGATCTTTACCAAAAGCTCACTGCAGATTTTAAAGAACTTTCCGTAACAAAAGAGCTTCCATGGGAAGATTTATTTTTTATGCTTTTTCTCAATAAGATCGAAGTTGAGTTTAAAAACTTTCCTGCTCTTATCGTTGATGAGTATCCAGCTCCCTTAAGTGCTCTTTCCACAATTAAAGAAAGCGATCCAAGAGTTTGCCAAAGGTTTGAGCTTTATTTAAATGGATTAGAGGTAGCAAATTGCTTTAATGAACTTATAAATCTCGAAGAACAAAAAGAGCGCTTTGAAAAAGATAGCCAAAAGAAAAATGCTCTTTATGGCTATGAGCTTCCTAAGCCAACTCAATTTTATAATAGTCTGACTAAAGGTCTTCCCCCATCAGCGGGTATTGCGATGGGAGTAGAACGTTTATTGATGGCCATCCACGATAGAGATGATCTTTTTTTTAATTAAGGCTATTAAAAACCTTATGAATCTTAATAATTACCTCTGATTTAATATGCTGATCCGGCACTTTAGAGGCCCATTTTTTATGACTGATCATCCTAGGAGATTTTCTAATTTTGTTTTTCCAAACACTTGGATACTTTTCTGCTAACTCTCCCGACAAAACCGCATACCAGCTATAAAGGTTTTCTCGGTTTGTCGCTAGATATTCGTCGACAATCTCAAGGCTTCTTTCCGTCGCAATTCTTTTAAGAGTATAAAAATTCACTTTCTCTAATGTTTTCTTCTTTATCGATTTATTTAAAAACCGTGGAAAGAAATAAGTTGCAAATTCAATAACGGAATCATTCACAGGACTATCGTAGTTTTCTAGTCCGCGATAAGTATTATCTAAAACTAAGGCCCTATACACCCCTTCTCTCGTTCCCCCTTGAGAAAGAATACTAAACCAACGACTTAACTCATCCTTATTACCTTTTACTTTTCGTGTAGAGGTATAAAGCTCATCCACAAAGACATAATCGAGCTTAGCCTTTTTATCCTTTGGTATCTTTTTTTCCTTTTCATCCTCACCAGTATTACAGTTCACACATTTTGAAGCTGATTTACTAACCTTTGGAATTTCTGGCAGCTCTACTGTATTGGGCTCATGTCCTAAAAGCTTTACTGCTGTTTCTGTTCCTAAAAATTTCACTATATAAGGACGAACCTTCTCCTTAAGATCTTCCATCCCAGCGTGACTAGGGTTTGAATAACACAGGAAACTAATCCCTATAATGATAGTGATTTTCTTAAACACGACTCCCTCCTGGAGCATAATTATCTAACTCCTCTAAATTTAACATTTTATTCACAATTGGAGCAGATGGGCAGATAAGTCCCTGTAATTAAATAATTTGTTGTCATTCTGCGCCTCTAAGTCGTGGCAATTACGTGTGAAGGAATCTTGATATTTAAGGGGCAATTTTTGCCTAACTCACTAAAATCGCTCAGGAAACAAATCTTCCTAAATATTCATATAAAAGGCGTCGATAATGAAACGTATGAAAAGTTTTATTTTCAAAATTCTATTGATTACTTTCTCTCTGACCTTGGCCAGCTGTATGCCAGATTCTCTTACTAAGTTCAAAGAGGATCCACCGAAGAAAGCAACTAATACTGATAACAGCGGTGGTACCGTTACTGTTATCCCTCCGGATCTTCATCCAACTGCAGGTCTTCTTTGTACCTCAGGAAATGGTAGTGCAACAATAGAAGCGACAGCAGCTAACCTAGTTCCTTCATCTTCTTTTGCTGGGACTCCTTTTGCTCTAGATGCTGGATTTTTAGATGAGCCTTATTCTGAAGACGGAACGGCAGTAAACCCAAGACATGAATTTGTTGTTATCGGTGATAGCACAACTGAAATCACCAGCCTTATAAATGGTACAACTGTAACAACAGGGATTATTTGTGAGTATGCTGATGATCAGGTTCCTACTGGATTTGATAATGAAGAACTAGGTAATTTAATTACTTGGTCTGTTCTTCCTGCTCTACCTACTGGTCTTACTCAAAATGGATCAGATATTACCGGTACATTAACTGGCTTTAATGAATTAACAGCTTATGCCATTACTGCAACGAACTCAACAACTGGAACTACCTATACTGAAAACGTTGAGATTGCTTCTAGTAGACCAATCGCAAGTACAGACATCTTTTATACACAATACAATGGCACTCTTTATGCCATTCAAGTTTCAGATGCCACTAATTTTATTGCTAACCATATTGTATTAAATCCAAATGGGGCACAGGCAACGATCAACTTTGTTGATTACGGAACTAACACTCTTTATACAACAATTTCTACAACCGCTGGGCAAGAGTACCAAAGGTATTTTAAAAGTGCTGATGCTCTAGCTCAAATTAAACCAGGTGATGCAGCAATTTACGCTAATCCGGTACCTGGTGGAACTATTACTGATATTTGGGCAACCCTTCTTACAAATGCTGAAATTAGAGGTGCCGGGAATGATAACTTTGCTCTTCATTTTACAGAAACCTCAGGTTTTGTTGATACTTCAGTAAGTGACGGTAAAACTCCTGCTGACGATGAGCTAATCGAATGGGTTAGATGTAGCACTTCCCCAGATATCTCAAGCTACGGTGTTAGATTTCTTGATGGTAACTTAGCCACGGCCAGCTCTTCATTCACAGATATTACAAATGTAAATAACTGGGGAGCCCCGATCACAAATACGGCAACTGGTGATTCTCAATATGTTGCTGGTCAAATGGACAAGATTTGTGAATTTGACGGAAGGTTTTCAACTCCTATTAATAAAACAACTATTGGCGTAAGTGTTTTTACTTACGGTAGCCAACTTGAAGATCCTGTAAATCCAGCGACTACAAGCTTTAAAGTTCAAGCAAAAGATACGATTGCTCAGCCTTATCCAATTACTAATCCAATCGCTGACAATGATGACCCTGAAAAGCATTATTATTTTCACTATAGATATGTGGGTTCAACAACTGATTTAGCTAAGCTAATTATTACAGTAGATAACTCTTCACAGTTTCGCTATGACTCTACAAATCCTGATGAAAATAAGATTTCTAATGGTAGAGGTACACAAGGTACTATTACTTTTATTAATGGAAATCAGCTCTTTGTAACTCTAGATGCAAATGGTAGAAGTGCGTTTGTTAAAAAAGATGGTGTCGACAATACAGCAACTTTTCTTTCTCAAGAAACAGTTATTGAAGATATCGAATATACATTTGAGTTAGGTAAAGATGCAGTCTTAAATGAGACCGTATTCGAACCACAAATAGCACTAATCAAAGGGGCTGATACCGTAGACGTTAGTGCTGCCGGAACAACTATTACTCCTTTTGGAAAAACTGAATTTTCAGAAGACTTTCTTAAGCAAGTTAGAGTTGGCGGGACAATTTCAATTCTCAATGAAACTTCCGACACTATCGAATCACCTCGAATTACAGCGATCACCTTAACCCCTGGCTCTCATAGTTTAACAACTGCGGCTTTTGGTGCTGGTATTACAAGTACGGTAAGTAGGACAGCTTACCTTACTCCACTTGATGATTCTAATGGAGAACAAAATACAATTGTTTATTCAATAAATAATTACTTAGGTGTTGCATCTGTTGCCGGAACAAATAGTGATTCTTCAGATCTAGTTTTAATGGGCTCTACTGGTGCTCCTCAGATTGTTTTCAAGCCAGGAGATAGAATAAACCCTGACGCAGCATCCGGTGGAGCAGCAAATACTACTCACGGTCAAATTGCCATTACCAATGAAATTACAAGCACTCTTGGCAGACAAGAGTTCCTTATAACGGCTACGGACTTAGAGGGAGAAACAGCTGATGCTGATTTTAACTTCTCAGTTAGTGCTCCACCAGCAAACTTAACAATGAATAGAAACCTTCTATTAAATGTTCCAAGTGGAACAGCATTTAAAGTCGGTTCATATATTTCTTCTAATAATGATGACCCTGGGTTTGGTATTGTAAAAGATATTATCTCTTCGATCGAAACTACTTCACCAGAATATTATTATTTAGATATTCAAGTTGTACACGGTAAATTTGAAGAGTATGACGATTTAGATAATCGTTCTGAATTTGATAGTCAAAAAACCTATGTCTTAGGTGATGGTGTTATTCAGTATAATACGGCCGTAGAATTCGCAACGGTTGCTGAATCACAAAGATTTGACGATAAATTTAAATGTACGACTAATAAAAAATATAACCGCTTTTTAGATGGTGATGCTGCTATCACAACTTATAATGACGTTGATTTAACAACAGCTCATGTGCGCGGTATAGTTGCCTACCAATGGGATAACTTTGCTGGTGATTCCAGTACGCTTAGACCTACAGCTTCAAACAGACTTTACCTTCAGCTAGAAAAAGGCACCCTTTCAACCGGTGATACTTTAAGGCCAGCGGACTGCTCTAGCTCTGGTAGCTTTACAAGTCTAGCTGCTGGTACGGTAACTGAGGTTTTAGCTGACGATATTATCCTAGCTCACGGCGCTGCCGCAGGGACTGGATTTATCGCGGGTCTTAATATTACTTCAAATGATGGTGCTGATAGAGGTGCCGGTGTTGTTCACTCTGTTAATGGGAATAATACTTATGTTGGTCAGTATTACCATGCTGCCAATGGACTGTTCTTATTAGATGGTGGCGGTGAAAATATTGATAATATTAATCCATTTGCGGCAACTGAAGCTACGATTACAGGTGTAACTTTAGACCATACTTTTTATCTTTATAGATATGAAGCTGCCTCTATTGAGTTTGAGCTTGGGATTGGAAAAGATGGTTCAGGAAACCTTCCTTCTGATACTAAAATTGAATTTTTAACTTATGATGGCCAAGGATTTTGCTCTCCAGGAAATTCAACTTGTGGTACTGGAGCTACAGATTGTTCTTCTCATACGACAAGAACGGCTTGTGAGAATGATGCAAGTTTTAATGGTCAGCTAGATGATATTAGATGGGTTGCAACTGAGCCAGCTAGTCCTCCAGCAGGTCTTACTTTTGATTCAACTACTGGTCGTATTAGTGGTACTCCAACAATTAACGCTGATAAAGAAAAGTTCATCGTAAAAGTTAGTAATCCTTATGGTTCTGTTTCTCACGAATTTGAGCTTAAGGTATACGATCATTTCTTAATAACACCAACTGACACTGCCCAAGATCCAAAGCCTGATAGCTATAAAATGCATCAAATTGGTTATGGTATGGCAAATGTTCCTTGCCGAGTTACTCAAGAAGCAATGGACACGGCAACAGCTGGACACGCTAACGCCTCAGACGTCATTGATTTAACTTGTGTAATGGATGGCGGTGAATCTGACCTCTTTTACAAAGGTCTTAAACTAACAGCAAAAACTGGTGATGATATGTGTACGGTTTTAAACCATACGCCATTTTATTACTATGATTGGCCATATATTCAAACTGATAATGTAACTAGACTTTATCAGAATGAAGGTTCTTTCAGTGACCCTCTTTGTGGTTCTCAACCTGAATTTGTAGAAACGCCTACAGGTGCAAGTTTTTATAGTTCTGCTGCAACTCCTGCAACACAAGCAGGTTCGGGGCAAACAACTCCACCAGCTGACCAATGTTTATCAGCTAACGGTGGTGGGGACTTTTCTGATAGAGCAACTCCTGGTCCAAATTGTGACGACGGTACTGTACTTTTCAGTACTCAAACTTGGAGTGCTCAAGCATTTGTTTGTACAAGTAATGGCTCTCAAACATCTGATACAACAATTGCTGACTGCCAAAATAATAATGGAACCTGTACAGGTGGTACTGCCGGTACCTGTGATGCTTCCTGTAATGCCGATTGTACTGCTTGTCCGACAAATGCCACATGTACCGCTGGTGCTAGTGACTGGACTTGGAACTCAACTGGCTCTCATAATGATGTCGGAGCTGGTGGAGCAGATACTCCGGCCATGGGATGTACTGTTGAAGCTGCTGTAGAGGCAGATGTTGATTGTGGCGGTACTCAAGGTTTATGTATTGGAGGAGCTGGATCAGAAGATCAAAACCTTTCTCCGACTGATCTAGTGAACAGAGCTACACTTGCTCAAGTTCCGGCCGTAGGTGAAGTAGCAGCTACTTATAATTATGCCGCTCCATTTGATAAGGGTATGTCTTCAAACTTATTCATTGCTAACTATATGAATAGAACGGCCTGTAATACAGCGACCTATGACTTTAACTGGGAAACAGCTGGTGCTGACAATGATTGGCTAGACTATGCCGCTGACTCACCTTCAGGGGCAAGTAACCCATTTGCCGGTGGTAGAAATCTTTATAGCTATTCTTGTGATGGCGGTTCAGGTCCAGTTGCTCGAATTAGATTACTTGTTAGAGAGTGGGATAATAATTTTGATGTAACCTCTGGTCTTGAAGCTCTTACTATTGGAGCTTGGGCAGGTGGAGCTGGTCCAGGTAACCTAATGGATGATAACGATACAGCTTCAACTAGATGTGCTTTTCCTTCTTGTAATAATAGAGGTGACTGGGATGATTACTTCTCGTCTAACACATCATGTGGTAACGCCGACCTAACTTTTGATTTTACAAATCTTAGTGGTGCTTTTCAAACTGCATATCCAAAAGAAAAAGATTAGTATTAAACGATCTTACCAATCAAATCAAAATCTAAGCTTTCGGTGATCTCAACTTTTACGAGATCACCAACATTTAAGACAACCCCATTAGTATCATTGATTATAACCTTTCCATCAATATCTGGTGCTTGCCCTTGGTGACGACCTTGAATAAGAAGTTCTGTTTCCTCATGCTCCCCTTCAATTAAGACATCTAAGGTCTGACCTACGAATTCTTGATTTAATTCCCTAGCAATTTCTCTTTGAGCTTCAAAAAGTCTGTCAAATCTTTCATCGATGACTTCTTGTTCAACCTTATCTTTTAACCTAAAGGCAGGTGTTCCCTCTTCATCTGAATATCTAAAGATACCAAGGTGATTAAACCTAGCTTTTGTAATGCCCTCGAGAAGAAGGTCAAAATCTTCTTCAGTCTCCCCAGGAAACCCTACGATGATAGAGGTTCTAAGAACTATTCCAGGTACTTTTTCTCTAAGTCTCTGGATTCTTCTAAGTATTTCTTCCCCTTCTATCTTCCTATTCATTCTTTTAAGAACATTAGTACTAAAATGTTGTACTGGAGAATCTAAATATTTGGTTATCTTTTTAGAATTAGCCAAAATGTCCATTACTTCTTCAGTAAGTTCATCGGGATAAAAATAGAATAGCCGAACCCAGTCAATTTCTTCTACTGAATCAAGCCCCTTTAAAAGTTCTGGTAAATTATTATTTTCATCAAGATCAACTCCATAGTCGGACAAGTCTTGGGAAATAATATTTAATTCTCTAACTCCATTTTTGGCTAAAGTTTTTGACTCTGTTATCAAAGAGTCAACTGATCTTGACCTTAGCCTTCCGCGAATCGTCGGAATAATGCAAAATGTGCAGTTTCGATTGCAGCCCTCACTAACCTTTAGCCAGGCAGTATAGAAGGGAGATGTATTTAATCTTGGATCAAATTCCGTATGAATAAACTTAGGAATTTCAACATGGCTTTTTGCTTCTAATTTTCCATCTTCAAATGCTTTTAAAAGCTTTACTATTTTATGATATTCACCTGTTCCAATAATCAGATCTACTTCAGGAAGTTCAGCCTCTAAATCGTTAGCATATCTTTGGGCCATACAGCCAGATACAACTAGGGCCTTACATTGTCCTTTTTCTTCATCTTTGAATTCAGCTAAATCCAGAATCATATCAATAGATTCTTTTTTTGCTGCTTCAATAAAGGAGCACGTATTTACAACGATTACTTCCGCTTCTGAAGGATCTTCAGAGATAGTAAATCCATCTAGTCCCATATAACCGAGCATAACCTGGCTATCTACAAGGTTTTTACTACAACCTAGGGAAGTAAAATGAAGACTTTTTCTCTGAAAAAGGAGTGGTGTACTTGTTTTTGTAATTTCTTGAATTTCCATAATCCTAGCTATTTATTACGTAAAAGATGCTTTGACACCCTTCTTGAAGTTTTTACCAGATTCGAGCCCCCCAAAAGGGCAATAAAGTCGCATAATTTCAATAAGTTAACTATTCCTATAAACTAAAACTGTGAAGATATTATTTTTTGTGACTTTATTATCTCTTTGGGGATGTAGCTCTTCTCCTTTTACCTCTCCTCCAGATAGGGAGGATATCCTAGATCTTAAGAAGAACCTGATCTCTGATAAGCAGGAATTTATTCAACCCATAAAGGCCAGCAATGAAAGACAGGCCGAGGAGTTCCTAAGAGCCAACTTATTTCTAAAAGAAAAAAAACTTCATCACTCTTGCAAAAGATTCGAGTATCTAGCTTCTGATACAAGTTTTCCCCTAAGGCAGCTGGCCTGGGTGAGAAGTTTAGGAGCCTGTGAGTATCCTTTAATAAGGTATAGAAAGATTTGGGATCTGAAAAAAAATGATCTCCCGTCTTGGCTTCAGGAAGAGTTTGTATCAACTTCTCTAGAAGTGGCGAGGAGACTAAAAGAAAAGAAGTATGAAGCTATTTTTCTCTCTAAAAGCTCTAGATACAAAAAAATAAAAAAAGAAAAATTAAAGATAGTTTTAGAATCACTTTCAATTGCAAAAAACTCTGACGATGAAGAATTAGTCGATGAGGTCACCGAAAAACTTCATAAGCTAGCTCCTAGACTAAAAAAGAATATTTCCAGTGCAGAAAGGTTTAAGGTAGGCCGTGATTATGAAAATATTCGTCAGTTTGATAAGGCCAGAGTTTATTATAGAAAAATAATTCGTGATCCAAACTCCAATATCAATACAAAAAAACTGGCTTGGAATAGACTTCGCCTTAGCTATAAGCTAGAAAGACAAAAGCCAACTTATGTCCATAAGACTAAAAAGATGGTGGATTTTTTTAAAGCTAAATTAAAACGTTACCCAAAAAGTGGAAGAATCAAAAGAATCTGGGTGGACACCTCAATTAAATATTCCAGGGCCCTATGGACTCAGCACAAAAGAGAAGCCGGGAGAAAAGTATTATTGGGTTTACTCTCCTATGGTGTCAATAGTCCCAATTTCTTAACGGAAATTCATTGGATTTTAGGCAAAATGAAGGCCGAAGAAAAAAAGTTTCTAGAAGCAATAGAACAATACAAAATTGCCTCGGAACTGCCCTCTACTAATAAATCACTTAAAGAAAAAATTCAATGGGCTCTTGGATGGAACTACTTTCTTCTAGGCAAGTATGAAGAGACAATAGAGCATTTTAAAAAGTTTTACGAAAATAATGAAAGTCATGGGTTTAATTTAAAATTAAGATTTTGGACGGCAAAATCTTATATGGAATTAGGTAAATCGATTCCAGCAAAAAAAATCTATAGAGAACTTACTAGAGAAGATCCCTATGGATATTACGGAATCATTTCCCACGTGGAGCTCGATAAATCTTTTTCACCCATAGATGTTGATGAACGTAGTGACTACCATGAGGATAATACTTTAGAGTGGTTACTTGCTCTTGAAGAAAAAGAACTTGCACAAACCTACCTAAAATCTATTCAGAATAACTTTAAATCAACTGAACAGATTCTTTCTCTACTTCCTTTGTATGAAAAAGTTGGCTGGTACGAAGGTGGTATCTTTAAATTTTTCAAGATACCCGTCAAGGACCGTCTTTCCGCTCAAGAAGAGCATCTTACCTCTGCCTTCCCGATACCAAACAAAGAGATTGTTCTAGAGATTGCTAAAAAATATAAAGTTCCTCCCGGATTAATTTTTTCTATTACGAGGCAAGAATCTGCTTTCAACCCCGTAATTCGCTCTTGGGCCGATGCTTTTGGGCTAATGCAACTAATTCCAGAGAGAGCCAAGGAGCTGGCCTCTCGACATCAAATTCCCTATAAGGTTTTAGAAGACTTATACGATCCATATATAAATATTAGTCTTGGAGCAGCCCTACTTGGGGAGTTAAAGCGAAAATTTAATAATAACTTTATCCAATATGTCGCTAGCTACAATGCAAGTGAGTCAGTCGTAAAAAAATGGTTTGCCACAAAATGGGATGGAGACCCAATTAAGTTTATAGAGAATATCCCATATGAAGAAACTCAAGGATATGTGAAATTAGTACTAAGAAATATGATCACTTATAGAAGATTAATTTTTGATGAATCATTTAAGCTGAAAAAAGAGATGTTAACCAATCTCTAATGAGACACTCTCGTATTCTTAGGTTCACTAAAGATAAAGTGAGATTTACTAAAATTAATTTCGGGTTTTACCTGCTTAAGTTCAAGCTTAACCTTGGTTTTATCAGTTTTAGACAGAATAACTTCGGTAATATTTTTAAAAGCGACAGGGCCTTTAAAGTTTAACTGAGCTGAATTTAACCCAAGCTCTACCTTACTCTTTTTAGTAAAGCTAAGTAGAACACCTGTCTTATTACTTTTAACTGTGTACATTTTATTACTCTTTAAGCCTCTTTTTAATAAATCAAAGAACTTAACAAGAGAGTTTTTATTCGACTTTGAAACGGTTAGCTCACCAGGCTCTCCTTCCATAAAGGGGGCCGTATAATACCAAGTTTTATCAGGATTGCTCACAAACACAATATTATCAGGATAAGTTGTCTCAAACCTAATATGACCAGGAAACTTATAACCAAGACTTCCCTTACTCTTTTTCTCTTTACCCGTAATTGAAGATTTATGAACTTGTTGAAAGTCTGCCTGAAAACTTGCAGGTAAAAAAGTAGAACGGGCCCAAACAAAAGGACCCGTAATAATAAATAAACATATAGTTAAAAAAATTCTCATTAGTGTAACTGAACACTTACCGCTTTTGAGACACCTGCTTCTTGCATAGTTACCCCATAAAGAGAGTCGTTTAGCTCCATAGTTTTCTTATTATGAGTGATCAAGATGAACTGACTTTCAGCACTCATTTCTCTTAATAATTCATTAAATCTACCGACGTTTGCATCATCAAGAGGAGCATCGACCTCATCTAGAAGACAAAATGGTGACGGCTTAACAAGGAAAATTGAGAAAATTAAACTAACGGCCGTCATAGCTTTTTCACCACCAGACATTAAGTTAATATTCTGCATCTTTTTACCTGGAGGTTGAGCGATAATCTCAACACCGCATTCAGCATCATCCAAGTCACCTGTTACCTGAAGTTTTGCCATTCCCCCACCAAAGATGATCGGGAATACTTTTTCAAATCTCGTATTAACTTCCTCAAAGGCGATTTTAAACCTCTTTCTAGATTTCTCATCAATATGAGAGATTGCTTTTTCTAGATCTTCTAGTGATTGCCTAAGCTCATTTTCTTGAATTTTAAGAAAGTCAAAACGCATTTTTTGTCTTTCATAATCTTCAATGGCCTGCCAGTTTATTTCACCTAATCTACCGTATTCCGTTTTGTACTGTTTAAACTTATAGCCACAGTCTTTTAAGTCTTGGCCATAACGTCTATTAAACTCGTACTCTTCTTTTTTAATCTGAACTTCGCCCTCTTCAGTTTCCATAACATACATGGAGCTAATATCGGCTAATTCTTCATAATCAACGGCTTCATAACTTAAAAATTCACCAAGAACTTGTCTTAAATCAACATGGTACTTTTCAAAAATGTCTCGAACAATTTGCTCTTCTTCATTAATATAGTTTTCAAGTTTAGCTTGTCTCTGAGCAATTTCTTTATCTGTTTTGTTAATATCCTGATTAAGCTTTTTAACTTCGTCTTCTCTATCTTGCATTCCCTGAAGTAGAACAGCTAAGTCATCTTTCATTCCATTTAGTTTCTCTTCTCTAGCTTGAAGATCATCAGCCGTATCCATATTCGATTGCTCAAGCTTATCTAAATCTGCCGATATTTCTTCGATTTCCTTAGAGTAAGATTCAATCGCTTCTGAAGTGGCTACCTGTTTTTGAGTAAGTCTCTCAAGCTGAGATTCAATATCATCCAGCTGACTCGTAAATCCTTTCATTCTTTCATTAAAGGAGTCACGCTCTACCTTTTTGGCCAGAAACTCATCTCTATTTTCTTCATAGGCTTTCTTAAGTTCGCTATTAGCAGACTCACGTTCTTCTAAGAAGTTTTTCTTTTCTTCAACTTTAGAATTAAAGTCATTATGTTCTTTTTTAATCTTCTCTTGAGCCTCTAAAAGTTCGAGTCTTTCTTTACTTGTCTCTGTTTTACGGTTTTTAAGAATATCAAGCCTCTTATTTCCCGTTTGCATGGTTTCAAGCTTAGACTCTAGAGCAGATTTCTTACCTGCCGCATCGGCTTTTGCATTAGCCGCTTCATTTCTGAGATTTTCAAGCTCCGACCTTTTTTCTAAAAGAATATTTTCATCTTCTTCTAATTTAGTTTGAAGTCCTGAAGTTAGTTCAGTTAACTCTTCAAGCTTCACTTCGAGCTCAGTGATTCTGTTATTTCTTTCTACAACTCCCTGAGAGGAATCTTCTTCAGAACCTAGAGTAAGAATTTTTGCTCCACCCGCATTTTTAACTGCTGTTTTTCCGTCAAAGCTAGAAAGGGCTTTAAAGTTCATTCCAGTACTTAGGGAATTAAAGACATTTTGATCTAAATTATCGACTAGAAAATATCCACTAAAGATGGCCTTTAAATGCTCATAACCTTCTTCAAGCTTAACAATAGACTCTAATGTTTTGATTTCTGAACAACCAGCTAAGCGAAGTCTTTCTAGTGACTCTTCTGAAACACTCAGAGCTTCACCAGGCTGCAAGAACTCTAGTCCTGCAATTTCTTCTTTGCCGTTTATCCAATCAATTAAGGTAGATGGTGTTGTTTCCTTAGAAACTAGAGTTTGAAGAAAGTCACCAAGTAATGCCTGTACTCCACCAGTATATTTATCATCACATTGAATCAATGTACCTAGTAATTGGTAAGCCTCAGTTCCAGACTCTTCTAAAAATAGAGTTGATCCCTCAGTCACACCTTCTAAAGATCTGTTAATTTCCTTTAGAGAAACTAACTTCGATTCTGTTTGAATTAATTCTTTAGATTTTTCGCGAGTTTCTTTTTCTAGTTTTTGAAAATCTTCAGCTAGAGAAGTCACTTCATTTTTTAAATCGTTTTCTTTTGTTGATAGTTCAAGTGCGAGCTCTTCAGCCTTTTGAACAACTTCTCTTTCATTTGCAATTTTTGTTGATAATCCTGAATATTCAGATTCCACTGATTCAATTTCAGCTGTCCAATCTTCAATATTCTTAGCAAACTCTTCAAGTTTAGAAGTATTTCGAAACATCTGCTGATCAAGTGTTTGAAAAGAGTTTCTCATCTCTTCAATATCTTCTCTAGCTTGCTCAACTTCCTCGGAAGCTAAAAGGTATTTTTCTTTTAATTCCTCTACTTCAATTTCATGAGCTTCGAAATCATAGGCTTCATTTTCGCTCTTACGAATCTCTTCAAGTTCATTAATCAACTCAGTCTTTTTATTCGTTCGATTTTCAAAGTCAGCTTTAATTTCTTCTAGCTCTACTTGCTTATCTTCAACAAGTTTTTCTTTTTGCGTAATCGTATCTGCTAAATGATTTAGCCTTTCTTCAGAAGCTGCTAATGTTCTTGAAATCTCATTATATTCTTTTTGAAGCCCATCAAGCTCAGAAGTGCGATCGTCTTTTTTCAATCGCTCGTCTGCTAGACTTACCTCAAGTGATTCTTTTCTAGTTGTCCAGTTTTGAACATCAAGAGTTTTTTCTGAAATAAAGACTCTTGCTTCTCTAAAGTCTTTCAAATGATCGAAGACTTTATGAGAGTTTACAACTAATTCATTCCTGCGAATCTTACCCTTTAAAGATCTTGCTCTTTCTGCTCTTTCAGCTTGTTTTTGAAGTGCTCTTAGGTTCTTTTCAATTTCTGATTGTAAATCATTCAGTCTATTTAGGTTTGACTGAGTTGCTTCAATCTTTCTCATTGACTCACGTTTACGAATTTTAAATTTCGTAATCCCGGCAACTTCCTCAATCATAGTTCTTCTTTCAACTGGTTTTGCCTGAACAAGTCTGTTGATCTCACCCTGAGCAATAATTGAATATGACTTGGCACCGGCACCGGTATCCATAAAGACTTCTTGGATATCTTTTAATCTGGCTGGCTCATTATTAATTCGATACTCAGTATCCCCGTTACGGTAAAGCTTTCGAGTGAGCTGTATCTCTGAAGGAGAAGAAACTTTATTTCCAATATGAATATGCTTTCCGCCGGTATTTTCTAATACTAAGGAAACCTCGGCCCAAGTTGCTGGACTATACTTAGACGACCCCGAGAAAATAACATCCTTCATGCTATTGCCACGAAGGTGCTTAGCTGACTGCGCTCCCATAACCCAAAAGAGCGAATCGACGATATTTGATTTTCCACAACCGTTTGGTCCAACAATTCCGGTAATCCCGTCGTCAAACTCAACCACAGTTCTGTCTTTAAAAGACTTAAAGCCTTGAATGATTAATCTTTTTAACTTCACGAGCTAATCCCTTTGCTGTGTGCGCAATTAAATGTCTTTATTAGTGTGTGCTAACCTTAAAATCGTGTCATATCTGATGCAATTAGTACAAGATTTTTTACATCGGTTTGATGATGTAAGTCCCTTTAATAAAAGGCCTTCCGGCCTTTCTTACAGTGATAATTGAGGAGTTATTGATACAATTTTTGGCCTTGACAATATTGTCAAAATGGCCGAATCGCCCATCAACAAAGGGTGCCTACATAAGCACCTGATATCATTGAGAAAATTTGCTGAGATTAAAATGGTCGGAGCGAATGGATTCGAACCATCGACCCCCTGCTCCCAAAGCAGGTGCGCTACCAGGCTGCGCTACGCTCCGACTATAGATTTCTGGTGGAGTTAAACTAATGAATCTAGCAAGAATTGGCAATTAATTTTAGGCCTAACGGCCAAAGAATTGAGAGGCCATCTTACAGGCCTTGGATCTATGGGAGTTTTTCATCTTCCAATCAGGATTTTCAGCAAAACTCGTCTTTCCATCAAGGTTTTCGGGTATAAAAACGGGGTCATAGCCAAAACCGCCGCTTCCTTGAACTGAAGAGCTAATATGTCCATGACTACGTCCCTCAAAGAAGTAAACCTCTTCAGGGTTTATATAAAAACAAAGAACGCATACAAAATAAGCTTTACGATTTTCTTCTTCTTTTAATTTTTCTAGCAAGAGCTCAACTTGCTCCTCAGAAGAAAGATCTTCCCCTCCAAATCTTGCTGAGTGAATACCGAGCTCACCAGGAAGTGCTTCCACCTCTAGTCCCGAATCATCCGAAACAATTGGGCACTTCAGTTTTTTATAGTAGCCCTCTGCTTTTTTGAAAGCATTCTCTTGAAAACTAAGTCCATCTTCAACTACTTCTAGTTTTTCTGGAGCTGCTTTCACCAAAATTATTTCTGGATCAAAGAGTTCAGAGAACTCATCTGCTTTATGAGAATTTCCTGAAGCTAGTACAAATTCTTTCACTTTAAGACTTTATCTTGTGCTTCAAATACATTCTTTAAAGATTCTTTAGAGCAATCGAGTAAGGCCTGTAGCTGGTCCGCGCTAAAGGGTTTTTCTTCAGCCGTCCCTTGAACTTCGACGAACTTTCCTGACCTAGTCATGACTATATTCATATCCGTTTCACAGCTAGAATCTTCTTCATAATTCAAATCCGCTATAACTTTTCCATTAGAGTTTATTCCCACACTAATGGCACCTAACTCTTCGGTTATAGGATTTTCTGAAAGTTCTTTTTCAGAAATTAATTTTTGAATAGCAAGACTTAAGGCCACGTAGGCTCCACTAATAGAAGTCGTTCTTGTTCCTCCATCAGCAACTAAAACATCACAATCTACTATAATACTTCTTTCACCTAGTTTTTCTAAATCAACAACAGCTCTTAAGCTTCGACCGATCAGTCTTTGAATTTCGTAAGTTCTCCCGCCAATTTTAGATCTCTCACGTCTCATACGTTCGTGGGTAGATGAGGGCAGCATATTATATTCAGCCGTTACCCAACCTTTTCCTGAGTCTTTCATCCAGCGAGGGACATTAGCTTCAACAACCGCCGTAATCAAAACTTTTGTATTTCCAAATTCAGCAATAACGCTTCCATGGGCATAAGGATTTACTCCTGTTGTAAACTTAATCTCTCTTGGTGTATTTCGTTCAATAAGACTCATTACGACTCCTCACTTGTCATTTGCCACAGAACATACAATAAATAGGCAAATATGGAAATCAGACACTTAAAATTTGAGCAATTACCTTCTACCCAAGAGTGGGTTAAAGAAAATATTTCCGAGTATTTAGGGGAGTCTCTCTTAGTATCGACAACGAAACAGCTTTCAGGGAAGGGAAGACATGGAAACTCGTGGGATCAGCTAGGTAAATCACTCGCCTTCTCCTTCGTCTTAACGCCTTGTGAAATATTAACACTGACTCCATTAGAGATTGGATGTTTGATAACAAATTTTTTCAAAAATAAAGGTGCTGATTTAGTACTAAAATGGCCAAATGATCTTTTGATCCTAGAGGAATCTGAGGTTAAAAAAGCTGGCGGAATACTTTGTCATTTCCTTGATAATAAAAATCTACTCGTTGGAATAGGTTTAAATCTTGAGGTTAATATTCCCTCTAAAATAGAAGGGTCTAAATTTCCAGCAGGTGCTCTAAGTATTGACCTTTCTTCCTATCAAAATTTTAGCCACGAACTTCCCAATGAAATTTATCAATATATTCTAAATAATCGCCTTTCTAGCTGCGATATCAGAAGTAACTGGACTAAGAATTGTTTTCACCTAAATAAAAAGGTTCAAATAATAGACGGACAATCAAGCCTTAGTGGAGTTTTTAAAGGTGTTGGAGAAAATGGTGAAGCGCTTATTGAAAACCAGGATGGTCTAAAAAAAATTATTTCAGGGTCGCTTTGGTTTTAAAACTATGTTGTAGAAGATTTAATCTCTTTAATTTCATTCCTAATTAAATTTTCAGCTAAGTCTGGAATTATTTGCCAAGCAACGCTTTCGATAGTTTCTTTGCAATGCTTTTCAACAAGCTCGTTTAACGTCGGCTTTAATTCTTCTAGGATTTTTTCAACAATTTCAGCAGTATTAACTTGTGAAGTAGTATTTTCCACACTTAAGTCAGTACGAATCTCAAACGGCTCATTCCCTCTAGGATCACCTAAAGAATCAAGTGATACAGACTCATCTATAGTAATTTCCTGAATTTGTTCTACGTCTGGTTCTGCATGATAGTCTTCAAGATCATCCTCTTCAGACTCCACTTCCATTGCGATGTCGACTTGTTCACTAGAGGAATCATCATCAGCGGCCCAAAAATCTTCTGCATCTTCTTCAATTTCAATTTCAGATTCAATACTAGGGCCAGAGTTGTCTTCAACATCTAGATTAAACTCTTCGGTACTAGCAAGGGCGCTAGTGGGCTGATGATCCACTTCACTAAAGATAGATTGCTCTTTAACTTCAGGCTCTCCAACATCTGGATAATCAAGATCAGATTCAACTGGAAGATTTTTTTCCTCTTCATGGACGATATCAAGTTCTTCTACGGCCTCGCTGACAGTAACTTCAGCTTCTGTTTTACCAATGACTCCTGGAAGCTCCATATCATTGTCGGATGATTCGGATCCAATTTGCCCGGGCACATTCATCCCCCAGCCTTCTAAACTAGCTTCCAAAGCATTCTCTCCTTTACTAGAGGATTCCTGTGAGAATGAATCCCAAGTGTCAGAACTTTTGTCTTCAGGAGCTGGACTATCCACAACCCAGCCGTCTCCATTATCAATATTTAGCTCTGCTTCCGGTGTTATGTCTTCAACTTCAGAGTTCAAAAAGTTAGATTCAGTCTCACCAGCAAAAATACTATTCGAGCTATCATCTAAGCTTGGTCCCGATTCGATAATTGTCTGAACTTTCTGAGTAAAAAGGCTGCTCTCAAATGGCTTAACAATTCGGTCATTAATTCCTGCCTCAGAAAATGCCTTTTCATCAACAGTATCAAATGTTCCTAGTAGTAAAATAATAGGAAGATTCGGTGATTTTTCTCTAACAGATTTAGCGACTTCATAGCCTGACTTTCCTTCAGAAAGATTTAAATCTAAAAGAAGAAGACTTGCTCCACCTATTACGAGATTCTCATTTAATTGTGACTCGTCCTTACATTCAACAAGATCATAGTCATAACTCGCTAGAGTAATACTAACTACTTTTTGAACTGTAAGACTGTCGTCTGCTACCAGAATTTTATGGCCCATTAATTCCAACCTTTGGAATATTTTCACCTATTTTTAGTCACTTCGGCAACCAAAGCTTGGTAGGGGCAAATTAATACTGGAGAAGAATGGTAGACTGATTATCCATATTTCCACGACTATTTGCTAAGCTAAATAGCTCTTTGACTTTCTGACCGTCACTTGGACGTTTTCTATCTAGAATGAATTTAATTTCATCTGGGCTAAGTCTTGAATATACCCCATCAGTTAACAATATAAGAATATCGTCTTCTTTAATCCTAACCTCTGAAGCTTTGAAGTGTAAGTCGTCAAACAATCCAAAACCACTCATTGGAAGTGACAAGAAATGTTTTAAGTATTCATCTTGTCCTAATAGCTCCATATTATCTGGGCCCATTACTTCGGAAATATGACCATTTCGGTAGAGAAAACCTGCACAATTTCCAGTTCCAACTACTGTTAAAATATTTTCAGATTGTGAAACAGCAATACACGAAGCTCCGCCTCTTTCATTCATTTCTAACTTTATATTTTTATTTTTTAGCTGCTCGTGAGCGTAAACCATTGCATTAATCAAAGCATTACCTTCGAGGAGGTATTTATGGCTAAAAAAGAACGGAAGGGTTGCATCTGGATCTCCACCGATCTTAGTATAAAAAGTTTTAATAGTTTGTTTTATCTCCTGAACACAAGCATCACCAATAGCGCTCCCACCAAAACCATCAAAAATTAAATACAACTGATTAATTAAATCTATCTCGACATCATCTTCATTGATCTGAAGATGTGGCCCTTGGTGAGTATGTGCTGAGTAACTCTTTAGTTTCATAAATTCCTCAATCTAAGTAATCTTTAAGCTTTTCTGTGGCTTTCTTATAATATTCACTATCACTAGGTGATACCTGCTGAACTTCTTGAAATTTCTCTTTGGCATCCTCAAAAAGACTTAAGGACTCAGCAATAATAGCTTCTCTATAAATCTTTTTACTTCTATTTTTTAATCTTTCTCGAATTTCATTACTCTCATCTAAAGCTTCAGCACTTGAGGGATCGAATTTAAGTACTTGAAGATAGTTTTCATAAGCACCCTTTAAATCCTGACCTTCTTTTAGACTTCTGGCTTTTCCAAGTAGAGGTTGCACAATATTGGATAGGTTTTCTCTAGACTTTGATAGCATCTCTGCTCCCTCAGTCATTAAGTCTTCATCTATACCTTTTTTCCTAACGAAATCTTGTAATTTTAAAACAGCACTATGCCATTCTTTGTTTAAAAAATAGTTTTTGCCAGGGGCTAATAAGTCCACCTGTCTTTTCCGTTCAGCTTCTTTTTGAGCCTTTTCCATGGCTTCTCTTTCAAGCTTTCTTTCGTAAGCCTCAATTTGCTGCCTTAGGAGTGGAACATCAAAGTTTTCTGGGTCTAGACTAATAATCTCAGTAAAAAGAGATTTGGCCCTGATGGTTTGATTATTTTTTACAGCTTCTTTTGCATTACCAACTAGAATTTTAACTTTCGCTTCTCTTTGCTTTCTTGCAATCTCTTCTCTTCTCTTCTTTTCTTCTTCCTCGAGCTTTGCAAAACTTTCTTTTGCCACCTCATACAACTGCTTTGATTGCTTATACTCCGGAATAATAGCGAAAATTTTGTCGAGTTCGGTGATGGCCTCTCTATATTTCCCAACGTTAATTTGTTCTTTAGCTAGAAGGTAACGAGACTCAACAAACTCCTGCTCTTCTTTACTTAACTTTTTAAGCATTTTCTTTTTCGGATTTAATGGTTTCTCGGCCTCAAGCCTCTGGGACTTTCTTCCTTTTTCTTTCTTGGCATTAGCCTTTTTCTCTCCATCTTCTGAAAGAAGTACTGACAATAGCCCAATGCCGACTATTCCATAGATAACAATTTTCTTTTTTCTTTCCGGAGGCAAATTCTTAAAATTTTTAATATCTGCGATAATACTGGTTTTACCGTCAGAAGCTCCTTCTTGAGCTTCCATCATCTCATCATCGAAATCCGCATCAACCTCTACTATTTCTTCTACTTCCACGACCTGGTTTTCTTCAACCGGCATGAGTCTATTTTCTTCTTCTTCTAGGAAGTCAGAAATAATTTTCACTGTAAAAGTCGTTCCACCGATGATGACTTCATCATTATTTGTAAGAATCGATTTATTTATTCTCTCCCCATTAAGAAGAGTCCCATTTCCAGAATCTAAATCTTCAACTGAACACGTAATATTATTTTTCTTAAATTTCGCATGGGTTCCCGAAACTTCTGGATCATTTAAAACGATCTGACATTTCTCGGGGTCACGTCCAATTGTTATCTCATTAGTATCTAATACATATTTTTCATAAGGAGCGTATTCCCCAAAGAGCTCAAACTCTACTTTCGCGAAGGTTTGTATTACTCTTGTGCTTTCATCATCGTCATCGTCTTCAAAGGCATCTACCGCGTAATCTCCATCCGTTTCTTCAAATCCCGAAGCCTCTTCACCGTCTGAGTCTCCTTCTCCGAATAAATCATCGTCCCCATCTTCACTGACTTCCATTTCTTCAGCTTCGAAATCTTCTCCGTCAGAATCAAAATCATCTGAAGAAAAATCTTCATCCCCTTCAGCTGCTGCCTCAAAATCTTCTTCACCATCTGCATCAAAGGACTCTTCATCTAAATCTTCCGCGAGGTCGTCAACTTCATTTGAAGCCATGGCCACGGTTTCTTCGTCAAAATCATCTATGTCATCATCAATTTCTTCTACATCAGGAATATCGTCAGCTGGAATTTCCTCTTCAATCTCTTCGCTAACAGGCGCTGGCTCAGTCGCTTCAACCTGAGGAATAGCAACATTTAAGACATAAGGGCCAACTGTAATAATATCGCCCGCGGCTAATTCTTTTGCCTCGTATGGGGTACCATTTACAATGACTTTAGAAAAAGGTGATAGTTGCTTTATATTCCAGGCGGAGCCATTATAAGAAATTTCGGCATGTTCTCTCGAAATTTGTTTATCATCTAAATGGACATGACACTCCGGCGAACGTCCCACAAAAAAGGTCGTATCTGAGTTTAAGTTCCCCAGAACTTCAGAGCCAAGATTTACCTCGACGACTGATTGATTGTCCTTAAAAACACTTATGTTCACCTGGGTCCATTCCTAGTTTCTTTTCTACAAATTCAATATTTGCTTCCGCTTCTTCAAGTCTAACATCTGACTTTCCAGCTTTTTTATATTCACCTAAAAGTTTTACGACCGCGCAATATTCAACCATCGCTGCTTTGTACTTTAAAGCATCAACATCAATCTTAGCTTTTTCAAAATGCTGATTAATCATTGCATCAAACTGTTGCTTACTTTTTGCTAGTAAGAAACTGCAGTATCCATGTGCCGGTGCCAAAATTAAGCAAAGATTTAACTGCTCAATAGCTCTAAAGTAATTGCCTTCTCTATATTCTCTTTGACCTCTATGGATAAAAGTTTGAACTTTATCTCTCGTATCTTTATCTTCAATTTTCTTTTGTTCTCTATATACTGAATCTAAAGTAGCAGTAATATCATCCGGGTCTGTCACTGGCTTTTTTGCTTTCTTTTTAGGTTCATCAGAATCAAGCATCAGTAAATAGATTAGCCCAAGCACGGCAATAATCATGATATTTCTCTTTCTACTTTTCTTTTCTTTTTCCTTACCTTTTTTCTTTTTGCCTTTGTCTAATTCTTCTTCAATTTCCTCTTCATCTTCATCATCGACTTCAACTAAATCCGTTTTAGTTTTATCTGGGATAACGCTGTATTTGAAAACAGTTTGTCCGATGATAATTTTATCGTTATCAACTAATTTATGTTGAGTCACTTTTAGATCATTAACCACAATCCCATTCTGACTTCCCAAATCAGTAACAACATAGGTGCTACCTACTTTTTTAAGTTCAGCATGAGCTCGACTAGACTTTGCATCTAAAACCTGAACATCCGCCTCATCACCTCTTCCCATGACGGCACGTTTTCCACTTAGGAAATAAGAGGTTCCTTTATTCTTTCCTGTTAAACAGAGAAGACGAAACTGATCCCCTTCAGCTCTCGCCAAAGTCAATTCCTTAGAAATTTTGACCGCTCCGTTAGCCATTTAGTTATTCATCCTTAACAAAGGTCACATAAAAAGCCTTTGCAAATCCATCTTTACCCATCAGCGAACATACATGTATTTGATGTGGCATACCAGAGAGTTCATACTCTCCTTCTTGGTTCGTACCCATATTTGATGCAGAATTTTCGCATAAGTCTAAAACCGTCGCAGCAAAGCCTTGCTCCCTAGCAACATCAAGTAAACTCATTCCTTCAGCTGCAGACTCCCTAATACCTGTTAAGTCTTCAGCTTCCATATTAATGGAGATCACATTTTTCTGACTATCCAGTACCATGGCCCCACCTGAAGAACCTCGCATAAATTCCTTCAAGGTTGATACATAACTTTCATCATCCTCTTCTTCGACAAATTCGCCATCGCCTTCCTCTGCATTTAACTCTCGCATCCTTTGTAGAACTGAGTTAATTGAATCTCGCAAAGGATCTAATGAAGACATTAAATATTCTGACTCTAAAGATTTTCTTTTTCCCCGTAGAGCTTCTTCAATTTGAAAGCGAAGCTCATCTATCGGTCTTTGAGTAAGATAGTAAATAATTCCAAAAAATATAATGGCGACCATAGCTGAGGTCACTAACGACTCCAGATAGAGACGCGTACTTCTTTTGGCTTCTTTAACTAGTGATTCGGGATTAAATTTAATCGCAATAATCCCAACCGGTTTTTGTCTTCCCAACTTAGCATCGAAGGCCATAATTTTTTTACCAATCCCGATGGCACCATCATTTAGTCTTCTAGCATGTAAGGAAGTCTTCTTCTTCGGATTCATTAAAACATCTTTCGCTTCAGCGGAAAATGCATCTTTAGAGTATTCATTTAGTTGAGTAATCGGTCTCACAATTCTTAGACTTGGGTCAAACAACTCGTATGAACTTACTCCATCCTCTTTGTCTAAGAACGCAGTATCGACTCTTTCCAATCTATTATCTTCAAGAGCCTGAGCATTAATTCTGGCAATTTCTTCGGCGTAGTGACTTCCTCTTTTTGCAATTTCTGTATATAGGATTTCTCGACTATCCCTAAGAACAGGTAGAATTGTTAGAGTGATCGTTGCAACGGAAAAAAGAGCCAGTAAAATTCCAAATAAGTGACTCCATTCATACTCTTCATTAATTCCGTGAATAACAGGCATCAACTTCCATTTAAATGACCATACTATTTTGCCCGCGATATTTTCAGGCATCGGGTCTGGTTTAAACAACTCATCTTCATCATCATCTTCATCGGTTACAGCTTTTTTAACAATAATCTTTTTTTCTTCAACGTAGACAACTTGTAAGATTAAATCTGGAAGTGCAACCTTATCTCCGTTTTCTGCCGTTGCTCTCTTTACAATTTTTCCATTTAAAAAAGTTCCATTTGATGAACCTAAATCATTTATATAGCAAACATCATCGGTCACCGTGACGGACATATGCTTTTTTGAGATTCCCTGAACCGGTAAATGAACATCACACCCAGAGTCTCTACCACAAGTATTCTCTCCATCATGGAGTTCAAACTCTTGGCCCCTTAATTTTCCTGCTACTGCTACTAATTTATACATATAACCTCTAGCACATCACCCTCTTGAACTCGTTCATCAAGGGTTCCCCCCTTTAATTCTAGCGCTTGATAGGCACTAAAATACAAACGTGTCATTCTCCATGGCTTCAAGTTTCTAATTATTTTCACTATTTTCATTTCTCTATTAATAAATAAAATATCTAAGGGATAATTCATAAAAAATGTGTGAATCGAATTACATCTTTTAAATAACATTGCATCAAACCCATCCATCCCTTTTGAAAACATTAACCCTTTCATTTTCTGTAAACTGCTCTTTGCCTCAATAGCCTCTTTAGCGATATAAATATTTTCCTTCGTCTTAATTTCCATTTTCTCTCTCATAAATTACTGTAAGAATCCCATTGCTATTGGGGCCATAACTATAATGATAACGGCTGGCATAATTAGGAAGATCATTGGAAAAAGTATTTTTGTAGCTGCTGTAGCACCCGCTTTCTCTGCTTCTGCTGATTTTTTCTGCCTTATCTCGGCACTTAGTGCTTTTAAGATCGGACCAATGGAAGCACCAACGGAATCAGCAGCAATTAAAGTTGCACAGAAAGAAGCAATACTAACCAGATCAACTCTCCAGGACATATTACGAAGCGCCTCAGCTCTGCTCGCCCCAATCTTAACTTCTTTTAAAAGTATCTCGAATTCTTCATTAAGGGGATTTGGCTTAGCCTTCTCAACAACTTTTGTCATTGCTGCCATAAAATCGAGACCCGCTTCAACTGATAGAGCAAGCATATCAACAGCAAACGGCATGTTTTGCATAATCTCTTTTTGTCTTTGTTGAATTTTTCCATCTATCCAAATATCTGGATAAACATATCCAAGACCTGCAACAACTGGAATGACTGAAAGTGGCCAATCTTCTTCCATAAACCAACGGATTATAAAAAAGGCAATGGGGAACCCAATGATAAGAAAAAGCTTAAATGAAAAGAAATCTTCTGGTGTTAAAATTTCTGTTAATCCAGAACTCGCAAGTTTACGTTTATATTTTTCTCGGATCTTTTTCTTACTCTTCATTGTCGAAACAATTGGAGTTACATACCTTCTAAAAAAGGGACGAGATATTCTTAAGATAGGGCCTTGTTCATTGAGCTTTTCTTGCCCTTTGTTAATCCCTTCTTCAATTTTTTCACCAGCTTTGTACTCTTCTTCTTCTTGAAACATCATGTTTGTAACAAGAAAGACTGCTATAAAGATAAGTACAGTGGCCGCTACGGCGAGCATAAAAATTCTCCCTTTTTTCCTGTAACTATAGGATATCAAAGGAGTGAGCCTTATCTAATGTGGGGCAATAAACTCCCCTTACCCAATGTAATTTCAAGTGGTTATACGATTAGCTGGTTGCCATTATATTAAGGCGAAACTTCTGTAAGTTGTTTATTTAACTCATCAATAAACAACTGGCTTTGTCGGGAATTAATCTTCTTCTCAAGCTCAGGGATATAAACCGGTGAATAGTCGGCCAGGTGAGTTTTTTTACTATTTAAAACTCGAGCAATTCTGTCCTTAGCCACATCATTTTTTAACTTCTTAGTCTTGAGCGCTTCTTTTAAACCTTCTAGAGCAACTCTTGCTGTGGCCATAGTTCTATACTCAATAACATCTGTCCCCGCATTAATGGCCATAACGGCTGCATCTTCAATTGAATAATTATCGGTTATTGCTTTCATCTCCATATCATCTGAAATAATAATACGGTTGAACTTCAATTCATTTCTTAGATAATCGTGAGCTGCCGGACTCAGAGTACAAGGTTTCTCTTTATCAAAAGCATCAACAACCAAATGGGCCATCATAACAAACTCAACCCTACTTTTAATGGCTTTGATAAATGGCTGTATCTCTTCTTGCTTTAATTCCTCTAGGCTTTTCGTCACATAAGGTAAGTCGAAATGAGAATCTTTTGTTGTAGACCCATGTCCAGGAAAGTGTTTAGCACAAGCTTGAATACCTTCCGTTTGAAAGCCCCTAATAGCACTTGATACATACTTCGAAACCGACTCATGGTCCCTTCCAAAAGCACGATCCCCAATGACCTTATTAGATTCGTTAGTTAAAATGTCGCAGACAGGGGCAAGATTTAAATTAATGCCACAAGCTTTTAATTCTTGGGCCATAATAGTTGAAACTTCAAAGCATAGTTTTGGAGAACCCACTGAGGCTATTTCCATCATAGGAGGAAATTGAGTAAAGTACTTTCTGAATCTAATGACCCTTCCGCCTTCATGATCTACAGAAATATAGAGGGGGTACTCATCTCTAAGTTTTTGTATGGAGTTAACTAATTCCGCAAGTTGGGCAGGAGACTCAAAATTTTCAGCAAATAAAACTATGCCACCAATATTTTCTTTTTCTATAAACTCTTTTTCTTCTTCCGTAAGAGTGATTCCACTAATTCCTGTAAAAATTAGTTGTCCTAAATCTTTCATCCTAATAAATTCCTCTCAACTCTTTGGATCAAAATAATCTCTTAATCCGTCTCCACATAAATTTAATCCGATTATCAAACCTGCCATTGATAGACTCAAAACAATTCCCATAAATGGAGCTTCCAAAAGAACTGTTTTCGCATTTGATAATAATGCACCCCAAGAATATTCAGATCCACCGAGACCTAAAAACCCTAAAGAAGCTTCTGAAATAATAACACCACTTATGCCCAAAACGATATGCACGAGGAGAAAAGGTAAGATTGCAGGTAAAACGATCTTTGCAAAGAGCCGAAATGGCCCCACTCCGACTGCCTTGGCACTTTCAACATAAGTCAAACTCATGACACGTAAAGTTTCTCCCCGCGAAATTCTGGCATATCCAGGCCAACCTGTGACAACCAACGCAAAAACAAGACCCCAAAACGATTGACCAGATACAGACATGACGAGGATTGCAATTAATATAGAAGGAAAAATAAAAATGAGATTTGTCGTTAAATCACAGAAAGACCTCAAAAACTTAGGCCCTACCGCAGACAGGTAACCAATAGTTATTCCTATTCCTGCACTGAAAAAACTAATCGTTAATCCAATACCTAGCGAATAACAGAGTCCAGCACTTAATACTTGAAAGAGGCTTCGACCATAAAGATCTGTCCCTAGAAAATACCCTTCAGAAAAAGGAGAAATCAACTCAGTGCTAATATTACTTCTTGGAAAAAAAGGCTCATCGAAACTTCCACCAATAAAATAACTATAAACGAACCAACCAATGGCCCAGAACAAATACAATCCTAAAATGGAAGATCCAAAAAATATTTCCTTATTAATTTTTTTTGAAGTACTCATTTTATGAGTTAATCCTTGGGTCAATTTTCTCATTCAAAAAATCGACAATAAAATAAATTAACATATAGATAACTGTAGAATAGATGATCACTCCCTGAACAACGGGATAATCTCTATTCTGAATACCTTCGAACAAGAGCATTCCCATTCCAGGGATATCAAAAATTGTTTCAGTAATCATCGTTCCAGCTAAGACTACAGAAAGCTGAATAGCTACCACATTTAAAATGGTGGGCAAGCAGACCTTTGTTACTCTTAAAAGAATTTGAAAGGGTGCCAATCCTTTAGATTCTAAAACCTGAACCCAAGGAACACTTATTTCTTCTAAATACTTATTTCTTGAAACTCTCATTAATACAGCAGAAAGTGGGATTACCAATGTTAGAATCGGTAAAAAAACATGCTTTACTTCTCCCCATTCAGAGACAGGCAAAATATTTAGTTTTATAGAGAAGATAATCACTAAAAGTGGGGCTAAAGAAAAAATAGGAAATGACAATGCAATTAAGCTCACAAGTCTGCCAACATTATCAAACGTTTTTTTTCTTTTAAATCCGGCCCAAATCCCTAGAGCAGTTCCAAAAAATGCCGATAAGGTAACCGACACTAAAGCTAGAATAATTGTTGGGGGCATATGTTTTTTAAGGAGTCCCGTCACTTCTTCTTTTTTATATAACGAATCTCCAAGGTTCCCTGTCCCTACATCTTTTATAAAATTAAGGTATTGAATATGAATTGCCTTATCTAATCCAAGCTGATTTCTTAAGATCGTAATTTCCTCGAAGGTTGCCTCTGGACCTAAGATTTTCTCAACAGGATCCCCTGGAGCCATTCTAATAACAAAAAAGAGAGCCGTAACCGCCAAGAAGATTGTAAAAGCAGAGTAAGAAAGCCTATGGAGAAACTTTGTCATCTCTACTTCTCACTTAGGACCATCGAAAGGCCCTGACTTATCCAAAATTTCTTGATGAAATTGTATTTTTCATCAAACAAAAAGAAAATTACTTGCCCCGCAAAGTTTAATGAAAATCTTCTTTCTCCATTTTTATTTTTGCCGTCATAATTTAATTTGGCTTTTGTAAAAATAGAGTCTGGTATATTTAAGTATTGTTCTTGAAAATAAGGAAATCCATCCCAAATGAGATAGAAATTCATTTGTCCTCTTCCTTTCTCAAATGCTTTTTTGAAATAACCTGTGATTGCTGTACATTCTAAAACTTGGGTAAAAAAGCAATAAATCGCTTTGGAATCAGGAAAATTAAAAGATTTCCGTCCATTCCACTGCTTTTCTGGGCTTTTCATTTTAACCACTAAAGAACGACTAGATTCATTGAGAGTCATATTCGTTGTGTACTTCTTACCGTCAAACCAAACAGCATATTGAGACTTATAAGGCCTCATGATTTTCATCTTTTTACTCAATACACCAACTTTAGAAATAGCCACACTCTGCTCTAAAACTTTTGTTGAATCATCATCAAAGGGTAATACTTCCCTTTTAGAGATATAAGTCTTGTCGCCGGACTTTAGACCATTTTCTTTATAGACGATAAATTCCCCGGCCTTGTCAGTTAACTTATAACGTCTCTTTGAGTTTTCTGTGACACTTCCACCTGAATCCGTACTTTTTTTACCGCGAGTAAAAATAGAACAACTTTGGGCTAAAAAAAAGATTAAAAAAAGAATGAAGAATTTACTCATCTACGAACTCTTCAAAGTCATGTCTAATGGTCTGAAGAACGGAAGTTTTATCTAGGGCAGCCTTGAGCCTATCGCTTAGTTCTGCGTGGCTATCAAACTTAATACCAAGTTTGTATATTGGAGCCTCACCCGTTTTTCCTCCAACATAGTCGACATTATAAATCAAAAGACCATTTTTTAAGGTGTAAGAATCACCGTCAAACATCAATAATAAAGTATCGAAAATTCTTTCTGAAACAAAAAATTTCTTTTGTGATTCATTTGCTAAAAAAGAAATTCCATTATTCGCAAGGTCTAAAACTCTAAAACCTACAACCTCTTCATTTTCTCCAGCTTCTAACTCCGCTGCCTGAATAGTTCCGGTTTCACTCATTTTATCAAAGCCCTTTTTTTCTTTTTTGGACTTTGTTTTTAAATCAGCGAGGCTAATGACATTGTCTAATTCATCACCTGTTTCAGTAATTTTAAAATATGAATATACTTGGTGATGCGGGAAAGTTAGTAACCTTTCACTACCTCTTTTTTCTGACCTATATATCTTTGAAGCTAATTTTATCGTTATAAACTCTGGGTTTTCATCAACGGCAAATTTACCTTCTCCAAAGTAATCAACATTCATTACTGTAAAACTTAATAAAATATCTTTTCCGATAAAGTTTGCATCTTCTTTTTCTGCAAAAAGCTTTATCAATACATATTTACCTGTTTCATCATCAATTAACTTAGATTCATTAGCACGGTAGTCAACGGAGTCTTGCCCCTTATTCCAAACGCTAACATCCCCCTTATCACTTGAGAGACGAGCAATCTTTGTTACCATGTCATTGGTATCAATCTTTATAAAATTTGTTCCTAGTCCTTCCATAGCCTAAGAGAGAGTTGTTACCTGTCTAAGCAGATGAATTTCTTCAAGAGCTTTACCACAACCTCTAACGACACTTGTAAGTGGATCCTCAGCAAGTGAGACTGGCAGACCAGTTTTTTCTTTTATAAGAACGTCCAAATTCGCAAGCAGTGACCCACCTCCTGCCAAAATAATTCCGTTGTCGACAATATCAGCAGCCAATTCTGGCGGTGTCTTTTCAAGAGATATTTTAATCGCCTCAACAACTTCTCCGATTGGATCAGAAAGAGCATCTCTAATCTCATCAGAAGTTACTTCGATAATTTTCGGAGCTCCAGCAATAAGGTCACGTCCTTTCACTTCAAAGCTCTTAACTTCATCGTCAAATGGATATGCGTTACCGATACTAATTTTAATTGCTTCAGCAGTACGCTCACCGATAAGAAGTGAATATTTCTTTTTAATATATTGAGTAATAGCTTCGTCGAATTTATCTCCCGCAACTCTAACCGACTTAGAGAAAACAATTCCACCAAGAGAGATAACTGCTACCTCAGTTGTTCCCCCTCCAATATCAACAATCATATTTCCGGAAGGTTCTGTAATTGGAAGACCAGCACCAATCGCAGCAGCCATTGGCTCTTCAATCAGATACACTTCTCTTGCGCCAGCTTGTTCAGCTGATTCTTTAACAGCTCTCTTTTCAACTTGAGTAATACCAAATGGGATACAAATAATTATTCTAGGCTTAATAAGTTTGGAGCCAGCCATGGACTTCTGAATAAAATATCTGAGCATGGCCTGTGTAACTTCAAAATCAGCAATAACACCATCTTTCATTGGCCTAATTGCTTTAATCGATCCTGGAGTTCTACCAAGCATTTGTTTTGCTTCTTTACCAACAGCTAATACTTTATTCACTCCTTTCATCCCTTGATGAACGGCAACAACCGAAGGTTCATTAACAATAATTCCTCTATCTTTTGCGTAAACTAAACAGTTTGCTGTTCCTAAGTCGATGGCGAGGTCATTTGAAAACCAATCAAGCATTTTCTTAAACATAAGTTTATCCTTTCTCTTATATTACCAAGTATAGTGTCTAATTTTTTCTCCACGATCGGCGATATCGGCCATTGCCTCAATTCCCAATTCAATATGGATATCTGTATATTTTTTAAAAACTCCAGAAGCAGATTTCTTTGTTTTAATTCCACCTCTTTTCATAGGGCAGTCACTGATTAAGAGTAGTGCCCCCATATTCACTTTACTTACAAATGCAGATGTAAATAAAGCAGCTGTCTCCATTTCTACTGCAAGCACACGTTCTTCGATTAAATTCTTTTTAAATTTATCGTCAAATTCCCAAAACCTATAATCTGTAGAATGTATCGTACCCGTTCTATATTCAAGCCCATGCTCTACTAAGATTTGAGAAATAAATTTTTGAATCTTAAAGGTTGGAAGAGCTGGAACTTGTCTTGGCAAAAAGTGCCTTGAAACTCCCTCAGCTCTAATAGAAGCGATTGGTAAAACAAAGTCTCCAACTTTAAGCGACTTGTGAACTGCCCCGGCAAGACCTAGAAACAAAACGGCCTTAGGTTCAACTACAGCTAGAAGTTCCCCAATAAGAGCGGCCATCGCAGCTCCAACACCAAACTCAATAATTGTAACTTTTGCTTTCTTAGAACTAGAAGCCTGAAAGGCAGAACCTCTCGTATGTTTGCTGTCTTCTAAAATGGCATTGAATCTTTCTGTATAGTAATGAAAATTTGTTAGAATAATTTGTTTTTGAAAATCTTTGAAGTCGTGACCTGTATACCTTTCAAGCATATCGATCGCGATTTTTTTCTTTTCTTCATTTCCATGAATTCGTCTTGAGGCTAACGCTGCCTTATGAGGATGCATTGAATAGAAGCCAGGGTCAGCTTCAATTATTTTTTGAAAATCTTTTGTATTAGGTTTCTTAGCCTTAGAAGCCAACTTCTTTTTCTTAGAAGTTTTTTTCTTAGACGTCTTTCCTTTGACGCTTTTTGTCAATTCTCCTCCATGAAGCAAATGAACTCGTAAAATTTACCACTTACGGACCAAAACTATCAACAAAAGAATATCTTTATAGTGACCTTCTAATGCCTTTAATTAGCCAACGGAAGCTTGTCAGAGGCCAAATTTTTTTCTAGTATCCATTCTCTAAGTTATTGATTAATTCGAAGCACAAAGGATATCGGACATGGGTTCAGGACGTAAGAGAACAGTTACAAAAATGAGAAGAAGAAAAGGGCAAGCTCAAAAGAAAGCGCGTCTTTTAAAAAGAATTGCAGCAGGTAAAAACAAGTAGTTAGCTACTTGCTGTGATTAATTTTCTAATAATTCTTTAAGGGCTTTGGCATTTTCTTCGGAGCTCTTCCCCAGTGAAAACTTATAAAATTCGCAGTTTCTCGAGAAGTTTATTGCTGCTCTTTGTCTTAAAAAGAAGATCTTCGTTTTTCTTATGAAGTCAGATATTCCACTCTCCCAAAAATACTCAAAAATTATAGGAAGCCCTATTCCAATAACCATATGCTTTTGAAGTGAAAGCCATAGGCTTATAGAAGAGGCTCTTGTAAGCCTTCTATTACCCCTCTTACCTTCAAATACCACTATTTTTTTATACTGAGTTCCAATCTTATTCTTAATACCTTGCAGGCAAATAAGATTTTTTTCTCCATATTCTTTTCTTATCAATCTATAAATATTTTCTTTAGGGTCCTCAATTTCAAGGCCCTCTGGAAGTTCCGAGGCTCCAATTCGAATAGGAAAACTTAAGACTTCACCGCGCCCATCAATCAAAGGAGAATCATCGCTTAGTAACTCAACTTCTGGGTCCTTAAGAAGCTCCATCAATAAAGTACTTTTCCCCACGCCCATATTCATCATACCTACGCAACAAACTCCCTTATAAATAAACCCAAGGGCATGAACTTTATGAATCCCAAGCAAGTCTTGATACTTACCTACCCTACTTAAAATCAACAAATAGGTAATTTCATGAAGTCGCTCGATCGAGCCTGAGCTTATTAATCCGGACTCTTTATCATAATCATATTTAGAGATGAGATCTCCATAATCGTTATACCTAATTTTTTCATCGTCGTAGGTTTTTGAGTTTTTAGATTCTCTAGAAAGGCTAATGCTAGTTGGGATTGTGATTGAAGGCCTGTCTTCTTTTAAGGATGTAATATTAAAGATCGGTGGGTTCTTAAGTTCAGGGACCAGAAAGTGGCTAAAATCCTTGCTAATACGCTCATACAGTTCGACAGAATTCGTTTTTAAGCTTAGGCCCGTGCCCCTGAATTCTATACTCAATGTTTTCTCGAATTGCGTCATAGTAAAATACTATCACAAACTATAAACTTGCATGAATGAATAGTTTTTCAATCTTAATCATAACTGCAAATAGGAGCAAGCTACTGCAAAGATGCTTGCAAAGCTTGTTACCGCACCAAGAAAAAATGGGTTTTGATATCCACGTTATAGTTAATGGAGATGATTCAGAAACTAGTCTACTATTGAAGAATTCCTTTCCAAAAATTAAGTCGAAAACCATAAAAAAAACAAACCCTGGAGAAGCTAGGAACCTGGGGGCCGTTGATATTGAATCTGAGTATCTCTTTTTTTTAGACGACGACACTATACTGCCATTTGATTATTTTGATCAAATAAAGAAAATTTTTGAAGAAAACGAAAACTTAGAAATTTTTGGTGGCCCCGATGCCAATTACCCTAATTCAAATAACTGGGAAAAAGCTCTTTCAATAGCTCTCAAAAGCCCACTAGCTACAGCAAATACTAGATATAGGCATAGAACAGATTTAGAGCCAAACACATCTAGTGAAAAGAAACTTATTCTTTGTAATATGTGGATAAAAAACTCTTTGTTAAAAAATGGATTAAAGTTTGATCATCGCTTTTTTAGAAATGAAGAAAATGTTCTTATTCATCAAGCTAAAAAACAGGGCATTAAAACCCACTATTTCCCAAGGCTCTTTGTCTACCACAAGAGAAGAGCGTCTACTTGGCAGCTCTTTAGAGCAGTTATGCTAAGTGGTTCAGGAAGACTTAGAAGTTTTTTCTTTTATCCTTCTAGCTTCGACCCCATTTATTTTGTTCCATTTCTATTTACGACTTATATATTTTTATTAATGGCATTCGAGACCAGTTTTCTTTTAAAACTCCCTTTACTTGCTTACTTAGCCCTAAATCTCTTTTTTTCATGGAACCTTAGTAAGAATAAAAGAAACACTCTCTTTATGCTGAGAGTGTCTTATATTCAATTTATAATTAATTTTGCCTACGGCTTCGGATTTTATTTAGAGCTAATAAACCGACTGACTTCTAAGGTGAGGTTTCGCTAGAGGGACTTGAGACTTCCGCTTTTACAAATGCATTAGCCACTTTCCCTCTATGTAATTTTAAAAAGGCCATATCTTTTATCCATACACCTTCGTTCATTTTCCACTCTCCAGTTACTCCAGAAAGTAATTCTCTGCCTCTAATATGAATATCTAATTCATCTCTACTTTGAAAGGGTGTGGCTTGCAAGACAGAGATAGCGATACCTAAAGCATCATTAGATCTCATTTCAATAATTCTAGGTTTTTGCCCATAACGGTTAATAAAGTTTTGAGAGAATTGGTCTGCGGCTTCACCTACCTTATCACCGACAAAAAATAGGCTACCTAGCTTATAGCTTTCATCAAAAATGGCCTTACTTCTCCAGCTAGGCCCTCCAATGATATTTAACCTAAACGCATCGAAATAAGTAAAGCTCGGTACAATCTGTAAAGTCTCTCTAGGTAGTGATGGTACAAATATCCAATCAAAATCAACTTGAGGCTTTAAGGTTTGAATCCTTCTTGAAGATTTTTTCTTTTCCAATGAATGAATTTCAGTAATTAGATCAAGCTCTTCCTGTCTTTCTCTTTTAAATTTTAATCCTAAAAGATTTTTAACAGGTTCTCTATAGTCAGACTTTTTCTTATCATATGAGATTACTCCACCTAGCTCTACATTTCCAAGTTTAGCTCTTCTCCAAAACTCATTAACATAAGCTTTGCCACGAGAGGTTGATGGATAGAGAATTGCCGCTCTTTTTCCAAAATTCGTGATTACATCAGTAGAAAAGATCTCTTTAAGATGTGATTCAACAGAACCTGGAATCTCCAAAAGTAGATGATCCTTCTCTTCTTTTGGTAGGTAAACCTGGCTTAAGCTAATAAAGAAAACGCCATACTTCTTTGCTTCCTGATATTCTCTAACGGCCTCTTGAGGAAAAAGACCTCCAATAATTACTGCAACATGATGCTTATCAATCAATTCTTTAACTCTATAACTACCTACAGCACCACTACCACCTGAGTCCTTTAAGTGTATTTGATAAGGAGATTGTCCCTCCACTGTAGGCCTGGCCATTTGATTACGAAGAGCATGGTCAATCCCAAGCATTGCTCTTTTCCCAAAGCCCTGCTTGCTACCAGACATTGGTAAGACGACACCAATAGAGGTCGGATCAATCTTTGCGTAATTTTCAAGCCTAAAGAAGAATCCCTTTACCAAGCTATCAACTTCACTGTTTCCAGCAAACTTCTTTTCTACCCATTCCAATAATTCTGTAGCCTCTTCTTTCTCACCCTTATAGTAAAGTTTTTCTGCTTCAAGATAAGCGAGATACCCAACACTTAAGGGTTGTCCCTCCACATGATTCTCTAAAACACTAATTTTTTCTCTTTTATTTAACGAGAAAAAGCTCGAGATTAACTTTTCAAATAGTGGCTCTGACTTTAAGTCACTTAAACTTTTCTTATCAGACAAGAACATTATCAATGAACTTAACTCTTCCTGATCTTTTCCTAGTTCTTTAGAAAGTTTATATTTTAGTTTATAAAAAGTTTTTTTCTCAGCTTCCTTAAGGACTTTAGGATCCCCTTGGCTTAAAACAGCATAGGACTTGTCCATAAAGCCTAACTTATAATAACTACTCGCTAAATTAAGTTGAATTTGTGAAGTTAGGGAAGGGTCTAAGCGAGAGGTCGTAAGGCCTAAATCGAAATTAAAAATAGCTTGCTCAAAATTACTTTCAGAAAAGTGAATTACTCCCATAAGGTTTCTTCTAAGAGCACGTTCAGCTGGTAATAATGTTTCCTCGGGCATTTGTTTAAGCACTTGTAATGCCGAACTACTATGACCTTGTTTATATTGAGTTTTAATACTTGTAATTTTTTTTAGAAAATCTTCGCGGTATAAGTCTGAGCGACTTCCGCTTTTAATCATTGAGATCCCTGAACAACCTACAACAAACAATAAAAATATAACCGCTAGTACTTTTCTTACGAAGTAATTTAAAGACATAATCATTCCTTTGACCTATCGTGACAATATTTTACTAGCTGCCCTCGGGTCGGTAAAGGAATGAATACTTTAAATTAATGAAATAGGTCTTTTACCTTTTCAAAGAAGCCACGACTCATAGGGTTACTCTTACCCTCAAGTTCCGCTAACTTTTGAAAAATTTCTTTTTGCTCAGCATTGATATGAGTAGGTGTTTCTACATGGATTTCAATAATCTGATCTCCCTGCCCATATCCACCTAGTTTTTGAATACCCTTGCCTTTAAGTCTCATTTTTCGACCAGACTGAGTTCCTTCAGGAATTGATACAGCAACTTTTCCATCTAGAGTAGGAACTTCTATATCGTCACCAAGTGCTGCCTGGCTAAAACTAATCGGAACTGTACAGTAAATATTAAATCCTTCCCTATCAAAGATGTCGTGATCTTCAACTTGAATAACGACATAAAGATCTCCCGAAGGACCACCCATTGTTCCAGTGTCGCCTTCGTTAGAAAGTTTTAATCTTTGACCAGTATCAATTCCTGCAGGTACTTTTACCGCAATATCTACTTTTTTGCGTTTCGAACCTTCTCCGCGGCAAGTACCACAAGGATCTGAAACCATCTGCCCTGTTCCCTGACATTTAGGACATGTTGAGGCAACAGTGAAAAAACCTTGTTGCCTTCTAACTTCTCCCATACCACTACACATATCGCAGGTTATTGGCTTAGCGCCATTCTTCCCACCAGATCCGTCGCAGTCATCACATTCAACACTTCTATTAATCGAGATTGTTTTTTCTACTCCAAAAGCAGCATCAGTAAAGCTTACATTGAGCGCCATCTGAAGATCGTTCCCAGCTCTTCCTCTAGACCTAGGACCACGTCTTCTTCCGCCGCCTAGTATGTCACCAAAGATATCTCCAAAGATATCCCCTAAGTCACCGAAGTCTCCTCCGCCACCAAAGCCTCCAGCGCCGAAACCACTTTGACCATCTACCCCAGCATGTCCAAACTGATCGTAACGTCCACGTTTTTCGTCATTGAGCAAAATTTCTGCTGCCTCGGAAGCTTCTTTAAATTTTGCTTCTGCTTCGGCATTGTCTGGATTTCTATCGGGATGATATTTTAGGGCCAGTTTTCTATAAGCCTTTTTTATTTCGTCTTTACCAGCGCCTTTTTGTATTCCTAAAATATCGTAATAATCTCTTTTACTCATGAACGTCCCTAAATAGACAAATCCCCCTCGTTCACAGAGGGGGATAAAAATTTATTTAAATTAAACTTCTTTAAAGTCAGCATCAACGACATCATCGTCGTCTTTCTTATCTCCCGCCTCAGGACCTGGACCACCTGCTGCCCCTTCAGGACCAGCAGCACCCTCTGGACCTGGCTGTCCACCAGCGGCTTGGTACATATCAGTAGCTATTTTATGGGAAACATTTTGAACCGTTTCCATCGCTGCCTTTAATTCATCTAAAACTTCACTCTCAAGTTTAGTTTTTCCTTCAGCAATTGCGTCTTCAAGTTCCTTTTTCTGATCATCAGAGATTTTACCTTCACCTTCTTTAATCATTTTTTCAGCAGCAAGAATTAAAGCATCAAGTTGATTTCTTGTATCGACAACTTCTCTTCTTTTAGTATCGGCATCTCTGTTTTCTTCAGCATCTCTAACCATCTTTTCGATTTCTTCATCAGAAAGACCAGATCCGGCAGTAATTTTGATTTCCTGCGCTTTACCAGTGGCCTTATCAGTAGCTGAAACATTTACAATCCCGTTGGCGTCAATATCAAATTGAACTTCAATTTGAGGAACGCCTCTAGGTGCTGGATTAATTCCAGTTAGATCAAATTTACCAAGAGTTTTGTTATCATTTGAAAACTCTCTTTCACCTTGAAGCACGTGAATACTAACGGCCGGTTGGTTATCTTGAGCAGTTGAGAAAACCTGTGATTTCTTTGTAGGAATCGTCGTATTTTTCTCAATAATCTTAGTCATTACGCCACCAAGAGTCTCAATCCCTAGAGAGAGAGGAGTAACATCAAGAAGAAGAACGTCTTTAACGTCTCCAGCTAAAACACCACCTTGAATAGCGGCACCAGCGGCAACAACCTCATCAGGGTTAACACCCTTAGAAGGCTCTTTTCCAAAGATTGCTTTAACTTTTTCCTGAACAAGAGGAATACGAGTAGAACCACCTACAAGGACAACTTCATGAATTTCATCTTTTGATAATCCAGAGTCAGCAATTGCCGTCTCACAAGGAGCGATAACTCTATCTAAAAGGTCACCAATCAATGATTCAAACTTTGCTCTAGAAAGATTTAAGTTTAAATGTTTTGGTCCAGAAGCATCCGCTGTAATAAACGGAAGATTAATATCAGTACTCGTTACATTTGAAAGTTCGTGCTTTGCTTTTTCAGCAGCTTCTTTAAGTCTTTGAAGAGCCATTTGATCTTTTCTTAGATCAACACTGTTATCTTTTTTAAACTCATCAGCTAGCCAGTTAATGATAGACTCATCAAAGTCTTCACCACCAAGGAATGTATCTCCGTTAGTAGCCTTAACTTCAAATACTCCATCGCCTGTAATCTCAAGAACAGAAATATCAAAAGTACCACCACCAAGGTCAAACACAGCGATATTCTTGTCTTGCTTAGAATCTAATCCGTAAGCAAGAGCTGCAGCTGTCGGCTCGTTAATAATTCTTTTCACGTCTAAACCAGCAATACGACCAGCGTCTTTTGTTGCTTGTCTTTGAGCATCGTTAAAATATGCAGGAACAGTGATAACTGCTTCTGAAACAGTTTCACCTAGGTAGTCTTCAGCTGCTTTCTTTAGTTTTTCTAAAACGATTGCTGAAAGCTCTTGAGGTGAATACTCTTTCCCGTCAACTTTTACCCAGGCATCTCCATTCTTGTTGGCAAATATATCAAAAGGAGCAACTTCTTTAAATTTTGCTACTTGAGGAGCATCAGCCTTACGACCGATAAGTCTTTTGATACCATATAGTGTTTTGGCCGGGTTCGTTACCGCTTGTCTTTTGGCAACCTGACCAACCATCTTTTCATCATCTTTACCAAAACCGATAACTGAAGGAGTCGTATTATGTCCTTCTTCGTTAGCGATAATTTTATACTTTCCATTCTCTAAAACAGACACACAAGAGTTTGTCGTTCCTAAGTCAATTCCAATAATTTTACCCATGATCTTCTCCTTACAAATCTATAATTAATTTTTTACTACAATTACTTTTGCCGCCCTAAGTAGTCTTCCATTTAAGACATAACCTTTTTGAAAGACAGAAAGGATCTCTTGATCATTTTTGCCTTCGGCCGGTTGCTGAGCTAAGGCCTCGTGAAAATTCGGATCGAATTCTTCACCTAACGCTTTAACTTCTTCTAATCCATTATTTTTTAATACTTCAAGGAACTGATTTCTAACCATCTCAATTCCTGTCACAATATTTTTAATTTTCTCGTCTTCATCGCTCGAAATCGCTTCTAAAGTACGGTCCAAATTATCTACGACATCTAAAAGTCCAGATAAGACTTTTTCGTTACCATACTTTATTAAACCTTCCTTTTCTCGCTCATACCGGCGGCGCATATTCTCCATTTCAGCAGCAAGATAAAGATATTTCGCTTTAAAGTCCTCTTCTTCTTTTTTGGGTTCTAAGACTTCTACGTTATCTTCCTCATTAGCGACTTGTTCGCCTTCAGATTCTTCAACTACAGAATCCTCAACGGAAATATCACCCTCAGCGCTGGCCTCGACTTCAACTTCAACTTCAACTTTTTCTTCCGTTTCTCTCATTTGATTTAACCTCTCTTTACTTAGCTACAAGATGGGGTCTCAGGGCCCAGTGTCAACGCTGAGAAAAAAACTTTTTTTAGCTATACCTAAAGTGCTGTTTTTAAAGGGATTTAACCCTGATAAAGACTTCATCCATAAGGCTGTCCATAATTAGATAGCCACGTGGCGTCAAAAACAATCGATTTTTATTAATTTCACAGAGCCCTTTTTTACTCCACTCTCTACTTAAATCAAGCATAATTTTTAGATCTGTCCCCTCAAAAAAAGTAACTAAATCCACTCCCTCTAAAGTTCTTAACCCTAAGTAAAACTTCTCCATTCTCGCTGAACTTTCACTTAGCTGCTCTATTTCAAAATCTGCAGACAAAGTTTTCCATTTGTATCGCTTCTTGGCTTCGCTAAAATAGCCTGTTGCCGAAGGTCCCAAGGCGGCAATGCTATCTCCTTGCCAATACTTAGAGTTATGAATCGACTTTTTATTTGGCTTGCAGAAGTTTGAAACCTCGTAGTGTTCATAGCCTTTATCCCTAAGAAATTCTGAAACGCTTAAGTACTCATTCTCTATCCAATCTTCATCAGGAAGATTCTTATAGAATGGGTAGTTTTCTTTAACTGTTAAAATATATAAGCTTATATGGTCGGGCTCATATGAAGTAATTTCTTCCAGTTCTCCTATGATGTTTCTATTCAACTCCTTCGAAAAAGGCAGACCTAGCATAAAGTCGACCGAAAAATTCACTCCCAACTCTTTAAATTTTTTTAATGTTAAAAGAACTTCATTTTTTCTATGAACTCGATCGATTTTTTCTAAAAAGTTATTTTCAGTCGACTGAACGCCTAATGAAAATCTATTGAAACCCATTTTTTGAAAAGCTTTTAATCCTTCGCTCGTCCAAGTTCCAGGGTTTACTTCGAGAGTTGCCTCACAAGTGTCGGACAGATTTATTTTATTTTTTTCTAAAAAGTTTTCTAAAAAATTTGCTCCTGATTCGCCCCAAAGAGAAGGTGTTCCTCCGCCAATATACAAAGTTTCTAATTCACCCCACTCTGCATTGGACTCTATAAAAAAATGGTTTAGCCGAGTAATAGACTGGGATAATAGTGATTGAAATTCGTTTAGCTTTGCCGTTCTATCGTTTACGCTAGGCGCAGTTTTATAAAAGTCACAGTAATTACATAAGTGACGACAAAGTGGAAAATGAATATATAGAGACTCTACTTTATCCAACAAAATATCCTGTTTTTCTGAGTGCTATCTTCTATAATTATATCTTCATTGTGACAAATCAGAGGAACCTATGAACAAAGAACAAGTCGTACTAGATAATAAATTAAATACTGTATTTGTTGATTCCCCGGGATCAACTTCAGCATCCGTTCAAATTTGGTTTCGCGCCGGAAGCGCATTGGAAAAAGAAAAAGATTTTGGAATAGCTCATTTCTTAGAGCATATGTTTTTTAAAGGAACACCAAAAAGACCAGGCGCAGATATTGCTCACAGTGTGGAATCATTTGGTGGAGAGCTAAACGCTTTTACATCATTTGATTATACTTGCTACTACATCAACACCCCTGTGAATCATATAAATGAAACTGTTGAAATATTAATGGATATGGTTTCAAACCCAATGTTCAAACAAGAGGATCTCGAGCCAGAAAGAGAAGTTGTTTTTGAAGAGTATCGCCGCTCACAAGACAACCCGGGACAATTAAGTTTTCAAAAACTACAAAGACTTTGCTTTAAAAATGGATATGATCATCCAATCCTAGGAAATGAACAGACCATTAAGAACTTCTCTAGGGAACAGCTTAAAGGCTTTAGAGAAAACTTCTATAATACTTCAAATAGCTTCCTCGTCGTAGCAGGTGATTTAAAAAATCGTAATGATCTAGAAAAAACTATTAATAAATTTAAATTGCCCTCTGGCCCAAAAAGTGAATTTCCTAAATTTGAACTTAAAAATAAAAGTTCATATGCTATTCATAAAAAAGATGTTCATTTATGCCAACTATACCTTTCGATTCAAGCACCAAATATAAGAGACGGTAAGTCTCCAGCAGAAGACTTAGCCATTAACTGTCTAGGTCATGGAGAGACCTCCCGATTCTACAAAGACTTAGTCATCAAAAAAACATTAGCTAACTCTAGTGGTGGTTCAACGATGTTTATGAATGACGGAGGTCTCCATATAGCGAGGATAACTTTCCCATTTGAAAATATTAAACCTATTCTTAAGCAACTAAATCAAACATTAAAAGAAGCCAAAGAGCTGGGAATGAACTCCAAAGAAGTTAATAAGATTAAAAATCAGTATATAGCTTCCAAGGTTTACGAGATGGAAACTGTTGAATCCTTCGCATTTTCTCTCGGGCATAACTTTGCCCAGACAAACGATTTGGAGTTTGACGAAAAGTTTTTAAATAATCTTAAGAGAACTACCGTTGGAGAAGTTAATCAGGCCCTCAAAGAAATTCTTGATCAACCCATCCATCTAAGCTTGCAGCTTCCAGAAAATGAGAATGAAGCTTTAGCAGAGAAAGAGCTAGAAAGTTTTTTGAAAAACTACTCTAAATTAAAAGTTTCTAAAACTATTAAAGCAAAATCTAAAAACACACTACTTTCGAAATACGATCCACAAGTTCAAGTGGTTACTCTAAAGGAAGGAATCAAACTCCTTTACAGAAAAAACGATATGAACCCGACCTTCGTTATGCAGGCTTATATGCGAGGTGGTTTAACAGAGGAAACCAAAAAAAATAATGGGATTTATCACCTTCTTTCAGGCACTTTAACCAAAGGCTATAAAGGTGTTAGCTACGATGATTTAAAACTAGACCTTGAAGATAAATCTGCTTCCATTAATGGTTTCGCTGGTAAAAATGCTTATGGATTGAGTATGCATGGGCTTACCGATCATTACACGACTCTTCTAAGTCATTTTTTTGGAACTTTATTAAGACCTCAATTTCCAGCAAAATTTGTTAGTCATGAAAAAAAGGTTACTCAAAGGGTGTTAGGTAACCAAGAAAAAGATCCTGTTAAAATATGTTTTCAAGAGGTTTCAAAAACTTTTTTTGGATCTCACCCTTACTCTAGGCCAATTTTGGGTTCTTCTGAAAGCGTGAAGTCAACGACGCGTAAAGATCTCGTTTCTCTGCATGAAAAAAAGACTAGGACTTCCGACATTTTAATTACCTACTGCGGAAATCTAGAGTTAGAAGAAGTTCAAGAAATGATACTTGAGAAAATAAAAGATCTAAAACCTCGCAAAGAAAAAGCGAATAAAAACAAGGTCATTAAGTATAAACCAAAAAATACACGAATTGATTTTGATCGCGAACAGACTCAGATTTTTACTGGAATCACCACTGACAAACTCAACTCGAAAGAGAATCTATATCTTAAAATGATTTCCACTTTCTTATCAGGCCAAAGCTCAGAACTATTTGTTGAAGTAAGAGATAGACAAGGTCTTTGCTATGCTACCCAGCCCGTACACTTCAAAGCTCTCGAAGGAGGTTATTGGGGAATTTATATTGCCGCTGGCCACGACAAAGTTGATGCCGCTTTAAAAGCAATCCAAGACATTATTGAAAAAATTAGAGTCAATGGTCTCTCTAGAGAAGATTTTGAAAGAATTAAAAAAATGATTGAAGGACAAACGCTACTAAATATTCAAACTAATGATGATTACGCCAATTTATACTCTGTTCCGGTTTTTCAAAAACTGGGTCTTGATTACCCTCATCAAAGAAATGATGAAATAAGGAAATTAAAGTATGAGGATTTTACCAAAGGTATAAAAAAGGCGCTCTCTAAAAAGTTTAGTACGATAATTGTAGGTAGAAGCTAAGATACTTTGACTTTATTTTTATCAGAGACAATGAGGTAAGCCATCTCTCCTAAGTTATTAGAAAAAAAATCTTGGGAGATTATACTGACTAGATTTGTAAGACAGCTAAATCGTTTAGAAAGATTTTTATAAAAAGAAGGAACTTCGTAAGCCTTTGGAAAAAAACCATCCAAGTTTTTATAAGCTATTTGCCCTAAGTTTTCGTAGTATCCGACGTCTATAATTTTTGAGTTTAATGATTCATGAAAGTAGCCACTTACAAATAGTGCGGTATCACCGATTTCTTTTAAGCATCTTTTTTTCTGAGAGTCTGGTAGGTTCGAGGCTTCAAGAAGTTTTATGCCTAAAACTTTTTCTCTAAGTTTTCCCTCTTCTTCTTCAAAGAGTCTTGCGGATTCTCCAAACTGATCAAGAACCATGCTTAAGTAATAAATGGATTCATTTGATACTGGTCTAGACGCTTTTTTATTAACTTCCTGAAGCTTGTCAAAGAAGAAGCTTTGAAGACTGTTTTCTATGATTAATTTGTTTATGTCAGTTTCTCTATCTTTCATAAAGTCTCTTCTCTCTATTATACTACGGCCGGAAAATTGCTCAATTTCCACGAAAAACCTGCCCCAATATCTTAATTTTAGGTAAATCTCATCAATTTTCTTTCGTATTTTCAGGTACTTATGCCGAGATAATTGGCTATCCCATTTTCCATTTGATAAGGTGGCGAAAAATATAAGCTATAAAGATGAGGACTCCATGGGGCCATATACGAGAAAGGACTGGGAAGAGCTGGTTGAAAAAGAAACCAAAGGTCGAAAACCTGAAGAATTGATCAAAAAAACGGCTGAAGGAATTGATCTCAAACCGCTCTACACTGAAGAAGATATTGCAGAATTAAGTCATAAAAATTCCATGCCAGGACTCGAGCCTTTTATTCGTGGACCTAGGGCCACAATGTACACAGGTAGACCCTGGACCATAAGACAATACGCTGGATTTTCTACGGCTGAAGAGTCTAACGCCTTTTATAAAAAAACCTTAAAAGGTGGTGGCCAAGGAATTTCAGTTGCATTTGATCTCGCAACTCACAGAGGCTACGACTCGGATCATCCTAGAGTAAAGGGTGACGTAGGAAAAGCCGGAGTCGCCATCGACTCGATTGAGGATATGAAAATTCTTTTTGATCAGATTCCTCTTGATAAGGTTTCAGTATCAATGACCATGAATGGTGCTGTGTTACCTATTCTAGCAAATTATATTGTCGCAGCTGAAGAGCAAGGAGTTGACCTTAAGGATTTAAAGGGAACAATACAAAATGATATTCTAAAAGAGTTTATGGTTAGAAATACTTATATCTTTCCTCCAAAACCAAGCATGAGATCAATTGCAGATATTTTTAGTTTTACTTCTAAAAATATGCCTAAATATAATTCAATCTCAATAAGTGGCTATCATATTCAAGAAGCAGGTGCAGATGCGGCACTAGAATTGGCTTATACTTTAGCGGATGGAAAAGAATATATTGAAACAGCTATAGCTAGTGGCATGAAGATTGATGATTTTGCCCCACGGCTTTCTTTTTTCTTTGGAATCGGAATGAACTTCTATATGGAAATTGCAAAGTTAAGAGCGGCCAGAATGTTATGGACGGAGATCGTATCTAAGTATAATCCGACCAATATTAAATCCAAAATGCTTAGAACTCATTGCCAAACTTCAGGATGGTCACTGACTGAGCAAGATCCTTATAATAATGTCATTCGAACTACCATTGAAGCCATGGCCGCTGTATTTGGCGGTACTCAATCACTCCATACCAATGCACTAGACGAAGCGGTTGCACTACCTACTGAGTTTTCAGCTAGAATTGCCCGGAATACACAAATCGTAATTCAAGAGGAAACAGGAATTACTAATACTGTTGATCCGTGGGGAGGCAGCTATATGATGGAGAGCCTAACTGCCGATATCGCTAAAAAAGCAAAAGAAATTATTAGCGAAATTGATGAACTCGGTGGAATGGCAAAAGCAATTGAGTCTGGAGTCCCAAAACTCAAAATTGAAGCTGCAGCTGCTGCAAAACAGGCTCGCATAGACAATGGAACTGATACCATCGTTGGAGTTAACAAATACACCTTAGAAAATGAAGATGAGATTGATATACTTGAGATTGACAATAAAGCCGTTAGAGATTCACAGCTCAAAAGATTAGCCGAATTAAAAAAGAATAGAGATAATAAGGCTGTTGAGAAGTGCCTTGCTGATTTAGTTCATTATGCAAAAACAGGTGAAGGTAACGGACTCGACCTTTCAATAAAGGCCGCTAGAGCTAGGTGTACAGTTGGTGAAATAACTAGTGCACTAGAATCAGAATGGGGAAGATACAAAGCCAATTCCCAAACAGTCAGCGGCGTGTATGGAAGCACTTTTGATTCTGATGAGAACTGGAAAATGTTAAAAGAGCGTATAAATAATTTTGAAAAAGAAAATGGAAGGCGTCCAAGAATTCTAGTCGCAAAAATGGGCCAGGATGGACATGATCGTGGAGCAAAAGTTGTTGCGACTGCCTTTGCTGATGCCGGTTTTGACGTAGATCTAGCCCCCCTCTTTTCAACACCTGAGGAAGTTGCCAGACAAGCAATCGAAAATGACGTGCATGTTGTTGGTGTCTCAAGTCTAGCAGCAGGACACAAGACTTTAGTTCCTGATCTAATTGATGAATTAAAAAAGCAAAAAGCTGAAGATATTTGCATTATTGTGGGCGGAGTAATTCCTAAACAAGATTACAAATTCTTAGAAGAAAAAGGTGTTAGCGCCATTTTTGGACCTGGGACTCCGATTCCAGACTGCGTAGAAAAAGTTTTAAATGCAATCGAGAGTAAAAAATAGTGCCAACAGCAAAAGAAATATTAGACGGTGATAGAAGAAGCTTGGCCAAGGCCATCACCTTAATTGAATCTTCGAAAACCGAGCACCGAGAAGAGGCTAATAAACTCTTGGATGAACTCTTACCTCATTCCGGTAAAAGCTATCGAATTGGAATAACAGGAACTCCCGGTGTTGGAAAATCAACTTTTATAGAGTCCTTTGGTGAGTATCTAATCTCTAAAGGAAAAAAAGTTGCTGTTCTTGCTGTAGACCCGACTTCACCTAAGACCGGTGGTTCTATCCTTGGTGACAAAACCAGGATGGAAAAACTTGCCAATAATCCCAATGCATATATTCGTCCAAGTCCTAGTGGTGGTAACCTGGGCGGCGTAGCACAGCATACAAAAGAAACAATGATCCTTTGTGAAGCCGCTGGATTCGACACAATATTGGTAGAAACTGTTGGTGTTGGTCAGAGTGAATTTCAAGTTTCTGAAATGGTTGATTTTTTTATGGTTCTCCTCTTACCTAACGCCGGCGATGAGCTCCAAGGAATCAAAAAGGGAATTTTGGAAATAGCAGATAGTATTGTAATTAACAAAGCAGACGGAAAAACTAAAGAATTGGCTGAACTAGCTAAATCCCAATATGAATCGGCGATTTCACTTTTCCATCAAAAAAGTTTTTGGATGACAAAGGTTTTAACAATTTCTTCCATTGAAAATAAAGGACTGGAGAAAGTAGAGTCCCTCTTAGAAGAGTTTAAAGAGCTCTCTATTAAAAACAACCAGTGGGATCAAAAGAGAAAAGACCAACTTATCAATTGGTTTAAGTCATCGATAGAATTTGGTATCAAGAGGAAAATTCAAGAGAATAGTGATTATCAAAAACAATATGCACAATTTGAATCTAAAATTGGAGCGTCAAAAAAATCCCCCACAGCGGCAGCGGAAGAAATTCTAAAAATGATTTTTAAAGCTTAATCCTTATAAGACCATTTTCAAAAGTGATTGTATCGTTGGCTAGATTTTTCTTGAGAAAATACATCAAAATCTTTTTAGACTTAGACAGTGGAAGCTTTGCCTGCTTGATATCGATAACAAGTTCTTCTGTTTCCCTATCTAATGAAATACGCCCTTCTGCCTTGACCTTCAAATCAGCCTTTAAAAACTTAATATCGAGATCTAATTTCATCCAATTATTATTAATCTGTACTTTTACATCTCGAACAAAGGCATCCTTAGAATTAACAAGGGAAATTGGGTTGAACACTTTACCATGAATTATTTCTTTATATAATTCATAGATTCCCTTCGTCGCATCTCTTTTTTTATTTTTTTCACTTACAATTCTACTAATGTATATTTTAGATTCTTTTAGGCAGCCCTCAAGAACGTCTAATATATTAAACAAGTCCTTTTCGTACCTTTTCAAGCATTTAACACTAGAGTTTAAAAGGGTAATATTTTCCTTTTCGTCGACCAACTGAAAACCGGGAGCAAGTATCGACATGTAACCGTCTTCGACTTTTAAGTACTCTGGCTTTATAAAGTATTTAGGTTTTTTAATATCTTTTTTATTATCGATCACAATATCTCGAAAAAGATATCTTCCAGAGTGCTTACAATCAGCTAGGAATTTCGAACCTTCAAACTCGATTATATTTGATTCCTTTTCACATTCAATCTGTACTTTGTTCATATAAAAATCGTAATCATCATCCATACTCAGCTTTGTAACATCGGTGTCGACGAGGATTTTAGTTTGAGAAGTAGAAAACTCTTTTACCCTGGTTTCAATTCGAATCTCTTTAGTTTGATCTGATCGCGCTTCTGGATCCGTAAAAGAAAAGTCTAAACTTGCCACATTTTTACCAATAGAAGGAGTGAATTTATTCTTATTATAAAGACTCTTTAAAAAGCTATCAAAAACCAATGGATCAAAGTCTTCAAATTTCTGAGCTGCCATTTTAACATCTCTTATTACAACCTTTGAATTTTCCCCAACAAACTTAAACATTTTATTTTCAAGTTTGATTTCCCTATCGGTAATTTGAAACCTTGGGGCTTCGAAGTTGTAAAATTCTTTGTCAGTATCTTTAAAGTAGATTCCAAACAAATCAGATTCTAACTTAAGGTCATTTAAACAGGGAATTAACATTGTTTCTGTATTTATATCAATAAGATTTTTTTCTTTAAAACAATCAACCTTTACATTTGATGTTACCAAGTGAACACCGCTACCAAATGTTATATTTGAAATACTGGCTTTTCCTTGAACTCTATCATCAGTAAAGTTAACTAATCTAATATCAGACTCAAAATCTACCCTATCCGAAGGAGACTCTTCTTTTCCCAAAAAGTTAAAGCTAACTTTAATAGGCGTCTCTTCATTGTGAGGGATAATTTCTGCTGAATTTAGGCAACCCGATAGAAAGCCAACACTATCGTTAAACAGGTGTTCGCTATTTCTATCACAGTTCCAGATAAAGTTTTGTAGCTCAAGAATTGATTCGGGTTTTCTAATTTTGTAGTATTCACCACTAAAATTAATACCCTCTTTATCCATTAAAAGTTTTGTATTCCTAACTTTGGCATATTTAAATGAATGCAAATAATCTGCATTTATTTCATCTAAGTCGTAAGCGAATCTAGTTTGGGGACCTTTAATACCAACTAAACTGCCCTTTATAAAAATATTTGAATCAAAGAGACTATTTTCGTTTCCAACAAAAATACTGAATTTGGGGTTCTGAACATGAAATTTTCTAAACTTAAATGTACCGGAATTACCTATACCGTTTTCTGGCCTTACAAAATCAAGTGAGTCTATTTCAATATCAACCTTGTCTTGAAAGTCTTCAGTGAACTCTTCGAATAGATCAAATTCCGAGCTAGCTTTTGCCGAAAAAGATGTAAGACCTAAAACCGTTAAGCCTAATAAAAGTAATATAATTACTCGTTCCAAAGGGTTTCCTTATTTATAATGCGCTGCAACATTACCATAATAAGGAAAGTTTTCTAGGGAGTTAGAAGAAATTACAGGGAAATTGCCCCTGTAATTTCAATAACTTAATTATTCTCTTTTAGGAATCTTAAGAATTCACTATCACTACTTAATAAATAACGTGAATTACTTCTAAGGGAGCGCTTATAGGCCTCCATAGATCTAATAAAGCTATAAAACTTCGGGTCCTGCCCAAGAGACTTAGCATAAATCGCAGTCGATTTAGCTTCCGCCTTACCTCTGATTACTTGGGAAGTACGATATGCCTCAGAAACTATTCTGCGAAGCTCTTTTACTCTTCTACCTTCAATTTTGGCCTTCTCACCCTGGCCAATAGATCTGATTTTTTGAGCAATCCTCGTTCTCTCAGAAATCATCCTTTCATATACTTTAGATTCAACAGATTTTTCATATGAAATTCTTCTTAGCTGAACATCGATAAGTTTTATCCCAAAGTTTAAAAGCTCTTTATCGGCTAAAACGGCAATCTTAGAACTTAACTCCTCACGACCTGTTTGAATTGGCTCGATATCTACCGTTACTTCATCTTCTAAAACTGGTTCACCTTTTTCTTTTCTTCGGCGTATCTCTTCTCTTTTTTCTTCTGTTTTTTTGATAATTGAATTAGAATTTCTAACGGCCTCAACAAGATTTTCATTAGAAATCACATCACGAGTAATCGAATCTAGAATCGTATCTAATCTAGCTTTTGCACCATCTTCATTTCTAACAGTCTGAATAAATTTTAGAGCATCAACAACTCTCCACCTAGCTGTCGTATCGACTTTAATATATTTTTTATCCTTTGTAGGGATCTGATTAGGAAAGCCATCCCAGCTCAAAATTCTTTTGTCTACAAATCGAGCTTCTTCCAAAAAAGGCTTCTTAAAATGTAAGCCTGCTTTAGTAATTGGATTGCCGATGGGCTTCCCAAATCTCGTGATAATTGCCTGCCTTCCTTCCTTAAGAACAAAGAAAGAGCTTTTTCCGAGAATGACCCCGAGTAAAACTAATACTAATAATATACCTTTCATTATTTAGCCGCCTTGTCGTCTTCCAACATTTTCCCAAACACTGGGAGCAGACCTTGAATTTTTGGATCTACAATAGTGAGGTTACTCATTCTTTTATAAATATCTTCCATAGTTTCAAGATAAATTCTTTTTCTCGTAATTAGAGGTGCGCGTTTATATTCTTTTAGAATAGCTGCAAACTTTTCAGCATCACCCAACGACTCATTGATTAAAGCCTCGGCATAACCTTCTGCTTCACTAATTACTTTTTCAGCCTTCCCTTTCGCCTCAGGTATAACTTTGTTATAAGCCTCTTCAGCTTGGTTAATTACCTTTTCCTGCTCCTGTTTAGCCTCGTTTACTTCGTTAAAACTAGGCTTTACAGCATTAGGAGGGTTAACGTCCTGAAGTTTTACTGTAACAATTTTGATACCCATATCATACTTATCTAGCACATCTTGCATAAGAACTTGGGCCTCATTGGCAATCTCAACCCTTCCTGTCGTAAGCACTTCTGTTACTGAACGATCGCCAACAACCCTTCTCATGATGGACTCTGAGACGTCTCGAATATTTGCCTTTGGGCGACTCGTTTGAAAAAGAAACTTAAAAGGGTCTGAAATTTGAAACTGAACAACCCATTCAACATCAGCAACATTTAGGTCACCTGTTAACATGAGTGATTCATTGTCATAATTTCCTCTAGAATATTCAGTTCTCCTAGATTTTACATTCTTAGTTCTAAATCCAAATTCTTCTTGTAAAACTCTTTTGGTCTTAACGAAGAAAACCTCATCAATCCCAATTGGTAATTTAAAGTGAAGACCTGGAGGATTTGTTCCAACAAACTTTCCAAATCTAATCACAACCGCTTCTTCGTCAGGTTCTACAGTATAAAAAGTAGACTTCCCAACGACCAACAACACGAGAATACCGACAACTAAGCCAACACCCTTGATATTTTTTAAAAGCTCTCTTAAAGCTTTTTCTGCATCATTCATAATTTTTCCCTATTTAGGTTCTATCTCGAGCATTAAAACACCTTGATCTAAGGCATCCCCTTCTTTGACATGTACTTCTTTAACAATTCCATCAACAGCGGACTTAATTTCGTTTTCCATCTTCATGGCTTCCAAAATAAGAACAGTGTCCCCAGCTTTTACTTCTTGATTTTTTTCAACCTGAATCTTAACAACTTTACCTGGCATTTGAGTTAAAAGCTCCCCATCATTTCCACCTGAAAGTCCAGAGGGTTTATAACCACGAAATACCTTATAGATAGTATCTACATTAAGTATATGTGTTGGAAGATTTTGCTTTGCTAAGCGTGTCCATCTTTTATTATCGGTGGAAGAAAAGTATCTACCTGCTAATTTTCTAACAAAGATATTTTCCTTTTGAACAATCTCATTATCTCTTACTGCGCTGTATTCAAATTCAACTAATTCATGAGAATGAACAGTCGTTCTCGTAAGATCAATTATGATTTCATTTTTATCATTATCAATTAGGTAGGTTCTCATAGTCCCATCCTATTAGCTTCAATTCCTGCAAGCTTATTAAAAATTCTTAGATAATCAAATTGTGTCGTGACTTTTTCCTGGGGTTTTATTGTTGCAATATAGGCCGTTGAATAATTCCCTTTAATAAAGTTTTCTTCACGCAGAATGACCTTATGTAACGGAATATTTGTCTTCAGACCTTCAATATGAAGCCCATCAAGTGCACACATCATTTTTCTAATCGCAATTGTTCTGTTTATCCCTTTTGTGACCAGCTTTCCAATCATAGGATCAAAGTCCGGAGTAACCTCTAAATCTTTAAAGATACAATTATCAAAACGAGTTCCTTGCGGGAAATTTGTTTCAAATCCAGTTACCTTTCCAGGAGCTGGAAGCATAGTAATAGGATCTTCCGCACAGATTCGGCACTCTATTGCATGACCAGACCTCTTAATAAATTCTTGATTAGGTATTCCTAAATCTTCCCCAAAGGCTGACTGAATCATACAAACAAGCAGGTCAATTCCAGTTATCTCTTCTGTAATCGGATGTTCAACCTGAATTCTTGTGTTCATCTCTAAGAAATAAAAACTCTTATCTTCGGCCATGATAAATTCAACGGTTCCAGCCGAGTCATATTTTACAGCTTCGGCTAACTTAACCGCGGTCTGACAAACTTTTTGTCTTACATCTTCATCATCCCCAATAAATGGAGAAGGTGCTTCTTCAATAACTTTCTGATTTCTTCTTTGAATTGAACATTCTCTTTCAAAGAAGTGAAAAACATTGCCTTTCTTGTCTGCCATGATTTGAACTTCAATATGACGAGGATTAACAATTAATTTTTCAACTAATAAGTCGCCATTACCAAATGCAGACTCAGATTCTCTTTGTACAGCTTCAAAATTAGATTTTATTTCACTTTCATTATGACAAGCACGCATTCCACGGCCACCGCCGCCGGCAACTGCTTTCAATAGAACCGGATAACCAATCTGATCAGCAATTTTTGTCGCCTCAGCAACTGTTTCAACTGCGGCACTACTTCCTGGTACTACTGGAACTCCGGCCTCTTTTGCCAAAGTTTTAGAAGTTGCCTTATCACCCATAACCCTTATGGCCTCTGCGTGAGGTGCAATAAAAACAACACCAGCTTCTTTTAATGCATCTGCAAAATCTGCATTTTCAGACAAGAAACCATAACCAGGATGAACAGCATCAACTTTATTTTCTTTAATAACTTTTAAAATATTAGGAATATTTAAATAAGTTTCAGCGTTAGTCATTCCCTGTAAGTGAACCCACTCGTCACAAAATTCTAAGTGACGAGCATGTATTTCATTATCAGTCCAAATTCCGATAGCGGTATGTCCTAACTCACGGCAAGCTTTTGCTACACGACTAGCAATTTCACCCCTATTCGCAATTAAAATTCTTTTAGGAGAAGTTGTCTTCCCTACTAGTTCATTTGTCATAGCTGAATATTCCCATGTTTACGTTTAGGAAGTTCGACTTTTTTGTCTTTAAGAACTTTCAAGTATTCAAAAAGCCTTTGTCTTGTTTCTTCCGGTAAAATGACAGCATCAATATATCCAAGTTCCGCGGCTCTATAAGGATTATTAAAACGTTCTTCATAATTCGCTACTAGTTCAGCTTTCTTTTCGTCGTAAGCTTTACCTTCTAGACCCTTAAGTTCGTTTCTAAAAATAATATTAACGGCTCCATCAGCTCCCATAACTGCAATCTCTGCAGTTGGGTAAGCTAAGTTAACATCCGCTCTAATATGCTTAGACGCCATGACGTCGTAAGCTCCACCGTAAGACTTTCTTGTAATTAATGTAATCGTTGGAACAGTCGCTTCCGCGTATGCGTATAGTAATTTTGAACCATGCTTAATAATCCCCCCGTACTCTTGAACAGTACCAGGCAAGAATCCCGGAACATCAACTAAAGTAACAATTGGAATATCAAAAGCGTCACAAAATCTAATAAAACGTGCTGCTTTTACAGAAGCATCAATATCTAAGACTCCGGCCAATATTGCTGGCTGATTGGCAATAACACCGATTTTAATCCCACCAATACTAGCGAAACCAACAATTATATTTTTAGCATAATCTTGATGTACTTCTAAAAAATGAGAGTCATCGACAATATCAAGAATTATCTCTTTCATGTCGTATGGTTTTTTAGGGTTTGCCGGCACAACCGTTTTTAATTTCGTATTATCTCTATAAATAGGATCAGAAGTGAATTTTGGAGTTTGTGCTCTATAATTAGAAGCTGGAATATATGCTAAGAGTTCTCTTACTCTTTCAAAACAATCATCTTCGTCACGGCATTTAAAATTTGCCACTCCAGAAGTTTCAGAGTGAGTTGTTGCCCCACCTAGTTCTTCTTTTGTTACTTCTTCATGTGTAACGGTCTTAATAACATCTGGACCAGTTACAAACATGTAAGATGTTTTATCTACCATGAAAATAAAGTCTGTAATTGCAGGTGAATATACAGCTCCACCAGCACAGGGTCCCATGATCAAAGAAATCTGAGGGATAACTCCAGAAGCTTTTACATTTCGGTAGAAGATTTCGGCATATCCACCAAGGGCATCAACACCTTCTTGAATTCTAGCTCCACCTGAGTCGTTGATCCCAATAATAGGAATTCTATTTTCTAAAGCGAAGTCCATGATCTTACAGATCTTTTTTGCATGAGCGGCACCAAGAGCCCCTCCCCAGCAAGTAAAGTCTTGTGAGAAAATAGCAATCTTCTGACCACTAATTTCGCCGATACCTGTGATAACTCCGTCGCCTAAATATTTTGTTTTCTCCATACCAAAATCGGTACAACGATGAGTAACAAAGCGATCAAACTCTATAAAAGTTCCTGGATCAATAAGACGATTTATTCTTTCTCTGGCCGTGAACTTGCCTTGGGCATGTTGCTTTTCGATTCTGGCGGGTCCGCCACCTTGTTCTGCTTGGGTTCGTAATTCAACCAGCAGATTTCTTTTCTGCTCTAAAATATCAGACATAAAAAAGCCTCCTAAAAACCTGTGTATTCTACTTTTTTGGTCTCTAGGAGGCTATTATTTTAGGTTTTTTATACTCTGTGTTATTCTTCTCCAGCAGCCTTTTTACGCTTGTCTAGGCCATATTTCTCAACTTTCATTATTAGTGACGCACGACTAATGCCGAGTTCCTTAGAAAGCTTAGATTTATTGAAGTTACAACGCTTAAGTCCCTCTCTAATCATAAGAGATTCTAATTCTTCAAGGGCAGCTTTTAATCCACCATTAGTATTAATACCTCTAGAAGTAGCTGAAGTTGCAGTCTCCCCATGATCAAGAATTCTTGGGCTCAAATTGTCTGGTGTTATATTCTTATCGTCTCCGGCCAGTACAACTAGCCTTTCAACTTCATTTTCAAGCTCACGAACATTTCCAGGCCAAGGATAATCAAGCATTTTCTCTTTACACTTTTTAGAGTAAGTCTTCAGCGGAAGTCCAGATTCATCACATCTTTTCTTTAAAAAGTGATCCATAAGAACTGGAATATCATCTGCTCTTTCTCTAAGTGGCGGAAGATTTACATTGATTACATTAATTCTGTAAAAAAGGTCTTCTCTAAACTCACCCTTTGCCATCATTTCTTTTACATTCTTATTTGTTGCAGCAACGATCCTAACATCAGCCTTTTTAGGAGATGTTGCACCTACAGGTAAATAAGTTCCTTCCTGAAGAACACGAAGAAGCTTAACCTGCATCGAAAGACTCGTATCCCCGATTTCATCAAGAAATAGTGTCCCACCATTAGCACTTTCAAAAAGTCCTTTCTTATCTTTTACTGCTCCAGTAAATGCTCCCTTAACATGCCCAAAAAGTTCTGAGTCAAGTAAGTTATCATTAAAAGCTGAACAGTTTACCGCTAAAAACATATTATCTTTTCTAGGTGATGAAAAATGAACGGCCTTAGCTACTAGCTCTTTACCTGTTCCATTTTCACCCTGTATAAACACACTTGATTCAGATGTTGAAACTTTCTCAAGTAATCTATAGATATTTTGCATCTTCTTAGATTTACCAATCATAGAGTGATAGCGGTATTTATCCCCAAGCTCTGAGTTAAGCTCATGAATTCTTTCTTCTCTTTTAGAAATTTCATTATGAAAAGTAACAACTTCATCGGCTACTAAATCAACAAGTTCTGAGAAGTACTCTAAATCAGCAGGACTCATTCTTTTTAAATTAGCTATGGCAGAAACAGCATCAGCTTCAGCAGCACCGCATTCCATCATCTGCGTCTTTAGTTCTTCAGCATCTGCTTCAGTAAAAGAGTCCATAACAAATGGAAAGGCAAAAACCGTTCCCATATACTCGCCATCGACATTTACTTTACTAGCTACGCCTTTTACATGTTTAAAAAATGAATCAAATACAACATGCGTACCTGTATTCTCATGAAGTCCATCAGTTACCTTTTCGATATCTTGACCCATGTACTCGTAGCCATAGCTCATACCAAATTGAACTTTCATAAAATGATTTTTAAATTCATAGTCTTTATCGAGATGCTTAGATCGGATTTTATAATGAAGATCCGTCCAAAACATTTCGACGCCCCACCACTTATTTAGAATTTCTTCTAGTTTCGCGATTACATGAAGATCGCCCATTTCCTTCCAGTCAATCATTGGAAAACTCCTATAAAGTTAAAAAGCATTAGAATATGACACCCTAGTGCAGCTATTACTGTTTAACTTTTCGGCAGACTGTCTAATTTCTTAAGGTTTCTGAATGCTTTGGTGAAAAAAGAATTTACACACAAGTGCTTAGAATCAGTACAATTTCAGATTTTGACTTGTAATTATAGAGCTTTAGAACTGTATAAAGATTAATTGAGTCTTTTAGTGGGTCTCTACATCTTTCTTGTTTGAAGCAATTGTTGCGTTCAAGAGACGTAAAATTCTGTCGCGATAAGTTTTATGGGCCCAATCCTGGGGACCAACAAACTTATCTAAATGCCTTAATTGATTAGAAAATAGATAAGTTTCGGGTACCTTAACGGAACCATATAAAGGTAGAGATGCTCCTTCCTTATCAAGTCCAAATAGAATATTTTTTGGACGATCCTTTCCAAAGCGTTTGAGGAACTTTTTGACAGCTACCTCTTCATCATTAACGGCTAAAATTAAAACAGTGACGTTCTCTTGCGCTAGCTTTTTTGATAGTTTTAAAAAGGAAGGTAATTCTGCCTCGCATGGAGCACACCATGTTCCCCAAAAGTGAACAAGGGTTCCCTTACCTTTATTTAAAAAAGTCTTTTTTGAAATTAATTCGTTTGAATAAACATCGATTGCCTGAAAGTCCGGCATCTCTTTAAGTATTAAAGTTGGCGCTTTATTAACAAATCCTTCATATAAACCCTTTTGATAATGGGAATAAAGGAAAGTTGTCGCAAGTACGGCCACTACAATAAAAGCCTTTTGGGAATGACTTAGAAAAATAGATCCTGTTTTTTCCATGTAATACCTAAAAAAAAAGCCTTCTGACGTAAACGCAAGAAGGCTTTCTTAATAATCTTTTTTTTAAAATTAATCTACTAAAGCGATATAAGCCATCTTCGCATTGTCACCAACTCTTCCGTCGGCAAGTTTCATAATACGAGTATAACCACCATTTCTTTCTTTGAACTTTGGTCCAACTTCAGCAAATAGTTTTTGAACAGCTTTCTTATTATTTAATTTAGTAGAAGCTAGTCTTCTATTCGCAATAGTGTCGTTCTTTGCAATAGTAATTAGTTTTTCAACATATGGACGAATAGCCTTACATTTAGTGAAAGTCGTTTTAATTTGACCATGGTCAATAACTTCTACAGCAAGATTACGAAGCAATGCTTTTCTGTGAGCAGAGTTCGTACCTATTCTATGTTTCTTTTTACCGTGTCTCATTTTTTACTCCTGACAGTTTAGTTTTACTGTCCGTCCTCTTTTAGGTCTTTCATGATGCTATCAACTTTCATCCCAAGACCAAGTCCCATGTTTGTAAGGATCTCTTTAATTTCATTAAGAGACTTACGCCCAAAGTTTTTAGTTCTAAGCATTTCACCTTCAGTCTTTGAAACAAGCTCATAGATGTACTTAATATTTGCATTTTGAAGACAGTTAGCAGAACGAACTGAAAGCTCAAGTTCTGAAACAGGCTTAAGAAGAGCACTGTTTTGTGGACTTTGAGTTTGAGTTGGCTTGCTTTCCATTCTTGCAATTTCTTCTTCGTCTTCGAAGTTAAGGAATACAGCAAGTTGGTCTCTTAAAATTTTTGCAGCATAAGCAACTGTGTCTTGTGGCTCAATACCTGAGTTAGTCCAAACTTCTAAAGTAAGTTTGTCAAAGTCAGTTCTCTTACCAACACGAGCGTTCGTTACCGCGTAGTTTACACGGTGAACTGGTGAAAAAAGTGTATCAAGATAAATCCAACCTACAGGTAGATCGTATTCTTCTTTATTGTCTAGAGCAGTAACATAACCTTTACCGCGAGCAACTTTTAGTTCCATCTTAATAGATCCACCAGAAGAGATGTTAGCAATAACATGATCTGGGTTAAGAACTTCAACGTTTGCACTTTCAACAATATTTCCAGCAGTAACTGGACCTTCCCCTGATTTCTCAAGAGTTAATACAACGTCTTCTTTTTGGTTAAGCTTGAAATGTACTTCTTTTAGGTTAAGGATAATTTCAGAAACTTCTTCCTTAACGTTATTAATCGTACCAAATTCGTGCTCAACACCTTCAATTCGGATAGCAACAATACCAGCACCTTGTAGTGATGACAGAAGAACTCTTCTTAAAGAGTTCCCAAGAGTTTGGCCGTAACCACGCTCAAGAGGCTTCGCTACAAATTTACCATAGGCATAGTTTGTAGTATCAATCTCAGTCTCTAGTGCCACAGGGCGGATCATGCTTGTCCAGTTCTTCGAAGTAAATGTATCCATCGAAATATTCTCCTTAAATTAAATACTAAAATTAAACTCTTCTTCTTTTTGGAGCTCTACAACCATTGTGAGGAATCGGGCTTCTGTCAGAAACAGCAGTGATTCTCAGTCCAGCTTGAACAAGGGCACGTACAGCGTTTTCACGTCCAGCACCTGGTCCCTTAACTCTAACTTCAACAGTTTTTAGTCCATGCTCCATTGCTCTTTTGGCAGCTTCAACTGAAGCCATTTGAGCAGCAAAAGGAGTTGATTTCTTTGATCCTCTGAAACCTAACTGACCAGCAGAAGCCCAAGCTAATGCATTACCAGCAGTATCAGTGAATGTTACGATAGTATTGTTAAAAGAAGCCTGGATGTGACAGATGCCAGATACAACATTCTTTTTAACTTTTTTCTTTGTTACAGATTTTTTTGCCATTGTTCCCTACCTTACTTCATTGACTTGATAGACTTCTTACCAGCAATTGCTTTTGCAGGACCTTTTCTGGTTCTTGCATTGGTAGAAGTACGTTGTCCACGAACTGGAAGACCCATTCTGTGTCTAATTCCGCGGTAACAACCTAAGTCTTTAAGACGCTTTATATTCAATCCAACTTCTCTACGAAGATCACCTTCTACATTGTAGTTGTCTTCGAGAAGCTTACGAATTTCTTGCGTTTCTTCTTCTGTTAAATCATTTGAACTTTTGTTCGGATCAATGTTGCACTTTTCTAGAACTTCAACGGCTAGAGTAGGACCTACTCCGTATAGAGAACGCAGGGCAATTCTCATCGCTTTATTTCTAGGAATATCAACACCAAGGATTCTGGCCATAGCTACACTCCTAATTTAGTTATAATTAACCTTGTCTTTGTTTATGTTTTGGATTTGCTTTACATACAACACGTAAAACACCACTTCTTTTTACTACTTTGCAGTCTTTGCACATTGGCTTAACGGACGCTCGAACTTTCATAATATTCCTCTTACTTTTTACTTCTATAAGTAATACGACCTTTTCCTAAGTCGTACTTGCTAATTTCGACTAAAACTTTGTCCCCTGGAATGATCTTAATAAAGTGCATTCTCATTTTCCCACTAATGTGAGCAACCACTGAGTGGCCGTTTGGGAGCTTAACCTTAAATTTCGTATTCGGAAGGAGCTCGGTTACTTCGCCCTCAACCTCAATCGTTTCGCCATTAGACATAACGCTGTAATTCCACCTGTTTGTTCTAGCTATATAGAACAATCGTATTCACTATGGCAAGTATAGTCACAGGCCATAACGCATAGCATTTATATTACTTAACTGTATTTTTAACTTCTTTAAAAACTTCTTCGCTTGGAGCTGAGGCATTAACTCTTTTCAGAGCCCCTTTACTCTCGTAGTACTCTAATACTGGCTCTATTGTGCTTTTGAACACACCCAAGCGAGTCTTAACTGACTCTTCATTATCATCTTTTCTTTGATTCAGATTTGTTCCCTGGCACTTATCGCAAACACCTTCAGTCTTTGGAGTTTTTGAGATTAAATTGTAGATCTCTCCACAATCACCGCAAGTTCTGCGATTAACTAGTCTCTGGGCCAAAACATCTAAATCGATATCAAAATATAATGCTGTATGATTAGCATTTTTAATCACAACTTCATCTAGTGATTTAGCTTGATCAATATTTCTTGGAAAACCATCAAAAATATAACTTCCTGATGATAGATCACAGTTTGCATTTAAAAGCTCAAGCACAGTGGCATCATCCACCAACTCTCCTCGAGTCATAATTCCTTGAACTTTTTGTCCTAGCTCTGAGCCTTTAGCAATCTCATTCCTTAAAAGGTCCCCAGTAGAAATATGGTTATAACCCATTTCTGAAACAAGCCTAGCAGCTTGTGTTCCCTTACCAGACCCTGGCGCACCTAAAAGAATAAGTTGTGTAGCCATTAGAACCTTCTATTACTTCCGTTATACTTACCTTTTGCTTTGTAAGCTGATTCATATTGATCAGAGAACATGAATGATTGAATGTTCATCATCACTCTAATCGAAACACTAACGAGGATTAGCATTGATGTTCCACCGAACATGGTCTGCTGACCCGTAATAAGCGTCGGACTAATACAAATCACAACGAGGTAGATTGAACCAAAAAATGTGAGTCTACTTAGAAGAAAGTCCAAGTATTCCTTAGTCTTCGCCCCTGGACGAATCCCAGGAATAAAGGCGTTATTCTTTTGAAGCATTTCAGCGATCTTCTTAGTCTTAAACTGAATTGGCGCATAGAAATACGTCATATAAACAATTAGAAGAGCGAAGAAAAGGTTGAATAGAAGCTTACCTGGGTAAAGCGACTGAACAATCGTATCGATATAAGGCTTGATAGCGCTATCAGCGGCTACGAAGCTAGCGAAAGTCGTTGGCGCAGCTAGAAGTGAAGATGCCAAGATTGGAGGCATAACTCCACCTGTATCAACTCTCATTGGAAGTGATTGAGTTCCACCATAAACACGGTTGTGAACAACTTTTTTCGCATATTGGACTGGCACACTTCTAAAGGACCTTTCTATAAAGGCAACTACATAGAAGGTTACAAGAATCACAGCTAGTGTAAGTAAAACAGTTACACCTGGAAGTTCACCATTTCTGTATAATGTAAGTTTTTGAATAACTTCAGAAGGTAATTCAACTGCTATACCAGCAAAGATAATCAGTGAAACACCGTTCTCTAAACCAAATTCAGTAATTCTTTCACCTAGCCAAAGAAGAAACATTGTCCCCGCCGCTAGTGTAATCATAGCTGTTAACCTAAAAAGCATTCCTGGTTCTGGAATTACTGGAACTCCACCTGGACTTTTAAAGCTTTCAAAGACTGCGGCCATACCATAACCTTGCACACAGCAAAGAAGTACAGTTGCATATCTCGTCCACTTCTGAATTTTCTTATGTCCGTCGGCATCTTCTTGAAGTTCAGCAATCTGTGGAATTACTTCACCAAGAAGGGAGAAAATAATTGAAGTTGTAATATAAGGCATAATCCCAAGAGCAAGCACTGAGAATCTTTTGAAGGCACCACCAGAAAAAGTGTTGATCAGATCAAAGATTCCCCCACCGCCTTCAGAGAAGTAAGCCTGAATAGCGGAACCGTTAACACCAGGAACTGGTATCTGGGCCGCTAACCTATAGACTACGAGTAAAAGAAACGTGAATAAAATTCGCTTTTTAAGCTCTTCGAGTTTCGTTTGGTTGGATGACATTCCGTTGGATCCTTTCCTTATTTGGTTTTAATCTCTCCACCAGCTTTAGTAACAGCTTCTGCTGCTGACTTAGTGAATTTCTCAATTCCTACAAATGTAAGAGCTTTCTTAAGTTCACCATTTCCAAGGACTTTAACTGGACGTCTTTTATTGATTCCTTTCAATAAACCTTTTTCGATAAGAGCTTCTTTAGTTACTTCTCCACCATCAAACTTAGCTTCAAGTTGAGCAAGACTAATTTCTGCGTAATTTGTTCTAAAAAGAAAGTTTTTGAAACCTCTTTTTGGAAGACGCATATAAAGAGGCATGTTACCACCCTCAAAACCTGGTCTTACACCGCCACCTGCACGAGCTTTTTGACCTTTATGACCTTTACCAGCTTGAGTACCTTGACCCGAACCTTGACCACGACCAATACGCTTCGTATTACGATGTGCACCTTTAGGACTACTTAGATTATTTAACGTTAACATATATGCCTCTCTAACCTATTAAGCTTCTTTCCAGTCTAGTAAGTGAATAACTTTTTTAATCATTCCACGTACTGCTGGAGTATTTTCTAATGTTTTTGATGAACCAGTTTTTCTTAATCCAAGTCCTTTTACACAAGCCTTTTGCTTAGGCGTGCATGAAATTATACTTTTCTTAAGTGTAACTGTAATTGTCTTGGCCATATCTACCTCTATTTAATTCTTATGCCTTTAGCATCTTTTCCTCTTGCTGCTGCAACTTGCTCAATTGAACGAAGTTGACCTAAGGCCTGAAAAGTAGCCTTAACAACATTATGAGGGTTATTCCCACGTGTTGATTTCGTAAGAACGTTTCTAACACCTGCAAGTTCCATAATCGCTCGACATGCACCAGCAGCTTTTACACCAGTACCTTCTGAAGCAGGTTTAAAAAGGATCTTACCAGCATCGAACTCACCTAAAACCTGATGAGGTATTGTTCCGTGCTCAATTGGCACTGGAATAAGGTTCTTTTGAGCAGCTTGTGTAGCTTTTCTAATCGCTTCTGGAACTTCTTTAGCTTTACCAAGTCCATATCCAACACGACCTTTCTTATCCCCAACAATCATTAGAGCTGAGAAAGAAAATCTACGTCCACCTTTTACAACTTTTGCAACACGGTTAACGGCCACAACTCTCTCTTCGAATTCAGATTCTACTTGAGGTTTTGGCTTACGAGGTGCCGGTTTACGACGACCTTTCTTTTCTTCCTTCTTACCTGAACCAGCATCTGCCTTAACTTCTACAGCTTTCTCTGTTCCAGCTTCTTCCGCTTTAACTTCTTCTGTGCTCTCAGCTTTTTTTGTTTCTTCGCTCATGAGATTCCTCTTTAAATTCGAATTCCGTTTTCTCTTACAGAGTCAACTAAGGTTGCTAATACACCTGTATAGGCACTTCCACTTCTGTCGAAAACAGCACTTTCAATTTTCTTGCCTTTAAGTTCTTCAGCAAGCTTAGCTCCAAGAAGTTTTGCACCTTCTCTGTTCGCTCTTGCACCAGATACTCCACCTTTTCCATACGTCTGAACGCTTAGAAGAGTAGTGGCAGTAACATCGTCAATTACCTGCACTCTTAAATGCTTATTTGTCTTAGTAGCGCATAATCTTGGACGTTCTGCTGTCCCATTAATCTTTGCTCTAATAGACAATTTTCTTCTTAGCTTTTTAGCCAATGAAGGGTTTTTTACTTTACCTAATGGTTTTCTCATCTCTTACTCTCTTTTAGTGCTTACTTCTTAGCACCAGTCTTACCAGCCTTACGGATGATATGTTCGTCAGCATACTTAATACCTTTACCTTTATAAGGCTCTGGTGGTCTGAACGATCTAATCTTTGCAGCTGCAAATCCAACAAGTTCTTTATCCGCACCACTGATAGAAATTACGTTCTTATCAACTTTAGCCGAAACTCCAGTTGGAAGCTTATAATCAATTGGGTGTGAATAACCTAAGCTAAGATTAAGAACATCGCCCTTAACAGCAGCTTTATAACCAACTCCATTAAACTCTAGGTCTTTTTTGAAACCAGTGCTTACACCAACAACCATATTGTCGATTAGTGTACGAGTTGTTCCCCAAAGTGAACGAGCCATTTTAGACTCATCAATTGGATTAACTTTAACTTCTTTTCCATCTGATTCGATTTTTACGAAATCAGTAAAGGTATAATCTAAATTCCCGTTGGGTCCTTTTACAGAAACCTTCTGTCCGTCCAAAGTAACAGTTACTTTTTCTGGTATTACAACTGGGTTTTTTCCAATTCTGCTCATTACTACCTCTTACCAAATTGTGCAGAGAACTTCTCCGCCCACTTTCTTAGTTTTTGCTTCTCTAGAAGAAAGAACTCCATGAGAAGTTGAAACGATAGCAGTACCAAGACCTGAAATTACACGAGGCATATTATTATATCCTCTGTACTGTCTTAGACCTGGACGAGAAAATCTCTTAATCCCTACGATCGCATCTTCTTTTAGAAGAACTTTGATTCTGATATCTGATTTTTCTTTTGCAACGATTTTGAAGCCACGGATATACCCTTCTTCCTTCATAACCTTACAAACACCAGCTTTTACTTTACTTGCAGGAAACTCAACACGATCATGTCCGGCCTGGATGGCGTTTCTGATTCTTGTTAGCATGTCCGCTATAGGATCTGTCATCATATCTAATTCTCCTCAATCACCAACTAGACTTAGTTACACCAGGTAGCATCCCTCTCAAGGCGAGTCTTCTAAACTCAAGTCTTGAAAGTCCAAACGCTCTGTACACACCACGTGAACGACCTGTTATTACACAACGATTTCTTACTCTGTTTTCACAAGAGTTACGTGGTAGCTTTTGGAGCTTGTCCTGAGCTGCCCAACGTTCATCGTCAGTTAAGTTTGTATTTTTCACAGTAGCTCTAAGCTCTTTTCTAAGCTTAAGATGCTTTTCTGCCATCTTTCTTCTTTTATCGTTACTTACGATCTTTGCTCTTCTTGGCATACGAGTTTCCTCTTATCTTATTGTTGAAAAGGCATACCAAATTGCTTAAGCAATTCACGCCCTTCCTCGTCATTATTAGCAGTAGTTACAAATGAAATCCCGATACCACGAACTTTATCAATTTTGTCGTAGTTGATTTCTGGGAAGATGATTTGCTCTTTTAATCCAAGAGTATAATTTCCTCTTCCATCAAATGCTTTCTTGTTAACACCACGAAAGTCACGAACTCTTGGAAGCGTAATTGAAACTAGACGATCAAGAAATTCATACATTCTTTCTCCTCTAAGAGTTACGTTTGCACCAAGTGCCTGTCCTTCACGAAGCTTAAAACCAGCAATTGATTTTCTAGCTTTAGCAACAACCGGCTTTTGACCAGTAATCGCTTCAAGATCAGCCATAATTCCGTCAACTGTTTTTGAATTCGTAACACAATCTTTAGTTACACAGTTAACAACAATTTTTTCCAGCTTCGGGATTAGATGTGGGTTTGTATAATTAAATTTACCCTTCATCTCTCCGATGATCTCTTTATTGTATTTTTCGCTTAATCTACTCATCATAAACCTTCTTAATTACAGCTCAGTTCCACAAGAAACCGCTACGCGAATATTTTTTCCATCTTTGTTCACAATTTTAACTCTAGTAGCTTTATTAGTTTTTGGACTAACAACTGCCACGTTAGAGATATGAACAGGGGCCTCTTTTTCAGTAATTCCACCGGCTGGGTTTTCTTGAGTTGGCTTAACGGCTTTTTTAACTACGTTACAACCACCAACGATTACACGGTTTTGCTTTCTAAAGATTTGAAGAACATTTCCTTTCTTACCTTTATCTTTTCCAGCTAAAATTACTACTTCGTCACTTACTCTTAACTTTTCCATTTCAATCCTCTTATAGAACTTCTGGTGCTAGTGAACAGATCTTTGTGAAGCTACGTCCACGAAGTTCTCTTGCTACTGGCCCAAAAATACGAGTTCCAACAGGTTCATTATTTGTTCCTAAAATCACAACGCTGTTCTTATCGAACTGGATGTACGATCCATCTTCTCTTCTGATCGGGTACTTCGTACGAACGATAACAGCCTTCTTAACGTCACCCTTCTTGATTTTTCCACCAGGAAGAGCTTGCTGAACAGCTACTACAACGATATCTCCAAGACCAGCTGACATTCTTTTAGAACCACCAAGAACTTTAATACACTTAACTTCTTTGGCTCCAGAGTTGTCTGCTACGTCCATTTTTGATTGCATTTGAATCATTACTTACTCCAACTCGCCTTAATTACTTATTAACGCTTACAAGTTCCCATTTCTTTAACTTAGAATGAGCTCTTGATTCGATGATTGTTACTTTATCCCCAACTTTTGCAGTGTTAGCCGCATCGTGAGCATGGTACTTCTTTGAAGAGTTTACGAACTTACTATAAGTTCTGTGCTTAAAACGACGAAGAACATTTACAACAATTGTCTGCTCGTTCTTATCGCTAACTACAACACCTTCAAGTGTTCTTTTAAATGCTTTTTGTTCGCTCATTACTTACCTCTACTCGCGCTCTTAGCCGTTAAGAGCTTGGCAATATTCTTTTTACCAATTTTTAAAAGATGTGGTTTATCGATACCAGAAGCAACTTTTTGCATTCTGATGTTAAAAAGCTCAGTTCTGATCTCTTCAACTTTTGAGTCGATTTGCTTCGCATCCCAACCTTTAACTTCTTCATATTTCAACGTTTCAATTGCCATATCTGCCTCTAATTATTCCATTTCTCTTTTTACAATCTTCGTCTTAACTGGAAGTTTGTAACAAGCAAGCTTTAGTGCTTCGATGCTTAATTCTGGTTCAGTATGCTTAATCTCAAATAAAATACGCCCAGGCTTAACCACTGCAACCCATGAGTCTGGTGAACCTTTACCCTTACCCATACGAACTTCAGCAGGCTTTCTCGTTAGAGACTTGTCTGGGAAGATCTTGATCCATACCTGTCCACCCCTCTTAATCTTACGAGTCATGGCGATACGAGCAGCTTCAATCTGACGGTTAGTGATATAACCACAAGAAACAGCCTGTATACCGTATTCACCAAAAGTGATAGTATTTCCACGGTTAGCTTTGCCTTTCATACGGCCTTTTTGTTGCTTTCTGTGTTTTACTTTTTTAGGACTTAACATTTTCCAATTCCTTTAAATTAAGAGCAAAAACTCTTACTTATAAATCTCACCCTTATATACCCAAACTTTAACGCCAATAACTCCATAAGTAGTTTTGGCTTCTGCTGTATTGTAATCAATATCAGCTCTTAGAGTATGAAGAGGAACCTTTCTTTCTGAGTATCCTTCAGCTCTTGCCATCTCAGCTCCACCAAGACGACCAGCAGTTCTAACACGGATACCTTTAACACCTGCGCGGAAAGCTGATTGCATAACCTTTTTCATAGCTCTTCTGAAAGCAACACGCTTTTCAAGTTGAGCTGCGATATTTTCTGCAATTAACTTCGCATCAGCGTCTGGTCTCTTAACTTCAGCAATATTGAAGATAAGAGTTCCTTTAGTAAGTTTCTTAAGGTCACCACGAATTTTATCAATTCCAGTACCTTTTTTACCGATAGCCACACCTGGCTTAGCAGTATTTACTGTAACTTTAACTTGATCAGAAGTTCTTGAAATATCAACGCTAGCTACAGCTGCATTTTTCATGTTCGTTTCAATGTAGTTACGGATAGCTAAATCTTCGTGAAGGTTAGTCGCATAAGCACGCTTATCAGTGTACCAGTTTGACTGCCAACCTTTGATGTAACCTAGTCTAAATCCATATGGATGTACTTTTTGTCCCATTCTATCCTTCCTATGCTTCTTTCAGTTCTAAAGTTACGTGACTAGTTCTTTTACGAATTCTAAAGGCACGACCTTGGGCACGTGGCTGAATTCTTTTAAGAGTTGGCCCTTCGTTCGCGTATAGAGTTCCAACAACGAGATTATCGATATCGTACTTTCCAGACTCTTGAGCGATAGCTAGTCCACTATTAATTAATTTAGCCAAAACAATGGCCGTTTCTTTCTTCTCACAAAAGCGAAGAGTTCTTAATGCATCAGAAGCTTTCTTGTTTCTGATAAGATCACAAACAAGTCTAACTTTACGGGGAGCAATACCAACTCTGCTGTTTTTAACTGTTATAGCCATTATTCCCTACCTACTTTTTCCCTTTCTTGTCAGCACCGTGACCAGAATAGGTTCTTGTTAATGCAAATTCCCCTAACTTGTGACCAATCATATTGTCAGTAACGTATACAGGGATAAACTTCTTGCCGTTATGAACAGCGAAAGTAAGTCCGATAAATTCAGGTACGATCGTCGAACGACGTGACCAAGTCTTAATGACCTTTGAAGATCTAGCTTTGTCACCATCAAGTTCCATCGCTTTCTTAATAAGCGATTGATCAACAAATGGTCCCTTTTTAAGTGATCGAGACATATTTTCTCCTTAAAGCCTAATGGCTTATTTCTTATTTCTTCTTTTAACAATAAAACGGTCAGTTCTCTTGTTCTTCCTAGTCTTGTAACCTTTTGTAGGCATTCCCCAAGGAGAAACAGGATGACGACCACCCGATGTACGACCTTCACCACCACCATGTGGGTGATCAACTGGGTTCATAGCAACACCACGTACAGTTGGACGACGTCCTAACCAACGAGCTCTACCAGCTTTACCAAGTTGACGTTTTTCATGATCAAGATTTCCAACCTGACCAATAGTCGCTCGACAAGTAAGTTTAACTTTTCTTAGTTCTCCCGATGGCATTCTTAGAAGAACTGAATCTCCTTCTTTCGCCATAACTTGAACATAAGCTCCAGCAGATCTAGCCATTTGACCACCAGCACCTGGGTTTAGTTCAACATTATGAACTAAAGTACCAACTGGAATATCAGCTAGAAGCTTAGAGTTACCTGTCTTAATATCCGCGTCTTTTGAAGAGATCACAGTATCACCAACATTTAGTCCAAGAGGAGCTAAGATGTAACACTTGTAACCGTCTGCATAAGCAAGTTGAGCGATATGACATGTTCTATTTGGATCATAAACAATCGCTTGAACCTTTGCAGGGATATCTAATTTATTTCTTTTAAAATCAATAGTTCTATATCTTCTCTTAACTCCGCCACCTTTATGACGACAAGTAATTCTACCGTGGTTATTACGACCACCAGTTGAACTCTTTGAACCGAGCATACCTTTTAGAGGTTTAACCCCTTTAGTAAGCCCTTCCGAAGTAACTACCGCAGTATTTCTAAGAGAAGGTGTTGTTGGTTTAAACTTACGAATTCCCATCATTCAATCCTTATACGCCTTTAAAAAATTCTATTCTTTGTCCCTCTTTAAGCTGAACAAATGCCTTCTTGGTCTTTGGCGTTTTCTTGACAGATTTCCCTGCTCTTACGAGTTTTCCAGGAGCAATACTTGTCTTAACATTTAATACTTTTACATCATAAAGCTTTTCTACAGCTGACTTGATTTGATTCTTGTTCGCACCTAGTGCAACCATAAAACCAAAACGGTTAAATTTGTCAGATCCAGTTGAAGCTTTTTCAGTAATCAATGGTTTCAGTAATACGTCTTGCATTTGCATAATTACACCACTCGATTAAGAAGCGTTTCGAGTGCTTCTTTTTCAATTACTAGGTTTTCAAATTTAACAGCTTCATAAACACTAAAACCTTTTACTGGAATACCTTTACCCCATTGAAGGTTTTTAGCTGCACGTAGTGCAAGAGAATCGCTTGCTGCAGTTACAACTAGAGCAGGAAGAAGACCTTTATCATTTAAAGTCTTGAACATACCTTTAGTCTTTCCATCAGAATCAAGCTTTTCAACTACAGTAAGTTTTCCAGCCTGAAGCTTGTCAGCAATAATCGATTGGATCCCTTTAAGAGCCATCTTCTTATTTACGTTTTGAGAATAGTCCCTTGGAGTTGGACCAAATGCGGTTCCACCGCCAACCATTAAAGGTGATCTTGAAGAACCCTGACGAGCTCTACCAGTACCTTTTTGCTTAAATGGCTTAGCTCCACCACCACGCTTATTACCACGAGTCTTAGTACTGTGAGTACCTTGACGACGGCCAGCTAAAGTAGCTTTAACGATTTGGTGAACTACAGGAACATTAATATCATCAGCAGTTAGGCTAACTTCAGTAGTAAGCTTTCCGCTAGATTCAAATTTTGAGTTAAGTACGGTTATATCAGTCATAGTCTACCCCTACTTCTTCACAGCTTTAGAGATTCTAAGAAAACCAGACTTAGAACCTGGAACTGATCCCTTAACTAGTAAGTAACCTTGTTCCTTGTTAAGCTCAACTACCTGAAGGTTCTGAACAGTCTTCTGTTTAGCACCCATGTGACCAGGAAGTTTTTTGCCTTTTATTACACGCCCAGGAGAAGCACACATACCAATTGAACCAGGAGCACGGTGAAATTTTGAACCGTGAGCAGCTGGACCACCTTGGAAGTTCCATCTCTTCATAACACCTTGGAAGCCCTTACCTTTTGAAATACCGGTAACGTCAATAAAAGAGTCTTTAGAAAAACTTTCTAAAGATACTTCTTTTCCAAGAGCATCAGCAGAAGCACCTTCAGCCTTAACTTCACCAAAGCGAGTTAAGTGATCAGTGATACCTGCCTTTTTCAAATGTCCTTTCGTGGGATTATTAAGAAGTTTTTCACGCTTAACATTGTAAGCAAGTTGATAAGCTTCATAACCGTCAGTCTCTTTAGTTTTCACTTGAGCTACACGGTTAGGGATTAACTTAACAACAGTAACTGGAACATGATTTCCAGCATCATCAAAAATTCGAGTCATACCGGCCTTGACTCCGTAAAATACGGGTAGGTCAACAGCGGTCGAGACTTCTTTCTTTTCTTCTTCAGCGGGAGCTTCAGCTTCTACTTCAGGAGAGGTCGTTTCTTCAGTCATTCATCCTCCACAGCATCACCCAGCCTATCTGGGATGCGTTCGCGGTTATTAAATTTAAATCTTCGTTAAAAGATCTAAGCCTAGTACTTGATCTCTACATCAACACCTGAAGATAGGTCTAATTTCATTAGGCTATCAACGGTTTGTTGAGTTGGGTCAACAATATCAATCAATCTTTTGTGGGTTCTCATTTCAAACTGCTCGCGCGCTTTCTTATCTTTGTGAGGTGATCTTAGAACTGTGAACTTATTGATCTCAGTTGGAAGAGGAATTGGACCAGCAACGCGGGCTCCAGTTTCTTTCGCTGTTTGAACAATTTCATTAACTGAATTATCCAATAATTTGTGATCGTACGCTCTTAGTTTAATTCTCAGTCTCGACGCTTTCATGCCTTACTAACCCTCTAGTATTTGATTGAATATGGTTTTTAAGTTTTATAGGGCCCTTTGTCAACATGCTGATTTCAGATTTTGTCAAAAAATGTAAGGTATTTTTGCTTTTATTTTGCATTACGGCCAACGCAGAGCGCATGGCCAAACAAATTAGATATAAATTCCGCGTTTTTCCATCAATTCCTTGGCTAACGCGTTAGGAATATCAACATATTTATCAAAATTCATAGTAAAGCTGGCTCGGCCCTGGGATTTGGACCTTAAATCTGTACTATAACCAAACATCTCAGAAAGTGGGACCTCAGCCTCAATTTGCTCTTTATTTTGCTTGGCTCCCATATTTAGAATTTTTCCACGCTTCATATTTATGTCTGAAATAACATCCCCGGTATATTCTGAAGGGCTGATTACTTCTAGTGCCATTACTGGTTCTAAAAGTTTAACTCCGGCCTTTTGGCAAGCATCACGAAAGGCCTGTGAAGCTGCAATTGAATAAGCCACTTCACTTGAATCTTCTTCTCTATATTCTGCTCTTACTAATGTGGCTTTAATATTAATAAAAGGATAACCCGCGAGAGCTCCACCAGGAGCTGTATCGTGAATACTTTTTTCAATTGAATCTAAAAACTCTTGAGGAAGATCTTTTTTGGTTAACTCAGTTTCAAAATGAACACCACCTTGTTCATCAAAAGGTTCAACCTTAATTTCACAATGACCAAACTGAACTTTGCCGGCCTGTTCTTTATTAAAAGTTGACTCCGCTTTAGACTCTTTAAGAATACTTTCTCTATAAGAAACTTGTGGAGAACCAACTCGAACACCAACCTTAAACTCTCGCTGTAATCGATCAGCAATAATCTCTAGGTGTAACTCTCCCATTCCGAAAATTAAAAGCTGTCCTGTTTCTTTATTATTTCTATAGGTAAAAGATGGATCTTCTATTTTTAACTGCTCTAGTGACGTCATTAGTTTTTTTTCATCAGCAGTTGTTTTTGGTTCGATTGCAACAGAAATCACAGTCTCTGGAAACTCCATTAGATCATAAACGATAGGTTTATGATCAGTACAAAGTGTCTCACCTGTTGTTGTAAATTTTAATCCGGAAATGGCAACAATATCCCCGGCCTTAGCTTCTTGAAGCTCAGTTCTTTTATCTGCATGCATTTGAAGAATTTTGTTAACTCTTTCTTTTTTCTTTTTATGTGGATTAAAAATACTCTGCCCCATTTTCATGGTTCCAGAATATATTCTTACAAAAGTTAAGCTTCCAACAAATGGGTCCGTGGCAATTTTAAAGGCTAACCCACTAAAGACATCAGACTCATCAGGCTTCCTCACCTCTACCTTATCAGGATCCTTTGCACTTACTCCTTTGATTTCACCTCTCTCAACTGGATTAGGTAAATAATCTACGACAGCATCAAGAAGAGTTTGAACACCTTTATTTTTGAATGCAGAACCGCAAAGAACTGGAATAAAATTATGTTCTATAACAGCAGCTCTCATAACTTTTTTAATTTCATCGATAGTAATTTCTTCGCCACCTAAATATTTTTCTGCAAAATCATCATCATAATCAGCAAGTGACTCGATCAATTCTTCTCTTGATGAGGTTGCTTGATCCATTAGATCTGCCGGAATCTCTTCTTCGGTAACTGTTGCTCCTAAGTCACCTTCAGAAAATCTTATGGCCTTCATTTTTAGAAGATCTATAATTCCAGAAAATTCATCTTCAGATCCAATGGGAAGCTGAATAGCAGCTGCCGTCTTATCTAGTTTTTCACGAATCTCTGTTACACAGTTTTCAAAATCAGATCCCATTCGGTCCATTTTATTAACAAAGGCGATCCTTGGGACATTGTATTTATCAGCCTGCCCCCAAACTGTTTCTGACTGAGGCTCAACGCCTGAGACAGCATCAAAAACACCAACGGCCCCATCTAAAACTCTTAAAGATCTTTCTACTTCTATCGTGAAATCAACATGCCCTGGAGTATCGATAATATTGATATTGGTTTTTTTCCAGTCACAAGTGGTAGCGGCAGAAGTGATAGTAATCCCTCTTTCCTGCTCTTGCTCCATCCAGTCCATAGTGGCAGCGCCATCATGAACTTCTCCAATTTTATGGCTTTTACCCGTATAGAAGAGAATACGCTCAGTAGTAGTCGTCTTTCCTGCATCAATATGGGCCATAATCCCAATATTTCTAATGTTCTCTATTTTAGCCATATATGTATTTTAGGATAAAAAAAAGGCCCTGTCGTCGTGAAACGAGAGGGCCTTCTCATAATTAAACTTTATTTTTTTTTAAATCACCACTTCAAGTGAGCAAAAGCTTTGTTAGCTTCAGCCATTTTGTAAACGTCTTCACGTTTCTTAACAGCTCCACCACGGTTTTCAGCAGCATCGATGATCTCATCAGCTAAACGCTCAACCATAGTTTTACCGTTTCTTCCTTTTGAGTACTCACGTAACCAACGTAGCGCCAATGACTGACGACGTGCTGGACGTACTTCAACTGGAATTTGGTAAGTGGCACCACCAATACGACGAGACTTAACCTCAACCGCTGGTTTAATATTTGAAAGAGCTTTCTTAAAAACTTTAAGAGGCTCATCACCTGTTTTCTTCTCTACTAAATCCATTGCACCGTAAAAGATTTTTTCAGCAACAGATTTTTTTCCACCTAGCATTAGTGAGTTAACACATTTTGTAACTACGATGTCTTGGAATCTTGGATCAGGAAGAACCTGTCTTGGGACTGCTCTATGCTTTCTACTCATACTTTCCTCTCTTCACCCTATATAAATAGGATTACTCTTATTAAACCAAGTCCACCATTCACAGGAATGGTGGCAGTTTAATTAGTTAGTTAATTACTTCTTAGGTTTTTTACAACCGTACTTAGAACGACGTTGACCACGCTTATCTACACCAGTCGCATCAAGTGCTCCACGGATAGTATGGTAACGAACACCAGGAAGATCTTTTACTCTACCACCTCTAATAAGAACAATACTATGCTCTTGAAGGTTGTGACCTTCACCACCAATGTATGAAGTTACTTCAAAACCACTGGTTAGCTTAACTCTACAAACCTTTCTCATAGCAGAGTTAGGTTTCTTTGGAGTCGTTGTGTAAACTCTAGTACATACACCACGTCTTTGAGGACAGGCCTTCAAAGCAGGTGATTTAGTTTTTGAAAATTTGTCAGTTCTACCTTTACGGATTAACTGGTTAATCGTTGGCATTCTCAGCTCCCTTTAATCAACATTTAGCTCAACATTTAAAAACTAGCTAGTCTATGTAACACCGCAAACTAGCTAGTACAAGTATATTTACCTCTTTAAACCATAAATGGCGCTGCTTCTTCAGCACCTGGCTCTAAAACATCCTCACACACTGCATCAAAGTCGCGATATTTCGAAATACCGGTTCCAGCAGGAATCAGACGTCCCATAATTACGTTTTCTTTAAGACCTCTAAGAGCATCACTTTTTCCTTCAAGAGCAGCTTGGGTAAGAACCTTAGTTGTCTCTTGGAAAGATGCCGCAGAAATAAATGAATCCGTAGTTAATGAAGCTTTTGTAATCCCAAGTAATAATGGTCTGGCCTGAGCAGGTGCCTCGCCGTTTGCAACGAGCTCCTCATTAGTTTCCATCCATTGACCCTTAGTAATAGAATCTCCAACGATGTAGTGAGAATCACCAGCATCAGTTATGAGAACTTTCTTAAGCATCTGACTTACAATAACTTCGATATGCTTATCATCGATCTTAACACCTTGAAGTCTATAAACTTCTTGGATCTCATCTACGATATAACGAGCTAGGGCCTTAATTCCCATTACTCTAAGAATATCATGTGGGTTAGAAGGACCATCCATAATTGGCTCACCAGCACGGATATAATCACCTTCATTAACAATTACATAACGTCCTTTAGGAACACTATAAGTAACTGGCTCTCCACCATCTTCTGGTCTAACAAGAATCTTTCTGTTTCCTCTTAACTCAGGACCAAATTCAATCGTACCAGCGATGTCAGCAATCTGAGCAGCGTTGGCCGGGTTACGAGCTTCAAAAAGTTCTGCAACTCTTGGAAGACCACCGGTAATATCTTTTGTCTTAGTTGTTTCACGAGCAAGCTTAGAAACGGCAGAACCGGCTTCGATACTTGCACCATCAGTAACCATAATATTGGCACCAACTTGAAGACGATAACTAGCGTGTCTTTTTGTTCCAGGAATTACAATCGGCTTACCTTCAGAATCAACAATTGTAATTCTAGGCTGAAGTGAAGGATCCTTAGATTCTGTAACAATTCTATTAGTTAAACCTGTAACAGCATCAACCTGCTCATTTACTGTAGAACCAGAGATAAGGTCTTCATATTTAATTGTACCTGAAACTTCAGTAAGAAGTGGAATTGAGAACGGGTCCCATTCAACAACTCTATCACCAACTTTAACTTCATCACCATCTACAGCGAATAGTTTTGCACCGTAAGGAGTTGGATAGCGTTCTTTTTCAGCTCCTTGAGCTGTCTTAACAACAATCTCACCAACTTTATTCATTACGATTTTATCGCCAGTTGCAGTAGTAGCAAAAGTAACGTTTTCTAAATGGATAACACCAGCTGTTCTAACTTCAGTCTTGTTAACTTGTGCACCAGCAGTTGCAGTACCACCAACGTGGAAAGTACGCATCGTAAGCTGTGTACCAGGTTCACCAATTGATTGAGCTGCAATAACTCCAACTGTTTCACCAACTGAAACCATTGTTCCACGAGCGAGGTCACGACCAAAACAAAGTGCACAGAACCCATGTCTTTCACGACATGTAAGAACTGATCTAACTTTAATTTGATCGACTTCTTTTTCTTTTAGAATCGCGTAGTCATCTTCGGTCAACATATATCCACGTGGAAAAATTTCTTCCCCTGTAGGATCAACAATTGGTGTTGAAGTAACACGTCCCATAGCTCTTTCAGCTACGTGTTCAACGATCTCACCAGCTTCAATTCTTGATGTAAGAACGATACCGTCTTGAGAACCACAGTCTTCATTTCTAATAATACCATCTTGAGCTACGTCAACTAGACGACGAGTCAAGTAACCAGAGTTAGCAGTTTTAAGTGCCGTATCGGCTAGACCCTTACGGGCACCGTGGGTAGAAGCGAAATACTGAAGAACGTCTAGACCTTCACGGAAGTTAGCCGTAATTGGTGTTTCAATAATTTCACCTGAAGGTTTTGCCATAAGACCACGCATACCAGCTAACTGTCTCATCTGAGTAGTAGAACCCCTTGCTCCAGAGTCAGCCATCATAAATAGTGCGTTGAATGAAGGAGCCTTAATTTCTTCTTCTCCTTTTACATCACTTGTAAAAGTATCAGTTGAAATTTGCTCAAGCATAACTTTTGTTAGCTTCTCATTTGTCTGGGCCCAAACATCGACGATCTTATTGTATCGCTCTCCGTTTGTAATAGAACCTTCGTTATATTCTTCTGTAATTTTATCAACTTCCGCTGAAGCAGCACCAAGGATATTTGGTTTCTCATCAGGAATCGTCATATCGTTAACGTTAATAGAGATACCAGCTTTAGTTGCGTAAGAATAACCAAGTCTCATTAGTGAATCAGCTAAAAGAACAGTGTCTTTTTCCGTACCGATTCTATAAGCATGGTCAATCAGAGCTCCTAGAGGTTTTTTCCCTAGAACTTTATTGATATCTGCATAAGTTAAACAAGCAGGAACTGCATCGTAAACGAATGTACGACCAACAGTAGTATCAACCATCTCTCCTTCAATACGAACCTTAATAGGTGCTTGTAGGTGAAGGTTTCCTGAGTGGTAAGCAAACTGTGCTTCTTCTTTTGAAGAAAAGGTTTTTCCATATCCACGTGCATAAGGACGAATTCTAGTCATGTAATAAAGACCTAGAACGATATCCTGTGATGGAACGATAATTGGGTTACCATCTTTTGGAGATAGAATATTGTTTGTCGACATTGCAAGAACACGACATTCAATTTGTGCTTCAAGAGACAATGGAACGTGAACGGCCATCTGGTCACCGTCGAAGTCGGCATTAAAGGCCGTACAAACAAGTGGGTGAAGATTGATAGCTTTACCTTCAATAAGAATTGGCTCAAACGCCTGAATACCAAGACGGTGAAGAGTAGGTGCACGGTTAAGAAGCACTGGGTGCTCTTGAACAACTTCATCAAGGATATCCCATACTTCTTGTTTCTGCTGATCAACCATACGCTTAGCTACTTTAATAGTTGTACAGTGACCTTTTTCAATTAGTTTGTTGTAAATAAAAGGCTTGAATAGCTCTAGACCCATAAGCTTGGGAAGACCACATTGATGAAGTCTAAGAGATGGACCAACAACGATAACCGAACGACCAGAATAATCAACACGTTTACCAAGTAAGTTTTGTCTAAAACGACCTTGCTTACCTTTTAACATATCGGAAAGTGATCTTAGTGGACGCTTATTAGCACCAGTGAAAACCTTTCCTCTTCTTCCGTTATCAAAAAGAGCGTCAACAGCTTCTTGAAGCATTCTCTTTTCATTACGGATAATAATTTCTGGAGCGTTAAGCTCTTTTAGTCTTTTAAGACGATTGTTTCTATTAATTACACGACGGTAAAGGTCGTTAAGATCAGAAGTTGCAAATCTACCTGCTTCTAGAGGTACTAGAGGACGAAGATCCGGTGGAAGAACTGGAATAACTTCCATCATAAACCACTCAGGCTTATTGTCAGACTTAAGAAGTGACTCAACAACTTTAAGTCTCTTAACTAATTTCTGACGAGCAATTTCTGTCGTTGTATTCATTAAGGCTCTTCTAAGTTCTTTATTATCGATATCGATATCAACTTTTCTTAGAAGTTCTTTAACAGTTTCACCGCCCATTCCTGCTTCAAACTTAATTCCCTTTTCTTTGAGGTCATTAAATAGTTGTTCAGAAATTACAGCTCCAACTTCAAGTCCAGCTTCTTCGTTTTCTTCAGAAGTAGCTGTTACAATGTACGCTTCGTAATAAAGAACTTTTTCAAGTTCTTTAAGTGTTAGGTTAAGAATAGCGCCAATTCTTGAAGGAAGTGATCTTAAGAACCAAATATGAGCAACAGGTGCTGCTAATTCGATATGACCACATCTTTCACGGCGTACTTTAGAAAGTGTAACTTCAACACCACACTTCTCACAAACTACACCTCTGTGCTTCATTCTTTTATACTTACCGCAGATACACTCATAATCTTTTACTGGTCCAAAGATTTTGGCACAAAAAAGACCATCTCTTTCAGGCTTGAAAGTACGGTAGTTAATTGTTTCTGGCTTTTTAACTTCACCAAATGACCATTCACGAATGGTATCAGGAGAAGCCATCTTAATTGAGACGGCTTCTACACTAATCGGATCTTTTGGTTTGTCGAAAAAGTTCAAAAGGTCTTTCATTTTATTTCCTCTTTAGGTTTTTTAAAAACTCTAATGTATTTAGCTAAACGTCGTTTCTTCCTCAGTACTTTCCTCAAGTTTCACATCCAAACAAAGGGCTTGAAGCTCTCTGATAAGAACGTTGAAAGACTCTGGAAGACCAGGTTCAAGTACTTGCTCACCTTTAACAATTGATTCATACATTCTTGTACGTCCAATAACGTCATCCGACTTAACAGTGAGGAATTCTTGAAGTGTATAAGCAGCACCGTAGGCTTCAAGGGCCCAAACTTCCATTTCTCCAAGTCTCTGACCACCAAACTGAGCTTTACCGCCTAATGGCTGCTGAGTAACAAGTGAGTAAGGTCCTGTAGAACGAGCGTGAAGTTTTTCATCAACAAGGTGATGCAGTTTTAGCATGTACATGGCACCAACGGTTACATCTTCCGAGAAAGCGTCACCAGTAAGACCATCAAATAAAGTCGTTTTACCATTTTGTTCAAGCTCAGCTAGGTCAAACATTCTATGAATGTCTTTCTCAGTAGCGCCGTCGAAAACCGGAGTAGAGAACCTAACACCTGTAGAAAGTTGTTTTGCAACTTCCATAACTTTTTTATCAGATGCTTTAGCTAGCCACTTTTTAACGTCTTCAGTTTCATAAATTTTATAGATGAAATCTCTCATTTCATCTGCTTTTGCTCTTTCCTCTAGCATTACTTTGATCTTTTCACCTAGACCACGTCCGGCCCAACCAAGGTGAAGCTCTAAAAGCTGACCAATATTCATACGAGAAGGAACACCAAGGGGGTTAAGAACAATCTCAACCGGCTGACCGTCAGCTAGGAATGGCATATCTTCTTGAGGAAGAACGTTAGAAATCACACCTTTGTTACCGTGACGCCCGGCCATTTTATCACCTGGCTGAAGCTTACGCTTAATAGCAACATAAACAGTCACTTTCTTGATAACACCTGGAAGAAGTTCATCTCCACGGTTAAGTTTTGCAATTTCTTCGTTTGCTTTAGTACGAACTCTATTGATTCTGTTTCTAACATCCGCAAAGTATTCAGAAACTTTTTCTTCAAGCGATGCTTCTAATGGAAGATATCCGATTAGCTCGAATGGAATTCCAGAAAGTGTATCTGCTTTGATTTCTGAACCTTTTGGAAGAAGTTCTGTTGAACCATCTTCAGAAACAAGACTATCTGTTGTAGAAGCACCCTTTAAAATCTTTGAGATTTTTTGGATGGCTGATGTTTGAATCGCTTTAATTTCGATTCTCTCATCTCTTCTTATTAGAGTTGTTTCATAATCAATGATTTCTTTTGATCTACTATCAAGCTCAACACCCTCACGAGTATAAACTTTAGCGTCAATAACAGTACCACGAACAGAAGAAGGAACTCTTAATGAAGTATCCTTAACATCTCCAGCTTTATCACCAAAGATAGCTTTAAGAAGTTTCTCTTCAGGAGAAAGCTGAGTTTCACCTTTTGGAGTAATTTTACCTACTAGGATATCCCCTGGCTTAATGATCGCACCTACACGAACAATACCAGCTTCATCAAGGTCACTTAGAGCTTCTTCACTTACGTTTGGAATATCTCTAGTGATTTCTTCTTTACCAAGTTTTGTATCACGAGCTTCTACTTCAAAGGCTTCAATATGAACTGAAGTAAAAACGTCTTTTGCCAGAAGGTTTTCACTAATAAGAATTGAATCTTCATAGTTGTAACCACCCCATGGCATGAATGCCACAAGAACGTTTTGACCTAAGGCTAAATCCCCGTACTGAGTACCAGGACCATCAGCGATAACCTGTCCTTTAAGAACCGTGTCACCTTCTTTAACGAGGGCTTTTTGGTTATTACAGGTATTCTGGTTAGTTCTTTGGTATTTGATAAGTTTGTAGATATCAACACCTGATTCACCTTCAGTGAACTTATCTCTTTGAACAACGATTCTATTTGAATCAACAAAGATAACTCTCCCTGATTCTTTTGCGAAAAGAATTGCACCAGAATCTCTAGCGATAATTTTTTCAACACCAGTACCAACGATTGGAGCATCAGTCTTAACAACAGGCACGGCCTGTCTCATCATGTTCGATCCCATCAATGCACGGTTAGCATCATCATGCTCCAAGAAAGGAATCAATGATGTTGCCATCGAGATCATCTGCGATGGTGAAACGTCCATAAGTTCAACGTCTTCTTTATCAACGAGACGGAAGTCACCGTTGTCACGAGCTGGAATATGGTCACCAGTTATTTTTCCATTTTCGATATGATTAATATCGATCTGAGCAATAACTTTCCCTTCTTCTTCAAATGCTGTGTAGTACTTAGGAGCACTGATCTTTTCATTTTCAACAGTCTGGTAAGGAGTTTCAATAAATCCGTAGTCAGAAACTCTTGCAAATGTGGCAAGTGAAGTAATTAGACCAATATTCGGTCCTTCAGGAGTCTCAACCGGACACATACGTCCGTAGTGTGTTGAGTGAACGTCACGAACCTCAAATCCAGCACGCTCACGAGTAAGACCACCTGGCCCTAGGGCTGAAAGTCTTCTTTTGTGAGTTACTTCAGATAATGGGTTCGTTTGATCCATAAACTGTGAAAGTTGTGATGAACCAAAAAACTCTTTAATAGCCGCAGAAACTGGTTTTTGATTTACCAGATCGTAAGGCATCATTGTTTCAATTTCTTGAATAGCCATTCTTTCACGAACAGCTCTTTCCATTCTTACTAGACCAACTCTAAATTGGTTCTCAAGAAGTTCACCAACTGCACGAACTCTACGGTTACCAAGGTGATCAATATCATCAACCTTACCTTTTCCGTTACTTAGTTCTACTAAGTATTGAGCCGTTCTAAGAATATCGTCATGAGTAAGAACAGTTCTTTCTACAGGAATATCCATTCCAAATTTGTAATTAATCTTCATACGACCAACTTTCGAAAGGTCATATCTAGTGTCATCGAAAAATAGACTTTGGAATAGAGCATCAGCAGCTTCAACTGTTGGCGGCTCACCTGGTCTTAATCTTTCGAAAATCTTGATTAAGGCATCATCTTGAGAGTCAGTCTTATCAATTAAAAGAGTGTTTCTGATTTGATCACCGTAGTTGATCATATCAATATAAAGAAGTTTTACTTCCTTAATTCCGGCAGAAACAAGTTCTGCTATTTTAACTTCACTTAAAGCCTCGTTAGCAAGACAAAGAACCTCACCGGTAGCTTCATCAAAAAGGTCTTCAGCAACAACTTTTCCAATAACTTCTTCAAGCTCAGCAGGAATTGTATCAACTCCAGCTTCGTTAAGTTTACGGATCGAAGCTTTAGTAAACTTCTTCCCTTTTTTAACGATAACTTCACCTTTCTTATCAAGGATATCATTAAAAGCTCTAGTTCCAGAAAGAAGGCTAACATCTAACTTTCTAGTGAACGTACCTTCTTTACTAATAAGTAGAGTTTCATTTTTATAGAATTGCTCTAAGATTTGCTCAGTACTGTATCCCATGGCTTTAAGAACCACAGTTGCATGAAGCTTTCTTTTTCTATCAATTCTAGCGAATAGAATATTTTTATGATCAAACTCAAAGTCTAACCAAGAACCTCTATGAGGAATAATTCTTGAAGAATATAGAAGCTTACCGCTTGAGTGCTTCTTTCCGCTATCATGCTCAAAGATAATCCCTGGAGATCTATGTAACTGAGAAACGATAACCCTCTCTGTACCATTATAAACAAATGATCCCGTATCAGACATGAGAGGAATATTACCAAGATAAACTTCTTGTTCCTTAATAGAAGAAACTGTTCTTTGCTCTTCTCCATCCTTATCTACATTTACTTCATAGAAAACTAGACGAACAACAACTTTCAAAGGGGCTTCATAAGAAAGACCTCTTTGACGACATTCCTTTATAGGATACTTCGGCTCTTCGAGAGCATAGCTCACGAACTCGAGAGAAACTGTCTTATTAAAATCGTGAATTGGAAATACGGATTTAAAGACGTGTTGAAGTCCTATCTCTGCACGTTTTGCCGGTGGGATATCCCTCTGTAAGAAATCTTCGAAAGACTTAGTCTGAAGTTTCATTAGAGGAGGAGTATCGAGTACGACAGGTGCTGTAGAGAAGTTCTTTCTGTACCATTCATTAGGCGAAAAAACCTGTGTCATTTTGCAGTCTCCTTCGAGAGCAACTTTTCCCTACTAAGGGTTAAGTTTATCTGATTGTTTTAATTAATTATTTTTTTAAATACAAAAAGGCGTGAAAACGGATTCCGCTTCCACACCTTTATAAAACTAAATTTTAAGCAATAAAAAGATTACTTAAGTTCAACCTTAGCTCCGGCTGCCTCAAGTTTTTTCTTAAGTTCTTCAGCTTCAGCTTTTTCAACACCTTCTTTAATTGGCTTTGGAGCACCTTCAACAAGTTCCTTAGCTTCTTTAAGACCAAGACCAGTGATTCCACGAACCTCTTTAATAACGTTGATTTTCTTAGCACCTGCTTCAGCAAGAACAACTGTAAATTCAGTTTGCTCTTCACCAGCAGCAGCGGCACCGCCACCAGCTACAGCAACTGGAGCTGCAGAAACGCCAAATTTTTCTTCTAGTTCTTTAACTAGGTTAGCAACGTCAAGTACTGACATAGCTGAGATGTGATCGATTAATTGTTCATTTGTAATAGCCATTATAAACTCCTTAAATTTTTAAAAATTAAATTATTATTCTTCGCCTTCTTTCTTCTCTTCCTCAGCTGCTGGAGCGGCCTCTGCTTCTGCAGGTGCTGCTTCTGCTGCTGGCGCTTCCTCAGCAGCAGCTTCCACTGGTGCAGGCTCGGCTCCAGATTCCTTTTGCTCTTGAATAGCAAATAGAACTCTGGCAAGGGCAGAAATCGGTGCATTAAATGTAGCAAGTAAAGTTCCAAGCATTTCGTCGCGTGACGGAAGACTTGCAAGCTCGATAACTTGCGCCTTAGTGAGTTCCTCTCCATTAAGGAATCCACCTTTAAAATCGACAACCTCATGGTCCTCGCCAGCCTCCTTTAAGCATTTCGCTACAGCAGCAGCGTCTTCAAATGCAAAAGCAAGTGCGTGGGGTCCCTTTAGGTCGGCGAGCATTTTCTCAACTGTCGTGCCTTCGGCAGCTTTTCTGAAAAGAGTATTTCTCGTAACGATCATTTTCCCTTGAACATCACGGATACCTTTTCTGATAGCGACAGCATCATTGGCTCCAACACCAATGAGATTCGTCAGAAAGATAGCTTTCGCCGCTTCAATATCTGTTTTGATATTGGCGATGATTGCTTCCTTCTCAGCTCTCTTCATCATTTAAACCTCCAAGATTTACGGAGGACGATTTCGGGCAGGATTTACAAACCAACTTCCTTGCTGGTTAACCGACCTTCTTCAATCCTATTATTTAACTAGAGCCGTAGCTTCTAGCGTGTCTAACTTAATACCAGGTCCCATTGTCGTGCTTAAAACAAGTGACTTCATGTAAGTCCCTTTTGCACTAGCTGGTTTTGCCTTAACAACAGCAGTAATAATTGCTTCAATATTTTGCTTTAGCTTGTCATTATCAAATGACTTTTTACCAACTGGAACGTGAATAATACCTGTCTTCTCAGTTCTGTACTCAACCTTACCGGCCTTTTGCTCTGTTACTGCTTTAGCAACATCTGGAGTTACAGTTCCAAGTTTTGGGTTAGGCATAAGACCTCTTGGTCCTAATACTCTACCGATACGACCAAGCTTACCCATCATATCAGGTGATGCGATAACTCTATCGAACTCAAGCCAACCACCAGCGATCTTTGCAACGAGATCGTCAGATCCAACAAAGTCAGCACCAGCATCTTCAGCAGCTTTGATTTTATCACCAGAAGTGATTACACAAACTCTTACTGATTTACCTGTACCAGCTGGAAGAGCAATTGCTCCTCTAATCATTTGGTCAGCATGACGTGGGTCAACCCCAAGACGAAAAGCAAGATCAACTGTCTCATCAAAGTTAGCAAATGCTACTTCTTTTGCCAGAGCGATCCCCTCATCAACTGAGTATGTTTTTGCGGTTTCGATTTTCTTAGCCGCTTCTAAATATTTTTTAGATTTTGCTTTCATAATTTTTTCCTCCTAGCCCTTACTTGTAGTCTAGCTTTAGACCCATTGAACGAATGGACCCTTCGATTGTGCGCATACCCGCTGCTTCGTCTGCTGCTGTGAGGTCAGGTTTCTTAGCCTCAACAATTTCCTTAACAACGTTTTCAGGCACAGTTCCAGCAACTTCAGTTCCAGGTTTCTGTGATCCACTTTTCAACTTAAGCTTTTGCTTTAGTAGATAAGAGGCCGGAGGTGTTTTACATACGAAAGTAAAAGATCTGTCCGAATAAACAGTGATGATAGTAGGAAGAACCGTACCAGCATCTTTTTGAGTTTTTGCATTAAAGGCCTTGCAAAACTCCATAATGTTTACACCTTTTTGACCAAGAGCTGGTCCAATTGGTGGTGATGGGTTGGCCTTCCCACCGGCAATTTGTAGCTTAATAAAGCCTGTAACTTTTTTAGCCATGTTTTACTCCTGCGATTCCTACGAATCTCCCAACAAAATTATTAATAAGGTCTAAGATACTTTTTCGACTTGTGTAAAATCGAGTTCCACCGGTGTTGGTCTTCCGAAAATTGAAACGTTTACCTTTATCTTTCCCTTCTCATTTACTTCTTCAATAGTTCCCACAAATGTTGCGAATGGACCTTCAGTAACTTTAACAGTCTCACCTTCAGAGAAGTTAACACTTGTACGAGGTTTCTTAACGCTGTCAGAAGTCTGATTAATCATGAAAGCAGCTTCTTCTTCACTTAGTGGGGCTGGCTTATCTGGAGTTCCACCAACAAAACCAGTGATCTTGTCTGTGTCCTTAACCAGGTGCCAAGTTTTGTCCGACATAGCCATGTTTAAGAAAACATAACCTGGGAAAAACTTTTTCTTAATTCTTCTTTTTTTACCGTTCGCATTCGTAATAACTTCTTCTTCAGGAACTTGGATCTCTGAAAAGAATTCCGTCATATTGTTTTGAACAATTCTTTGCTTGATTAACTTTGCAGCTTTGTTTTCCTGACCAGTCATTGTCTTTGCAATGAACCACTGAAAACCGTCGCCTGGAGTTGCAAGACCTTGGCTAAGTTCATTTACAACTCTTGCAGGCTCTTCATCTGCAGCAGGTTCTTCAGTGGTCGCCTCTTCTGTTGAAGCAGCTTCTACTGTTTCTTCCGTTGACTCTTGAGTCGTCTCTTCAGACGCAAGGGCGGTTTCTTCTACTACATTTTCTTCGTTGTTATTTTCGTCGCTCATTGCGGTCCTCTTAATAAATAAGGCTTAGTAATTTTCTAAAAGAAAAATCGATTCCAACTAAAATGCCACTGATAAAAGCAACACCAATAATAATTCCAATTGTTACTTTTATAACTGAATCTCTATCAGGCCATACAACCTTAACAAGTTCATCAAACACTTCTTGCATATGCGTAGAAGCGTTCTTGTTTTTTATAATTCCAATAAAAGTTCCAAGACCAACAACAATACCAATTCCTTGGCTTACCATTAGAAAGTGATTAACTTTTGCTTCTAAGTCGAACCACTCACTCATTTGCTCTAGGAAACGAATTGAAACAAAACCAGCAAGAATTGCAACAATCGCTACGAAAGAGTTAATCCACTTTCGACTATCTTCACTTTTTACAATCGACATATCTTTCCTTATATATTTCGACGCCTACCCTCTAGGGGCGGACTTTCAACATCTTACTCACGCAAGTCTAGACTATATCCAACAATTTGAGCACTTTGGCAAGGGCCTTGCAGTGACACATGGCCAAATAAATTTAACGCCCGGCTATAACGCTACGATGCCCCGCCGCATTAAAGATAAAATAATGTATTTGAAAAGTGGCGGGAGCAGAGGGATTCGAACCCCCAACCTACTGATTTGGAATCAGCCGCGCTACCAATTAGTGCCATACTCCCACAAGGTTCTGAATTTTTAGCAAAGAATCGTCAATTTGACCATCTTCTTTAGACACAAAAAAGGGGAGCAAAAGCTCCCCTTCTTTATTTGAAAATTAATTTCTTAATTATTCAACGATCTCAGATACTGTACCAGCACCGATAGTTCTACCACCCTCACGGATTGCGAACTTAAGACCTTTTTCCATCGCGATAGGAGTAATTAACTCTACGTCGAAAGAAGTGTTGTCTCCTGGCATGATCATCTCTACGCCGTCAGCAAGAGTGATTGCACCAGTAACGTCAGTAGTTCTGAAGTAGAACTGTGGACGGTATCCTTTGAAGATTGGAGTGTGACGTCCACCTTCATCTTTAGAAAGGATATAAACTTCACACTTAAATTTCTTGTGTGGATTAACTGTACCTGGCTTGATTAGACATTGACCACGCTCGATATCTTCTCTTTTCGTACCACGAAGAAGAAGACCAACGTTATCACCTGCCATACCTTTATCAAGAAGTTTTCTGAACATCTCAACACCAGTAATAGTAGTTTTTTGTAGCTCACGAATACCAACGATTTCAACTTCGTCGTTAACGTTAATGATCCCTCTTTCAATACGACCAGTACAAACAGTACCACGACCTGAAATTGAGAAAACATCTTCAACTGGCATTAGGAAGTCTAGATCAACGTCACGGGCAGGAGTTGGGATATACTCATCAACTCTGTCCATAAGCTCTTGAACTTTTTCTCTACCAATATTTGCATCTCTGTCTTCAACAGCAGCAAGAGCTGAACCAGCAACGATTGGAACATCATCACCAGGGAAGTCATAAGAAGAAAGAAGTTCACGAACTTCCATTTCAACTAGCTCAAGTAGTTCTTCGTCATCTACTTGGTCAACCTTATTAAGGAATACAACTAGAGCTGGAACACCAACCTGACGAGCTAGAAGGATATGCTCACGAGTTTGTGGCATAGGTCCGTCAGCAGCTGAACAAACAAGAATAGCACCGTCCATTTGGGCAGCACCAGTAATCATGTTCTTAACGTAGTCAGCGTGACCTGGACAATCAACATGAGCGTAGTGACGAGTAGCCGTCTCATACTCAATATGTGAAGTGTTAATAGTAATACCACGAGCTTTCTCTTCAGGAGCATTATCAATGTCTGAATAATCTTTAGCATCTAATCCAGATGCAGCAGCTAGAGTCATTGAGATCGCAGCAGTTAATGTAGTTTTACCGTGGTCAACGTGACCGATGGTTCCAATGTTTACGTGGGGTTTATCCCGATTAAAGGTTTCCTTAGCCATTTTCTATACTCCTATAAAGTGAAGCTATTAATTCCTATTTTTTTCAATACCTATGTATAAGTCCGCACAGTATGTATTAAGGTCTCGCCGATGACAAGCCTAAAAACGCCATGAATTGGGGGTTTTAGGCCAAATAATCCGAAAAAAATAGTACGTTATTAATTCAATAGAGTCTTAATTCAAAGATATTTAGGAAAAATTCAGGTTACTGGAGCTCACGATGGGAATTGAACCCATGACCTCGTCCTTACCAAGGACGCGCTCTACCCCTGAGCCACGTGAGCATGTAAAGGAAAAAATGGAGCGGGCGACAAGGATCGAACTTGCGACATTCAGCTTGGAAGGCTGACACTCTACCAACTGAGTTACGCCCGCTTATTGAGATTTATGGTGGCGAGAGATGGATTCGAACCATCGAAGGGAAACCCGACAGATTTACAGTCTGTTGCCTTTGGCCACTCGGCAACCTCGCCACTAATATAACAAAAAAAAATGGAGCTGGCTATAGGAGTTGAACCTACGACCTACGGTTTACAAAACCGTTGCTCTACCAACTGAGCTAAGCCAGCCCAAATTCGTTTGTCAGTGGATGTTTATAATCATTTGGAATATTAAAATCAAGAAATTTATAACCGCGCTAAGCGTTAGTTGAAATCATTTTTTCCATGGCCACGGCCGCTGCGACTGAAACGTTCAAGCTCTTGATGTTTCCACGAGGCTGTAGACTGATGGTTTTATCCAATATTCTGGTAATTGCGTTGGATAAACCCACATCCTCTGCTCCAAGGACAAGGGCCATTTTTTTTGCGGCTTCAAATGAAGAATCTTCAGAATGCTCAGAAAAGCCCAGCATCATTAAATCTTTTTCTTTTAGCTTTGCTATAGTTTTTGGAAGGCTACCGCAGTTAATTAATGGCACATGCTCAAAGGCACCTGATGAAATCCTATGGAAAGTTGGAGTTCTTAAAAGATCTCCCTTTCTTGAAATCAAAACGGCATTAACACCATAAAAGCTCGCCGTTCTCATGATAGCCCCTAAATTATGCACGTCAGTTACCTGATCAAGGATAAGCATTTTAAAATCTTCATTCGAGTCTATTAAGTTATATAGAAAAGTTAGGTTCTTTAACTCTAGTCTCTCAGTAACAAGAAAGGTATTTGACGGAACCCTACTAAAGTAAAAATCTAACTCTTTATAAAGTTTTTTAGCCTCTTCCTGAATATCGTGGGACTTATGCTCAAAAATTTCTAATCCTGAAATATTATTAAGATTTATTTTTTTAGTTAATTCACTTTTATTTTCTTTGGTTGTGAATAACTTATGTCCAGATCTTTCAGGATTATTTAAGGCCTCAACGATTGAGTGAATTCCAACTATTATCTCTTGAGCCATTATAGGGTTTCCATTAGTTCTTTAACTTTAGAAACAAGTTGATCTTTTTTAACTTTTAAAGATTCCCCTGTTTTTCTTACGACTAACTCTAGCTCTTGATTCTCACCATAAGTCTTCTCACCGAGAACGACTCTTATTGGTAATCCCAAAAGATCCGAATCTTTAAATTTAAATCCTGGCCCCGCTTTTCTGTCGTCAAAGACTACATCGAAACCTGAATCTTGAAGTTCTTTATAAACATCTTCCGCAATAGCCTTAAGCTCGTCACTTTTAGCAATTGAAGCAAAGTATATATCAGCAGGTGCGATATTCTTTGGCCAAATAATACCTTTATCATCGTGAAGCTGTTCAATAACAGCAGCGACAGTTCTAGTTATACCAATTCCATAACAACCCATTAGTGGAGGAATTGTTTTTCCATTTTGATCTAAAACAGTAATTCCCATGGCCTTGGTATACATATCTCCCAATTGAAAAATATGACCTACTTCAATTCCCCTAATCTCATCAACAATATGTTTACCGTCTTCTGTAAGGTCACCTTTCTTGGCGAGTCTTAAGTCAACCTGTTCACATTCTTTAATATCTCTTGATGGGACAAAGTTTTTAATATGAAAATCTTCTTTTTGAGCTCCAACGGTAAACGCTCCGTCCATATTTATAGCCGAATCAACTAAAACCTTAAGGTCTTCTTTTAAATTGAATGCACCGATAAATCCCTTAACTAATCCAAGGTCTTTCATTTCATCATCAGCAGCAGGTCTAACCTCAGATGCCCCTAAATAATTTGTTAGTTTTAATTCGTTAAGCTCATCATCACCAAGAAGCTGTAAGAGAACAAACTCTCCGTCTTTGTCTTCTTCGTGGTAATTTGCAAAATACACTAACGACTTAATACTGGTGTACTGTGGTACTTTTAAGAAGTTACAAACATCTTCAATTGTAGACATCTTAGGTGTTGCCACCTCTTCTTGAGCTGGCTTACTTGTATCAAAATCAATATTAGCTCTTTTGGTTTTCGCTTTTTCTTGATTTGAAGCATAGTTAGCTTCTTGATTATAAATCAGTAAGTCTTCACCATTGTCAGCAATGACTTGAAATTCATGTGTTTTAGCTGAACTGTCTGCCATAGCTCCAGCATCTGCTTCAACAATAAAAAAGTTAAGTCCAAGTCTTTCAAATATCCTTGAATAAGCTTTCTTTAAATTTTCATAACCTTCATCAAGGCAGGCCTTATCCATATGAAAGGTATAAGCATCTTTCATCACAAACTCACGCCCACGCATTAAACCAAATCGCGGCCTAATTTCATCACGAAATTTAGTATTGATTTGGTATAAATTCACAGGAAGCTGTTTATAACTCTTGATCGTCTTTCTAAAAATATCGGCTATCGCCTCTTCATTGGTCGGTGAAATACAAACATCTCGACCGCCTTTATCTTTGAATTTAAGCATCTCAGTCATCTTGTCCCAACGACCTGACTCTTGCCAAAGTTCACCTGGAGTAACAACTGTCATTAAGAGCTCGTGACAACCAGCTTTATCCAGTTCTTCGCGAACAATATTTTCTACTTTCTTAATCGTTTTTAAACCGAATGGAAGATAGTTATAAAGCCCTGCTCCAGATTTATGAATTAGCCCAGCTCTCATCATTAATTGATGACTAGGTATTACAGCGTCTGCTGGAGTTTCTTTAAATGTCTGCCAAAATGCCTTTGAAAGCCTCATAGGTTTCTTCCTGTGTTTTTTAAATTTAATATAATGAATTTAGGAGGTTGGCCAGTGACTGTGTAGTCTTAGCCTTAGTGAAATGCCGGCGCGAGCGCCTGCGGGAGCTCAAAGGCTTCAATAGTTTCTTTTTGTAGGGCCGAAGCTGAAACAATCTCAAAAGCACTAGGTGTTTCAAGAAGTTTGCGACAAAGCATATTGTGAAGATTGTGACCTGATTTATAAGTTGTAATCTTTCCAGCGATTTCATAACCAAGAAGGCTGATATCTCCAATGGTATCTAAGATTTTATGGCGAACAAACTCATCACCAAATCTAAGTCCTTCAGGGTTAACCACTTTAAATTCATCAAGAACGACAGCATTATCAAGGCTTCCGCCCTTAATTAACCCTCTTCTTTTGAGCATATCTACATCTCTAAGCATTCCAAAAGTTCTTGCTCTTGAGATCTCATTGATGAAGTTCTCACAAGAAAACTCGAAGATTTTGTTTTGCTTCTTAATTAAAGAGTGCGGAAAAACAATTGTGCTATCAATAACAAGTTTTGAATTAGGCTCAATTGTTGCCCATTTATCTTCTAATTCAACTCTAACCGGCTCTAAAATTACTAAAAACTTCTTTGAGGTATTTAGAGTTGTGATTCCTGTTTCCTTTAAAAGAAAAACAAATGAGGCTCCAGAACCGTCCATAATTGGAACCTCTGGACCATCAATTTCACAAAGAACATTATTTATCCCCAGTCCATAAAAAACTGAAAGAAGATGCTCAACGGTATGAATGATATTTTTCCCTGAACCAATTGTTGTATTATTTTCTGTGGCACCAACGGTAATGGCCGACGCTTTTATTGCCGGCTCTTCAGGAAGATCAGTTCTAGTAAATTGAATACCAAAGTCCGCCTCAGCAGGACTTAACGTTAGCGTTACTTTTTTACCTGAGTGGAGACCCAACCCGGTAACTGTAACTTTCTTTGCTAGTGTTCTTTGGTAAAGCATTTAAATTCCAAATTTAAGTATTCAGTTATTCTAATGTGCTGGTTTTACTATTGGCAACACACAGTATCAGTATAAACTACCCAGCTTCACGGATATTAAAGCGGTAAATATTCCCGATTTATATACGACAGCCTTGTATCAAATCTACTCCTAGGAAGGGAAAAAAATTGCGAATTTATGTAAATATTCCTAATTTCAAAGGGTTTTGACACTTTTCTAGAGTATTCTACTAAGGCATTTCTCTAAAAATGCCACTATTTATTCTCAATCTGGCCCATAATAAGTTACTCTTATTAGGTACTTACGGAGGAGCAATGCACTTAAAATCAAGTAGTTATGTTGTATTTTGTATATTAATTTTATTTAGCTCATGTTCTAGTAAACCCGTTCTATACCCTAATGATAAGTTTGAATCAGTGGGAGAAGAAAGGGCAAAGCACGATACAAAAATCTGCATGGATAAGGCTGATAAGTTTCTAAAGTCTCCCAAGGCCAAAAAAATGTTAAAATCTGGTGGTGCAGGAGCACTGCTTGGTGGAGTGGTCGGCGGTGTGGCCGGAATATTTACAGGCGATATTGCTGGAAGTGCTGCTCAAGGTGCCGCCATGGGCGGAGCTGGTGGAGCTGTTGCAGGGGCCATGAGTCCAGATGAACTTAAACAAAGATATGTGAACCATTGTTTATCAAAACAAGGTTATCAAGTCTTGGGATGGGATTAATGATTTGGTTTAAAGAGCCCAACTTAAAAAAAATAAATGATTGGTGTAAAAATACGGCCGTTGATCATAATGGAATAGAAATTGTTGAAGCCGCCGATAATTCCCTAACCGGAACAATGCCGGTAGATCACAGAACTGTTCAGCCACAAAGAAGGCTTCACGGTGGTGTAAGCTGCGTACTTTCAGAAAGCTTGGCTTCGATAGCTGCAAATATGGTTTTAGATCAAAGTAAATATGTCGCTTTCGGTATTTCAATTGAGGCCAATCACTTAAGACCAGCTATTGAAGGAAGTGAGGTTAAGGGAATAACTAAACCTATTCATTTAGGTAAAACGATTCAAGTATGGGATACAAATATATATGATGACCGCGACCGCTTGGTTTGTTCATCAAAACTAACTTTAGCTGTTGTAAAAACGAGGTCCGAATGAATTTCTTAGTAGTACTTTCTTTATTTTTTAGTTTTTAAGTTTTCGCCGAGAATGGAAAAGTGATTTTCACGAAGGGTGTTGTAAAGATTGGAAAATCTACAAAGCTAAAGAAGAACCAGGTCATTAAAGCTGGAGATCGCATTACAACGGGGAAAGACTCACTTGCAGTATTGCATTTACCCCAAGGAAACAAAGTTAAGCTTGGACCTGAAAGTGTCATGGTCATTAAAGTACTACCTAAATCCAAAGATGATTCGACCAAACTAAACTTACTAAGAGGAAACTCTTTTATAAAAGTGTTAAAAGGAAAATTAAGAAAAGGTCAAAAATCAAAACTTACTCTTCGAACGAAAACGGCGGCTATGGGTGTTAGAGGGACTGAGTTTTTTGCAAGCTATGGATCAGGTAATGATGTATGGATGTGTGTGAATGAGGGAGTTGTTGCAGTAAGATCTAAAAACGAAAAAAAGTCTACGCTAGTTAAAGAAGGCGAAGGTATTGTTGTAAAAAATGGAACCGACACATCAAAACCAAAACCGCTTGAGTGGACGAGAAAACTAAACTGGAATATGAATCCCAAGTCAGGCGACCTCGTAAATAAAGTCTCTATTGAGTCTGCCTATACGGATTTATTAGATAAGGACTACGATTAAATAAAAATTATAATCGAGGCGTCATAATCTTGGCGCCATTTTGGATATTCTTACTCAATTCACTTCATTTGTAATATTTTTTCAATTTTTTCATGTTTAGATATTCATCCTTTTCTACGAGAATTGTTCTTACACACATTAATTGAGAGAAAAAATGTTATACCTAAAATACTTAGTAGTGCTACTTGCACTAATCACTTTTGCAGCCTCGCAAACAAACTCGAAAGAAACAGATTCGAAAATTAAAAGAGTTGCTGCAAAAATTAATTAGACTTCAATTGAAACTAAATGATCTTTAGCTTTTTGAGAAATTTCGCGCCCTCTTGGTGTTCTTAAAACAAAACCTTCCTTTAATAAGAAAGGTTCATAAACATCCTCGATAGTACTTCTATCCTCGGCCAAGGTTGCACAGAGAGCTTCAATTCCAACGGGCCCACAATTATAGTAATCCCTAATAACTGTAAGTATTTTTCTATCCATTCTATCTAAACCCGAACTGTCTATATCCATCAGATCTAATGATTTTTTTACATGCTGAGGGCTTATTGAACTCTGACCTTCAACTAAGGCAAAGTCTCGCACTCTCCTTAAGATTCTATTGGCAATCCGAGGTGTTCCTCTTGAACATTTTGCCATTTCAAGGCGAGCATCATCTTTTAATTCAACATCCAATTTTTTTGAATTATTCTGAATTATTTTTCCTAATTCTTCACTTTGATAAAAGTCGAAATGGAGATGGGCCATAAACCTATCCCTTAGCGGATTTGATAAAAGCCCCGATCTTGTAGTTGCCCCAATAAGAGTGAAAGGGGCTACTTCTATTTGCATTGTTCTAGCACTTGGACCCTGACCGATAACTATATCAAGCCTAAAGTCCTCCATTGCTGAATACAATATTTCCTCAACCGAAATATGCATTCTATGTATCTCATCAATAAAAAGAACATCTCTTGGTTGTAAATTTGTTAGAACCGCCGCAAGGTCACCTTTTTTCTCAATGGCCGGTCCGGAGACCACATGCAGTTCACTATTTAGAGAGTTTGCAATAAGCATCGCCAGTGAAGTTTTACCTAGACCTGGAGGTCCTGAAAGTAGAACATGATCCATTGCTTGCTCACGCATATTTGAAGACTTCACCATAACGTCAATATTTTCGATAACTCTTTTCTGCCCAATAAATTCATCGAAATTATTAGGTCTTAGTCTTTCTTCTTGCTTATAGTCTCTACTACCTTCTGGAGATAAAAATCTGTCACTTGATGTTTCGATATCTATTTCCATCTATATTTCCTTTAACACTAAGTGAACCAGCTGTTCCGGTTTAGTCACTTCATTGTCTGTAAGAATTTTCTGAGCAAGAGGCAGAACTTGATCTTCCCTAAAGCCTAGCTCCTTACAAGCGACAAGAGCTTCATTCATGATTTCATTTGAATTGTCATTTGGATAAGTTTCAACAACTTCACTTGTATTAAATACTGGTAGTTCTTCTAAGTTATCTGCGTCAACTTTATAAGAGGGTGAGTACATTCTAATTTTATTTATTTTTTTAGATAAATCTAAGATGATTTGAGCTCCTGCTTTTGGCCCAACCCCAGGAGCAGCTGTAAGTGCTTTTTTATTTTCAAGTAAGACAGATTCGATAATGCTTTCGGTTCCTAAAAATCCTAATAAATTAAAAGCTCCCTTTGGACCAACTCCTTTAACTGAAGTTAGTAGTTCGAACATCTTTTTATCTCTTAAGTTTTGAAACCCAAAAAGCTGCTCACTTGCTTCTTTGATCTGATGAGAGATAAAAATACTTACAAAGCTTCCCTCTGATAAAACTTTATTAAAGAAGACTTGATAACCAATTCCTGAGGAGGTTAAAACTATTGTTTCAACTCCATCACTAAAAAGAACTTTACCTTGTATATGTCCAATCATCTTTTAAACGCCTCTTTAAGGGATCTGCCCCCTTTTAAATATTGATCCTTACTTCCATTTTGCCCTCTCAGTAATGAATGGCAAATTGCTATTGCAAGGGCATCACTTTCGTCATGGGTCTTAAACTCTCTTTGAATCTGATTCTTAAATAGCATCATCAAAGATTTATCGACACTGGTTTTATCAGCATGACCATGACCAGTAACCGTTGATTTAACTAAATTTGGTGAATATTCAAAAACATGACCATTATGACTCTTCATAAAGGCTGCAACCATAGCCCCTCGCGCTTGTGCTAATTTTGCTAACGCGCTTACACTTTTAACGTAAATAAGGGATTCAACTGCGATTTCATCCGGATTATATCTTTGAACCAACTCTTCACATGATCTATAGATATTCCCTAACCGGTCCAGAAAGTCTTTCTTGCAGTCGTAGTTTAAAACACCCGATTCTAAATAATTTAATTTGCGACCTTTTAATTCAACTAGACCGAAGCCTGCTTTCCTTGAACCTGGATCGATTCCCAAGATAATCATTAACTATAATGATAACTAATTGCGAAATAGAGTGTCTATAGACTTAAGATTGGAATCTGCCGCGGACAAAATTCCCCACATAGAAAATTAGAGAACCACCAACTAGCTGCACAAGTTCAATCTGACCATAGTCTCCCTTGGTCATACCAGAAAACAGGCAGATACCTACCGTAGTTAATCCAATAAGCTGAAGGCCAAAGCCAAAATAAAACATCATAAAAAGATCCTCATTTTTTCTTGAGATTGCTTGTATCAAAATTATTTTGACGACGCAAAGTGAGTCCACAAGTTCGCAAAATAAGGCTAGGATAAACTCCTACTTCCTCAAGGATCACCAATGTCTATAGAAATGAAGTCTGCTCCCCTAGTTGAAAAAGAATTAGAGAGTCTTAGAGAACGTTGTGAGTCTTTGAAATCAAAGGGAGTTACTCCTTCCATGAAAGTTCTGCTGGTTGGAGAGAATAAAGCCAGTCTTATCTACACTCGAAACAAAAAAAAATTCTGTGAGAAATTTGGAGCTGATTGTGAAATCATTAACTTAAGTGAAGAGATTTTAGAAAGTGAGTTCCTAGCAAAGGTTAAAGAGATTAGTGAGCGTAATGATGTTCACGGTTGCTTTGTTCAGCTTCCTCTACCAAAGCACTTACAGCATATTGATTGTGGTGCTCTTATCTCACCAGAAAAGGATGTAGATGGTTTCCATGTGCACAATATTGGAGAACTATTTAAGGGTGATCCAAAAAGCAATGGCTTAATGCCTTGCACACCACAGGGAGTGGTGAACCTTATTGAGTATTACGGGAATGACCTTTCTGGAAAGAATGTCGTCATCATTGGAAGAAGCTTAATCGTGGGAAAACCTCTTTCACTATTGTTGCTCAATAAAAATGCCACAGTTACCGTATGTCATTCTAGAACCAAAGACCTACCAGAACACACTAAAAGAGCAGATATTATTGTATCGGCCGTAGGAAGACCTCGCTTTTTAACGTCTGATTATTTAAGCAAAGATAAAAATCAAATACTTGTAGACGTTGGAATAAATCATGATTCAGAGGGTAAACTTTGTGGTGATATGGACTATGAAAATATAAAAGATAAATGCGCTGCAATCACTCCTGTACCTGGCGGTGTTGGACCATTAACAATTCTTTCACTGGCCCAAAATCTTTTACAAGCAGCTGAAAACAGCTTATAGATTAAAGATATCTTATGAATTTATTAAAAACCGCCCTTCATCAAAAACATTGTGACCTAGGAGCCAAAATGGCTGCCTTTGCTGGTTACGATATGCCAATTCAATACACCTCAGTAAAAGACGAAACCATTGCAGTGAGAAATGGTTGTGGGATGTTCGATGTAAGCCATATGGGCGAATTCATGGTTGAAGGACCAGAAGCTCATAAGTTTGTAGACTTCATAGTAACAAACGATTTTTTAAATGCTGGCGAAAACAAGGCCGTATACTCCCCTTTATGCCGGGAAAACGGAACAGTTATTGATGATCTTATTGCTTACAAGCTTGGACCTCAAAAAGTTTTGATATGCGTTAATGCCGCTAATATAAAAAAGGACTGGGACTGGATCTCTAGCAAGACAGAAGGTTTTGATATTACATTAGAAGACCAAAGCGACGAGACGTCCCTTATTGCTGTTCAAGGTCCTGGCTCAGAAGCAGCTCTTAAAAAAATTGGACTCTTATCTAAAGGGGACTTTCCTTACTATTCAGTAAGTCCTGATAACTTCGATGGTACCGAAATCCTGCTGGCAAGAACAGGTTATACAGGTGAAGACGGTTTTGAAGTTTTTTGCCCAAATAATAAGATTTCCAATTTATGGGATAAGCTAATCGAAGCAAATGTCACACCTTGTGGCCTAGCCTCAAGGGACGTTTTAAGGCTAGAGGTTTGCTATCCTTTATATGGGCATGAACTTAGCGATGACTTAACACCCTTAGATGCAAATCTTAAGTGGACTGTTAAGCTTGATAAGCCTTCGTTTCTAGGTAAAAACTCACTCGAAACACTTAAGCCCACATACAGACTGGCCAAATTAAGTTTAGAAAAAGGGATTCCAAGAGAAGGTTATCCCGTTTTAGATGGTAAAGGTTCTAAAATTGGTCATATAACTTCTGGGACTCATTCTGTAAGTCTTGGAAAAGGTATTTGCCTTGCGCTTGTTAAAAGATCTGACTGGCCTGAGGACAAAAGTTTCTCAATTGAAATTAGGAATAAAGTTTTTCCAGCTACTTATCATACAAAGCCATTTGTCACCGGAGGACATAAGTAATGTCACATAACGTTCCAGAAAACCTTAAGTACACAAAAGAACATGAATGGACCCTAATCGAGGGTGATGTCGTGACAATCGGCATTACAGACTTTGCGCAATCAGCCTTAGGTGACATTGTATTCGTAGAGCTACCGGAAGTTGGCGGAAACATGGAAATTGAGTCTGCCTTCGGTGTTGTTGAATCCATTAAGTCTGTCAGTGATCTTTACGCACCATTAACTGGTGAAGTTCTAGAGGCCAACGCTGAACTAGAAGGAGCTCCTGAACTTTTAAATTCTGATCCATATAAAAATTGGATTGTTAAAATTAAAATTTCTAATACGACTGAGCTAGAACAACTTATGACTCCCTCGGCCTACTTGGAGCATTGTAACTCAATCGAATAATTCTTTTTTTACTTTACAAAATCTTAAGACCAGCAAAATACCACCTAGCCCCCATTTTATGGGGGTTTTTAATTGCAAGAAAAATAATTTTTTTTTTTGATTTTTCATGTCAAGAAATTACACTGCGTTTTTTTCTTTTTTTTTCAATTTTCCCTATGAAAATTCGGCTTTCCTTAGTCACGAAGTAAGAAAAAATTTAACGCTTAAAAAAAATTCGTCCATAGATTTTTTTTACTTTACTCCTCAGGCAAAAACTCTGATACTTCCGGAATCAAATTTTGGAGAGGCACACACACCAATGCAAATGGAAAATCAAGAACTCGTTCAGTTATTAAATACAGCGATTGTTAAATCAAAAGAAAAGAAAATCGATAGCTCTTACGAGAGAAGGCTTTCTGAAATTTGTAAACAACCTGCAGTGAATGCAATTGCTGGAGCGATCTCCACTTTAGCAGACTCCGAAAAAATTAGCAGAGATCATGCTGCTGTTCAGATCGTAGAGACCATTAGAGAGTTAGATTCTATTTGGAATCATTATGTGATGATGGAAGGCTTAGGAAAGCTTAAAGAGCTTTTAAAAGAGCCCTCAGAGTCTAATACTCATTAAGACTAGCTCTTAACGACAAAGCCCCATTCAATTTGAGCAAGTCCATCTCGCATCATTCCACGGGGTGGATTAGGAAAAGGCCCAGCCTGCTTAAAAGACTCAATAGCTGCGTCATCAAGCTCTCGAACCCCTGAAGTAGAATTAATCTTAATATCTACAATATTACCCATCTTATCCATCGTAATAGTTAATGAAGTAATCCTGTTCTCACTGGCCGGAATTCTTCTACCCTGCTTATACAAGGCTTCTGCTTTCTTACGTAAGGAATTACCCCAATACTGTTCAAGCTTTTGCTTTATCCGATGATAAAATCCGTAATATTTGTACTCAACTGTATTTAAGTTTGTAACATCACCTAGTGGAACATCTTCTACATAGTCATTATTCTGAGAGAGACCCAAAAGACCTTCTCTTCCGCTTTTCAATCCAAGTGCGGCAAGTTTACGCTGAGTTTCTAATTTCTTCTCATCTTTAGGGGTTTGACTCCCAAGGGCCAGATCTTTCAAGCTAACCGTTTTTGATTTTTTATTAATCCCTTTTTTCTTTTTGTGTTTTGCGACTTTTTTATTTTTCTTTGTATTCTTTTTATTAGGTGCCAGTTTCTTTAAACCTTTACGAATACCTTTTCCTGATTCCTTAAAAACACCTATTCTCTTAGAAACTGTTTCACGATCAAAGGATTGATTTTTTTCTGATAGAAATTTACTTTCTTTTGGCTTTTCTTCTTTGCCATTATTTTCCGTAGTCACGATTTGTTTTTTTAAGGTATTAGACTTTGGCTCTAGTTTTTTTGGAGAAAGCTTAACTTTAATGACGCTTGAAGAAAGTTTTTTAGGCTCACCTTTAAAATCAGGCAGACTAATCTTCACTCCCAAAAAGGACATATGAATAATAAAAGAAAAAACCGTAGCCCAAAAAGAGAACCTTTTTAGATACCTTTTTAATCCTAAGTTTTTTTCAAAGTCATTTTTCATGGCAATAAACCTCTTATCACTAAGAAACTTATCGACTGAATCATCTATTTAAATTAGTAAAATGACTTGTATTTAGCTAAGGGAAATATTGTCCTTTTCCTTTTTAACTATTGATTATTGTAATAATCGTCCTCTTCAAAAAACTGAGTGTTTTTATCCGCACCCTCTTCATTTTGAGCTTTTTCTTGTTGGCTTCCTGGCTCCGTACCTTCAACAAAAGCCTCTAAAAAAGCTCTAGTATTCCCTGAACTACTTGGTTTTCCAGTATCTTTATCTATTAGAACATTAACGATACCTAGTGGTGGCTTGAAGTCATTTTCACCAAACTTTTTAAGGGCCGCACTCATGTACTCTTTCCAGATTGGAAGAGCTGACCGAGCACCAGTTTCCCCAAAACCTAGTGTCTTATTGTCATCAAAGCCTGTCCAAACTCCAGTTACTACATTAGAAGAAAATCCTGTAAACCAAGCATCAACATAAGAATTGGTAGTCCCGGTCTTCCCACCTAAGTATTGGCTAACTGACCTAGCTCCCCTTCCTGTCCCATGAAGTACCACTCCTCTCATCAAATTTGTCATGATATATGACAATCTTTGATCGTAAACTTGATCCCCCCCTAGGCTTTCAAGAAAAGGATTAATTTTCTCTTTTGGCTCCTCTTCAACATTTTCCCCTTCCACAACCTCAGTAGGTTCTGGAGATGGTTCTACTTCTTCAACAACTTCAGGCGTCGGAGCCGCCTCGACTTCTTTATCTTCAAGGTAATAAGATTCGCCATTTCGGTCTGTTACACTTGTAATCGATTTTATAGTTAGAAGTTTTCCACCGTTAGGAAAAATTCCATAGGTTGCCACCATATCCATCAAGGTCACACCAAAAGAACCGAGGGCCAAAGACAGGTCTTCATCTAACGTTGCTTTAAAACCTATCCTTTTAGAAAATTCTAATATTTTTGGAACACCCAATTTTTCGGCAATCTTAATGGTTGGAACATTTCGACTTTGCTCTAGAGAATTTCTAAAAGTAATAGGGCCTTTAAATTTTCCATCGTAGTTTCTAGGCTTCCAATTTAATGATGCATCATAACCTCCCAGAGCTTCCGGCGAGTCTATAATGATAGTTGCTGGCGTATATCCGTTTTCTAAGCCCGCTGCAAACAACAAGGGTTTAAAGGATGATCCCGGTTGCCTTTGAGATTGAATAGCTCGATTAAATTGGGACTTTGAAAAATCATATCCTCCCACAAAGCTAATAACTTCTCCCGTAGATGGCAAAATAGATACTAGGGCAGCCTCTGCATCAGGCTCTTGGTCTAGTAAACATAACAGATAGTTCTCCTTCTTAATTTTAGACAGTTCTTTATTTGCTTTTAATCTTTTGTCAAAAGCAGCTTTTCTTATCGTGTTATGGAATTTTGCTTTTTTATTAATAATTTTAACAAGTACAACATCACCTTTTTTCAATATCGTACTTGGGTTTGTTACATAAGGATAAAAATGTCTTTCTTCTTGGATAATCCTCTCATGGGCCCAATTGAACTGCTCATAGCCCATTATTCCAGTAACTCCACCAACAGAAACAATGACCAGCCTTTCCGGATCGAGTACTTTTAGTACTACAGCTTCATAATTTTCTTCTGGTTTAATTTGTTCAAGCAGTGGATCATCTTTTCTATATCCTGGGTAAAATCGTTTATACTTAATTTTACTTTGAACATCCTTTATATGGTCCTCTGTTGCTGATAGTTCATTTGGATCAAGACTTAATTCAAAAACTTTTTCACGCTCCTCATTAACAACGAAGTAGTTAGAGTTTTCTTTGTATTTTTCAATCCGAATTTTTTTGTAGTGGTCTCTAAAGGCCGCTTCTGACTCAAGATGCTTTAATGGTCCCTTAAAGCCTTGCCTTTTATCAATGGCCTTAGCCCCTTCCTTAATTTCTTTTTCGGCTACTTGTTGCAGCTCCCAATCTAGGGTTGTAACTACTCGAAATCCATTTTTTAAGAAATTTTCTTCTCCAACCTTTTCAATAACCCTTTGCCTGACCCAATCAGTGAAATAACCTGCTTTAAAGTAAGAAGGTTTCCTGATTCGATACTTTATTTTTTCTTCAACAGCTTGTTTATAGTCTTCTTCGCTGATCTTTTCATTCGCAAGTAGCCGGGAAAGCACGTAGGCTTGTCTTTTCTTGGCTCGGCTTGGGTTGATATACGGTGAATATTTCCCCGGTGCCACGAGTAGCCCGGCCACCATAGCCGCTTCAGCAACAGTTGCCTCAGCCAGTTCTTTTCCAAAATATCCCCTAAAAGCAGTTTTGACTCCGTAGTAGCCGCCACCAAGATAAACTTGATTTAAGTAGAGAAATAAAATTTCTTTTTTAGAAAGTTTTTTTTCAATTCTCTGTGCTAATAAAAAATCTTTAATCTTTCTCGTAAAAGATCTTTCATGAGAAAGCAAAAGTGACTTTGCAACCTGTTGAGTAATTGTACTTCCACCTTGGACTACTCTTCCTGCTTTGATGTTGGCAATCATGGCCCTCATTACACCAAGATAATCAACACCTTGATGTTCATAAAACTGAGAGTCTTCAGCAGATAAAAAAGCATCGATTACAAGTGGTGGCACTTCATCAAGTTGAATAATTTCTCGTTTTTCTTTGCTTAAACTTGCTAGTACTGTTCCGTCTTTAGCCAAAATTTGTGATGTAATTGGCGGGGAATAATCAGAAAGCTTACTGATCTTTGGTAAAGTAAATGAAAAGTAAACAATAATGCTTATTCCAAAAACTGCACCAATAACTCCCAACGCTACAAAAACACCCATCAATTTATATAAGTTTTGCTTTATCAATTTAATTCCTACTTAGATAATTCTCTTTTATATCAACTGAATTATCACGAACATACAAATATGACATTCTTAGGTATTCAGGTAAATCCTTCGTTGAGTCCAAAGAAAAATCTGCTATTGGGAGTTCCATAAGATAGTGATTTTCATTTTGTTCTTTTGGAACAGAACTCCATCTACCATAAATCCCAAATAAATAATCTGCACTTCCTTCAAATTTAACTTTTCTTCCTAGCGCATCTATTTCAACGATTTTTTGTGCACCAACACTTATTAATTTTGATGAATCTAATTTATCGTAAACAATAACGCTATTAGCTTTACCTGGTACTCTTGCTCTAAGGTTCACATTCTCTAACAAGCTTTTATGCAAATCACCTCTTCTTAAGTAATCCACCTTTTTCTCTAACTCATTATATACCGGTACTAATAAAGTAATTTTGGTGTTTTGAATTTTTTTCCCTTCAAAGTCTTTTAGTAGATCTTTTTCAACTCTTTCTATCCAGTTTTTTGAAAAAGGTTTCATTCCCTCAGACTTTTGAAAAAACTTATGAAATCTCCATTCGATAATTTCAGGAGTCGTTCCTTGGGCCAAGTATGCCGCAACAATAGACCCCATTCCACTACCAGTAATTATGTTAAACCTTATTCCTTTTTCATAAAGAGCTCTGACTGCGACTGCATGACAAATCACTCTATTTAGTCCAGGACTTAAGACGAGGGCCCAGACACTCGGGTTTTTCTCATCTTGTCCTACTCGATTAGGCCCAATTGGCTTTGGACCCACACCAACAGCAGAGACATCACTTTCTGATCCAATTGTCGGTGGTGCTTTTTCACTTGAACTACTATCCAGATCTACGACATTAGAGCTTATATCATCATAAGATTCTTCTACTGGTCCAGCACAGGATACTAAAAGGCTGAGGAAAATAATCAAAAAATAAGAAGAGAAATTCAATCAAGCTCCTCTTCTTTTAAACTCTTAGTTAGCTTTGAGATTTTTTTCTCCGCCTTATCGAGCTCTTTTTTGCAGTCTTTATATAGAGACACTCCTTTTTCAAAAAGAGATAAACTTTGATCCAAACTTGAATCCCCACTCTCTAGCTTTTCCACTAACTTTTCTAACTCATTTAATGACTTCTCCAAATTAATGGATTTTTTTTCGGCCATTTTGATCTCCGAAGTTGAGCTCATTGCTCAGACAATTTAATGACGGTAAATTCTCTCTTAATCGGTATATTTTTCCAAATATTTTTAAATACTTGAGCCACATCCTTGATGATTCCAAGCGCAATAACACCACGCTTCAAAACTGGTCCTACGACAGCAATTAATAACAATGGCGCGTTGTAATATCTACAATTTTTCCTCCTAATTTCAAAGAGTTATCCTGTAGGAGTATTTTGCCTCGTGTGGAACTTTTGGCGCTTAAGGTACAATTTACCTAGAGAATCGATCACCAGGAGGGTGATTTTTGAAAGACCTATGGGTACCAATTTCAGGAGCAATAGCTCAACAGAGGAATGTTGAAACCATTGCCAACAATGTAGCTAACGCAAATACCGCTGGCTTTAAAAAAGATCAACTGGCCTTTAAAGAATATTTAACCACACTTGAGAAAGGTTATAAGGATATAGATCTTCCCAATAAAGAATGGGCCCCTGCTGATTTTTACAGATCCTATGGGGCAGAGCGAGCGCAGGTAAAAGTAGATGGCTCTTTCACTGACCACCAACAGGGCTCACTCCAACCTACTAACAATCCTCTTGATTTAGGAATACATGGAAAAGGGTTTTTCGAAATCTTAACGCCAAATGGTGTTCGCTATACACGAAAAGGTACTTTCACGATTAATAATAAAAATCAGCTCGTTACTAGTGACGGATTTCCAGTGTTGTCAAAACTAGACATACCAGAGTCCGCACTTAATAGAGAATTTGCTTCTACTAAAAAAATAAAGGTTCCCCAACCAGAAGAAAGAATAATTGAACTTGGAAGAGGATCTATTTCTTTTAATTTAGAAGGTGAGTACTATCAAGACGGGAATCGCGTTGGACAATTATCTGTCGTCGAATTTGAGGATCTTCATGCTCTTCGAAAAGAAGGAAACTCTCTCTATATAAACAAAGATTTACAAAATATTAAAAGTTCAGAATCTAAATCTGCTGTTCATCAAGGATTTCTAGAAGGATCCAATGTAAATGCAGTTGCCGAGATGAGTAACCTTATAAAGGCACATAGACATTTTGAATCAATCCAAAAAGTTATCAAAGCATATGATGAAATCACAGCCCGAGGTGTTAATGAAATTTCTAAGTTCTAATTTACTTATTTTTGCTCTACTACATTCAGTACCTGGGCATACGATGCTAAAGGCCCTTAATACTGCCGCAACAGGTATGGCAGCTCAAGAATCTAACGTGAATACTATCTCTAACAATATTGCCAACATTAATACTGTTGGTTTTAAGAAACGTAGAGCAGAGATGGAAAGCTTACTATATGAAACAGTAAATGATCCCGGAGCCCGCTCTAGTAACAACACTGTTTATAGTGTTGGAATGCAAGTTGGTAGTGGAGCCAAGGTTTCGGCTATTAGAAAAGAGTTTACCGATGGAAGTCCAAATGTAACCAATAACCCGTTTGACCTGATGGTTAAAGGTGAAGGTTTTTTTGGAGTTCTTCTGCCTAACCAGCAGGTTGTTTACACAAGAGATGGTTCTTTCAATGTAGATAAAACCGGAACGCTTGTAACCAAACAAGGTTACAAAGTTATGCCTGGGATTGTCTTTCCTCCTGGAACTATCAGCGTAAACATAACTGAAGATGGTCTTGTTGAGGCCTTTCAACAAAATGTTGTTGAACCTACACAGGTGGGAACCATCCCCGTTTATACCTTTATTAACCCTGTCGGTTTATCGGCTGCTGGTCAAAACTTCTATAGAGTCACAAGATCGAGTGGTCCCGCCAGTGAAAACGTAGCAGGTCAAAACAAGACGGGTGTAATCCTTCAAGGAACACTAGAAACTTCTAATGTGAGCATTATGACTGAAATGACTGATTTAATTAAGGCCCAAAGAGCATATGAGATGAACTCAAAAGTTATGGGTGTGGCTGATCAAATGTTACAAGCAGTAAACAACCTGAGGTAATAAACTTGAAATTAATCCTATTGGCTTCCATTCTTTTTAGTTTTTCAAGTTTTGGTAATACAAAAAGTTGTAAAATTGATTCATTTGAAAAAATATACTATCTTCCTAATCCTAATGGGTTCAACTCAAAGGAAATTATCAAGAGATCAGATTGTCCTTTAGATGTAAAAAGAAAGTTTAATAGACAAATATATAAATCAAGTGGATCACTTACTTCGAATATAATTAATTCAATTAGTGAAATTAAAAACTCCGGTTACACCGTTGAGTTAACTCCCAACCGAATACAGGTAATAAATCTAAAAAATGAGTTTCAAAAGCAGTTTAATTTGAGGAAGGATTGGACCTTTGGAAAGTTAAAAATGTTGAATAAGAAGAGTGCTATTGGACTAGATTTGGAGTCTAGCTTAAGCCTCTCTTGCGAATTATGTCATACCACTGGAGAGAAGAATATTGCGCTTGAGGTGAGGAACCCCATAAAGGGTTTTTCCAAAACCCATTGGGTTCAAGGAACTGTCTTTATTTCAACAAAAGCACTTATTCCGGTTAGATCTCTATCTGCATCTGAGCCTCAATTAAGTCCCTCTCTTTTTAAGAAAGAGCTAATAAATGTAACTAGGCCAGAACAATATTTCACAAATATTGAACAACTAGTTTTTTATAAACTAAATAAGTCTCTACCAGAGGGAACTGGTCTCAAGTTTACAGATTTAACACCAATTAATCTGGTCTCTGCGGGAATCCCAACAAAGGTCGTATTAAAAAGCGGAGGGCTTGTTTTAAACGGTACAGGCATTCCTAGTCAAAGTGGAAAGTTTGGAGAAATTATAAAACTAAGAAATCCTAAAACAAAAAGAATGATAATTGGAAAAGTTGTAGATTTTAACAAGGTACTGGTGGACTTATGAAATTTTTAATTCTTACTACCCTCACTGCCCTACTGCTATCAGGTTGTAGCTCATACGTAGGTAAAATGCATAGAGAGTTCGATAGAGCTGATGGCAAGAGAAGAAAGCCAAGGAAGCACGGAGATCAATTCGACTTCTATAGAAAAAATGCACGGGCACCTAAAAATGGACTAGTAAGCTCTTCAAACAATAAAGTTCTTTTGCCACAAGTTAAAAGAAACTATCAATCTGAAAAGCGAATTAAAGCGGATGATCTAAATGACAACGGAAGCGCTGGTAGCCTTTGGGTAGGTGGAGGTGATGACAACTTCCTATTTACAGATAACACTAAGAAATCAAGTGGAGATATCGTTCTCATAGATGTTGAATCTAGATTGAAAAATGAGATTACGGCCGAGCTCAAAAGAGCCTTTCCGGAAAAGAAAAAGCTAAAGAAAAAGTCTGACAAAGAAGCTGCTGCCGGCGATGCGAAAACCGCAGAGGCACCTGCAGCCACACCTGCAGCTTCCCAGGATGGAAACAAAGATCAGGTTTTTGACAGAATTAGTAGCATTGTCATTGAGGAAATTAATAAGGACCATCTTCTTTTAAGAGGAAGAAAATTTTTATTATTTAAAAATAAAAAGCGTTTGGTAGAGGTTCAAGCTCTAGTACCCAGGAGAGAGATTACTGATGCAGATACAGTGAGTTCATCTGGAATTATAGAGTCAACAGTTAATGTTATTAGGTGATTTATGAAAGTATTAATTAGTTTTTTAGTATTAAGTTTTATCTCTCAAACGGCTTTTGCTAAACCTATTAGGCTAAAAGAGTTAGTCGACGTTAAAGGTGTTAGAGAAAACCCCATTATCGGCTACGGACTTGTTATTGGTCTCAATGGGACTGGAGACGGAGGTGGAGAGATCGTAGACAACTCTCTTAGGAAGATGTTTCAAAAGCTTGGTCTAAATCCTCAAAATGAAATTTCCTCTAAAAATGTTGCCAGTGTAATTGTTACCGCAAGACTGAAGCCTTTCGCTAGGATGGGACAAAGAATTGATGTTAAGGTTTCCAGTATTGGAAACGCGAAGTCACTTGCTGGGGGAACACTTTTGGTTACACCTCTCAAAGGTGGTGATGGAAAAGTTTATGCAATCGCGAGTGGATCAATTTCAGTTGGTGGGCTAACTAAAGGAAGTAAGTTTCCTACCTCAGGACTTGTTACAAACGGCGGAACAGTTGAGAAAGAACTGGAGTTAAACTTTGATAAGAAAAAAAGTCTTAGACTTAGTCTTAAAAATCCTGATTTCACAACTTCAGCAAGAATAGAAAAAGTCATCAATCAAGAACTAGGTGGAAAATTTGCAAACTCTAAAGATTCAACCACTGTTGATTTAATAATCCCGGCACACTATCAAAGAAAAGTAGTACAGCTTCTCGCTATCGTAGAAAATTTCAGAGTTTATACGGATTCAATAGCAAAAATTATAATCAACGAACGGACTGGCACTATCGTAGCAGGAGGAGATATCCTCTTAAAGCCGGTTGCCATAAGCCATGGGGACCTAACAATCGAAATTGGAGACGATGGCGGTGGTGAAAAAGATAAGCCAAATCGCTTCTATTTTGTTGATAAAAAGACTTCACTAAATGATCTAGTGAAGAGTTTAAACGCTTTTGGCTCTACACCAGAAGATTTAATTTCGATTTTTCAAGCACTTAAGAGAAATGGTGCTTTGATAGGAGAGATTGAGTTAATTTGATGGGAATAAAATTTACAGTTTTACTCTGAATGGATTTTTAGCCCCATTCAATGGTAAAATAGAACAATGCTAGTTGGCCGAGGAATGACCGACTAAATAACTCAGGATGAGAATTTGAGCATAAGTACAGTTAAAGAATCCATTCCAATGCCTGTAAACAAACAGGATAAAAACAAACACAGTTCTCCGAAACTTGTTGATGGCTACGAGTACATCCCAGACGCTTACAAGAAAGTTGCTACTGGTATGGAGAAGCAATTTGCAGAGTTCATGATTTCACAAATGGAAAACTCTGTTGGTAAAACTGAAAACAATCAGGCCGCTAAGTACTATAAGTCTCTTATGAACTCAGAAAGAGCTGATATGTTAGCGACTAAAGATCAAGGGATGGGTCTTCAAAAAGTAATTCTAGATCAAATCTATCCTCAAAGAATGAGAAATGCACTCGCCTACAAGCAATTCCAGGCACAGCAAGACTCAAGAATCATAAAAAGAAATGACGTTAAAATGGCTAATCCCAACGTCGAAGGCAAGGAGCCTAGCAATGAGTAATATGGATGTTACAAATCGTTCTAACTTTTTTCCAAATAGTGAGCAGGCAAAAACGACTAGAGCTCAGAAAATGTCTATGAGGCGCAATGATTATTCGCGAAGACAGCAGCTAGAGAAAATGAGCAAGAACGACGCTAAAGTACAAATCCCTGATGCTGTAAGGGACTTCTCAAGAATCAAAAAAGCTGTTGATGCTGCTCCAGAAATTGATAATAGCGAAAAGATCGCAAGACTAAAGCAACAAATTAATAACGGAACTTACAAAGTTAACTACGAAGCCATTGCTGACAAGCTACTGGCAACTGAGTTTTAGGAGATCAAATGAATAAGGAAACAAACCAACAAATTGATACTCTTGAAATGATTTACTTCAGAGTAACGGATTTATGGCAAAGATTATGTGAAAAACATACTACTCTATTAAATTTAACCTTTGATGAGTACGCACTTCTTCTCGAGTCTGACCTTGATAAATTAGACACAAAAACCGCAGAAAAGGATGCTATCAACGTAGAAATCTCAGCTCTTGAAAAAGTTAGAACTCAAATCATTGAGGAACTAAATCAATTTTTAGCTACAAAGAATATGGATCCGATTGAATCGGTCTCTGAACTCATCATGGTAATGGATATTTACGAAAAGAAAAATGAACAAAGACATCTGTTTCGATTCAATAGTCTCTTAATAGACCTTATTGAGAAAATTCAGGACCAAAATAAAAAGAATCAGTTATTTATCAACAAAGCATTACTTTCGTTGAAACAAATAAGAGAAGAAGTCATGGGAAATAAGAACTACTCTACTTACAATAAGAGAGGAGCTTCTAGGACCCATACAACTGACTAAGGGGAACGATGCCTGATATTTTAAATATTGGTATTACAGGCTTACATACAAGTAAGAAGTCTCTTGAGACTACGTCGCACAATATCGCCAATGTTAATACTGAAGGCTACTCAAAGCAAAGAGTTCACCAATCGACAAATAGCCCTATTTCTAAAGGTGGTCTTGTACAGGGATCTGGTGTTCGAATTAACAAGATCGCTAGAGACCATGATAAATTCGTTGAAAAACGACTCAATTCAAATATTTCTTCTGAACAGTTTTTTCGTCATAGAACAGAACAATTAGAGCAAGTCGAAAATATCTTTAACGAAATTGACCAAGACGGCCTTAACAAAGTTCTTAATAAATTCTTCAATTCATTTAGAGAACTAAGTAATAATCCTGAAAACGAAACAATAAGATCAGTAGTAAGAGATAATGCCTCTTTGGTTGTAAAAGATTTTCATAGAATCAAAGAGACTCTTGATGGTCTCGTTGATGGGATAAATGGAAAGATAAAAGGTGAAGTTTCAGAGATAAACGAAATCACAAGAAGAGTTGCTCATCTTAATAAAAAAATTGCTACCCTAGAAGTTGTAAAAAATGAGACTGGGGATTTAAGAGATCAAAGAGATGAACTAATTAGGGAACTATCAAAGAGTTTTAAGATTCATACTTATCAGGATGAAAAAGGACGTTATGTTGTTAGTGCTGTAAATGTTGGTACCCTTGTTACAGGAACAAATACAGCAGAGCTTGCAGCCGGTCCAGTAAGCGCTGATTCTAGTAAGTCTGGAATGCCTGGTGCCATGGAAGTTTATTTTAAAAATAGACCCTCAGGCCCAATAACTAATAAATTTAAAAGCGGTAGAGTCTCAAGTTTGATCAATGTTCGTAATCAAGATATCAAAGACCTATACGACAAAGTTGATCTTATAGCCCATGAGTTAGTTCAAACAGTCAACGCTGTCCATAGACGTGGATATGTAAACAGAAAAGTGGAACTCGATGCAAATGGTAACCCTCCCTTAAGCGACTCTAAAGGACCTACTACGGGTCTAGACTTTTTCAAGTCGATTGAAAGTGGGGTTAAAGGTGCCGCTGCAATGATAGATCTTTCCGATGACGTTAAAAATGATCTTTCAAATATTTCTACTGCACTTGCTCCAAACGCTCCTGGTGATAACAGAGTAGCTGTAGCCATTTCTAAAATTCAACATGAAAGAATACTCGGCGGTGGAGTTGCGACCCTTGAGGAATCATACTTAAGCTCGATAGGTAACCTAGGTTTACAGACGAGAAAAGCAAACTTAGATCACGAGCAAGCAGAAGGATTAAAGGCACTAACAGAGAATATAAAACAAAGAGTATCAGGGGTTTCTCTAGACGAGGAAGCCGCAAATATGGTTCGTTTTCAACAAGTCTATGAGGCTAATGCTAAAGTAATGCAGACTGCTGATGAAATGATGAAAACAATTATGAGTATTAAGAGATAGGTAATTAATGGTTAGAGTATCTGAAAATTCAGCTACAGCTTCACTTTCCTTTGCGTTAAATAAGGCGAAGAGAAAGATGGAAGACCTACAAATGAAAGGTACTAGCCTGAAGCGTATTACTAGGCCTTCAGATGACCCTATTGGAAACGTCGAAACTTTAAATATCTCATCGAGCCAAAGCGATATAAAGCAATACAAAAGAAACATAGACTATTCTAAAACTCAACTTGCAGCTACAGATAAAGCACTCGAACAATTAGGTGACATACTTTTAAAAGCCAAAGAGATCGCCATCGCTCAGGCCTCTGATTTTTATGGTGAAGGAATTCGAAAGAATGTGGCAAATGAAGTTTATCAACTTAGAAATCAAGCCTTAAGTATTGCTAATAAAAGAATCGGACAAAGGTATATCTTTGGAGGTTTTAAATCTCTTGATAAGCCTTTTACCCCAGATGGAAAATATCATGGAGACAAGGGTCACGTAACTGTCGAAGTTGCAAAGGACTTTTTTATTCCTATGAATCTACACGGTGCTGAAGTCTTTTTCACAACCGACGATTCTTCAAATAAGATTGAGCACCCCTTAAAAAAGTTCCCTGAATTAGAAAATAAAAATAAACACGAAGGGGAAAACGAAAAAGTAAATGATGTTGGAATGGGTCGTGACCTGGCTTCCATAACTGAAGCTGAAGGTGGCTTCGCTGCTTATAATAATATGTTTTCTCAACTTGAGGCCCTAGCAACGGCACTTGAAAATGACGACGCTGTCCTCATCCAAGGGCTTCTAGAGAAGTTCGACTCCACGATGGATAGAATGGTTGGACTTAGGACCAGAGTTGGTTCTCTAATGAATTCTGCTGAAAGCTCAGAGAATGTTCACGAAGCAGATAATGTAAATTTCGCAGAGAGAAAGAGTAAGGTCCAGGATGCTGACATCGCTGACTTATTTGCAGACATAACTAAACAACAGGGAATTTTAAAAACTACATATCAAACGGCGAAGGGCACCATAAATCAAAATCTTTTAGACTTTCTGCGGTAAATTTTAGGCCATTTTAGGCCAATTCCAAGTATTCTTAACAAAATACTAGCTTTTTACTTGCTTTTTACCCTACTAAATAATATTAGATTCGACGCCGACTGAATCAGGAAGGTTTAGAACTCTTCGAGGGAAATAATGCTCGTTTTGACACGGAAGCTAGGTGAAAGTATTGCAATCGATGATCATATCAAGATCGTCGTAGTCCAAATAAAAGGTAAACAGGTTCGTTTAGGCATCAAGGCGCCTAAAGAGACTAAAATCCATCGTGAAGAGGTTTACAAAGCCATTCAGGACCAGAATACAGAGGCTTCTCAGGCCGATTTAAACTCAATTTCTGACCTTGCAAGCGAACTTCATAAGAAGTAGATAAATACTTGAAATTACAAATTTATTACAGCGGATCTGCAAGAAATTCCCGCTTGCCCTTTTGCCCCTACGCCTGATAAAATTACTTTGGAGCTCGCCGGTTCCCTATATGTCTGGAGGCCTATAAGTGAAAATCAATACAACCCGTTTTGGTGAACTTGAAGTTGAAAAGAAAGATATTATTACCTTTAAAGAAGGTCTTCTTGGTTTTGAACACCTAAAAAGATTTTTTATTGTTGATCCAGGTGATCAAACTTTAATCTTATGGTTTCAATCAATCGATGATGAGAAAACTGCTTTTCCTATTATTGAACCTAAGATTTTTCAACCAGACTATTCAGTTAAACTTCTTCCAGCAGAACTTCAAAGTTTAAGTCTTGATACTGTTACTGAAGCAAGTGTTTATACAATTTTAACAATACCTAAGGCTGTTACGGAAATGTCCGCTAATCTTAAGGCTCCAATTATTATTAATAATAAGTCAAAAGAGGCCAGACAAATTGTTCTTCAAGACAGCAAGTTAGAAGTTCGCTACTCAATGTATGCCGAGCTTAAAACTTATATTTCTAACTTTAGCTCTGACGATTCTCAAAGAACGACAACAGCTAAACCTCAGGCCGTGGAACTTTCAGAAACACAAACTGAAACAACAAAACCTACAGAGCCAAAACGTCCAGAAGCTTAAGCATTATTCAAAATTAGATATAAAAAAGCCCTCTTAATTTAGAGGGCTTTTTTTTGCTTAAATATTAAAACTAATTTTTACGGAAGGGTTGTCTCTGTAGCTGCTTTAGAGAGGTTTAAATACATTGCAGCCTCAGAGTTAGCAGGATCTCGTGCAATCACGTTCTCCCACTCATTCTGAGCCTCTAAAATCTTCCCTGTTCCATAGTATAAGATCCCTAGAGCAACTCTGCCCTCAACATAAGCGGGGTGTTCATTCTTTAACTTTTTTAGTTCATCAAAAGCTTTCGCCATAAAGTTTTTCTTTGCATAAACTTTTGCCACCTTAATTCGAGCTTCAAGATTTTCAGGATCTAAGGCAGTAACTTTATTATATTCAAATAAAGCTTCGTCATGCCTATTGTAAGAGCTATACATATCAGCCAATTCTAAGTGCTTTAATGAGAATTTTTTATTTATATGAATATCTTCAACACCACCTTGGGGACCAGTGTGCTTTACTCTTTGATTTGCCTTATCAAAAACTTTCTTAGCTTCCTCATAATGTCCAATATCATTATATAAAACTGATAAGCTAATTGATGCATCAGTATGGCCAGGCTCTAACTCAAGAACTTTATTAAAACCTTTAATGGCTTTACCAATATCCCCTTGAATATGAAAAATATTTGCCATGTGAAAAAAGGCATCAATCAAGATTGATTCCGACGAAGAGGGATCTTCAATTAGTTCGGTAAAAATCCCTTTGGCCTTTTTATATTCGCCTTTCTGAAAACAATCTTTACCTCTGTTAACCAAATCTGTTTTTGATAAGTTTTCCAATATTCCCCCTTAAATATTAGTACATTTAGCTAAAATTCCATCAACGGTCTTCTTAACAGAGCCCTTTAGCTCACCTGAAAAGTTTTTAAAGTGTACTTTACACTTCTCAGGTTCTTTTAATTCTAGCGATGCTTTCATTACTCTAACTATCGAATGATCTCTTAAATTTCTACTTGAGAAGTTCTTTAGAATATCTAAATATCGGTATCTGGCTGCTTGATAAACATCAGTTTTAAAATAAAAATCCGCTATATATCTCTCTTTCTTCTCTAGTAACTTTTTACACTCTTCAATTTTTTCTCGACCACCTTTTGTATATTCGGAGCCAGAATACACTCTTAATAGTTCATCGTAGTACTTAATTGCTTCGTATAAAGGGGATAAATCTCTGTCATAAGAAGGCGGTCTTTGGTTATTAAAAGCTTCAGCGATTCTCCAGACAACATAAGCCATCTTTTTATGCCTCGGATGAAAGTCCTTAAAAAGTATATAAGCCGAAGCTGCCTCAACATAACTTTCCTGTTCAAATAAAATATCTGCCTGAAGAAGTTCCGCATGAGTAGCGTAGTAACTATAGGGAAACTGTGAACGAAGAGAGTTAAGCTTTTCTGTTGCCATCAAATAACGACCGTCTTCGATCAGCATTTGTGCTTCTTTAAAGAGAATCTCCGCCTCAGTTTTTCCACTTGGACGTTGAGTACTACAAGACATTAAAAAAATAAGACTTATGAATAGAATAGATAATAATTTGTTCAAAACAAAACCCTAACTGTCTGAAATCATGAGATATGATCTACAGGGCTAGTCTATCATTTAGAGCCAAAATTAGTAAAGCAACAAGCGATTATCGGTTCCTATCAGAGTATACTTCGTTGTAAATCTCGATAATTATAAGCTTCACTGCGGCAGCTAAGGGTATTGAGACTACCATTCCTAAGATCCCAAGATACTGAGATCCTAGAATCACTGACATAACAACAACCACAGGATGAAGATCAACTATTTTGGAAACAAGTATCGGGAATACAATTCCGATATCAATTGTATTAGCTATCAAATACAGGAGGACTATGGCACCAGTTGTGGGTGTTGTTCCATATTCAGCGAACCCGAGAACAATCGCTGGTATTGTTCCTAACACAGGCCCAACATAAGGAATCACATTTGTCATACCTGCCACTAAACCGAGCAATAAAGAGAATTTTATATCTAAGATTAATAAGCCACTTGTAATAATTATTCCCACAATGCTGGCTTCAACAAACTTTGCAAAAATATAGTCTCCAAGCTGAGAATTAAACTTGTGAGATAAGTAGTAAAATCTTTCAAAAATTGAATTTGGCGTTAGTCTTAGGATCGATCTTTTAAAACTGGTTGCGTCTTTTAGAAGAAAAAATAAAAATAGCGGAACAAGCAAGATCCACTCTAGAAATGAGGCTAGAACTTGCGGAAGGTTTAATAAAAAATTAGCAGTACCTTTTCTCGCGACTTCAATGACCTCCGATACATACTTACTAGGAATTTCGTATCCTGTTTTATCTTTGATTACTGCACGCGATTTACTGTACTGAGTTTCAACATATCTTTCGATACGTGGAATATTATCTTTAAACTCTTTTGCCTCCCGTGTAATTGTAGGCACTACTTTGACAATCGGATAAATAAAGAAAAACAACAAGGCAACGAATAATAAAGCGATCGAAAACCCTTTGCTTAATCCTAACTTCGCCAGCGTTGGCAACGCAGGACTAACAATGAGGTAAATAACATAAGCAATGGTTAGTGGAATGGCTGCCCTGGGTAGACTCAAAAGAGCTCCCCCAAAAATTAAGATAATACTAAAAAAGAAGATAAGCCTTAGCCATTCCTTTTTAGAAGAACTAGCCTTTGCTTCCATCTTTTCCCATTTTTCTTTGAGTTAACTTATATTTTAGGGCCCTAACTTCCCTCGTTACCGAAAATAACCTGTTGGCAATAATCAACGACACAGACTGAAGAAGCTTCGCGGCTACAATAGGGTGGTTCAAAATTAGAGATTCAATATCTGGTTTAAAAATTCCAAGCAATTCAGTATTACCTCTTGCAACTACGGTAGCATTTCTTGCACTATTATCTTGAAGCAAAGCGAGTTCTCCAAAATAATCATATTTATCTAAAGAGAGTAAGTAATTTTCACTTTCTTCAGCTCCTTTACCTGAATCAACAGTAACATCAACATTTCCAGAATAGATGAAGTAAAAACCTACACCTAAGTCATGCTGTCTAAAAATAACCTCTTTATTCTCAAAACTTCTTAGGTGTAGCGATTGTGATAATAATCTTAGCTCATTATCAGAAAAGTTTTTAAGGACTCCAATCTTTCTTAAAAATTTAGGAATATTTCCACCCTTCACAGATGAAAGAGGATTCGCCTGCCAAAAATATTTTAGCATTGAAATATCTAACTTTTCAGGAAGAGCTTCTTTTTTTTCTAATTTCTCAGATATTTCATTTTCATAGCTCATTTTAAAATCCCTACGTCATTCATTTTTATCCAGCCCACATATTCAACTGGTCTTTCAATAAAAAACCAACCGTCTATTGTCTTACCAACAAGTACTTTTGCACCTTTTGGTATCTCACCCGTTTTTTCAAATATTCCACTAGGGCCTTCATAGACATTAGAGTCGTTAAAAAGCACAGCTATATTTAAATTATCTAAATAGAAGTGTTTTGCTGTAATTGGGGTAAGTGACAATAATATAAGTATGGCTACGCCCCACCTTTTCACGACTTTTTTATTGAAAAGGACAATAGAAACCACCAGAAAAATTAAAGTCACAAAGATAAAAAAATCGGGACCATAGGAAATTGATTTTGATAAAAGTACATCATCAATAGACTGGGAGGTGCTAAGGTCTTGAGTCGAAAGTTTATCTTTCACAATTTTAAGATTATGCTTTGTAGCGGCCGTATCATAACCTTCATAAACAGCCTTTTCTAGGTGGTACCGACCAACAGCATAATTCCCTGTTTTTGAATAGACCGTACCTAAATTGTAGTGAAACTCACCTTTATCAAAGGCATCTTTATTGTCGATAAGGCTCGTCTTAACAGCTTCAAAGTCGCTGCTTTGATATTGTTCACGTAATGACTTTAGAAGTGATTCCATGCTAATATTCTCCATAACTTAATTATCCTTTCTGGGGTTTATTTAGCAATAAGCAATAATGTCCCACTGCTTCAGGCTGGTTCAAAAATGAGTTTAGGTGTTAATAATCCAAAAATAGATGACCAAATTAATCATCTTTTTTCAGAAATTCTAATTGCTCAACACGAGTTTATGAAAACCCGTGCGCCCGACCCGGAAAAGGCGGAGCTAGTATCAAAAAAATTATTAGAGTACGAGAAGATCAGAGGTCGAGGGTTCTTTTATCCACTCCTAGCTACTGGAAGAGGACATGGACCGTTTACAGAACTTCAAGACGGATCTGTAAAGTATGACTTAATATCTAGTATAGGAGTCAACCTTTTAGGTCATTCTCACCCCATTTTTATCAAGTCCTGCCTTGAAGCCGCAACAATGGATACTTTAATGACTGGTAATCTTCATTTATATGAAGATCCAATTGAATTATCTAAAGAGCTTGTTTCTTCTGTGACAAAATCTAACCTAAAACATTTTTGGTTTGCTGGTTCAGGCAGTTTCGCCAATGACAATGCAATTAAAATGATTTGGCAAAAGTCAGATGGAAAAACAAGAATTCTTGCTGCTCAAAAGTGTTTTGCTGGCCGCTCGATAGCCACTCAGGATATTACTCACAACTTAGATTATAAAAAAGGAATGCCTACTCTTTTAGAAGTGGATCATTTCCCCATTTCAGAAAATAGTAATACTGAAGAACAGATAAATGAGACCATCTCAAATTTGGAATCGATTTACACTGACCAACATTGTGCGATTACCCTGGAGCTAGTTCAAGGTGAGGGTGGGTTTAATGTTTACCCAAGAGAGCTATACGTAGCCATTTTTAAATGGGCCAAAGAAAAGAAGCTTTTTATTTGGATAGATGAAATTCAATCATTCGGTAGAACAGGCGAACTTTTTGCTTTCCAAAAACTTGACCTACATGAATTCCCAGATGTGGTGACTGTAGGCAAGGCTCTTCAGTCTTGTGGAACATTATTTTCAAATGAACTTAACCCAAATCCTGGATTAATTGCTGGTACATTTCAAGGGTCTCTTTCTTCAATCAAGGCAGGAAGAAAGATTTTAAAATATCTTACCATGGGTAATTTTTTTGGAACCGGGGGAAGAGTCGAAGAAATCAGGACTATTTTTGAGCAAAAAATGAATCTCCTTAATAAGAGTAGCCAAGGCTTTTTTAATTCTACCTCTGGAATAGGATTGATGTTTGCTTTCCAGATAAAAGATGGAAACAAAGAGGACACAGCAAATTTTATAAAGAAGCTTTTTAACAATGGAATAATATGTTTTTCCTGCGGAAAGAATCCTTACAAGATTAGATTCCTACTCCCACTCTGTTTAAATGAGGAGCATATTAATGAAATTTTTGAAATATTAGAGAAAACCTTTAAAGAATTTACGGGAAAGTAAAATGTACTATATACGTTCAGTTCAAGAGAGTGATTTAGAAGATTTATTCACTCTAAGCCAACATCTTGCGTTCATAAACTTGCCACCGGATAAAAGAATGCTTCTGAATAAAATTCGAAGTAGTACAAGGGCGTTCAATGACGCTGAAGAGAATCACGAAGACGATTATTTTATTTTCGTTTTGATAGACGCTGAAAAAGAAAAACTAATTGGCGTTTCCATGATTCACGGCAAGCATGGCACCGAAAAAGAACCTCACTTCTATCTCACTGTAGGTCATGAAAAAAAATACAGTGAATCAATCAATACTGGCTTCATTCATGGCACTCTTAAACTCGGGATAGAAACTGACGGCTGGACTGAAATCGGTGGACTGATCTTGTCACCAGAGTACAGAGGTAATCCGAATAAACTTGGAAAACAATTAAGTTTTTGTCGATTCTTGTACATGTCTCAACATTCAAAAAAATTCACCCCCGTCATTCACAGTGAGCTCATGCCACCCCTCGACGAAAAAGGAAACAGCCCTCTATGGGAAGCCCTTGGCAGAAGGTTCATGAATATGAACTATCAAGAAGCAGATAAACTAAGTAGAGAAAATAAAGAGTTTATATTAAGTCTTTTTCCACAAGGGACAATATATGAGACCTTATTAACTCCTGAAGCCAGAGATTCAATAGGCCGAGTTGGTAGAGAAACAGAGCCGGTTAAAAAAATGCTTGAGTCAATTGGTTTTAACTACACCAATGAGGTAGATCCTTTTGATGGTGGCCCTCATTATCGAGCCGCTTTAAAAGACATCAAACTGGTAAAAGACGCCTTCGTAGGCAAATTAGAAAAGGCTGACAACAGCGAGAGTCATTTCAAAAAAATTCTTATAAACTTAAATCATAAAGATTTTCCATTTTTTTCAATTTTGGCGAATGGAAAAGTTGATAAGGGTAAGATAAGTTTAGATAACGAGTCATTCAACTATATCGACTCATTAAAATTAGAAAACAACGATAGTTACGGGATCTTCTTCTAGGATAGTTTATGAAGTTTAAAATGTTAGGCGATTATTATAATGGTGAATTCCACTCTAACGACGATCGACAAGATAACGTTATTAAAAGAGAGTGTCCTGCAAACACAGACGAGATATTATACGAAGCTAATATTAGCTATAAAAACATTGGCCAAGTTGTTCAAAGTGTTAATGAGGGATTTAAAACTTGGAGAAATATTTCAGTAGAAGAAAGAATATCTTTTCTAAAAAAGTATCAGGATGAAGTAAAAAAAATTAAAAATGAAATGGCAGAGGCCATAAGCCTCGAGTCAGGGAAACCATTATGGGAAGCTCTAGGCGAGGCAGGTTCGGTAATTGGAAAAGTTGATGTGACCATTAACGACGGTCTCCCAAGAATCCTACAAAAAAGCTACCCTGAAATCATGCCAAACACACAAGGAGAGCTCTACTATAAGCCGGTTGGACCTTCTTTAATTATCGGCCCCTTTAATTTCCCTTGCCACTTAGCTAATACTCAAATTTTAAACTCTCTAATTTCGGGAAACAGTATTATATTTAAACCATCTGAAAAAACTGCATATAGTGCTCAGCTGATGATTGAGTGTTTCCATAAAGCTGGCTTTCCTAAAGGTGTTGTAAATCTTTATCAAGGGGATGGGGAAGTTGCTCGTAGACTCTTAAAAGAAAAGTCTTTAAAAGGGATCTTTTTCACAGGTTCAAAAGAAGTCGGTTTAAAGATTGTTGAAAATACTTATAAGGACTTTAGTAAACTTGTGAGTTTAGAATTGGGGGGGAAAAACCCAGCCATAATTCATTCTGACACTAATCTCAAACACGCTCTAGCTGAGATGATTAAAGGCTCCTTTATGACTACGGGACAAAGGTGCACTTCAACAAGCTTGATTATTCTTCATAGATCTCTAGTTAGTGAATTCACAGAAAAGTTTCATGAATATGCAAAAAAAATTATTATAGACCATCCAATTGAACACGAAGTAGATCCTTTTATGGGGCCCTTAGTGGATAAAAACTCTCTTGATAGTTATCTCCTTTATATGGGAATGGCAAAACGAGAAGGAATTGAAGAGATTATGCGTGGTAAACTTCTAGAAAAGAAGTATCGAGGTTATTACGTAACTCCATCAATTCATCTTGCAGATAAATTTGACCCAAAAAGCATTTTCCTAACTAGTGAAATCTTTGGCCCTAACGCGACGATTATTCCCTATGACGATATAGAAGAAGCTATTAGCTTAGCCAACAGTAATGAATACGGTCTTGCATCATGTGCATTTACAAAAGATAAAGAGCTCTTTAAAAAATGCGCTACTGAAATTGATTCTGGCCTAGTTAATTGGAACAGATCAACGGCAGGAGCAAGTCCCAAACTTCCTTTTGGCGGTGTAAAAAATTCTGGAAACTACAGACCAGCATCAATTGCGACAATAGATGCCTGTGTTTACCAGATGGCGAGCTTGGAAGTTTCAGATGAAAGCGATGAACTGGACAGCATAAAAGGGATAGCCTACTAGGCTTGTTTCTTATTTACGAGAATTCCAATATTTGAAGAATTAGATAAGTCTTCTTTTTGATTCTTCTCTCGTTGAATATCTATAGATGCATTTTTTTCATACAGAGATAATACTTCTTTAGATTTGATTTTATTGTAATTTTCTTTGAATCTTGATTTTTCGCTAATTATAAAACTTGAAGTTTCCTGGCTAACTGGACAGTTTTTAGAATAGTCTCTATTTAATACAGTAATTCTTTTTACGTGGTCATCTAAGATAGATTTACAATTTGGCCCACACTCTATATCAATGGCCAAGGATTCTCTTTCCTCTTCTTTGGACCCATCCTCCTCAACTTCTTTCTTTTTAAAAGGAAGTATTTTTGCGCCACCAGTTTCTTCGTCAAGATCACTTGAAAGCATCTTAGTTAAAGATACTAAGTTTCTCCCTTTGGAAGTCGTCGTAAGCTCATTCAACTCATCTGGAGTTAATATTCTGAGCAATTGACCTAAAAGTAGGTTCTTTCCAACCATTTGATACCTCAATGACTTATCGTCACATTAAATTATTACTTGAGTATTTTAATCAAACTATAGAAAAATCAATGACTTAGGCCTAATTATCTTGAATTTGGACTGTGGACAAAAAGGTCGATTGAAATTATAACATTATCTAATTTCAATCTGTTGGGGTGTGGCGCAGTGGTAGCGCAGAAGACTGTTAATCTTTTGGTCGTGGGTTCGAGTCCCTCCACCCCAGCCACTTTTACATGTCAGTAAATATTCTCTCTATCGACTTTCAAGATATCTCAATTGAGAACACTAAAGCTCAATTAAACTCCTATTGGTTAGACCTGGAAATTCCAGAAACTCTTTTAGGAAAATTTGAAGAAAAAAATTTATTCCCAGATAAGCTTGGAGATATATTTATCCATGGGCCCTTCTCTTCTCTAAAAGTATATTTTACCCAACTACTAATAGATATAATTTACATAAATGAGCTGATTTTTGAAGAAGTTGAAGATGAGATTTTTGATTACTGGGAGACCTCTGACTTCGCTTCAATTTTTTTCTCAGTGTACGAAGACAATATCCTTGAGTCTTCTAGAAAAGTTTTAGAAAAGCTTGAAGATCATTTTATAAATTATTTGCTTTTAAACTATACCAACGATTTCAGTCTCCACTCTACAATCAAGAGAATGCCTGAAATTGGTGATTTTAAAACGTTTTTATATTTGGATTTTAATCAAGGACTGGAGCTTGATGACGAGAATTCAGAAAGTCTTGATAATGAGTTCGTAAATATCAAAAAATTAAATCGTACACACGATATAGTTCAAGTGCCTATACCTCTTAAAAAGAGTACTTTATTTCTAAGGCCCGGGTCTAAAAAAGGGGAAGAGAAAAAGCTTGAGTTCAAAAGCAAAATAGAACACTCGCTTTCAGTGTTAGATTCCTTAGCCCCAGAACTCTATTCTCTTTTAGAAAAATTTACTCATACAATTATTGCTCTCGATGAACCGAGCATGGTCAGCTATTCTTTGCAGAACCTTCCTGGGTATTCTTCGATCAACCTCTTTAGTCGAGACAGAGTCGATTGTATTGATGACCTCATACATGAAAACGGTCATCATTATTTAAACTACATACTTAATTCTAATGAACTAATAGTTGAAGACTCTGAAAAAGCTTATTACTCCCCATGGCGAAAATCACCTCGACCTCTAAGAGGTATTTATCACGGGGTATTCACCTTTTACTGGGCCCTCAAGCTTTTTGGATCTCTTTGCCTAAACGACAAAATTAATGAATTTTATGATGATAATGAAGTTAAAAAAATAAAATTTCGCTTTATTGAAGAATTCTACATGTTAAGTTTTTGCCAAGGTTCATTAGAGCTGGCCCGTAAAAATGAGCTCATCACAGACTTTGGCTGGACCTTAATTCAAAACGTAATGGATGAAGTTAGAGTTTTTAAAAAAGATGTTACAAGGGTTGAATCTCAATTGGAAAAAGCTCAAAGAGATGAAATCACGAAGATGAGGGAATCTCTAAAGAATTTATAAGTGATTGTGTTTCATTTGCTAGAACAAAATCTCCCTTCTCTCCAGAAATCAAGGATACCTTTTTAAGTAGCTCTAATGCTTCATCATTACGACTTTCTTTGATTAATATTTTTGCCATTAGGGCCATTGCCTTAAAGTTTTTATTATTTATTGAAATTAATTTCTCTAAGTGCAATTTACTTTTTTCAATCTCACCAAACTCAAAATATATTTCTGCCGCCCCCTGGTTAGCCAATTCATCTTCTTCATCAATCTCCAGGACCTGTTTAAACATACCAAGACGCTTATTTAGTTCCTCTTTCTTATCAGAGTTTTGCTTCGCCGTATTTTTAAAACCTTTTACTGTAGCCTTGGACTTTTCATCCTCAGCTTTTTCAATTTCTCCTAGCTTCATATAAAAAAGAGATTTATTAGTGTGAGCCATAATTGAGTCGGGATCTATTAACTCAAGATGATCCATAATCTCAATCGCTTTCTTTAAGTCCCCAAGCCTACCTACTAGTGCCCCAAAAGACTCCGCTATTTCTTTATCATTAGGGTTAATCCTAAAGGCCAGCTCCATCCACTTTATAGCTTCTTCATTATTTCCACTTGTAAAAAAAGATACTGCCTTTTCATAATAGCCAGTCGAAATAGATTCAATTGACTTATTTAAGATAGGAAATAATCTTACTTTTGCTGTATCAACATTACCTTCTATCTCAATTGTAACTTGCTTGTCTTGAACCCTAATGCTTCTTTTAGCTTCAACTGATACTAACTGAGTATCTCCTTCTGTGCTAAAACCAAGTATTTTATATTCCTCTTCATTCACCTTGATAAATTCGCCGACTTTATTAGCTTTATTTTTTAAAATAAGTGCGACTGATTTTTTACCAGCTCCACGATTTGCTTCAATTTTCTTGACTGTTTCCTGACCTACATAACAACCTTTTTCATTGGAGACTGCTTCGTCCACAAAGACCGTTTGGTTAACTAAAATACCTTCTTCTTGAATTCGAGGAATGCTTGGAATTCCATACATAAACTCTAATCGAGTAATTTCGTATTCCTCAAAAGACAAATGATCTTTTGAAAATTTAAAGGAGGTCGGTTTTCCTAAAAAGTTTATAATATAGTCTGCTTCTAAAAGTTGGTTATCTTCATTACCCACGATCAATGTTTCATTTTCTTTTGAAAATTCAACCTCGTCCATTATGGCAAATTTTTTTAGATCCTCGATGAAATCATCAACAAACACTTGGGGAGTTATAATTTTATAATAATTTTCATTGATATAAATCAAATAACCATAAAATAATAAATTGCCAGTTCTTGAAACTCTCGCGGTCAATTGAGAAGACTTGGGAAAAAGTTTATTTAGATCACTTGTTAGCTGCCCGCTTAAAAAGCGCTTCGAGTCTTCACCGTTAATATCGAATGAGGCCCATGAGCTTAAGTTAAAATATTTATTTGAATCCATTTATACAGAAAAAGATTCACCGCAACCACAAGTGTTTGCAGCGTTTGGATTAACAAAAACAAAGCCTTTTCCATTTAATCCATCTTTAAAGTCTAAAGTTATTCCTTTTAGATATATCGCCGATTTTAAATCTATAAATACTTTTACTTTCTCAAACTCTAAAATATGATCTTTTTCTTTAAGTGAATCAAAGTCAATTTTATAACTTAGTCCGCTACAGCCACCTCCGACTACTCCGAGTCTAAGGCCTACACCTTCATCACGATTCTCTGCCTCGTAAATCTTAGTAATTTGCTCAAGTGCCTTATCTGTAATTTCAACTAATTTTTCTTCCATAAATATTTACCATTTACGTGATATAATGCTTTAAAACCGTAGTTTAGCATAAGTTTACGATAGCCAATAGTTTTCTACCCCTCTTTTGTAAACTTTAAAAGTTGAATTATAATTAGATTTTAGGGAGTTAGCCCATGCCTATTATCCTAGTTATCCAAAATGGAGAAGAATCTATCAAAACGAGGATAGGGGCGAATTCTATCGTCCTCGGGCGTTCAAGCAAGTGCCATGTTAAGCTCACAGACAGCCAGATATCAGGAAGACACTTAAGCGTGGTAGTTAATAAAGAAGGGAGAACTCTAGTCAAAGACTTAGAGACGACCAACGGAACCTACTTAAACGGCTCTAAGATTATGGAAGCCTACCTGTACCTCGAGGATGAAATAAGTATTGGTGAGATTAGAATATTTCTAGATGACTCTGAGATGGGTGCGTCAGAAAAAAGTAAGCATACAAGAGAGGGTGAAAAAACCCAACACACCTTCATAAATCTTCCTTTGGACGAAGGTTTAGCAGTTAAAAAGGCAATGGCCAAAGCAAAGGCAGCCAAAGAAGCTAAGAGTACTCCTCCTCCCTCACCTGAGGTGAAAATTAACACACCAGAGGAAAGGCAAAAGAAGATTGCGGCACTGCTTAAAGGCGAGGAAGAAATTGCTTCCTCGAAACCAGGGATGCGAACAAGAATTATAAACAAAGCAAAAGAAAAGGTAAGTAAGGAAGCTGCTGCACAAGAAGTTGGTGAAGTTAGGGACGGTCAAAATTTTGATTTAGAGGAATCCTCTGGGGAAACAAAAATGTTAAAAATTGATCGCCCCAAAAAAGGAAAAAAGTAAGCTCAGCTTTTCCAGATCACCTCATCAACTTTTAGTTTTAGGTTGATGAGTCTAGCCAAATAAAAGAGATAGTCTGACATTCGATTTAAAAACTTTAAAGCATTATCAGGTACGAAGCCCCCCTCATTTTTAAGTGCAACCATCATTCTTTCTACATTTCTGGCCTGAGTTCTACAAAGATGAGCATTAGCGGCCGCTAAGCTTCCCCCTGGTAAAATAAAAAACTTAAGCGGTGGCAATTGTTCCCCAACCGCATCGATTTGCTTTTCTATTGAATCTACAAATTCTTTACTAATTGGCTTTAATTTAAATGTTTCGATCTTTTCTTCAGGACAAGCTAACAAGGCACCAAGGTCGAACAATTTGTTTTGAACATCTAGCAACAAGTTTTTGTCATCTCCATCTTCAAGATATTGAATTAAAATACCTACCATGGAATTAAAGTGGTCTACTTCTCCATAAGTCTGAAGTCTAGAGTCTGATTTACTAACCCTGACTCCTGACAAAAGTGAGGTTGTTCCGTCATCTCCTGTTTTAGTATAGATCTTAACCATTACATATTCCTTCTGTAGCGACCACCAACTTCATAAAGGACAGAACTGATTTCCCCTAAACTACAGTAATTAACAGAATTTAAAAGCTCTTCAAAAATATTTTCACCACTTAAGGCTACTTCTCTAAGTCTATCTAGTGATCTTTTTGAATCATTTTTATGAGAGTTTTTGAAGTTATTAAGTCTGTTAATTTGGTCTTGTTTTTCTTCATCAGAACATCTCGAAATTTCTATTTCTTGTTGAAGCTGATCTTGAATATTGTCCGCAATATAAGTGTTAACACCAATTATAGGTAGTTCCCCACTATCCTTTAAGCCTTCATAGTATAATGACTCTTCTTGAATTTTGCTTCTTTGATACATGCTCTCCATTGCACCCAAGACACCTCCCTTGTCAGAAATTCTTTCGAATTCAGCAAGTACGGCATCCTCTACTAGATCTGCGAGCTCTTCAAAAATGTAGGAGCCTTGCAGTGGATTATCAGTTTTATTTAAACCAAACTCTCGGTTGATAATCATTTGAATTGCCATAGCCCTACGTACAGACTCTTCTGTCGGGGTTGTTATAGCTTCATCATAGGCATTTGTATGAAGTGAATTACAATTATCTGATAATGCTAAAAAGGCCTGAAGAGTTGTCCTAATGTCATTAAAGTCTATCTCCTGAGCGTGTAAGGATCTACCTGAAGTTTGAACATGATATTTAAACTTTTGCGACTTCTCACTAGCTCCATATCTATCTCTCATGGCGACTGACCAGATTTTTCTAGCAACCCTTCCGATAACTGTATACTCAGGATCGAGACCGTTACTGAAAAAGAAAGAGAGATTTGAAGCAAAATCATCTACCTTCATTCCTCTGCTCAGATAATATTCAACATAAGTGAATCCATTTGAAAGAGTGAATGCAAGTTGACTGATCGGGTTTGCTCCAGCTTCTGCGATATGATAACCAGAGATTGAAACAGTGTAATAATTTTTAATCGCATTCTTACAAAAATATTCTTGAACATCACCCATCATCTTAAGAGCAAACTCTAGACTGAATATGCATGTATTCTGAGCCTGGTCCTCTTTAAGTATATCAGCCTGAACAGTTCCACGAACCATTCTCATAACCTCAAGACGTTTTTCTTCATTAAAAAAATCATCTCCACTTAATTGTTGTGAAATTGCGGCGTTCATAAACATCGCTAGAATAATTGGTGCTGGACCATTGATAGTCATAGAGACTGAGGTTTTAGGGTCTGTAAGCTCAAAACCACTAAATAGCGTTTTCATGTCTTCAAGGGTAGCGATACTAACCCCTGCTTCACCGATTTTTCCAAAAATATCTGGTCTTTTATCAGGATCTTCCCCGTACAAAGTTACAGAGTCAAATGCAGTAGACAGCCTTTTTGCAGGATCATTCTCTGATAAATAGTGAAATCTTTTATTGGTTCTACTTGGGCCACCCTCTCCTGCAAACATTCGCTTAGGGTCTTCATCAGCTCTTTTAAACGGAAAAATTCCTGATACATAAGGAAAATGACCAGGTAAGTTTTGATTTCTTATAAATTTTATTTTTTCTGAAAGTGAGTTTGTAGAAGGGAATGAAACTTTGGAAATTTTCAATCCTGAAAGGCTTGTGAATTGGGATGCAACTTTTAGAGTTTTTCCTCTAACTTCAAATCTATACTCACCGGTTTTATATTCCTTAACGATACTATCGAAATTTTCAATATCCCTTAAAACTTCACCTGGTAAACTCGCTTCTGTTCTTTTTAATTCTTCTTTTAATTCCTCATTATTAGGAAGGACTTTTAAGGCTCCCCTTAAAGACTCTAACTCTGAGACCTTCTCGATAATTTCGATAGAGTTTTGATTATAATCTTTTACAGCTTTTGAGATTTCTCTCAAATACAATGCTCTCTCAGGGGCAATTATACGTGACTTAAGAGTTGGTACTTTTTGACAATCTAGATCTTCAAAGGCTTTTGTATCAAAATCAAATTCGCTACAAATATCCTTAAAAAGAGCATTAACTCCTGGATCATTGAATTGAGATGCAATTGTTCCATAGATGGGTAAGTCCTTATCCTCAGGGCTTCCCGGATGACCTGCAAAAAGCTCATGATCTCTTCGATATTGTTTTCTAATATCTCTCATCGAGTCTTCAGATCTTGGTTTTTCAAATTTATTTAGAACGACAAAATTTGCTGACTCCAGCATTTCAATCTTCTCTAATTGAGATTGAGCACCGTACTCCGGAGTCATAACGTAAACACACTTATCTGAAACTTTCGTGATTGCGTCAGAAGCTTGGCCAATTCCACTTGTTTCTACGATGATGAAATCAAAATCTTGTGTCTTTAAAAAGTTGATTACTTTTTGTATATGCGGACTAAGTTCAGTTCCTGAATCCCTAGTCGCTAATGATCTTATAAAGAAGTTTTTATACTGAGCTGACCCAAGACGAATTCTATCGCCAAGCAGCGCTCCTTGAGACTTTTTCTTTGTAGGGTCAACAGAAACAAGAGCTACCTTTTTATCTTTATATATTCTATTGAAACGAAGAAGTATCTCATCAATTAAACTAGATTTACCAGCACCGCCAGTGCCTGTGATTCCTAATACAGGAGTATCTTTAGGTGCAAAATCAATTGGTGTCTCACCCTCATTTTCAATATGAGTAATACATTTTGAAATTTCTCTAAAGTCTAGCTTCTCTTTAGTAAAGCTATGACCTTCAAGAGTTGAAAATTTACTTTTTTCAACCATATCTTCAATGATGCCCTTAAGGCCTAAAGTCATACCATCTTCAGGACTATAAATTCTTGTGATTCCTTTTTCATGTAAGGCTTTAATTTCTGAAGGTGTAATAACTCCGCCTCCACCACCAAACATCCTTACATTCTTAGCGCCAGCCTGATCAAGAAGGTCTCTAATATAAGCAAAGTATTCATTATGTCCGCCTTGATAAGAGCTCAAAGCTACTGCATTTGCATCTTCTTGAATTACTGCATCTACGACCTCTTGGGCTGAGCGATTATGGCCCAAATGGATAACTTCCACACCATTGGCCTGAAGAAGCCTTCTCATAATATTTATTGAAACATCATGCCCATCGAATAAACTGGCTGCAGTGACAAATCTGATTGGTTTCATAAAGATTTCCTAACTATACGCATAGTGCCAAAAATTAACTAAGCTACTAAATTTACACCTTGGGGAATATAACTTATAAAACCATCTAAGCAAAATAGCTTTGGATTAATGGCAGATTGATATAAACTGTACGTAGATATGGACGATAAAAGAAACATCATTGTTGAGAACCCATTCCACACGGCGCGTCTTAAGCCTAAGAGAAAAGGTAAGAGACCCCCGAAATTACTAGCAGTTGTACACCAATCTGGCTGTACTGGCTGTGAAGTCTGTATTGCTGGTTGTCCTGTTGATAGTATTGAATTAGTTCCAGGTCCAAACCCTGCCAATCCCCAGTTTCAACAAACTGTCGAAATTGATTTAGCCAGATGTATTGGATGCCAAAACTGTAGCCAAGATTGCCCTTGGGAAACCATCATGATGTACGAAAGCAACGACGCTTTTACGGCTTGGGGTAATGAGACACTTTTTAGCGAGCTATACGTTGAAGAAAGTAAAATCGAAGAGATTAAGGAAAAATTCGGGGCCGTAGATAAGCCAGAAGAACCTTCTCCAGATGATACACCTAACGAGCAAGACGCTTCTTAATAATAAAAAAACTTGAAACTAAGAGCAATCCTATTGCGATCCACTGGCTTGTCGATACTCCCTGTCCAGAAACTCCACGCACAAGATCCCCTCTAAAAAGTTCAGTCAAATACCTTAAACCAGAGTAGAGAAAAATATAGAGTAAATAATCTTCTGCCTTTTCTTTATTTTTAAGAATTTTCCACAAAAAATAAGAGCCTATTGTGAATAAGCCAAGAGCCTCATAAAGCTGAACTGGGTGTCTGTCCATACCATGTAAGTGAATTGAAAATGGAAGGTCGCACTGGGAACCAAAGCAACAACCCGCTAAGAGACAACCCACCCTTCCTACTCCGTGGGAAAAAGCAATTGAAGGCAACAAAAACTTAAAGTTTTCAAGTTTCCATTTTTTAAGCACTAGAGTGTAAAAAAGAACAAACGCTGTAGCTAATAAGAATCCTCCGTAAAAAACGAAGCCCCCACCTAACCAAAACTCAGTGGCACCAGCATATTCAGTTACCCTATCTTGTGCTGAAGAAATTAAAAATAAAACTTTGGAGCCAACCCAGCTAGAAATAAAAATTCCGACATATAAGGATAAGAATCCATCTTTTGATATATCTCTTTTATTTAAAAGATAAAGAGAGAGCTGGTATCCCAGCCCCCATGATAAACCCATAAAAAAGGGATATGAAAAAACTTGAGACCCGAATAACTCAAAAAGTATCGGTCTCATAGATGCTAGTAGTACTCTTTCGGATTAATTTCGTATTTCTCAATTTTTCTCAAGAGAGTTTTCTTAGGAATATTTGCCTTTAAGGCTGTTTGGTTAATCTTCCCCTTATTTAATTGCAGGGCATGAATAATAAACTCTTTTTCAAAAAGCTCTTTTGCAACTTGAAAATCCATTTTAATTTCATTGTCTTCAGTTTTTGTTGCAAATGTGAATTGATAGCCTTCCGACTGCTCGTTGGTTGGTCTTTCCGTCACTACCGAATCTTGAATTTCCTTAAAGTCGATTATTCCCTGAAGGGATTCATCTTTATCCGCTTTTCCACCGGCAGTTTTTCTAATTACGTCTGGCAGTGAGGCTGGTTGAATCGTATCTGTAGACTCAATAATAAAGGCATGCTCTACAACATTTCGAAGCTCTCTAATATTTCCTGGCCAGGTATATTCCTTAACAAGTGCCGTGGACTCCGGACTCAAACCTTTAATCTCTAAATTATGAACTCCGTTAAAGTATTTAATATAATAGTCAATTAAATGAGGGATATCGGAAAGTCTTTCGCGTAGTGGTGGAAGATAAACTGGTAAAACATTTAATCTATAGAATAAATCTTCTCTAAAAGAGCCTTCTTTAATCATCTCCTCAAAGGGCTTATGAGAAGCTGCAATAATTCTCACATCTACTTTAACATCTCTATTTGAACCAACCGGTGTAAATGACCTTTCCTGTAAAACTCTTAAAAGTTTAACCTGCATCCCTGGAGAGATGTCCCCAATTTCATCCAAAAAGATTGTTCCGCCATCAGCATATTGGAACTTGCCTAGTTTTCTTTCGGAAGCACCAGTGAAAGCTCCTTTTTCATGACCAAAGAGTTCAGACTCAATTAAGTTTTCCGGAACTGCCGCCAGGTTTATAGTGACAAATTTCTCATCTTTTCTTGGACCATTATAATGAATCGCTTTAGCAACTAATTCCTTACCAGTACCACTTTCCCCTCTAATCAATACCGGTGTATTAACTTGGGCCAGCTTACTAATCACATTAAAAACTTTAATCATTACATCTGATTCACCAACAAATTTATCATCAGAATTTCCACCTAAAGATAATTGTGGTGCAGAAAAAATTGAAGTTTCAACTAGTGATCTAGCTTTTAATGCTCTCTTTATAAGTGCGACTAAATTATCGGATGATATTGGTTTTTCAAGGTAATTATATGCGCCTTCCTTAACAACCTTAACCGCATCTCCAACATTTGAGTAAGCCGTAAGAATTAAAACGATTATAGAAGGGTCATATTTTTTGATATGTCCAAGAGCTTCAATTCCATCCATTTCTGGCATGTTTACATCCATAACAACGAGATCATATTTCTCTGCTGTTACTTTGTTTAAAGCTTCTTTTCCGTTGTCTGCTACATCTACAAAGAAGTGATGGTATTCTAAAGCTTGTCTTACGGAATCTTGTAAAACTTTATCATCATCTACTACTAAAACTTTATGCATAGAACTTCTCCATCCCAGTTCATTGATTTCTCAATTTTACAGTAAATTTAGTCCCTTGTCCCAATGTAGATTCTGCGTCAATGATGCCACCATGAAGCTCCACAAAATATTTAACAAGATATAGCCCAAGCCCAGTCCCTTTAATACTATGGCTCGCATCATTTTTTACCCGATAGAACTTGTCAAAGATATGCTCTAGGTCATCTTTAGGAATTCCTACTCCATTATCTTGAATTTCCACATGGACCCATTTTTCGTCATCCCAGCTTTTTATTTTTACCGAAGTGTTTTCTCCTGAATACTTTATGGCGTTCTCAATAAGATTACTCAAAACTCGCTTCATCAAATTTTGATCAAACTCTATTGGGTATAGTGGAGATAACTCCATTTCTACCAAAACATTCTTATTCGTCGCTTCATACTTAAGGCCTTCGACTGTACTTTCGATGACGGTATTTATGTCCCTAGAAACCAAAGTAAGATCTAAGTTTCTCGACTCTATTTTGGTTAAGTCCAGAATTGATGTAATAAATCTATTCAACTCTTTAGTTGAGTCCATAATTGATTGTAGGTTTCTTCGATTTTGCTCTTCATCAGAGCTTTGGTTTAACATTATGTCTGCCAAACCTGCTATCTTCGCTACCGGCGTTTTAAGGTCGTGACTCATTAGTGAAATAAAGTTTTGCTTTAAGTTTTCAACTTTTTTCAAAAGCTTTGTTTCTTCCTGTATGGCGTACCTTCTTTGATATTCCCCAATCGCCCTAAAAGGCACCCATATATAATAAACCACGAAAACTGTTAAAACGAGGTGTGTTACATAAAGCCAAAGACCCATTAATGAAAACATAAGATAGGAAATTAAAAATATTCCCAGCATTACTATAATTGTGATGAACAAACCACTTGTAGGTTTAACCTTAGAAATTGTGATGGAAAGAAAAATAGCGATTACAATTGCCAAGGTATAAGTAACATATCGTGGAATTTGATAAACGGTTTTGTTATTAACCAAGGCTTGAATAATAGAAGCATGTACCATTAGCTTAGGTGCTTTATACTCTTCTTTATTAAAAGGGGTTAACACAAAGTCGGGAGCATTCGTCATATAGGATGGACCAATCAGCACGATCTTATTTGTAAAAAAACCTTTCGGAAAATTGCCCACTCTTACTCGGTGAAAAGGTATCTTCTTTATTCGTCCATTTGATTCTAATGGAGATGTGTAGTATCGAAAAAGCGTAAAGGTTGCATCAGCCTTTCTTACGTAATATGCACCTAGAATAGAGTTAATATTTAAAGGTTCTAACTTTTTTGCCTGTCTAAATTTATTTGCAGACCATAAATGAATAGAGTCTTCCCCCCCAACGTTAAGGATTGCTCTTCTGCAAACATCGTCTTTGGCGAACGTTAGGCCATCTAGGTTAATCAAGGAAGAGGAGTGTCCGAAATCACGCAAGTCGACTGGTGGTAAAAGCTCCCCCCATGCGTCCCATTCTGTTCCAAAACGAAATTCGCCGCCCAGGTTCTTAAACTTTTCTATTGAGTTGGTAAATTGTCCTAAATGTTTTCGATCTTGAGTTGTAACCGGCTCAAGAAAATTGACGAAGTAGTTTACGATAAAAGGCTTATCCTTAATCAGTCTTTCTAGCATTTTACTATGTGAAGCATAGGTATAAGGATAAGACTCACCTAAAAATCTATCACTATCATCATCAAGAGTTATTAGAACAATATTGTCTTCATAGCTTGTTCCGAAATCCCACTTAACTCTTAAATCGTAAAAAATAGCTTCTTGAGCAGAGAAAGAATATTGAAAAAGAATTACAACAAAAATCACAGTGAAAAAAAGCGGATAGTACTTAGATATATCAATTGACCGTTTTTTCTTTGGTTCTGTTTTCAAAATTTTTGCACCCTAAACTTTTTCTTTATTAAAAATCACACTAACTAAGTCAGTTTCTTGGCACTTATAAATACCTAAGACCCTAATGATTTCACTCGTGAAAATATCAACAACCGGGAGCTCTTGACCATTGTGAGAATACTCTGGTTGATCTAATTTCTTGTTCAATATAGAGTCAATTATTAACCTAAAGGGTGTTGTCCAAATTCCTACTATTAAGCTAAACACCCAAAATTGCCCAAAGTACCTCTCAAGAACGAGAACTGGTAAATTATAAACTGAATACAGATACATTAACCTAGAGTTCTTTTTGGCAGTTTTATCCTTAAACATTGTAATGACTTGCCTAAAAGAATTTTCCACATTGCTGGTGTTATTTAAATCTTTATCAATAATGACAATTTTTTTTCCTCGCCACTCAAAACAGATAACATTTTTAATTCCAACTCTAGAATAAAAAAGAGCTAGCCCGTTTTGATTATGGCCATATGACAAGTTTGATAGCTTCTCTAAAAGCTTGTCTCCTCTTTTGGCAGGAACAGCTAAGAGAAATAAAAGAATCCATTTATCTATAAAGGTATAAATTAGCACAAGATAAACAACCGCTATTGTAATACCAACCAATTCTCCCCTTATTGGGAAAACTAGAAATGAAATTGAAGCCACGGCGTATAGCCAAAGGCCAAATAATATCAGGAGCTTTACGCTTTGCACAATATCCTTTAACGTGGTGCGTTTTTAGTAATTACTCGAAGCGGTGTTAATTATAGACAATATAACCCCCAAGGGCTATAACGCAGTTACGTATATGAACCCAATTTTTAGATAGATCGTTTTACCTTTTTGTATGTAACTATTTGAAATCAGGGGCAAAAATTGAGCGGGATGACAATATGAGTCTAGAAACTTTACTATTTGGTACTGCCGGGGTTCCGAACAGCACACAAAAGAAAAACAATCCTATTGAAGGTGTTAAGCAAATACACGCCTTAGGTTTGGACTGTATGCAGCTAGAGTTTGCACATGGTGTAAGAATGAAAGAAGAGGTCTCTTCTGGTTTAAGAAAGATCTCTTACGAGCTAGGTGTTCCACTTACATCTCACGGTCCTTACTATATTAATTTAAATGCAAGAGAACAGGACAAGATTGATAGCTCTGTCGAGAGAATTATTCAAACGGCTAAAATATCAGACCTTTGTGGCGCAGAAAGTATGACCTTTCACGCAGCTTTCTATATGAAAGACTCGCCTTACGATGTGTTTGACCTAGTTGAAAAATCAATGAATGTAATTGAAGAGAGACTTGGACGATTAGATATTGAAATTGAGTTAAGGCCAGAGCTAACAGGAAAAACGAGTCAGTTCGGTTCTCTTGAAGAGCTAATCAGCCTAACAAAAAATGTAAATAGCTGCAGACCATGTATGGACTTTAGTCATCTGTTTGCAAGAACAGGTAAGTATAACTCTGAAAAAGAGTTCGATGAAGTAATTCAAACTTTAAAAGTTGAGCTGGGTGAAGAAAGTGTTAAGAATATGCATATTCATCTATCGGGAATTAGTAGTAACTCCAAGGGCGACTTAAAGCATTTGAATTTAGACGATTCATCTTTTAACTGGAAAGATCTTTTAAAAGTTCTTAAGAAGAATGATTGTAGAGGATATGTCATCTGTAACAGTCCAAATCTTGAAGATGATGCTTTAAAGATGAAAAATTTCTACAAAGAAGCTTAGGCTGCTAATTTAAAATCAGTTTTATCAAAAATAAGTGAATGGAGATCTTTTAAATTGGTCTCCATTTTTTTTGGAATAAACACTAAGAAAGTTTGACTGCCAGAAAATAGAAAAGCTGTTTTTACCTCATCCCCTACTAAAGAACCGAAAACAGAGTTAAAGCACTCCATATCTCCCTCAATAATAAACCCTTCACCAATTCGCTCATGGACTTTTACAAAAGGACCCCAGTTTGATGGGAACGTATAGAGTTTATTTGCTAGCTCTACTTGATAACATTGAAGATTTCTATGATAAGTAAGCTCATAGGTGGTCATTTCTAAGGGCCCTGTTTTCTCCCCCAGCGTCTCTTCAACAAGTTGATTTAAAAGAATTTCATCATCAAGAAAACTCATACAGACTTATCGACTATTCAATAAGAATCTTTATTACCCGAGTGCAACAGTTGGCTATGGCTCAATATCCTTCTTAGACTCAAAGTAACTTTTAAGTCCCCCGATACTTCCTATTTTCCAGACCCCATCTACAAAGCTAAGGTTGGCCACATTTCTAATTTCTGCGTTATACGGATTACCACTAGATTCTTTCTCATAGGAGATAATATAAGTAATCTTGCAGGTTTTCTTATTACAATCCCTAGAAATAACCTTCAATGTTTTCTTTTTAAACTGACTAGATTGGTCAAACTTTTTACGAGCCTCTTCGCCCAATGTTTTCAAAGACTCGAGATCTGCCTTTAATTCGCCAGTCGTTTTATCAATTAAGGCCTTAAGATTATCACCTTTTTGGAACCTCAAATTTACATAGCTTCTTAGTACTTGCTCAGGACCCTGGTCCTGATTACAGGACATAATTAAAATTGGTAGCAAAAGATAAATAAAAATTTTCATAATTACGCCGTTAAGTTGGGTGAATATCCTCTAGACTGAATTATATCATAGAATTCAGTCCACCCGAATATTCCACTTGATTCATTTTCTTGTTCAAATAATCTTAATCCTACTCCAAAACCAGGGGAACCCGATACAACAAAGGCCCGGCTGGAATACTTAATGCCTTCAAAAACCCAATCTACCTGAACTTCATTTCTAAGGTTCTTAATTGAACCTTCAATTTTTAAAAAACAAGTATATTGGTCCCAATTAATAAAGGTTGCATTATATTTTTCACCACTGCAGTTAATACAGATTTCACTATCAATAGTTAATCCAGTGTACATGTCATCTTTGCTTGCCAAGGGAGTATTTGAGGCTTCACCTAAATCAGAGTTCATAAACAAATAAAAATAGTAACTCAAAATCACAAATAAAAAGTTTAAAATTAAAATAAATTTATCTAAGGCGATCATATATTGTTCAAACGCAAAATAAATGCACTGAAAAATAAAGGCGGTATATATATATTTCGAGAACTTTCTTCCGCTTAAGATGCTCAAACAAAATAAAACTAATGTAAAAAATAAGAATCTATGAGAATTAAAAAATAAGAAATAAGAATCTTGATTAAAGGTCGACACCCCTTTTACGAATGACTCTAAAACGTGGAGATAAAACATAGAAAAAACAGCGAAGACTGCTGTATTTCTCATTACTGGACTTTTTTTATATATCTTTAAATTCTGCATTATTTTTCCACCTCAATTATAATATTCCTTATGAAGCCAAAATTGGAAATAAATAATACATGTATTCATTGCGACAACTGCCGGCTTATCTGTCCGGAACATTCTGTTATAAAAGGCAAGGATTCATACCGAATTGAGCCATGGAGCTGTACTTTATGCCAACTTTGCATTGAAGTATGCCCTATTGACTGTATTAAGCTCATCACTGAAGAAAAGGATAGCGAGTTTATTTCCTAGATTCGACTTGTTCCTTAATTGTTAAACCCTCTCGCCAAACTGTACCCTGATCGAGCCTAAGAGTTTCAATGCTTTTGGCTCTATTTTTTGATCGAAAATCTAGTCCAAAATCTAAGCAATATTTAACTCCTGCCTCGCCTATCAAGCTCGTTACGCTGCTTGTTTCTTCATTAACAATCAAGTTCATGGTATCAGCGCATAAGTCAAAGTAAGAATCTAACTTACCAAAGTCATAATATTCAGATTCTTTTACTTTTTGTACTAGCACTAACTTCTCCCTAAAATCTCCAACAGATTCGAAAAAAGGAATCACTTCTCCATCATATTTCTGATTTTTAATTTTTAGTAATGCCATCCCAGAGTAAGTAGAGAAAGTTTTTGAATCTGTTGCTTGATTTTTCTTTATTCCCTTAAGCGACTCGGAACTATCTACAATCAATTCGTTATAACCATCCTGCTTTAGTACTTCTAGTCCAAAAAGCACGGCGGAGGATCTATTTAATTTCTTAATCCCTTCTACAAAAATTTCTTCATTAAAAAAGTAAAACTGATCTGCATTATTTATTAATATGGGCAAATCCCATAAGTCATGCCTCTTGGTTATATTTAAAATCCCACCACCTTGATCTAATAAGGTCGGCTCATAAATTATGGAAACATTTTCAAGTTTTATTCTGGAAAATTGATCTGAGAGGTGATGAGTGTTCACATAAAAATTTTTTATGCCGAACCTTTCGCTCAAAAACTTTACTTGAAGCTCTAATAAAGTAAATCCAAAAAATGGCCATAAAGGTTTGGCGAGGAGCTTTCCTATCTCTCCCATTCTCGTTCCCTTTCCAGCTGCTAAAATAATTGCATGTTCAACTTGCATAATAAATCTTTGCGAGTGTGACTTTAAGATCTGTAAGCTGTTCGTACCTAGACAACTTTGCCAAAACTGTCTCGAAGGCTCTACCGATAAACTTTAAATACCTGCTATCGTCCCTCGTATTGTATATCAGTGAAAAACTCCCAATGGCCTTATATAGTCGCTGTATTGCCATAAAGTCATAATATTTTTCAAAGTTTTCCATTTTTAAACTACTTTTATCTAAATAGTATTCTAATAATTCTTGCTTTACCTCTTTATTCACGAAGAAGTAACAATCCTCAAGAAGGCTAACTAAGTCATACTGCGGTAGCCCCATTCTAGCATCTTGAAAGTCAATAACGACTGGCTTACCCTCAACCAGCATTAAGTTTCTCGAGTGAAAGTCTCTATGTGTTACAACAACTGGCTCAGTATCAAGAAACTTACAGATTCCACTAAAAGCCTGGTCGATAATATTAATACTTGGATCATTAGGATCCGTTTTTAAAAGTTTAATTATAAAATTTGCATTTGTTACCCTGGTTTCATCTAGAAGCTTTGCAGTGTCAAACCTTAGCTTTGTAAAACAAGCCCCCTTATGTTCCTCTGGGTTTATTGCATGAATTTTTATAAGCTCGTCTAGTACAGGGTAGTATAGTTCGAGTTTTTCTTTTTTACTTCTGGTTTGACCTAGAGCTTCTAACAGGGTTGTATTCCCCAAATCTTCTTCAAGAATAAAACCTTTTTCGCGATTTAAATAAAAAATCTCAGGTACTCTTACATTGCTCTTTTTTAAAACTGATTGCATTTCCTCAAAGTCGTAACGCTCCTCATTCCCAATAGGATTATCAAGACAAGCTACATAACTATTTTTCTTTGTCACTAACCTAAAGTATCTTCTTGTAGACGCATCCCCTGTTAACTTATCAACTTTTATTTCGCCTTCTTGAAGACCTGAGTTTTTAAATAAACTTTCAATAAACAGTCGTTCTGTTTCTTCGGGCTTCATAATAGAGACCTTTGTAGTTGGTAAAAACCTCTTGAAGAGTTTTTTTCAGGGTTTTCGGTTTCCGATTGTTTTTTACCTACCTCTTGGGCCAAGAAACTTTTAAACAAAAACTCTTCTCTGGTTTGGGCATGAGTTGTTCCAAGTTGCATGGAAAACTCAAGACTATTTTTATTTTGCATTTGAATCCAACTTAAAACCGAATATGGATCATACCCGGCTCTTTTTAAAAGAAAGTATGACCACTTTAAAGATTCAACCCTTACGTTTAAAGGAAGTCTATATAAAGATAGCATCTTCTTTGTACTTGCAAAACCTAGTGGAACTAGGATCTTTTTTTCATATAGGTCTTTATGCATCCTATATATTTCATTCGCCAAAAGTGAAACAAATAAATTTTCACTCTTTATGTATTTTCTTATTAGAGTATCACTAAAAAAGAATCTTCCACTCGGAAGACTAAAATAAAATGGTAACTCTGAACGAATTATATGAAATTTAGGAGTGATTATTTTTTTAAGGACAAGTTCATTATTTAAAACGATTCTTTTGTAAATACCCTCCATATAGCTTTTATTGGTTTTTGATATTCTCAACTCTTTAACGGTTGGAGTTTTTAAATAATCTATAGCTAAAAACTCTAAATGGTCGATATAGTCTTGACCAGTAACTGTTATTGCGTTTTTTTCGAATAAATTTTTTTGCCGGCTACCACAAGCCGTAATAAGACAAATCAGGAGAATAAAAAAAGCCCTCTTTGAGAGGGCCAATTTTTTATATAAGGTGTTCATAACTATTCAGATGCTACGTCTCTTTCAGGCACATAGTAAAGTGTAAAACCTGCAAAGATTAAATTTGGATCGTGAATCATTGGTCTGTTGTTATCATATAACAATTTCCATTTTTTCGTTGTTCCATACTTATCATTAGAAATTGTTCCGAGAGTATCACCCGTTTTTATTAGATACGGAAGACCCTCTGGGCTCCAAACAAATTTCTCAGAAGGCTCATTATATTTTAATGTTCCACCTTCGGATAATGTTCCAGTGCTTAGACCAGGGTTTAGTTCTTGAAGAGATTTCCATTTTCTATAATCTCCGTAGAGCTTAAAGGCTATTAGCATTAAGGTATCACCTTTTTCAATTTGATAATCGCTTACTCCGTCAGTCATAGAAATAGTTGCTGAATTATCTGATCCATCCATTACTTGTACATCATCCGAAGACTCAGAGATTAACTCATCCGATTCAAGGGAATCGCCACTATCAGAAAGTTCTAGATCCTCTTCATCTGAATCTACAATGAAGTCTGACTCATCTTCCATTTCTGAGACAGTATTGTCTGTTGGCTTATCTGCTGATTTTTTCTTGTTATTTGAACAAGACACTAATGCGAAAATTGATATTAAAAGGAACACCTTTAAAAGCTTCATAGCTCTCTCCTTGAGTTTGTTTGCTATAACATATTATCGGCTCATTATATTTTAACCTTTAATAAATTTGGTTACTTGTTATATTCGAAGGGGATTTTTTGCCGCCCCTCGCTAGACACAGCATAACGCCCTTGGGTAATATGGATGAATGAATAAGGTTGCCAATTTTTTAGTTTCATTTCTTCTCTTGAGCTTTTCCCTCGGAATTAATGCGCAATCTGTCTTGGATGACCTCTCCGGTGGGGATGACACGTTTAACAATGCTCCTCTGGCAAACGAAAAGATTGAGAAAATATCAATATCTAAACGAATATTCATCTTATCTAATAATGAGAGATCTTATGATAAAGGTGATTTCATAAGCCTAATCTTTAATGATGAGTTAGTTTGCAGGGCCCTTGCAGCAAAAACTAAAGATAATCAGTCAGGTGTTAAAATTATCAAGATCTATAATCTCGATCTTTGGAACTCACTTAGAGCAGGATCCGATGTCAAAGTTCTTCGTGGTGATGATAGTTTCTACAGAAAAAACAAAAAAGAAGAGGTAGCAGACTCTAAAATTCAAGATGAAGAAGACTTATTTAACGAAACAACTATTCTAGAAGATAGCCTTAATGTTGAAGATAACAAAAAAAGGGTTATTAAGACTGATAACTTAATTAGCCTTGTTTTAGGTAGAATTGAAGGCCTCAACACTGACGGGAGCCCTCAAAGATACAATCAACTAAACGCCTACTGGGCCTATCAGGTTGACGACAATATATATGTTGAAGCTGGTTACGGACAAAATCTTATCAATGACTATCCAACTCTGGGGCTAGATGCGAAATTAACCAATATGGTCATCAGAGGAAAATACACTATTTCAGGACCTATGTTCAGTTTCATCCAACCCTATGTTGGTTTTCAAGTCCTCGGAGCTGAAAGCCCAGGTGCTGGCCAACAAGACCCGGTCGATACTAGATCAGCAGCGGAATTAGAATTAGAACTTCAAAAAGTTGAGGATCTCAAAAAGAAATCGATCGTCTTTGGTGTAACCGTTTTAAAAAGATTAGTGCCAGGATGGTTCTTCAGATTAGATCTTGGTTCTGATCTTATCTCTGGTGGTTTTAGCCTTGAATTTTAGGATCGTGATTTTTACTTTATTTATCCTAGTAGGATGTGGTGTAAAATCAGATCCAATTCCCCCCAACAATGCAGTTCTTCCCTCTTATCCAGATGAGTTTGTTAAGCCTGAAGAAGAAACCAAGAAAAAGAAAAAAAATTAATGGCACTTATAATTTCTCTTGGTTCAAATATTGGAAATAGACTTGAGAATCTTAAGCAGGCTAAAAAGTTTTTATCCGAGAAGCTAGAGCTAAAATCTCAAAGTAGAGTTTATCGTTCCCCTGCCGTTGACTACCTAGATCAACCTGAGTTTTTGAATCAGGTTTTACAATTTAAAATCCCAAATATTTCTCCGCAGGAATGTTTACAAATATTGCTAAGCATTGAAGTGAAGATGGGAAGAATAAGAAAGATCTCTAAAGGCCCAAGGGTTATTGATATAGATCTGTTATTTTGGAGTATTGATACTATTGATTCTCCCAACTTAGAGGTTCCTCATCCTAGGCTTTTTCAAAGAAGTTTTATTGTTCTTCCATTAAAAGAACTACCTATATTCGAAACGCTAAGCAGTAAATTTGATTTTCCAAGTCAGTTTTGTAATGAAGCCTTTCCATTGGATAATGTCTGATATTTGCTAGATTGACCCCAAAAGACTCCGTCCATATAATTCTATACTCATTGGAAAAAATATGGACTTTAGCTACAACACAGAACAGCAAGAAATTCGAGAACAAACTTTAAAGTTTGCGAAAAATGAAATGCAACCAAATGCTTCAAAGTTTGATGAATCTGGAGAAATGCCTCTAGAGATTTTGAGAAAAGCTTGGGAGCTTGGATTTGTTAATACCTGTATTCCAGCAGAGTATGGTGGTGTTGGTTTTACTGCTGCCGATACCGTATCTATAACTGAAAACCTTGCTTACGGTTGCATGGGAATGAACACCATCTTAATGGCCAATGATTTAGCATTACTTCCAATAGTAATTGGGGGAACTGATGAGCAAAAGAAAAAATTCTTAACTCCATTCACAGAAGATTATAAAATTGCTTCCTTTTGTCTTACTGAACCTGGGAATGGTTCAGATGCCGCGGGTATTAAAACAACAATTAAAGAAGATGGTGATTCTTATATCGTTAATGGCGACAAAATGTGGATTACCAATGCTGGTCATGCCGATCTATTTGTCGTCTACGGAACATACGATTCGAATTTAAAACATAAAGGAATTTCGGCAATTATCGTCGAGAGTAATCGAGAAGGCATCGAGATAGGTGCACCTGAGAAAAAAATGGGACACAGATGTTCTGACACAAGAGGGATGAGATTTAATAATGTTAGGGTCCCTAAGGAAAATATGCTTGGTAAGCCTGGTGACGGCTGGACTATAGCAATGAAAACTTTGGATCATAGTCGCCCAATGGTTGCTGCAAGTGCTCTAGGTGGAGCTCAGTGTGCTTATGATCATGCTGTAAAATACTCAAAAGAAAGATCACAATTTGGAAAACCTATCTCTAACTTCCAAGCCATTCAGTTTATGATTGCTAATATGGCCATGAAAATAGAAGCATCTCGGTTATTGATATCTAAAGCTGCATGGATGCTAGATAATGATTTACCTAATACAAAAGTTGCCAGCTATGCAAAGGCTTTTGCCGCTGACTCCTGCATGGAGATAACCACAGACGCCGTCCAAATTTTTGGAGGATATGGTTACTCTACTGAATACCCTGTTGAAAAACTAATGAGAGATGCAAAGCTTATTCAAATTTATGAAGGCACATCTCAAATACAAAGAATGGTTATAGCTAAAGAAATTTTTTCTAGGCATTAAATAAGGAGAATTCCATTATGAATATTTTCGTCTGCGTAAAGCAAGTCCCAGACACTGAAACCAAAGTTGTGCCGAATGGTGATGGTACTTTTATTGAAACCAATGCAATCAAGTGGATTATGAATCCTTATGATGAATTTGCTGTTGAGCAAGCACTATTAGTAAAAGCTAGCAATGCCGGCTCTACTGTAACTGTAGTTAGAGTAGGTGCTGCACATGATACTGAAGCCCTAAGAACAGCTTTAGCAATGGGAGCTGACGACGCTATTTTAGTGGAAGGTGATGATAACTTAGATTCATATATGACAGCTAAGGCGCTTAAAGGTGCAATCGAAAAATCAGGAAAATCTCCAGATCTAATTTTTGCAGGAAAACAAGCTATTGATAGTGACTGCTTGCAGGTACCTCAGCTTTTGGCCCAAATGTTAAACCTACCATCTGTATCAGTTGTAGTTGGATATGAAGGTGATTCTTCAAAAATAACTTTAAAAAGAGAAATCGAGGGTGGCGCTCTTGAAGTTTACGATTGCTCAACGCCGGCCGTAGTTGCGTGTAACAAAGGTATTAATACCCCTAGATATGCTTCTCTTCCTGGAATTATGAAAGCTAAGAAAAAGCCTCTCGCTCAGCATAGCCTAACTGATGTTGGTGTTTCTCCTGAAGACCGCAGAGTGGTCTATTCAGAGTTTCACTTACCACCAGAAAAACCGGCAGGTAAAAAGTTTGATGCAATGGATGAAGCTAACCAAGCTGGAATTGTTAAAGAAGTTGTTGGTCTACTTAGAACTGAAGCAAAAGTTATTTAAAGGATAAGAAATGGCAAAAATATTAGTATTTACAGAAACAAATAAAGAGAACGTTAAATCGGTAAGCTTAGAAATTGTTGGAAAGCTTACTGGGCATGAAGTTGATGTAGCTTCCGTCGGGGATATTGGAGCTGAGGGTGTTGCAGAGCTTGCAAAATATGGCGCTGCAAATATTCATTGCTTAAAAGGTGACAAGCTTGATGAGTATTCTCCGGAAGGATATGCGAATGCACTAAAAGATTTTATATCATCAAATTCTTATGATTATGTATTTGCAGGATCTACCCCTACAGGGAAGGATCTTCTACCAAGACTTGCTGGAATGTTCGACGCTGGGATGGCAAGTGAGGTTACAAATTTTCAATTTGAAGGTGACGAGTTTCAAGGTACTCGCCCTATGTTCGCTGGTAAGTGCCTATGCAAAGTAAGAATTCAGGGACCAAAACCTCATTTTGTGAGCGTTAGACCAAATGCCCTAGGTCTTAGTGATTCCCCTACTGCTGGCTCTGGAAGCAAGGCCGATGTAAGTTCTTCTGCTGGTGAAATTAGAGCTACAATTAAGGAAATTATAAAGGGTGCCTCTGAAAAGGTTGATCTATCTGAAGCAAATATTATTGTTTCTGGTGGTAGAGCAATGAAGAATGCAGAAAATTTTAAAATACTTGATGAGTTAGCAGAAGTGATTGGGGCTACTGTTGGTGCTTCTAGAGCTGCTGTAGACTCAGGCTATGCACCACACGCAATGCAGGTCGGTCAAACGGGAAAAACTGTAGCTCCGTCTTTATATATTGCTTGTGGTATTTCAGGTGCTATTCAACATCTCGCTGGAATGAGAACCTCAAAAGTAATCGTAGCTATCAATACAGACCCAGATGCCCCTATTTTTACTAAAGCTGATTATGGAATAGTTGGTGATTTATTTCAGATTGTTCCAATTTTGAAAGAAGAGCTAAAACAATTACTTAATTAAAAAATCGAGTTCCCGGCCCTCGGGCTGGGAACTATTTTACACTTGCTGGCTTTCTCTCTGTACTCTTCCCGAAAGAAAATCCGTACTGAGCAACATATTCTAATTTTTTCTCGTTACTATTGAATAAAACTACTTCCTCTTCTTCTGCCTGTTCCGCAGGAACTCTTTCAACTTCTTCTTTTCCTTGTGCTTTTATTCTCAACGTACCTTCAGTGCTTCTTGCTTCTTCCAATTTTTCTTCATAATTCGCAAACTTCTCTTGTGCCTGCTCATACTTTTCCTCAGAAACAAATGTTAAGATCGCGCCCTGGAGTGGTCCTGTGGCAAATCTAACTTTATAGCTATGTTCCCCATTATTCGTAATAATTCCCGTTGCCTTGTCTCCACCAATCTCAGCTTCGAACTGACCACCATCCTTAATTTCTGCGAATGAAAAGTTTAAGTTAACTTCTTTTGCAGAACCGGTATTTAAAGAAGCATTAAAATCTTGAATACTTCCATCAAACACACTCAGGTTTCCATTTACTTGCTTAATATTTAATACATTTCTAGACTGTAATGGGTTCAAAGCACTCTCTAAAAAAAGATCCATATCATTAATGCGAATGCCTTTCTTAGCAGGTTTAATTGTTTCTTTTTGAGTTGGCTCTGTTAATACAGGCTTAGCTTTTGCAAGTTTTTTAAATCTTGGCTTCGGCAAAATCTTCTTTGCTTCTAGAATTTCATAACCACCATTAATTATTTTAAAGAGAGCAATTGTATTATTCTTTGTAAGAAGTGAAACTTTGAAGGTTTGATTTCTATCTTTATCTAATACTACTGTACTTGTTGCAACCAACTCCATATTAACTATAATGATAGATTTTTTATCCTCTTCATTTTTAAAAGAGTCATAAATTGGTGTTCCTTTATTATCAATAACTCTAGTTACTTCCCATCTTCCATTTATTTTCTTTTTATTTTCTTCAGTAACTCCTAAATAGGTTACAGCAGGCGAATTAAAATCGTGGACTCTAGAGGCAACATTACGGTTTGTTTCTTCTGGTCGAAAAGAAACTACATCTATTTTGTCTTCATACATAAATGAATTAGACTTAAGCTTTAAATCTGCATAAGTACCCGCTAGCACTGCAGTTGTGATTGCCGCTGAAAAAAAGTAAGTCTTCATTGTAGATAGTGTCTTTTTCATTTCCTTCTCCTACAGTACTTAATGCAACGACCGTGCCACACTGCATCACAAAAAAAACGGGGACGTGTGTGCGTGCGGATCACATAAGGCACTGAAATTACGAGGATTCTTGAAAGAGGGTATTAAATTTTAATCAGAAGGACTGTCTAAAATTTCGACAGTAGTGAATTTTCTACTTAAGAAAGAACTTTTAAGGCGCCTTTTTTTCTAAGTGAAACAAGGGCGTTTGTGACCTCAAATTCATACAAAAACGAGTTTTCATAGATGTCTTGAATTTTGCCAAAGTCACTTATTAAGCAGAGGACATCAAATTCTTTTGGTTCAATATTAGCGCCTCGGCAAATAAAATCAGAATTTACGATCACACGTTTGTTACCTGGGGGCTTAAGTTTTTTGTTTTTTTCAGTCTGCTCTAGGATGTTTCTAAACTCCTCTTCAAGATCATTTAACTCAATCTCAAACTGGATCAATTCTAGACCAATTACCTCAGGTTCAACGACATAATCCAGTGAAGGGTTGCTTGAAAACTCCTGCATGAGTATGTTTAAAAGGGACTTTTTTCCTCTCTCCCCATTAAAAGAACACCCAACCAAGGTACCGGCACATAAAAGAATACTTCCCAAGTGCTGAGACATGGCCTTATCTTGCACAATTATTTTACCATCAAAACCGATAGCGGACTGTTCTCGTAGGGTTTTTATTAGTGCCATAAACTTAACCAAAGTTGCCTTTTTTATTTAACTAGATACAAACGTAAAACAATATTATCATTAATAGAGTTTATTTAAAATTCGGAAATCAAGTGGCATATAAAAGATCAATATTATTAATCAACCCAAAGTTTCAATTAAAGATAAGTGCTTTAGTATGCTTTTTAGCAATCGCCTCAAGCCTTATCTACCCATGGACGATTTCTGACCTTCTATCAAGCTTTTCTTCCTTTATTCAAGCAAATCATCCTGAAGCTGCCAAAACAATTTTAAAAAAAGAAGAAAATCTAATGTCCGTGCTTCTGCTTTGGCAGATAGGGTCAAATGGTTTCATATTTTTATATTTTATTTATGTCACACACAAAATAGCAGGGCCAATGCATAAGCTTCAGCTATATTTAGAAAATATCAAAAATGGAAACCCGATAACAAAATTATATTTTAGAAACGGTGATTCTTTTCAAGAAGTTGCAGATTCAATTAATGATGCTTTCGAAACTCTTGAAGAGCAAAGGAAGCAAGATTTTATGTATTTATCTGAAGTCAATTCCTATTTAAAAAATCTTGAAGTTGTTCTTCCTGAAGATAAAAAAGTTGTCCTGCAAGAAATTACAAATAAACTGAATGATATCCAAAAGAGATTCGACTAGATGCTTAAAAGCAAAGCTTGTTTATTTTTTTTCGTCTTCTTGCAAGTCATAAACTTGTCATATGCCTCTGTTCAAAAAACCAAAATCACCAATCAAAAGGATTTCGATAAAATCTCACTATATTTTGAGTATCTTAATAAAAGCATTCACAAGGAAAAACTAGCCAGAAAAGTAAGAGTTCTATTTTCTAAACTAGGAGAGGGATTTAAAGAAGAAGCTTTTGTCGTAAAGGAACAAATAAAAATTAACAAAAAGCCTTTTAATTCATCAAACTGTAGTTTTGACATGTCCAATTTATCAAGCAGAGTTTCAAAATTTCACTATCTTCAGGTGCTAAGGTTTTGTCATAAAAATCTTGTCCGTTTAAAAAAGGAAGAGGAATTAAATAAACATGAAAAAGGTTTTATTAAGTCATTCTACGCAGCATTAGTTGAAACAGAGAATGTTGGATTAATTAGACTTAAAACTAAGAGAACTGTTTTTCCAAATGCCCTTGCTGAAGTAATAAGTTTAAAAAAGTTTGATATCGATGAAATTACATCACTATTTCAAAGAACCTATGCATCCAGGCATCTCAACTATGGAAAGGAGCTTACTAAGCATCTTCAATCAACTGGCTTATTTCCTTCAAAAGAAAGTCGACTTTTCCGCAGAGAATTTAAATCCCTTTGTTCAAAGTTTCTTAGATCTAAAGATGATATAAAACGCTTAACCTTTCTTGAGGAAATTCTTTCTTTTTATTCTGAAAACAAGACCTTGATTGGATACAAGTATAGTAACAAAAAGTTTAGGCAGATTTCTAGACGCCTTTCAAGAAATGGACAAGTCAAAGAGGCTAAGAGGTTTGTTACAAGGTCTATTCAAACCCAGTCCCTAGACCACAGAGCACCACTTTACTTTGAGAGACTATATTTAGATTTAGTGCGTGATGATTACAAATCAGCCATGAAATATATAAATCGCTCTGGACTGCTGGGAATGGAGCAGAACTACGATTCAAAACTCAGGTACTGGATAGGAAGGATATTTCTTAAAAATAACGAACGCTCACTCGCTGAGTTTTTATTTAAGACGCAGATTACAAAAAGTCCTTTAAATTATTATTCAATACTAAGTTCTGCACATCTAAAGAAATTAGGCTTAAATAGCTTCTTAGAAAAAAACTATCTCTATAATAAAGACAATGGAATTACTTCCCTAGACAAAAGTCTCTCTAAAAATAATTTAGACCAACTAGAGAGACTAAAAATCTGGCTTAAAACAGATAGTCAAAAACTAGCCGCACTAGAAATTAGAGAGCTATTATCTAAGCCGTCAGACCACGCTGCTGGTCGCGGAATAGCTTCTAAAAATGAAAAACTTAAGACATCATTTCAAATACTAAAGTTGTTTCAAGATGAAGACGATTACCTGAGCTCTTTTAAGTTTTTTAGTAGAAACAGATTTGTGGCGAATCTAGACTTTCTACCAACAACTACGAAGATTTTATTTCCGACCCCCTACCTTAACAAGATAAAGCATTACTCAAAGGGTATGGATCCTGTACTTCTTTTGGCATTAATCAGACAAGAAAGTGCTTTCAATCCTAGAGCAAAGTCTTCCGCTGGTGCCAGAGGCCTAATGCAACTTATGCCTAATACTGCTCGAATCTATAAAAAAAGGTTAAGAAAATCTGATCTATACAAACCAAAGTTAAATCTATCAATTGGAAGTAGATACTTTAAATATTTATACAAAAAATACGATAAATCTCTGATTCACACACTAGCTTCTTATAATGCCGGAGAAACCAATCTCAGGAGGTGGAAGAATAAATATTTAAATATCGAAGATGATTTATTAAAAGTTGAATCAATTCCGTTTGAAGAAACAGAGAAATATGTAAAATATATTACGAGGAATATATTTTTCTATAAAATTATTTTTGGCGAGCCACTTTTAGATGGCCTAAACTGGGTTAAAAACTCTATCTAAACATTAAACCTAAAATGCATAATATCTCCATCCTTAACGAGATACTCCTTACCTTCCATTCTAAACTTACCATTCTCTTTAACTTTAGATTCTGACTTAAACTCAAAAAGATCATCACAAGAATAGACTTCTGCTTTGATAAAACCTTTTTCAAAGTCAGTATGAATAACTGCTGCTGCTTGTGGGGCCTTATCACCATCTTTAAAAGTCCAGGCCCTGACCTCTTTAACACCTGCAGTAAAATAAGTTCGAAGTCCTAACATTTTATAAGCTGCTTGCGTTAAAACCTCTAGCCCAGAGATCTCTATTCCTGCTGCTTCTAAAAATTCGTCTTTCTCTTCTTGTGTTTCAAGAGCTGAAATTTCTGATTCTAGTTTTCCGCAAATTTTAATTACTTCCCCGTTTTCTTTGGCGGCGTAATCTCTTACTTTTTTAACTAAATCATTATCTTCGTGCAGACTGTCTTCATCTATATTGCAGGCATAAAGCACTTTCTTTAATGTTATTAAATTTAGATCACTTATTAATTCAAGGTCCTCTTCGCTTAAGCCGAGAGACCTAGCCTGAACACCTTCAGATAAACTTTCTTTTAACTTCTCTAAAAGTGGTAATTGCATTTTTGCATTACTACTAATTTCTTTATTTTGGTTCTTAACAAGTTTTGGAATATTAAGAAGTCTTTTTTCTACAGAGTCTAAATCGGCTAAAGCCAATTCAAGATTAATGACTTCGATATCTTCTATAGGATCAACAACTCCAGAAACATGAACAACATCTGGGTCTTCAAAACATCTTACGACGTGAACAATCGCATTCACCTGGCGAATATGTCCTAAGAATTGATTTCCTAGCCCTTCACCTTTACTAGCACCCTTAACAAGTCCAGCAATATCTACAAATTCAACGATAGCGGGTATTACTTTCTCAGGGCTAATTAATTCAGCAATCTTACCTAGACGACTATCAACCAAATTAACAATTCCGACATTCGGCTCTATCGTACAAAATGGGTAATTTGCTGCTTCGGCCGGAGCAGAAGTGATTGCTTGAAATATAGTTGATTTTCCTACGTTGGGCAGCCCAACTATTCCACAATTTAATGCCATAATTTATCCTACTCTATTAATAATTTCTTTTTAAATTTAGATGCTACTTTACCGAAGCCGTTCTCCACGACTTGTTCAAGTACTGATTTGGTTCCCACTATATAATCATTCAAATTTATTTGTTCTTCATTTGAAAAATTAGACAATACAAAATTGGAAACATCTCCATGTACAGGTCTTCCTATTCCTAAGCGAAGCCTCAAGAAGTCTCTAGTTGCCATTCGTTCGGCTATTGATTTCAATCCGTTATGTCCTGCTAATCCTCCACCTTTTTTTAATTCAACACATCCAAAAGGTAAGTCTAGCTCATCGTGGACCACAAGAATATTTTCAGCTTCAACTTTAAAAAACTGAGCTGCTTTTTGAACACTGTCACCACTCAAATTCATAAAAGTCATTGGCTTTAACAAATATCCCTTTTCCCCATTAAAAGTAAAAGTTGAATATTCGCCATTAAATTTTTCTTTCCAGGGCAACCCATTAGAATCCAAAAAACTATCAACTGACATAAAGCCAATATTATGTCTGGTATCTCTATACTTGTTTCCGGGATTTCCTAGGCCAACGATTAAGTAACTCATTTTAGTAGATTAAATAAAGAGTGAGCTTACAGAATCATTATTAAATGTTCTATGAATTGCTTTTGATAATAGTTCAGCCGTTGAGAGCACAACTATTTTCTCTACCTTTTTTGCTTCATCACTAAGTGGTATCGTGTCTGTGACAATAATTCTATCAAGCTCATCAGAGGTTGATATTCTTTCAATGGCAGGGTCAGAAAAAACAGGGTGAGTCGTACAACAATAAACTTTTGTCGCACCATTTTCTTTTAATGCTCTACAAGCCTCGATAAGAGTTCCCGCTGTATCAACCATATCATCAATAATAATACATTCCTTGCCTTGAACATCACCGATAATATTCATAGCCTTTGCTACATTTTTACCAGTTCGTCTCTTATCGATCATTGCAATATCTGCTTTTAATTTCTTTGCGTATGCCCTAACCCTCTCAACCCCTCCAGCATCTGGAGAAACAAAGATAGTGTTCTCAGTCATCAATTCATTTTTAATATAGTTTACTAGAACAGGAGAAGCATAAATATTGTCGAAAGGAATATTGAAAAAGCCTTGGATTTGTCCAGCGTGCAAATCCATCGTAATAACACGAGAGGTTCCAGCTACTGTTAACAAATCTGCAACTAACTTAGCTGAGATTGGAGTTCTTGGACTTACCTTTCTATCCTGTCTTGAATATCCATAGTGAGGAATTACGGCCGTAATACTTGCTGCCGATGCTCTTTTTAATGCATCAACAGTTATCAAGAGTTCCATTAGGTTATCGTTAACTGGTGTACAAGTGGATTGGATAACAAAAACATCTGCTCCACGAACATTCTTTTCAATCTCACAAAAAATTTCCCCATTAGCAAACTTAACTAACTGTGGGTCAACTAATGAAACATCTAGAAAATCTGAGATACGTCTGGAAAGATCTGTGTTTGATGAGCCTGATACTAAGACAATTCGCTTCACGGTTCCCTCCAGGGAATTAGAAAAGAAATGGTTGGGGTGATAGGACTCGAACCTATGCATGACAGAATCAAAATCTGTTGACTTACCACTTGTCGACACCCCAACAATTTCAGTGGGTTGAATATACACAAGCTCATTTTCTTTTGCAATAGGATCATTCTAAGGATTCATTATTTAAGTGTCATAATTTCAATTGGTTAGAGCTGATTGTCCGCAGCTAAATTCTCCAAATCTTTGGCCAGAGTTTAAATATAAATCTTTAAAAATCTGAAATGATGTTGTGCCCCCATAGAGTTTTAGATCTCCACCAGTCCTTCTTCCCTCTAATCCAACCCAGATGACTCCTAACCGACTACCCTCATAAAATACGAACCAATTGTCGAAGCCATTATTTGATGTTCCAGTTTTACCAAAAAACTTAAGTCCTCCAAAATCTTTCCCTACTAATTTTCTTATAGTCGTTTCTCTAGGGTCTGATAAAATTTCAACAATTCCTCCATCCACTCGTTCACATTCTTTCATTACAAAACTTTTATAGACGGAAAAAAGTTTTTCTAAGCTGATCTCAACAGTCCCTAACAACTGAGCAGGGTATTCAGAGAGAGGCTTTTTTAATTCAGGAAATATCTTTTCTAGCTCTAATTCAACTTTTTCATAGCCTTGAGAAATAACCTCTCTAATAATTGGCCTATTATATGACAGCTTTAGAGCTTTATTTAAAGAAACAGTTTCTTCCGGGATTTTATGAGCTTCTCTTGGTTTCCAAGTTCCCGACTTTAACTTTACTTCCAATTCACCAGTCTCAACTTCTTTATCCATTGTTGTGCCAAGGTCAACTAATAGCGAATATATTAAAGGCTTAATCGTACTACCTAGAGTATGTTTCTCCTGTGACCTTGCTTGCTCCCAATTTCTTTCATACTTAGAGTAGTAAAAATATCTACTTTCTTGGTTTTTTATATCTCCAAAGTAAGCTTTAGCAGCGATATCTATCCCACCCAGTCTTTCTTTTGCCGAAAATAATATCGCCTTTATTTTTGAGTGAAGAATATATCTTTCATAAACACTTAACTCTGCTTTTTCTAAGTTATTACTTAGCCACCAATTATTTCTGTAGGGCTTTTCCCTCTGTAGTTTTTTAAGATTCTCAATCCAACCTTTCCATTTATCATCAGTCCATCTCTCACCATTTTCAGAAGGAAAAAGGTTCATAGTAACCAGTTTTTTAAAAACAAGGTCTGCTCTCGATCTAAGCCTTTCTTCGCGAGTTAAAGGATTGTAATAATTTGGTCCCTTTAAAAGTGCTATTAATATCGCTGCTTCGTATGGGGTAACAAACTCTGGCTTTTTAGAGAAATAAAACAAAGATGCTGCGTACAACCCTTTTATTTTTATTCCTTGTTTTCCACCCCAAATAACCTCATTAAAGTAGGCCTCCAGAATCTTTTCTTTTTCATAAATAGACTCCAGATATACAGCCACGATCATTTCTTTAAGCTTTCGAGAAAACTTTTTTTCATTTGTATAAAATAAATTTTTTACTATTTGCTGAGTTAAAGTTGATCCACCTTGCTCTAATCTCATAACTCGAATGTCATGAATAAGTGCTCTTAGAAGCGATTTAAAATCGATTCCTTTATGTAGCAAGAATCTTTCATCCTCTATTCCAATCAAGCCTTTCCAGAATATTGCCGGAATATTTTCAAACTTAATTTTCTTTTGAAAACAATAAACTAATTTACATTCGTTTCTTAAGGGTAGATCGAGTTCAATCTTATTATTTATGATAATTTTATTATTTCTAGTTTCTGTATAGTTTTTTGATTCTTTAGTAACCCACTGGTCAAAACTGATCGCTGCTCTAGAAAAGAGATGATAACTCTTTAACATTCTCAAATCAGTTCCAGATCCATTTTCTAAATATATTCGAGAATCGTTTTCAGATTCTCCAACACTCGTAGAGACAACTTTATCAAATATATCAAGTGGTGCATCATAAATTGTCTGAACGATAAAAACCGTACTCGCCAGCACACCTACTAAAAGGAATAGCATAATAACTTTTATGAATTTTTTAATGCTTGTGGCCATCAGTTTAAACTCAATAACAATCGGGGGTTACTTTGACTTAGGAGTCACCAAATTCTATATTAACAGGATTAAAGGACGAGTAAAATCCTGGAGTTTTGTGTGACGCAAAAAATCGTACTACTATTACTATTATTACCTATTACCTCTTTCGCTGTCCCTATTGATTGGCATGGTGTTTTTGGTGTTGATACGACGTTAATCGACAACTACAGAAGAGTTCAAAGCAAGGTTGATAATTCAGCCACAGCAAATGTTGGCTCACAGGAAGTTGCTCTTGGCAGTGGGGCTCATGCTAATGCCTCTTTTCAAAGTTACCTTTTCAGACTTAACCCCACAATGATCATTAATGATGCCGCTACCTTTAAAGGTGAAATTACATCTGGTTACGGCAGAGGGGGGAGACTAGGTGATAACTCTACCCAAACAGCAAACTCAACTGACGGAATGGGTACAGCACTATATATGCACAATGCTCCAGCCGGTGATGATTTAGTTTTAAATAAAATGTATGTCGAACTTTATTCCGATACAGCAACTTATGTTATTGGACGCCACACTGCTCACTGGGGACTAGGTGTTCTAGTAAATTCAGGTGATGATACTTGGGACAGACATACTTTTATTCGAGATGGAATCACACTTAAATTCAAAATCGGTAACTTTAAAATTGAACCCTATTGGTCAAAGGTATCGAGCACTGGAAGTTTAACGAGAGCTTCGAAAATAAAAGAATACGGATTCTCACTTCTTTACGATAATAACGACAGTGACTTAGCCCTTGGTCTTCTCTTTGGTAAAAAAGCAAACTCAAAGTTTAATACAACAATCACAAGAGACGGAACAAATGCCATTGGCGAAACAGATGTTAAAGTAACGGATCTTTATTTCAGAAAAGGATTTGGTAATCTTTCACTAGCCTTAGAAGTTCCAATCTTAAGTGGTGAACTAGGTAACGCCTTTAATTCTACTCAAGAAGCAAAATACAAAGCGAAAGCTATTATCTTCAAGGGATCATTTCAGGCAAACGAGAGCTGGGCCTTCGGAGTTGACGCCGGTACAGTGAGTGGAGAAAGTGGTGATACTTCTAGTTACGATGCAATGTATTTGAACCCAAATTACCAAGTAGCTAAATTACTATTTCGCTACAACAGAAGAGCTATTGGAGCTGCGAATAGAAATGTTTACGATAGTTATATTACCAACGCTATGTTTGCGAAGCTTGGGTTAGACTACAGCAGCGAAAGCTGGCTGTTCAAATCAGCTTTTATTTGGGCAGTTGCTAAAGAAACAGCAACAGCAGGTAGTAATGCCTTCAACCACACTTCGAATACAGCCTTTTCTGCAGTTACAAACCAAGATGACCAACTTGGTTATGAAATTGACCTTAGCATCGACTATAAATGGAATAATGAGATCACAGTTGGATCTTCGGCAGCATATCTATTTACGGGAGAATATTGGGCCTATACAAATAGCACGACCCAAATTAATAAAGCTGAAAACTCTTTTCTACTTCAACTTAGAACTTCTATCGACTTCTAAGCCTATCTATAGCCACCGCCAAAGTAATTTGGCTGTGGCATAAACCCCTGAGGCATACCGTAAGGCTGACCATATGGATTAGCCCCACCCATTGGGCCCATTGTAGGTCGACCTAAACTAGTTCCACCATATCCAGCGGGAGCTCTCCCTTGCTGACCATAATTTGGCATTGTAGGCATACTTAAAGAAAAATCATCTGCCATTCCAAGGTCACCACCTGGATTATAAGAGTAAAATCCAAAAGGGTCCTGATCATCAAAATTTTCAGCAGCCTGTCTTTGAATCGCTGTAGAATACCAAGCATTTAATTGATCGTATTGACCTTTTCTACTTTGAATATAACCAAGTTGATTTTCTCTAATCTTTAAATACTTGCTCATTCTTGCAGATCTACCTTGCTGATACTTCTGACATCTTCTTTGATGATAAGCCTGATTAAACATTACAAAATTTGGCTGACAATATTTCTTATACATTTTTGCTTCGTTTTGCTTAAACTTCTTTTCATCATTCTGATATCGTTTAAGTGCATAAGAATACTGTTGCTGTGTCCTCTTTAAAGGCTCGCTATACCCTCTTTTTGCAAGATATGCATCTTCCCAATCACCAGTCCTTCTTTCAAACTTTTTAAGATTTCCCTTAACTCTATCAGCTGCACTTGAAAGGCTCAGCATTGGTCTTCTTTCTGGATCACCAGTTCTTCTGTCTTTATGTACCTTGTTATACATATCCGATTTTAAGCGAAAACCTTCAATATCATAAGCTTGATCAACTAAGGCATATTCCTTTAAACCTTCGAATATAACCTTCATTTCTTTTCTATTTTTCTTGTCAAATCGACCAATCACTTCATTAAGACGCTTAATTTCTTCGTCAATAATTTCTCTTTCAGCAGTGGTCGTACTTCCCTTCTTACGCTGCTCTAATAAAGCTTCGACCATCTTTATAGAAGGGTGAATTGAAATCTCATCTAGCTCTTCTAAAAGCTTCACATACTTCTTTCCACTTTCCTTAACTAGGTCTTCATCTTCTTCTTTAAAGCCTTCTTTTTTGAATTCTTTAAACTCATTAGCTATTGCTTCCATTTCTTCAAAGATTTCTTTTTCTCTACTCTCTCTTGCTGTTTCTAAAGCACTATTAAGTACCTTCTGTAACATTCCAGCATTTTTTAATAACTGATTAGCATTACCAGCTGAACGAAGTCTTTCAAGTTCACTTAAAATTGCACGATGATCTTTACTAGTACATGCAGTATAGGCTCTTTCAGCCGCTTCTGTTTCAGGTGATTTATATAAGACGTAACCGTCTTTTACGAATTCTTCGCTTTTATAACAGCTAACAATATCTTCTGGTTGTCCAAACACTGGTGTATGATTTCCATTCGCAGCTGTTTTATATGGACTGTCAAAATAAACATTTACGTTTTTTCCCGGATCAATATCTAGATCAAATAGCATATGTTGAACATCACTTATTCCACTTCGTTCAGAATGGAACCTACCATTATCCAGAACTGGCTTATCACCTGTTACTGAGCTTTCTTTTTGCTTTAAACAAGATAAATAATCTTCGTACTTATAAAGAGGCTCTTTACCAGTGGGATCAATCATTTTCATTCGGATGTGAAGTGATTGCCCTTTTGCCTTTATTGGAACAAGTTTAAATTTTACACAAGCATTAAAATAAGGAGGCATAGTTACCTTTACTTGCAACTTGGCATTATCTCTAGCTTCTGACTCATCCTTCGTGACCAGATCAACTTTAAAGTCATTAGGATTAGTCATCAGCTTTCTAACTAACTTATAAGGAGCATAGTTTTTAGTTTTACTACAATTCTTTTCGGTTCCAGTATATTCAACCTCTCTTTCACCTTCAGGTGACGTAGAAACAACTGTAGTTCCTCCATCAGAAGACGAATGACTTGTCCCACTAGAGTTAATCACATCAAATTCTGCATAAGCAGATGACATTGAGAGAGAGAAAATTAGGCAGAAACACTTAAAAGCTTGTACCTTCTTCATAATAAAATCCTTATTATTTTATAGGCTCAAATAGGCCCTTTACTCCTCTCTTATCGGAGTATTACGGACAAACTTAAGTCTCTTAGTTGATTTTATTAATAAGTAATTTCAGGCACTTACTATGTGATAAAAGTGGGATCGACATCAATTTTTATGGAATACCCACTTTTTAGCTTAATTTTTTCTTCCCAGGTGCTTAGTAGATTATGAAGCTGATTGATATCTGATGACTTCAAAAGGGTTACCCAAGTATATTTGTTCGCCCTTTTTTCAATAACTGTTGGCCTTGGTCCCAGGACACCCACCTCATTAAAATATTTTTCTGATAAAAAAGACAACTCGCTAGTAAGCTTATTGGCCAACCCAACCAACACATCTCTATCTTTTCCATTAATATATATTGCAACTAGCTTAAAGAAGGGCGGACAAGAACAAACTTCTCGTATCTCAATTTCTTTTTGATAGAAGCCATCAAAACTATGCGCCTTTACGAAAGAAAAAATGTCATTCTCTGGATTATGGGTATGAACCATAACACTACTGCTTTTACCAAAACGACCGGATCTCCCAGAAATTTGAGTTAAGAGCTGGTAGGCTCTTTCATTCGCTCTATAATCTGGGTAATTCATTTGAGAATCAATTCCAAGGACAACGACGAGGTTAACATTTTTAAAGTTGTGTCCTTTAGAAACCATCTGAGTACCAACTAGTATATCAATTCTCCTAGAGTGAAAGCTATTCAATACTTCCTCAAGTTTTTTAGTTGTCTTAATTTCGTCACGATCAAACCTAGCAATACTCTTATCACCAAAGTATTCCTCCAGGACCTCACTAACCTTTTCTGTTCCAAATCCCTTATTTAATAAATTCATATTTTGGCACATGGGACACATCGAAGGCATTTCTTCCTTATATGTGCAAGAGTGACATGATAACTCCCTTCTCCCTTTAAACATCGTCAAACTAACAGAACAATTTGGACAATCAAATGTATGTCCACAGGAACGACATTGCACGTAACTTGCAAATCCCAATTTATTTATAAAGAAGAGTACCTGCTCCCCAGCCTCTAATCTTTGTTTCACTTTTTCCAAAGTAGAAACTGGTATAGGCCATGTTTCAAAATCAATTCCATAATCCGTTTCTCTTAAGTCTACTAAATCAATTTCTGGCAGCGACCCTTTTGAAAATCTTTTTGTGATTGGTATATAGTCATCTGTTTTTTTAAAATTATAAAAAGAATCCATCCCTGGAGTAGCACTACCTAAGAGAATAGGAATATTATTAAGTTGTGCTTTTTTCAAAGCAGCATCTCTTGCACTGTATGGGCAACGATCATCTTGCTTAAATGAATTATCGTGTTCTTCATCTACCACGATGCAGCCGAGGTTTTTAATGGGAATAAAAATACTACTCCGGACGCCAATTATTAAACATGGCCCGGCATCCTCTTGCATAAGTTTCCACAAGTTATATTTATCTGAGTTTGAAATATCACTATGGTATAGATAAATTGGCACCTTTAAATGCTGAACAAAAAATGAAATAAATTGCGGAGTTAAGTTGATTTCAGGGACTAAAAATAAAACTCTTCTATTTTCATTAAGAACTTTTTTAATAAATTTTAAATAAATATATGACTTTCCACTTCCAGTTATTCCATGAATTAACTTTTTTGAAAAACTTCTAATGTTTAGTTTATCTAGTTCTTCCCAAGCTAATTCTTGTTCATTCTCTAGAACAACCTCTGGAATGCTGTTCTCCCCCTCGAAAAACTTCAATTCTCTCGGTCTCTTTAGAACTTTAGGTAATGTATCAAATATTAGTTGACCCAAGGGGTAATGGTAATATTTTGAAATCCAACTTAAAAAATCTATTTCGCCGCTTATGTTAATAGAGTCATCAACTAAGCCACGAATTTTTTTATATTCAATATCTGTATCAAGGTCACCAGATATCTCGTTAATTACACATCCGAAAGTTATCCTTTTACCTAAGGGAATCTCCACAAGATCCCCTTTAAGGAACTCGACCTCACTCTTATATGTTAATAGTGAATTATTAAAGGGTGTATTGACTGCAACCAGAAAATGTTTTGCCATTATAAAATTAGAGGATGCTCTTTAAAGCTTACACCGTTTTCTTTTACTTCTTTTTCTATTTTAGATAACGATTTTAATTCTCTAGAAAATGTTTTTTTATAAGTTTGGTAATGCTTAAGAGAAATCACTCTTATCTTGTAAACCCTATCATTATTTCCTTTGAAAATTATAACTTTAGGTAATTCATGCAACCCATCAAAGAGTATATAATCTCCGGTTGTCACCTCTACCTGTCCATTGTTTTGCAAATTAAACTTTTTCAAACGATGGTCTTCGTTTGAAAACTCAGCCTGTATAGTACCTAAATCTACTTTCCATCTAAATAAGTTTTTCTTTTTCACAAGAGAAACTTGATTTGTTTTTTCATACATACTTTTTTTCATCAAATCTAAAACTTTCCCTCTTTCCTCAAGATCTGTTGGATTTAATGGGGATGATAACTCCTCCCTTAAGTCTGGGTCTTCTTTTGTTGCGATGAGATATTCTTTATATCTTTCTAACAGTCTTATTTTTTCTACATCTAAAATATCTTTATTACTTTTATACCCATTACCTTTTTCTCTTAAGAGGGTTCCAATAATTGAAGAGGTGTTTAAAAGATACATTGTCTTCAGTGACTCAAAAACCCTCTTGTTGATATCAAACTCACTGATAATCTTTGCATTATAACTCGGGGCAAATTTAAAGTTAATTAAGTTAGTATTTTTCATTTCCGCTGAGTTATATACGTACTTAATTGACTGTAAAGAATTTCCATCTTCACCAATTAATATCGATTGCTTAATAAAAACAGGCTCTATTTTTTGCTTAAGCATTTCAGCTTCTAATTCTTTGTCTGCTGATTCTAATTCTGTTTTCTGGAGTAATATTTCATTTTGTTGCTCTTCAATCGAGTAGCTTATTCTTATTCCTTCACCAGTAACTTCTCGATTGGATGAATTTCTAAAAAGTCCTTCAACGGTGGGAATCGCCGCAATCGATTGATTTAAAGAAAATACCATTAATAAACTTATAAATAACTTCATAATTTTTCCTAGATGTACTTCTTAATGCTGTCGACAATTACCTGCTTTAATTTTTCGTCTCTTGAGGCGTAAGCAATTGTGGCCTCTAGATAACCTTCCATACTACCTGTATCAAACCTAGTGCCTTCTAATATTGCACCATAAATTTCTCTTTCTTTCGCCATCAATTCTATTGCGTCAGTTAGTTGATATTCTCCACCGACTCCTCTTGGTATCTTGTCTAGAAAATCAAAAATTTCAGAATCAAAAACATAACGACCTGGAACCGCTAAGTTAGATGGCGCATCTTTAGGCATAGGTTTCTCCACCATGGCATTTAACTTGAATAAACCCTCTGTCTTTTTCTCACCATCTATAATTCCGTACTTAGAGGTTTCACTTTTTGGTACTTCAAAAAGACCTATTACTCCTGAACATGAAAGCTCCTCATACTTATCTATTAATTGCTTAATTCCTGGAACTTCACCCTCCATGATGTCATCTCCCAATAACACCGCAAAAGGTTCATCCCCAATAAGAGGTCTGGCACAATTTATTGCATGCCCTAATCCTAATTGCTCCTTTTGACGAACACTTAAAATCTCTACTTTAGATCCTATATCTTTAATTAAAAGTTCTTGATCATTTTTATCAGCTTCTTTCAAAAAGTTTTCTAAATGTAAATTTCTATCAAAATAGTTTTCAATGCATTCCTTTCCCCTTGAATTAACAAAGATTATTTCAGTAATTCCAGCATTGACGGCTTCCTCTACTACTATAGAGATCATTGGCTTATTTAAAATTGGAATCATCTCTTTGGGGATTTCTTTGGTTGCGGGAAGAAATCTTGTTCCTTTACCTGCTACGGGGATGACGGCCTTTTTAATCTTCATTATACTTACCTTAATATAATATTATTTTCAGGTACCAATATTATGACTAAATTTACCTTTCGACACTTAAAAATATTCCCGATCCTTTTTGTCATTTACTCTTTGCCAGGTCTGGCTAAAATTCAAGAGTTTGAGACAACAAGGATGAAATCCACTGCCGGTACCGGTGTCGGCTCCATTCTAATGGATGAAGCAACAATATTGAACCCTGCTCCAATAGCATTTTTCAATGTTGGATCGGTATATCTAAGTAAAGGTAGTGCCGAAAATAGGGAGTCTAACACGGTCGTTCAAGATTCAGATCACCTTGGAATTATTGTTTCTGATGCAAAAGGTAATACAGCTGGATCATTTAGTTATCAAAGCCAAAGCTTTGGTAACCAAAAACGAAAGAGATTAGCTGCTGCTCTTTCTTCTCCCATTAGAAAAAAGTCAGCAATGGGTGTTTCTCTCAGAAGAACGACTGACGAAGTCATTGGTGGTGATAAAAATGAATATCTCCAAACTGTTGTCGGGATTACACATGCAGTTTCACAAGAGTTCACAATCGGTTTTGTTGCTTTCGACCCTCTTAAAAAAAGAGCTGATGATTCGTTGGGAATCTTCGGAGGGCAATATGTCTATCAGGATTTCATAAGCATTATGGCGGATGCAGGTGCCAATTATTATAAAGAATTAGGTGAATCTTTTCTTTATCGAGGAGCTTTACAGTTTAAATTAATGGATGATTTCTATGCGCGGGCTGGTTACTTTCGTGACATGGGAAAAGAAGAAAAAGGCACAGGCGCAGGTCTTGGCTGGGTACAACCGAGACTAGTTATAGAAGCTGCTATTAAAAATACTGAAAATGTCTCAAATAAGAATATTGCCAAGGTAAGTGAAACTTCTTTTAGCTTGTCTTACAGGTTTTAAATCGTGACTGGAAAAGAAATCCCTGACTCGGCAAAACGAGCATATAGAGAAAGGCTTAAGTATCTCAGGAGAGGACAAGAGGCATTTCAGGGGAAAGAAGTAAGTAAGGCTGTTCAGTTTTACGCTACTTACCTTAAAGCATTGGCAGACTATTTTGGAGTTCCTGAAAATCATCTAGATCCCAAGTTTTTCGATCTCCAAAAAGATAAGGCTGAGCTTCTGTTAGTCTCACAGGTTTATTGGGATCTCAGTAAAGCTTATGATAGAAGTCCGGGCCTTCAAAGTGAATGTATTAGGTGCTTAGCTCAATTTGTAAAATTCACAATAGGTTTTAAACATCAGCATATAAATGCGCAATTGCTTAAAAAGTACTTAAGACATAATTCCGCTGTTAACCAGCAAGCCTTCAAAGGGGCGTTTACCAAAATACAGGTTGATTCTAAAAAATGTTATATCGCCACTTATGCCTTTGGAGAAAATCATCATATAACGTGTTCTTTAAGAAGCTTTAAGGCCGACTATTTAAATCATTATGCTCTCGGTATAAAGTTTATCTCTGCGTATTATCATTTTTCTCCAAGGTTAGTGAGCTTTAGTGAGTCAAACCCTTTGATCGGTAAAGCATTATTGCTTGTTTTTCGTCCGGTTATTTTTGCAGTTAACTTATTCGTTAATACTTGGAGAAAGATTTGCTTAAAAAGCTGATACTCAAAGAGTGGTATCGATTTTTTTTATCTTCAGTAATTGTATTGTTTTTACTTTTAACAGTAGCAAATCTTATAAGCGGCTTTCTAAGGGGCAATGTAACTCCTGTGGAAGTGCTTCTGAACTATCTAATTGAGATTCCTGGATTTTTATTAAAAATATTTCCAGTTAGCTGCTTGACCGCGAGCTTATTCAGTATAAATAAACTTAAAAATAGAAATGAACTCACAGCTATTTTTGCAAGTGGATTCAGTGCCAAAAAGTATTTTATAACACTTGTCCAAGCATCAGCCGTTATAGCAATCATACAGCTTTTCATAGGTGGGTTTGTTCAGCCAATGACTAGGTCTTACCGAGATACCTTAATTGAAAACAGTGACAATAAGTTTAGAAATTTAAAAGCAAAAGGGCTTAGAACTTCTACAATTGGAACTGGTAAGATTTGGTTTAAAAGTGGGAATTACTTCTTCTCTTTTTCAAGTTTTGATAAGAAAAAAGGTATCTTGAATAATGTTACACTCTATTTCTTTAATGATTCATTCAAGCTGGAGAAGAAGATTAAAGCCTCTCGACTTGTCCACGATTCTGAAACTACCTGGACTGCCGAGGAGGCGAGTGTTTTCAATAATGCTGATTCTGCTAAAGTCTTCCCGACGAAGAAAACCATCCCACAATTAAGTGTTGAACTTAAGGAGGATTTAAATGATTTCAAAAAAATTGAGTCCGATATTACTACCTTAGGTCTATTCAACTTATACCTATACATTAGTCGTTTAAGTGAAAGCGGGATCAATACAAATGAATATCTCGTCATGTTTCTAGATAAAATCAGCTCCAGTTTAATTTGTATTATTTTATCTCTAGTCGCTGCGACCGCTATATTTAGTCCTAACAGAAGAACGAGCAGTTTTGGCAAGAATCTTGGGTTAGTTTTTTTATTAACGTTAATATATTGGCTTACCTATGATTACTCACTTGAGCTAGGAAGAAGTTCTAAAATCAATCCTTATGTTGCAGCTTTTTCTCTACCTTTTATTTTTACGCTATATCTTGCTTATCAATATAAAATCAATCAAAAATTAAAATGAAAAATATTATTCTTTTCTCTATATTTATTTTAATCGCCCTGCTTTTTGATATTGGAAACCCCGATGCTCTCAGACAAGGAACCGAAGGGTTCTACTTGCAGGTCGCAAGTGAGATGTTTGAAAGAAAAAGTTTTTTAACTCCATACTATCTCGGTCATCCTCACTGGTCGAAACCACCTTTTCTTTTTTTACTTCCTCAGGTTTTCTATTACATAGAAGGGGTATCAAGTTTATTTTTTAGTAGAGTCTCTGTCCTTCTTCTTTCTCTAGCACTAACTGTCATCGCAGCGAGAAAGATTAAAGAGATAAGTGGTATATCAAATAGCGGCTTTTTAATATTTTGTTTTTCAACTTTAGGTTTTTTTAAATATTCCAGAATATTTATGATGGAGATGCCTTTAGCTTTATTTGGGTTTCTCTCTGCAATTTACTTTTTTAGTTATCTTGAAAAAAATCAAAAAAAAGATTTAGTCTTTTCAATAGTTTTTACGAGTTTATGCTGTCTAGTTAAGGGCCCTGTTGCTTTTGCAATGCTTCTTCCAACTTTTTGCGCTTATGGGTTATTTCATTATCTCGTCTTTAAAGAACTATACCTAATTAAAATTATCATTTGGTTTCTTTGCTCTTTAGTAATTTCATCTTTTTGGTTCCTGTATGAATATCATATTTTTGGAAAAGACTTTTTTAATTACTTTTTCCTAAGAGAAAATCTAGGAAAGTTCTCATCCAAATCTTATCCTATCACTCATGTTTTTCAGGGATTGTTTTTATACGCCTTACCATGGTCTCTTTTAATACCCGGGCTCTTTTGGAGAATTTACAGAAGTGGAATAGAAAAACTATCCAGTAGCAATTCAAAGTTTATAGTTTTTTTGCTAATTTCTTTTTCCTGCTTTTTTACTGTTTGGCTAATCCCCCAACAAAGAAGCCACCACTATGCTATTCCGGCAATGCCTTTTATTTTGGTTGGAATTTATTTGGAGTATTTTTCTGCAGTTAATCTTAGCTTTAACCTGCAAAAAATCTTTAGGACTTATATCGGCTTTTTCTCTTCCTTAGGATTAGTTTTAGTTTTTATTACTCTTTCCCTTATTGATCAGTTTCCAGAAGCAAGTTACATAAGCCTAGGTGCAGGGATTATTCTTTTAGTATCTAGTATGTATCTGGTCTTCAGAAAAAGCCCAAGGCCCAGTCATTTTTCCATAGCTAGTCTCGCGGTAATAGTGGTTTACTGGTGCTTATTTATCCCAAACTATATTCTCCCATTAGTCCCTAATGAGATTAGAGAAATTGCCATAAAGACTAAGAATGTAGGCGCAGTGCACCGTAAACCATACTTTATCGGTCAATCCATTGGAAAGAATGTCGATATTCTAGGTATAGACGACGTAAAAAATTATCTAAAAAAAGATAATTCAGCTGTGATAATAGACGGTCCTTTATTTTTACTCTTAAAAGATACTGATAAATATAAGATATTACGTGAGTGGAAGGTCTGGCGTAGAGGAATAAAGGGCAATGAAATCCTTTTAAACTTAAAAGGAAAAACTGTAGATAATTTGAGGGCTAAAATGTTCCTCATTAGCCTAGAATAAGCTTTAAACCACTGTATTCAATAGACTTACGCACTGCCGTCATGTTATAAACCGCCCATGCACGAACTAGAATTGGGCCCCGACTATATCCTTGAGGGTGAAGGCTTAAAAGTTTTCACTTTTCCAGCACCCATCTTAAAAAAAGTGGCCGTAGAAATTAATAGCTTTGATCAAGAGCTACATAAAACTGTGAAAGATATGCTTTATACAATGTATAGAGCTCCCGGAATTGGTTTGGCCGCTCCTCAAGTTGGTCTTTCAATTAGACTCTTTTGTCTAGACACTGAATTTGAAAGAGAAAGAGTCACTAATGCCGAAGGCATTGAAACATTTAAGTATTCTAATTTCGATGCTGAAGTTTTCATAAACCCTGTCATAACTCAAAGAGAAGGTGAAGTCGTATGCCAAGAGGGCTGCTTATCTTTTCCGGGTGTTTTTGAAGACATAAAAAGATCTGAAAAAATTACTGTCGAATATCAAAACCTCGATGGTGAAAAAAGATCAACAGTGGCTGAAGGGATGAGGGCTATATGTATTCAACATGAGTTAGATCATCTAGATGGAATCGTTTTCTTAGAAAAACTTAGTCCACTTAAGCGAGCATTGATTTTAAAAAAGTTTCAGAAGAAAAAAAAGAAGAGAGGCAGTGTTGGATAAGCTGAACTGTGTCTTTCTTGGGACACCTGAGATTGCAAACGATACCCTCGAAGCTCTTGTTGCCGACAAAAGAATTAATGTTTCTTTAGTAGTTTCAATGCCTGACCGACCAGCTGGAAGAGGTAAGAAATTAAAAAGTCCAGATGTAATCATCAAAGCTAAAGAGCTTGGTCTCGACATCCTACAGACTGAAAACATAAACAAATCTAAAGAATTTTTAGAGTTCTCAAGTAAAAACGATATACATTTAATGATCGTTTTTGCTTTTGCTCAGTTTTTAAAAGAAGATATTTTACATCTCCCAAAACTTGGTTGTTTTAATATTCACACTTCGCTTCTTCCAAAATATAGAGGAGCTGCTCCTATGCAACATGCCTTATTTAATGGCGACAAAGAGACAGGCCTTTGTATTCAAAAAATGGTTAAGAAAATGGATGCAGGAAATATTGTTAAAGAAAAAAAAATCACAATTGAAGATGATGACAACCTAGGAACAATCCATGACAAACTAAAGGATCTTTCTCCTGTCGTGATGAGGTCTTTTTTGGAAGATATTTTTTCCGAAACTGTTTCAGAAAGAGTACAAGATGAATCTAAAGTTAGCTTTGCACCCTCTATTTCCAAAGAAGAAACTTTAATTGATTTTGAAAAACAAACCAGTGTTGAAATTCAAAACAAAATCCGTGGACTTTCACCCATTCCTGGTGCCTACTGTTTTTTAAATAATAAGAGACTAAAGGTTTATGAGTCTGAATTATCAAATGAACAATTAAAACCTTTTGAAGTCTCTCTCAAGTTTAACACCTTGGTAGTAGGTGCCAAGACTGGTTCTCTTCGTTTTAAACTTGTTCAGCAAGAAGGAAAGCCAAAAAGAACAGATTACGAACTCATCAATGGGTTCAAAAGCAATAATACTAAAATCGAAATTCACAGCACAAGGATTCAACCGTGAACACAGTAATTTCTCCTAGTTTATTAGCATGCGACTTTTTGAATATTGAAAATGAATTAAAACACTTTGAGGATGTTAAACACCTTTGGTTTCATCTCGATATAATGGACGGACATTTTGTACCAAACTTAACTTTCGGCCAGCCAATTATAAAAAAAATATCTCAAAAAACTAAGCAACCACTGGATGCCCATTTAATGGTTTCGAATCCTGAATTTTATATTGAATCCCTAAAGGATATGAATTTACATAACTTCACATGGCATATTGAGGCTCAAAGTGAGGATGTTCTTAGCTTGATAAGCAAAGCAAAAAAACATTATTCATCAGTTGGATTATCTATCAAGCCTAAATCCAACTTAAATCTTTTAAGCGATGAAATATTGTGCGCCATTGATTTGGTTTTAGTTATGAGTGTTGAGCCAGGGTTTGGTGGGCAGAAGTTTATTGAAGAGACTTACGAAAGAATTAGTGCCTTAGTAAAGAGAAGGAAAAATCTCGGTTTAAGTTTTTCCATTCAGGTTGACGGTGGAGTAAATGAGCACAACGCCAAAAAGCTAATTGACGCTGGTGCCGATAATCTCGTAGCCGGTTCCTATATCTTTAAAGAAGGCCCGAATAAGTATTTAGAAAAAATTAATTCCCTAAGGTAAATAAATGAGCAAAAAAAAATTAGTTCTTGATGGACAATCTCTTACTTCAAAAGAAGTTTTTGATGTTGCACATGCAAATAAAGATGAATATGAAATCATTCTATCTGATGATTCTATAAAGAAAATTCTACACAGTAATCAGTATGTTATTAAAAAGTCTAAATCTAAAGAGGCTATTTACGGAATTAACACTGGTTTTGGTGCACTCAGTTCCATGAAAATTGAGGAAGATAATCTTGGACAATTACAACTCAACTTAATTAGGAGTCATTGTACTGGTGTGGGAACTCCTTTTGACCGGGAAACAACTAGAGCGATTATGCTTTTAAGAGCCAACTGTCTCGCAGGAGGTTACTCAGGAGTCTCCATTTCGGCGATTGAACTTCTTTTAAAATTCTTAATGGAAGATATCAACCCTATCGTACCCAGGAAAGGTAGTGTCGGTGCCTCAGGAGACTTGGCTCCGCTTGCTCATATTGCCCTTTGTCTTATAGGGGAAGGACAGGTCATCCATAATGGTAAAAGCATAAGTTCTGAGTTTGCTATTCATGATATTGGTGAAAAAGCAGTAACTCTAGGTCCTAAAGATGGTCTTGCACTTATCAATGGAACTGCCGTTATGGCCGCATTAGGTTGTATTGGACTTCATAGAGCTAAAAGCATTTCGAAAATAGCTGACATCTGCGGTGCACTTACACTTGAGGGCGTTCAGGGAACTTCAGTAGCTTTTTCAAAACTGATTTCAAATTTAAAACCCCATAGGGGACAATTAGATGTTTGCGATAATCTTGAACAGCTTCTCAAAGGTTCGCAAATTTTAAATTCCCATGAAAACTGCGGGAAAGTTCAAGACCCCTATAGCCTTCGTTGCATCCCACAAGTCCATGGGGCCGCTAGAATGACTATTAGTCATTTTCAAGAATTACTAGAAGTCGAAGTAAACTCTGTAACTGACAACCCCTTAGTTTTCCCTGACGAAGACGTGATTATTTCGGGTGGAAATTTTCATGGTGAGGCTATGGCCCTTGGTATGGATTATATGACAATGGGATTATCAGAGTTTGGAAATATTTCAGAAAGAAGAATTGAAAAGATGATGAACCCAACATTTAGTGATCTTCCTCCTTTTCTAGTGAAGAACAGCGGTCTAAATAGTGGATTAATGATAGCCCACGTAACCGCAGCCGCACTTGCTTCAGAGAACAAAAGCCTTTGCAATCCAGCTTCAGTAGATAGCATTCCAACCTCAACGGATAAAGAGGACCATGTCTCAATGGGTGTGACAAGTGGAAGGATGCTTCTAGAGTTAATTGATAATGTTTATAGCATTTTTTCTATAGAACTACTTTGTGCTTCCCAGGCAATAGATTTTCATAGACCACTCAAAACTTCTCCGGCACTAGAAAATGTTCAAGAGCTCATTCGCAAGCATGTACCAATAATAATAAACGATAGAGTATTTCAACCTGATATAAATAATATCGACGCACTTTTACGAAGTGGTGAGCTAGTAGACGCTGCTCAAAGCGCGACAGGAGAATTATTATAATGGAATCAAATATACCACTACCCCCAACAGGGTCAAAGTTAACCTGCAAAGGTTGGCATCAAGAAGCTGCATTAAGATGTTTGCTAAATAATCTACATCCCGATGTGGCCGAAGACAGAGAAGAGTTAATTGTATACGGTGGTAACGGGCAAGCAGCACGAAACCATAAAGCACTTAATGACATAATTAAATCCTTAAAAGAGCTTGAAAACAATCAAACTTTATTAGTCCAGTCTGGCAAACCTGTAGCTGTTCTTCCAGCAAGTGAACATGGTCCAAGAGTTCTAATAGCTAACTCAAATCTCGTTCCACATTGGGCAAATTGGGACTACTTCAACAATCTAAAAGACGAGGGCCTACTAATGTACGGTCAAATGACTGCTGGCTCTTGGATTTACATAGGTAGTCAAGGAATCCTACAAGGAACCTATGAAACTTTTATGGCCGCTGCTGAAAAACATTATGGTGACGGAAAAGACCTTAAAGGTAAGCTTGTTTTAACAGCTGGAATTGGCGGTATGGGTGGAGCTCAACCCCTTGCCGTAAAAATGGCTGGTGGTGTTTTTATTGGCTGTGATATCGACGAGTCTAGGATTGATAAAAGATTAAAAACAAATTACCTAGATAAAAAAGTAAATAGTTTTCAAGAAGCTCTTAATTTAGCCCAAGAAAAAGTTAATTCCGAAACTCCATTTAGCATAGGAGTCGTTGGCAATGCTGCAGACTTTTTCGAATTTATTCTTAACTCTAATGTTTTACCTGACTTAGTAACTGATCAAACCTCTGCCCATGACCCACTAAATGGCTACGTGCCCAGAGGTTATAATTTTGATGAAGCTATGAGCTTAAAAGGAAGTGATCCTGAAAAATTCAAACAGGAAAGCATTAAAACGATGGGAGACCATGTAAAAGCAATGCTAGCGTTCCAGAGCAAAGGATCCCATGTTTTTGATTATGGAAATAATCTTAGAGAGGGTGCCCGCCAAGCAGGTGTCGAAAATGCATTCGATTTCCCAGGGTTTGTTCCTGCATACATTAGACCTCTTTTTTGTAAAGGATCAGGTCCGTTTAGATGGGTGGCCCTTAGTGGTGACCCGAACGACATCAAGGTAACTGATGAAGCACTAAGGGAAGCTTTTCCTGAAAATAAAAAACTCCTCAATTGGTTAGACAAAGCTCAAGAAATGATAAGTTTTCAAGGTCTTCCTAGTAGAATTTGCTGGTTAAAATATGGTGAAAGAGAAAAAGCCGGACTAATTTTTAATAATCTCGTTAGAGAAGGAAAAGTTTCAGCTCCAATCGTTATTGGCCGTGACCATTTAGATTGTGGATCAGTGGCCTCACCTAACAGGGAAACAGAGGGAATGCTAGATGGATCTGATGCTATAAGTGATTGGCCAATATTAAACATGGCCATTAACACTATGAACGGGGCTTCCTGGACTAGCTTTCACCATGGAGGCGGCGTTGGTATCGGCTATTCTCAACATGCAGGTATGGTAATAGTGGCTGACGGAACTGAAGAAATGGATAAAAGATTAAGTTTGGTATTAAATTCAGATCCAGGTATGGGTATTATTAGACATGCTGATGCCGGGTATGAAAGTGCTATAGAAGAATCTAAAAATACAAATATTAAATTTCCTTCTCTATAAAAATGATACTTTTAAAAAACATAAACCAAATATTATCTTTAAGCTCTGCTCATAAAAAAAATGGTCGAAGTCTTAACCCTGATGACTTAAGTGTTATTGAAAAGGGCTGCATCATTTATGATCAAGAAGTTCGGTTTATTGGAAAATTTGAAGATGCTCCTCAAGATCTGGTGAATAAAGTCAATATTACAAAAGATCTTAATGGATACGTCGTTACTCCTGAAATTATTGATTCACACACACATCTTATTTTTGGAGGAAATCGATCAAAAGAATATTCTATGCGATTAAATGGTGCCGACTATCAGACTATAGCTAAAGCAGGTGGAGGAATTATTGAATCCTCACGTGGAACAAACAGCTTAAGTGATGAGCAGCTTTTCAAAGAATCCTGCGAAAAAATTGAACGTATCTCATCTTATGGTGTTGGAACCATCGAAATTAAAAGCGGTTATGGTCTTGGCATTAAAGAGGAATACCGCTTAACGAAAATTATAGACCGTTTAAAAAACCACTTTAATCCTAAAGTTAAAATTATTAATACTTTTATGGCAGCACATGCTGTCCCAAAAAGTTTTTCTAGTTCCAGCGATTATATTGAGAGGGTTTGTCTTCCATTATTAGATAAACTTAGTAATGAAGGAATAATTGATATCATTGATATTTTCCACGAGGACGGTTATTTCAACAAAGAAGACGTTAAGCTTCTTTTTGAGAAAGCAAAATCTTTAAAAATTCCCGTAAAATCACATGCCGACGAGTTTAAAGATAACTCTGGCGCATCATTAGCCGTAAGCTTTAATGCACTTTCAACCGATCATCTTCTTTGCACAAGTGATGATGGAATTAAGGCTTTAGCAAGTTCAAATACGGTTGCGACCCTTTTACCAGGAACCGGTTATTTTCTAGGAAAAGAACAGGCCAATGCTAGAAAGTTTCTTGATTCAAACGTAAAGGTGGCAATAGGATCAGACTATAATCCTGGAAGTTGCCACTGTGACAATGTTCTTCTCCTCGCCTCAATAGCTGCTCCAAATTATAAGATGAATATTTGTGAACTTTGGAGCAGTATTACACTAAACGCCGCCCATGCGCTTGGTTTAAAAAATCAAGGAGCGCTAATAAAAGGTATGGATGCGCGTTTTTCATTTTTTAAAACTAATACGATTGATGAAATAACTTATAATTGGGGAAGAAATTTAGCGGTTGAATTTGACTCTATCTAATAAAGGACTCTATTTCTTCTAGAAATTCACCAGAGTAAAAATCTTTAGCGCCCTTGCTAATCTCGTGGACTTTACCATTCTTATAAATTATCGAAATAGGTATACTAGAAACGTTAAATTTTTCAATCAGCTTACTTTCTGTATCGAAAATCGTAGGAAAGTTAATTCCATACTTTTGAATAACTTTATTAGCGTCTTTAACTGAGCTTTTATCATCTGTATTGATGCCCAAAATTATTACTTCATCCCTGCTATATTTTTTTCTTAAATTTACCAATGAAGGAAACTCTTCAAGGCAGGGCACGCACCAGCTGGCCCAAAAATTGATAATAATCACGGGGGTCTTTGTATTATTTAACGAAAATTTTTTATCATTTTCAAAAAACTCAATACCTTTTAGGTTATTCTCATAATGAAGCTTTACTCTGTTAACTTCCTTAGAAGGCGAGGCATTAATATTCCGACCTTTAAAAAATACCTGACTACCAAGCACCACTATCCCAAGTGATAATGTTGCTAAAACAGGAATATACTTCTTCATTGATGTCATACGAGACCACATAGTATTCTTATTATATAGAGTGTCTAATAAAAGTTTTAGGAAGAAAGCTTTACCTATGAAAAAGCATAAAAACAAGAGCTTAGAGCTAAAAAATCAGCGTGGTCAAACTTTTATAGAGTTTGTACTGCTTTTAGTTATGCTCATTGGTATCAGCTATGGACTTCTCAGCGGCATAAATGGCAATGTAGCTAAGAGGTGGAAAACCTTAGTAACCGTAATTGTTAATCCAACTAATACTGATTTATCATTAGTCGGAGAATAATCATGGAGACTATTTATGGGGTATATCCTTTCTATTGATCAAGGAACCACTGGGACAACTGCTGTTCTAGTAGATGATTCAAATTTTAATTTTGTGGATAAAGTAAACCAAGAGTTCCCTCAAATTTTTCCTAGTCCAGGACTAGTCGAGCACAACTTAAATGATATTTGGGGAACGGTTGAGAAAACTATTACCGAAGTTCTTAATAGAAATAAACTTGATGGGAAATCCATAAGTTCCATAGGAATAACTAATCAAAGGGAAACCATCTGCGCTTTCAATAAGAACGGTGAGCAGCTTCACAATGCGATAGTTTGGCAAGATAGAAGAACTGGTGAGTTTTGTGCGAACTTAATCAAAATGGGTCACCAAGATTCTATTAAAGAAAAAACAGGTCTTCCTATAGACCCCTATTTTTCTGGTACAAAAATTAATTGGTTGTTAAACAACTCCGAAAAAGTAAAAGAGGCTCAAGCTTCTAAGGACTTAAAATTTGGAAATATTGATACATATTTACTTTATAAACTAACTTCTGGAGATAGTTATTTTACAGAACCCTCAAACGCTTCAAGAACCATGCTTTTTAATTTGTCCTCAAATACATGGGACAATGAGCTCTGTGAGATAATGGGTGTTAAGGAAGATAGTCTTCCTAAAGTAAAGGACAGTTTTTCAAATTTTGGCTTAACAAGAGGTCTAGGCTTTCTACCTGACGGTATTCCCATTACTGGCATTCTAGGTGACCAACAGGCTGCACTTTTTGGACAGGCTGGATTCAAAGAGGGAGATTTGAAATGTACCTATGGAACAGGTGCATTTATTCTACTTAATACAGGTGAATCCCCTTCATACTCTAAAAATGGATTAATAACGACAATTGCATATAGAAATGAAGGCAAGACTTTCTATGCTCTAGAAGGATCGTCTTATATTGCTGGTGCGGCGGTACAATGGTTACGTGATCAATTAGACTTTTTTCCTGATAGTCCTGAGGTTGAAAACCTAGCTACTAAAATAACTAATTTAGAAGAAATGGAACATGTTCTTTTTCTACCTTTTTTCACCGGCCTAGGATCACCCCATTGGGTAACCGAAGCTAAAGCTTCTATTATTGGACTAACTCGAGACACAAATAAAAATCATATTTCATTAGCTTGTCTCGATGGAATAGCACTCTCAATTGAAGATTTAATAAGATCTTTAAAAAGCGACTCAGGCCTTAGCATTAAATCTTTAAAGGTAGATGGGGGTGCAGTCGCGAATGACCTCCTAATGAAAATTCAAGCGACTGTTTCTGATCTAGAGATTATAAAGCCCCAAATTATTGAAACAACTGCATATGGGGCCTGCTTGGCGTCTGCGATTGGTAACAAGACTATTGGCTTCGATCAAATCCCAAGTCTATGGAAAAAGGATAAATCCATAGACCCTGACAAAACCTCTGCTGAACACTATAAAAAGAAGAAAACCCAATGGAATCGAGCTATTGAAAGACTTTATCTATAATTGGATTTATTTCTGTTATATGGTCAATTGTTTTAATATTTAGATCTAGTGACAAGTTAGTAATCTCTTCAAGAGAAACTTTGCTGGTTAAAATATTTTTAAATCCTAAATGTTTTAGTTCTCTAAGCCTTGTCTCAAGATTAGGTATTGGTTTAACCTCACCTGTTAAACTAATCTCTCCTAAAATAATATAATCCCTGTATAGGGATTTGCATTTATAAGAAGACAATATTGAAATGAGTAAAGATAAATCCATTTCGCTACTTACAATTTTTAATCCCCCCCCAGTGTTTATATAGATATCTGAAGTGATAAGATCTATATTTAGATATTTTTTTATAATTGCGAGAATCATTACGACTCTATTATTATCAATCCCCTGACTCACTCTTTTTCCGTTTCCATATTGATTATCAACAATCAAAGCCTGAACCTCAATGACCAAAGGCCTAAGTCCCTGCAAAACACATGAGAGAGAATTTCCATAGCTATTTTTCTTGGTCTTATTTATAAAAATACTTAATGGATTAACTACTTCTCTTAGTCCCTTTTCGCTCATCTTAAAAATACCTATTTCATTAGTTGACCCAAATCTGTTTTTTACAGATCTTAGTAAACGATATTGGTTACTTTGATCTCCTTCAAAATAAATAACTGTGTCAACCATATGCTCTAAAATCTTAGGGCCTGCTATACTTCCTTCCTTTGTAATATGTCCTACTATAAAACATGAAATATTTTTCTCTTTTACTTTATTCATTAGCTCATGGGTAACTTCTCTTACCTGCGAGATAGATCCAGCAGGAGAAGCTATTTCGTCTGAAATGGTTGTTTGAATTGAGTCGAGAACTATAAAGCTCGGTTTGATCAAATTAATTTGTTCAATTATGGTCTGTAATGATGTCTCATTGAGCATCAAGAAGTTTTTTTTCTCAACTCCCAAACGCAATGCTCTTCTTCCAATTTGCGATAAGCTTTCTTCACCACTAATGTAAAGACCTCTCTTTTTATGTAAGACGTTAAGGTTATTTAAAACCAACGTTATAAGGGTAGATTTTCCTACACCTGGCTCACCCCCAATAAGGTATAGGCCTCCTTCGATCATCCCTCCTCCCAATACTCTATCAAATTCTTTGAATCCAGTAGTGTGATATTCATTTTTATCGAAGTTTATATCGATTAGCTCTTTTGCTGATACAGTAATTGCTCCCGAACTTCTTGAACTATTTTTGTTAAGGTTTTTTTCTACGTATGCGTTCCATGAATTACATTCATTACACTTTCCGCTCCATTTGATAGTCGCGTGCCCGCAATTATTGCAGACAAAGTTAGATTTAGATTTTATAAGGCCACTCCTAGCTAAGTAATTTTAATAACTCTTCCTCGGATAATATTTTTATTCCGAGTTCAGTAGCTTTCTTATACTTGCTAGATGATGATGTCTGTTGATTCGTAAGCAATATGTCTGTTTTTTTCGAAACGCTGCTTACAAGGACTCCACCGGATTCTTTAATTTTACTTTCTATAACGGTCCTCTTTTCAGATAAGGTTCCCGTGATAGCAATTTTTAAACCAGTCAATGCACCGTCTGTTTTTTTATTTTCACTTTTGAAAGAAAATCCCAATTTAACTAGATTTTTAATTGTTTCATGTTTTGTTTGTAGTGATTCTAAGAAGTCTGTAGCTGATTTTTCAGCAAATCCTTCTACAGCAACAAGCTCATTCAATTTTAGATCCAATATTTTTTCTATAGTATTGATTCCAGAATGAACAACTTTCTCACATTTATTTATTGCCCCACCACTTATTCCCAAAGCACTTAAAAAAGTTGCTAAGTCCGTATTTTTCGAATTTGAAATATTCGTTAGTAATTTTCCTTCTAGCTTTTCTTTAAACTTATCAAGGACAAGAAGATCATTCTTTTTTATTTTATATAAATCCTCTATCTTAGAGACGATTCCCTTAGAAATCATTTCTTCGAGTCTTTTAGAGCTTAAATCGTCTATTCCTATCTTTTGTACGAAGTTTAAAATTCCTTCTTTTACCTGTGCCGGACAGGTCGGATTAGTACAAAGAATTCTGATATCAACAACGCTCACCCCTTCATTACAAGAAGGGCAAGTTTTTGGATATACGACTTTTCCTTTAGATCTCTTAATCACACTAAGAAATTTAGGAATAACCTCTCCGGAGCGAACAATTTCTATCGTGTCACCTTTTTTTAATTCGTACTGGTTAACCATTCCATAATTATGAAGAGTAACTCTAGATATTTTAGCTCCGCTTAAATCAATCGGGGTTACCTCTGCTACTGGAGTCAAAATCCCATTCCTTGAAACTTGCCAAGTTATATCCTCGATTACAGTTTCTTTTGTGTCTCCCTGGTATTTGAATGCAATTTTATACCTAGGATGATGGGCCGTTGCACCTAATTCTTTATGTAAACTATATTCGTTATAAGTGAAAACTAGTCCATCTATTTGGTAATCACCCTCTGACATAAATAGCCTTGCTCTTTCAACTTCCTCTTTTATTGTTTTAATATTCTCATGAAGAGTAAATTCTTCTGGAATGAAACCCATTTTTTTTAGAATAGTCTCTTTTTCTTTTTCAGACTTAATTTTGATATCTTCTGCAATAATATCAAACGCGCGAAATTGTATATATCGACAAAGTTCTATGTTTTCCTTCCTAGAAATAAGTCCTGCAACAATATTTCTTTGGGAAGTTGGCTTTTCGAGACCAATTTTCACCATTTCTTTTGTAAGAGAAAAGAAATCAGATTCAGTACAAAATAATTCTCCTCTTATTTCAACTGATTGATTCGAGTTTACTAATTTTTTAGGAATAGATTTAATCCATAATAACTTATCAGTAATATCCTCTCCAAAGCTCCCATCACCACGAGTTTTTCCAAGGTTGAGAATGCCATCTTCGAAGATTATTGAACAACTTACACCATCTATTTTTAATGTACTTACAACTTCCTTATTTTCGGCCCATTTTTCTAGTTCTTCTATTTTATAAGTTTTATTCAAAGACAACATTTTCGTGTTGTGTTTGACCTTAGTCCCAGTTGTAGTGGTCCCGACGATTTGTAGTGTTTTATTTTTAGGGTCTAATTTTCTAAGCTCTTCTTCTAATTTATCATATTCAAGATCGTTAATTTCTGGACGACCCTGGTAATATAGAGCTTTATGGTACTTTATTAGTTCCTCTAGTTTATTAATCTGACTCATGACATCCTCAACTAAAAAGTAAAAGTTGCTCCAACCTTAAAAGTGTTTTCTTTTAACTTTAAAGACTGTCCAGTTGTTTTAAACTTTGCCTTATTAGATGTCACCCCATAGGCGCCGAGAATTGAAATATTAGGACTGTAAAAATAGCTTCCTCCAACTTCTAGACTATAACTAGAAGCGGTATCGGTAGCCCCGTAGATTGAGACGTCTTCCTCAAATCCAGGATTAAATAAAAACGAGAGCTCCATATGGACTCTAAATTGTTTTTGTAGTGGCATACTTCCTTTGGCCCCTAATAATAGTCCTTTGAAGCCAAATTCGGTAAAACCATCAGCAACTTGCGTATCAAGACCGTAGGTGTAACTACCATAACCTAAAAAGCCATCAACTTGAGGGCCGTAAAAATAACCCATAGGGAGATATTTATAACCCATTTTTATTTTGTATTTAGAAATAGTTTCTGAGTTACTATTATTTACTAGGCTTCCTTCATCTTTTTTTAATGAGCCAAGTTTTCGACTTATCTCGAGACTGGCCCAATAGTTTCTAGTTGCCCAGATTTCACCTGTTATGTCGATTCCTAAAATAAACCCTTTAATTTTATTTTGACTCGTATCTATAGCTGCAGCTGAACCAGTTCCTAAGTGAAAAAATAGGCCTAGTCTTCCCATTTTTCCAAATTCATATTCTGAAGAGTCATCAAATTTTTCCTGCTTAACTACTTGAACTTTATCTTTTCGTTGGAAGTTAACCCAGTCCTCTAATTTTAAACGTTTATTTCCTTCATAAATCGTTACTTTACCTTGGGCCTGATTTTCGGCCGTGTGAAATATCTTTCCCTCTGCTATTTTTTCTTTTTCCCAATCAACTATTTCTTTTAGCAAAGGATGTCTTTTCTTCCTAACCGGTCTCTCCACAAAGAGTTCATCTCCAGATCTAATTCCTGAAAGTTTACCCAGATCAATAGTAAACTGATTACCAAGGACTCCGATAATTCTTGCGTCGTAAGGAATTGTTTTCTCGAAAAGCTCTAGCCAATTCTTTAGTGTCTGTACAATGACCGTATTATCATCGGTTTTAAGAACAGTTTTTTCACTAAAATATATATCTTCTCCATTTTCACCAATTACTTTAATTTGTAATTCTGTACCTCTTGCTTTTGTATCAATTTTTATTTTAATTAAGCTTCCTGCTCTCGTTTTTTCCGATAGTATTTTTAAAACTTTTGGATTTTCTAAATAAGTATCTAGATTTTTTTTAAAATTTCCTAAAATATCTAATATTTGAGAATTACTTTGGTAATAGCACCAGTCCCCATCTTTTAGATATTTTTCTAGTTCTTCAAAAACTTTATAGGCAACAGCACCGCCGACGGTATCTTTTATTGGAAGCAGCATACAGCGCCTCATGCTTTGTCCTGCAAAACTTTCTAAAGAGAAAAAAAGGAGTGATAGGCATAAAAGAATTTTTGATTTTATCATAACGGTATCATCTCATTAAATGGGTATATACATATGATATTACGGCAATCATCGACTGAAAAACAGGTTATTTTAACATTCCGCGCAATTCTACTTTCCCTAGTATTGCCTATAATATTCTAATGCCTAGTTCTTCAATACAGTCGTTTCAAAATAAGAAAGTCGCTCTCGTTCTATCAGGTGGTGTTGTAAAGGCCGCAGCTTGGCATTTAGGAGTAGCATTAGCCTTAACAGAGCTTGGATTTAGTTTAAAAAGCAATGATTCCGAAGAAAGTGAGTACGAGATAGGAACCTATGTTGGTTCCTCCGCTGGCGCGTTGGTCAGTTTGTTTTTTGCAAGTGGATTAAGCCCTATGGACCTGATAGAGGCTCATCTAGATGGTAAAAATGCAAAAGTCAGGCCCATCAATTATAGAGATATGCTTAGCCTTAAAAGACCAATGAAGAATCCCCCCCGTAGTAAAACTTACGATCCATTTGAGGGGTTTCCAACTATGATGAAAGGGGTTTTATCACCTCTTTTAAGTTTATCCGGACTTTTCTCTACTAGCGGTCTTAAAAAATATATTGAAGAAAATATAATAATTTCTAATGATTTCGAAGACTATAAAAGTGATCTTTTTGTTGTTGCCACTCAATTGGATCATTCTAGAAAGGTTATATTTAATAAATATAACTATCCCAACCCGAGACATGACAATACTGCGATTTATTATACTGGAATACCTGTAGTAGAAAGCGTAGCGGCCAGCATGAGTGTTCCACCGTTTTACAGCCCCTATCCGGTCTTCAATCCTCATACTGAAAAAACAGATTATTATATTGATGGAGAAATTAGGGAGACCCTTTCTACTCACGTTGCCGTCGATAATAAGTGCGAATATGTGATTAGTAGCTGGACCCATACCCCCTATCATTATTTTGACGAAGTTGGATCACTTATCAACTATGGTTTACCTGCCATTTGCACTCAGTCAATTTACCTCATGATTCAAAAGAAAATTGTTTCTGCACGTGCTAGGAATAATTCTTCAAAGGATATAATTGATACGGTAAACGATTATCTTATTCGAGAGAAGTTTGAATCGATCCATAGAAAAAAACTAGTGAGTATCCTAGAGCGAAAGTTAAATTATAGCCCGAACACAAAGTTCATTGATATATGTCCAAAACATAGTAATTATAAAACTTTTTTTCAGAATTCTTTTTCGTTGAACCCCGAAAAAATGAGTCTTTTAGTCACTGGAGGGTACAAGAGAACCCTGGAAGTTTTTAAAAGAGGGGAATGGGAAAGTTGAAAACTTTTCTTTTGGTATTTATTTATTTTCTATTCTTAACCAATTGCTCGTTTGCACTTACCCCTGAGAATATCTTTCAAAATGATCTGGAGATGATTGAACTTCTAGGCAATAAGATCAGGTTGAGTGAAAATAAAAAGGCTGTTAATTTTGGATCCAAGAGAATTACTGAATTTTTAAAAGACCCTGAAAATCGAGTTAATGACCTTTTTGAGGTTACACCTTATTTTAAAAAAGATATTACTTTTTGGTTTCATATCTATACTGTCTTTTCAAGTCACCATATCGTACTGCATGACAAAGAGAACCTCGGGCTTGTGTATGATGTAATTGAATTTGACGAGTTAAAAAGCAGTAAGCTAAATAACTATACTAAATATGCACTTCAAAGGCGGCTAACCAAAGAAAGAATTAAGTTAGTTAAGAAAGATTTTGTCTACTTACAAAAAAACAGAGCTAAATCAGTTACTCAGAAAAAAATTGTTAACGCACTCAAAAAAGTTGGCTTTAAGATTCCGAAACCTTCAAAGAAAAGACGCCAACTTTTCAAAAACTTGGCGAATAATTTAAGATCGCAAACAGGACAGAAGGATAAAATTCAAAATGGAATCGATCGATATGCCCCCTATTCAAAGACTTTTGAAAAATGGCTCATGGACTTCAATCTTCCAAAAGAACTAATGTGGATTAGTTTTATTGAATCAAGCTTTAACACGAAAGCGAGATCGAAAGTTGGAGCTACTGGCACTTGGCAGTTTATGAAAAGAATCGGCAAGTACTTTATGCCATATTCTAAATATAAAGATGGACGCCTAAATCCCGCAATGAGTACATTAGCCGCCTTTCACCTTCTTCATCAGAATAAGAAAATTCTAAAAAGGTGGGACTTAGCGATTCCTGCTTATAACTCTGGCACTAAACATATAATCAAAGCAAGACGTAAACTAAAACTTAAAGCTCCTAAACTAGAGCAAGTCCTCTCAAGCTATGATCATCCCCACTTAGGTTTTGCTAGTAATGCATTTTACAGCGAATTTGTGGCACTTTCTCATGCACAGGCCTATCGTGAACATTTTTACGATTTAAAAAAATTTAAAAAGAAATATAAAGAAATAAATGTTTTTGTTACAAAGTGTTCTATTACTAAAAGCTGGTTTACTAAACAATTAAAAAGGAAAGAGCCTTATATTTATGAGTATAACTCACACTTAAAATATAAGAAAAGGAAGTACAAGAAAGGAACAATAGTGTTTAGTACTACTAACTTAACAAAAAAAAGATACTTAAAATTGACGCCGAAGCAGCTTAGAAGAAAATATCCTAAAAATTATAAACAATACGTAAAAGGTCAGAGCTGTTCCACCAAATAAGTACCATCAGAGCAAAAACTTTGCGCTACTAACTTCTTACCATTTAGAAATTCTATCTGCATATTGACAACCCCCTGACCGGTACCAAGTAGAAAGGCATGTTTGGTTAGCAAGGAAGGCTCTTCTGACAATACACCGTCTTCGTCTAGATAGTGTAGCTTAACATCCATTGGCCCAACTCTATCTTCGCCATCAAATAGAATATTTTTAACTGGCTCACTTAGATTTAACTGTATCATACAATGATTCTCTAAATTCGATAGACCCTCAGCATTCAAGATCGAGTCAATAAAAGCAGAGCTTGGTAATATTACGTAATTTGAAAAACGCATTCCCGCGAATACGACATCACCCAAATGATTAAACTCCAAATAAGAGTTCGAACTAGACAATCTTGAAAAACCATCAAAAAGAAATGAATTAATTCCAACTTGTTTTGGACTAATTTCTTTCCCAAAAGGTGTAATTCTACTGGCTGATATGGGTAATTCTTTTGCTTTTTGAGATAATGGATTTAGTTCGAAAGTTTCAAATTTTAAAGGGTAAGGCTTTTTCGCGCTAAAATATTCATATGTTAGCTCTGACTCTGCCAGAAAAGTAAGTTTTTCAAGTGTTGCCCCTTTTGAGTCCAGATATCTCAGAACAGCATTTCCAGGCTCAACACCAACATAAAGAATGTACTTATAGTTTTTCTCTTGAGTCGTTAGTTTAAATTCTTCATTTAAATATGTTCGCGCTTCAAACGGACGATCAATATCCACATCAATAGCGGTGTCACCCAAATCTATCAGCAAATGAGACCCTAGCCCTTTCAACCCTTCTTTATCTAGCAATTTATTAAGTGCCTCTCTTTCAAGAAGAGGAACCTCAAACAACCCTCCACCCAAAAATAGAGGTATGGTAGTTCTCATATTCACAAAACCTTTCCCGAGCAAGGTTCCATAAATATAATTTGATTGCTCTAGATTGCTTGAAAGCCTTAGTACACCTTCTGACTCATCATAAAATCTCTCATTCTTATCGTAATGGGGTATGAACTCGATCCCACTAACTTGTTCCATAAATCCTTTATCGATCATGACCCCAAGTGTGATCACTTCAACTTCTAGCATCTCAGACTTTGCTTTATACTTTGTTTGGGCACTCTTTCTTTCAATCTCTGGTGTAGTTATATTATATCCACCGACCGTTCTTGATTTCGATGAGGCCACACTTTTCTTTTTCTTTGCTTTTAACTCTCTTTCAATCGCTTGAAGTACGGCATTACTAATTTTATTTTCTTCTTTTTCTTCCTTATAGCTAAAAAATACTAAATCATCGGTATCAGACCCAGCCTTAGCATTTGTTGATCTTTTTGTAGAAGACTGAACTAATTTTATTAAATCTTCTTGTTTATCGTGCGAGCCAGGTACTGTCTTTTCTTTTCCAAAGAAATCTGCATAAGAAAGTATTTCTTCTTCTAGTCCTATCTCCTGATAAAAGTTTTCCCAGTTTGTGTCTGCAATTTTAGTATCAGTAAAAATTGGATTTAAATCGAAATTCATTTCTAATGAAAGTGACTCTTTTCTATCTGAACTAATAAATGAATAGGTCGGATCTTTAACATCAAGTTTTATGGCCAGATCTATTGGATCAATCGGTGCAAACTCTTTTTCAATCGGCTTAATTGGAAGATAATCTAGGTAAAAAAGGGAGCTAGCATTAGAATATATTTTTAGGATTCTTTCAGTTTGTTTACCTATTGAATTTTTAAGCGCCTCTGCACTTGGAGACATCTGATTCCTATTTCTAATATCAGAAAAAAGGAGGGGGTATTTAATATGTTTAAATCTGGAAAAGACTGTTTCTACTTTTTTTGTATCTAAATCAACCTTCCAATCAATAGATAAATAATTAAAAAAGCCATTTCCAACATAGACCAAAGATAGGCCACAAATTATTGGAATGATTAATTTTTTCAAACACTTATGCATGGTTCTATTGTGCCTGAGGTTGGCAGATTTTCAATAGATAAAAAAAGGGGACCAAAAAGGTCCCCTTAATTAGATAATAATTTTCAATAAATTTATTTTTTAGACTTAGCCAGTCCAGCCATTTGAATTCTAAGCTTAGATCTATCAACTTTACGTTGGTATTTCTGAACTTCTTCATCAGTCATGGACTCACTACTCAACATTCTTTCTGCGTTTTCAAGAGAAAGCTTCGCTCTGTCTAAGTCAATTTCATGATTTTCTTCAGATACTTGAGTAAGGATTACAACTTTATCATTTAATACCTTACAAACACCTGAAGTAATCGTGAAGAATCTATCAGGATCATCAGCACTTCCAAAAACACTCAGCTGACCTGTCGTTAACTTAGTCACAATATGAGTATGATTTTCTAAAACATTTATTTGACCTGATTCAGTAGGTACCAATAAAGATTCCGCAGGTAGATCCTTAACGAGAACTCTGCTTGGTGTAAGTACGTCAACAGTATAGTGATTAGACATTATTTATCCTTATAAAGTTTTTGCCTTTTCATGAACCATATCTAATCCACCTACCAGGTAAAAAGCCTGCTCAGGAAGATCATCACATTCACCATTCAAGATGGCCTTGAAAGCTGCAATAGTATCACCGATTTCAACGAATTGACCTGGAGTACCTGTGAAGATTTCGGCAACATGGAATGGCTGAGAAAGAAATTTTTGAACCTTTCTTGCTCTAGCAACTAGCATTTTATCTTCTTCAGATAATTCATCCATTCCTAGAATGGCGATAATATCTTGAAGTTCCTTATATTTCTGAAGAATCTGCTGAACAGCTCTGGCTGTTTCATAATGTTCTTTACCAAGAATATCTGGAGTAAGAATTGTAGAAGATGAAGTTAGTGGATCAACCGCTGGGTAAATACCAAGTTCTGCAATTGGACGAGAAAGTTCTGTTGTCGCATCCAAGTGGGCAAAAGTAGTTGCAGGAGCTGGATCAGTATAATCATCCGCAGGAACGTAAACGGCCTGAATAGATGTAATCGAACCATCGTTTGTTGAAGTAATACGCTCTTGCATAGCACCCATTTCCGTACCAAGAGTTGGCTGGTAACCAACGGCAGAAGGAATACGTCCAAGAAGTGCAGACACTTCTGAACCAGCCTGCGTAAAACGAAAGATGTTATCAACGAAGAAAAGAACGTCTTGCTTTTGCTCGTCACGGAAATATTCCGCAACAGAAAGACCTGTTAAGGCAACACGAGCACGGGCCCCTGGAGGCTCGTTCATCTGACCGTAAACTAGGGCTGTCTTACTAATAACGCCTGATTCTTTCATTTCTTCGTAAAGATCGTTTCCTTCACGAGTTCTTTCACCAACACCAGCGAATACTGAGAAACCACCATGGTTAGTAGCAATATTGTTAATCAGTTCCATAATTAAAACGGTTTTACCAACACCGGCACCACCGAATAGACCAATCTTTCCACCTTTCAAGTAAGGAGCAAGAAGATCAATAACTTTAATACCAGTAAAGAAAGGCTCTAACTTTGTAGACTGAACTTCAAAAGTTGGAGCTGGTCTGTGGATATCATAAGTTTTATCAGCCTTTATTGGACCAGCTTCATCGATAGGCTCTCCAATAACGTTGATAATTCTACCAAGACAACCATTTCCAACAGGTGCTTGAATTGGCTTTCCAGTATCAAGCACGTCGATACCACGACTTAAACCTTCAGTTGCATCCATAGCGATACAACGAACAAGGTTATCACCAAGATGCTGAGCTACCTCAACAACAAGGTTGTTCTTTTCATCTGAAATATTTGTGTTTGTCATTCTAAGAGCATTGTAAATAGCTGGAAGATTTCCACTTGGAAATTCCACATCCACAACTGGACCTAAAACTTGTTTCACAATACCTACGTTTTGTTCTGACATTGCAATATACTCCTTAACCGTTTAACGATTCTGCACCAGATACGACTTCTATAAGTTCCGTCGTAATGGCAGCTTGTCTAAGTTTGTTCATCTTAATTGATAGTGATCTAACAGCTTCTTTACAGTTTGAAGAAGCTGAATCCATCGCACTCATTCTTGATCCGTGCTCAGCAGCCGCACTATCCAGTACGGATGTATAAAGCGTAGTTACAAATGCTTGCGGGATAAGCTCATTTAAAATGTCTGCAGGTGCAGGTTCATATTTAAAATCGAATGGAAACTCATCCTTAACTGCTGTTTTAGTTTCCTCGTCAAGTGACATAGGAAGTAACTGCTTAATTGTAGGTGTGAAACTTATCGCCGAGTTAAAAATATTATAGGCAACAAAAACCTTTCCAATTTCGCCAGTCTTAAACATTTCAGCAAGCTCATTACCTACTTCAGTAATTTCTTGAAAAGAAGGGTCCGCTTTTTCAAACTCATACTTCTTTCCAACATTTACTTCGTCAGCAATAACGTCCATTACTTTTTTCCCTATGAAATAAAGCTTTGGATCTAAATCAGTTTTACCAACCCAATTTCTAACTTCTTTAACAAGTTGGGAGTTAAAACCGGCGCATAATCCTTTATTAGAAGAAACGACTAAGACTACACATCTCTTATTGTCTGTTTCTTCCAGGTAAGGGTGCGAGTAATTTTGAACTAGTGCTGAAATAGTTTTAATAGAGCTTTCTAACTCATTGGCATAAGGCCTAGAGCTAGTAATGGCGAGCTGAGCTTTTGCCAGCTTCGCCGCTGAAACCAATTTCATCGCTGAAGTAATCTTAAGCGTTCCCTTGGTACTTTTAATTTTCTTTTTTAGGTCCTTTATATTGGCCATTTCTAGTCCTTACTTAGAATCCTTTAGAAGCTACAAAGTCATTAACAACACTTGTAAGCTTAGTAGCACTGTCATCAGAAATAGCTCCATCATTTGTAATGGCATCTACTAGTGAAGAATGCTTATTCTTAATATGATCAAGTAACTCACCCTCTACTTCTCCAATTTTTTCTACTGGAACAGCGTCAAATAGACCCTTAGTAGCGGCATAGATTCCCATAACCTGATCAATAACTTCTAGCGGTGAGTACTGAGCTTGCTTAAGAAGTTCAACTAGCCTTTCACCTCTTGAAAGCTGAGATTGAGTGGCTTCATCAAGATCAGAACCAAAAGCTGCGAAAGCCGCAAGTTCACGGAACTGAGCAAGATCTAGTCGAAGTGTACCAGCAACTTTTTTCATTGCTTTAATCTGAGCGGCACCACCAACCCTTGATACTGATAGACCAACGTTAACAGCTGGACGAATACCAGAGTTAAAAAGATCGGCCTCAAGATAAATTTGACCATCAGTAATTGAAATCACGTTTGTAGGAATATAAGCAGAAACGTCACCTTCCTGAGTTTCAATAATTGGAAGTGCAGTCATAGACCCAGCTCCTAAATCATCAGAAACTTTACAAGCTCTTTCTAGAAGTCTTGAGTGAAGATAGAAAACATCTCCAGGGAAAGCTTCACGTCCCGGTGGACGACGAAGAAGAAGTGACATCTGACGATAAGCTTGTGCTTGTTTTGTTAGATCATCATACACGATAAGTGCATGCTTACCTTGATCTCTATAATACTCACCCATTGTACAACCAGTATAAGGAGCAAGGAATTGTAGAGGCGCTGGGTTTGAAGCAGTCGCAGAAACGATAATTGTATAATCCATCGCACCTGACTCTTTAAGCTTCTGATGTACCTGACGAACCGTAGAGTTTTTCTGTCCAACGGCAACATAAATACAAACAACGTCTTTACCTTTTTGATTAATAATTGTGTCAATAGCAACGGCAGTTTTACCAGTCTTACGGTCGCCGATAATAAGTTCACGTTGACCACGTCCAATTGGAATCATTGAATCGATAGCCTTAATACCTGTTTGAAGAGGCTCATGAACTGATTTTCTACCTAGAATACCGGGAGCCTTTACTTCAACTCTTGAAAATTTATCAGATTTAATCTCACCCTGACCGTCAACGGGCTCACCAATGGCATTAACAACTCTTCCTAAAAGAGCGTCACCAACTGGAACCTCAACAATTTTTTCAGTTCTTTTAACAGTAGAACCTTCTCTAATTTGAACATCGTCACCAAGAACCGCAACACCAACGTTGTTTGATTCAAGGTTAAGAACCATACCTTTAGTACCAGTTTCAAATTCTACTAGCTCACCGGCCATAACATTTTTAAGACCAAATACTCGGGCAACACCGTCACCAATAGTTAGTACAGTACCTACTTCATCTACTTGAAGACGAGTTTCGAAACTTGAAATTCTGTCTTTAATGATGCTGGTAATTTCTTCAGGATTCATAGACATTTTTAACCTCTATATTTTTATGAATTAAGAACAGATTCTTTAAATCTATTAAGTTGATTATCAAGTGATGCATCTAATTGAAGATCATCTACAGACACTCTGTAACCTGCAGTGATCTTGTTATTTTGCTTATAAGTAAGCTCAGCTGTAAGACCCAGCTTTTCTTTTAAATAAGTTTTCATTTTATTAGTAAAAGCCTCATCAACACCGGCATCGGAACCCTCAATCGTCCCTCTTAAGAAACCGCTTTTGTGATCGTCTATTACAACTAACTCTTTAAAGATAAGTGGAAGAATGCCAATTCTTTTTTCTTCAACTAAAAAAGTTAGAAACTGTGTCGTAATTGGAGAAAGGTTTAACTTTTTAACAACTTCATTTAGGACACCAAGTTTTTCCTCTGCCGTGAATACATCTAAAAACAGAAGGCTTTCTAGGTCGTTACTTCCATTTATAACTTCTGTTAAAGTTGTTAATTCTTTTGCCGCATTAACACCTTTAGCCTCTGAAAGCTCTATAAATGCTCTTGCGTATGCCTTACTAACTTGAACTTCTTTCATTTATGTCACCAATTAAATTTGAGAAACTAACTTCTTAGTTGCCTTTTCTTGAAGGCCCTTATCGCCATTAACTTTCTCTTTAACTTTATTAATAACCTCATCCAGTAAGGTCGCACTTAAATTTCTGTTCATTTGAGCAGACTCACCCTCTACTCTACCTTTGGCATCGGAATGGAGACGTGTGATTAACTCATCAGTCTCAGTAGCATGGGCTTTAGAAAACGCATCAGCGTTTTGCTCAGCTTCAGCGATGATCTTATTTTTTTCAGATTCTAGGTTGTCCAATTTTCTTTTATATTCATCTAACTTTAATTGCGCTTCCTTATCTTTCTCTTCGGCTAGACCAAAAAGTGAAGTCACATCTTCTGCGTTTTTATCAAACATCTCTTTAAGTGGTTTCCTAAGAATAAAACCTAAGGTTCCAAAAAGAAGAATGAAATTAATAGCAGGGAAGCGAAGGTCCATTATCGTACCCGTTCCACCACCAGCTGCTAGTAACTCTGTTGTTAAAAATAATGATAATAATACTAGAAACAATTTATTCATTTATTCCTCTATTACGTTGTCAGTCTATTAGATAAGTCCCCTGCTAATGAATCAGCATTTTTTAACAATGCTTCTTTTTGCACTAGGAACTCAGCTTCAATTTCTTTTCTTTTTTGATCAAGATCAGCATTAACTTTTGATTCTTCCGATTTAAATCTCGCTCGCTCTTTATCTATGATTTGATTTTTCTTTTCTGAAAATAATTCTTGAGCCTTAACATTAGCTTCTTGAACTTCTTCATTATACTTACTCGACATTTTTTCAGCTTCTGCAAATTTTTCATTTGCAGTACCTTCAAGCTTAGTCGTCTTTCCTTCTCTTTGCTCTAAAACAAAAAGTAACTTAGAGAAAAACAAAACTTTTAAGATGAAAAAAGTTGCTAAGAAAATAATGAATTGAAAAATAATTGTGGAGTCGATGCCTAGTTTTTTAAAAACATCTACACTCTCAAAAAAAGCATTAATTTGGTCCATAAACATCCTCGGTCGACCAGATAACTAAGTAAGTTCTTGAAATTGAAGTTAAGTAATAAAGCCTAGCTAGAGTATCGTCAAGGACGATTTAGCCGGACTAAATACGTTTCGTAGGAAAAAGTTTACGCGCCATAATAACTATTGCTTATTATCGGCCATCTTTGTTGTACCGTGAAAAATAACGCCCTCTTCCACGATAAGACTAGGAGTTGTTATGGTTCCTTCAAATCTTGCGGGCTTAATAATCTCGACGCGAGATGTCGCTTTTACATTGCCTTTTACGGTACCAGAAATAAGAATAATATTAGCGTTGATATCGGCATTCACTATGGCGCCCTCAGAGACAATAACCGTATCATTTGAAAAGACCGAGCCATTCACTATGCCAGCAATTCTGGCGACACCATTAAAGCTTAAATTACCTTCAAATTTACAGCCCTCTTCAATAATGGCTGAAATCTCACCTTTAACACCTTGCATTATCACATCACCTAAAGTGGTTCTATAGGACCACTTACTTCATTAAGTATTCAAAGATATCGTTAAACTCGGCTTCATTAGTATATTTAAGGACAATCTCACCAGATCCAGCTTTCTTACCTTTAATTTGAAAATGAAATCCTGTTCTCTGCTCTAACTTACCTTTAAGACCGTCTAGTTTTTGCTCTAGCTCTACATTTCTTTTTGGCTCCGACTTTGGCATTGGATTGGATTTTACTTTCTTTTCAAGTTCTCTTACAGACCATTGCTCAGCAACTGCCATCTCTCCAAGTCTAATTGCTTTTTCTCTTTCTTGAACACCAGCTAAAACTTTAGCATGTCCAAAAGTTAAAAAATCTTTTTGGACCATTTCAAGTACGGCCCTTGGAAGCTTAAGTATTCTTAAAAAGTTAGCAATTGTTGATCTTTCTTTACCAACTTTTTTTGCCACTTCTTCTTGGCTAAGCTTGAAATCATCCATCAAATTGTAATAAGCAAGAGCTTCCTCTACGCAGTTGAGATCAGAACGCTGAACATTTTCGATAATAGACATAACCATTTTGTCTTTATCTGTTCCTCTTTTTATTATTGCCGGAACTTTTTCAAGCCCTGCTTTTTTAGCAGCCCTCAACCTTCGTTCACCTGCTATTAACTCGAAACCCTTTTCTGCCTTACTAATCAAAAGAGGTTGAATGATTCCATTTTCTTTAATGGATTCCGCTAACTCATCAAGATCTTTTTCTTTAAAGATTTTTCTAGGCTGTCCCGGGTTGGCAACAATAGAATTAATATCAACTAGACATGGATTATTTTCCATTTCCGATTCTTTTTTTCCATCAGCTTTATCTAAATCCTTTAAACTCTGAGAAAGAATTTCATTGGGAGTTTCTTGAATTAGGGAAGCGATTCCTTTTCCTAGTGCAATTTTTTTAGCCATAAATTCCTCTTCTTAATTTAAAGTTTGTGATTGATCTAATTCCTGGTTTTCTTTGGCCACAACCAATAACTCTTCCGGAATTTCAGGGATTTCTTCGAAGCCATACTCTTTTATTTCGCTAGGAGCTTGAACACGGCCTCTCATTATTATTTCTTTAGCAACATTTAGGTAGGCTTCAGATCCTTTAGACTCAATATCATAAAGGATGATTGGTTTTCCAAATGAAGGACACTCTGAAAGCTTTACGTTTCTAGGGATAACAGTTTTAAAAACTTTATCACCAAAAGCATTTCTCATTTCTTCGCTAACTTGTTTATGTAGTGATGTTCTTGCATCAAACATAGTAAGAAGAACACCTTCCATTTCTAAGTCTGGATTTAATGAAGAACGAACTAATCTAATAGTATTTTGAAGTTGAGCAAAACCTTCCATTGCATAGTACTCAGTCTGAAGAGGAACTATGTATTTATTTGCGGCGTTTAAAGCATTTAGAGTTAGAAGACCTAGTGAAGGTGGGCAATCGATTAAAATATAATCGTAATCGTCGGCAACTGTAGCAAAAGCATTTTTTAATTTTTGCTCTCTGGCCATTTCACTTACAAGCTCAATCTCTGCACCAATCAAGTTTCCATCGGATGGGCAAATTTTTAAAAAAGGTAATTCTGTATCGTAGATTGCATCTTTAAGTTCAGTTTGACCGATAATTACATGATAAATATTTTTTTCTTCATGTAACTCTTTAGGTATTCCAAGGCCTACAGAGGCATTCCCTTGAGGATCTAAGTCAATTAACAGAGTCTTTTTCTCAGCTATTGCTAGACACGATGCAATATTAATAGTGGAAGTCGTTTTACCAACCCCGCCTTTTTGGTTTGCTAATGCAATAATTATAGCCATTTATCTCTCCAGGAGAATTATATGTGTGGAAACAATTTTGTCTTAAGAGCTGAGATTCTGACAAGGTTTTTTTGAGATGATTTCTTTTTTTGTGTTCCACGTGGAACAGGTGAAATACTGTAACCTATTAAAATTCTTTGTGACCCATCGGGCAATTCAAAAGTTTGTTCTTCAATTTTTTTAATATGTGAGCCTAAGTTCGACAAGTCTTCCTGTTCATAAAGTCCAGGCCCTTTGTAAAAAAACACATTGGATTTTTTAGTTACGTTAAGAAGTTTTAAACAATCGGGTATTTTACCAACTGCTTTAAAAATTATCGTTGCCGTTAGATCAATTTCGAATGTCTCAATTCTCCCGTGCATAGGCCTAACATTTTCTATACCAAGCTCATTGCAAATTACTTTTACGGCTTCTGCTTTTTTATTCTTAGATTCAATTCCAACAAAGTTTTTACTCGGGCTTAACTCCGCCAAAGGAACCAGTGGAAAACCACCACCAAAGCCGACATCAATTATTAAATCAGAAAGAGATATCGACTCTTGAAAAATTTTTGAGTTCTCATAGGGCAGTATTGAATCAATTATTTGCTTATTATAAAAATCATCAAAATCTAAAATTCTAGTTAGGTTTATACCTTTTAGTGGGCCCTCAAGAACATCGAGGTACTTTTGCGCGAATTCTTTCATCATAAACTATTTGAAGCTACATAAGCTAAAGTTGCAGGCCTAATTCCATTGATCCTTGAGAGCTGGCTAAAATCCTCAGGCTGAACTTTTAAAATCCTTTGGCGGCATTCGTAACTAATATTTGAATTTTCGCATAGAATTTTCCAGTTAATCTTTTTCTCGGTCAATTTTGAGAGCTTTTCTTGCTGATTTTGTGCTCTCTCTAGATAGCCCTCATATTTTACAGAATTTGCTACATCACTTACCACCTGTGGGATAAAAGCAATCCCCATTCTGGTTAATTCTTCAAATAGAGTTTTCTCTGGATCCAAATGAGATCTTTTAATAAGTTCTTCTAGGCTGATGTTCTCCTGAATTTTACCGTAGCCTTTTTCCTGGAAGTATTCTTTCCATGTGGAAGTAGCTCTAAACCCACTATTTTTAACGAGATCTACCAAGATTTCTCTTTGAACTAGGTAATTATCAAGAAAATTATCTATTTCATTGTTTAGATTTAAAGATTTTCTGTAAGGAGCTAACCTATAGTAGGTATTATCCTCTCTATTATATAATCTACTTTCTGATCTGGCGGTAAAAAGCCTGTAGGGCTCATCCCTTTCGCTTGTTACTAAGTCTTCGATCATTACGCCAATATAACTATGGTTTCTATTTAACTTAAATGTACCAAGACCTTTTAAGAGATAAACCGCATTTATGCCTGCAATAAACCCTTGCCCAGCTGCTTCTTCGTACCCAGATGTCCCATTAAGCTGACCGGCCGTAAAAAGGCCCTCAATTTCCTTGTGTTCAAGACTAATCTTTAAATCGACGGTGTTAACTACGTCATATTCAACAGCGTATCCAGGAATAGCAATCTCAGCCCCTTCTAAACCTGGAATTGTTCTTAAAAACTCTTCCTGAACTTCTACTGGTAGACTGGTGGAGATACCATTTGGATAAAATGTATCAATATCTAATCCCTCGGGCTCAACAAATACATGATGGCTATCTTTATCTGGGTATCTAAAAGCCTTGTCTTCTATTGAAGGACAGTACCTCGGACCCACTCCTTTAATTTGACCATTAAATATTGGAGATCTTTCTTTGTTATCTCTAATAGACGACAAAGTTTGAGAGTTAGTCCTTGTTAAATAGCAATCTAACTGTTTTTGCTGTCTAAAATCTGGTTTATTGCCAAAATGAAAGCAAATGGCCCTAGCATCACTTGGTTGGGCTTCCATTTTCGAAAAATCTATAGTTTTCCCTAGAAGCCTTGGTGGTGTTCCAGTCTTAAATCTCTTAATTTTTCCTTTAGCTGATATTAATTCACTAAGCCCAACTGATTTTTCACAATCTACCCTTCCTCCCTCAACCTGGAGAGAGCCCGTATGAAGTTTTCCATTTAGAAATGTACCAGCCGTGAGAATTAAAACTTTCGAAGTTATAACCTTCCCTTCTTTAGAATTTACAGTATAGCCATTAGCCGACTTAGTAATCTTAAGAACAGTGGCACCCACAAGAGTTAAGCCATCTCTCTTAGATAAAATCTCATAGGCCTTTTCGGCATACTTGTCTTTATCAATCTGCACTCTAGTAGATCTAACAGCTGGTCCTTTAGATTCATTTAAAATTCTAAACTGTATACCCGAGAAGTCAGTAAGCCTTGGCATTAGGCCGCCAAGAGCATCCAACTCGCGAACAACTTGACCTTTACCAACTCCACCAACGGCTGGATTACAAGGAGCCGAGGCAAGCGGGACTCCAGGCATAGAAACTAAACCTACAGAAAGATCGAACTCCGAAGCGGCAAAGGCAGCCTCGCAGCCAGCGTGACCACCACCAACGATTAAAATATCGAAATTATAATTGTTCATATATATGAGCCTCAAAGCTCAATGTTCCACGTGGAACTTATAAAGTCTATTTAAGCTATTTTCCGATGCAAAAATTACTGAATATATTATTTAAAACATCATCAGGTGTTGTAATACCTAATAGAGCATTTACAGACTCATCTAAGTTGTTGATTTCACTAGATATTATACCCATATCACCTTGCGTTAAAAGTACTTGAGATAAGTACTCCACCTTTTTGTATAAGTCTTTAATATTATTACGTTGTCTTTCAGGAAGTATAGGGTTCGTTTTTGTTAAGCCTCTGTATTTATTGAAAATATGATCTTTAATTGGCTTAAGTGGTTCTATAGGACCACCTTGTTTTGGTCCTATAGGACCAATTTTAAACCCCGGTCCTATAGGACCAAAAACTACATCTGGTCCTATAGAACCAGAATGAAAACAAGCAATATCCTTACATAAGTCTTTATAATCACTTAATTTAGAATCAAAATCGGGGTTATCAGAATGAGTAAATATAACGGCATCGGGTGGTAAATCTTGGGGCAAAAACTCGCTTGAATCTACTGGGTTTACAACCAAAATTTTAAAAAAGGCATCATTATAGAGTTCTTTTGAAAGGCGGATCCCTTGAACTTCTATCTGATCTTCACTTTCACGCAAACCTGCCGTATCAACAAGCTGGAATTCAACCCCAGAGGCATCAAAGTATTCTGTTACATAATCCCTGGTTGTTCCATGAATTTCAGAAACTATCGCCCTTTCATTATTTAATAGCTTATTAAAAAGAGTGCTTTTCCCAGCGTTTGTTTTTCCAATCAGAACTACCTTTGGCTTAAGTAAATGATTCCTTGGTGTCTTAGTCCTTTGCTCTAACTTACTTATGAAGTTAAAAAAATCTTCAAAGCTTCTTCTTAGATTTTTAAGCGAGTCTTCTTCTCCAACATCATCAGAAAAATCTATTAGAATTTCTACTGATCCCCTTAGGTGTAAATACAACTCCCGCAGTTTTATAAATTCCCTCTGAAGAGCTCCCCCTAAATTTTTTAATCCTTGCTCTATAATATCAGTGGAATTTGCATTTAAAAGTGTATCTAATCCCTCAACTTGAGACATTGTTAACTTATTATTTCTAAGCGCTCTATAGGATATTTCACCTGGATTAGCGTTTCGAATTCCTACGGAATTAAAAAGACCTATTATATTCTTAATATTTAGAGGATTACCGTGAACACTTAGCTCAAGAATGCTTTCACCATTAAAAGAATTTGGTGCCTTGAAATAAGTAAATAATATTTCGTCTAAGTAACGATCGTTTGAAACAATTTTACTAAGATAGGCTCTATTTGGTTCTACTTTATTAAGATCTTTTGTGAAGAACTCTTGCAGATCTACTAATTTCTCTATGCCTGATATTCTAATAACCGAGATTGCCGTATTTTCAGTAGCTCCACTACTACAGGCAATTATCGGGTCTTTTGATACCAGCCACTCCATCTCAGTCTGTAGCTTTGTAAACGATCAGCTGCTGAATTATGCCAAATAAAGTCGAAACAAAAATATAAAGCACAAGTCCAGATGGAAGATCCTTCATAATAAATCCAAAAATTAGCGGCATTGCCATCATAATTTTTTGCTGTGTTGGATCTACTGATGTTGTAGGAGTTAGTTTTTGTTGAGCAAACATAGCAATGGCCATGGCCACTGGTAAAATATAAAGAGGATCTTTTGTGCTTAAGTCAGAAATCCAACCCATAAAAGGTGCATTCACTAACTCAACGGCATTATAAAGTACCTGGTAAAAAGCAAAGAAAATTGGCATTTGTAATAGCATTGGAAAGCAACCACCTAATGGATTTGCACCAGCCCTTTTAAAAAGCTCCATAGTTTCTTTTTGCATTCTCTGTGGATCATCTTTAAATTTTTCCTTTAGCTTAGTTAATTCTGGCTGCACTTTCTGCATCTTCTTCATGCTTACAATAGATTTGTAATAAAGAGGAAAAGTTATAATTCTAAGAAGTATTGTTAGTAGAATAATTCCAACGCCATAATTAGGAATATACTTATAAACAAATTGAATTCCTCTTAAAATTGGAACGGCCAAAATACCAAATATACCAAAATCGACACTTAACTGAAGGTTATCCCCTAGCTTCGCCAGTAGGTCGTAATTCTTCTTAACGAAAATAAAATAAGTATCAAGTGACTGGGTCGGCTCAACAATATCAACAGTTAAAAGACCGTTCTTATTTACTGTCCTTACGACCTTTTTATTGTCAAATACAGTAGCGAAAAGATGAAAATTAAAATCTAGACCTACCCATTTCATTTGGCCGTCAAAACTATCCTCATCACCAACTTCAAACCTTTCTACGTCTTTATTACCTAAGAAAGTAAAATATCTAACTTGGCGGTTATCAAGCATTTTTTCTTCTGATTGAAATTCAATTCTATAAGCTAAAGGAGTTCCTGAGGTTAAGTTAAACCTAAATCTTTCGTCTTGATCAAGAGTTCCGAGGAAGTTTAATCCTAAAGCATCGTTTCTACCTCTTAAGGTATTCCCTTCTTGAATGAGGTCTATATAAACTCTTGTATACTTACCATTAACCTTTACGAAGATTTTAAAAGGAGAATCATTTTCTCCAACAACCTTTTTAAAATCATATTTTGCATCAGCATTCGAAAAATCAACAATCCCTAAACTATTATTAAGAGTTATATGTCCCTTCTCATTCTCAAGAGTATATGTTTTTAATTCTTCAGAAGGGGCTGTTGTATTGCTAACAGGATTTGAAGTTGTCGTATTTGAATTGTCTGTTGTTGGATTATTTTTAGTGGGTTCTACAGTATTTTTTACAGCAGTAGTTACACTAGATTTCTTTGTTCCAAATTGATCCTTTGGAGCAAAATAAGCCTGCCATATAAAAAGAACAGCAGCGGAAAGTGCTACAGCAAGAAACATTCGTCTTTGATCATTATTCATAAATTACACCAATTAATGTAGGCGGCATCCTTTTTCAGGGACGGGATCAAACCCGCCGTCTTTAAACGGATGACATCTTAGAATTCGCAAAATGGAATACCATAAGGCGACGCAAAAAGGAAACTTATCAAAGCATTGCTTTGAATATTCTGAACAACTTGGATAATAACGACACCTTGGTCCAAGAAGTGGAGAGATTAGTTTTTGATAAATGAGAATTAAAAAATTAGCGACTTTAGCCATTAGGAATTCTACTAAAAATCTGATTCATTGAGTTATTGATTTTTTCAGATACAGAGACCGAATCGTCTTTATAAAATTTAGGATGGACGACAACTAAGATATCTTTTCCTAGGCTTTTAAATTCTGACTTTCGGAAGAATTCTCTAACTTGCCTTTTAACCCTATTTCTCTTAACAGCGTTGCCTACTTTCTTAGAAGCACTAATGCCTACTCTTGTATCTCTGGAGCTGTTTAAACCTTCTTTATAGAAAGCCATTAACCATTTCGATTTTGAAACCGAAGAATTCGATTTTAAATGTGCGAAGTCGCCCTTTGTTAAAAGGCGACTAGACTTAAGATATTTTTCGGAAGACATTGTCTCTACTTTTGACCAGTAGAAACTGAAAGGTTCTTACGACCTTTTCTTCTACGTGCATTGATCACTTTCTTACCACCAGGGGTAGACATTCTCTTTAGAAACCCGTGAACTCTTAATCTTCTTTTTCTTTTTGGCTGCCACGTTCTTTTGCTCATCGCTATAACCTCTACTATTTGCCAGATTTCGTTAAAGGCTATGATTTACACACTGGTCAAAGAAAGGTCAAGCTACTGATGCCACAATACATGATCCTAAATGCTTCTTTTTAAACAAAATGTGGAAAACTTTTGGGCCCTGCTCAAAAACCCCATTGCATAAAATGTTTAGGCCGTGTTAATTTCTGCCTCCCAATTTCACACACACAACAACTAGAAATTCTAGTAGGGAGAGGCCAGGAATGAGTGAACAATTTCCGTTTGAGCACTTTTTATCCAACGAAACGAGCATGAACCCGCTCAATATTCCCAGCAAAAACAATAACTTAGAAGAAAAAAATAAGACCAATATCGTACTAGATCAGTCAGAAAAGTTTTCAAATGACGAGCTAACCGTTATCGGAACAGAGATCTTAAATTACCTAAAAGGGTCTATAACTACCCAGAAATACAGCACATATTTCGAAAATACATTTTATTTAGTTGAGCTTGGAAGTGAGAAAGTCATCTTCTCTGTTACAACTCAATTTATAAAAAATGTCATTAATAACAGCTACTTATCTTATATTAAGGAAGCTATTGCCAACACTCTTGGCAGAAACTATCAAGTAGAAATCACTGTTGTTTCTTCAAAAGAAAGTATGAGTTCTAATAAAAACAGCATCCTAAACTCATTAAAAGCTAATCCAATGCAGGTTGCCGATGTTGCTAAATCAGCTAAAGAAGCCAAATTTAGTTTAGATCTCAACCAAGCACCCGAAGAAAAAGCAAAGTCAGCAGAATCTAAATATATTGATCATATTCAACCGAAAAAAAATGGAATACAGGTTGATGCTACAAAAACCTTCGATAATTTTATTGTTGGGCCAGAAAACAATATGGCAAACGCTACAGCACTAAGTGTTGCAAAAAATCCAGGAAAGAGTGGGAAATATCCTTCTCTGTATATTCATAGTTCACCTGGGCTGGGAAAAACTCACCTACTCCATGCTGTTGCTAACGAGATAAAAAGTAATCATCCACACTTGGTAATTTGTCTTATTACGGCCCGTGAATTTCTAAAAGAAATGATCAATTCAATTAGAGAAAGAAATATCGACGAATTTCAAAAGAAATATTTAGAAAAAGTTGATGTACTTATGATCGACGATATTCACGAGCTTAAAAATAAAGAAGGTACTCAAAATGAGTTCTTTCATATTTTTAATGAACTACACAATAAAGGTAAGCAGCTTATTTTTACCTCTGATAAACCACCAAAAGACATTGATGGAATTGAAGAAAGAGTTCGCAGTCGTTTATCCTGGGGACTTGTGGTTGATATCGGAAGCCCAAACCTTGAAACCAGGATCGCTATCCTTAAAAGAAAAGCCTTTGAGCTTGATCTATTCTTACAGGATGAAGTTTACACTTTGATTGCAAGTAATATCACAGCAAATATTAGAGAACTTGAAGGCTCACTTATAAAACTTCAAGCTTATGCTGATCTAATGAATGTTGATTTAGAAATGGTTCAGGTAAAAGATTTACTTGGTATAGAATCAAGAGAAGAAGCGAAAATTATTACCTTAGATACTGTGGCAAGAGCTGTCTCTCAACATTTCAAAATTCCCCTAGCTGACATTAAATCTAAGGCTAGAGGACAACATATTACGACCGCAAGACATGTGGGTATGTATTTATCTAGAAAAATTCTCAACGCTACCCAAAAAGAAATTGGGATTTTTTATGGCGGAAGAGACCATACGTCAGTAATCCATGCAGTCAATAAAGTGACAGGACAACTACGCACCGACTTAGTTTTGTCTCGTGACTTGTTTGCTATCGAAAATAATCTTTAAAATCTTAAAATTAAATTAACCTGAGGGGGATTATCCCCCTCAAAATGTGAATAACTATTTTATGTAGTTTTGTTCACATTTGTTTTCATACCAAGAGGAAGTTTTTCCACAAACCTCCCCTCTTAAAACCATAGTTAAATTAGAAGCTTATGAAGTAATTCATAATTAGAAACATATGTTAATTAATTTTGTCCGTTATAAACCTTAAAATGAATAAGTTTTATTAACATGTGAATAAAAATGTGGATAAATATGGCAAAAACTAGGAGAAAATTGACCAACGCGAAAAGTCTTAAATTCTCTGTTAAAAACATGTGGATTAAGACCTTAAAAACTAGGCATTAATGTTAAAAACTTTTGAATATCCGAAAGTATTCTATTTTTTTTGGCTACTTATCCCCGGCCTCACACAATAGCCTTCTTTATAAATGCCCAATAATAAAGGGTTTTCTGAGTTTCTCACTTATCCACAGGATATAATATATATTAAATAAATATAGAGATTAAAGAATCTAAGGCTACGCCCTTGCAAAGGCTGCTCTTAAATTATAAAAATTCCTATAGCTCTTATAAGGAAAGCAATGAAGGTTAGTTTAGATACCGACATTTTTAGATCTGCAATCAATAAAGTTTTAACTGTTGTTGATAAAAGAAACTCAAGACCAATTCTCACATATGCTTTGATTAAAGCAGTTGATAACAGAATTGAAATATCTGCTACAGATCTAGAAGTTTCTGCAAAGGTTTGTATCGATGCAAATGTGGATGAAGTGGGTACATTTTGTGTAAATGCTAAGAATATATTTGATATCCTAAGAGAGCTACCTGATGGTGAAGTGCAGTTTGAAATTAATGAAGGTGAAAACACTTTAAAATTATCTTTCAAAGATATTCACTACACTCTACTCGTATATAAAAACGAAGATTTTCCACAGTTAGTTTTTAATAATGAGAACAACGAAATTAATATGACGTCTCAAGGTTTATTGGATGTCATAAGTAAGACTAGCCATGCGATTTCTACAGATGAAACAAGATTGTACCTAAATGGTATTTATCTTCAGGAAAGAGATTCTAAATTAAGAGCTGTTGCAACTGATGGTCATCGTTTATCAATGGTAGATACTGAAGTTGATGTAAATGGAATTGATTCCTTAACAAACGGAATTATTATTCCTAAGAAAGGAGTCTACGAGTTGAAAAAACTTGCAGAGTCTGATCCTTCAGCTGATATCAAATTATCTCTAGATGATTCATTTTTATACGCTAACTCTCAGGACACTTACTTTCTTTCTGTAAGGCTAATAGCCAGAGAATATCCCAAGTACCAGGCAGTGATACCTTCAAAGACTTCTTTTCTTTTAACAGCAGATAAAGATCTTCTATTTGATGCCATTAGAAGAATTAAAATTATGTCTAATGAGAAATCAAATGGAGTTAGAGTTCATTTAAAAGATAAAGAAATGACAATTACGGCTAATCACCCAAGTCTTGGTGATGCGTCTGAAAAACTTCCTGTAGATTATGATGGTAAAGATATGGAGATTGGGTTCAATGCTAAGTACCTAATTGATACCTTATCTATTTTCAATAACGGTGAAGTTCTTATGGAATTAAATAATGAACTGAGTCCAGTTATTATTAGATCATCAGCAGCTCCTAATCATATGGGCATTATTATGCCTTTAAAACTTTAGGTTAAATGCTTTCTTATAAGCTTCAAAAATTTCAAGCGACGAACTTTAGAAATTTGTTTCCTGATATAATTGAGTTTGGTCCCAAGATAAATTGTATTCTAGGTGAAAATGGAAATGGTAAAACTAATATTTTAGAAGCCATCTACGTTTTGACCAATAAAAAGTCCTTCCGTAAAAACACGAGTTTTCCACAGTACTTAGGTATAGATGGTGGAAAACCCGAAATAATATTATCTAGTGTCTTTGAAACTGGAGAAGATGATTTAGTTAGTTATTCTGCTAAATTAGAAGAAAAGAAAGCGCAATTTTTCTTAGAAGGAAAAGCTATTAAGAAAAAGCCAGAAATCAAAATGATCTTCATTAATCCCTTTGATTCCTACGGATTTCACAATGTACCCTCTTCTAGAAGAACTTGGTTTGATCACCACATCTCATTAATTGATCCTGTTTATAAGAAAACTTTAAATAAATACACCTCTGGCCTTAGATCTCGTAATTTCTTACTGGCTAAGAAACCACCACAATATCGTGACCAAATAAAAGCTTATGATAGAGAACTTGCTTCAAATTCTGTTTATTTAACTAGTGCTAGACTAAAGTTTATTTCTGAGATGGTTCCTTTTTGCGAATCAATCTTTAAAAAAATCTTTGCAGAAGAGCATGAACTTGGAATTGAGTTAAGCACTAAAATTCAAGGTTTGGACGAGCAACAGGTTTTTGATTTACTACAATCTAATTTAGAAAAAGATGAGATGAGATGCGTTACTTCCTATGGAGTTCATAAAGATGACTATGTGCTTCTTTTTGATGGGTTGAATTCATTCGATTACTGTTCTTTAGGTCAGCAAAAGATGTCTTATTTAAGCCTCTTATTTGCCTATATAGAGCTCTTTAGGTATAAATTTAGTTCCTTCCCTATAGTGTTAATTGATGACGTTTCAGGGGAGCTGGATAAGTTCCGTTGGAAGAAGTTAGTGGAGTTTTTGGAGCAGAGCGAATTCCAAGTTCTCATCACTACGGCCAACGAAAAGTTCAAGGAAGAATTGGAACAAATTCAAAATGCAAAGAAGATTTATGTGGAATCAGGTAGGATTTCATAATCCTCTAGCAAAAGAATTACTAACGGACTTATGGGAGTTCTTTTGGAAAATCAAGAATCGATTTCGAAGGTTGGCGAAAAATACGAAGCTGACCAAATTAAAGTTTTAGAAGGTTTAGAAGCTGTTAGAAAGCGTCCTGGTATGTATATCGGTGATACTTCTAATAAGGGTCTTCATCATTGCGTCTACGAAATTGTAGATAATGCTGTTGATGAGGCACTGGCTGGTTACTGTACTGAAATAAAAGTAATTATTCATGTGGATAATTCTGTAACCGTTGTTGATGATGGTCGTGGTATTCCAGTAGGTATTCACCCAACAGAAGGTGTTTCTGCTGCAGAACTTGTCTATACAAAACTGCATGCTGGTGGAAAGTTTAATGAAGAAGGCTCTGCTTATAAGGTTTCAGGTGGATTGCATGGTGTTGGTGCTGCTGTTGTAAATGCGCTTTCAAAGTATGTAAAACTTGAAATTAAAAAAGAAGGCAAGATTTATGAAATAACTTTTGAACATGGTGTTGCTAAATCTCCTCTTAAAGAAACAGGTACTCTAGAGAATATGAAAGACTCTGGAACAGCTGTAACTTTTAAGCCGGATAATGAAATCTTTGAAGTTCATGAATTTAAATACGATACATTAGCAAACCGTTTTAGAGAGATGGCCTTTTTAAATAAAGGTTTAAAAATTACTTTAAAAGACGAAAGAGCGGATGATAAAAAAGACACCTTTCATTATGAAGGCGGTTTGGTAGAATTTGTTCAGTACTTAAATAGATCTAAAACACCTATTCATAAAAAACCCATTTATATTTTTCAATCAAAAGAAGATTACGAAGTAGAAATCGCCATGCAATGGACTGATTCATACAACGAAGTTCTTTCTGGTTATGCCAATGCTATTTCTACACCTGAAGGTGGAACGCATGTTTCAGGTTTTAAGACTGCTATTACTCGTCAACTTAATGCTTGGGCAAAAGATAGTGGGCTTACGAAAAACTTAAAAACAAATTTAACTGGTGATGACATGAGAGAAGGTTTAACCGCTATAATCTCAGTCAAGCTTCCAGAGCTTCAATTTGAAGGGCAGACCAAATCAAAGCTTGGTAACTCGGAAGTTGAAGGAATCGTTAACTCTCTAGTTGGTGATGGGCTTAAAAGTTATTTAGAGGAAAATCCTGATACGGCTAAAGTTATTATTAGAAAATCTGTTGATGCCGCTGCAGCTAGAGAAGCAGCCCGTAGGGCCCGTGAATTAACAAGACGTAAATCAGTTCTCGATAGTGGTGGTCTTCCAGGAAAAATGGCTGACTGCCAAGAAAAAGATCCTGCTAAATGTGAACTTTATATTGTGGAAGGTGACTCGGCCGGTGGTTCTGCCAAGCAGGGTCGAGATAGAAAAACTCAGGCGATTCTTCCCCTACGAGGTAAAGTTTTAAACGTTGAAAAAGCTCGTTACGACAAAATGTTGGCTAATAATGAAATCAAGATGCTAACCCAAGCCCTTGGTACCAGTATTGGTAAGGCGAACTTTGATATTTCAAAACTTCGTTATCACAAAGTCATTATCATGACCGATGCTGACGTGGATGGTTCTCATATTCGTACCCTGCTCTTAACTCTTTTTTATAGACAATTTCCAGACCTTATTGAGCAAGGTTATGTCTATATTGCTCAACCGCCACTCTATAAATATAAAAAAGGTAAAGTTGAGAAATACTTAAAAGACGATAAAGAGCTAGAGGCATTTCTAGTAACCAATTCACTAGCAGGTGCAAAGATTAATGTTGATGGTGATACTGTTGATGAAGAAACGGCTAAAAATATTGTTAATAAATATACAACTTACAATAATATTTTAAGTTCATATGATATTCATTTTGATTTGCATTTACTTAGAAGAATTATCGAGCATTCAAATTTAACATCTGAAACACTTAAAGATGAAACGAAGTTAAATGCTGAACTTGCAGATCTGACAGAACATTTTAAGAAGTTAGAGGCAGAAACACTAAGAACGTATTCATTCGACGTGGATGATGATGTTGAACATCAATGTAAGATGATTAGGGTGACTGTGAAAACAGCAGCAAGAACTAAAAAGTTTAAGCTAACAAGCTATTTCTTTTCTTCAGCGGAATACGCAGACCTTCATAATAATTTTGATGGTATTAAAAAATATTTCAAGGCTAAATTTAGCTTAGAAAAAGAAAAGATTGAGAAACAAGAATTCGAAAACATAGATGATTTCGCCAAATTTGTTATTCAAGACGGAAGGCAAGGTGCTTATATTCAGCGCTACAAGGGTCTTGGTGAAATGAATCCTGAGCAACTTTTAGATACAACAATGTCTCGTCAGAATAGAACACTTTTACAAGTGACTATCGAGGATACAATTGAGGCTGACCAAGTATTTTCCATTTTGATGGGAGATCAGGTTGAGCCTAGACGTGAATTTGTTGAAAAGAACGCTCTTAATGTTAGAAACTTAGATGTTTAAGGAAGAATAGATGGCTGACGATAATACTCCAATCGATCACGGAAATATTGAACCTGTAACCATTCAAGATGAAATGCGTAATTGTTATTTAGATTACGCAATGTCTGTAATTATTGGACGTGCCCTTCCAGACGTTAGAGATGGAATGAAGCCTGTGCATAGAAGAGCTCTCTATGCCATGCACGCCAATGGAAACTACCATAATAAACCATATTTAAAATCAGCAAGAATTGTTGGTGAAGTAATTGGTAAGTATCACCCACATGGTGACTCCGCTGTATATGGCACTATTGTTAGGTTGGCCCAAGATTTCTCTATGAGATATCCCCTTGTGGATGGACAAGGAAACTTTGGTTCGATTGACGGAGATAGCGCTGCCGCTATGAGGTATACAGAAATTAGGATGAGAAAGCTTTCTGAAGAAATGATGAAAGATCTCGATAAGGAAACTGTTGATTGGCAGCCAAACTTTGATGAATCATTAAAAGAGCCAAAAGTACTACCTACCCGTGTTCCAAATTTATTAATAAATGGTTCGGCAGGTATTGCTGTTGGTATGGCCACGAATATTCCACCTCATAACTTAACAGAGGTGATGAATGCTTTATTGGTTTTAATTGATAATAGAGAAGTTCCGATTGAAGACTTGATGAAGATTATTACTGGTCCTGATTTTCCAACAGCTGGATTTATTCATGGAACAGAGGGAATAAAGTCTGCATACAAAAAAGGTAAAGGCGTAATACAGATTCGCGCTAAAACTGAAGTAGAAGAATTTGGAAGGGACAGAGAAAGAATTGTTATCTCTGAGTTGCCCTACCAGGTTAATAAAGCGAAATTAATTGAAAAAGTAGCTGACCTTGTAAACTCGAAAGCACTTACTGGAATTTCTGATATTAGAGATGAATCAAACCATCTAGGTATTAGGGTTGTTATTGACCTTAAAAAAGGTGAAATCGCGACAGTAATTCTAAATAGACTTTATAAGCAAACTCAACTTCAAACATCTTTTGGTATTATATTCTTATCAATTAGAAATAGTTCACCAAAGGTTATGAATCTAAAAGAGCAGCTCGAAGCGTTTATTGATCATAGACGTGAAGTTGTTATTAGAAGAACCGTTTACGAACTAAGAAAAGCAAAAGAGAAAGCTCATATTTTAGAAGGTTTAAAAACCGCAGTAGAAAATATTGATGCCATTGTTGAGCTAATCAAAAAGTCGGAAGGTCCTCAGCAAGCTAGAACTTCTTTAATGAGCAAATACAAGCTATCCCAGATTCAAGCACAAGCTATCTTGGATATGCGTCTTCAGAGATTGACTGGTCTAGAAAGAGATAAAATCGTAAAAGACTACGAAGATATCATGAAGGAAATTGCTCGCTTGCAAGAAATCCTAGATTCAGAAGATCTGATAAAAGGGATAATTAAGGAAGAATTTAACGAGATTCTTGAAGCTTACGGTGATGAAAGAAAAACACAGATTGTCGCTGCAGCTGATGAAATTCAAATTGAAGATCTTGTAAAGAAAGAAGAAGTAATCGTTACTGTAACCCATAAAGGTTATATTAAGCGAATGGCCATAGACACTTATAAAACTCAAAAACGTGGTGGGACAGGTGTTAAGGGTGCTGGTGGAAATGATGAAGACTTTTTTACTTCGATCTTTACCGCAAACACTCATGCTACTCTGCTCTTTTTTACAAGTAGAGGTACAGTTTTCTCTAAGAAAGTTTATGATATCCCTGAAGGGACTAGAACTTCTAAAGGAAGAAATGTAGCCAACCTCATTCAAATCCCATCGGGTGAAAAAATTAAGGAAATCGTAATGATTCCTTCCGATGATGAACTCGAAGGTAAGTTTTTAATGTTCGCTACAGAAGGCGGTATCGTTAAAAAATCTAACCTAACTGATTATAAGAAAATTAAACAGAGTGGATTAAAAGCGATTAAAATTGTCGATGGTGATTCTTTACTAGGCGTTAAGGTTACCAATGGTGAAAAAGATGTCCTTCTTTGCACTAACGGTGGAAAGATAATACGTTTTGCTGAAACTGACTGCCGCTCAATGGGAAGAGTTTCTCAAGGTGTAAAAGGCATCAATATTGGTGAAGGTGAAAGAGTCATCGGAATGGAAATTATCGATGATAATGTTGAAATCCTTTCAATAACAGAAAATGGATACGGAAAACGTACAAGTTCATCTCAGTATCGTAAGCAAACGAGAGGCGGGAAAGGTATTCTTGCTATGAGACTTACCGATAAGAATGGAGAGATTACTGATATTAAACCAGTTTCTGATAAAGATGATTTAATGATTATCACAGATAAAGGGCAAGTTATTCGTACTAAGATTTCTGGAATTTCTCTCATGGGTCGCGCTACTCAAGGCGTTCGTATCATCAAGCTTAAAGCCGGTGAGAAAGTTGTAGCAGTGGAAAAGATTATCGACCCGGATGAGGTAGATGAAACTCCTGCTGATTAGTTTCGTTTTAGGACTAGGGGTTCTATCGTTAGGGTCCCTAGATTTTACACCTACAATCAATAAAGAAATTGTTGAAGCGCAAGAGTTTCTACTCGTACAGGACTATGAGAGATCTATTGCTAAATATAAAGAAATTCTAAAAAAGAATCCTGGAAATGAACTCAAAGTAAAAATTTATTATCAGCTCGGTGAGATTTACAGTACTAATTTAGGTAAGAATGATGAAGCTATTGATTACTTTACGAAAGTGAAAGAGCTTACTGAAGATCCACTTTTCTTAGTGAAGTCCGAAGAAAGAATTGGAGAAATCGCCTTTAGTTTTTCTAAAAACTTTACCCAATCTTTTCTTTCCTACAAAAACTTATCCGAGTTTACACCTAAACTAGGAAATTTTGATTTTTACCAGTTTAGAATGGCCGTTTCTTCTTTTAAGAAAGGAAATATTGAGGAGTCCATCAAAACCTTTGAAACCATTCAAAGTAACACTAACCACAAATTTTTTCTCGATTCGTTTTATTATTTGGGTTTAATAAATTTTCATAGGAAGCAATGGAATAGGTCTCTAGTGTATTTAAAAGAGTTTATAAAAAGAGAATCCAAAAAAGACTTAGTTGTACAAGCAAAATTTCTTATGGCCAATATTTATGAATCTAAAGAAGAACTTAAAACAGCTTATGACTTATATTATTCAATCCTTGGAAAATATCCCAATACTCAAGTTGTTCAAAACAGATTAAAAAGTATCTACTCTCGAAGAATTGCCAGAAAGAGATAAATGAAAATACCTACTGGAAATAAATCATGGTTAAAGATAATGGGTCTCGCCCTTAGCTTACCTAGTTTGATATTTTTCCTTGGGTGGCTAATGCATCACTCAGTTTCTAAGGGCTATGTGTCAAAACCTGTAGGGTTAATTCTTTTCCTTGCCGTAATTTTTAATACGTTCTATTTAATGGTTCGTTATGCCATTAAGAAAAAGAATTAATTTAAAAATATTTGTGCCACTAAGTTTAGTTACAACTACTGGCCTAGTTTTTTTCTCACAATCCACCGCAGAGACCCTCGTTATTTTAGGTGTTTATGTGGCTACTCTATTAAATCTATTTTTACTGATGAGCGTTATTCAGAAGATTGTTGAGATAGGTACTGCCACGGAACCAGTAGACTATTCAAAAATAAAACTCGCTTTAATTTTTGTGGCGAAGATGGCCGTCATCTTTCTGGCTTTAACTATTGGTGTACATTTTACAGGAAAAAGGATAATAATTCCGTTACTTAACTACGTAATTCAGATTTTTGTGCTCGGCGTCTCGTTGAAGCGTTCGAACTAAAAAACGGGTTTAAAATGAAAAAATTATTAGCACTATCGCTTCTTTTATCTTCATCATCTGCTCAGGCCGCAAGTGGAGCGTTCACTTGGATTAGCTCACTACATCTTCCGATGGCAGAGCACGTAGCAACGATGATCTTTGTTTCTTTTCTTTTGATTTTGGGTGGATTTATTTATCGCTCAAAAATTGCAAAGGTTTCAAATGTAGTCATTCCAGATAAAGGAATTACTTTTAGAAATATTTCAGAGCTGTACGGAAACTTCATATATGGTCAGTGTAAAGCTATCTTAGGCGAAGAAGAAGCTCATAAGTATTTTAGCTTTATCGCAACAACCTTTTTAGTTATTTTAATTTGTAATTTAATTGGTTTGATTCCAGGGTTCTTGCCACCGACTGAGCATTTATCTACAACTCTTGCTCTTGGTGTTTTTTCTTTTCTTTATTACAACGTTAAAGGAATGAAAGAGCAGGGAGTTATTAATTACCTCAAGCACTTTGCTGGTCCTCTTTGGTACCTAGCGATCTTAATTTTTCCAATTGAAATTATTTCAAACTTTATTAGGCCTCTGTCTTTGGCCCTTCGTTTGAGATCAAATATGATGGGAGATCACTTAGTTCTCTCAATCTTTTCAGGATTAGCTCCTCTAGTTGTTCCAATCATTTTTATGATTCTTGGAATACTAGTTAGTTTTATCCAAGCTTATGTATTTACAGTTTTATCAATGGTTTATATCTCGCTTGCAACTCATCACGATCATGATGAAGAGCACGCACATTAACAACTTTAAGGAGTTCAAATGAAAAAATTACTACTTGTACTTACTGTTGCTCTTTTCTCTTCAGCTGCTATGGCTCAAGACGGTGGAGCTCCACTTTTTAACGAATTTACAAAAGCTGCATTCTATTTCCTAGCTGTTGCTATTGCTGCTTTCGGTGGAACACGTGCTCAATCAAACGCTGCTTCTGTAGCTCTTGAAGGTATGGCTCGTAACCCATCAGCTGCTGATAAGCTATTCGTACCAATGATTCTTGGTTTAGCTCTTATGGAATCACTTGTGATTTTCACATTGATTTCTGTTTACCTAATCTAATTTTTTCTTCAGATCAGAAGATATATTAAGGAAGGCTTCAGACGTGCAGAAAGGTTTTTTCTGCACTGACTGAAGCTTTTTTTTTGCCTAATCTTTAACGGCTTTGATTTTTACAGTTCTAGTATTTTTTAGAAGCGGACTTGGGCTGTTAAGAATTAAGTCATTAAACTTCATCTCAACGTCAACAGTCACAGAATGCTCCCTTCTTCTAAGGTCAATATCAAATTGCTTAAGATCTAAACTTAGCTTCGTGTTTCCTTCGTGATCTCTTAATTTATACTCATTTGCTTCAAGAGTTTTTGAAAGAATCGTTTTATCTTTTCTAGTGATATTTACAGAAACTTTAATCCCTTCTGGCTTTAAAACTTTACCCATCACAAAAGAAAGATATGTTTCGTTGAGATAAAATTCGCCAATTTGCTTTTTAATTGGAGCAAGAATTTTGTTCATATCAAGAAAATTGATCTTATAAAGTGCATTAATTGCTAAAGTATCACCCTGATCTTCGGCTTCTACCTTTTTCTTTCCAAGAATAAGAGCTGCATTTTCCGAAAGATCTTCCACTTTTAAAGAAACCTTACCCTCAGAATCCAACTCAAAGTTTAGATTGGCCTTAGAAACTCCAAGATTTGATTCTTTGAATTGAACATCGATTTTTCCATCAAAAAGTTTTGCAACAACTTGATAAGGAACTTGGATCGTTCTTCTACAGGCATATTCTTCAGTTCTGTATCTCGTTACATCTCTACAAACATGCTCTTGATATGGAACATCCTCACAAACTCTTCTGCTTGGAATCCAATCACACTGTCTTCTAGGTGTCGTGGTACAGACTCTGTCTGTATATGGAACATCTCGACACTCTCTTCTAGGCGGTTTATCTGTACAAACTCTATGAGATGGTAGCTGACGGCATCTTTGTGTTCCATTTGGAAGAGTTCTACACTGTCTTCTTCCTGGGACTGTACGACAAGTCTGTCCACCGCCAACGTTCCTACATTCTCTTCTATATCTTGTTACGTTTCTACAGGTACGATCTTGAACAGTACGACAGTCCTGATAACCTGGAACTGTTCTACATTCAGTCCTATATCTAGTTTCATATCCACATTCATTAACTGTGTATGGGATTTGACGCGTACAGGTATCATCTACTTCTTCTTCCCTGTATCTTGTTTCAACTTTTTTGTTCTTAAGCTCTAAGGACTCAAATTGCTGTCCCTCGTAAAGGACTGTTTTGCTACTTTCTGCATTAACTGAAAAGCAGGTTAGAAGCATTAATAATGGAATCATTTTGACCATGGTTTTCCCCTCTTTATATGTTTTATAAAATTAACAGAGTATTCCCTGCAAGTTATCAACCATGACACGGCATTTCAGCAAACGTGAAAAAATAACAACTTAGAAATATTTACAATTTTTTATTCTGACACTGGTGACGAACTGGCCATTTTTAGCACAGGGCCCAATTTTCTTGAATTTAAAGGATTTAAAAGATATTTGATAAAGTTAGGAATATTTTATTATGCATAGCGAAATAGATATTAAATTCATGAACCTCGCTTTTAAAGAAGCTGAAAAAGCAAAAGGATTTGTTAGTCCTAACCCTATGGTTGGGGCGGTTATTGTTAAAGATGAAAGAGTAATCGGCAGAGGTTTTCATTCAAAAAGCGGAATGCCTCATGCTGAAATAGAAGCACTTAAAGACTGCTCGGAAGATACAAGTGGAGCAACACTTTACTGTAACTTAGAGCCTTGCTGTCACTCCAATAAGCAGACACCTCCTTGCGTGCCAGAGGTTATTAAGGCCGGATTTAAAAGAGTTGTTATTTGTAATGTCGATCCCAATCCTGAGGTCTCAGGTAAAGGTATTAAAGCGCTTCGAGATTCAGGAATAGAAGTTGAGGTGGGTGTTTTAGAGCCTGAAGGCGAAAAATTAAATGAAGTCTTTTTTCATAGTATTCTAAGCGATACTCCATTTATTCATTTAAAAGCAGCTCAAACTTTAGATGGAAAAATTCAATCTTTTACGGGTGATAGTAAGTGGATTAGTAATGAGTCATGTAGAAAACGTTCTCATGGGTTAAGGCTTACCTATGATGCCATCTTGATTGGAAGAGAAACTTTAAATAATGATAACCCGTCTTTAAATATTAGAATGGGTGTCGACGCAAACGGAAAAATACCATTTAGGGTTATATTGGGCGATCCAGAAAAATTTAATTGGGATAGCTACCTATTTAGAGAAGATATTGAAAAGAATATTTTTATAACGACTAATAAAATAGATTCCCTAGATAGTTTAAAGAGAAAAATTATTGAAAAAGGACAGGTGATAGAAAATCACAACTTAATAAAATCTTTAATAGAACTTAAAAAACTCGGAATTCAATCAGTATTAATTGAAGGTGGAAGTAAAGTTCTGAGTTCTTTTTTGAAAGAAGGACTATTTAATAAACTAACAATCTTTCAAGCTCCAAAATTACTTGGAAATGGTGAAGGGATATTTAAAAGCACAAACAATTTAATTTCTGATTCGTTAAACTTAAAGATTACCAACACTGAAGTTATAGAAGGAAATTTAATGATCGAGTTGAGGAAGCAATGTTTACAGGAATAGTTAAAGAAATTGGTAGAATCACTAATATACAACCTAATGAAGAAGGTAAGTTGATAACTATTGATCTAAAATCATTGGCGCCAAAAGCAAATATAGACGATTCGGTTTGTGTTAACGGTGTTTGCCAAACAGTTATTGAAAAAAACGGATCAGAGGTTAAGTTTCAAGCAGTTGGTGTAACTTTAGAAAAAACTAATTTTGGTGAATTTCAGATTGGTGACAAGGTAAATTTAGAAACATCTCTAACAGCTTCTGATCAGCTAGGTGGTCATTTTGTGATGGGCCACGTAAATGGTGTTAGTGAAATTTCAGAAGTTATTAGTAATGGTGACAACTATTATACTTGGATAAATCTTCCAGAAGAAATGAAGCCTTACCTGGTTCAAGAGGGCTCGATTTCAGTTGATGGCGTTAGCTTAACTATAGCAGAAGTGAATTCTGATTATACAAGATTTGCCGTATCGCTAATCCCACATACTTGGGAGAATACGGTCTTTCATTCTAAAAAAGTTGGAAGCAAGGTGAATTTGGAAGTGGATATACTCGCAAAATATATTGAGAATTTGCTCAAACATAGAAGTAAATCAATTAGTTTAGAGTCTTTAAAAGAGGCAGGATTTTAATATGAATACATTTGATAAAATTGAAGATGCCATTAAAGATATCTCCGAGGGAAAAGTCGTCATCGTACTTGATGATGAAGATAGAGAAAACGAAGGTGACTTTATAGCTGCAGCTGATTTAGTTACACCTGAAATGATCAATTTTATGGCCCGTGTTGGTAGAGGTTTAATCTGTACACCTCTAACAGTCGAAGATGCGAATAGATTAGAGCTCCCATTAATGGTTAATCAAAATAATTCCTGTCATGAAACGGCTTTTACTGTGAGTATCGATAGTAAAAATAGTGGAACTGGAATTTCAGCTTTTGATAGATCTAAAACGATCGAAGAAATGGTTGATCCATCTTTTGGACCAGAAACATTTTTGAGACCAGGACATATCTTTCCACTAATAGCTAAACCTAATGGTGTTTTAGAAAGACCTGGGCATACTGAAGCAGCAGTTGATCTAGCAAGACTTGCCGGCAGAAAGCCAATGGGAATAATTTGTGAAATTATGTCTGAGGATGGTTCTATGGCCAGAGCAGATGAGCTTTTTGAAATAGCTAAACATTACGATCTTAAGATTATTACTATTAAGGATTTGATAGAGTTTCGTGTTGAAGAATCGAAGACCAAAATCTTAGAAAGAGTAAAGTTTCCTAATAAATATGGAGACTTCGATTTGTCCTTATATGAAAATGATCATATTGCTTTAACAATGGGTAATCCCGAGAAGGAAAATCATTCTCTTGTTAGAATCCATAGTGAGTGTTTAACAGGTGATGTTTTTGGCTCTAAAAGATGTGATTGTGGTGAACAGCTAGATGCTTCACTTAGAGAAATTAGTGAAAACGGATCAGGTGTTCTTGTTTATTTAAAGCAGGAAGGTCGAGGGATTGGTCTATCCAACAAAATAAAGGCTTATAAATTACAAGAAGAAGGATTTGATACAGTTTCTGCCAATGAAGAACTTGGATTTAAACCAGATCTTAGAAATTATAAGATAGCAGCTGAAATCTTATCAAGTCTGGGTGTGTTCTCTGTCGATTTAATGACAAATAATCCTTTAAAGCTATCTGGGATTGAAGAGTGCGGGATTCATATTAATAGAAGAGTACCAATAGAGTTTAATTCAAATAAACATAATAAAGATTATATGTTCATCAAAAAAGAAAAGATGGGCCATATACTAAACAGTATTTAGGAGAAGATATGCCAAATTATATAGAAGCTAGCTTAAATGGTTCGAACAAAAAATTCGCTATAGTTGTTAGTCGTTTTAATGACTTTATTACTTCAAAACTTCTTGAAGGTTCACTAGATTGTTTTAAAAGACATGAAGCCGACGATGTCGATGTTGTATGGGCACCAGGTGCTTTTGAACTTCCGTTAGTCGCTTCTAGAATGGCAAAAACTAAAAAGTATGACGCTATTTTGGCCTTAGGGGCTGTAATAAGAGGAAGTACTCCTCACTTTGATTATGTTTGTAATGAAGCAGCTAAAGGTATCTCAAAAGTAAGTTTAGATGAAAATCTTCCTGTTATTTTCGGAGTATTAACAACTAATACGATTGAGCAGGCCATAGAAAGGGCCGGAACTAAGGCGGGGAATAAAGGTTGGGAAACGGCCTTATCTGCAATCGAGATGGCGAACTTAATGGGTAAAATTGAAGTTTAAATTGGACTAAAATAGCTCATTAAAACTGCGCCAGCCGCTGCAGCATTAATATGTTCAACCTCTTCCATTACTGGAATCTTTATTATTCCGGTGGAAGAGGCTTTTACTTCTTCAGCTATTCCATTTCCTTCATTTCCAATAACAATGCCGATTTTTCTATTTTTAATTTCTAAATCTTTGTAGTTAATCGCATCAGATTGGTTTGCTGCAGAATAGACAGAATATCCCTGGTCTCTTAATTGAGAGATTCCTTCTACAAGATTGCTTACTTTGAAGGTGTTTGAAAAAAAAACATTCCCCATGGAAACTCTAATAGCTCTTTTTAAGTAAGGGGAGCAAGACTGATTATCTACTAATATATTTTTGAAGCCTAGCCCCATGGCACTTCTGATTAAAGCACCTACATTCTCTGCATTATCCAAGTTATTTAATATTAAAACTTCATGGTCAATATTATTTAGAGATTGAAATCCAGGATGATCTGCTATTGCAAATACACCTTGGTGAAATTTATATCCAACATGCTCAGAGATAAAATCATCATCTGCAAAAAGAATTTCACAATCAAACTTTTTAAAAAAATCTGAATTTTGATCTAAAACCTTCGGTGAAGTAAGAACCTTGTTTAACCCAAGTTTCTGATTCATCTTATCTACGATTCTAAAGCCCTCACCTATGATGTAATCATCTTTGGTGATTCCTTTGAGACCTAAGAACTGTTTTATTCTCGGGTCATTATGATCAGTGATTATTTCAGACATTCTTTTAAAAACTTTCCAGTTATACTCTTCTTGCTTTTAGCAACTTCTTCGGGTGTTCCTGCGGCGACTAAATTTCCGCCAGCGTCTCCACCTTCAGGCCCGAGGTCTATTACAAAATCTGCCGATTTAACAACATCGAGATTATGTTCAATAACAATAACGGTATGACCAGCGTCCACTAACTTATTAATTGCCTTCAGTAGGATCTTTATATCTTGAAAATGCAGTCCTGTTGTCGGCTCATCCAATACATAAAGACACTTCCCTCTTGGTCTTTTAGATAGCTCTCTGGACAATTTAAGTCTTTGAGCCTCTCCGCCAGACAGAGTTGTCGCTGGCTGTCCTAACTTTATATAGCCTAGTCCCACATCATTAAGAACATCTAATGTTCTCTTTATTGAAGTATGGTTTTTAAAAAACTCTGCAGCTTCTTCTATAGAAAGGCTTAAAATGTCAGAAATATTCTTGCCCTTATATAAAACTGACAGTGTTTCAGGGTTATATCGGCTTCCGTTACAATCACTACAGGTAATATAAACATCTGGTAAGAAATGCATTTCAATTTTCTTTACACCATTCCCTTCACACTCTTCGCAGCGTCCACCTTTTACATTAAATGAAAAACGACCTGGTTTATAACCCCTAACTTGAGATTCCTGAGTTTTAGAGAATAAAGTTCTTATACTATCAAATAAACTTGTATAAGTGGCTGGGTTGGAGTGAGGAGTTCTTCCGATAGGACTTTGATCTAATTGAATAACTGACTTTATGTCCGAGAGTCCCTTTATGGAATGATAGTTTTGTTTCTTAAAACTAGTGGCAGACCCTTTTGTAAGTGAGTTTTTTACTGCGGGAACTAAAACGGAGTGAACTAATGTAGATTTACCACTACCAGAAACGCCGGTAATACAGGTTAGTGTGTTTAATGGAAATTCTACATCGATCTCTTTTAGATTATTGGATTTTGCCTTTCTAAGTAATATGGTTTCTCTAGACTCTCTTCTTATTTTAGGCACTTCAATTGTTAATTTCTTACTTAAATATTTTGCAGTTAATGACTCTTTAGATTTAAGAACAGACTTTAGGGGGCCTGATGCAACTATTTTTCCACCGTGAATACCTGCCCCGGGGCCCATATCTAATAAGTAATCACACGACATCATCGTTTCTTCATCATGTTCAACTACAATGACCGTATTTCCTAAATCCTTGAGTTCTTTTAAGGTTTTAATTAACTTTTGGTTATCTCTTTGGTGAAGGCCAATACTAGGTTCGTCTAAAATATAAAGAACACCTGAAAGTGAAGAGCCTATTTGTGTTGCTAACCTGATTCTTTGACTCTCACCGCCGGATAATGTTCCCGCACTTCTATTTAAATTTAAATAACTGAGACCTACATCATTTAAAAAGCGAACGCGATTGTTTATTTCTTTAAGTAGCTTCTCAGCAATTACGGCCTTGGTTTTATCTAATTTAATATTTTTAATAAAATCCCCAGCTTCTCCGAGTGATAACTCAGCTATTTCAATAATATTCACACCAGAAATAAAGGTATTAAGAGCATATTTATTAAGCCTTTTACCATCACATTCAGGACAAATATCAATAGACATAAATTCTTCTAAGCTAGATCGAACTTTTTCAGAAGTTGTTTCCCGATACTTTTTATAGAGCCACTCAGATAGACCAGGAAAAGGCTTACTAAATTCGAAGTGAGAATTTTCACTTTTAAAGGAATATTTATAAACTTTCGAACCACCATCAAGTAGTAATTTTTTAATTTTTTTATTTAGTTCTTTAAATGTTGTTTTACTTGAAATTCCTTCGTGCTCGAGAATGCTTTCAACCATTTTAAATAAAAACTTATTTCTTTTCGTTAAAGGTCCAATTGCACCACCTAAAACAGGTAGGTTTTCATCAAAAATTATTTTATCTATATCGAAATTTTTTGATTCGCCGAGGCCATTACACTCACTACAGGCACCCATTGGGCTATTAAAAGAAAACAATCTAGGCTCTAGGTCAGGGTAGTGTTCCCCCGAACTTGATATATTCTTCTCGGAGTATGATTTGATTTTCTTATTTCCAATTAGAAACCATGCAGTTCCTGATCCAAGTTTTAAGACTAGTTCTACGGAATCACTAATTCTCTTCTTTGATTCTGACTTTAGGACAACTCTATCGACGACGATATAGTTTTCATCCCCTAGTGATCCATATTCAAAATCTTCCAGGGAAAAGACTTCATCTCCAGTATAAATTCTAGAAAACCCCATTGATAGCAATTTGGATTGTTCAGCTTTAAATAAAGACTTACTCATTTCATCAGGGAGTTTGAAGAGAATTTGGACCTTTGTCCCAGATTTTTCCTTAAATAATTCTGTCACTATTTGATTGGGAGTATAAGACCTAACTTCTTCCCCTGTTTCAGGATCTTTTAATGTACCTACCCTTGCAAACAAAACCCTTAGGTAATCATATATTTCAGTGATAGTTCCAACTGTAGACCTCGGGTTCCTTGAGCTAGTCTTCTGATCAATCGCTATACTCGGAGAAAGACCTGTAATTGATTCGACATCTGGGGGCTGCTGTTGACCTAGGAATTGGCGTGCATAAGAAGAAAGGGATTCAATATATCTTCTTTGGCTTTCTACATATAACGTATCAAACGCGAGACTGGATTTTCCACTTCCAGAGGGACCAGTAATTACGATAAGAGAATCCTTAGGTAATTCACAGCTTACCGAAGTTAAATTATGAACGTTAGCGTTAACGACGCTGATCTTATCAATTGCCATTATGTCCCAATTTTTCAAGGGCCAGTTTCATTGTGAATAAAGTCCCAAAATAATTAGCTTTATCTTTATCATATAATTCAAAGGCCGTCCCATGGTCAGGGCTAAGTCTAAGAAATGGTAATCCTATAGTTATATTTGATGCTCTATATCCAGATATGGCCTTAAAGGGAGCAAGACCTTGATCGTGAAATGGTGAAATAAAACAATCAGATTTCTTTGTGGTCACGGTATTTGATAAAAATGTGTCACCACTGATTGGACCTTCAAAAACTAATTCTTTATGAGCTTCTCCAAGCACCTTAATAGTATTTTTTAAAAGCTCGTCTTTACTACCAATTAGGCCTGATTCACCACAATGGGGATTTATACCTGTAAATATGAATCTTTTAAAATCAAAACTCGATGAAACTAGATTTGAAATTTTGGATAAAATTAATTCCCTTTTAATTTTGTCTTCAACTTCCGATAGGGAGATATGTTCAGTTAAAAGAGCAAGATTGATATGCTCCGATACAAAAAGCATAACGATATCTTCTTTATTAAATCTCTTCCTAAAATAATCAGTATGCCCGGTATAATGATTGTTAGAATCGAATAGTTGATCTTTACTCGTTGGCAAAGTTAAAAGTATATCACCATCTGAAATATTTTCAAGAGCACTTTCAAGGGAGGTAAATGATTTTGAGCTGTGAATTGATTTAAGAAAGTTACATTTGAGAGCTGAGCCAACAATAAACACGCAGTCTTTTTTAATATCAAAGCTTATTTGCATTGATGCTAGTGCCCGAGTTAAATCTTCCTCAAAAACATGTAAGCAAAATTTTGATTGTTGAGTCTTATTTAATGTTAAAAAACTTTTAAGAAAGACCTCTAGGCTTATGGAACGTTCATGCCCTTGGCTAACCTGGATTTTATTCATTAGTAAAAGTATTTAACAAAGTGCTTATTTATTTCTCTTTTAAACCATAGCTCACGAATACTTCCCGCAACTTTTGAATAAAGCTTTTCTTTGATTCTTGGCTTAGCTCTTTGAAAAACCTCAGACTCAACAACATCTTTCTTTTTAACAAAAAAGACATGGTAATCTGACCCAATTAATATAGGACTTGTGAATGCCCCCTCATTTGTCTTCTTTAAAAGAGCTTGAAGTTTTTTAGTAAGACCATCTTGATCAATATCGGCGAATAGTTCCGTAGAAACTTTTGAAAACTCGCTAGGAAGAGAACCATCAGATTGAAACTTTTTTAGAACACTTCTAAATTTTTTGAGCATGCCTTTTTTAAAGGCCTTCTTTGAAAGTGCAAAATCTACCAATGTGTATTTAAAGGATAAGGTCTTATTATTTTGATTTTCTTTATAAAAAGTATTTTTAATTTCCTGTTCTGTTACAGAAATTAAAGGTCTAATAACTCTTTGATTAAAAATATTATATTCATAAGTCTCTCTAACAAGTTCAAAGTACTCATCAAAAGTTACATTATTAGAGTTTAAAAATTCTAATAACCTATCTCTATTGAGACCGAGTCTTGACTCAGTTTCTTTAATTTGCGCCTCAACTTGCTCATCTGAGACCACGTATCCCATTTCTGACAAACGATCTCTTATGATTTGTCTTTCAATAAGTAATTGAACAACTTCTTTGGTGTTAAACTTTGCTTTATAAAAAATAAGAGGTGAAATATTTCTTCTTGGGCCAATGCTTGATTGAACTCTCTTAACCTGAGATAGGGTTATTATTTTGTTATCAACGACGGCGATGATTTTATCCAATAATTTTGAATGTGCGCTTAGCGATGTAAATGTGAGAAGTGTAATTAAAATTAGTTTCAACAAAAGAACCTCCAGGGCGGCTTGCCCTGGTTAAACTTTTCTACAATTTTTAAAGATTTACAAGGTTATTTCTTAAGTATGTCGTAATCTTCGAGAAGCTTCTTGTTAACGCTAATCTTGGCATTTTTACGCATACCACTGAAATAATCTTCGAGGAGTTTGTCTCTCTTTTGATCGTATACAACTTTTTTGTAAAGTGCTGTATTAATTGACTTTATATCCTTAACAGCAAGAATTTTAACAATATGATAACCAAATTGAGTCCTTACGGGAGAAGTTATTGTATCTGGCTTCTTACCTTTAATAGCTTGGAAATACTCTGGCGCGAGACGTATGGCCGGTTGAAAGCCCATATCTCCTCCATTTGGAGCAGTGCTGCTTTGTGAGTACTTATTAGCAAGTTCTGAAAATCTTTCTGGGTTCTTTTTTAACTCATTATAAACCTTTAATGCTGTTTTTTGAGCAGCAAGAACCTCATCCTTTTCTGGTGAAGCTTTTACTCTAAAGAGAATATGAGCTGTTCTGTATTCAGGATGACTTTTATAATATCTTTCTACTTCTGAGTCTGAAACTTGTATCTTAGCTAACTCCCCTTCTAGATCCATTGAAATCTGAGCATGGTAGAGGATGTCTTCCATTTTATTTTTAACAACTGGGTCTAGGTGAAGCTTATTTTTTTTCGCTTTTTTAATTCCCAGCTCTCTGTTGATTATATCGTTTAATACTTTTTCTTTAGTAACAGGTTTATCACTAACGAATAAAAGATTTTGTCTGTATTCCTGATCAAACAAACTTCGCAAAATTTTAGTTCCATTTACTGTTGCCAGTACCGGGTCTTTAGCTGCATTAGCTGATAGAGAAAATAGTATAGTAAATAAAACGATGTAGTTTTTTGAATTCATAGAGAGTTCCTCAATTTGTTCCTTTCTAAAATTTTACCACATTAAGCTGTGGAGGCTACGTAAAAACGCTAACATGGAAGAATTTGCTCCGCAATATTTTTGGCGAAATCGTAAAGCCCCTCTAGAGTAATGGATTCTTTTGATTGGTAAAAGACTTTATAATCTGGACTAAATTTATAGGTTTTTGGTCTACTCAAGAAATAGTCGATCATCTTATTCTTGGTTTCACTCTCTTTATCTAAAAAACTCTTCTCAAATGTAATGTTTATGTCTTTACCGGCCACGTGAAGAGATTTAACACCGCAATCTTTTAAAATTATCCTAGATCTAAATAACCAGGTTAAGTTTTCAAGCTCTGAAGGTTTGGGACCAAATAGCTCCTCAATTTCTTCAATAAGATTCTCTAAGTCTGTTTGGTTTTCTGAATTGGAAAGAAGTTTATAGTACCTTAATCTCGTAGGACCATCTTCAATATAGTAATTAGGGATATAGCTAGAAAAAGGTGAAGAGATTTCAACCTTGGAGCTTACTGTTTGTTGTTCCCCTTTAATTTCTCCAATTGCCTCCTTTAATAGCTCCATATAAAGTTCAAGTCCGACAGCTTCCAGATGTCCACTTTGATTTGCTCCTAAAACTTCACCTGCTCCTCTAATTTCTAAATCACAAGATGCTATATGAAAGCCAGAACCAATATCAGCATAGGTCTGCATGGCCTTAAGCCTTTTTTCAGCAATAGGAGTTAAGTTTCGATTTTGGGGAACTAAGAAGTATGCATAAGCTTTTTTCTCGGACCTTCCGATTCTCCCTCGAAGCTGATGCAGTTGGCTTAGTCCGAATGTGTCGGCCCTATCGATAATCATTGTGTTTGCATTGGGAATATCAAGACCTGACTCTATGATGGTTGTTGAAATCAAGATTTGATACTTCCCTTCATAGAAGCCAGTGACCCTGCTTTCTAATTCCTTTTCACTCATTTGACCATGCGCAAATATAATCTTTGCCTCAGGAGCAAGGTCCCGGATCTTGGCGGAGTATTGCTCGATATCACTAACTTTATTGTGAACGATAAATACCTGACCGCCTCTAGAAAGCTCTTTTTTTATAGCAGACTGAATAGTTTGATCATCATCTTTAATAATATAAGTTTTGATTGATTGCCTTTTTGGAGGAGCGGTTTGAATTAAGGATAAATCTCTAAGACCAAGAAATGCTAACTGAAGTGTCCTAGGAATTGGTGTCGCTGTTAAAGTCAAAAAATCAACCGTAGCCTTTAGGGTCTTTAATTTTTCCTTGTGACCGACTCCGAACCTTTGCTCTTCATCAACAATAACCAACCCTAAATCTTTATACTTTATTGAATCTGATAAAAGCTTATGAGTACCTATAATGATATCGATTGAGCCAGCCTCTAGACCTTCTTTAATTTCTTTTACTTCTCGAGGAGTCTTAAATCTTGAAATAAATTCGATTCTTAAAGGAAATTCCTTAAAGCGTTTTACAAAACTATTGTAATGCTGAAGAGCTAAAATTGTTGTTGGCACTAAAACAGCAACCTGTTTTTTATCAAGGGCTGCCAGAAAAGCTGATCTCATTGCAATTTCTGTCTTACCAAAACCCACATCACCGCAAACTAAATGATCCATCGGTGCAGGCTTTTGCATTGATTCCAGAACAGAGTCTGTTGCACTTCTTTGGTCTGGAGTTTCCTCAAAGGGAAAAGCCAATTCAAATTCATTATAGTAATGGTCCGGTGGACTGAAGGCATGAGCTTTCTGAGTTTGCCTTTCGGCCTGAAGTTTCAATAAGTCAAAAGCTAATCTTTTGGCCGATTCTTTGGCTCTTGATTTGACTTGGTTAAATTTGTTAGTTCTAAGGTTTCCAAGACTACAGTTTGCCCCAGAATCAGCATGTTTTTGAATGAGATTAATTTTATAGACTGGTACATAAACTTTATCATTACTTGCGTACTCAATGACTAAGAAGTCATTTTTTACGTTACCGGTTTCCATAGATTCTAAACCTAAGTATCTTCCTAGACCGTGATCGGAGTGAATGACGTAATCATCTTTTTTTAAGGTAGCGATCTGTTCAGCAAATAAATCGGGATTTATATTTGCTTTTTTCTGAGCTTTTTTCTTTTTTACTGAAAAAAGATCACCTTCACTTAATATTAAAAGTTTTTCAGCAGAGTAGTAGAAGCCGTGATTTAAATAAGACTCAGAAAATGTAATTCTATTTTGTACTTCCCTTTTAATGTCAAAAGTTTCCAGCAGATATTTTATTTCTTTTTTAGCACTTGCAGTCTTTGTTGAAATAATAATATTTCCACTATGTTTAAATTCCTCTCCGATGAAATTAAAAATAGATTTGAGATTCTCTTTTTTACTATTTGATAACTGAACTCTGCTCTTTAAGTATATTGGAGCTGATTCAAGGTTAAATTCGATGAGATTTGTTATATCAAATTCATTGGAAACTAAAACATCATCGACGTACATAGCCTTTTTTCCAATAAGTGCATCTAGAGATGAGTAAAAGAAATTTTCAGGTCCCGGGTTTACTGACTCACTTTGTAAGTCATCTGTGCTTTCTTCAAACTCAGTTCTCAGAGTTTCAAATAGTTCAGTTTCTTCTAAGTCGATATGACTTCTTTTGAAAAGAATAGGGAGAACCTCATCGGGCAAATAGTCCAGCAAGGAACAAACTTCTTCGTTCTTAAAAAACAAAGGAAGAACGAGCGAATAGTTTTGAAATAAAAACCCATCACCGAGCTCCTGAAATATCTTTTTGCGATTTTCAAACTTAAGTTTGAATTGAGTTCCAGGCATTGGAATATTTTCTCTCAAGTTAGTTGGATAATTAGCTTGAGCTAAAAGACCAGGAGCAGGTCCAATTATTACACTCTGAAGAGCTTGGTCCTTTAGAGTTTTTTGAGTATCAGGATCGATGGAATTTATCTTCTCAATTAACTCATCAAAATAATTAATTCTAAACGGCTCACCAGAGCTAGGGTAAATATCAAAAATTTCACCCTTTTTAGAAAATGTACCAGGCTCTTCAACTGTGATTGATGCGGAGTACCCTAATTTATAAAGTTTTGAGGCGAGCTCATCTGGAGAAATAATATCATCTACAACTAACTCGATTTTATTTTCCAAAAAGAAATGTTTAGGAGGAAGTTTCGATAGCGCAGCGCGTGTTGAGCAGATAAGTATGTCGGGGAAATCTCCCTGAGTCAATCGGTTTAAGACGGAAAACTTTTTTCGCAGCACAAAATCAGAAGAGACATAAGGCTGATAGGGGCTGGCTTCTTCCTCTGGGAAAACTTCGATAGAAAGGCGTGAACTTACGGATTCAAAGGCTTCAGCAAGATCTTCCGAGGTATCTTGCGTGGGGCAAAAAATTACTAAAGGGCTATTAGTCAGGCTGTTTTTAGAGATAAAATCATCTAAAAAATAGCAAAACTGCTCTTCGTTTAATCCGCTTAGACGAATATCTTCCCCAGGTCTTGAGGCCCAGTTGGAAATTTTTTCGTTGATATGTACAAAGTGTGTCATAATTTTTGGATTAACGCACAGAGAGATTAATTTCTGTCCTTCCTTATTAGTCTTAAAAAGATTAATTCAAAATGTTTTCAAGTGGTTGTCTTTTTTGTAATCTTGGACCACTAAATTGTATACGACTTTTATAGAGGAGAGAACTGAGATGTCATCTCATAACCTCGACGTGTATATGCCGATTCTTATTTTAATGGGAGTTGGTGTCGCGTTGGTCTTTGGCGCCATTATTTTTGGTAAACTTATTCGTCCCCATAATCCTACGCGATTAAAGGAACAGGCATATGAATGTGGGGAAGACCCCGTTGGTGTTGCCTGGTCTAACTTTAACGTAAGATTTTATGTGGTTTCATTAATCTTTATCATCTTCGATGTAGAAGGTGCTTTGATGTTCCCTGTTGCGAGCGTCTTTAAAAAGTTTAATGAAATTGGGAGAGGCGGTTTACTTTTATGTACCCTTTCACTTTTTGTGATCATTCTAATTTCGGGAGTTGTTTACTGCTGGAAGAAAGGAGACCTTGATTGGGTTAAGAGTTTTCACTTAGATTTGAATAAAGATTCAGAATCTAAAAAGGTGGAGGCGTAATGAACGAAAGTTTAATTTCTTATCTGTCACAATTCGAAGGTCATCAGGCATTTGTAAAAATGGCCAGTGAAATGGCAGGTACTGATCTAACTTCTACAATTTCATTTATGATTTATCTTGCAGCAGTTCTGGCCGTTGTTGGTGTAATGGCTACTATTGGTGGCCTTGGAACATACGCTGAAAGAAAAATTTCAGCTGACTTACAAGCAAGACAAGGGCCTAACCGAGTAGGTCCTTTTGGATTACTTCAAATGCTTGCTGATGGCGTAAAGATGATTCTTAAGGAAGATATTATTCCTAGGGATGCAGACAAATTCATGTTCGTGATAGCACCGCTTCTTTGTATTGTCGGTGTTTTTGGAAGTTTAGCAGTAGTTCCATTTTCTAGCGGGTTTATCCTTACTGATTTAAATGTAGGTGTTTTCTACTTACTTGGTATTTCAAGTTTAGTAGGGGTTGGAATTTTTATTGGGGGCTATTCGTCAAACTCTAAGTGGTCAATGCTTGGTGGAATGAGAGGAGCTTCTCAAATTATTAGTTATGAAATTCCAGTAACACTCTCGATTATTATGATTGTTTTAATCGCTGGTGGAATGAGTTTTGGAACTTTAATTAGTGGCCAAGGTGGTTTTCCTCACCAGTGGTATTTATTTCATAATCCATTCACCTTTATAGGATTTTTTGTGTACTTCATTGGTGCACTTGCTGAAACCAACAGGGCACCTTTTGATTTACCAGAAGCAGAGTCTGAACTGGTTTCTGGTTACCATACAGAATATACAGGGATGAGATTCGCGTTTTTTGCACTTGCTGAATACATCGAAGTATTCGTAGTTTGTGGAGTAGCGGTAGCACTTTTTCTTGGTGGTTATAAAGTTCCATTTGATTTAGGAAACGGAGAAGCTTTTTCAGCACTTCCACCTATTATAGGGAAAAATATTGGTCAGTTCTTACAGCTAGGATCTTTCTTTACGAAAACCTTAGCTCTTTATTATGTAGTCATTTGGATTAGATGGACTCTACCAAGATTAAGAGTTGATCAACTAATGACACTTTGTTGGAAGTACTTAACTCCAATAGCTTTATTTAACTTACTTATGGTTGCCGTATGGGTTTACGCATTTGAGGGTCAGAGCATGTTTGAGCTTTTTTCTTCAATGGGCTCTGGTAGTTCTGGTGGACATTAGTCCAGGAGTTGTTTGTGTTTGATTCAGTATTGTTTATTTCTTCAGCAGTTTTGGTCTTAGTAGGATCATTAGGAGTTCTTTTTATTAAAGAAAATCTAATGCATGCCTGTGTTTCTCTTCTTACTGCACTTTTTGGAGTGGCCGGACTTTATGCAACACTAGGTGCTGACTTTTTAGCAGCAACCCAGTTAGTTGTTTATGTTGGCGGCGTTGTAATTCTAATGTTGTTTGGGATTATGTTAACGGGCGGCGGAACTTCAAATGAGAATAAATTTGGAATTGAGAAAGTTCCTGGGATGGGAAGTGTAAAAACTTATATCGTTGCTGGGGTAAATGTACTTGTGATCTCGCTAATTGTTATCAGAATTATGGCCAATGTAATGAAAGATTATAAGGCCGTACCACTACCGCCTTATGAATCAACGGTTGAAAAGCTTGGAACTCTACTAGTTACTGATCATGTATTAGCTTTTGAAATATCATCAATTTTATTATTAGGGGCGCTCGTTGGCGCTGCAATTATTGCTAGACCGACAAGGAGAACTAATTAATGGCATCTTTATACTCTTATTTATTTTTGTCATTCTTTATGTTCGTTATCGGTATGGCGGTAATGATCGCAAGAAAGAATGTAATCGCTATGCTTTTAGGTATTGAGTTAATTCTAAACGCAGCAGCATTAAACTTTGTAGCTTATACAAGATTTATAAACCAAAACTTAGACGGTCATATAATGTCACTTTTTATAATTGTGATTGCAGCGGCGGAAGCAGCTGTTGGACTGGCTATTGTAATTCGATTTTTTCAAGTTAGAGAAAGTATCCATGTTGATGATGCAACTCAATTGCAGGCATAGAAGGATTTTATGGAATATAACGTATTAAATATTGGATTAATTGTACTTCTACCGTTTTTCGCATTTGTGATTAATTCTTTTATCGTAAAGAAGTTCACAAATTTGGCAGTAGGAATTAGTTGTGCCGCAATCTTGGGATCATTTGTTCTAGCTTCTAGAGTCTTCTATGATTTCGTTTTTGGTAAGTATTCAACTAACTATCATGTTCATAAAACATTTGAGTGGTTTAACCTAAATGGTGGCGGACAAGATTTCACCATGAATATGGGTGTTTATATTGATAATATGAGTGCCACACTCCTTTTTATGGTCACAGGTGTTGCCTCACTTATTCATATCTTTTCAACTTACTATATGAAGGATGATAAGAGATACGGACGCTTTTTTGTTTATATGTCTCTATTCACTTCTGCGATGCTTGGTCTTGGGTTAAGTGACAACCTACTTTCTGTATTTATTTTTTGGGAATTGATGGGATTTTGTTCTTATAGCCTTATTGGTTTTTATTACGAAAAAGAAGAAGCAGGTAATGCTAACGTAAAAGCCTTTATGACCACTCGTGTAGGTGACGTCTTTTTCCTATTAGGGATTTTGGCGGTTTATTGGCAAGTGGGCTCTTTTACCTTTGTTGATATCTATGCATATCTGGCAACCGGTGGAATGGAAGGAGTAATGGTTCTTGGGATTCCATTAGCAACCTTTGCTGGCATTGCAATCTTTATGGGAACAATCGGAAAGTCGGCTCAGTTTCCTCTTCAGGTTTGGTTACCTGATGCCATGATGGGACCTACGCCTTGTTCAGCCTTAATTCACGCAGCAACTATGGTTGCAGCTGGTGTTTATCTTTCTCTAAGAATGTATCCTTTAATGGAGGCAGGTGGACTTCTTCCTTTTATTGCAACAATTGGCGGTATCACAGCTTTTGGAGCCGCAACTATTGCTTTAGTGCAAACAGATTTTAAAGCTGTTCTAGCATATTCAACAATTTCTCAACTCGGCTATATGGTATTAGGTATTGGAGTTGGTTCATATAATGCAGCCTTTATGCACTTGATTACTCACGCTGTTTTTAAAGCCTGTTTATTCCTAAGTGCAGGATCTGTTATTCATTCACTTCATGATCATCATACCCATGCTCATGTACAGGAAATGCCAAGAATGGGCGGTCTTAGACATAAGATGAAATTTACTTGGTTTGCTATGTGGTGTTGCACCCTTGCGATTGCAGGTATTCCGTTTTTCTCAGGGTTTGTATCTAAAGATAGAATCTTAGGTGATGCCTTAGTTATGGCAACATATAATCCATATTACTGGTTCCCAGCGGCCCTAGGTTTTTGTGGAGCTCTTTTAACAGCTTTCTATATGTGTAGAATGATGTTCCTAGCGTTTCATGGAGAACCAAGAGATAAAGATCTTTATGATCATGTACATGAAGAAAAATTTTCATGGAATAGAAACTTACCTCTATTAATACTATCAGTTTTTACTCTTGGTGTTTGGTTCTCAGGATCTTTGACAGGTCAGAAGCTTGTAAAAGTGGCCCATGAAAAAATCGAGTGGTTTGACACTCTTATCGCTGAACCAAAGCTAGAAGTTTTTAAAGATTATCAGAGTCAAGAATGGGGTTCTAGAGACATTAAGAGTACTTTAACTTTTTCAAAATCAGTTTATGACTCAACTCATGGTAAGAGTGAGGAAGAGTACCACCATGTTCATAAAGTGCATGTGATCGGAGCTTGGGCATCAATCTTTATTGCCTTTGGTGGTGTTTTTATTGCATTCATGATGTACATCAGAAAAAGCTGGAATCCAGGTTGGTGGGTTAATACTTTCTCTGGTTGGTATAGAGCTCTTCAGAATAAATATCATTTTGATGATTTATATATCAAGGGTGTCATTCAAAAAGGCTTACTCCCAGTAAATAATTTCTTAGCTTGGTTAGATATGGGTATTTATGACAAGTACGCTATCGATGGTTGGGAAAAAGTTAATAGATGTGCTTTTACAATCTCAAAATGGTTTGACCATATCTTCGTCGACACGATTGGTGTTGATGGGACAGGAGCAAGCGTAAGAGCATTCAACGTTATTTTAAGAACATTACAGTCCGGTAAAATTCAGTTCTATTTTATTATGATAGTTCTGGTTTTAGCTGGTTATATTTGGTCATTAGTTTAGGTTTTATATAAAGGAGAAGTGCTGTGCACGGTACATCAACATTACTTAATTGGATTTTATGGACACCATTCTTGGGAGTATTAGGGGTAATTATCTTTCCTCTATTCTTTTCAAAGGATAAGCAGGACAACGTTGTACGTTGGTGGAGTTTGGTTAACACCATTGCTTCAATGATTTTAGCAGTCGTTCTTTATATGAAATTCGACAATTCAGTACCTGGAATGCAAGAGCAGTTCATGGTCAAAATGGCTTGGATTAAGCAATTCAATATCTTTTATACTTTAGGTGTTGATGGGATCAGTTTACCAATGATTCTGCTTACGGCCTTATTGTTCTTTTTATGTATTTTAAGTTCCTGGACAATTACTAAGTCTGTTAAAGGATATTTTGCATTATTTTTAATGCTTCAAAGTACAGTTTATGGGGTTTTTATGGCCCTAGATTTCTTCCTGTTTTATGTTTACTGGGAAGTTATGCTTCTACCAATGTTCTTTCTTATCGGTATTTGGGGTGGAGAGAACAGAGAATATGCTGCTGTTAAATTCTTCCTTTATACGTTCTTCGGATCAATTTTGATGTTAGTAGGTATTGTTGCTCTTTACTACGCTTCAGGAAAAGGAATTGATAGTTTCAATATTCTAGCGCTATCTGGCGGTAAATTTACTGACAATATGGTTAGTATGTTTGGAACAACTTTCTCTTTCTCTAAACTATTCTTTGTAGCCATGTTTATTGGTTTTGCTATTAAAGTTCCAGTATTTCCATTTCATACTTGGCTACCTCATGCCCACGTTCAGGCACCAACGGCCGTATCAGTGATACTAGCCGGTGTTCTTCTAAAGATGGGTACTTACGGATTCTTAAGAATTGCATACCCAATTTTTCCACAGGCCTCAGTGCACTTTGCCGACTGGATTGCAATTTTAGGTTTAATTAATGTTATCTACGGAGCACTGTGTGCCATGGCCCAGACCGATGTGAAAAAACTTGTAGCTTACTCTTCAGTTTCGCATATGGGTTTTGTGATGCTCGGTCTTGCAGCCATGACTGTTCACGGTATGAATGGGGCTGTCCTTCAAATGTTTAACCATGGAACTTCGACTGCAATGATGTTCTTGCTTATCGGAATTCTATACGAAAGATCTCATCACAGATGGATTGTTCGTCCTGATGGATCTAAAGGTTTTGGTGGTCTTTATACTCAGCTACCACGTTACTCAATCGTATTTATTATTGCGATGTTCGCGTCTATGGGTCTTCCGGGACTATCAGGTTTTATCTCTGAAGCGTTAATCTTTTTAGGAATCTATCAAAAATACACTACGATTACTGTTCTAGGACTCTTTGGCCTACTTATTGGTGCCGCTTATCTTTTATGGATGTTCAAAAGAATGTTCTTTGGAGAAGTTGTTGAAGAATGTAAGTCTTACACTGATATGAATGCTAGAGAAATCTTTTATATGACTCCTCTTTGTATCGCTGTAATTGTATTTGGTATTTACCCAGCACCGGTTTTAGATATTATGAAATCAAGTGTTGGTCAGCTAGTAAGTTTATTGGCTCAATTTCAATAGGAATTTAAAATGCATCTGTCTTACCTAGCCAGCTTAGGCCATTATTTACCGGAATTAATAGTATGTCTTACGATGGTAGGATTATTAATTCTGGAAGCCACTTATGATAAACATGAGAGAGGCCGAGGAATGTTGTATTCGGCAGCTGTAATTGGTCTCTTTGTGGCATTTTGTATTTCTGTAGGAAGTCTAACAGATCAGGCACAACCATTATTTACTAATTCTGTTGTGATCGATCCCTTTAGTGGCTTCTTAAAAATTATCATGATCTTAGGTACTCTAGGTGCTGTTTATTTAGCAGCTCAATCTAAAGATATCTATTCAGAAATGAAGGCAGAGTTTGTCATTTTGGCAACAGGTGTACTGATGGGAGGTATGCTTCTCGCTTCAGCCAACAATATGCTAATCCTGTATCTGGGTATCGAAACTTTATCGATTCTTAGTTATGCCTTAGCTTCATTTAGAAAGGCAGATGAGAGATCAAGTGAGGCAGGCTTAAAGTATGCTCTATACGGCGGTGTTTCTGCAGGTATCATGCTCTTTGGGATGAGTCATATCTTTGGAGTCGTTGGAACTATTCAATTCAGTGAAATGGGTGCGAGGCTCTCAGAACTTTCAGGTACTCAAATAGCAATTTTAGCTCCTTCGTTCTTTATGTTTTTTGCCGGTCTTGGATATAAATTAGCTTGTGCTCCTTTTCATATGTGGACGCCAGATGTTTATGAGGGATCCCCTCTTCCTGTGACTGCCTTTTTTGCAATCGTTCCAAAACTAGCCGCTATTGGTGCTTTGACTAGAGTTACGATGGTATTCTTTCAAGATGTAAACGCTTTACATCATTCTTGGATCGCCTTGCTTCAAGTTGTAGCTATAATAACCATGACCGTAGGTAATGTTGGTGCCATTGGGCAAAGATCGATAAAAAGAATGCTGGCTTACTCATCTATTGGCCACGCTGGCATGATGTTAATGGGTGTCGTGGTAATAAATGAACTTGGGGCTAGAGCAATTTTATTTTATGGTGCCACTTATCTCTTTATGACATTGGTTGCTTTTTTAATTACCTCATTTGTACAAGATAAATATGGAAACGATCATTTTGAAAGATTTAATGGATTTATCTATAGGTACCCGTTAATGGCGATAGCAATGTCTGTAGTAATGTTTTCTCTCGCAGGAATTCCACCACTTAGTGGTTTTGTAGCAAAATTTAATATACTAGCAGCGGTAATTGAGAAAAAATATTATGTACTGGCTATAATTGGGGGTCTGAATTCTGTTATATCCCTCTATTATTATTTGAAAATCGTAAGATTAATGGTTTTTAAAGACGTAGAAAGTGATGAAAATATTGAGGGATTAGGTTTTGTAAATCAAGCAGTAATATTAGGACTTACAGTTCCAGTTTTATTACTGGGTGTATTTTGGTCTAAGTTGATATCACTAGCTGGTGCCGCCAAAATCCTAATTCAGTAAATGAATGTTAATGGTGAACGAATATATTGTAGTTGGATTAGCAGTAGCCTTGCTATTGCTTTCCAATATAGTGTTTAAATTCACTTCACCTAGCTCAACCCCCAAATTTATCAAAAGGAACCTAAGGTTTACACTTTTAACCTTTTTTATGGTCATTTCTTTATTTTGCTTAAGCCTAGGCGTTGAAAAAAAACTCATGATTCTTTTTTCTATCTCAATCTTAACTCTTGTAATTTATGGGGTTATTTCTGAAGACTGAAATTTTCACCACATTTATATATTGTTTGTTTCTAGTCGTGATTTCATTTGAGGTATCAATTCTTAGGACTTGCTTTGACTCTAGTGGAATAAAATTAAAAAAATCGTTTAATTTTCTAGGATTTTTTAAAAAAGAATTAATTCGACCTATTATTCAAAAGGATTATATAACCCCTCTATTTACCATTGGTTTACCAATATTAAGTTTGGTGATAATTTTCTTTATAAATTTAAATATTCAGTCATTGGCCTATATTTCACTTTTTATTTGTATAGAACATTTAAGAAAAAGCAAATATGAGGACCTGACGATGGTAGCTAATAACTTTATATTAAGCCTATATATATTTACTAATGATTCAATTCCTTGGGTTATTTTTGGCTTACATTTTATATTGGTTTTGAACTCTATTAATAAAAGTAAAATTAGTTCGGTGTTGTATTATGCCTATTCTATTTTTTATTTTGGTGTTGTATGGTCCTCAAGACCAGATGAATTAGCTGTTCTTATGGCACTTTTAGTTTTTCCGCCATTTCTTTATGGATTTATAAGAATAAAAAATTATATACCAGTAATGAAGAAATCGGTTGCTCAAAATTATACATGGGTTTTGATTCTTTTTTCATTTTGCCTTGAGGGGGCCTTAGCATGAGCGTCCTCTTTTATGTATTAGTTTTATTTATAGTTTTACTGTATTCAAGAAATAGAAACACAGAAGACCTTCCTTCGTTAATTATACCTATTGTATGTCTTTTGGTTCTGATTTTTACTATGAGAGAAGTGAGTGTAGAAACTATTCTTATTGGTAGTTTTTTAATAATGCCAACATTCTTGTACCCAAGAGCTATTGGAGATATTGAGAGTAAAATTGAGAAACCTATCATGTTTTTTGTGTCAATTTTTTTATTGTTTTCAATATCTATCCTGATGCTCTATTTGCAAGATTCAATTCTGATCATCGAGGGACTAGGTAAAGGAACCTTTGTTACACCGGAAGAAATAAAATCTATCGCTATTGGTGTGGTGTGTTTAACAATCGCTCTAGTGTTTGACCTTGTATTAAAGAAAGAAGGTAAAAAATGGAGCTGATCTATTTCTTTATCTTCGCGGTTCTTTTATCAACAGCTTTTAGAAAAAACATATCTAAAAAATCTTTTGTCTATATAATATTTTTTCCAATCTTTATTTATCTTATAAAAGAATTATCCGGGAATGATAGAGTAGTCATGATTGCACTAGTTTGTTTAATTCAAATGACCATACTTTCTTTTACCAGAGAGAAAGCATGATCTTAATTCCTATCGCAATATTGATAAATTTTGTCCTTTCTAAACTTTTAACAAGATTTATAGACTTGGAAGACAAATTTTTTAATATTTTGTATATATTCGTTATCGGCTTTGTCATCTTGTTTACAAAAATTACAGGTTTTGAAATAGGCTCTTACTTTAATCTGAGTCTGTCTAATGAATCCTGGTTAAAAGTTATAACTTTAATCCTATTATGTACCCATCTTGTAATTGGAGATGGCTTACAAAATGGTAGGAAACTATTGGCCTCATTGGTTTTTCTGTTTTCACCAACTCTAGAGTTTTTATTAGTGAGCTTTCTTGTCTTTTATATTTTGGAAGCTTTTGATGATAGTACAGAATCTCCAAAAGGCTTAGTAAGACACCTTCCTTTGTCCCTACTTCTTTTTCTCTTTATAGGTAAGGATTTCACTTTGGTTCTATCAAGTGTTGGTATAATCCTTATATACATATTAAATATTAACTCCAAATTTTTGCGAAAAGGGTTTTATAGTAACTTTGTATTTATCACTTTATTTTCCTCTTTGCTTTTGTTTTTAAAACTCCCCTCCCCCCTGGTTAGTTTAGTGGTTGGGGCGGTCTTTGTTGAGGTAGTGATCAATTTTAAAAAGCTTATTTCTCGGACCAATATAAACCTCGAGGAAATACTGGAGTTAATATTAAAGCTTACAATCCTTCTTCCTATATTTGGTGATGAGAAGATCTTTTACTTAATGTTAAGTTTTATATTGGTTTGCAAAACACTTCTTTGCTTATCAGGCGACTCTAAAAACTTGAGTTGGTATTTATTCGCATTTCTTTTTCTATTTTCTCCTCCATTTGGACTAGGTTATATTTTTAAAACGTACTTATACAGAAAAGCGCTTTCTTCCGGATTACTTGATTTTTCTTTAGTCTTAGTAATGATTGCTCTAATTACAATACTTTCATCGATAAGTTTTATTAAAAACGTTCTTCCTAATTGGCAAAACATTAAAGACAAGAAATATATTTTTTCAAAACTAGGTTTTACGGCCATTGGAATCAATATCTTTGTATCCATTCTTTTCATACCCCTAGAATGGAATACAGGGATTGGATCACTGTTTTTTAAATGGGTAAACTTACCACTATCTCCGGTAGAATTACCGTCGCTGGGATACTATTTGTTTTGGCTCGAGTTTGTTTTTGGTTTAGTATGCCTGCTCATTATATTTAAAATAGGATCTAGAGAAGTAGAAGAAAAGATAGCTAGGATCTCTCAAATTAGTGTGAATTTTTCTAGAACAAAAATAGCTAAACCTAGAGAATCTATTAAATATGGGCAAAATGACTTAAGAGAGCTTGTTGAAGTGCTGAACCCTTCCCTTGAGAGACTTACAAATAGTAGCTTCATCATTGTACTGCTTTTTATGTTTAGCTTACTTATATTGGGGGTAAGTTAATATGACAAAAAGTATTTTAGTTTATATTGCAGCCTGTTTTACTCTTATAATTTCGTTATTTTTGTTAAAGCTAACTGATAAGACTTACCTCTTAGCCTTATTTCTTTTTATTCCAGTTTTTTTAAGCGTTCATAAAAATGAAAACAACTTCATAAAGGCCAGAAATTTATTTCTATTGATATCTCTTACGCTAATGAATACTAATATGATTCTGAGTATTTTATTTCTCGAACTCGCCATTTTGTTTGAGGTTGGAAAAAGTGGAATAAAGAAACAGTCATTTTCTTTAGTACCGATATTCTTGTTATCTATGATATTAATATCTGTGGGCGCTAAAGGCTTTGATTCTCTTTTAAATTTTAAAAATGAAACGATTGTTTTTTTCCTTGTAGGGTTTCGGGTGCTTAGCGAATTGATTAGTTCTCACACGAAAAAACTACACAGCCCTACTATTTATGCCATTTCTGTTATTTTCTCTTTTTGGTGGCCATGGTCAGATTTAATTCTTTTTGTCAGCTTTTTGGCTATAGTTTTACTTAATTTCTTCTTCTTGAAGTTTAAATTAAAGAACTACTCCAAAAGCTTTATGGATTTAATTCTTTCGCTTTTTATTTTTGGAATTTTAGGAAATCATTTTGAAATCATCGTAATTTACTTTTTGAATCAAATTATGATTAGAGCATTCAAGAGCGATAATTTTATGGCCAAAGAAGAGCTTCTTTTATTATTCTCCACAATAATATATTTAGTCAGCGTACTAATTCCAAGTATTAGCCTGCTAGAAAAAGGAGGGCTAATAGCCTTTTTTGTAATTTCTTGGGTAAAAAATATAGAAGTTGAAACCGATAAATCAAAAACTTTTTCAGGTATTATATCAACCTCATGGGCCAGATTCGGACTTTGTATATTGGGGGTAGTTTCTGCTTCAATATAGTGATTATCTACCTCATTTTTTACTGTCCTATTTCGGTGCATTTTTTGTTCTGAATAAGATTAATAATTTAGATCTTAGTAAATTACTTATTGCTTTATTAAACCTTGGAGTTTTATATCTCTTTGGACATGAAGAAATTTTAAAAATTTCAAACCTTAACCTTCTTTATCCTGCATTTGTTTTTATAGGGACCTCATATTTTATGCTATCAACCAAGGATGTGAGTATTAAGGGTCTCTTTAGAAGAAACATGTTTAATATTCTATCTTTTCTGTTTTTAATGACAGATTTATTCCCTCTACATATTCTTGCTTTGGTTGGTCTTTTAAAAACTCTGAATCCAGGGTCAAAAGAGTTAATTCCATCAGTATTTGAAGTGTTTTTTGTGGGGGTCCTTTTAGTTTTAATGATTTTTCAAATGACCCTGAACAATTCGATAAATTATTCAGGAATAGAAAAACTATTGAAAGAGTCTGGGCTAATTATAAGTATAATATCTTTTTTAGTTTTTATTCCTCTATTGAAGCTAATTTCTCTTTTAAAAGACACAGCTAGTAAAATGGATTTGATAGAAAGAGTAGCGTCAGTGTGGGTATGGATCGGCATATACAATTCGTACGTATTTAAACTAACGATAGATATAAATTTACATAAATATGTAGAAACTAAGCTACTCTCAGTAGTTCTATGTTTAATAGTGATTATTATGATTATTAGTTCTTTTAAAGTTGAAAAAGAAACAGATAATCTAAGAAAGATTTGGATGTTAATTGTTTTTAATCTAGCCTTAAGTTCAATTAATTTATTTGCTAATTTTTCTACTCCTGTGACCCTATTTTGGGCCAATAACCTACTTATCTTAGCATTTATATCAGTTAATAATATTCAAGATAAGCCCTCCTTTTCATTAGCTCTGTCTTCATTAGCTTTAATTACATTTTTTATAACGATTCCTTTTAGTCCTTGGTTTAACTTCAAATATGGCCTAATGGCCTACTATTTGGTTGGAAAAGACATTCCAATGGCGAGCGTCTTTTTGATATTACTTGGTTTAAATTTTAGGCAGAGTCTAATGTTAGTACCTATTCTTTCCCGACAAGTTTATTCAAGAAAGCCAAAACCTTCCTAACGTTTTAAAATTACTGAAATCCGATAGAATAGTTAGGATGGCAAAGTACCGCGTCAAATTGAAGAATGGTCGAATTGTAGGTCCATTCCAAAAAGAGCAAATTGGAGAACTATTCTCCAAAGGGCATATTACCGGAAAAGAACCAATTCAAAATTATCCAGCAGGGGATTGGTTAGGTCTAAAAGATTTTCCTGATTTAAAAAAAATCATTAAGGAAATAATTACAAATAAAAAATCAGGCACGGTTAAGAAAGAGGTCGGTGACAGTACCATAGCAAGAATAAATATTCCTAAAAAAGTTAAAGAAGAAGTAAAGGTTGAAGTAACCGATCTCCCTGATGATGTCGGACCCGTTACTAGTGAAGACGGTTTTAGTGAATTTCAATTTGAAAAGAAAACTTCAACAAAAATTAATTATCAAGAGCTAGAGGAAAAATATAAGCAAGAAGAACCAGAGGAGACCGCCGAAGAAGAGCCCTCTGTAGAGAAAACTAGATTAATTAGAGTACCTCCCAAAAGCGAAGAAATTGAAAAAACTAGAGTAATTAGACCTAAGGAAGTTTTAAAAGAAGTTGTTGAAGAAAAAAAAGAGGTTAAAGAAGAGATTGAGGAAGAAGAAGTCGTCGTCGAAGAAAGTATTGATGTAGATGAAAAAACGGGGTTTGTTGATCTTAATGAGATCATGCCAGATATAAAATCCATCGCTAGACAAGCCGAAGAAGAAATTGAAAGAAAAGCGAAACCTAAGGAAGAACCTGAGGTTGAAGAAGAAAAAGAAGATAAGAAACCTGAAAAAAAGAAAATAAATCCAGTTGTTTTGGTTGTTGCGGTGGTAGCTCTATTGGGCCTTTTTCTTATGGATGACAAGTCGGGGCCAGCCCCCTTTAAACCAAGATATATTAGTTTTGAATTTCCTGTTGTAAATAAAAAAGAAAATAAAGCAAAGGCTAAAGAATTGCTTGTTAAGGGAGTTAGTCTTTACAAAGATGGGTCTTACCTTGCAAGAGTAAAAGCGAGTACGTATTTTTTAAAGTCTCTTAAGGATAGTTATGATGAGAACCCAGCTTTGGGTCTTTTAGTTAGGTCTTATGCGGAACTTTTACCTGAAGCAAAGGACCAAAAGAAGGCAAAGAAGACAATTTTCAGGCTAATTCAAATCTCTCAAAATAAGATACTTAAAGATAGCAATTTAACTTTAGGGGTAGCCAAATTTTATTCTTATTTAGATAAGCACAGAAGTGCCGAAAGAGTTATCGAAAACTATTTAAGGGTGAATAAACCGAATTTGGAAATTTTTACTTATTACTTATATGTCCTTATTGAGACTGGTGAATATGTAGAAGCAAAACGAATTTTTAAAAGACTAGAAAACTTTAAAAACAAAGATGCTGAAACTTACTTTTACATGGCACTTTTTCTCAGAGCTAATGAGGAATTTGAAAAACAAAGAGCCCTTCTAAAGAAAGCCGTTGAGATAAGGCCAAGTTCTGTAAAACTATGGTTGGCTCTTTGTGAGAATCTTTTTGTAGATGGTGAATATGCTCTTTTATCTAAAGCATTGAAAAAAATTAAAATGTTAAGCATGGAGCATTCGCCGCATTATTACTCTCAATACCTGGAGTATATGGGAATGATGAAGGCGTTAAACGGCAACCTAGATATGGCGGTTAAGCTTCTAAAGAAAGCGCTAAGGTATAAGGAAAGTAATTCTCTTCGTTCTAAATTGGCGGCACTTGATCAGCAAGGAAGTGAAGCAGTTCAAACGCTTATACAAGAAAGTAAGATAAAAGATGCTATGAGAAAGGCTAAAGAAGCTCTTCGTAAGAAATCATGGGAAAATGCTTTTCGGTACGCAATTGAAGCTGTCGACTTAAATGAGACTTATATTCCTTCGCAACTGTTATTAGCTAAGATACAAACAAAACGAGGTTATTTTCAGGCAGCTCTAGAAACCACAAGGTTTCTTAAAAAAGAATATCCGGCTAACCCAGATGTAGCATTTGCCTTGATTACTGCTTTAATGCAGGTTGAGAAAATGGATGAAGCTAACGAGCAAATTAGCATTCTTTCTAATACGACTAAGTTTTTTACATTACCTAATTTTCAAGCATTAATAGGTTATTATTGGCTTAAAAAGAAGAATTTTAACTTTGCGAATCAGTATTTTCAAATGGCTCTTAAAAAAGATCCATTGAACGATGAATATTATTTTGTCTTGGCTCAAGAATTTTTTAAAAGAAAAAGATTTAAAGATGCCAAGAGGTATTTATCAAAGTGTTTAGATCTTGACCCAGACAATATTTTCTACCTGTCACTACAGGGAAATATTCTATATGAACTTAATGACGCTGATACGGCCATTGGATATTTGAGAGATGTATTAAAACTATTTCCAGATCACCCAAAACTTCTTGGTGATATTGCTGTTTATTATTATAGAAGTGGTAAAACGGTTGAGTTTAAAGAATATAAAAAGAAGATTGAAAACCTACCAAACAAAGACGGTGACTTTTATCAATTTATGATAAGAGCTAGTAAGGTAGAAGATAATAATGAAGATGTAATTTTTTATAGTAGAAAACTAATTGAAACGGATCCAGGAAACTTAAAAACGAGAATGGTACTTGGAGAATATTTATTACTTAGTAATAGAAATAAAGAAGCCTTGAATGAGTTTTTGGAGATAGCTAAGAGGTTAAATACCTACCCAAAAATTCATTATAACTTGGCAAAAGTTTATATAAGTCTAAAGCAATATGATAAAGCTATTGCTAGTGCACTTGAGGAAATAAAGCAAAATCCAACCTTGCCTTACGGTCATTATATTGCTGGTGAAATTTATAGATTAACGGGGGACTATGCTAAAGCTACTCCATATTTAGAAAAAGCAATTTCCAAAAACTCCAAATTAGTTCCTGCTCTAATGGGAATTGGTTTTATAAAATATAGAAACAACCTCTATGAACAAGCTAGGCAGTTTTATTTAAAAGCTTTAAAAGAAGCTCCTAATAATCCAGAGATCCATAAACAACTTGGTTATATCTTTAACGCGTCGGGGCAGAGCTCTCTGGCCGCGGAAAGCTTTGAAACTTACCTAAGATTGGACCCAGGGGCCGTGGATAAGGCCGAAATAGAGAAGTATATCAGGGCGTTACGCTAGTTTTTTTGTCTTCAGATATTGTCATTAAGTGCACTATTCCGTATTATTTCGCCACTACGCGGAGGATTGGCTGAGTGGTCGAAAGCGGCGGTTTTGAAAACCGTTGAGCCTCACGGTTCCGCAGGTTCGAATCCTGTGTCCTCCGCCATTTCTTTACTTGGAGACGTGCCCGAGTGGCCGAAGGGAGCACCTTGCTAAGGTGTCGAACCGCTTGCGGTTCCGTGAGTTCGAATCTCACCGTCTCCGCCATTCCATTTCTTCCAACTTCTGTTAGATTTTAATGGTGAATAAATCAAATGAAACAATCCCTTTTTGCCTGGCCCCCTGGGTTCACTCCCACGTTAATATGATTGGGCAAAGAGCTCTATGTACTCAAGCTGAGCCATTTAAAGATAGGTATTGGGAAAAATTTGAAGACTACTGGAATAGTGAAGAGTTAAGGAAAATTAGAAAAACAATGTTGTCAGGCACAGCTCCACCTGAGTATTGCCGAGCTTGTCTAGATCAACAAATCACCCATGATAAGCCAAAAGAAATTTTTAATAAAATAGATAAATTTTCTAACTTAAGAAGAACCGATCAAGACGGAAGATTTGAAGGTCTACCTAGCTTTGTGGATTATAGGTTAAGTAATGATTGCAATCTTTCTTGTCGGATGTGTAATGCTGAATCCTCTTCAAAGATAGAAACAGCGCTAAAGAAAACTGGTTTTGCTAAAAGTGAAGATTTAAATTTGATTGAGCAAAAAAAAACCCTCAATAAAACTCTTTTTGAACCAGAACTTAAAAAACTCATCGAAGATGGAAATATTACAAAAATGTATTGGGCCTCTGGTGAAGTATTAATTCAACCTTCCCATTGGAAGTTTTTAGAAGAATGTGTTCGTTTGGATCAGGCACAGAATATTGATCTCGTTTATAATACTAACCTCTCTTTCCCTTTAAGAAATTTAGAATCTAACGAAGAATTATTAAATAATTTTAACTCTGTCTCTTTCAAAGTTAGCTTGGATGGTACAGGTGAAATAGTTGAGCTCATAAGAGACGGGTTAAACTGGAACTTATTTTTAAAAAATCTTGATTGGTTAAGCAAGCATCATAAATTTAATCTAGAGTCTTTTTCAATAACACTATCAATCCTCACGATGTTGAATATAGAAACTTTTCTAGATTTTCTATATCACTACCAGATACCTTGCGATGTTTTTTTGTGTGAGATGATCGGGTTGTCAATACTCCACTCACCCCTAAGCTTAACCAAAGAAATTTCTAGCTCCTTGATAGATAAAGCTAAAATTAAGATAGGGAGTTTTGATGATCAGTTTTTGTTCAAAAACTTCTTAAAAACGTTCGAGTTACTTGAGGGTTCAGTAGAGCAAAAGCCAAGTCGAAAAGAATTATATTTTCTTTTCAAAGATAACTCAGAGCTAGACGAAATACTGAAGAGACCTTCATTGAAAGATCTATATAGTTCCTTCTCAGAATTAAATGGCTGGGTACCTTTGGAACAGGAGTTTATTTTTGATAAAAAAATAATTACAGAAGATATATTAGAAATCAAAGACCCCTACTGGCGAACAGTATATTCTGGAGCGGAAAAAGGTTTAGTTCTTAATCATACTTACCATCAATTAAATGATCTCAATTATTTTCTTCGCTCAACTATCTTAAATGGTTTTAACTTAAAAATGTCAGGTAGTTACCCAGGTCTTTTTTATAAACTTTTAAACGACAAAAAAGAGCCTAAAAAATTAAAGCTCTACAATGACCTAGTTAAAAATAAAGAGACATTTTTAAAGGAATACCCTTTTGTGTCTATTTCAAAAGTAAAACACCTTGGTCCTATATCCTTTCTGCTAAGAAACTCTAAGTTTCTAGTGTTAGGGAAAATGGCCGATTTATTAATAAGACCTTTTTCAGGACTTCTTTCAATGCATCTATATATAGAGCTAGAAAAAAACAAAGATTATAAGTAATTGAATTTAATGATGTTTTGAAGCTATTTTGTCTATAAAATTAACCACTTACATTGACATAAGACTTGCTGGCTAATATAAAGCCTTACTGAATGCGCAGCTGTAGCTCAGCTGGATAGAGTACTTGACTACGAATCAAGTGGTCGCAGGTTCGACTCCTGCCAGCTGCGCCATTTATTTCCCCCTATCTGATATCCCCAAAAATTAAGAAAATATAAGTATGAGAATCGTTCTTAATTATCTGAAATTAAAAGAAGACTCTAACCGTCTTGAGGTCCTTCATTGGGGACACTTCGCCTTTGTTTTTCTTGGAATTACCTTTGAGCTTTTTTATGGCCTAGGGCTATTGAGTTGGCTTTTGCATGTAGGCTGTCTATTTATTTTTTATAGATTATTTTTTATTACAAAAAAAGAACTGTTCTATTCCTTCTGGACGTTTAGCGCTATTTTATTTTTATTTCTATTGAATAAGATTCTGTTTTCTAGTTTACCCACAATGGAAATAAGGATGCTGTATTTTTTGGGTCTTTGCCTGCTTGGTATCGAAGTTTATATATTATCTTCACCAATTTATTATCCTAGAGTGAGTTGGTGGGAGTATGACTTTAGGTACAGAACAGACTTAAAGGTGTTAATAACAAATGAAAATAATGAATCAGATGCAAGGGTTACTGATTTGAGAAGAAACGCTGCCTGTGTAGCTTCTTTTGAAGAGTTTAAAGTAGGACAGGAAATAGAAATAAAGTCTGATAGTTACTTTAGTGGAAATTTAAAATTAGAAATTGTATCAAAAAGAATTTATTCCCTTGGTAGACCGTATAACTACGGAGTGAAATTTGTTCTAAATAGTGATGAGGAGTCAGTGGCCTATTCAGACTTGCTAAACCTTTGGAGAAATGAAACTCTTCGCAGAAGAGAGAGAAAATTCACTAAACAGAATAATGCATGAAAAATTTTAGAGAAATAGAATGGCATATGGAGACTGCTTTATTAGAAGCGGAAGCCGCCTATAAAATAGACGAAGTCCCTATAGGGGCAGTTGTTGTGGATCAGGACGGGGCCATAATTTCTAAATCTCATAATATAAAAGAATCGACTCATGACCCCTGTGGTCACGCCGAAATCTTGGCACTCCAAGAAGCAGCAAAAAAAACGAAAAATTGGCGGCTAAAAGGTTGCACCTTGTATATTACCCTTGAACCATGTGCAATGTGTCTTTCTGCTGCGTTGCACGCAAGGGTAGATCGGATTATTTTTGGAGCCTACGATAAAAAAGGTGGGGCCATAAGCCTTGGTTATGATCTTTTTAAAGACAAAAGGATAAATCATAATTGTGAGCTATACGGAGGAATTCTTCACTACAAGTGCTCAAATATTTTATCAAACTTCTTTAGAGAAAAAAGAAAGTTTCACGGCTGATAAGAGCCTCTTTATAGACACCCTTATTGATTTTGTGTAATTTTACAGCTTCAGTTGCGGAGGATTGGCCGAGTGGTCGAAGGCGCTCGCTTGGAAAGCGGGTATACCTCCGGGTATCGAGAGTTCGAATCTCTTGTCCTCCGCCATTCTTTATTTCTTTATTTCTTTATTTCTTTATCCCTTTATCCCTTTATCCCTTTGAGTTTTTCTTGGTCAGCTCAATAAGCTAATATGCTCTGCAATATTTCTAGCGCTTTAAGTTACTCGATAAGTTTGTTTATTGATTGTTGTATTAAAAACTCGAATATCAATGAATTTTAATACCTGGCGCACTGATGTGATTAATAATTATATATTGATTAATTAATAAATAATTATTAAGATTGGGGGTGTGAGTAGAGAAAAAGAGAAATCCAGCCTTTTATTGAGTGTTGCCGAGTCTGAAAGTGATTTTTTGGAAGTGGAAAAAAAGACCCTTTCGATAAGGCTAACAACGACTTCAGTTGAAAAAATATCTAAAAGGGTCGAAAAGCTAAAAGGCGAAAAAATGATGCCGGCTAAATACACTGCGAGCGGCTATTTATCTAAAATCATAGAAGATTTTGTTGATAGCTCTATAGATTTGGACGGTAATCTAAACGAGAAAAGCAATGGCCAATAAAGACCAGTTAAAAGCATTGATAAATTCATACTTTGAAGATGACTCAGAGAGATTTATTACTGTTGCTTTGCAAGTTGCTGCCAACGCTGCCAAGAAGGGACAAAATAATCTAGCTTCCGACATCAAAGAATTAATAGATAAAGGAAGAGAAAAAAGAAAATCTGTAAGTTCTCAAGAGACTTTAATTCCAAAGAAGATAAAAGGGGAACTTTCTGGATTGTTTAGCCTTACCCACCCAAGGGAAACGCTTAAAGATGTTGTCTTCTCTCAGGATATTGACACGTTTTTGTATAAGCTTTTAAAAGAACAGAAACAAAGATTTAGATTAAAAGATTTCGGTTACGAGCCTATTAGCAAGCTATTACTAACAGGTCCTCCGGGTACAGGGAAAACTCTAACCGCAAGTGTGATTGCGAATGAGTTAAACATACCTCTCTATACAGTTCAGTTTGAGGGACTACTTTCAAGGTTTATGGGTGAGTCTGCATCAAAGCTTAAGCTTGTTTTTGACCACATTAACTCTCATCGGGCGGTTTATTTGTTTGATGAGTTTGATGCAATAGGTGCAAAAAGAAATAAGAATAATGACGTTGGAGAAATTAGAAGAGTACTAAACTCATTTTTACAGCTTTTCGAGAACTCTAGAGGTGATAGCATAATAATTTCAGCAACTAACCATCCCGAGTTGTTGGATGATGCACTGTTTAGAAGGTTTGATAAAGTCATAGAATACAAGAACCCAGACTTAAGTGTTGTCGAATCTCTTATGAGAGATAGGTTATTTTCATTCGTAAAAAATAAAGTGAGTTGGAAAAAAGTTGCAGAGTACGCTGAAGGCATGAATCATGCTGAAATAGTTAGAGCATGCAATGAGGTCGCTAAGGAAATTATCTTAAATGATAACTTTTTTGTCGATGAGGAGTCACTTAAGCCTTTCTTTAAACAATAAACATTTTGTGATATTTAGATTTGGTCGTTAGCTTGTCCATGGGGGGTAACTTGGAACGGCCTAATAAAAATATACTATTGCCAAATAATTTCGTAAATTCTCACGATTATGTATACCCTCGCCCTGCAAGGGGTAATGCTAATAATGCTTATCCGACTCGAATTAATAGAGAGCGTCACGCAGAGACAGTGCTAGAAAAGTTGAATTTTGCTAGCAGAGAGCTTGAAGAGTTTCGAGAGGCTCAGAATTTAGAAGTTGAACCGGAAGGCTTTTATATTGAGGTGAAAGGAAAAGAAAAAGATGAGGCAGAAGGCGAAGAGTTTGAGCTAAAGTTTGAAAACTTAGAAGATAGTAGAACGGGTTTTGAGGTTGTTAGTTATAGAAAGAATGATGATGGCTCAGACCAAGTGGTCGTTTATGTTCCAGAAGGAAAAGTAGATAGATTAGAAAAGAAAATAAAAAAATCATTTGAAGAAAGTAAACCAAAGTTTTTAGTTGAAAGTATTAATGATTTAAAGTTAGCAATTTTGGAGTCGCTATGGACCAGTGATGGAAGTGATTATCCAGAGGATGAAAACTTAGAAGTGTATTGGGAAGTCTGGATATTTGGTACAGATGTAATATTGGGAAAATTTAATAACTTCTGTAGCACATATAATATTGAACAGTTCGGCAACCCTGTGGCTTTTGTTGATAGGTTTATGGTTTTAGTGAAATCTACCTCAAAAAACTTATCTAACATTTTACATTATCAAAAAATTATTTGTGAGCTAAGAAAACCTGCTGATACACCACATCCAATTATAGATGACATGAATATTGAAGAGCAGTTTGAATTGGCTACAGACTTTAATAATCGTATTAATCATGTCGAAAATGAAACAGAAGTATGGGTATTAGATACAGGGGCTAATATTCATAATCCTTTGCTTGAGAGTATTGTTGACCCTGAAAAACTAACTTCCATTGATGCTGAATGGGGCGTACACGATAGTCATCACTTATTTCATGGAACCAATATGATAGGAATTGTTCAGTATGGTGATATGTTAAAAAACTTACTGGATAATGAAACGATTGATATTAACCACAGTATCGGATCAGTGAAAATTCTTCCACCTATTGGTTCAAATAATGTAGCAAACTATCCATCGATAACAGAGCAAGCAGTCTCTCAGTCTGAAATAGCATCCCCTACTAAAGAGAAGATATATTCAATGGCGGTAACAGACCCTCATCTCGGAATAAAGGGAGAAGCAACTTCTTGGTCTGCTACTTTGGATAAAGTTTCTTATGGAGAAGGAAGCAATCAAAAACTTTTCATAGTTTCAGCTGGAAATGCTCGCTATGATGGATATCCTCTCAACTATCCAGAAATGAACGAGTTATTATCTGTACAAGACCCCGCACAATCTTGGAATGCTCTAACTGTAGGGGCATATACAAATTTTGATAATTTGCAAGAACCCAGTCTGCTTGGTGCCTGGTCTCCACTTGCAGACAAGGGCTCATTGTCTCCTACGAGTACAACTACTTTAACGTGGTCAAAAACTTCAAACTTTCCATTAAAACCAGATATTGTTCTTGAAGGTGGAAACTTAGCTGTTAACAACGAAGGGACAGAGGCTACAGAAACAGCTTCTCTCGGGGTTATCACCACAAGTGGTGCGAATAATAAAGTTTTCGATTACTCAACGGGTACAAGTAGCGCAGCCTCTTTGGCAGCAAATTTAACAGCAAAAATTCAATCTAGTTATCCCGAATATTGGCCGGAGACTGTAAGAGCATTAATAATTCATAGTGCAAGTTGGACTGAGCAGATGTTAAATGAATTTGCCCCGTTTAGCAGAAAAATAGAGGTACATTCACTTATAAGAAAGTATGGATATGGTGTCCCAGATATTGAATATGCTTTAGCCTGTGCAAAGAATGAGGTTACATTAGTCTCTCAAAGAACTTTAACACCATATAAACAAACAGATAGTGGTTATGTAACTTATGATAACTTTGATTTAATTGATTTGCCTTGGCCTACTGATGTTTTGAGGGAACTAGGTGATGCTGAAATAAAGATGAAAGTTACCGTGAGTTATTATATTGAGCCAAACCCCTCTAGAAGAGGGAGTATTAAAAAGTTTCAATATTCATCTTTTGGACTTCGGTTTACAACAATGTCACCAACCGATTCAGTAGAATCATTTCAAAGACGAGTATCTGGCTCTTTTGATGATGTTGACTCTACACAAAGTGATGATAATGATAATTGGTTTTTGGGTCCAGATTTAAGAACAAGAGGAAGTGTTCATTGTGATATTTGGAATGGTACAGCTGCAGAATTGGCAGGTAAATCAAAATTAGCAGTTTTTCCTGTAGGCGGATGGTGGAAAGAGCATAAGCGAAAGGCCAGATGGGAGGAATCTCTTAGGTATTCAATTGTAATTTCCCTTGAATCGCCTGATGTGACTACGGAAATATATAACCATGTTCAAAACGTAATAGAAACTGAGATCGAAGTTGAAACTGATATTGAAATTTAATAAGCGAGAATATTGGTCAATGAATAAACAATAAGTCTAATAATAACAAGTAGCAACAAGAGGAATTAGACTTGGATACCCCCGATATTCTGGTTGTTCTAGAAAAATGCATAATTAAACACGCTTGGAAAGCGGGTATACCTCCGGGTATCGAGAGTTCGAATCTCTTGTCCTCCGCCATTCTTATTTTTGCGTGACGCGCAATATTGACAACTTCTTGAAATAAACATTAAATAGCCGCGGTAATAGGGCGATGCAAGCAGTTGCTGGGTGAACTCCGCCAGGTCCGGAAGGAAGCAACGGTAGCCAAAGCGCTGCTGTGCATTTAGCCCTATTGCCGCTTATCTTTTTTTGCCACCCTTTTTTTTCCTCGGTAAACTCTCTCATTGGCAATTCGGCCGAATCGGGACCTAGTTTTTAATGAGCTATCAAGTACTCTCACGTAAATGGAGACCAAGAAAATTTGAAGATGTAATAGGCCAAGAGCATATTACAACCTCTCTTATGAATGCCTTAAAAAGAGGTAGAACGGGTCATGCTTATCTTTTTACGGGAACACGAGGAGTAGGAAAAACATCAGTTGCAAGAATTTTTGCTAAAAGTATTAGATGCGAAAACCTAGGAGATGATGGTCAGGCCTGTGAGGCTTGTGCAAGCTGTGAAAACTTTGCAGATACTCAGTCGTTAGATGTTATTGAGATTGATGGAGCATCAAATAACTCGGTTGATAATATTCGAGAGCTTATTAATAACGTTCAGTTTTTACCATCTACAGGAAAGTATAGAGTCTATATTATCGATGAAGTGCATATGCTTTCTTCAAGTGCATTCAACGCTCTATTAAAAACACTAGAAGAGCCACCAGAGCATGTGATCTTTATTTTTGCTACGACTGAGCCAGAGAAAATCTTAGATACGGTGTTATCTAGATGCCAAAGATTTGATTTTAGAAGTCCTAGTCTTGAAAAACTGAATGCTTTGATAGAAATGATAGCCGAAAAAGAAGGTATTACTTTTGAAAATAAAAATATCGTAGAAAAGATCAGCTTCTTTGGAAATGGTTCAGTTAGAGACTCGCTTAGTATTCTAGATCAACTTTTAACTTTTTCTGAAAATAATAATATTGATGAGAATACATTGTTCCTAGGTTTAGGCTTAGCAAAACAAACAAGTCTATACGAGTTAGCAGAACATATCCTTTCCGGGGATGTGAGGTCTATGAGCGAAGTATATCGAGGATTACAAACTGAAAATGTATCTTCAGAAAAAATTTATCATGGCTTGATTGATACTTTTTATGAACTCATAAACTCCTTAATGGGTGGAAAGACGGCTTATACCGCTTCATTGGATTCCTATGGACCCCAAGAGTTGATGTGGATATATGAAACCCTCTCTAAAGATCTTGAGTGGGCATCAAAGACTTATGATCTTGGAAAAACACTAGAAATTATTTTGCAAAAAATTTGTGTCAGGAGAGAAGAGCTAGGTCAAAAGGTTCAAAAAAAAAAGATTGAAGTAAAAACTGAAGTAAAAAAAGTAAATAAAGAAGTAAAACCAGAAATTAAAGCCGAAAGTGAAGAACCTAAAAAAATAAAAATTCCTTTAGATATACCAGTTGAAAATGTAAAAGCTGAGAAACCAAAAACCGAAGAGCCAGTGGAACCAGCTAAACCAGCTCCAAAGGTTGAAGGACCACGGACTTGGAATGGTTTTTTAAATCATGTTCACGAAATCTCTCCTGCTACCGGGCATAACCTTGAGCAAGGTAATATAATTTCTGAGCCAAAAAAAATTGGAGAGACGCTGGCCGTAAAATTAGGTTTCCCTAAATCAGCAAAAGTATTCTATGAGTACCTTTCTCAGCAAGAAGTGAGAACAAAGATATTAGCAGAACTTTCAGTCTATTATGAAGTTTCATTGGATAAGTTAGAGCTAGAGTTTGATCTTAAGGGGCAAGAAGAAGAGTTTCACTCAGTTGCAAATATAAAAGACATGAAGCTAGAAGAAGCAATAAAAGAGAAAGAAAAAAATATGTTAGATAACCAACACCTTAAGATGGCCGAAAGCCTTTTTAATACTAAGGTTGATAAAGTTATCGTTAACAAAAAACAGTAGAGGATTTTATGGCTAAGAACCTAAATAACTTGATGAAACAAGCACAGCAAATGCAACAAAAAATGGCAACACTCCAGAAGGAACTAGAGTCTAGAGAGATGGAATTTTCCTCTGGTGGTGGAATGATTAAAATCAAGATAAATGGAAAGCAGGAAATATTAGACTTCTCCCTTGATAAAGAATGTGTTGATCCTAATGACGTTGAAATGCTGGAAGAAATGGTAAAAACGGCAGTTAATCAAGCGGTTAAGGAATCTCAAGATATGGTGTCTAAGGCAATGTCTAAGGTTACTGGCGGACTATCAATCCCAGGAATGTTTTAAATATATGGATCTACCCAAAACATTAGAAAATGCTGTATCTCAACTTAAAAGATTGCCAGGTGTTGGTGAAAGATCTGCATTAAGACTTTCACTGTCAATTCTAAATTGGGATGACGAAAATATTAAAAACTTAAGTTCAGGCATCGAAAACTTATTAAATATAAAGAAATGTGAAAGCTGTAATTCTTTGGCAGATGATATCTTGTGTGAGCTTTGCAAGGACCCTCGTAGAAATGAAAGTCAGATGATGTGTGTGGTTGAGTCTATGAGTGATCTTTTGGCCATTGAGAACAGTGGCGAGTTTGCCGGGAGTTATTTTGTATTAGGAGGTGTTTTAAATCCTCTTAAGGGAATCGGTCCAGATCAGCTTGGAATAAGTAAATTGTGTAAAAAAGTCATTGATGGAAATACGGAAACAGTTGTTCTAGCAATAAACCCTTCAATTGAAGGTGATGCGACTTGTTCATATATTAATGAAGTCCTCCCAGATACAATTAAAGTTGATAGAATAGGATTTGGAGTTCCCATAGGGGGAAGTTTGGAGTATTTAGATTCGTTAACGATATCTCAAGCTCTAAAGAATAGAAAATCGTTATAGGAAATTATGGTAGATAAAGATACTTTACGAAGTTCAATAGCTAGAGTTCTAAAGAAAAACTCCATAGAAAGTACGCTTATATTGGCGAGACAAGATGGCGTCGTGGTATTTGAGCAAGATCAAGAAATTAGTGAAAAAGACAAGCAAACTTTAGGAGCTCTAATGGCCGGGGCTTGGCAAGCAGCTGAGGCGATGGCTAATTTTTTTCCCGTTGAGGAGAAAAATTATTTTAGATTAGGATTTGATACATCCGATTCCGGAATCTATATCCTTCCCATAAATGCTTCTACAGAGAAGTTTTACTTGGGATTATTTTTTAAAAATGAGATTAATCCAGCGATTTTGAAAAACAAATTAAGGAATGTGTCTCAACAGATTATAGAAGAACTGAGTATATATTTTGATGCAAGGGAAAATATGGAAGAACCATTGTTTGAAAATATAACCGATGATGAAATCGAGAAAATTTTCTCGTTTGCAGGAGTTTAGTATGTCCTTTGTGAATTATCAGACGAAGGAAGTTAATTGTAAGATTGTCTTTTACGGTCCAGGTATGGGTGGTAAAACGACGAATATCCAATACGTATATAAGAAAACAGCCGGCGATTCGCGCGGAGATATGATTAGTCTTAGTACTGAAAATGAAAGAACTCTCTTTTTTGATTTCTTACCGCTTGATTTAGGAGAAATAAGAGGATTTAAAACTCGGTTTCATTTATATACAGTTCCTGGCCAAGTTTTTTATGAGGCAAGTCGAAAATTGATCTTAAGAGGAGTTGATGGAATCGTGTTTGTTGCTGATTCACAAGTTGAACGAATGGAAGCCAATTTAGAAAGCCTTCAAGGAATGGAGAAAAACCTCAAGGAACAAGGTTATGATATTGAGCAGCTTCCTATTGTTATGCAATGGAATAAGAGGGATTTACCTAACGTTGTTTCAATTGAAGAACTTGAAAGTAAATTGAATAAGAGAAATCTCCCTTCATTTGAATCTGTAGCGACAGATGGAGTTGGTGTCTTTGAAACACTGAAAACAATTAGTAAACTAGTTTTGATGAACCTAAAATCGGGTCTTTAGCTCAAAAGTTTTTTGTATTGTAGATAAATAATATGAGCTTCTAAAAGAGCTTCTTGATTGTAAGAGCTAGACCTGGTTCCAACAAGATGGTGACCTTTAACAATACCAAAATTGTGAGAATCAAAATAGCTTGGAAATAATGCGTTTTCAGCAATGACTATGCCATCATTTAACTTTTGATTCTGGAAAAAAGCTTTTGTAAGCATCATCCAAAAATGACTCTCATTCCAATTTGATTCCATCGCCAATGATGTATAAAAATCTAAACTAGGCAATCTTTCATGATTATTAAAAAACCAAGTTTTTTGTCTTTCTTGAGAGAGGGATTTTTGAAATTCATTAAACAAAAAATCATACTGCTTTTCGAAAAACTTATAAATCTGATTGTCAGAGTAGTCATGCAAAGAATTAACGAACTTTAAAATTTTATGATTTAAGTGATCAGCTCCAAGAATAGGGCTTGCAATAGTTGATAATCCACAAATATGCTTCTCGCTAAACTCAGGATTATCTACAAGAAAATGAAGGCAATCTAAACCACCTTTTGAAAAGGCCAAGAGCCATAACTTTTCATCAGGATTATCATTAGAATAGTCTAATAATTGATTCTTTAACAGATCCGCATTGTGCTTCACACTCTTGGTTCCATGTACCTTAGGGCATATATAATGTGTACCTAGGTTTTTAGATAAATGTTGGGCACCTCTTTCAAATGCAGCATTTGAGAAAATTTCATTTAAGACACCGGAAACCAGGACTATTGTGGAGTCGAGTTTTACAATATCATTGGTTATTAAATAGTTTTCGTCTTCATGTTTTAAAATTTGATCTTTAAATATGGCATTAAACACTTCTTTCGCGCCCGCTGTATGAGGGTCGATTTCCTCTAGGGAGTACACGGACCTTATTAATTGCTTTTCAAGATCTGATAGTTTTGGCTTTTCTTCATTATTGAATTGAACATGTGAAACTAAGTATCTTAGAAATGTTCTAGAGATATAAACACCAGAGGTTGTTAGTCCTCTGAGAAGAATTATTAAACTTTGAGGTGAAGGGTCTGAGCTGAAGTCCTCTACTCTGGCCAATATTTCGCTAAGGCTTACTTTTGCAGCCTTTTTGAATAAGCCCCTTTTTTTGAAACTTTTTTGAATATAATTTTCAATGTATGTTCTTAATTCCATATCTGTTATTATGTGGGAGATTTGTATTTTGACACTCTGAGTGATTTGAGTCAAATTTGGAAAAAATAGGGAGTATATTTATGTCAACAATCGGTATTATAGGTGGAAGTGGGATTTATGAACTAGAAGGGATAAAAACTATTAAAGAACATAAAGTAGAAACTCCCTTTGGTAGCCCAAGTGACTCAATTATTGAAGCAGAGGTCGAGGGTGTTACGGCCTTTTTCCTACCACGTCACGGAAGGGGTCATAAATTATTGCCATCAGAAGTAAATTATAGAGCAAATATTTATGCTTTAAAAAAACTTGGAGTGGAATACATAGTTTCAGTATCTGCTGTTGGAAGTTTGAAAGAGGAATTACCCCCTAGAACTTTTGTAACTCCTGATAATTTTATTGATTGGACCAAGGGAAAAAGGGAGAGGACTTTTTTTGGAAACGGTATTGTCGCACATGTTTCAGCAGCTTATCCCGTTGATGAGAAGCTTAGAGAAATATTAATAGATTCCTGTAGGGAATGTGACGTGAAAAGTTCGGATGGGGGGTCTTATATTTGCATTGAGGGGCCTCAGTTTTCTTCAAGAGCGGAATCTGAAATTTATCGTAGCTTTGGTGCAAGTGTTATAGGTATGACAAATGTACCTGAGTCATACCTAGCTAAGGAAGCGGGAATGGCTTATGCAACTATTGCTATGGTAACGGATTATGATTGCTGGAAAGAGGAGCATTGTTCGGTAGATGAAATCATGAAGGTTATGAAGGATAATAACGCTAACGCAAATAAAGTTGTGAAGCTGGTATTAAAAAAACTCCATGAAAACCAATTTGAATTTCCTAAGGAGAACAGAGTAGGAATTTTGACACCAATAGATAGTCTAAGTGAACAACAAAAAGAAATCGTAGAGGTTTTAACTAAGTAATGACATACGAATTTGGAAACCATGAATCTGTTCTAAAAATAGAAATTGTGGAAAACATTAAAAATTTGTTGAAAGATAAAGAAAATATTCTTGGTGCTGACCTGACGTTTGGTGGCGGGGGTCATGTCTTTTCCATTTTAGAAGAAAGACCAAATTCGAAAATTATTGGATTTGATCAAGATCCAGATGCGATCGCAACTGGTAAAAAGAAAATTGAAGAATCACCATTCTCGAAAGATATAGAATTAATCTATTCAAACTTTGTAAACTTTCCTAAGAAATTCGAAGAATATAAAGAAACTCATGGTGTACCAGGGATAGATTTCGTAACAATCGATTTAGGGGTTTCAAGTCATCAGTTTGATAAAGCAGAAAGAGGATTTTCTTATAGAGAAGATGGTCCTTTGGATATGAGGATGAATTACGGGGACGATGAAGCTATTACAGCTGCAGATGTTGTTAATACTTATGATGAAGAAGACTTGGCCAATATAATTTATAAATATGGCGAAGAAAGATTAAGTAGAAGAATTGCGCGAAATATTGTTGAGAAAAGAAAAGAAAATCCATTTAGAACCACTAAAGAATTAGAAGAGGTTGTTTTTTTATCTTACCCTCCGGCGCAACGACATAAGAAGCCTCACCCTGCAACGAGGACGTTTCAGGCCTTACGAATTGAAGTAAATCAAGAGCTTACAGTTATAGAAAAATTAATACCTGAGTTATTTCCTTTATTAAATATAGGGGGAATAATTCAAATTATTAGCTTTCATTCTTTGGAAGATAGAATAGTAAAATGGTCGTTTAAAGATGCAGCCAAAGAAGATGAAGGATTAAAAATTTTAACAAAAAAACCAGTTTTGCCAACACAAGAAGAAATTTTAAACAATCCAAGGGCGAGAAGTGCTAAACTAAGAGTAATACAAAAGATTAATTAGCAGGGATCTTATGTCTACTCGAGTAAAACGAAAAATAAAAATAAGTGATAAACTTAAAGACACATTTTTTAGTAGCCACGGTTTTCCCCTTTCCTTAACTTTTATAACAATTTCGATTTTGTTTGTTCTTTTCAGAATGAAAGGTGTTGAGTTGGATTATAAAGTTAATGAAGTAAATTCAAAAATTGAAAAAAGCTTAATGGAAAATAAAGAACTAAAAGCTAAAAAAGCTAAACTTCTATCTACGAAGAACTTAAGATCCATGGCAACTAATCATAATTTAAAGCAACCAACTCAAAAGCAAATAATTGTGGTTCCTTAGGACTTATGGAAAATAAAGAACTAAAGCATAGAATCTACTTTATTTTGGGAATGTTCCTACTGGCCTTCACATTAATCTTGGCAAAAGCACTTAAGTTGCAAGTAATTGATAAAAAAGAATTAATAAGTAGAAGTAAGTCACAGTTTATTCGAGAACGAAAAGTTTATCCTAAACGTGGAATTATATACGATCGAAATAAGAATCCCTTAGCGCTTAATATACAAACCTATAGTATCTTCACCATACCTAAAAATTTAAAAGCGGATAAGACAAGCTATAAAAAATTGGCTAAAACTGTTCCCGCTTTAACCTACGGTAAAATCATAAAAAAAATAAAAGGCCGTGAAAGATATACTTGGTTAGCGAGAAAAATATCTTTAAATAAAGAGCAAGTGAAAGAAATTAAGAAGATTCCCGGGATCTATATTGAATCCGTCCCTAAAAGAATCTATCCAAATCATGAATTATTTTCGCAGGCCTTAGGTTTTGTAGGAATAGACAATATAGGATTGTCAGGGATTGAGTATAGCTTTGATAAAGAGCTAAAGGGTGAGCCAAGAAGTATACGTTATGTTAAGGATGCGAAAGGAAGAGCGATAAAAATGCAAAGCTCGAGCCTTAAGGGAAAACCTCTAGAGTTAAACCTCACTATAGATAAAGACTTGCAGGCAATTGCTGAAAAAGCTTTGAAGGACTCAGTCGAACAGTTCAAAGCTAAAAAAGGCGGAATTGGTGTCATAGATGCAACTACCGGTGAAATTTTAGCAATGGCTAATTATCCAACGTACGATCCAAATGTTTTGAAGAAGAGTGAAAGAGACTATAGGAAGCTATCTTTTGTTTCTGATCCGTTTGAGCCTGGGAGTACATTTAAAGTTTTTACTGTTGCTTCGGCGTTGGAAAATAAAATTGCAAGGATAGATACTAACTATTACTGCGAAAGGGGACAGCTAAAAGTTGAAGATCACGTGATAACAGAAGCTGAGTCTAATAAAAACTATGAATGGTTATCAGTAGAAGAAATAATTATGTATAGTTCAAATATTGGAACCACAAAAATGGCCTTTGATCTAACTTATCCGAGACTTAATGAGACCCTTAGAGAGTTTGGATTTGGTAAAAAAACAGGAATTGAGCTTTCAGGAGAATCAAGAGGAATTTATAACGAAAACGAAAATGTATCCCCGCTAACTTTAAGTAATGTCTCTTTCGGCCAAGGGGTAGCAGTTACTGGTGTGCAAATGCTTGCGGCTTATGCTGCGTTGGCAAATGGTGGATATTATATACCTCCCACAATTATAAAGAATGGGAATAAAGAGCGTAAAAGAACTCGAATCATAGATAAATCTACTGCTGATCAAATTACCAATATTTTAATTAAAGCAGTTGAGGACGGGACTGGTGGTAATGCTAAGATTCCATATTTTAAGATAGCAGGAAAAACAAGTACTGCTCAAAAGGCTGGAAAGAATGGAGGCTACGAAGGCTATATTCCAGGGTTTATTGGTTATCCGGTAAATATTAAAAATCCATTTGTGATCTACGCTTATGTTGATGAGCCAGGAAGTAAGAAATATTATGGAAATCAAATAGCCGCCCCGATATTTAAAAAAGTAGCGGAGTATATGCTTTATAAAACTAAAGAGTTTGACCAGATGGCCATAAAGAAACCTAAGATGGGTAGCGACATAGATAAAGTACGATTTAAGCAATCGGCTGCAAAAAGATATAGTGGTGAGGGAATAGTTCCAAACTTTATAGGCTTAGATAAAAAATCAAGCACTCGCCTCGGTAAAAAAATTAAAGCAAAGATAAAATCAATTGGTATAGGTGTTGTTAAGTCTCAGTCGCCTGCACCGGGATCCGTACTTACCAAAGATATTGAAATTTCTTTGAACTACTCACCTCCAGTATATGAATAAAGCGCAACTTCTAAACCAACTTGAAAAATCAGACTCTGAATATTTAAATTTTGAAAATGATTTCAAATTTCAAGACTTAACCACAAATCTTCAAAACTCGAATGATAAGATAGCAGCGGTTTATAATTTTAGTGATGAAGCCTCTGAGGCTCTATTCAAGGAAAGGTTAAGTAAGGTTAGTCCTGTCCTTTTATTTCTCAATAAAAAACCAAGCTTCAATATTAAATGCCCAACTGTAGTTATTGATTTCAAAAAAGAAAATATAATATTGGAATCTATTCTAAACTCTTTATATCCAATTAACGCTAGTACCCCCAAAGTATTGGGGGTCACTGGCACTAACGGAAAATCAACATGTGTCTGTCTATGTGAGCAGCTATTATTACAGCAAGGTATACCTTCTGGTAGTTTAGGAACTGTTGGTGTTACGGCCAATGGTGAAATCTTGGATTTAGGTATAACTGGTACGACTCCTTCATATATAGATTTAAGAAGAATATTAAGCTCACTTTCTTCAAAAATTAAGTTTTTATTCATGGAAGTTAGCAGCCATGCGATAGATCAAAAACGCCTTGGAAGTATAAAGCTATCGGGAGCTGGTTGGACCTCTTTTAGTCAGGATCATTTAGATTATCATGGAACTATGGAGGAGTACTTTAGGGCTAAGGCAGAAATCGTAGATCTGTTTATAAGCTCAGATACAAAGTTAGTGGTACCACCTGCACAAGAAAAACTTTATCAAGAAATAAAAGATTTTTTAAATGGAAGTGGTAGAGATTCAAACCTGTTAAAAGCAAGAGAGCTTAGTGAGTTTAGTGTAGGAGAATTGCCTCCCTTTTTTAAGGTACATTATAATAAGGATAATTTAGCACTTTCACTTGAGCTTGTTTCAGAGTGGATTGACTTTAAAAAAGTTAAATTAGATACACTCTCAACACCTAAAGGGAGATTTTCAGTATTACCGGTTAAGGGCGCCTTTGCTATTGTTGATTACGCTCACACACCAGATGCAATAGAAAACTTAGTTGAAGCTACGGTAAAAGCCTTTCCTGACTCAAGAGTGATAACTCTTTTTGGCTGCGGAGGAGATCGAGACAAAACTAAGAGACCTAAAATGGCCATGGCGGCCGAAAAGTCGAGTACGGAAGTGATTGTTACGAGTGATAATCCTAGATCTGAAGAACCCGAGAATATTATTAATGATATTGTGGCGGGTCTAAAGAAGAAGCCATTACTTGTAGAAGTTGACAGGGAAAAGGCTATAAAAGAAGGTGTTAAAAATCTACAGGATGGTGATGTTCTTCTTATTGCCGGTAAGGGTCATGAAGAATATCAGGAAATAAAAGGCGAGAAAGTATTTTTTAGTGACTTTGCTGTGGTTGATTCGATTCGAGAAGAAAATGATTAATTTAAAAAATTTTGTTGAAAAAAATAATGATGAGTCTTTAGGGAAAGTTCGTTCTGTGAAAAGAGTTTCAACTGACACAAGAACAATTCAAGAAGGCGACCTCTTCCTCGCACTTTCAGGTGAAAACTTTGACGGTAATAAGTTTATTAATGCTGCGATCGATAAAGGCGCTTCAGGATGTGTCTATAGAAAAAGTGACGGATTTGATTCGTCGGAGTTATACACAAAATACCCAGAAGTTTTTTTTATTGGTGTTGATAACACAGAAAAATATTTGCAAGACTTAGCTAAATATCATCAAAAGTCTTGGCGTGAAAAAGTAAAAAATTCAGTCACAATAGGGATAACAGGTAGTAATGGAAAAACTACCACCAAAGAGTTGTTAGCGGCGATTAGTGAATCTATTTTCCCAAACGAAGTACTTTATACGAAAGGGAACTTAAACAATCATCTGGGTGTACCGATGACTATGCTCAGGTTGGAAGATACACACAGAATTTGTATCCTCGAAATGGGCACGAACCATCCAGGAGAAATTTCATTTTTATGTAATTTAGGTGATCCCAATGCCGGAATTATTACTACCGTTGGGCAATCACATCTCGAATTTTTTAACACTGAAGAAAATGTCTTCAAAGAAAAGAGAGCGTTATTTGATTTTGTTAATAAAAAGAAAGGTTGTTTTTCCTATGATGGTGACAACCGACATCTAAAAGCTCTCCCTGTCGATAATATAACTGCATCGGTTGGATTTGAATTTGGTAATACGAAAGCGGAACTATCAGGAAGAAATATAAAATTAAAAGGCAAGGTAGATCTAAACTTGAATGCTCCTTATCTTTTTGGAATTCATAACTTTAAAAATCTTGCGCTTTCAGCTGCTTTATTGGCTCAGCTTTTTCCAGAGAAAATTAGTGAGATTGAATCGAGCTGCCTGGAGCTAAAGCTTCCTAATAATAATAGATCGGAGTTGATTGAAAGAGATGGAAAAACAATCTTTCTGGATGCTTATAATGCCAACCCCTCTTCAATGATTGCTTCTCTTGAAACCTTTGTGACCTTTCTAAAAGAAAACTCTAAGGAGCTGTCAAAGAGTATGTTCATACTTGGTGATATGAATGAGCTGGGTAGTAAAAGTCCTGAATATCATGAGGAAATTGGAAAGCTTTTAAAAACAATGAACATAGATAACGTTATATTTATTGGTAGATTTAGTGAGTTCTATAATAAGGGATACTCTGCGAGTGGAAAGTGTTACGCTAGCGTCGATGAATTTAGCCACGATTGGACCAATTGCTATAAGCAATACTCTAACTTCTTTCTAAAAGGGAGTAGAACTTTACAATTGGAGACACTCGTGGCACTTAATTAATACCTAAGTATTCAAAATTTATGGGTCCCTATGCTTTATCACTTTCTTTATCCGTTAAGTCAGTCTGTTTCCGCGTTTAATATTTTTAGATATATAACGTTTCGCGCAATCGTAGCTTTTTTAATAGCGGCGGCAATATCAATTATTTGGGGAAAGGCTTTTATAAACTTTATGAAGTTAAAGCAGTTTGGCCAAGTTATTCGAGATGATGGCCCTGAGAGTCATTTAAAAAAGGCGGGAACTCCGACTATGGGTGGGGTTTTTATTCTTGGCAGCATTTTATTTGCGTTGTTTTTCTGTGGCAACTTTTTGTCAGCCCCATTCTTGGTAACAATGTTTGTTTTAAGCTCGTATTTTGCCCTGGGATTTTTGGATGATTATCTAATTGTTTTGAGGGGTAATACTGATGGCGTTTCAGCTAAGGGAAAGCTTGTTTGGCAGATTTTAACTGCCTTGGCCGCTTCTTGGTATCTCTACTATCAAGGAGTTATTGATACCCAATTTTATGTTCCTTTTGTTAAGGGACCTCTTTTCGATATGGGTGGCATCGGCTACGTTTTGTTCTCAACTTTAGTTATTGTCGGCTCCAGTAATGCGGTTAATCTAACCGATGGTCTAGATGGTTTAGCTATTGGTCCAATAATTACAAGTTCCGTAACTTTAGCATTACTTGCTTATGTGTCGGGGCATCGCGAAATTAGTAGCTATTTATTTATCCCATACATCGATGGTGTGGGCGAGTTGAGCGTTTTAGCTACTGCCATAATTGGTGCTGGTGTAGGCTTTTTATGGTACAACTCTTACCCAGCTCAAATATTTATGGGTGATGTAGGGTCTTTGTCTCTTGGCGGCACATTGGGAACAATTGCAGTCATAACGAAGAATGAAATTTTATTTGTCTTAATTGGTGGCGTGTTTGTAGTTGAAGCCTTGTCGGTGATCTTACAGGTAGCATCCTTCAAGTTAAGGGGAAAAAGAATTTTTAAAATGGCGCCCATTCACCACCATTTTGAGCTGCTAGGCTGGCCAGAGCCAAAAGTTATTGTCCGATTTTGGATTATTAGTATTTTTCTGGCGTTGGTTGCGATTGCGACCCTTAAGATGAGGTAAATTGAATGGAACGTTTTAAAAATAAGAAAGTTCTTATTGTTGGTATTGGTAGAACAGGCTTTACCCTTATTAACTTTTTCAACAGACTTGAGTGTTTGATTAGAGTTACTGATATAAAACCCATCTTTGATTTAAATAAAGCCGTTAAAAAATTAAAGAAGATTTCTCCAGCTCCTGAAATGACTTTCGGAGAGCATAGGGATGAAGATTTTTTAGATGCCGATGTGATCGTTTACACTTCGTCGGTAGATCCAATGCTTCCTCAGTTAGAACTAGCAAGGCAAAATGGAAAAGAAGTTTATAGCGAATTTGGCTTAGCTAATAAGCTTTGTAGAAAACCAATTATTGCTGTTTGTGGAAGTCAGGGTAGAACAACCGTTGCTCATATGATTGGTTTTACTATGAAGCTAGATGGTAAGAATGTTTTTGTTGGTGGAACCAGCGAAAGTCCATTCATTGAATATTGTATGCTTCCTAATAAAGAAGAAATTGATTATGTAATCGTTGAAGTTTCTGCAATTCAAATGAGAAGCCTACAAAACTTTCATCCCAAATTAGTAGTTTTTACAAATATTAGTGAAAAATATCCAGAGACACACTTTAGGTCTGTTGGTGAATATATCGAAACTAAGCTTTCGATTATTAAATCACTTTCGCCTGATGATACTCTAGTTGTTAATTTTGACACTCTTGCAAATAATACATTTTTTAGAAACGCGAATTGCCAAACGTATTGGTACTCAAGAAGAAGCTTTCTAAAAATGGGTGTTATGAATGAAATTCAAGGAACTCATTTTCATGAGAGAAGAATCCATAGCAATATTAATTACCATTCAGAATTTAAAGTAAATAAAATGAGAATTGTAGGTCAAGATAATAGAGAAAATCTACTTGCTGCAATTACGGCCTGTAAGGCGCTCGATGCTTCAGATAAAGCTATACAGAACTGTATTGAGAAATTCCCAGGAATTCCACACAGAATTGAGTTTTTAATGGAGAAAAATGGAGTTTCTTTTTATAACGACTCTAAAGCTGAAAAAATGGAAGATATGCTTAAAAGCATTGCTTCTTATAAAAACCCAGTTATTTTAATTGCTGGTGGAAAAGACAATGAAGAGATTGAGTTCGAACCTTATGCCGATGAAATCATAAAGCATGCCAGAGTGCTTGTATTAGTTGGTGAGTGTAAAGAGCGTCTGAATAGGGCCCTTGGCGAGCACCCTCAAACATATATAGTAGGAAGCTTTGAAGAATCAGTCTTATTTGCTTATCAAAAAAGTAGAACTGGAGATACCATACTACTTTCCCCGGGTAATGGAAGTTCGGACTTTTTCAGAGATTTTGAAGAGCGTGGCAATTACTTTAAGAAATTGGTCTACCAATTGTAATTGAAAATACAACTAGCAGATTTTATAGGGTTTGTTAAAATAACCTTATGGAAGATAAGTTAGAAGATCTACAAAGTACCACAAAATTAGTCGTTATTTTCACGTTAATCTTATCAACGATTGGCGTGATCATGGTCTATTCATCAAGTTATATTTTTGCTCAAGAGCAATATGGAAATAGTAATTACTATTTTTTCAAACAAGTATCCTTTTTATCAATCGGGACTTTCATAGCATTCGTTATTTCTAAAACCAAAGTTTCATTTTGGATGAAGTACGGGCATATCGTTAACTGGTTAATGACGGTATTCTTGTTGGCTACTTTTTTTCCAGGTTTTGGAAAAGTTGTTAAGGGTGCAAAACGTTGGCTTGATTTAGGTTTCTTTGGTTTTCAGCCAGGTGAGATTGTAAAATACACAGTCTTGCTAAGTGCAGTTAGTTTATTTGAAAACTTTAGTTTATTTGATAAGAATACTAAAATTAATAGAGCAGTAGGTATAATCGTGCCACTCATGCTACTTCTCCTACAGCCAGATTTTGGTTCCTTTACGATTTGCTTAATCATAGTTCTCTATGCTTGCTTCCTAAGCTCATTTCCGCGAAAGATTTTTTACTGGGGATTTGGTGTGGCTATAACGGCACTTATTCCAATTCTTATTTCTCAACCTTATAGAGTTAAGAGGCTATTTGCCTTTTTGGATCCATGGAAAAACCCTCAGACATCTGGATTTCAAATAATTCAATCCTATTTGGGTTTCGCAAATGGTTCAATTTTTGGGACAGGTCTTGGAAATAGTAATGAAAAATTATTCTATTTACCAGAAGCCCATAATGACTTTATTTTCAGCGTTATAGGTGAAGAGCTTGGGTTTATAGGGGTTTTTACAATTGTGCTCCTATTTTTTCTGTTTAATTTGTTTGGTCAAAAATTGGCCCTTCTTATTAAAAATAGAAGTCATTCAATTATTGTATCTTGTGTTGTTTTCTTAATCTCTCTACAAGCAACACTAAATATGGGAGTTGTTCTTGGACTACTACCTACGAAAGGGTTAAACCTTCCCTTTATTAGCTCTGGTGGATCAAGTCTATTAGCTAACGCGTTTGGAATAGGATTGATTTTGAGCGCCATAAATTCATATCGCAAAACACTTTTAGTTCAAGAAAATCCATTTGCTCGAGACGAAATTTTCTCTGAAACATTACCTTCAATGAGCCAAACAAGCCCGTCTTTGTCAGAAAAGAGATTTCCCGCAAGCAGATTACCAAGGTAAGGAGTACGAATTGTTTAATTTAAATAAATCTGTAAAGGTTCACTTTATAGGAATAGGTGGAATTGGAATGAGTGGGATTGCTGAAATCTTACTCAGTCTTGGCTATAAAGTGTCTGGTTCTGATATGGCCTCATCGGCTAACACAGAAAAGCTACAAAGCTTAGGAGCGGAAGTTTATAAAGGACACGCAAGTGAAAATTTAAAAGACGTAACGGTAGTTGTATATAGCTCCGCAATCGATGAAACGAACCCAGAAATAAAAAGAGCCAACGAAGAAAGTATTCCGATTATGAGAAGGGCAGAAATGTTAGCTGAGCTTATGCGATTAAAAAAAGGAATCGCTGTTGCTGGCACACATGGAAAAACAACTACGACCTCTATCTTGGCAACCATACTAGAAGAAAGTCGTTTTGAGCCTACTTATATTATAGGTGGGATCGTAGAAAACTTAGAGGGACATGCAAAAGTTGGTACAGGTGAATTTCTTGTAGCTGAGGCTGACGAATCAGATGGATCTTTTCTTCTTTTAAATCCAATTATGTCAGTAATCACTAATATAGATTTTGATCATCTTGATCATTACAAAACAAAAGAAAACTTGATAAAGGCCTTTGAGGATTTTACTAATAAAGTTCCTTTTTATGGATGTTGTGCTTTGAATGCTCACGACGAGATTATCAACTCTTTAATTCCTAAAATGAAAAAGCCACATATTACTTACGGAATTCTTGATGAGGGCGTTGAGGCCAATATAGGTGCAAAAGATATCAAAATGAATCCTGAAATTGCAGAGTTTAGTTTGATTGTGGATGGAAGAGATTTAGGGAAAATAAAAATTCAATTACCAGGAAGGCATAATATTTTAAACGCGCTTGGTGCTATCTCGATGGCCTACTCGATGGGGGTAAAAGAAGAGCTAATACTCTCTTCAATTCAAAAATTTAAAGGAGTCGGGAGAAGACTTCAGAACCTTTATAAAAAAGATGGGTTTGAATTAATCGATGATTATGGTCACCACCCCACAGAAATCAAAACTACAATAAAAACAATGAAAGATACCAGAAAAGAAAAAGAAGTAATTGTTTTCTTCGAGCCTCATAGGTTCTCAAGAACAAGAGATTGCTGGGATGAGTTTCTTCATAGCTTTAATGATGCCGATAAAGTTTTTATTGCACCAATTTATCCTGCGAGTGAAAAGCCAATAGAGGGAATAACAACAGAAAGGTTAGTAAAGGATATAAATCAATTGCATCCGGGTCTATGTGAACAGGTTGGATCGATTGATGACATAGGTAATCTTATTAAGCCTTTTCTCAATAAAGATGCAGCATTTTTGTGTTTAGGAGCTGGAGCTATTGGAAGAAAAGCGCGAGAGTGGGCCAGTGGAAAATAGTAAGTTATCGGATTTGATTTCCAAGATAGGTGATGTGGAATTAGAGGAATCAAAGGATCTTACTAAGTATTCCACTATGAGATTGGTGGCCATTGGAGATCTCATAACCGTAAAGTCTCTTGCTGCACTTAAACAACTCCTACCAAAACTGAAAGATAATAAAATTAATTATCGAGTTATTGGATGGGGTGCAAATCAGCTTTTACCCAAAACCTCTGTGATTCCTTACTTAATGTTGAACTTTCCATTTGAGAAGAGTTATTTAGATGAAGTTAGGAATGAATATATTCTGCCAGCATCTGTTTCACTTTCTGTTCTATCATCTCACGCTGTAAAAAATGGACTGAAAGGATGGGAAGTCTTTACTGGAATTCCGGCTTCTTTAGGTGGTGCAATTTTTATGAATGCAGGCACAAACCTTGGTGAAATATGTAATATAGTAAATGAGGTTTACTTGATTGATAGTAAAGGTCATGAGAGGACCGTCATCGTAGATAAAAATTCTTTTAGTTATAGAAAAAATCACTTTCTTGATGAAGGTGATGTAATTACAGGGGCTAAGCTCACACATCATGGTCAATCACCTGATATCACGACACAAATTAAGGAATATTTAGCACTAAGAAATAGAACTCAGCCTTTAAAAGAATCGACCTGTGGTTGTATTTTTAAGAATGATAAAAAGTCTAACAAGGTTTGCCCTGCGGGAATGTTTATCGATATAATAGGGATGAAAGGATTCACAAATAAAAGAATTCAAATAAGCCCAAAGCATGCCAATTTTATGGTGAATACTGGGGGCGCAAACTTTGAAGATATTTGTGAAACCATTGCCATCGTACAGAAAGAATTGAAACTTCAGTATGGTGTTGACTTTGAAACCGAGGTAAAACTTAACTAATGAAAAAAGCAACCCTGATAATATTATTTTTAATACCTCACCTGTCATTTGGGGCCGTAAATAATAATCTTTCATCAGAAAGAAAAGGCAAATATAAATACAGAACAAGTTTTGGAATGTGTCCCTCAAGAACAGCTGGAAGTTTCGCGCTTCAGTTAATGAAAATTTTTGATGATGTAAAATCACTGAAAAAACTAAAAGAAAAAATCACAAAAGAAAAACTAGATAAAAAACACTATATTTCTAGTTATAAAATTAATTATAACCCTTTAAAGAATTCGCTATTTATGAGTTTTGATTGCCCAAAACCACTAATGAAAGTTCAGCTTTATAAGGAAAATGGTCTTGAGTCATACGAAGCTATCTTAGTTGATAGTGGCGAATTAATTGATCCAACTTATGAAGTTCTTCTCAGAAGTGAGAAAAAGTTAAAAAAGGCTTTACCCTTCTTGGCCTTACCTGTTCAGAAAATGGATAAAGGTGTCCAGAAAAAGTTGACTGATTTGATTAAGAATATGGATCCTATGGTTTCAAGATCTATTAGTGAGGTAATACTGGGGGAAAAGAAGGATTTGACGATCATCTTGTCCCTAAGAGGTACGCCCTCAAGTGTTTTTCTCGGTCCTGAAAACTGGAGTGAAAAGATCAGAAAAATGGAAAGAGTCGTTAAATATCTGGACAAAAAACGTAAGATTCCCGCAATAATCAATTTAACCAATTCCAAAAAAGTGGTTGTCAAGTTTAGCGACAAATTCTAAAATTTTTGTGGTGCCTTATAAAATTAATAAGGTATCGAATATACAGAATGGACTCTGTTTGAACTGAGAAAGGATTCTCATGAACGAAAAAAGTATCATTGTTGGTCTAGATGTTGGTACCACCAAAGTTTGCACAATTGTTGGATCTAAAACAGCAAGTGGCGAACTTGAAATTATTGGTATCGGAACACACCCCTCTCATGGCCTTAAAAAAGGTTCAGTAGTTAATATTGATAAAACTGTAAAATCAATTCAATGCTCACTTGAAGAAGCAAGATTGATGGCCGGTGTAGATATTACTTCAGCGGCAATTGGAATCGCTGGTAGTCATGTTTATAGTTTCAACAGCTCAGGTGTTGTTGCAATTAAAGGTCAAGAAATAACAGAAGAAGATATCGATCGTGTTTTAGAGGCGGCTAAAGCTGTTGTTATTCCATCAGATAGAGAAATCCTTCATGTAATTCCTCAAGAGTTTAGGGTTGATAATACAGGTGGAATTAAGAACCCTCTTGGTATGTGCGGTGTTAGGCTTGAGGCCCATGTACATATTGTTACAGGTACAGTTTCATTAATTCAAAATCTCGTTAAATGTGTAGAGCAAACAGGCGTGATTGCTGAAAATGTAATTTTACAACCAATTGCTTCTTCAGAGTCTGTTTTAAGCCCTGAAGAAAAAGATTTAGGTGTTGTGCTAGTGGATATTGGTGGAGGCACTACTGATATTGCTATTTGGAAAAATGGTAGCTTGATTCATTCTCAAATTATACCCGTAGGTGGAAACCATTTTACAAATGACTTGGCAGTGGCATTGAAAGTTCCTCATGTAGAAGCTGAAAGAATAAAAATTAATCACGGATGTGTTTTAGCGGAACAATTAAATCAGTCTGCACATATTACAGTGAACGGTATTTCTGGAACGCCTAGTAGGGAAGTACCTTTAGGGCATGTTGCCGATGTGCTTGGTGCTCGTGGGGAAGAACTTTTTAACTTTATTAAAAATATAATTTCAGATAAAGATTTAAAAAATGAAATAACAGGCGGTGTAGTTTTAACAGGTGGTGGAGCGCTAATTAAAGGACTTCCAGAACTTGGTGAATACACCCTTGAACATCCCACTAAAATTGGATACCCAAAACCATTTGGTGGAATGACAAATATAATGCAAAATCCTAAATTCTCTACTGTTCTTGGACTTTTGATTGAGGCCAGTAGAAGTAATGAGGGTGTCGATACTCCTATTCAACAAGAGAGTGTGGATTTAATTGGTAAGTTTAGTGATTCATTAAAAACAGTTTTTAAAGAAATATTTTAATAAGGGGTCCTTATGTTTGAAATAACTAGTAATGAAGGAGTTGAAATGCAGCAAGGTGCTAAAATTAGAGTCGTTGGTGTCGGCGGCGGCGGAAGTAACGCTGTAAATACAATGATAAAAGCAGGATTAAGTGGCGTCGAGTATATAGTCGCTAATACTGACTCACAGTCATTAAATGCGAGCTTAGCTCCAACAAAGGTTCAACTTGGAGCCGATGTTACTAAAGGCCTTGGCGCTGGTGCTAATCCTGAAGTAGGAAGAAAGGCGGCATTAGATGAATATGAAAAACTTTCTGAAGTTTTAGAAGGTGCTGATATGGTATTTATTACGGCCGGTATGGGCGGTGGAACTGGAACAGGGGCTGCACCGGTTATTGCAAAATTAGCTAAAGAGCTTGGAGCTCTAACGGTTGGTGTTGTAACGAAGCCATTCTTATTTGAAGGAAAGAAAAGGTTCAGACAAGCTGAATCTGGAATTCAAGTATTAGAAGAGAGTGTCGATTCTTTGATTACAATTCCTAATCAGAGGCTTCTTTATATTGCTGGAGATAGCTTATCTTTAGTTGATACATTTAAGAAAGCAGATGAGGTCTTACTAAATGCTGTTAGAGGTATTTCCGATCTTATTAATAATACAGGTCATATCAATGCTGACTTTGCTGACGTTAGTACAGTAATGGCTAACAAAGGTCTTTCTCTAATGGGAACAGGTCTTTGTTCTGGTCCAGATAGAGCTATCAAGGCAGCAACAGAAGCTATTAGTTCACCTCTATTAGAAGATATCTCTATTGATGGTGCTACAGGTATTATTATTAATATCACTGGTAACGATACTCTTACCATGCATGAAACCAATGAAGCAGTTACTCTTATTATGGAAGCAGCTGATGATGATGCTGAAATTATCTTTGGAACTGTTATCGATGACACGATGGAAGATGATATCAAAGTTACTGTTATTGCAACTGGTTTAGGTGGTCAAGAAAGAGTACTAACTAAACACAGAGCTATGGACATGCCAGTTGAGACTGAACAGTCACCTAGCCCTGTTATTGAGACTAAAAATGAAGAAATTTCTGTTGAACAGAATATGGTCTCAAACACTGAAGAAACTATTGCACCAGTGATGGAATCTAGCTCACCAGAGGAAGATTCTACTTTAGTTCGCTCAATTAAAGAGGCAGCGACAAGATATGAAGCCAGTAAAAACGAGAGCAATACTCAAAATAGTGGCAGAGAATCTTTTGATACAAACAAAGGTAGCGGAAGAGCTAGATCAATCGCTGAAAAGCTTGGCTTTATTAATTTTGATGAAGAGGAGCTAGATACTCCATCTTATTTAAGAAGGGATGAGGAAAACAATAATCGTCCAAAGCCAGAACCAACACCAAGAATCTAATTTACGCTTAAGGGAGCGGTCAAGTTTGGCCGTTCCTTAATTTATCTGATTTATCTTATTCCTTAATACTTCTTCATCTTGAGATCTCACATACAACATTACATAAGATTCAATATGGTCACCGTCGATATTAATTTTATAGTGAGTAACTATGTAGGTTGGGATACTTCGGCTATTCCATAGCTCTTTTTTAAATTCGTAGATATATATAGCAGCCTCAGGATTATTTGGAGTTGTTTTAACATTAGTTATATCGATCCATTTATTTTCGCTAAAGGTTCTAAGATGTTCAGGACAGAAAGTTAGGCCATCATACTCTTTAAGGCATGTGTCACAACAGCTCTTTTCACACATGCAGCAACTACCCTTTCCAGGTTCGTTTTCATGAAAGTGGCAGTTTTGAAGTCCTTCAAAAGTAGGTCGGGCTGAGTCTTCGTTAGCTGAATTAGAAGCCTTTTTATTTTTTTCCTTATCTTTAGATTTAAGAAGAAGGTAGACAACTATCCCACTAAGAATGCCTATTAATAAAAATGCAAATCCTAGTAAGGCAAGGAAATATATTTGATTAGAACCATTCATAAATACTTTTCGGAACTTTTCAAAAAACTTAAAGAAGATGTACGAAAACGAGTGGTTTATAGCCGATTACCTTACTAAGGTAATGTCTAAGCCCGATTCTTAGGGACTCTTCAGCCTCTGGATTATTCCACTCGGATTTTAGAATTTTTAGCATGGCCTCTTCTAGATTTGTATCGTCTAATTCTGGAAGTCCATATTTTTTGACTTTTAAAGAGCTCAAATTTTCTTTTATCAAAGATACTATTAAAACACCTGAATTTCCAAGTCTTCTTCGATCGTTTATAACCCCTTTATTCACCTCTTGATCACCATGAACGAAAAGTCTTAAGTCAGGCGCTTCATGTTCTATATACTTTATTTTTTTATTGGAGTTTAAAAGAATACCCTTGAAATTATCAAGGCAATGAACTTTACCTTTAAATTGTTGATCTTTAGATAGTTCTACAAACTCTTGAAAAAAACAGCTTTCTAAATGAATGGGAAAAATATCACTTGGAGATAATAGCTCTATGATTTTTGAAATTTCTCCAGGGTAAGCATGTCCTGAGGCGTGAATAGTAGGATTGTGACCCTTATTAATTTTTAATCCCATCAGTGATGCCTTGTTAAACATTTCACCAACAGATTTTTCATTACCGGGAATTATTTTACTTGAATACATCAAATAATCTCCGATTTTGGGTTTAACCTTTTTATCATTTCCAGAAAAAACTCGCCTAAAGGCACCTCTTAGGTCACCTTGGCTTCCTGACAAAATCGTAACCGAGTTATTATTTGAATTACTATTATTTATAATCTTATCGATTAGCCCAGCTTTTCTGCCGAGCTCATAACCAAACTCAACGGAAAATCCACATAGGTTTACGTTTTTATTGAACTTGTTACAAATACCAATGATAGCCGCAAGCCTCATTACGTTCGAAGGAAAAGTGGTTATATAAATATTCTGTTCAGCTTCATTTATCTCTTTTTCTAAATTTTTATAGAGATCGTGTTCATAAGGACCAGTTTTGTTACGAGAGCAAATATTGGTACTATCGATAAAAGCAAGTTTTTTAGATCCTAATTTAGAATATTCTTTCAGTAGGTCTTGATTAAGATAAGTTTTATCCTGCTCTTCAAAGTTGAATCTAAAATCGGTGCAAAAAAAGATACTGTAGTCACTTCGAATTGAGTGAAAGTGGAATCCATAAACACCAGGAATAGAATGTCTCAAATTAAAAAAGCTTAAACCTTCTTGATAATAATCGTTAGTATCTATGAGTTCATTCTGAAAGCTTGGAAACTTTTTTTCGATAAAGAGTTTTGTATAAGAGTTACATATTACTTTGATGTTTGGAAATTTTGAAAGGAGATGCTTAATACCTCCAATATGATCTTCATGTGCGTGTGTTAGCAATAAGTACTCAGGTTCCTTAAACTCCTTAAGATCTAATATATCAAGGTCAGGGTATAAATAATTGATACCTAGTGACTCTTCTCGAGGAAAAAGTATACCTGTATCTATAATATATGGAGTATCGTCGAGCTCAATATAAGAAATATTTCCTCCTATATAGCCAACGCCTCCCATGGGGAAAAACTTAAACATTTTCACATTATAGAAAGATAGAGATAATGTTCATAGCTTCTGGAGTGTATTTTGCTATGAGTTATAGGCCTTTTTTAATAATCTTAATTTTTTTAATTTGTAGAGCTACTTTTGGTTCCGAAATAAGAATTGGTATTACTTCGGTACCTCTAAATCTAAATCCATTATATGCAACAGATGCCAATTCTCAGAATATTAACAGAATTACTCATTTATCTTTGATCGATTTTGACGAAAAAATGAGATCAAACTGTGATGCTTGTGAGAATTTCTCAGAGACAATATCTCAAAGTGGGGATCATGAAATCCGTTTCACCTTAAAAGAAGGTATAAAATTTTGGGATGGGAAAAGCGTAACGGCGAAAAATGTCATTGATTCTTATAAATACTTTATAAAGCCGGAAAATAAATCAAATCACGCAAGGGCATTTCAAAACATCAAAAGTATTAAGATTATTAATGATTTGGAGTTTATTGTTATTTTTAAGAAATATAGTATTGAAAATTTAAATAACCTAACTCTTTTAAAAATCCTAAAAATTAACACATCTGGAGAGCAAGTCGGTTGTGGAGAATATAAAATCTTAGAGAAGTCCCCCTTGAAGGTTGTTTTAACCCCTGCTTTCGGAGAATCAAAGCCAAACCTATCATTTAAAGTTGTGAAAGATGAGACTACATTGGCCCTAAAGATTGTAAATAAAGAATTGCATCTATCACTTGGTGGAATATCACCGAGAAAATATAAATGGTTGAAAAAAAATACAAGAGAGTATGAATATTTAGAAGTGCCAGGAACAAATTATAAATACATTAGTTTTAATCACAAAAATATACACTTATCTAAACATAACGTAAGAAAGGCAATCTCAAAGTTGATCCCTAGAAGAGAACTTTTGAAATACAAGCTTCATGAAACAGCAATATTGTCGAATGGGCTCTTCTCTCCTTCTTTTGGAAAGTTTTATATCAACTCACAGAAGGTAAGATATAGCGCAGATGAAGCGACAAAGTTACTTTTAGAAGAAGGTTATAAAAAAGTAAAAGGCAAATGGTATTTAAACAATAAGCCGGTGAGATTAAGTTGGCGTGTTTCAAATAACAAGGCAACCATTGAAATCGTGAATTTACTTAAAGATAAGTTAGCCCAGTTTGGATTTGAGATTAAAGTCTCTGTTCAAGAATGGGGTACCTTTATGAAAAATGTTAAGAAAGGAAATTTTGATTTAATTATGGGCCAGTGGATTGGATTTACCGGACCAGATATGATGAGGTTCATCTGGCATAGTGATAGCGTCCCTCCAAAAGGAGCAAATAGAGGACATTATATTAATCCAGACTTTGATAGAGCATTAAATTTGGCTGCGGGAAAATTGAATGAAAACGAGAGGAATAGCCTTTATAAAAAAGCTCAGCTGATTGCTGAAAATGATTTCGCTTACTTAGGTATGTGGCATCCAAATATAACCTGGATTAAAAATAAGTGTGTAAAAGGAGTAAAAATATTTCCTAATGGAGGTTTCCTTGGATTACGAGACTTAAAACTGGTATGTAATGGAAATGACTAGTTCAAAATATTATATTGTTACGCTCGAGAATACTGACACTTTAGATTTACAAAAGTTGATTGAATACTCACAGTCTAAATTTAAAAGCGATGGGTATGAGGAGTTTTCATTAAATGAAGAACAGGTCGATGAAATCTTAGGAGAAGATGCATTTTGCGGAGGCGATTTAACTGAAGAGTTAATGAAAAGACTCGAAGAAAAAGCATCTAGGAAGTTAAAATTTTACTTTTCGAGCAAAGAAGCAAAATTACACTCAAGCGCTTTTTTAAAATACCTAATAGACAATAATTTAAGTGCAACTTTAGAAGAGCAAGAAGAGGAAGACTGGAATGAATCCTGGAAGCAACATTATGAGCCGATCTTGCTGGATTCATTTGTAGTGCTGCCGGTTTGGGAAAAGGATAGCGATATTGGTGGAAAAAGGGAGAAAATAATTATTAATCCCGGAATGGGATTTGGTACTGGTACCCATGAAACAACCAGACAGTGCATGCTTTCATTACTTGAATTGAAGAATAAGAAAGAAAACTTAAAAAATTGTTTAGATTTTGGTTCGGGGTCAGGGATCCTTGGGATTTCTTACCACAAGATTTTTGAAGGTCCTGTGGATTTTGTTGATATTGATAAACGGGCCATTGAAAACAATAAAAATAATTCGGTGTTAAACTTCCCTTCAATTGATGAAGGATTTAATTATTATGTTAGAGAGGAATATTCTGAAAAAAAACAATATGACCTGGTCTTTGCAAACATATTGGAACCAGTTCTCTTAGCGGAATATCAAACAATTTCTGAAGCCGTAGGAGATCAAAAATATTTAATTATTTCAGGAATCTTAAACGAACAAAAAGAATCTATAGTGAAAAAGTATGATTCTAAGTTTGAAATACTATTTGAGAAATCTGAAGGCGATTGGATGGCCATAACTTTTAAGAAAAAATGATAGCGTGTTTTATAGAAGATATTTATCCTGAAGAAATCGAAGTAGAGGGTGAAGCCTTTATTCATCTCAACTCTTCCCTGAGAGTTAAGGTAGACGATGAAGTTTTAATCTTAGATGGCCGTGGAGGAACTCGTCGAACTAGAGTTAAGTCTATTGGTAAGAAAAAACTTTTTTTAGAGTCAGGGTCCGTTGAAACTAAAAAAAGAAGTTTTAATTTAGACCTATTAATTTCACCTCCGAAAAGAGACGCTTTTAATGATTGTTTGAGGTTTTGTGCTGAAATAGGAATTAGAAATATTTACACCTTCGAATCCGAGTATTGCCAAAATAAAAAAATTGATGAGCAAAGATGTTTAAAGGTTTTAAAGTCGGCCTTGATACAATCTAACAATCCTTTTCTACCAAATTTAATAAAACTGGGAAAAAATATTAATCTCGAGACAGACTATCAAAAAAGCTTCCTCTTTCACTTAAATCAAGAAATTCCCACCAAGGAAGAAAAGTTAGAAAAAGATAAGGACTACTTGCTAATTATTGGCCCAGAAGGAGGATTCTCTGAAATAGATACAGAATACCTGAAGACCAATATTAATGCCCTAGAGCTTATTCAACTGCCGACACCAATAATGAGAGCTCCAACAGCATTGTGCGTGGCGTCCGGCTGGATTCTTTCAAAAATTTGATGCCTTGATTCATTTGTGAGATTCTATTAATTCGGGGGACATATGCAAGAGATAACACCACAAAGAAAACCTCAGCCTAAAATTCAACCAGCAATGGATTTTGATATTGATGACTTTGATTTTAAGCCTGTTACTAAAGGACTGGGCTTTCATCAAGAAAAGCAATTAGAAAAAAAGACAGTTGTTTCTCAAAGACCAAAAATTAGAACACGTACAGAAAGGGTGGCAAGAGTTGAAGTGCCGAGAGAAACTCCAAGTGTGGAGTTGCCTAGACCTAGAGAGATTCAAACTAAAGGTATCGAAAAAGAAAATATCATTAGTAAAAAAACCGAGGCTAAAATTGTACCTGCAAGATTAGGAGTTCAGGGTACAGGATTCGTGTTTGACCTATTTATAATCCTTGGAACTCAGGTATTAATAAACGCAGCTTTCTTGAAACTATCAGGGCTTTCAAATATTGTTCAATTTCTTGAATTTACTTGGGTAGAGCAAACAATTTTTTTCTCATTTATCTTTTTGTTTTATTTTAGCATTTTTGATCTTGTAGCGAGTCCAGGAAAGAGAATCTTTTCATTGAGGCTAAGTTCAACTTCATCAAAAAAAGTGACAGTAGACCAAACACTTATTAGATCAGTGGTAACACTTCTTTCTTTTATAACTGTATTTATGCCACTCATTTTTGATTTTCAAGGTAAGTTAAGTGATACCAAAGTAGTAGAAGATGTTTCAGCTTAGTAAAGAGGCTGAAATATTTTTAAAAGATAATGGTGATAAAAAAATAGTTTTTACTAATGGATGCTTTGATATTCTCCATTCAGGTCATATCTCTTACTTAAATGATGCTAAAGCTCTAGGGGATGTTCTCTTTATAGGTCTTAACTCTGACTCAAGTGTTAAAGCTCTCAAAGGAAGTGAAAGACCAATAAATGATGAGTATGAAAGGAAGTTCATTTTGGAAAATCTTAAAGCTGTCGATTTTGTTGAAGTTTTCTCTGATGAAACACCTTTAGAATTAATTAAGAAAGTAGATCCAGACTTCTTGGTTAAAGGTGGTGATTGGGCCGTAGAACAAATTGTAGGTCATGAATTTGTTCAAAAAAATGGTGGAATAGTTAAAAGCCTGCCTTTTAAAGACGGTTTTTCTACAACAAATATCATCGAAAAAATTAAAACTCTCGTATAATTCAAGGTGTTTACAATATACCCGACTGTTTAACTCGGGTATAAATACCTGATTTTATTGAAAAAACACTCAAGTATTAATACCCGACCCCGATACAGGTTATGTAAGCAGCACTGTGGGAGTGCTTGTTAATAATGGGTTCTGACAAGGTTGTCTAAACTTTACTTTTTAAGGAGGAAGATTATGTTTCGAGGAGATTAAACATGGGATTACGAATTAGAACGAATGTACCTTCAATTCAAGCTACAAACAGTTTACAAAAAGTTAAGAGAGACGAATTCAAAACATTACAAAAATTATCATCAGGTAGCAGAATCAACTCAGCTTCTGACGATGCGGCCGGGTTAGCAATTTCTGAAAAGTTAAGATCTCAAATTAGATCTGGTAATCAAGCTCAAAGAAATGCAAATGACGGTATATCATTAGTTCAAACCGCTGAAGGTGGAATGAACGAGGTTTCAAACCTCCTTATTAGATTAAGAGAATTATCGATTCAGTCAGCTTCAGATACAGTTGGAGCAGATGAAAGAAAGTTTAGTGACCTTGAGGCACAAGAGCTTGCGACTGAAATTGATAGAATTGCTAAATCAACAGAGTTTAACGGGAGAAAGCTACTTTCAGGTGAAGGTGGACAGGTTGATCTTCAGGTTGGAATTGGAAATGATGAAGTTGCAGATAGAATTACATACCGACCAGAGGAAGGAAATGTAAGCCTAGACGCTCTTGGAGTTTCAGGTATTAATGTCGCAACTAAAGATGATGCTAGAAATAACTTAGAAAGAATTGATAATGCACTTAATATTGTTAACGGGAACCGTGCTCAACTTGGTGCAATTCAAAATAGATTACAAGTTACAATGAGTAACTTAGAAGTTCAGACTGAAAACTTATCAGCCGCCAACTCAAGAATTAGAGATGCTGATATCGCTGTAGAGTCTGCAAACTTAGCAAAACAAAGAATACTTTCAGAAGCCAACACTTCTGTACTTAGCCAGACTAATGGTTCAATGAATAGTGCCCTTAAGCTGATCTAAGAACTTACCTAGAACATGTTTAATACTCGAATGAGGGAGCCAAACGGCTCCCTTTTTCAGTTTTTAGCATCAAAATGAAAAAAAACAAAATACTTGATAAAAAAGCTAAAGTTTTTATTTATACCTCCGAAGAGTCTATTAACTGACCTAATTGCTCGGTCAAAACGTTCAAACTACAGGAGAACTAAAATGGGCTTAAGAATTTCAACTAACATTGCTTCAGAAATGGTGCAAAAGAATTTAAAAGAAGCATCAAGAGATGAAACAAAATCATTATCAAAACTATCTTCAGGATCAAGAATTAGTACTGCTGCAGATGATGCTGCAGGTTTGGCAATCGCTACAAACTTAAAGGCACAGGCCAGTGGACTGAGGCAAGCAACTCGAAATGCTAACGATGGTATCAGTGTCGTTCAAACAGCTGAAGGTGGCTTAAATGAAGTCTCAAATATTCTTATCAGATTGAGAGAACTTAGTGTTCAATCGGCTTCGGACACAATCGGGGAAAGCGAAAGAGCATTTCTAGATCTTGAATACCAACAGTTAACTACCGAAGTTGATAGAATTGCGTCGTCGACAAAGTTTAACGGTATGAATCTCCTTAGTGGAGAAGGTGGCGGAGTTTTAGACTTTCATGTGGGAACCTTCTCTGGTGAAGAAAACACAATTCAATTTGATTCAGACGCAACTGTGGCAACATCATCTAATATCGGCATTAGTGGATCTGGTGTTCTTGAAAAAGGTGACGCACTAGAGTCTATTGGAACTCTAGATGAAGCAATTAATCAGGTATCTGGACAACGAGCGAACCTCGGTGCCCTTCAAAATAGACTACAGGCAACAATGACTAACTTAGAAGGTCAAACTGTAAATACTGAGCAGGCACGATCTGTAATACAAGATGTGGATGTAGCTCAAGAAGCAGCAACATTAGCCTCTAAACAGATTATTAAAAGTGCAAGTATTAGCACTCTTGCTCAGGCTAATAATATAGGAAACTCAAGCTTAAAGTTAATTTAATATCAGATAGGGATTCTACAAAATATTGAGCAATGGTTTGTATTCTCCCTTTAAGCCCAACCCCCTCAGTTTACTGAGGGGGTCTCCTTTAGGCTTAGATATACATTGACGAATAAATCCCCTAATATTAGTCATGATCTCAATAATTTCCGATGTTCATATTAAGAAAAAAGGAGATGATGCCTATCATCTGTTCATCAATTTTTTAAACCACGAAAAAGTTAAATCTTCCCATAAAGTCATTCTTCTAGGAGATATCTTCGACCTTCTGGTAGGAGGAGATAAAAATTTTTATGAGGAATATAAAGAAATTTTCGTAAAAATAAATGAACTAATGGATAAGGGAGTTGAAGTATATTATCTTGAAGGTAATCATGATTTTCATATAGGTAATTTTCTAAATAAATATCTTGGTCACGAAAACTTTAATTTTTCACCTGAACTTCTAAAGATTGAGCATTTGGGTAAATCTATCCTGCTATCACACGGTGATGATATTGAAATTGAAAACCCTAGCTATAAGATTTACAGCAAGATTATTAGGTCGGTCCCTATTCAAATTTTGGCCGAAAGAATTGTTCCCTTTTCGATTACTAAGTCGATCGGTGATTGGGCCTCTTCTAGATCTAGAAAAAAGAATCTAAAAAAATATAATGAAAAAAGCTTAGTTATTAGAGATAAGTTTAGAAGATCAGCTGAAGAACTATATCAAAAAGAAAACTTCGACCTGATTGTGACAGGTCATTCCCATGTAAAAGATAGTTATGAATCCCCTCTAGGGTTTAAGTACTTAAATAATGGCTATGCGCCAATCGAAAAAACTTTTATCCATATTAGCGAGCTACAAGAATTTATTAGTTTAAGCTAGCCATTTGATTCACATACTCTTTAATCTGAGCCCTACTTAATACACTTACCTTTGACTCCGTTCTTGAAGAAATTGTTTTCTTTTCAACTGCGATTAAATTATTTGAAAAACTAGCAATCTGAGGCAAATGGGTTATGGCTATAACTTGTGAGCAAGAGCTGATTTCTTTTAGCATCTCACCAATCTTTAAGGCAGTTTTACCGCCTATACCTGTATCAATTTCATCAAATAAGAAAACAGAGATAGAGTCTTGAGTGGTCATCAAGTGTCTTAAAGACAATAATATTCGTGAAAGCTCACCACCAGAAGCGATCTTGCTTAAGTTATAAAACCCTTCTCCAGGATTTGTTTCTGCAAGTAATTCAAGTTTTGTTAAGCCGTTCGAAGAAAGACTTTCAACTTCCTCACAATTGAACTTAATACTTGCACCTTCCATGTTTAGTTTTTGAATAACTCTTGTGAGTTCTTTTGAGAGATTGGCCGCAGCGGAAGCTCTATCCTTATGCAGCGTAAGAGCTAAGTTCAAACACTGTTCTTTAACAACAACTATTTTTTTCTTAAATTCGTTTATAGATGTTTCGATACTTTTTAAGGCCGAAAGCTCATCGTTTAAAGATTCTCTTTTTTTACGAAGCTCTTCAGTTGGTAAATTAAATTTTCGTTTCAGTTTTTGATACCTATCAAGAAGATCGAGTATCTCCTCAATTCTCGATTCAGAATCTTGGATCGAATTAGATTTAGCTCTTAATAGCTCGTCAATTTCATAAAGGGCATTTTCAATGGTCTCAACCTTATTTTCTAAGACCTCGCTATCTTCAAGAGCCATTCCTGTGATTTTAGAGACAACACTTTTGAATCTGGAAAGGAAGCCGCCATCATTTTCTTCGAAAGTAAGGTATCTAAACTCATTCGATGATGACTCTATCTTTTCCATGTTGAGCATGGAATTTTTTTCAGCAATAAGCCTTTCTTCTTCCTCTGTAGATGGGTTAAGTGTATCAAACTCACTGAGCTGAAACTCAAGATAGTCAATTTCCCTTTCCCTATTCTCAATTTTACCCTCAAGTTTTTGTAGTTCTTGACCTAAATTCTTAAAGGTTGAGAATAAATCAGCAAACTTTTTAAAGTCCTTATCGATTCGAGCAAAGGAATCAAGTAACTTTAATTGATATTCTGGTGTTAGTAGTTTTTGGTTTTCAAACTGACCAACTAGATCAATAAATTTACGAGTGAATTTTGTCAAAATATTCAAAGGACAAGCTTGATGGTTTAGAAAAGCTTTAGAGTTGCCCTCTTTATAAATTACCCTTTTGATATGTATTGATTCCTCAAAGGGGAAACCAAGCTCGTCACAAAACTTCTTGATTTTTTTATAACCAGCTTTCTCTATTGAAAACGAAACCTCAACAGTCGAAAAGTCGCAATCCTTCCTAACTAGTTTCTTTTCAGCTCTTGCTCCAAACGTAAGTTGAAGAGCGTCTAGAATTAAACTTTTACCACTACCGGTCTCTCCTACAATAACGTTGAAGCCATTGCTGAAATCGATTGATTGATTTTTAATTGTTGCGAAATTATTAATTAGTAAGTTATCGATTTTAAGAACTGATTTCATTTATTAATCCCTACGACCGTGAGTGAATTTGGTTTTTAAAGTATGAAAATATGTTTTGTTTGGATTTTTGATAAATTGAACGTATCTCGATGTGCTGATTTTAATATTAACAATATCTGTCGGCTCTAGCAGGATTGCTTGCTGTCCATCGAGTGTAATATTAATTTGTTCATTTTTCCCGCCCGGTCTCACTTCCAGATTAGTATTAGCTGGCAGAACAATTGGCCTATAATTTAAACTATGCGGGCATATTGGTGTCATTACTAATGATTTCACATCGGAGTGAATTATTGGTCCGCCAGCAGCTAAGCTATAAGCAGTTGAGCCAATCGGAGAACTGATAATTAAACCGTCGCCTGAAAGAGTGTATACGGGCTCTTCATTCGCCTTAACTCTAACTGTAACCAGTCTTGAAATATTGCTTTGATTAAAAACAATATCGTTAAGAAAATAGTATCGATCTTTCTTTCCCTTCTTATTAGTAACTTCTACTTTAAAAAGATGCACTTTAATTAACGGGGATTTTCCACCAAGAGCTACTTCAAGTTCATCGTATAGTTCAGACTTTGAAAATTCTGTAATAAATCCAAGATGCCCCATGTTTACTCCAAAAATAGGTGGAGTACTTTTAGAGCCTCTTCTGGACAATCCAATAAGAGTCCCATCTCCGCCGAGAGTCACGATTAGGTCAATGGCCTTGAATTTATTCTCAATAGGTAAGCTTTCAAATGAGGAGGGACTTAAAATTTTTTCAACTAACTTAATTTGATCTTCTTGAAAGAAGACTTTTACAGATCTTCTCTTTAACCAAGAGACCAATGTTGGAAGGGTATTAGAAAATTCGCTATTAAGTTTTGGCTTTAAAACTATGCATACATTTTTTAGCTTTGCTTTTTTACCCACTCTTACTCCATGAAGGTTTTTAGCGCATCTTTCATATCGTCGAAAGGCTTACTTAATACAGTACAGCCATAACCATTGGCCTTGTCGAGCACCTGTTGGGAGCTATAAGCCGTAATAATCACGAAAAGCCTTCCTATTTCTTCAATAGTGTATCGTTTTTTCGATTCTTCGATAACATCAAATCCGGTGATATCTTTAAGCATCAGGTCGCAAATTATTTTGTCAAAATCGTTTTGAAAAATTGTCTCAATAGCCTCTTTCCCTGAAGATTCCACAGAAACAATTGCCCCTTTCGCTTCAAGTAGTTTCTTAAGGCTTTTCTGAATTAGAATTTCATCTTCGATAAGAAGTATTTTTTTCATTAACTATGTATCTCATTTCTGGGCAATAAAAGCGAAAATGACGCTCCGCCCTCGTCGCTTTGAGTGTAACTAATTTTTCCCCCGAGTTTTTGTGCCAAGTTCTGGCAGATGGCCAAACCTAGACCAGTACCCTTCTCTTTTGTTGTATAAAAAGGATCAAATACGGTTGCACTTAGGTCTTCTGGGATACCCGGTCCGTTATCGTCTACTTTAATTAAAATTTTTCCATCTTCAATATTACTAAGAAAAATCTCAATTAACCCACTACCATCTTGCTCGCAGCCTTGAGCTTGAAGGGCCTGTGAAGAATTTATAATTAAATTGAATATGATCTGACTGAGCCAGGTTGGATTTGTTGTTATTAAGTCATTACTTAAATTATTAATGACCTTCTTTTGAACACCGCGACTAGCAGACTTAGTTAGAGTTAAAGTTTCCCTGATTAGCTTTTCGAGGTTAACTTCTAGAATTTTATCTCCTCCCTGGTAAATAAATTTAAAGTCTTTGATGATATCTTGGCAGCGCTTACAATTTTCGGAAATTTCAAGCAGGGACTCTGAGACGGATTCATCGTTGGGCTGTAGGTTTAAAAAATCAGTTGCTAGCTGAATTCCAAAAAGTGGATTGGAAAGTTCGTGCTGTAAAGTATTTAAGAGCTCTCCAAGAAGTCCTACTCTTTGGAAATGCTGGATGTCAGACTTACTTAAACTAGAGTTTCTTATCATGATTAATTTGTAATCATTATTAAGTTTAGCTTCAAATAAGTTACTTGGGTCGGCTTCGTTTAAGTTACTGCTTTTATAACTATCGTTTTGAAAAATTGGTACGCCTAAATGATTATGGATAGAAATAGGATTTGGGAGTAATTCAAATACTCTGAAAAGATTAGACATTTTACTATCAGACAAATCCTTTTCTATGATTTTTTCTAGCACCACACCTATTTGCGGATAAATCAATTCTACTTTGCTGATAGTTTCTTCTGGTATTGGGAAGAAGCTATTTTCAGAGAGTAAAAATAGCATGTTATGAGTTCGTAATTGAAAAATATTAGCGAGAAAGCTGCCCGCAAAATTAAATTCTGGAATTGTTAATTGTGTTTGTGAGAACTGATTACCTTTTGATTTTTTAATCTGAGTAAATACTTTATTAAATGATTCGATACTCGTTTTAGCTTCCTTAAGCTGATTATCTGTACCGAAGGAGTAACTTACAACATTGGTAGTTCCCTTCTCGTGGGACAATATCTGACAAACATTGAAATTCGTAAAAGATGGAAGAGAAACTAAATGTCTTAACAATGTATGCCATGAGTAGAGTTCAGAGTGAAGGAGATCAATAGTTTGCTTGCGATTGATTTCTTCTTTAAAACTATCTTTACTAATCTTTGATAGTGCAGAGAATTTATTAAGCCCTTTCCAAAATTGTTGCTGAATTCTTTGGCTCTTTTTTTCTAAATCCATATTACTTTTACTGCTTTTTTTATTCAGATTTAATTTTTGAATGGATTTTAAGTTACAGTTTTTCTTAGGCAGAGTTAAGTGAACCATGCCCTCCTTTAGCTGTAATTCTAGGTAGTCGGATTTGTCGGAAATTGAAAGGGCCTCCGAGAATAGAGGCCCGTCTGAAGAATTTTCTTCTTTTAGACTTCTTTGAGGTTCTTTAATTCTGGGATTGCTTTTATCTTCCATTGTGTCAAATTGTCGATTAGTTCGTACTCTAGAAGGTCGCAAAGCATGATAATATCATTCTTTTCTTTTGCTGGAACTAGACCCTTCAGTATAGATAATAGGTGTATTTCAAGGTTCTGCAAAGTCTGAGTTTTTTCAAACTTGTCACCGAGATTCGCCCTTAGGGTACTATGGATTTTTGACATTAACTGAACAAATAGATCCATGATTTCGATAACTTCGGCGAAAAGAGAATTTGCACTTTGAAGCTCTCCTGAGGCATATAGTTTATTCAACTCTTGAATTTTGTTAATTACTACGTCGATATAAGAGCTGCAGCTTTCCAAAGCTTCGAAAGCAAGTTCGATACTAGACTTTACGGTAAAGTCAATATTGTTAAATTCAGAAAGTTGAGATGGTAAGCACTCACCTTCTTCAACCTCATTTAATTGTCGTCCATTTATTTGTATTGAAGTTATAACCTCAGAGTCTTTAATTACCCCACTTAAGAGATTATCTATCAACTCATTTACTGTCTGATTAGCCTGTGTTTTTAAATTAATTTCTTCCTGATTTACGGTAATTAGGGCCATTGTCCTACTCCTTTGCTTCCTTCATGGAATTTTTTTTCATTTTTATACTATATTCATTCATGGTTTTTTCTATTAATTCATACATGATGTTACAAAAGCTTCCTATGCTTTGATAAATTTCATGGGAAGAGGTGCAAAGCTCAACCAAATTGTTTCCAGCCATTTTAGATTTTTTTAGATTAAAAAAGTCTATGATAGGATTTAGGGCAGGTGAGGCTTCCCCTAATAGCACTTGCATTTCGTCAATCTCTTCAATTTTTTTACCACAGCTTTTTATATACTCAACATCAGGTTGGTCCTTAGAAATTTCTTCTAAGATAAAACGAGAGTATTTTTTACCAAATTCAGCTAATTCAAATAGCTGTTTTAAATTTGGTATAAAACCTTCAAGACCAGCATAGCTAGCCTTGTTTAATTGTGGATACTCAGTATTCTCTTCCATTTCTTCGAGCATGTAGAGCCAAACGATTCTATAAAACTTTCTATACAACTCATTCATAGAAAAATCATTTGATGAAATATTTTCTAAATAGAAGAGCCCTTCCTTAGAAAAGTTCGACTGAAACACATCTGCAGTACTTAAGTGTAAGGGGGAAACATTTTTCTCTAGTTCAGTACTCGAAATTTCATTGGTATCTATCAATTGCTGTAGACACTCGGTAACTGCTTGATAGCTAAGATCCTTATGACATTTAAAGTCTGAGCAGTGATCGCTTGGAAAACAAGGAAAACATGGTGTCCTAGGGGCTAGTACATAATTATTTACTCCATACGGAGTTGATTCAATTGCCCTAACTGTGCCTAATGATAATGTTAACGTTTGAAGACCAGCTAAAGATGCAAGATGACCGACCATGGAGTCATGACCACAAAATAAAAATGATTCTTCAAGTAAATTATAAAGTTGATTAAAGTCTAAGTTTCCACAGTTTAAATTGATTCTCTTATGATATTCCGACAGTAGAGGGTTTTGCATAATAAGCTTAGCTCTTGCTGAGTCTAAATGTGAACCTACTATGGCTATTTTAAGTTCTGGATTCTTCTTTAGAGTCTTAAATATAATTTCTCCCCATTTATTAGGAGACCACATTTTCTTTTCTGTTGAAGCAAATGGGTGGATTACAATTGTATCCCCGGAGTGACTTTTGACAGGTAGATTAGGTCTATTTTTAGTACCAAGAATAAACTTAAAAATATCTACGAGTGAAAATGAATTAAGTGGTCCTCTCATCACCGTGCTATATAAATACTCCGACCATGATCCGTTGACGTTGTCACTGGCAAACTGGCTTGCACTCATTCCTAGTTTGAAATTAGCATCTATTAAGCTAGAGAGATAAGAAGAAGAGCTAGAAAATGAAAGGTTAACCAAGACATTGCTTTCCCACGAATTTATAGTTTTTAAGGTCTTGTCTAGGCCGCTGGTTAGGTCCTCTCCAATAAACTCGTTGGAGTTGAGGTAGTAAATATTAGTAAAATATTTCTCTAATAAGAAAGCTAAAGGCTTCCCGAATTTTTCTCTCACGATTATATTAACTGTAAGATCAGGATTTAATTGTCTAATATCTTTAACGGCCCAGATGGTCTGAAGAATATCTCCAAACCGGGTTAGTTGCACGAGAGTAATAGAGCCAGGTTTGTTACTCATTATTATCCTCTGCTAGATAAGAGTTGAGAAAAAGATACTTTAACTCTTCTTCTGTGAGAGGTTCACCATTTTTTATTTTTTCAGAGATTTTAAAGGTCTCTTTTTGGAGTTTCATCCTGAAATCATCCATAAACCATCCTAGTTTAAATTCGAATTTTTTAAGCAGTTACTTCGTTAAAAGTTTCACTTTTTCCTTTTTTACTTATCGGCATTGAGCGAGCGTCTTTTTCTACCGTATTTAAGCAGGTTAATGCCATTTGCAGATTCTTTTTAAGTTTATAAAGTAATTCTTCAGCAGATCTTAACTGCTCTTGATTTGATGTTCTGTCGAGATTTTCTAGTAAGGCCTTAAATTCTGAAACAGGTATAGACCCCATTAGATCTTTGTCGCAATGATTTAAAAGCTTATCCAAAGATACTACAAAGTTATTAGCTTCAGCTTTTGATTCTGAGGCTTTTACCAGACTTCTTAGTGTTCCTAGGAGGTCCCTGCTTACTTCTCCTATAAAATTTTTCTCTTCATCGATTATAGTTTGAACCTCTGAGTAATTATAATCAGAAAAGTACTTTTTGATATCCCAATCAAGGGTGATGTCACACCAGTTGGCAATATATGTTCTTTTTAATTGTCTTTTGAGAAGTTGCGTTGAAAATTCCCCATTAATCGGTCTTAAATTCCAACCAAGTTGGTCATCGAAAGTGAAATAAACATTTTTATTCCATATCTTTTTTATGGCAGAGTCAGTGGGATCAATTAAAAACTTAATTGAGTTTAAAATTAGATCTAATGAATTATCTTTCAAATCAATTATAATATTACTTTTTCCTCTACTTCCCTGCTTAAGGGTCGTTTCAAGATTGTGGGTATACTCAACAACCTTAACTTCATTTAAGTCAGCTAAGTGCTTTACGGAGGTGTCTGGAGTTACTAGTACGTCTAATCCTCTTAAAACTGAAGATAATGCTAGGAAATCAGATTCCACGACCACTAACTTATTATCGAACTTTTCATTTATTTCTCGAGATAATGCTCTTTCTTCGTCAGATGGAGCAATTAAAATCAACGGATATAACTCATAGTCGTCTAAAACACTTTCGATTAGTTTTGTTATTTGAGTAGAGTCCCAATTTTTAGAATCTAAACTAGTACTTAATTGTATTCCTACAAGAGAGCAGTTTGCACCCTTGGCAGAATTGTTCTTTTTTAAGCTAGTAAAATTATTTTCTACCGTATCATCATGTTTTTTAATCCTCTTAATTGAGTAAGAGCCGGTGTTTTCACTTACTCCAAGCATACCATGATAAGCAGTGGAAAAATGTACAGGAGACAGGTTCGAGTTTGTAATAACCTCGTTAAAAACGACTTCCCAGTTAGATTTGTAATCAATATTATTATATTTCCCGAAGGAAACACCTTTAATGTTTGCATTTGTTGCAGCCTGCAAATAGTTACAAAGAAAGGTGGAGGCTCTATCACTGCTGTAGTTGATAATGTCACTCCAAACTATTGATTCAATGCCTTTTAATTCGCAAAGTAATTCATCGAGAGCAAAACCATTGGAATATAAATTGTGATTATTAAAGGTCGTTAATTTTTTTCGATCTAAAGTAAAAACACCTTTGAAAACCGAAAGTGGCTTTGTGGCCTTTTTAAACTCATCATAAGTTAAGATGTATGGAGTCGCATGAGGATGTTCTTTCAGGTAAGAATGAGCCAATGCGGCCGTGTTAAAGATATCACCATTTCTTTTTAGGTTTACAAATAAAACGTTACTCATAACTGTTCTCTTTTTGCTGTGTTCTCAGGACTTGTAATTGAATTAAGACTTAAAATTAAAAAATCCCACTTGTTCCAATCTTCACTTTTACTATTAATTGTATTAACCATTTCAAAATAACTTTTACTTCCAAAGCCAAGTAGATATTTTTTAAACTCAGGATCTTCAACATGTGAAGCGATTGATTCTAAGTCGCTTTTGGCATTGAAGGACATCAGTGATTTAAAATAATTCTGGAACAAATTAAACGAAGCGGTGTGCGGAACAACAGTTGGTTTAAGAGACATAAAATCTACGATATCTCTGTTGTCATATACTTCTGAAACTTTTAAGCCAGAATGAATCAATACCTTTTTTCCGTAATCAATAGTTCTGTTTTCAAACAAAAGCTCTTCAGTTTTTAGCAAAGGGTCGATAACCATAATTTTATAATCATCCCCCCAAATTCTTTTCATCTGAAAAACTAAGCGATCAATATGATATGCAAATCCTAGTCCTAAAACTAAAACATTTTTATTCTCTGTTAGCTGATCATTAAATTTTTCTATAAAACTTTCAGCTTCTTTTGTTGGGTTGTAACTAGAGTGAAGGTGAACACCATCAACGACAGGGATTGAATGCCCTGTTTTTGATTCTTTTACCTCTATAGTGTTTTGATTTTCGTTATTCATCGTAGATCCAAGTATAAGTTTAGCACGAATTTTTTTATAAAATTTGACCATTTTTATGATTGTGGGTCAAACGAGCAAAGTAGTTTACTCGGTCTATTTTACATTCGTTAAATCATAGCCTTTATGACGACTTTTTTTGTCAAATATAACTGCTATTTCGTTTGTTATCTTATCTCTCTCTACTCTTAATAATGCTTCTATTTCTTCGTTTTGTAAGGCTTGATCGTTAGACCACTCGGCAAGATCTAGTTTCCACGCTTTTATAAGTAATTGATCCTTTTGCTCAAGTTCCATCTTCTCTTTTAAGCTGCCATCAATAATATTATTTAAATCAAAGACAACCTTTAAGAGCTCGTCTCGCCTTTGAATAATCTCAAGGGCATGATCAAGCTGGTTTGCTTTTAGGTCAGCGAGAATCTCCAGGGTAAGTCCTGTGACCTTTTTTAAAGCTTTTATATGAAAGAATATATTTCTCTCAAGCTTTTTCATTTCCTAGGCCCCGCTACTTGCTTCTTTTTTATTAGCATTCTCTTTTCTCAGGCCTTTAATCGCATCATTCCAGCCCTCATAAAGTGTACCTAAAACCTGTAGACATCCATTTAGAGGCTCTGTCTCAATTTTAATATTGGCCTGTGTGCTTGCGAAGAGAATATAGTCATAAAGACTACTAAGCTCTTGGGCAACATCTCCCCCTATTTCAAAATCCAAGCTGTTATTTAGCTCAATTACGATATCTTGGAGCTTTCCTATATACTCACCCTTTTTGGCGATATCTTTAGCTTCGATTGACTCAATTGCCTTTTTGCAGTTTTTGATAGCAGCTTGATAAAGCATTAATAGAATTTGCTCTTTGCTAGCAGTGTGAATTGATGTTTTTTTGTAAGCTCCTAATCCATAACTCATGGATTCCTCCTATTTTATCCTAGCTGGGTAACCGGGTTAGATTGTGCACCTAACGCAGCTATACCAGCTCCCTGGTTTTTAATTTTTGAAATTGTTCCTTCTAATCTTGCAAATTTGTCTTTTAAATTTTTTTCTTTTCTTTCGATTACTCTTTGTTTTTGCTGAATACGCCTATCAATCTGACTAATATTGTTACGTAAACTTCTTTGTCTTGAGCGTAAGATGCCACCTGGAGTTTTTAGTGTCTCAGAAACGGCATCCTTGAGGTTGTCAACTAAGCCAGGACTATTACCTGTTTCTTCACTAACAAATCCCGTAAGAACCTGACTTACAACGGTATAATTTGAGCTAAGCATATTATCGAATTTTTTGGAATCAAGTTTTAATAAACCATCTCTTTGAAACGTAATTCCGATGTCCCCTGCTCGTCTATAACCTTCTTCTGTAAGGATGTTTTTAAACATAGCACTTCTTAATCTTCCCTCTATGGTTTGAAGAATAAAGTCACCACCAAGTGTCCTACTGGTGTCTGAATTTTCGTCTAATGTATTTTGCTCTTTGATAAAAGATAAAACTGAGTTGATTTTATCAACCATATCACTAATCTTTTCTGAGATTTTTCCAATATCTTCACTAACCTGTAAGGTAAACTCTTCTCCAGGCACAGCTTTTTTAAGATCAACTGTTACGCCGTCGATAATATCTTTCGCCTTATTCTCGGGTAACTGAACTTCGAATCCATCAACTTTTATAACTGCATCCTGAGCTTCCCTTTCTTTTTCTAAGTAGAAGTCGTTTTCTCCATCGACAAAATAAAAATAAGGAAATTCTGCTTTATTGTCATCACCAGTGTCCGCCAGACTTACGATCAATCTGTACGGTGAATCGGTTCCTGTTCCATCGTCAATCACTTTCGCTGTCATGCCCGCATCAGGTGTATTGTTAATAAGTTTTGCAACTCCGGATAAGGTAGCATTTTCGGAATCAACGTAAATTTCTCGGCTTTCACCATTTGGAAGATAATATTGAATATATCCAACACCGATATAGCTTTCCTCTTTATCCTCAAAACCCGAGGTCATTGCAGAACTTTTTTGAGCTAATTGAACAACTTCAATCTGATGGCTTCCAGGTTTAGCTTTATTTTTATCCATGGTTACACCGACAATTTTGTCGTTGTAGTTAGCTTGAAGTTCTTTAAGGGATCTGTCGTCGGCGTTTGTATTGAGAAGAGCACGCATGTCTTCCATGCGTTTTACTAAATCGCTTACCAGATCTTGTTTGGCCTTAACTTTTCCCTTTCTACCTTCCATTTTCTTAATAGGGATTTTTTCAGCTTCTACGATCTGTTTAACAATATCTTTTGGTAGGCCCGTATTTATGGATCCAAAAGAGATTCCCAATCAATCCTCCTGATTCAGGTTTTGCTCATCCTGAGCAATGGTTCATGCGCCCAAAAAGCCCATTAAACCTCACTTTAGCTTATCATATGGAAGAATTGATGCAATGAAGCTAAGGGTAAAGGCAGTAATTGCTCCCTAAATCAGACAAAGTTAAATGGTTTTTTGAAATTAGAGGTAAAGAGCATTAAATTAAAAGGACCGGTTGGGGACCGGTCCTTTGATTTCGAAGAGATTCGGACGATAAACGCCCTTAATAGGATACTATTCTTGTCGGATAATATAGAAAATACTTTAGTAAAAAGCTCAAATATATGGTTTCTGAAGTCTAAATTCTTCTTATATCGGGCACTTACGTACTTTGGTATCCTTTTAATCCCAATATGGTTACCTAAAACTCTGCACTTAAACACAGTTCTTCAAATCATCATGCTGGTTTTTTATACGCTCTTTATGTGCTCCCAATGGTTCATGCTAGGAAAAGAAGTTGATCACCGGTTAAAAATCTATTTCAGAGTCAATTCTTCCATTGATCGAGTCGTCTATAGGCTTTTTTTAGGGATGATATTTTTTGTTCTTCTATTCAATACAATAAGCTTCTTACCCCACAAGTGGATCTATAATTCCTACTGGGTCATATGGGCCGTACTGGGACTATTTTATTCTTGGCCAACAAGAGGAAAGATAATCAAAGAGTCTGTGACAACAAACTTTAATGAGTTTAAATACCTAGATTCGTTTGAGAAGACTTTAGTATTTTTATCTCTTTTGATGTTTGTTTTTTCGATTCCAGAGCTTCCTAAGCTTACAAATATTGAAGCTTTAAAACTATTCTTTGATCCTTTTGAGAAAATAGGAAATCAATATTGGAATTTTTTATTAGTAGGGTATTACCCATTTTTTAAGTATCCGATACTTTTTAAACTGGCATGGTGCATTCACTTTTACTTAGTTGGACTCGGGCTTTTTTGCCTGACCTTTTACGCAATGCTGAGATTCTTTGTTTCAAGAAGATTGTCACTTCTAGGTGTCTTTGCAGTCCTTAGTTCTTGGTCATTCACGAAAATACTGGCCAGCAATTATGGTGACGCCATTACGACAACATATAGTTTATTGTGGGTCTGGACACTGTTGTGGGTAGTTAAGAGTGCAACATATCGAGCAGGACTTTTTTTAGGGCTAGTCTCGTATTTAGGAACTATCATTAACCAAAGCTTTGCACTCTTAGTTATTCCACAATGCATATTATTGTACTTACTTTTCCTTAGAGATAAGACCATTTGGTATAAAAGACAGATCTTAAAATACTCATTATTTGGTCTTTCATTAACGGCAGTCGTTTTGTTCTCAAATATTGATATTCTTCAGAATATGATTCCAATAGATGAGAATTATTTTGCGGAATTTACTAAAATCTTAAATCGAAAAGCCTTTTATTCACTCTCTTATTTTGGATTTATAATCCTTCTTTTCAAAGCATTCGACTCAAAGATAACCATAATTCGGGAACTTAAAGTCAATAGAGAAAATGTAATAGAAATATTTATAATTATATTCATCTTATTTCTATCATCATTAGTGTTAGACTCTTATCTAGTTAAATCATTTTCTTTGATGTGGATGTTCGTGTTTTTTAGTTTGATCCCATTGGAGTTGGTTTTTCAGAGCATAAGTAGATTGAGATCAAGTCGAAATATGATTTACTTGATATATATTCTAATTTGTCTCTTAGACTCACACTTTGAAGGTAGAGTTAAAATCTTCTTAAGGTTGTTTAATTAATTATGAGTTTTAAAGTAAAAGATCATTATTTTAAAAAAGCTAAGCAAGAAAATTATCTAGCGAGAAGTATCTATAAACTTAAAGAGATTAATGAGAAGTTTAAAATTATAAGTAAAGGTATGAATGTATTAGATTTGGGATATTTCCCAGGCTCTTGGATTCAATACACTTGCGAAGTTATAGGTGAGAAAGGCAAAGTTGTAGGTATAGACATTAAGCCAGTAAATAAAAAATTAACTGGAATTAAAAATGTTACTTTACTTGAGTCTGATTACTTAGACTTTTCTGATTGGAAGTCATTAGTACCAGACGGTAAATTTGATGTTGTTCTTTCTGACATGGCTCCAAACACTACTGGCATTAAGGACGTGGACCAGGCTAGAAGCTTAGGATTAGTAGAGAAAATAATCTATGAGCTTCCCGTATTCTTAAAGCCGAACGGGTCTCTTGTATTTAAAATATTTGATAGTAACGACGCTCAAAATGAAATCAGAAATCTAAGAAAAATATTCAAGCAGGTTAAAATATTTAGACCAGACTCAACAAGAAGCGTGAGTAAAGAAATTTTTGTGGTGGCAAAAAATTATGAAGCGTAGCCTCTTAGCCCTCACCATTTTATTTTTGATTTTCTTCGGCTATCGCTGGAATAACTTGCGTATCGAAGAAGAAAAAGATCAAGAGTTTATAAATCTCGTAGGAGAGGTATCTCACAGAATTCTAAATGATCATGTAATTAATTCTTTTGAGTTCAATAATAAAAAAATTAAAACAGAGTTCTACTTTAATGAAGAGTTAGAGTCCTATATAAAGAAGCAGATGAAGCTCTATGCCTCAAAGGCTATAGCGATAGTCGTATTAGATAATGATACAGGAAAAGTTATAAGCCTTTTATCTTACGAAAGAGAGAGTAAGAAGTTTGGACGTTCGATGGCTCTCCTTGCTTCACATCCTTCCGCGAGTCTATCTAAAATTGTAACAGCAGCAGATTTAATCGAAAATGCAGGTTATAACCCTTGGACTGATATTGTTACTAGAGGAAAGGGTACGACTTTATATAAGTATCAATTAAAAAAGGAACATCGTTGGAATAGAAAAATATCTTTAGAAAAGGCATTTGCTTTTTCAAATAATGCTGCCTTTGGAAAGGCAGCAATTCATAACTCAACAGCTTCTTCACTTTATGAAATGGCCTTAAGTTTTGGTTTTAATAAAAGATTATCGACAGTCCTTAAGTTGCCAAAGTCTATTTTTCAAATGCCTAAGGATCAGTATAACTTGGCTGAACTGGCATCGGGTTTTAATACTGAAACTATGATTAGTCCCCTGCATGCTGCGATCTTCGCGTCTATCGTAGCAAATGAAGGAAACTTGAAAAGGCCGAAGTTAATTAAGTCGCTTCTTGTAAATGATGAGAACCTCTTGGATGAAGAAATAAGTTTTGAAGATGAAAAAGTTTTAAGCAGCGATGCCGCCGATCAGTTAGCCAGGTTGATGACAAAAACTGTTGAATTTGGAACAGCTAGAAAAAGCTTTCGCAGGATGAGGCGTAATTTAAAGAGTAGGCTTGAAATCGGTGGAAAGACGGGAAGTATTACCGGCGGTTTCCCTGAAGGGAAAAGAGACTGGTTCTCAGCTTATGCAAGGCCTAAAAATGGGAATAATAAAGGAATATCTGTAAGTGTGATGAGTATTCAGGGTCCAATGTGGCGCGCCAAGTCGTCTTATTTGGCAAAGAATATCATTGAGTATTACTATAGGCAGATTGAAAAAACGGACGTGAGAGATAAGCAAGTCTACGCGAAAAAGTAAAATGGCAGATAACGAAATCACAGAAAATATTGAGTCTAACCCTTCTCCTGTTGAAGGAGATAGTCGTAAGAAAAAGTTCATAAAAGAAGTTAAGTCGATTTCGATGATCCTTACTGTCGTCCTTGTGTTTAGATCGGTGTTTTTTGAACCGTTTAGGATACCTTCTGGATCAATGATTCCAACATTAATGATTGGCGACTTTATTTTGGTTAATAAATTTTCCTATGGCTTTAAGGTTCCATTTTCTGATCTAAGTTTATTTGGAATTAATCTAAATCCAATTTATATTTTTGGTGAATCCGACCCAGTTAGGGGAGACGTAGTTGTTTTTAAATACCCTAAGGATCCTAGTATTAATTATATAAAGAGAGTTGTTGGGGTGCCGGGTGATAAAATAGAGATTAGAAATAAAGTTGTTTATATAAATGGGACAGCAATTAAGGCAAATGAAGTCGATGGAAAGCCAATTATGGATGACATGGATGAAAAATTTAAAAACTACAATCTTAAATTTTATAAAGTTAAGACAGGTGAAGCTGAGCATGTAATCCAGCAAGATAGTGATAATTACTATAAAACGGACTATCAGCAAAAGATTATTCCCAAGGGGAAATTTTTTGTTATGGGCGACAACCGCGATTTTTCTTATGACTCACGATTCTGGGGTTTTGTAAAAAGAGAGCAAGTGAAAGGTCGTGCATTATTCGTTTGGTTTTCAATGATATTCCCATTCGGGGAAGATTCTTTCAAATTTAGACCTTGGCGTATAGGGACTGTCATTGATTAATGATTCAAAACCATTCGACCTTAAAATATCAAGTAGAGCATTTAAATAAAAAACTTAGTAGTGGTGCCTTTATTCAAAAGGTTCAAAGCACACCTACGACTTTTACATTTCGAGCCAGAACTCCGGGTTCCACTCAGATTATACATTTAGGAAGAGGAAAAGGGGTGGAGGGTTTATGGGTAGATGAAATTCCTCCCAAAAAAGAGTATCGAATCAAAGACAGATTTGATGATTGGCTTAAAAACAATCTCATTGGACAAAAAATTGTAAAACTTAGTGTAGATAATAATTATAGGATGATAATTTTTGATCTAGAAAGTAAAAGTGGGATGGCTATTTTCGCAGTTTTTTACAAGGGAAGAAATTTAAACTTTTTCTTTAAAAATAAAGACTTTATCTTTAGGTCTTGGATTGGAAAAAAAGAAGCAAATAGTAAGATAACCCAGGAGGGAAACTCTAGTTATTTTGAAGGAATCTATGATGGAGCTACAGAATTAGAAGGTGAGATTAAGATTGGAAATATTCAAAGTCATTACGATACTTTGATCACAAGAAAATCAACTGGACGTAGGAAAAAACTATTACAGGCAAAGATCAAAAAAATAAAAAAAACCCATGTATTTATAGAGCAAGCGAAGGATCTTCAAAATGAACTATATGGATTTAATAGTGAGAAAACGGAAAGTGCCTTAGCCGGCATAGGTTTGAAAATAAAAAAGCGATTCGATGAAAATGAATATCAATTTAAGGATAGAGCTTTTGCTAAGTTAAAAAATTTAAAAAAATCAGCTAAGTTCTTATTAGAAAAAGAAAGAAAAATAAATTTAGAGTTAAGTAATTTGAAAGAGGTTATTCATTTAAAAAAGGTTAATTTTCCGAACTGGAATGAATTTAAAGGTCGAAAGCTAAAAAATAAAAGTGTAGTTGAATTTAGAATAGGCGAAACCAGGGGTGCTCTTGGAAAGAATGTAAAAGGAAATGATTTTTTAAGAAATCAGTATGGATCAAAAAACGATACCTGGTTTCATCTTGAAAATGAAAAGAGCTGTCATGTTGTAATTAAAGAGGAATTTGCCTTTATTAATAATGAATTAGCTGAGCTTATTGGTTCACTAATTAGGGATACTATGAAGAAAAGCTCAACTGAACTACACCTTATTTATACATCTTTAAGCAACATTAAAGGCCTAAAGGGTAAATCGGGTGCCGTCACTATATCTAACCCTAATTATTTCAAAGTGTTATATAATCCTAAATGGAAGGAAATTATTTCGTTAGATTGATAAGATTTCCTAAAATTGTACAATTCTTGAGAGGTTAGTGACTTTATGAATTTTATCAAATTTATATTCTTAATATTTTTATTATGTCAGAGCGCATGGTCCTCTCAAAGACCTGCCGATATTGTTGAAAACTTTGATTTGAGATACTACCATCCCCAATTAATGAGTCTCAAAGACTTATCTTTTGAAATTCGAATCTCAAACCTAAAAGAAAATGTTTTAAAAAGTATTCCCTTAAGTAAATTGGATGACCTCTATTATGAAGTGTATTGGATTACTCCAGGTAAATATCATGTTGAAGTTAAGGGACTTCCTAAGGGGTATGTTGAGCTTCGAAATGAGCTTAAAGCACTTATTCAAAACAGACTGGATTATGTACTACCTCAAAAACTAGCTCCAAAAGTGAGAAGTTACTCTCTGAAAAAGATATCAGAGAAAAATGGCATCCTAAAAATACTCGGAACAGACAGGACTCACCAGAGGGGAATTAATAAAATAGAAATCGACTTCGATCGTGAAGGAAAATTAAAATCTTTTAAAACCAAAAGTCCAATGGGTAGTCAAACCTCCATGCTATCTATGAGTAAAAAACCATGGAGTAATAACAAGTGGGTTGTGGATAGGATCACAGTTACTTCTGTTCAGGGAATTCAGACAACAAAAATGGAAAATAAGTTAACTTATAAAAAAATTGACGGTTTCGGGTTTCCTTCAAGTGTTAAGGTTACTACGACTCAGGAGCTCAAGGTTGCAACAAAAAAAGCTGATAAGAAAAACAAAAGAACAGTAAAGTCCGAAATTCTTTTCTCAAATTATAAAATCAACAAGGGAATAGCTAAACGGAAAATCTTGGAGAATAGTGCAAAAAAATAAAATAATACTTTTATTTTTATTATTATTTACCCTATTGCAGCTAGGGTCCTGTCAAAAACAATCTGCTCCCGAAGTGAGACCCGAAGAATCTTGGGAAATTAGAGATCAAGAAAGACTAGAGGCTTGCTCAAAGGTTAACTTCACTCAAGATTTACTTCTGCACCAAAACACTTTCTTTTTATTTAAATGTACGGGTTGGGATAAAACATTCCCAAGTTTAAATAGAGGTATACAAAACATTAATCCAGCTTCTTGGAATCATTTCTTTAGACCTATTGATAATGCTTTCTTAAACGATAGACAAAGAAGAGATAGAATTTTTGATCATATTAGGGACTTAGACAGCAAGCGAGGGTTAGATGATCTCTCTAGGGTTTTAACCGCACTTAATGAAACTAACTTTTATGATGGTATGAGAGACATGTTCCTCTGTGCTGAAGACAGAACACATAAAAACTGTGAAAAACGCCGAGGTAGAGAGCTATCTAAGGAACAATTGAAAAATTTGGTAAAATTAGTTGATCTGAAGCCGGTGGCCATTAAAGCACTTTCTCTCTTAATCAAGGAAAGCATGACTTCTCTCGGAGAGAATGCTGAGCCCTTTAGGGAAGAAGTGAGAAAGTTTTTTTATGGAGAAGATTTTATAAACGTGAGACTGCGACTTGTATCCAGTCTGGCACAAAAGTTTTACTACGGTCTGTCTCCTTTAGAGAAAGAGTTTTACAAAAAGATCCCAGTAGTAAGTTGGAAAGACAGTAAGGAACCATATCTCTATACTTGGATTCAAAAACCAACATTCACAAATGCTGTATTCAGAAGACTAACAAGTTATGCAGTTACGGAAAACCCCGATGTGTTGAAAGATATCAAGCTTTTAAAGAGGGGGTATCATTATCCATTGTACTGTAAACCATATAGTGACTCAGCAAGGATAGACATAGACCTAAAGACCCATGTGGATGAGTTTTTAAATTTTGTATATGAAAATGAGTATGAACCCTTTCACGACTATATAGTTCAAAATGTTGCTAGCTTGCAGCTGGCGATTTCATTCTGTCCTAAGTTAAAAAACTACTCTGGTGATATTGCTTACGTAGAAAACGGAAGAATCAATAGGGGTAATCATTCACTTAACTTTGTTGAGCTAGAAAAAAAGCTTGTAGACTTAACTTCTGAAATACCAATTTTTGACATTTCTAAATTTGTAACTTTTCTTGCGAGCAGAAACTTAGGAGATATACCACCAAACCCTGGATTCTTACTTGATATTGCTACTGAAGAGGCAGTTGAGTGGATTGTAGAGATGTGTAGGATTATCCATAAATCTAGTGATTCATATTTTGATATAGCTTTTCAGCTACTCAAAAACACTAAACCATTAGCTTTTAATTCAGTAGGAGTTCTTGTAAATGAGTTTCTATTAGCTGAAAACGATGAAAAAATTAAGGCCCTCGCAGCCTCATGGTTATTCTTGGATCAAGAAGAACAGAATTTTTTATTTAACTTTATAGATAGACATTTACAACAAGATACAAACTTTAAATTATTATTTAATTTTTATGCAACCATGCTTGAAGAGTACGCAGTAGTTTCGCCGGAGTTTAGTGAGCTATGGACAAGTACACCAGATGCACTAGAGAATTCTTATCAGGCGATGTTCGATATCGTGAAAAATTTCTCTGGAGCAAATGTCCTTAAAGATTTTGATAAGTTCTTCTCACGAGATCATATTATAACAATAATGAAAGTCGTAACGAGAGGGCCAGACTTACGTAGAGTGGCACTAAATCGCTTAAGTGCCAATTTGATTACAGACTATGTAACAAAACTGCCATACGAACCATATGAGATAGACTTTACTAACGGTGAAACAGAATACTCTAGAAAGACTAAAGTTTGTATAGATTCTCTCACAGATAATAAAGACTTATATTTCATATTAAATAATTTTCCTAAAGAGTGTCTTTTCTTTAAAGATAAAGAGATAACATTGCAAACCTTTTCATGGCTTGCGGAATCTCAAAATCGATATGAAGAAATGTTCAATATAAGCCCCCGCTCATCGGGCACTCTATTAGATAACGACGGTTTGATGGCCTCAAGCTCACTTAATAATGCAGTGGCTATGCTTAGGCTTGTAGATGAAAAATTGGCATTTAGAATCAACCAAGAAAAGTCAGGTGGGTTAAAATATATTTTAGACTTAGGACATAAATACTTATATCAAGTTATGGTTGAAGGTCGGAAAGGTTATCTAGAGGACTTAGATAGACTAACTTCCGTTGTCTCTGCATATTTCTCAGTTGGTGGAGCAAATCATAGATACTTAAGAAATACTAAGTTATTCGAATCAATAGTAGATGAGGGACCAAAAATTGAGGTTGTATCAAATTGGTTTGCTACTGTTTTTAAAAAATATAATGAAAAGCTATCTTCTGGCTCACTGGGTACAAAAGAATATGTAGAGGATGTCGCTTACTCTTGTGAAAACTATGTAAATCAAGACATCGGAGCTATACCGTGCCCCAGCACCGGGCGAGTTAAAAAAGCTTTAACCTCAGTCATAAAAGATGCGACTGTCGTTTATGAAAAGAACGGCTCATCAACAGTCGGATACTTCTTGCAGGCCTTAGTTCCTGGTTACGGCTTATCAATTCCTTTCAAATCTAAAAATCAGAGACTAAAAAGGATTACGGTTAGTGAATCTGCTCAAATGGTTTATAAGTTATCAGATAAAAAGTTACCTATTAATAAATTAAAGATTAAATTCAATGAAGATGATGAGTACGACAGAGGATATAATGTTGATAACTGGTCTGGCTTAAAATGGAGAAAATCGAAAAACGAGCTAGCAGATCTAGATGAGCTTGAAGAGACTATTAATCCAGAGACTGAACTATTCTTTAAAGATGACATGGTTGAAGTTACAACTCTAGATCGTGTAGAAATATCTATTCGTGACGTTCGATTTGATATGAGTTACCTCGGAGCCCACTATATGAATGCAGTGGCTAAAGCCGAAGACTATAACGAGACTGTCGAGAAAAAGCTTAAAATGTTTAAAACTTGCACTGGCGCTAGATTCTGTGGAAAGTTTTTTAATAAGCAACAAATTCGAATGGCAAAAAATGCGGTAGCTGCTTATCCCGGACTGTTAGATGCAAATAGAGTAAAAGAATTTGGTTTTGGTGACTATATGCAAGCATTGTTAGGAACCTTTATCAGAAGTAGTTCAAATAAGGCCCAGAAAAGTGCTTTGGTAAAAATTAAAATTTTCGGAAAAAGAATAGAAGTGCCTTGGGTGCAAACAAAAAAGCAGTTGCGAAAACATAATGGAAAGATTCTCACTAAAATATCTATGCTTTCAGGGATCAGTAATTTTTCTAGATTTGTTAGAGATAGGGTTGGGAGAACCGACAAAGAGTTTCAAGGCAACATCAATGACCCCAGAGTTAAACTCTTAGATACGGCCTTGTTTACCGGAATTAATCCTATTACTCTTGAAAAAGAGGCTATAGCTTTATTAAGTTCACTAATTGAACAAAAAAATGGAAAGACCTTGTTAGGAGAAGCAATTGATTGGATGGCTAAGAGCAGTTACCAAGAGCAAAGAGAGCTTGAGTCATTAATTTTTGACTTAGCCGTAATATCTTCTTTTATTGGAATAGGTCCAGTAAAAGCTGACTACGAATTAAGTGATAAGAATTACGATCGATATCGAAATAATAATTTAGGTAGCTTGATAAGTGTAGGATCCGTCGTGTTGCCAAAATTTATTAATTTTGTAGATAGTTGGCCAGCAGGTCTAAATTTTATAGATATCATTCGAGGGCTTCAGAAACCGGTAAGATTTATTGCTGATGAACTCGTTGAGAGTAAAAAATTAGATACTAACTTAGTCTACAAGCTTTTAAATGAGGCATTCTTCGGATTTAACAAATTCTTCAATGAGGCAACTGAAAACTCAGAAAATGGCGCTTATTATATATCTGAGTATTTAAGTTTGGAAAAAGAGCCTAAGAAAGTGCTGTTAAGTTTAAAAGCTGCAATAAATCTAATTGAAGAACTAGAGAAAAAAGATAGCACTGGTAATACTGGTTTTAGTATCTTGTCTCAGAACTTGACGAAAGTTGTAGGTGATCGGCGATTTGGATTGAGGGCTTTTAGTGAGTATTTATTGAAAACAACCCACTATAAAAACTGTAGAACATCTAATGAACTTGATTGTGATATAAATATCCACCACGATGAACCGGCTCAATTAGTCATGTACTTTTCTTCAAAGAATGGTTCAAACTCAACTAATATTGTTAGATTTATTGATACCTTATTTAAAGATAATATTAATGACTACACCGAGATGATCGATAATCTACTTCCTTTGATTAGGATTAAGTCCCAATAGCTGACAGCTAAACTTTTCCCTTACTTTACGTGTAAATTTAGACACTTATAATGGATTTATAGGTTATAAATATATTCTAACTTGTTTTGGAGAAGATTATGGAATTCGTAAAAAGAGAAAATGTTCTTGAGACCTTGGATAAGGCTAAAAGTATTATTTATGGACAAGATGTTTTACTCGACTCGATAATTGCCGCTCTTGTTTGTGAAGGCCATTTGCTAATTGAGGGAATGCCCGGTCTAGGGAAAACTTTAAGCGTTTCAGTTATTAGCAAGCTATGTGACCTTTCTTTTCAGCGGATTCAATTTACTCCCGACCTACTACCTAGTGATTTAATTGGGACGATGATTTATAGCCAACAAAAAGAAGAGTTCAATACTAAGTTTGGACCGATCTTCACACAGCTTCTTTTGGCGGATGAGATTAATCGAAGCCCTGCAAAAGTTCAATCAGCACTACTGGAAGCCATGGCTGAAAAACAAGTTACGATTGGTGATAAAACTCACAAGCTATCTTCACCTTTTGTTGTTTTGGCGACACAAAATCCGATAGATCAAGAAGGTACCTATACATTACCTGAAGCTCAGATGGATCGATTTATGATGAAGGTAAATGTAGACTACCCAGACTTTGAAGCAGAAACTAAAATTCTAGATTTGTCTAAAACACCTCTTAATTCTCTTGAGCCACTTTTAGCGACAGACGATTTGCTACAGATTCAAAAATGTGTTGATGAAATTTATGTTGACGATAAACTGAAAAATCTAATTGTTAGAATTGTCTCAGCGACCAGACCGGGTAGCGACTATTTCGTAAAAGAATTTGAAGGTGGGATTTTGGCAGGAGCTTCACCTCGAGCATGTATATGGTTACAGCGAGTTGGAAAGTTTATCGCATATATGGACGGTAAAGATTATGTTTCTCCGGATCATCTTATGCGAATTATTCCCGATGTGTTAGGCCATAGAATTTTGATGACCTATGAAGCTGAAATAGATGGAATTACTGGCCGCGATGCTGCCATTAAAATAGCGAGTAAAGTGATTTAATGAAATTAAATGACGTTAGAAAAACCGTTAGCCAAATTAAGGCTAGCCTTTTCAAAAACTCAAATTCATTTTCTATTGGTATGTTGAAGTCACACTTTAAGGGTAGTGGTTTACAGTTTAAGGAACACCAGGTCTATAGCTTTGGAGATGATATTCGGTTTATTGACTGGAATATGTTGGCAAAAACAAATAATACTTTTGTCAAAACATTTGAAGAAGAAAGGAATATAGAGATAACTGTAGTTCTTGATGCTTCTCGTTCAATGCTTTCTGGTGTGAATGGCGTTTCAAAGCTTCAAGCCAGTATTGAAATCACCTGCCTTCTTTATTTACTAGCAGGTGAAACAAATGATTTTGTTCATGTTGTTGTTATCGGCGAGGACATCGTAGATATTCCAAAATCTCAGGGTGACAAAGGGATAACTTATCTAATTAGCATTCTAGAAAAACATGGTGTGTTGGATGAGTATGGAAAAGTTGAAATTGACAGGGGAAGTGAGTTAGTTGAAATACCAGAAGAAAAAAAATTATATAGTATCCTAAAGCACACAGGGAAGAACCGTGAGGTCGTGATCTTTTCTGATTTTGTAGATTTTATAGAAGCATCCTCTATGAAGAGACTTATTTTTAGAAGAAATTTACATTGTTTTTTTATGGAAAGTCCCTTGGATAGATTTGCAAAAGCACCAATATCGGTATTTTCAATTGGTAAACAATCTGAAAAGCCTAATTTTCGCACTGTAAATATTGAAGCCGAAAAAGAACTTGAAAAAGAATTTGGCAAAAAAATTAAAAAGATTGATATCTCAGACAGATATTTAGAATCCTTCATTAAGGAAATGATCTAATGAAAAGAACTTATGTTCTTATATTTATCTCCTTGGTAATGGCATTTGACTTAATAGCAGGAGAGGCTTTTTTTAGGCCCCTGTCTCGCCAAAAAGTTGAATTGGTTGAAGGCGATTCTTTCAAGGGAGTTATCGAGCTATGGAATATTAAAAACATATCTCCCCGTATGATTAATGATTTGGTTGGAGATAGCTTCTTGGATAGTTTTTATGTAATTAGCCTTTCAAAACCTAGATGGGCCGAATCTAATCCTGAAGTTGTTTTGGTAGAGGGTTTGTTCGTACTACAGAAGAAGATAGATAAAAATATCAAAACATGGAAACTTGGAGGATTAGATATCCAAGTGACTATTAAAGAGTTTGAAACAAACAGTTTCTCTAAGAGGCAAAAAGGCTTTGTAATAATGGAGGGTGATTATAATTTGGATGATTCTTCTCTTGTGAAATACTTAGTTCCACTTGTTTTTGTTCTTCTTTTAGTTATTTTAGTAGTGGTTCTACGCTCAAAGAAAAAGATAGTGACTACTAAGCCTTTGGAGAAAGAGACGAACTGGCAGGAGGTATTTAACTCTGCGCGAACAAAAGAAGATTTTTCTTTTATATATTCAAATAAAGAGCTTTGGAATAAGAAATTAAACGATGAACAAAATACATCGCTAGAATTTTTAGAATCAGCAAAAGAGTACTTGTTTAAAAAAGATGTAGAAGATTTTGAAATAGAAGAACTAAAAGTACTTATTGAACCAATTAAAAAAGAGTTAAGATAAATGGAATTTGCCTATCCCTATTTATTTATAGTTGGTTTTTTAGGAATTATGGCCTGGATATTGGTTATTTATAGGCCTTTCAAAAAAGCTACTATATATTATGGGGACGCCTCTGGAAGGAATAGATCCGCTTCAAGGACGTTAGTTTTTCTTTTGGGATTAATCGGGTGGATTTTGATTTCAATTTCTGTAACTTTACCTAGAAAACCAATAGGCCTTTCAAATAACAAAATTAAAGTAAACGACATTTTTTTTGTAGTAGATGTCTCAAGATCTATGTTGGCAGAAGATTTTAGGCCAAATCGATTAGAGGCTGCAAAACAAAAGATATTAGAATTTGTGAATCTTAAGCCAGCCGATAGAATAGGCATTATTATGTTTTCGGAACGAGCGTTTACACTTCTTCCGCTTTCAACTGACCTAGATCTAATTAGAAGGATAGTTGACGAAATTAAAGTTGGTTTTTTAGGAATGGGTACGAATATTGGTGATGCGTTAGCATTAGCAGTGGCAAGAGGTGCTCAATCTTTAGCAGATAATAAGGCCATAGTCCTTCTTACTGATGGTGTTAGTAATGTTGGAAGTATGACTCCAACTCAGGCGGCTCAAGAAGCAGCAGATAAAGATATTAGGGTTTATACAATTGGTATCGGTGGAAGTAAGGATGCGAAAATTCCTCTTGGGGGTAGAGCATTTGGTAGGAAGAGATACCAAACAATTCCAGGTGGAAGCATCGATACAAAAACATTACAAACGATCGCAAGTTTAACTGGTGGAAAAGATTTTATTGCCCAAGACTCTGAAGCTCTTAAAGATGTATTAGAAGAAATTAATAAGCTTGAGAAAACAGAAATCGATGCCTCATCAAGGATTTTATATAAAGAATTGTATTGGGAGTTCCTCCTGCTTGGCGCTCTCGTGTTACTTCTTGCGGAGTTTTTAAGAGTTAGATTTTTAAAGGAGGAGCTGTGAGTTTTGAATACGGATCCTATCTTGCCTTAACAATATTTTTGTTTGTTATTTTTTCAATTTTTATAGTGAAGATAAGAAATAATTACTTTTCAACAATAAAGAAGTTTTGGTTTTTTGATGATTCTAAGTACTCTAAAATAAGATTGGTAACGTTCTTAACGGGTTTCTTCTTTTTGTTTATAGCAACCTTGGACTTAAGAGGACCAGAGGAAAGAATAAAGGCCACGATACCCGATCAGAAAACCATTATCATCATAGACTCGTCTGCCTCTATGTTGGCGGAAGATGTTAGGCCTAATCGATTTCAGAGATCACTTTTTCTTGCTAGGCATTTTATTAAAAGGGCGGCCGGGCATCAGATAGCTGTGGTACTTTTTTCAGATACACAAAAAAGACTGGTTCCTTTTACGGATGATATTGACCTCTTAGATGCTAGAGTTGCTGCACTAGAAAAAACTAACTTAAACTATGGAAACTCTAATATAAATCAGGCGGTAAAGGAATCGCTTCAATATTTTAAAATAGACAATGATTCAGAAAATATTGTGGGGAATATCCTTTTATTTACTGATAGTGAAGAGCACGGTGGAGTATTTCCGTTAGATGAAGGTAGTGAAGTTAATTTGGCGGTAGTTGGTGTTGGAACACTCGCTGGAGCTCCGATTCCATTGAGGACGAAAAATGGGGTTTTCTTAGATTATAAAAAACATAAGGGTGAGAAGGTAATCAGCAAGCTTAACGAGTCAGCAATAAAAAGCATGGGAAAAGACTTTAAAAATTTCAAATATTGGATATCAACTTCATATACGATTCCAACTGACGATATCTTGAGTTTCTTCAAGTCGATTTATAAGAAGAAGTTAGGTGAGACCGATATTCGAATTCGACCGGTGTATGGACATTTTTTGATAGGTATTTTTATAATATTATACTTTTTATCAAGTCTATTTAGCTTGGCAAAATCTGTTTCAAAACCGTTGATTATATTATGCTATGTTTTGTTGTATCCCGTTCGTGATGCTGAGGCACAAATTGAAATACCCCAGGAAAATGTTGAAAATAAGTTAAAATCTACAAAACAGGAAAGAAAACTTAAAAATGGAAAGGCAAGTCCAGACGATATAAAGTTTTTGGCACAAGAGTTTCTCAAGTCTGGAAAACATAAAGAGGCGAGCATTTTATATGAAGAGATAAATCAAGGTAATAATAAAGATTTAAACTCCTTGATAAATCTTGGGACTTCCTATGCAAGCTCGGGAAACCTTCAGAAGGCCCTAGATTCATACGAGCGAGCTATTGAGCTTGCTCCGAGTGATGAAATAAAAGAAAAGCTAAAGGATATAGTTAGAAATAACACTTTGTTAGCACTACAAAAGCAAAAACAAAAAAATAAGCAAGATAAGAAAGACAAAAAAGAGAAAGATAAAAAAGAAAAGAAGGATAAGAAAGATAAAAATAAAAAAGATAAGAAGGAAGGGGGATCAGGTAAAGATTCTAAACCTAGTGATAAGAAGGATAATAAAAAAGATCAAAAATCTAATAAGAATCAAAAGCCAAAAGATAAGGAAGAGGATAAGAAAAACAAAGAAAAAGAAGACAAGAAGAAGACAGATAAGGAAAATAAAAAAGAGCAGAAAAAACCATCTAATCTAGATGAAAAGGAAAAGCAGATAAAACAAAAACGAAAACTAGTAAAGATACCTGCTATGTTAAAACAGATTATGGACCAAGATAGAAATCTACAAGAAAAATACTACAACACGACTGAAAAGCGAAAAAATCGCAATAGAGAATCAAAGGACTGGTAATGATTATTAAAAATATAATTTTATTATCGCTATTGTTATTTAGCTCAAATTTAATAGCAGATGTTGTAACTCTAGACGTAAATCCAAATCGCCCAATTGTTGGTGAAACCTTCCAGCTAGTTTTTAAAATTAAAACTAGTGACAGTGATGAACCCTATATTAGCTTCGACAGAGGTACCGCTGATGTTATTGGTAAGTCTGATCGTGGAGTAAGTATAAATACAACAATAATCAATGGAAAATTTAGTACTACACGTACCTTAACGCATGTATACGAGCTTGTGGCATCGAGACCAGGTCCGCTTCGAATAAGCAATATAAAAGTTGAAATTGGTGGCAAAGAATACAAAGTGAAATCAAAAACAATAAATATACTAAGGGAAGCTGTTAGAGCTAAGGACTTTTTTTTACAAGCCGAACCCTCAAAAACTGAGGTTTATGTGGGTGAAGGTATTGATGTTCGTTACTATTTATATACTAAGGTTCCGATTGTTAGCCAGGAAGTAAAGGTTTTTCCCAAGTTAGATAAGTTTATAAAAAGATTCCACATGATAAATAGAGAGCAAACAACCACTGTGGAATACATGGGAGAAATATATAAGAAAAGCTTGAAGTACTCAGCTAGAATATATCCTGAAAAGGTCGGGAGAGCGTTTATTGATCCTTTGAAATTAAGAGTACAGTATTCATCTTCTAATAGAAATACTCCCTTTGGTGCTTTTGGATTGCGAATGAGAGAGTATAAAACCAGATCGATACAATCCAAAAAAATCGAAATCTTGGTAAACCCAATCCCAACAGAAAATCTACCAAGTGACTTCACAGGCTTAGTTGGAGATCATGATTTTGATTTTACTTTGAATAAATCGAAGTATTTGGTCAATGAGGTAGTAGAGGCTAAGCTAAACGTTACGGGGCCAGGAGCCTTAGAAAACTACGCAGCCCCTAAAGTTTATACTCATCCAAGCTTGGAAGAATTCGACACCAAGGCAGAGTTTTCAGAGGTGTCTAAGGTGTTGGGGAAAAAATCATTTGATTACACTTTTTTGGCAAGGGATCGTTTTAGTCTCCCTCAAAGAGAAATAAGCTTGTCAATATTTGATCCTAATTCAAAAACTTTTGTAACAAAGAAGCTGTCTTTACCTTCTCTAAGTGTAGAGGGAGGGATAGTTAAGCCTAACTCTGGTGGACATTCAGAAAAGAAAAAAGAGACTTTAAATACAAGTGATGACAACAGAGGGGTCGTTGGTTTAGTTGCTCCCTCATTTGTGGGTGGATTCACACTTAAGAAGATTAATTTGCTAAAATGGACAAATCTCTTCTTGGGCTTTGTTTTGTTGATATTGATAGTTATTCCTTTTAAAAAATACCTTTTGATGAAACTTGAGAAGTCGGAAATTGAACTGGCAGTGATAGATATTAAGAAAAATGGTATGAATTATCACAGATTATACGCAGTACTTTCTCTACTTCCTGTAGACTCAGAAAATGGTTCGATACAGGATAGGCTCGAGAGAAGTGAGCTTTCAAAAAGCGCAAAAGCTTATTTTATTAAGAGTTTAGAGAGCTGTGAATTGGGTGACTTCTCAGGTATAAATGGAAAAAAACAAAACATGGGAAAAGTCGATTCTAAGCACTTTTCTGAACTTATAAAAATCGTAAGAGGAAACCCAGTTGAAGCTAATAGAGAGTCTTGAGGAAATTGCTGATGAAAATTTGGCAGTCACGATAGGAAACTTTGATGGTGTCCATATAGGACATCAATACGTTTTAAAAGCTATTAAAGAAAAGATTTCAGATGATACTAAGCTGGTTGTCATTAGCTTCACACCTCACCCTTCTATCGTACTATCGCCACGAAAGGATTTTTTAATAAATGAAGCCAAAGATAAGTACGAGTTATTAGAAAATGCCGAAACAGATTATTATTATGAGATTCCTTTCACAAGAGATTTGAGCACTTTGACAGGAAACGAGTTTTTAACAAAATATCTTTCAAGTAAATCACACAAAATTAGATTCTTTTTAGGGTATGACTTTTCATTTGGGGCCAATAAGAAGGACGGAGTGAATAGTATTGAAAAATTTTGTAAAGAACGAAATTATTCTTTCGAAGTATTGGATAAAAAGTCAGTAAAAGAGCTCTCAGTAAGTTCTAGTAAAATTAGAAATTTGATAAAAGAAGGGGATGTTAAGCAAGCAAACCGACTTCTTGGCAGAGATTTCTATTTAAGTGGAACAATTGTTAAGGGAGAAGGAAGAGGGAAGCAAATTGGTTTTCCGACCGCCAATATGCAATATTCAAATCTACAAATTACTCCCAGTAAGGGTGTCTATTATTCAAGTGTTTTATATAAAAACGGAATGTATAAAAGTATTACTAATATTGGTGTTAAACCAACTTTTGAGTCAGATGCTGAAATTACAGTTGAAACTTATATTTTAGACTTTGATAAGGATATTTATGGAGAAACCTTTAAGCTCTATTTTCATTCAAAACTAAGAGATGAGAAAAGGTTTGATTCAGTAAATGACTTGATTGAGCAAATCTCTAGAGATGTAGCTTCTCGGAGAAAATGTGATTAGATTAGGTTTAATAGGAAAAAATATTAAACATTCTCAATCTAAGTTTGTGTACGAGAAAATTCTCAAAAAAAATATCGATTATAAGCATTACGATGTTGATAATAAGGTAGATCTTCCTTCTTTAGATAAGCTATTTTCGGAAGTCGAGGGGGTCAGTATAACTGCTCCTTATAAGAAAGATTATCAGAGTGTAGTAAATATCGTTGGGGAAGTAGCAAAGCTTGGTATCATTAATTGCATTCGAAAAAATGGCCAAATCTACGAAGCCACTAATACAGACTTTTTGGCAGTTCACTCCTTTTTAAAAGAACATTTAAGTAGTTGCGACTCAGAGGTTATAATACTGGGAGATGGGTCGATGGCAGAAATTACGATTTTCTCTCTTGGCCTCCTCAATAAAGACTTTAAACAGTTTAGTCGAAAGAAGACTCAAGGTTTTTCTAGCATTGATTTATCAACTTTGACTGGAAAAAATGCATTGGTCATTAATACCTGCGCGAGAGAATATACTTATAATGGACCAATTAGGAATGGTATAATCTTTTGGGATTATAACTATTCTCATAAAAATCATAGTGACCGATTCCTTAATTCAACTATTCAATACATCGATGGAATGGACCTCCTGAGAAATCAGGCTATTCATGCTCTAGCTTTCTGGGGCATAAATTACTAATTTCTTGTAGAACGCTAAACATTCATATCAATAAATCCGATAACATAGGTGAACCTATAGGAATTCGTTATGTTTAGAAAAGAGTTTTCTGATGTGATTAGTAAAACGGGGATGGTCCCCATTAAAGATTTACGTCCACTTTTGATGGATAAGGATCCTAATAATATCGCAGAGCTTGGTCTATTAGAGTTTGATTTTTTTGATGATATCAAATTTGCAAAACAAGTAGCTGAAAAAAATAAGCTAACTTTTATTGATTTATCAAAAGCAAAGATCAAAGAAAAAACGATAAAATTAATAAAGAAAAGTGATGTCTTAAAATATCGAGTTTTGCCTATCCAGAAGACGGCAAAGGCGGTCAGTGTCGCTATTTATGATCCAACAGTTGTGGAACTACGTAGTGAACTTCAAACAACATTTCAGCATCCGGTAGAATTTATTCTCACCAACTTATCATCTTGGAAAAAAATATTTGGACGAGTCGAAGAGTCTATTGACGAGCTTTTAGATACTATTCATGAAGTTAGATCTGATAGTGATGAAAATGAAAATATAAAAGAAGAAGATATTGGCGAAGATATAATTAAATACGTGAATAAAGTTTTAGCCGAGGCCTTTATCAAGAAGGCCAGTGATATTCATATAGAGCCATATGAAAAGTCCGCGAGAATAAGGTTTCGAATAGATGGTACCTTGGTCGAGATGGAGACACCGCCTAAGAAGTTGTTTCTTCCACTTACATCAAGAATGAAGATTTTGGCGCAAATGGATATATCTGAAAAAAGAAAACCTCAGGATGGGCGAATTAAATTATCGGTGGGAGGAAAACCAATTGATTATAGGGTTTCTTCGTTACCAACCTTGTTTGGAGAAAAGATTGTTCTGCGTCTATTGGACTCTTCAAATCTAGAGTTAGATATGACTAAACTTGGGTTTGAAGCAAAACAGCTAAAAGTATTTCAAGATGGTATTCATCAGCCTTATGGAATGTGTTTGGTTACGGGGCCTACTGGTTCTGGTAAAACAACAACTTTATATAGTGCCTTAGCAGAACTTAATACTGTGGATACAAATATTTCCACGGCAGAGGATCCTGTTGAATTTAACCTCGCCGGAATTAATCAAGTTAATGTTAAGAAGGAGGTAGGGCTTACCTTCGCCTCCGCTCTAAAAGCTTTCTTGAGGCAAGATCCGGACATTATTATGGTTGGGGAGATTAGGGACCTTGAGGTTGGTGAAATTGCCGTCGAGGCAGCACTAACTGGACATATGGTTTTATCAACCCTGCATACAAATGATGCCCCTGCAACAGTAACACGTTTGTTAAATATGGGGATCGAACCCTTTCTTGTGGTCGGCTCTTTGAATGTTGTCGTGGCTCAAAGATTATGCAGAAGGATCTGTGTCGAATGTAAAGAGATAGCTGAAACTTCTGTTGAGGAACTTGTTGCCTGCGGTATTGCGCCAAGTTCTGCTGGAAAAATAAAAGTTTATCGTGGGAAAGGTTGTGAGTACTGCAACAACACAGGTTACAAAGGACGAGTCGCGATTTACGAAGTCATGGGAATGAGTACTCTTTTGAAAGAAGTTATTTTAAGAGAAGGATCTGCAGACGATATAAAACGTCAGGCCATAAAAGATGGGATGAAAACTCTTAGGATGTGCGCATTGACTAAGGTTGCCCAAGGTTTAACTACACTTGATGAAGCAGTTATGAACTCTAGTTCAGATAAACTGTAGGAGATAGGAATGTCTGAAAAAACCGTAACGAAAACGAAACAAGCAGGTGTTGGGGAAAATGTTAAAATCCAACAGTTGTTTAAATTAATGGTTGATAGTGGCGGTTCTGACCTTCACTTAACTGTTGGATCACCTCCCGGATTAAGGGTCAACGGTGAAATCGTTAGAGTTAAAATTCCAGCTTTAAATGCAAGTGACTCTAAGAGGCTTGTATATCAAATATTAACAGAAGAACAAAAAAATGAATTTGAAAAGAATTTAGAACTTGATTTCTCATTTGGAATTAAAGGTCTTGCAAGGTTTAGAGCGAATGTCTTTTATTCAAAAGGTGGAGTTGCTGCTGTTTTTAGAACAATTCCAAGTATTATTCCTGACTTTAAGTCTTTGAATCTTCCAAACGTATTAATGGAAATGACAGATGTATCTAATGGGCTAATTTTGGTTACTGGACCTACCGGTTCTGGTAAGTCGACAACTTTGGCTTCTCTAATAGATAGATTAAACGAAAATGAATCAGGACATATCATTACTCTTGAAGATCCGGTGGAATTTGTTCATCCTCATAAATCTTGTATTGTTAATCAAAGAGAAATAGGCACGGACTCTTTAACTTTTCATAATGCCCTAAAAAGTTTGTTGAGACAGGACCCGGATATCGTCCTAGTTGGGGAATTAAGAGATGTTGAAACTATTGAAGCAGCTCTTACTGTAGCTGAAACAGGTCACCTGGTCTTTGGTACCTTACATACAAACTCATGTGTGCAAACTATAAACAGGATTGTGAATGTTTTCCCTTCAGATCAACAAGATCAAATTCGAACTTTATTAAGTTTCGTTTTACAGGGAGTTATTTCTCAACAGCTTCTACCAAAATCATTTGAATCTGGACGTTGTTTAGGAATTGAAATTCTTATTCCGACTCCAGCGATTAGAAACCTAATTAGGGAAGACAAGATTCATCAGATATATTCTCAAATGCAAATTGGTCAGGATAAAACCGGAATGATGACGATGAATCAATGTATAGAAAGACATGTTAAAGCAGGTCTAATAGATACAGATACAGCAATGAGTTATTCAACTGCGCCTGAAGAACTAGCTAAAAAGCTTGGGGTGAAAGGTAAGGGATATTAGGTTAAAATAAACTATGGCTCAATACGGATGGGAAGGTCTTAACAAAGACGGTAAAAGAGATAGTGGGAAAGTAGAAGCTTCTTCCGAGCGAGAGGCCAGGAGAATTTTACGTACTCAAGGTGTACGGCCAAAGAAGATATCTCCTCCATCGTTTTTAGAGTTTGATATTGGTGAGTGGATGGTTGATAAAGGTTTTGCCTCCCCATTTGGTCCTAAAGAACTAACAAACTTTACTAAGCAACTTTCTATTATGATTAATGCAGGTGTTCCTATTATCCAGGCACTCGAAATTCAATTTAAATCAGAAAAACACCCGGTACTTAAGAAATCTATCAAAAAAATAGCCAGTGGTGTAGGTGAAGGTAAAACTGTTGCAGAAGCAATGTCGGCTCAAAAGGGTTTTGACAAGCTATATTGTAGTCTCGTGAAGGCCGGTGAGGCAGGGGGGATTTTAGATATAATTCTCACAAAACTTTCCGTTCATATGGACAAACAGGAAAAAACTAAAAAACAAATAAAAAGTGCACTTTCATATCCGTTTATTGTTTGTATGGTTGGGGCCGGAGTTATTTGGGGAATGATGGTCTTTGTCGTTCCTCAGTTTATCGGAATGCTTGCAGATACAGGGCAAGAGCCACCTGCAATTACTCAGTTTGTGATCGATACTTCGAATTTCTTAAGTGAATATACACTTGCAACTGTGCCCGTGGTATTTATCGCAGGAGTTTTTCTATCTAGCTATGTGAAAACTCCAACTGGCAAAAAACACTTTGATATTTTTACTATGAAAATGCCATTGTTTGGCGGGATCGTTATTAAAGGGAATCTCAGCTCTTTTGCTAGAACTTTGGCAACAATGCTTGGTGCAGGTGTATCTTTAATTGATGCGCTAGATATTTGTATTGAGACACTGGATAACTATGTGATCGCAGAAGATTTGGAAGCCGTTAAAAAGAAGGTTGTTGAAGGTTCAACACTTACCGAACCTTTACTAAAAATTGACTATTTTCCAGATATGGTTGCTCAAATGATTAGGGTTGGAGAGCAGACCGGTGAAGTGGATGGCATGCTTGAAAAGGTGGCTGATGTTTTTGAAGATGAAGTTAACACATTAATTGAAGGTGCTACTAAATTGATTGAGCCAATAATTATTGTCGTTTTGGGTGGAATTATCGCTACCATACTTGTGGCCATGTACTTGCCGATGTTCATGTCTGCTGGTGGGGCCTAGTAGTATAAGGGCTTGATTTTAAACAACTTTTTGGACGGTTTTTTAAAAGAATTAATTTATACGGTCAAAGAACCGATGAATAAAATAGATTGATGTTATAATTTTCTTAGGATTAGGTGAATTTAGAATGTCTTCTTAACAGACATTGGAAAGAAACCTGAGCTTTAGATTAACCGGATTGAATTGAACTTTTAATGTTCATTTCTGATGGCTTTTAACTAGGCTTCTTAATAGCCTTTAACTAAGTGTCCTCTCAACGGACCAAAGGGAGCATGTATGAAAAAGATTCTTCAAGACGAAGGTTTCACCCTCGTCGAACTAATGGTTGTTGTTGCTATTATTGGTATTTTATCAGCAGTGGCTATTCCAAACTTTAAACAATACCAAGCAAAATCAAAAACTTCTGAAGCAAAACTACAGTTAGCATCTATATACTCGGCTGAAACGGCGATGATGGGTGACTGGGATACGTATGCAACTTGTCTTAATGATATGGGCTATACAGCAGCAGCAAGAGGCTATTATGTTGTAGGGTTCGCTACTGATAACACGGCTCGAAATGGTGACGTTGTAACAAATGGTGGTGCCTGCGCAAACGGTCAGTACCGATTAACACCTGCAACATCAGGTACTATTATTAGAGTTAAAGGTACCAACGCTGTGGTTGGTGACCTTGACGCCAGTAACGTTGTCGTAACTGATGGTTCTACATTCAAAGCTGGTGCAGCTGGTAAGATTTCTGCTGATACTTCTGGTGCGAGCAACCTTGATGAGTGGAGTATCGATCAGGATAAAACTCTTAATCAGGATCAAAGAGGTTACTAATAATTATTTTCTATTTATAAGAATTGGAGAAAGGCTCTTTTGGGATACGAAAGAGCCTTTTTTTATCACATAAGGTTTACCGTCAAAATCTAGTTTTTCACAGTCCGAGCGTTTGTCATTTAAACATTTTAAATCTGTTTTCGCTTTTATGGAATAGAGCGTAGTATGAAACTTTTTTCGAAGAAAGCTGTTCGGAGGAAGATTATCATAAGCAACTTTAAGTCCTTGAAAGGCTAAATCGGGATCATTTTTCTCCATTCTTAATTTTGCCAAAATTGTAGGTAAGTTGGGAAATCTTTTAACAGCTTCTTCAATACTCTCTAGGGTTTTGTAGGACTGCAGAGCTCTATCCAGATCTTTTGCCTCGAAGTAGAAGTGAAATCCCGCATGATAATTCAACCAAAAATCTTTGGAATATTTTTTTAAGCCTTTATCATAAATATATGAAGCTCCGCTTATATCATCCTTAATAATGCTTAGGTATTGACCACCATATAAGTAATTTTCATAGAAATAGGGATCAAAGATACTAATGGACTTGAATCTGTGGAACATCCAGGAATTACCATCTTTTTTATTATAGTGTTCAATATCACCTTCAATTAAAGTAACTACCCAGGTGATTGCAGCCAAGAGTCGTCCGTGACCGAAATTAAAAATTTGAGCAAAGTTCTCGTTAAGAGTAACTGATGATTCTTCCTTCGAAATTTCAACAGGCGGCTTTTTTAAACCTTTGCCAAGTTGAAGTTGAACGAGGAAGAGAACTGTTAATACAAAAATTGAAAAGCTACACTTAATTATCATTTTCAAGTACAATTATACTTTGAAACCCCAAGGATTGGAAAAAATGTTTAGCTTTCATGAAGTAAGTAAGGAATTTAGAACTGACTTTTGGGAAAAACCCTTTAGGGCCTTAGATAATGTGAGTTTTAATCTACGTGCGGGAAATATCGTTGGATTTCTTGGGGCAAACGGTGCAGGCAAGACTACGGGTATTAAGATTTTACTAGGCTTTATAAAACCCACGAGTGGTAGTATTGAGTTTGATTCAAGTCTTGGAAAAAATAGATCTGAAATTTTTAAAAATATAGGCTACCTTCCTGAACGCCCTTACTTTTATGCAGACTTAACTGGTCAGGAATTTATCAATTATATTGGGCAACTTAACGACTTAACCCAGGCTGAGATTAATAAAAATGGCAGTCATTGGGCAAAATCATTAAAAATTGACTTCGCCTTAAATAGAAAACTTAGGTTCTATTCAAAAGGAATGCTCCAAAGACTTGGATTTGTAGCTGCTTTGGTGGCAGACCCAAAACTGCTTATATTAGATGAACCTTTATCAGGTTTAGACCCCTTAGGTAGAAAAGAGTTTAAGGATATTATGAATCTTCTTTCCAGTGAGGGGAAGACGATATTTTTCAGTAGTCATATTTTAAGTGATGTTGAAGAGGTGAGCAAAGATGTTGTTATCCTTGAATCCGGAAAGCTCGTACACAGTGGAAGTCTTCAGGAATTGGTAAAAGGCAAAGCCACTAAAGAGTATGAGCTTGTGATTGATGGGGATTTTAGTGAAAACTTTAGTAAGCTTGGGAGTACAAAAAAACTAGGTGAGTTTAGCAAATTGATTTTTAATGAATCAGAGTATGTCCAAGTAGTAGAAGAAGTTTCGAAAAAGAATTTAAATATTGAAAGTCTTAAGAAAATAACACCAACCTTAGAGGATATAATTTATAGGATAGGTGTATGAATTTAAAAAAGTCTTATACGATTAGCAAATTTACTTTTATAGAAATCTATAAATCTAAAATCATGATTAATATTTTAATTTCTGGTTTTGTATTAGCATTACTTTGTTATATCGTATCGGAATTTTCCTTTGGAAATCCTTCTAAAATAGCACTTGATGTTGGTCTGGGATTCCTTTCTTTGACAACCAAGGCAATAGCGGTTTTCTTTGGTGCTACATTACTTAAAAACGAGTTGGAGTCGAGAACCATCTATTTAATATTGTCTAACCCTGTTTCCCGGATTGAATTTCTTACAGGTAAGGTTTTAGGGTTGTCTGGGATTCTATTGTTAAACACAGTACTCCTTAGTATTTTTACCACTGCATTTTATTACTACTGGGATGGACTTTGGAGTAGTTTAATCGCTTGGTCAATCATTCAAATATTTTTAGAATCGGTTTTGATTTTACTAATAGTTATTTTCTTCTCATTAATAACAAATGTTAACCTAGCAATAATATTCTCTATAAGCGTTTATATTTCAGGTTATGCCATCAGGGGAGTACTTGAATTATATAGTATTAAATCAAGTATATTTTTAACTAAAGTAGTAACTTATATTTCATATATTATTCCGAATTTTTCGTTATTTGATATCAAAAACTTTGTCTTGTATAAGCAAGAGCTAGAGAATGCATACCTTTTCGGAACTCTTGGTTACTCGCTTACCTTTTCAATTATTTTCTTATTTGCTTCTTCATTAGTGCTTAGTCAAAAGGATTTGAATTGATATTTTTTTTCAAAATCCTTGTTTTTTTTGCCGGTGCTTGTCTTGGAAGTTTTTTAAACGTGGTTATTTATAGAGTTCCTTTAGGAATGTCTGTTGTAACACCTAGGTCAAAGTGCCCAGGATGCAAAAAATCAATTTATTGGTTTGAAAATATACCGATGATTAGCTATTTGTTTCTTAAGGGCAAATGCAGTGAATGTGATTTCAAAATATCTAAGCGCTATCCTTTGATAGAGCTTTTATGTGGAGTTGTCACATTGATTCTCTTTTTAAAAATTGATACTTACTCACAAATTTATTTTTACCTTTTTCAGGTAAGTATTGCTCTTACTTTTATTGCACTATTTTTCATTGATCTCGATCATAAATTACTACCAGATTCCATAAATCTTTATCTAGGGGCCACACTTCTCGCCTATTCAGCCTTTCAGTACTCTTGGAAATATATGTTGCTGGGATTCTTAATTGGCGGGGGTTTTCCTTTTTTGATTACTTGGCTATTTTATAAATTGAGAGGGAAGATTGGTCTAGGCGGAGGGGATATAAAACTATGGGCCGCACTTGGGATCTACTTAGGGCCTGTAGACGTAGTCCATAATATATTTTTGAGTTGTCTTCTGGGCGCAGTAGTGGGGCTTTCGATGATTGCGGCCAAAGTAATTAGCAGGGATAATGCAATTCCTTTTGGACCTTTCATATTAATAGTGGCGACACTACAAATCTTCTTACCCGACCTCTACGCTCAACTTAAATCTTTAATCGTTTAATTCATACTTGTTTGGTGCATTAATTCCTTGAATTTAACTACTTAGACTAGGTATAATTTACCCTGGTAGATTTGTAGCCAAGTTTGGCGATGTGAGCTTTCAGTGGAAATAGACAGCAAGAAATTGATTGGGAATTTAGTAAATTCCGTCAAAGACACCCTTAAGTTAGGGAGTAGATCAATTGTTGGAGTTGATGTTGGGTTGAGTGCTGTAAAGGTTGCGGAAATTGAAGGAAACAAAGAAACTCGAGAATATAAATTAGTAAGCTATGCATCGGTTCCTCTCCCTGAGGGTGCAATAATTGAAGATGAAATTCAAGACGAAGAAGTTATCGTAGAAGCAATTAAACAAGCTTTTTTACGGGCCAAGGTTTCTTCAGATAATGTTTGTCTTGGAGTGTCTGGACCAAACACCGTCGCAAGACGACTTCAGTTAGCCGGTGGTACTGATGAAGAAATTGAAGATCAAGTTATTTGGGAAGCGGAACAATACCTTCCATTTGAGATAGAGGAGTCAGCAGTTTCATTTTACACAATGGGTGAAAATGAAGGTGGTGGTGTTGATGTCTTAGTTGCCGCTGCCAAGAACACAGTAATTCAGCAATATAAAGCAATTTTTGAAAAAGCAGAGCTACGCCTTAAAATTTTAGACTTAGGAATAATTTCACTCGTTAATGTTTTTGAGTTGGTGATGGGAACCAAGTTAGATGAACCTAACCAATCTTTCTTGCTAATAGATTTGGGAGCTCAAAAAACTGAATTCATTATTTATAAAAATAATATGATTGTTTTTTCAAAAGAAATTCCTGTTGGTGGGGTAATGATCACCGAAGAAATTCAGCGACAAATGGGTGTTAACTATTATGAAGCTGAAGACTTAAAGATTACAGGAGATGAAAATGGAAATTTACCAGAAGAGATATTAGAAATTATTGACGATGTTATTGAGGCATTTTTCTCAGAAATTAAAAAGACAATTGATTTTTATGTAAGCTCGACTTCTGATGAGTCTATGGTGGGTTGTTATGTAACTGGTGGTTCTGCTTTAATTCCCGGAATTATTGAAGGTCTCGAAGCACTATTAGGTGTTGATGTTGGTGTCCTTAACCCCTTTGAGGCCATTGGCTACAGTGAAAAGAAATTTGATGAAGAAAAAGTAAATGAGATTGCATATCGCGGAGTTTCGGTACTCGGGCTTGCGATGAGAGAACTATAAATGATTGAGATTAATTTATTAGAACAGAAAAAACAGTTCAAAATGCCGTCGGTGTTGGGGATTGATTTTTCTCAAGTAAATATCAAGATGATTGGGTTCGCTATCTTATTTGCATATATTCCAGAGATTTTTGTTAAAGATCACTTTGAATCTCAAGGAAAAGAATTAGATGAAAAAATTAAAGAAAAAAATAAGATACTTGTTAAGTTAAAAAAAGATCTAAGGGGCGGTAAGGAAATTCAGAAAAAACTAAAAGCGTTTAATCAACAAGTAAGAAAACTGAAAGAAAGATCAGCTCTTGTTGATAAAATTTTTGCTCAAAAGACGAACCCCAAAAAAGTATTGGAAAAAATTGCGAGGAGTGTTCCTGATGACCTTTGGTTTAACACAATTGTCATTAATGAGGATAAGTCGGTGGAAATTAAAGGTGCGGCGAACTCCTATAAGAGCATCGGTAATTTTATTTCTTTTGCTAATGACTCTGCTTTCTTTTCATCAACTTTAGTGATGACTGACTCAAAAACAGCAACTGAAAAAGTAGGCACTAGAGAAACTAGAATAGAGACCTTTGAAATAAAAGGTAAAATATTAACTTTTGACCCGGAGACTAAGTAGCTATGTCGGCCATCGTTTCCAAAATACATTGGATAATTATTTTATGGGTTTCTTTTAATCTCTACATTCTCTTTACAGAGAAACAAGAAGAATTAATAGCAAAGCAAGATAGAATTCCAGTCTTAGACGGTAATATAAAAAGAAGTAAGAGGAAAAAGAAGCAGCTTCAGCAATACTTTAAAGATATTGAAAAGGCCAAGGATCGTATTGAAATGGTAGCTAACGAAGTTGAAGCCCTTCAGAAAAAGTTACCAAGTAATATTTCAGACACACAAAACTTAGAACTTATTAAAGGAGTGGCTGAGGGTTTGAATATTAAGAACGTTTTTCTTACACCTGGAAACGAGGAAAACAAGGGCTTTTATATGGTTAAAAGGTATGAGTTTAGTGGAACAGGTACTTTTTTACAGTTTCTAGTTTTCTTCGAAAAAATTGCTGAAAATGATCGACTGTTAAATATAACATCTTTGAAAATGACAAAAACCGAAAAGAAACAAAGAGGTCGATTCCAGTTAATCAATTGTGCTGCAAGTATTATTGCCTATAGGTATAATCCCGCTCACAAGGAAGACCGAGGTATTGAAGCTATCGAGTCAGAGTTTAAGAAAGGTGGGGGAAAATGATAAAGGCTATTAGTTTTAGAATTTACCCCTTAGCGATAGTGCTAGCTTTTTCTATGCTTTCCGGCGAGATTTTCGCTCAAGGTAAAAAAATAAAAGGCCCTGCCTTGTTTGAAAAAGCAAAAACGAAAATAGTAAATCCGTTGGAATTAAGGGACCCCTTTAAGAGAAAGCTAAAACGTCTAAGATCTGGAAAAAAAGGATTTAATAAGAAGCTAAGAGACGGATACTTTTCTAATGTTCCCACAATCGATAATGTACCCCTTGATAGCATAAGAATAGTCGGTGTCCTGATAGGTAAGGAAAGAAGGGCTATAGCAAAACTTTCATCTGGTGGGGGAGAATTTTCGGACGAAAGCTATATTCTTAAGGAAGGAATGACCCTTGGTGAAAATAACGCGGAAATTAAAGCAATTTTACCTGGAGGGGTTGTCCTCGTAGAGAAAATTAGAAATGTGTATGACCAGGATGAATACTTGGAAACTATTTTACCAGTGATAAGTAGATTTTAAGTTAATTGGTCAAGAATTAAGTAAATAATGAAAATAATGATATAATCAAAATAACTCCTAAGAATGGTATGTGATATGAAAAAAGGATTTTTTCAAATAGTTACAAAAGTTAGTCTAATTTTTATTCTTGCAATAAATATTGGCTATTCTCAAGAAGAAGCAGGCAAGCAGTCTGAATTGAAAGCTATTGAGTTTAAGCAAGCGGGCGAGATTAGCCAATTGTTACTTACTTTTGATAGTAATGATGTCCAAGCTAGTAAATTTCATGTTTCCGAAGATAAGCAAATTATTATTGATCTAAAGAATGTTAAATCTACTGAAAGAGTGATGAGGGCATTCGATACTTCTGAATTTTCAGGGAGTATTGTATTTGTTTCGGCATACAAAAAACCTAATGACCCAAGATCTCTTAGAATTGCCCTTCAGTTAAGAGATAATGTAAGAAGCTTTTTAAAAAGACTCCCTAATAGAGTAATTGTGGAAGTGGAAAATAGGTTTGGTGTCTTCACACAAAAAGTTGTAAATGAAACTCAAACATTCGAAGAAAAAACAAAAGAAGCCGTCAAGGCAGCAGGGAAGTTACTTGTTCCGAAGTCAGAGTCAGTTGAGGATATTCTTGAAAACCTTACTCTAAGTGGAAGGAAAAAATATATTGGTAGAAAAATTTCTTTTAACGTAAAGGACGTTAAGGTTGAAGAGTTATTAAAAATGATTGCTGATTCTTCAGGTTTTAATATTATTATTACAGATGAGATAAATACCCTTAAGCCACTCACCCTTAACTTAACGAATGTACCATGGGATCAAGCGCTTGATACCATACTCGGTCTAAATAACCTCGTAGCTACAAAAAATGGAATTATTTTAATGGTTCAGACCTTAAAAAAGGCTACTGAGGCTAAAAAGCAAGAAATTGAGGCTAAGAAGACAGCTGAAAAAGAAGAGCCTTTGGTTACAAAAGTTTTTCCCATAAGTTACTCCACAACGGAAGACATGAGCAAAATTCTTACAGAGTACCTTACTGCTGATAGAGGGAAAATCTCCAATGACGAAAGAACAAACTCTTTAATTATCAAAGATACCCCTGATGTTATTGAAAAGATGAGGAAAATTATCGAGGTGCTCGACACTCAAACTCCCCAAGTCTTAGTTGAATCTAAGGTCGTTGAGGTAAATGAGAGATATGCAAAGGAGATAGGGTTAAGAAATGGGATACAATTTGGCTATGATCCGATTGGTTCGACTGACGGTGTCTTGAACTCAGGCCCCGGATTTTCTTTTAATACTGCGCCTGTAGAGTCAGGAAGTATTTTTGGAGCAGTAGTTGGAAGATTTAATAGATTATTAGGTTTAAACTTTGATCTTCAATTAATGGAATCTGAAGCAAAAGGTAAAGTTATTTCTAGCCCCAAGGTGATAACCCAAAACAAAAAGGAAGCTCAACTAACAAGTAAGCTTACGACAACTTTTAGGGAGATTGACCAAGACGGTGATAACATTACTGTAACCTTTAAGGAAACAACGGCGGAGCTGTCTCTCAAAGTCACGCCACAGGTCACTAACGAAGGATCGATCGCACTTTCAATCGACTTAAAAAGGGAAGTCTTCTCACTTGCCCCATCGGAAGGTGCACCTCGAGATAAAGTTGAAAGAGCCGTTAAGACCAATGTTTTAGTGGAAAACGGATCTACAATTGTTCTCGGTGGTTTATATCAATATGAAAAAACAGAAAACCATTCGGGGGTGCCTTTTTTGAAAGACTTACCCCTTGTTGGATGGTTGTTCAGAACTTTATATAATCCCCTTATTCTTAAACAAGAGTTAATCATCTTTTTAACTCCTAGGATTATTAATCAAGAAAGTGCTGGGCTAATCGAAGGTTCTTAGTTTGAAAAACACTGGAATTTCTCCATTGATAGAAAAATATAGTGAAGTCTTTGAGAAAGACTCTACTTCAAGAGTTTTCGCTCCTTTGGCTGAGGGTTATCGTCAAGCGGGTTTAATCGAAAAGGCTATGTCTATTCTAAAAATAGGGATAAGGCATAATCCAGCGTACCTGCAGGGATATATTACTCTTGGTAACTGTTATTTTGACGTTGGGGAGTTTAACCTGGCTTATTCAACTTTAAGGCCATTGATCAGCGACAATAGAGATAATATTCGATTGCAAAAACTCTTTGCTTCATCTTGTGTTGAAATTGGACATAATGACGAAGCTTTAGAAAGTTATAAGTACCTTTTATTTTTAAATCCTAAAGACGAGGAAGTCTCAAAGGCTGTACGGGAACTTGAAAGTAAGGATACTGAAGAAGACCTTATAATCGTTCCAGATAACACTGAGAGGTTTGATCTTGAAGAGATTGAGGTAAGACCTGAGAAAGTTAAATCAAGTCTGGATGAATGGATAAAAGTAGACCTAGATAAAAATGAAATTAAGACTGATACGAAAATAGATCTGAAAGAAACTGATAAGAAAGAGGTTACTAATAACTGGGAGATGGAAAAACCTTCTGCACCCCTTAAAATAGTTAATGTCGAAGAAAAAGAAAACGTCAGTGAGCCTGTAATAACTCATAGTCTTGTGGATCTTTATATAAACCAAGGCCATATTCTAAAGGCCAAAGAACTCTTAAACAAAATTATTGAGCTTAATCCCAACGAAGTTAGTTCGATCAAAAAATTAGAAGAGATAAAAAGCATAGAATCAAAAACCAGAGTTGAGGTTGAAGCCGAAGAGGAAGGGCATCAAAGACTGCTCGACTCATTAGACGAAAAGCTTGGCGGAGAAGATGGTTCAACTTCGTCATCCGTGGAAGAGCTTCAAAAATTTCTTGATGCAATACAAAAGCACGCCGAAATAAGAAAAAACTCCCAATTATAACAGCTTCAATTTATAGTAACGACTTTACATATGGAAATGCCGTTGGTATTTTGACGCGCCGAGGTGAGTGCAATGGAAAAGTTGAAAATTTTGGTCATAAATGGCCCAAATTTAAACATGCTAGGTAAAAGAGAACCAGAGATTTACGGTAAAGACACTCTTGAATCTATAGAAAAGGAAACGACAAGTTGGGCCCAGTCCAACTCTGTTGGGCTGGTTTGGTTTCAGTCAAATATTGAGGGTGAAATTGTCACGAGGATTCAACAAGCCTGTGATGAAAGTTTCGATGGAATCATTATTAATCCAGGGGGGTATTCCCACACGAGCGTAGCCATTTTGGACTCATTAAAATTATTTCCTAAACCTATCATTGAAGTCCATATTTCAAATACTAATAAAAGAGAAGAATTTAGAAATGTTAAAATTACTGCCCAGGCCTCAACCTCTGTTCTAGAGGGATTTGGCAAAAAAGGGTATATTTTAGCAATTCAATCATTTTTATAAGAGGATTTTATGTTTCAAACAACAGACTTAAAGAAAAATTTAAAAATAGAATTAGAAGATAAGCCATGGGTTATTTTAAAAGCAGATCATACTAATCCAGGTAAAGGTTCGGCATTCGTAAAATGTAGATTAAAGAATCTTGAGACAGGACAAGTTATTGAGAGAACTTTTAAGTCTGGTGTTACAACAAATGCTAGTAAGCCAGATTTGGACCCTAAAGAAGTTGAATATATGTACTCGGATCCAGATGGTTTTAACTTTATGGATCAAGACACGTTTGAAACAATTCATATTTCGACTGATTATGTTGGAGACTCTAAAGATTTCTTGCAAGAAGGAATTAAACTTTCACTGCTCTATTATAAAGGAAAACCTATTTCAATTGAGTTACCAAACTTTGTTAATTTGGCTGTTACAGAAACAGACCCTGGTCTAAAGGGAGATACCGCTAGTGGTGGAATGAAAAAAGCAATCATGGAAACGGGAGTTCAGATTAACGTTCCATTATTTATAAAAGAAGGTGAAGTTCTTAAGATTGATACAAGAACTGGTGAATATGTAGAAAGAGTAAAAGGATAAAATATGAAATTAAAAGATGTTGAGTCGCTAATAGGTTTAGCGAAAGATAATGGACTCGCTGAGCTTTCTTATAAAGATAAAGAAGGTGTCGAAATTAAGGTAAAAATGACAAATGGGATACAGTCCGTTGTTTCTCCAGTTGTTACGAATCCACAGATTCCAGTAAATGCTAGTCCTGGGAAAAGTGCTCCGGCTAAAGATCCAAGCCTAAAAGAAATAACTTCGCCATTCGTAGGAACTTTTTATAGAAGCTCCTCTCCTGAATCTGAAGCTTATGTTAAGCAAGGACAATCTGTTAGTAACGGACAGGTGCTTTGTATAGTTGAGGCTATGAAAATTATGAACGAAATTGAATCTGACTTTTCTGGCGAAATTGTCGAGATTTGCGTAGAAAACGAAACTTACGTTGAGTTTGGACAGGTACTTTTTAGAATTAAGGCCTAGATATGGAAAAAAGACTTCCCTTTAAAAAACTATTAATAGCAAACCGAGGAGAAATAGCTGTTAGAATTCTTCGTTCTTGTAAAGAATTAGGAATAGAAACAGTTTGTGTTCACTCAACTGCTGATGAGAGTAGTTTGCATGTAAAACTTGCTGATGAGTCAGTTTGTATAGGCCCTGCTAAGCCAACATTGAGTTACTTGAATATTCCAGCAATTTTGTCAGCAGCTGAAATTACTGGGGCCGAAGCTATTCATCCAGGATTTGGTTTTCTTTCAGAAAATGCCGAATTTGCCCAAATGTGTGAGAAGTGGAATGTTCAATTTGTCGGTCCAAATACTGATTGCATAAAAAATATGGGAGATAAGATCCTTTCTAAGGAAATAGCAAAAGAGGCTGGGCTTCCTGTTTTAGAGCCAATTCGAGTGAATGACTTGAAAGATGCTGAGATAAAAGAAGCTGTCTTGACCATGGGGTTTCCCGTATTGATAAAAGCTTCTGCCGGTGGTGGTGGAAGAGGAATGAAAAGAATTGATGAGATGGAAGACTTACTTCCGTCGATATCTAGATTAAAAACTGAAGCAAAACTAGGTTTCGGTGATGATACTCTTTTTATAGAAAAATTTATAACTAATCCCAGACATGTTGAAGTTCAAATCCTGGCGGATAAACATGGTAATGTAGTTCATCTTGGTGAAAGGGACTGTACGATACAAAGAAGATTTCAAAAAGTAGTAGAAGAGTCTCCTTGCCCCGTGATTACTGAGGAAAAAAGACAAGAAGTTTGTGAGTCTGCAGTTAGATTAGCAAAACATGTAAAATACGACTCGGTAGGGACTGTTGAATACCTATACGATCAAGATGATCAAAAGTTTTACTTCATGGAAATGAACACAAGGATTCAAGTAGAGCATCCAGTATCAGAACTTAGAACAGGAATTGACTTAATTAGTCAGCAGATAAAGTCGGCAGCGGGCTTGGAATTAGAAATAGAGCAGAAAGGTATAGTATTTCATGGGCACTCAATTGAATGTAGGATAAATGCTGAAGATCCGGTTACTTCGGCCCCTTGTCCGGGTGAAATAGTTCACTATCATAGACCTGGAGGAATAGGCATCAGGGTAGATGATTTTATTTATTCAGGTTACGTTGTACCTCCTTTTTATGACTCAATGTTGGCTAAGGTAATTGTACATGGACAAGACCGAGAGACTTGCTTGGTTAGAATGGAAAGAGCTCTTCAAGAGACTATTATTGAAGGAATAAAAACTAATAAGGACCTTCATTTAAGCATTTTAAGAGACCCGGATTTTAGAGGAAATAATTACTCTACTAATTTCCTTTCTAAAAAATAAAGTAAAATTAAGAGTATATAACTCCTTAAAAATAAAGGATTTTTATCCTTTGGGTTGTGTACTATGGAAAAATATAAATTAGCCAAAAAACTCTATTCTCAAAATAAATTTGAAACAGCAGTTGAGTATTTTAAAGACTCTTTCAACACAGAGGTTTTGAATGAAAACGAAAAAATAGATTGTTTGACGCAAATAATAAGAATTCAAAAGATTATTAATAAAACTGATGACGACATAAAAGTAGAAAAGGATTTGGCGGAGTTTTTGATCAATAGAAAAGAATATTCCACTGCCTCAGAAGTATTGCTTAAGTTAACAAAAAAAATTAGAAATTATGAAATTTCTTTCAGATTAGTAGAAACTCTAAAATTGGAAGGCCGACTTGATAAAGCTGAAGAAGAGAGTTTAGAGTTATTTAAATACTTATACAAAAAAAAGAATTATGAAAAAACTATAAGTTTTTATAAGTTTGCCCAAGATAATTTCCCACCTAATATTAAATTTGATTCTTTTTTTCTCATCGCTACGATTATGCGTGGGGATATAGACGGACTAGAGAAGATTCAAAGTTTTGATAGTGAGATTCTTTTTGAAACTCTAGTATCATCTCCCTTTAATCACTGGAGACATTCTAAACGCTTTTTCGATATCGTAATGGAAAACGCAATGAGTTCTCAAAACTATCTGCTCAATAAACTTGGAATTAAGCTTTTATTAGAAATTATACTAATGGGGCAAGAGTGGATTACAGAAGAAAACTTGTCGAAACTAATAGTCTTCTTTACTAAGAGCGGAAGAAAAACGATTTCCAGGCACTTGTGTAATTTTGCTATCTCGAAAGAAATTAACCTGGAAGAAGCAGTCACTAATAAAATTGATTCTCTACCCGAGGATGAAGAGGTTGATACGGACTTAGATTTTGGTCAAGATCTGTTTAGTGAAGATGGAGGTAAAGATCAAGTCTCGAAATTGGTGGACGATATAGAGTTGTTACAATCGATGGGAGAATTAGAAGAAGCAGACTTACTTTTGTCAAAACTAAAAAGAATCGATCCTTCTAACCACATGCTCAGAAAAGACGAGGATGGAACAAAGCTACGAGTCAAAAGGATGAATGTAGAAGATTTGGAAAAAGTTTGGTCAGAATCGTTCCAGGAAGAGATAGATAGTAATTATAAGATTTCAATTAGGGCAAGAGCAACGTTGAACACTTTGACCGATGAAGAACTAAAAAACTCTTATGCAGATCTAATCGTTTGTTTCAATACCATGGAGTTATTTGAGGTTAGTCTAGAAGTTTTTAAGAGATTAAACGAAATTTTTACTTCGAGAACAATGGAGGAAGAGTTAGAAATTAATTATCTTCTCGTAAAGACCTTTGTTGGTAATAAGGACTTTTTCAAAGCATACGATTTGGTTACACAGATTAACGGTAGTACTCCAATTACTGGTGAGAAAAGAATCGAGTTCCTCTATTTACAAGGGGAAATCGCGAGAAAACTTGGCCGAAAAAAAGACGCCGTTAAAAGCTATCTATTAGTTAAAGAGATAAACCCAAATTATAGATTGGTAAGACAAAGGCTAATGAGCTTTGGGTAAAGTTAACCGAATACTTATATTATTTTTCACCATTCTCGCCTTTACCTTAGGTGGAGTGATTCACTTAATTCAGACGGAGAAGTTTGCATCAATCGTTACTCAGAGGATAAAGAAAAAGGCGAAGAGAGACTTTGGAGTAGAATTAAAATTTAGCCGAGTTGAAGTAAAAATGTTTCCACCAGCGACACTTTTAAAAGAAGTTGAGCTTGAAAAAGTGGACTCAAAATTTGGATTAAAAATATTCAGTGAAGAGATTGGCCTCTACTTTAGTTTATTTGATTTTTTCTCAAGAAGATTTCAAGTCGACACAGTCAAGTTTAATTCGACAGAGGTAGAAGTTGAGATAGAAGATTCAAAAGAAAAATCGAAACTTACATACCCAAAATTATTCTTCGAATATAAAAAGTTTCGAAGAGAAAGCAAAGTACTGGTTAAAAATTTAGAATTTGTGAATCTTGATTTAAGTATGGGAGAACATGAGGTCGATGTCGGGTTACTGAAATTATCTTTGTTTAAAAATATCATTCTTACTTCAGGTAATGTGAAACAAGTTCTTTCACCATTACTGGAAAGTAGAGACAAAGATTTTCATATAGATAGCTTAGATTATCTATTGCACCTTAAGGATGAAGAAGTTGATATAAAAGAGATAACGATATCTTCCGGGCTAGATATTATAAGTGCGGAGGGTACAGTTGACTTTGGTGATAACAAACCAGAGCTTGACTTAGTTTTAAATTCTAAAACAGGCATTAGATCAATCGCCACAAAATTGGGCTATAAAAAAGAAATAAGAGAATATCCAGTTGACGGTGTAGCCTCAGTAAATATTGTAGCGCAAGGAAGTTTTGAGGACCCTAAAATTAAAGTAGATGCACAATTTGATTTAATAGATTCGGAATACGCTCAAGTTGAAAAGATTAACATCTCATTAGATAAAAAAGAAAATGAGATTTGGGTTAGAGAGTTAGAAGCAACTCAAAACGGCGGAGTTGTTAAACTTAAAGAACCTCTGCCTGTTTTGGATTTTAAACTAAAGAAATTCCTATCTCATGAAGGAAACTTTATTGCTGACAATATTCATACGAATGACGCGCTCTATATTTTAAGAGATTATCTAGACGTCATTAAGGGAAATATTTCAGGTGAATTAAAGATTGGCTGGAATAAGGCAGGCGTTTACTTTTTACCAAAGAAAGGTTTTAAGATAACAGATTTTAAACTTTACACTGATGATTACAAAGACAAAATTCTAGAAAACGCAGGGTTCTCGATTGAAAGAGCCAATATGCTTTTAACTTATGATTTGGTATTTAAATTTAAAGCTGAGCTAGATATAGGGGATTCAAAAGCTCAGGGTGAAGGACGATTTTCTAGTGAAGAAATGAAAGTTGTTATCTATGAGTCACTAATAAACCTAGAAGACATTGGCCCAATTGTAGGACTTCCAATAATAGGCTCCGGAAAGTTGCGAGGCTTTATTGGAGGAAAGTATGATGATGTAAATTTTACGTTTCTTCCAGACTTAGCAAATTTTGAAATACTAGACTTTAAGCTTGGAAATATTTCCGGCAAAGTTGACTTTAATCTCCCAAACTTAACTTTAAAAGTTGAAGATGCAAAAGGACGATATGGAAGTACTCGATATGAAGGGGCAGCGAACTTCTATTTTGAAAAAGACTTCTTTGATTTAGATATAAATGTTCCAACTGGGAATTATGCTGATGCAGAAAAAATGATTCCTACTGTAATATCTCTCCTTTCAAAGAAGCCATTAGAAGTTGATTTTAATTTTGATGGAAATATTAAGTACGAAAGTAAATTTGATACAAGCAAGATGAAGCTTAGTTCAAGTGCTCGGGGTGAAAATATTAACTTTTATAGTGAGCGTTTTGACTCTTTTAATGCTGACGTTGCTTTAGAGAATGATAACTTTAAGGTCAAGAGTTTCTCAGTCATGAAGAATCAGGGACAGCTACAGTTAAAAGGAAATTATGAACTAGACAAGGACAGGTTCAAATATAATGGAAATTTGTCAGGTCTAGGGCTTAGAGATTATGACGCCTATAATACTTTGAACCTCGGACTTAATGGAAAGGTTCGAGGTGAATTCTATGGTGAAGGTCTATTAAATAATTTTACTTCTAGGGCCCAGTTTAGACTTGAAAACTCTGAAATAGGAAATAGGAAATTAAAAGACTCTATCTTTACTATTTATAATAAAGGCTCGGACGTTTTCTTAAGCGCGAATTTATTTGAAGGAGTTTCAATCTCAGAGGGATATATCTCTGTAGATAAGAAATTAAAAAGAAAATCGTATTTTAATACTAGAATTTTTACTGATAATCCATCTTTGCTAGCCGGTGTACTTTCGGAGCATAACTACATAAATCAAAACTTAGAAGGTAGATTAGACATTAGGTCGGAGTTGAGCTTCCACATAGGTGACTATGAAAATTTTGATTTAGACTTTGTTATAAGCGAGTTGGATTTAAACTTTCAGGGAGAAAAAATACAAGTAGATAAGAATAAAAATAAATTGAAGGTTGAAAAAGGCAAGATGAAAAACTGGGACCTTCGTATCGATACTACGAAAAAGGGTTTTTTCCATTCTTATGGTAGTGGTGATGTTTCTAGAAGTTTTCAGATTAATTCAAAATATAAGGCGAATCCTATTTTTTTCAAATTAATCACACCTAAGTTACTTTCAGCAGTTGGGGAAATATCAGGTAACAGTATACTTTTTAGAGAAAATGAAAATTTCTCATTCCATTCCGAAAGTATTGGGAAAAATATTGATGTAAAGCTAGATAAAGTTCCCGGAGCCTTACGTAATATCGAATTTAAACTTATTAGTGAGGGAAAAGATGTTTTACTTGAAAAGTTTGAGGGCCAATATGGAAAGGGGTCTATAAGCGCAGATGGAAATGTTAGATTAAAATTTCCTTTTCCTGAAGTGAACTTGAATGGAAGTATAAATGGAGCTCAAGTTGCGGTTACTGATAAAACTTTTGTGGTTGTAAGTGGTAATGCAAGTTTAAAAGGTAAACAGCTACCCTATCTTTTATCAGGTGGTGTATCCGTGTTACATGGAGAGGTCTTGAACGAATTCGAAGACTTTTCGAAATTAATGGGTTTATCTGAAGGATACTTAAGATATATCCCAAATAAAGGTAGATTAAGTAAACTTGATGTTCTTAACTATGATCTAGATTTCGATATTTTTAATCCTGTATCCGTAAAAAATTCAATTGCTGATCTAAAGCTCGATGGAAGTCTTAAAGTAATAGGCCCTATGACAAAACCACTTATAAATGGGGATCTTAATATATTACCCAATGTCTCCCGTGTCTTTTTTAAGGGAAATGAATTTATTATGACTGAAGGTAGGTTATCCTTTTTAGATGTTAATAAAAAGGAAGTTCCAGAAATTAAACTTGCTGGAATAGCGAGTGTTGACCGTTATGAAGTCGGCTTGGCCGTAGATGGAAAAATTGATAAATTTGGAATTAAGTTATCGTCAAATCCTTCACTAGATCAATCTCAAATACTTTCACTTTTAGTTCTTGGAGTTCCAGATGATATTAACCAAGAGCTAGATGACGCAGAGAGAGAGCAAATTGCTGTTCAAGGCGGGGTTGGTCTTATTGTAGAGAGGTTTAAGTTAGTTAAGCCCATAGATTCAATGCTTGGACTTAAGTTTAGTGTTAGTCCTGAGTTTCAAGAAGATGAGAGTAGTTTACTAGATGGACGACTTAGCGGTGGAGACTCGGGTGCAAGTAGGTACAAATCAGGAACTAAAATTAAGGTTCAAAAGAAGAACATAATTAAAAAAGTTGATGTTAGCTTCTCTAGTACAGTCGGTGGTACCGTAGAGGAGACAAAGGAAATGAATGTTAACTATAATATTAATAAGAACCTAAGTTTAGAAGGCGTTTATGAACTTAGGTCGGTAGAAGAAGAAACAGAGGAGAATCCCGAATCGTTGGGAGCAGATTTAAAGTGGAAATTTTCTTTTTAAGAGTATTTATTTTGTCGATATGGGCCTTTAGCTTTACAGCTAAAGCGTATGATATTGAAGTAGCTTGTAAGGAAGGTTTCTCTTGTCAGCAAATGAGTCAAAAGATTGAAAAATCTTTGGCATCCAAAAAAACTCAAAGTGGAATAAGAGAAAATTTAAGATTCTTATTACTTGATTCTAGTATTAGTGAATTAGATTTTTCCTTTAGTGAAAATTCATTGAAGATTAATTTTTCACAGAGACCTCTAATTAAAGACATTCAATTAACGGGAAAACTTCAGATTGATGAAAATATTATTCAAAAAACGCTACGCCTATCGGAAGGTGGGTTTTATGACCCGGTCCAGTTACAAGGGGGAGTTGATCGCTTGATTCAATACTACCGAGAAAGAGGATTTGAAGAAGTTAAGGTTGTTCCAAATATTACGAAGACAGACTCGGGGGTTCTTTTAAATTTTAATATTGATCCAGGTAACTTTATTGTAATCAAAGACGTAAGCGTTAGTTCTGATAGTGAATTCTTAAAAACTTTTGTTAAGTCTCGTCTAATAAAGTTTAGAAATAAACCATGGAATATGGTCAATATTAAAATTGAATTAGATTCATTAACGAGAGATCTTTTTAGTAGAGGCTACTTTTTTTCCAATATAAAACTTCAGGATACTCCTAGCAGTAAGGGTAAGAAAAACCTAGATGTCGTTGTTGAAGTGGGTCTTCTCTATAATTTTGACTTTAAAGGTAATAAAACTATCTCCCGAGGTGAAATACTAAATGAAATCAAAGAATTTCTTTTAAATAATTTTGAAACTGTAAATGCAAAGCTGATTACTGAGGCTATAAAAAAGATATATATTAAAAGAGGAATCTATCAAACTGAAGTCTCTCATAGATTGGTTGATGGTGTTTCTAAAAGCGGTGACCAATATAGAAATATTTTCTTTTATATCAAAGAAGGTAAGAAGATACCGATTGAAAAATTAGTATTTAATGGAGTTGGTGGAATTACCAAAAGCGAAGTAGAGGATTACTATTACGATAATTCCACAGGTCTGGCCGCTAGAGATTATCTTGATCGAGACTATATAGAGAAATTTCCATCATTACTTAAAAGAATGTACCTGAAAAAAGGTTACCTCTTTATTGAGGTAAGCGAACCCGTAGTTACATTTTCACCAGATAAGGCTTTTTGTAATGTAACATTTTATGTGAATGAGAGGCAGCAGAGTATTTTAGAAAAAATAGAATATCCTGGGGTTGATAAGCCGCTCAAGGACCAACTAGTAGATAGCTTAGTTAATAAAATTGGAAAGCCATTAAATGTAGTAGATTTAGAAGAAGATTTAGCAAATTCGTTACGGATGGTTAGGGATGATGGTTACTTTTTTGCAAGACTAAACTCTACTGATCCTGAAAAACTTATTTTGCATAAGAGTAATTATAATAGGTCTAGCTTATTTATTGATTTTGACCTAGGTAAGAAAACAAGGTTTGAATCAATCTTAGTAACTGGACATCAAATTACAAAACAAAAAGTCATCGCCAGAGAAGTTAGGTTGGAAAAAGATGATATTGTCACTCCTGATATAATTCAAAGAATAAAAGATAGGATCGTTAGCCTAGGATTATTCTCACAGGTTAAAATCACTCCGTTTGTCACAAATAGAGACACAAATGACAAAGACTATTATGTGAACTTGCTAATTCAAGTTAATGAAAAAGACTTTGGTAGTGGTGAGGTGGCCCCTGGATATCGAACCGATATTGGTTATAAAATCTCTTCAAAGGTTGCCTATAATAATGTTCTTGGCTTGAATCACTCAGCTTCTTTTAAGGCCCAGACCAACTGGAGAGATAATTTAAAAAGTTTAGACGCCAGAAGAAAAGAAGAAGATAGGAATCTACAAGAGTTTCTTTTTCGCTTCAATTATACTTGGCCATACGCTTTTCCTAGCCGATGGAAATATTTCCATAATACTGAGTTTTCCTTTTCACCTTCTTGGGAACAAAGAAGACTATTTAGCTTTGATGCAGTCATTCTCAAAGGTGCTGCAACTTTAAGTAAAGAATTAAAAACATGGAAAAGAAAAGGAAGAGATTATGAACTCTCTGGCTCTTTGAAGTATCAATTTGAAAAGATTAGACAATTTGATGCTTCTTCAATTGATAATCAAGGAAAATTTATCATTGGAGCGCTTACCCCTTCTATTAATTTAGATATGAGGAATCGATCTGTAAGTCCTTCAGAGGGAGCCTTTTTTGGTTTAAGTGTGGAGTTTGCAAATCCAATTTTTGGTTCTCTTTCAAGAGATGATTTAGAGATCAATTTTTGGAAAGTTATATCTAGAAATAAGCTTTACTATCCGTTGTCTCAAAACTGGACCTTAGCCTTATCAATTTCAACAGGTGTTCAAAAAAACTTAGAGAAAACAGTTCTTGCGTCTAGCAGTGGATCCCCCATTTTAAACGAGAATGGAGTTTCTCAAACAAAAGGTTTTATACCAAGCATCAAAGTTTTTAGGCTAGATGGCCCTGATGCTGTGCGTGGTTTTGCGACAAGTGAGATCAATCGTTTGCCCACGGGAAATGATGTCTCAGAGGTTCGAATTCAAGATAAGGCCTTCTTTACCAACTTAAAATTTGAGCCTCGCTACTCGGTGAATGATGCTGTTGTGATCTCACCGTTCTTTGATGCGGGAAGGGTATTCGTCAATAATTTCAAGCCCTTAGATCTTAAGACCTCGGCAGGAGTAAGCTTAAAATTTGTGACTCCAGCGGGTACACTCGATTTTGACTATGGCTTCAAACTCAAAAGAAGTCGTTTATCTGATGGTGGTCGAGAAGGTTTTGGCAGGTTCCATCTCCAGATCGGTTTCTTTTAAATAGTTCCTTTAATAGAATTGTAACTTCTTGACTATGGGCCCAATATTCCTATATAAGGAACCTCACTAAAAAGGTGAAAAAGCATAAATTTTAACAATTTGGTTGGTGATTAAATGTACACGCAAAAATCTTTCGTTCTTAAACCTGCTGATGCTGATAAGAAGTGGTACCTGGTTGACGCTACTGATAAAGTAGTGGGAAGACTTGCTACAGAGATAGCAGACGTGCTTAGAGGCAAAAGAAGTCCTAAGTATACTCCTAATACTGATTCTGGTGACTTCGTTGTTGTGATCAACGCAGACAAGGTCAAGTTCACAGGAAATAAGTGGAACGACAAAGTTTATTACAGACATTCAAATTATATGGGTGGTCTAAAAGAAAGAACTGCTAAAGAGCAATTGGAAAGAAAGCCAGAGGCTATTCTAATGGGTGCCGTTAAAGGTATGCTTCCACATACAAGTCTTGGTAGAAAACAATTAACAAAACTGAGAGTTTTTGCTGGTGCTGAGCACTCGCACGAAGCTCAAAAGCCAGTTGCGCTAGAGTTATAATAGGTAGGTTGAAGTTATGGCAAAAGGTAAAACATATGATTCTCAAGCAGTTGGACGTAGAAAAAGTTCAGTAGCTAGAGTTTATTTAGCATCCGGTAAGGGTAACGTAACAATTAATAAAAGAGATATTAAGGATTACTTCCCTAAGGGAACTAACCGTTACGTAGTTAACCAACCACTAAGCTTATTAAAGCTAGCTGATAAATATGACATTAATATTAATGTTAAAGGTGGCGGTACAACAGGTCAGGCTGGTGCATGTCGTCTTGGAATTGCAAGAGCTATTCTTAAGGTTGACCCGACTATTCGTGGTGAGCTTAAGAAAGCAGGTTTTCTTACTCGTGACTCGAGAAAAGTTGAAAGAAAGAAAGCTGGTCTTGCAGGTGCACGTAGAAAATTCCAATTTTCTAAACGTTAGACAATTAAAAAATTTCTTTACTATAGAAGCCCATCCAATAGGATGGGCTTTTATGTTTTTGGGGTTATTAAATGTCTAAGGGTAAGTTCAGCGATATTAAAATTGAGGGTGCAAGGACTAATAATCTTAAAAATATAGATGTAAAAATCCCTATTTCTAAGATTACTTGTATATATGGACCCTCTGGTTCGGGGAAGACTTCACTTGCCTTTGGTACTCTCGTTGATGAATCAAAAAGACGTTATTTAAATAGCCTTCCTAACGATATTAAGTTTCTTTGGAATATTCCTCCTTCAGCAGATGTAGATAAGATCGAGCCAGTTCTACCTGTGTGGGCACTAGCTCAAATAAATCCTGTTGTGGGGTCTAGGCCAGTGGTCTCTGATCTAATAGGAGCGACAGAATTACTAACTCGCCATTATACGTTAAATGGAGACTTTTACTGTGCCGAGTGTGGTGGAGAGATTGTAAAAAAGTCTTTTGAGGATTTTGTAAATAATTGGTCTCGAAATCTAGACGATAAGGAAGTAATCCACTTTTTTATTAAAAAAGATGCATATAAGAATTTGACCCCGACAGGTACTCCCGCGAGAAGTTGTAAGGGGAAAAAATCTAAAATTGAAGATTTCAATGATGATCACGCCTTTTGGGAAGTGACCCGATGTCGCAAGAAGAATATATCTTCGGCATTATCGAGATTGGAAGATTTTGTTGGTAATTCAAAAATAGTATTTTTGATTAAAGTGAATGGAAGTCAGAAAAATACTGAATATGAAGATTCAGGATCTTTTTGTGGAGACTGCAGTACCCCAATTTTTAATTCGGATTTTTCTTCTGACAAGTTTAATCCTCTTGTTGCAACGGGTGCATGTGATGAATGTGATGGATTTGGCCAGACTCTGGATTACGATCTAACAAAAATTGTTAAAAATGAAACCTTAACTTTAGATGAAGGAGCCATTCCACTACTTACATATAAACAATTTGCTCATTTGATGGATGACTTTAAAAAAGATTTAAAGAAAAAAAAGATTAATCCAGAGTTAAAATTTGAGAAAATGAGTAAAGCTAAGTGGAGTATACTTGAAAAAGGTGGCGACAATTTTTGTGGTCTGGAAGAAATATATAATTATTTTGAAAGAAAGAAATATAAGCGAAGTATAAGAATTCTTTCTAGGAGATTAAAAACAGAAAGAACTTGTGAGACTTGTTTAGGAACTCGGTTAAGGATCAATAAGCTGAGTGTGTACCTGAGCGATTTAGAGCTGTCAGATGCTTTGAGTAGTAAGATTAATCAAATAGAGGCCACCTTAAAAGAAAGCAGTACTGATAAAGATTTATCCTTTAAGAAACTGTCTTTTATTCTTGAGACCGCTAAAGAACTAGGTCTCGGGGGTGTTTCTTTGAATAGAAAGGTTAAAACCTTATCATCAGGAGAATATCAAAGATTACTTTTGGTTAAAATTTTGGCCCAAGAAGGCACCGGAATGCTTTTTGTTTTTGATGAACCATCTAGGGGATTGTCGATTAAAGAGCAAGGGATACTCTATAAGAAATTTGAGAAACTAAAAGCTCAAGGTAATACAGTTGCCTTTGTTGATCATTCTAGATTTCTTCAATCAAGAAGTGATTACCTTATAAAAATGGGACTAGGAGCGGGAAGTCATGGGGGGGATGTTGTTTCAGTTGAAAAGAATAAACGAAAGAAAATTACTCCAGCTCCAAAAATAGTAATACCTAAATTAAAGTCGAAGTCATACGTAGAGTTTTCGGAAGCAAAAATTTTAGACCTTTTTATTAAAAATATTAAGGTCCCTCTAGGAAATATTAGCTGGGTTATTGGTGATTCGGGGTCAGGAAAGTCTTTGTTTTTTAAACAACTTTTCTACAACCATATTGAGTTAAAGCATAGTGGGGTTAAAAACTTTGATTTGCCATATGATTTTAAAAGATTTCACACCACGAACGTGATTTCAAAAATAAGCTACTTTGATCCCGAGTTGAGAACAGCTAGCTCAAGGTCAACTGTCGGAACTTTTTTAGGATTTTCAGAACTCGTTAGAAAACACTTTTCCAAACTTCCCGTTTCAGAGAAATTGGGCTTAGAGCCAGGTTGCTTTTCACCAAACTCCGACCTTGGTAAATGCATGACCTGTGAGGGGAGAGGAATTTTAGAAATTGATATGCAGTTCTTAGAAAACTTAACAATAAAATGTGAAGACTGTAATGGAACTAAATTAAAAAATGATATCTCAACCATAAGTGATGGCACTTTTACGGTTGATCAATCTTACAACCTGCCTCTGAAAGAAGTTTTCGAAACATATAAACTAACTCCTAAGTTCGCGAAGCTTCTGGAATATACCAAACTACTAAATCTTTCTCATCTATCCCTCTCTAGAACTCTTAAAAGTTTATCTGGTGGGGAGAGGTTGAGATTACAGTTCTTGAAGAATCTAAATCTAAAAGCAACTGGAGAGATTCTCATATTTGATAACTTATCTATTGGCCTTTCTGGGCAAGAACTCGACGGGATTTCTTCAATTTTAAAAGAGCTTAAACGGATGAAAAATACGGTTATTATTATCGATAGTAATCATTATTTCTCCAAGATTGCTGATAATTTGATAGATTTCAATGACTTATAGCCAGATTAAACCGACCTAAACAGTAAAGTTATAGGGATATTAACCGATGAGTTAAGTAGGATATGAAACTTTACCTACTTAAACTCTATTTTCTAATATTCTTGGGATTCAGCTCTCTGGCCTTCTCAGCAGTTTATATCCCAACACCTTTAGAAGATCAGATTAAAGAATCCTATGGTGTGATTCGAGGAAAATATCAAAGCAAAGTTTATAAAAAAAATAGTCGAGGTGAAGTTATAACTGAAATTTCGATAGCGCTAGATAAGTCATCAGGTCTGAAGCCTGGAGATATTATTAATAAGAATAATTTCAAGGTCACAATCCCTGGCGGAGTTTGGCAGGGAATTGTGCACAAGTATTCCGGGAGTCCAGAATTTTCTCCAAACGAAGATGTCGTTTTATTAATCAATAGAGGGAGTAACGGATTTCATCTACTAAACTTCGGGCTTGGCAAATATACAATTTCAAAAGAGGCTGGAACGACATATTTGAATAGTGCCATTTTTCCCAAGAATTCACAGATCAGTGGGATAAGATATCAAGACTTTCAAAGTATGGTCGAGGATAAGTTTGGTGAACCTCTTAGTGATTTTAAAGGTGAAAAATTTGTTTATAACTCGAAAAAATTAAATCTAAACAATGGAAATAGTAAGAGCTCGAGAGCTCCAGCCTCAATCAATCAGGAAAGACCTGAAAATGAGTCGAACACGGCCATGTTTTGGCTAATGATAGTTCTTTCTGTACTTGGTACATCATCTTATAAACTTTTTAATAGAAAGGGGTAAGCATTGAAACTTCTCTTACTTCTATTAATTAATTTACCGCAAATTTGCCTTGCCTATACTATTAATAGAGGTACATATGGAGAAGAGCTTCATTGGGCAGATAACACGGCAGAAATATATTTTAATTCCTCAAACTCTAGTCTTATAGGCCAAAGTGCACTCTCTGGAATTCTGAGCTCTGCTCAAAATGAGTTTAGTTCTCAGGGCTTTTCTTTTAATTCTGGATTTGTTTCCAATGGACCGGTTTTTGGAAGAAATGATATTTATTTCACAAGTGACTCAAGTGTTTTTACTGGCTCGAGTGTTCTAGGAATAACTAAGGTCTCATTTGAGCAATCCACCGGCACAATTATTGAATCAGATATTTTATTAAATGATTCAATTTTCTTCACTACAAATACGAATTCCGGTAATTATATAGGAGACGTACTAACTCATGAATTAGGCCACTTTATTGGACTTGGACATAGCGAGGTTCATGGGTCGACAATGTTTTATTCTCTTTCTAGTGGGCAAGATACCTTGGCCGGTGACGATAAGGCAGCAGTTCGACATTTATATACGACAAGTGATTCTCAAATTACTGGAAAAGTTATTGGTGGCAGTGGGGTTGGCATTTTTGGTACTCATGTACAGGCAATTTCATCTTCAACCGGACAAGTCATTGCTTCAGCCGTTTCTGAGTCCGATGGATCATTTATAATCTCTGGTCTCTCAAAATTGGAAACTTACTATTTATATTTAAAACCTCTTAGCGGGAAAGCTAATTTGCCAAGTCATTTTGGAACGGCAAGAAGTGACTTTTGTTTGTCGGAAAAAAATTATCGGGGAACATTTTTTCAATCCTGTAGAAGATCTGAGGAGGGAAGGCCTCAAGGTGTTTCAACTGGATCTTCAAGTAGCATAAATGTTGGTAATATTTCAATTGGTTGTGAATTATCAGCCCCAGTAAGTTACATGCAAAATAAAAACGGCGGAACAAACTCGATTAATATTGTGGATGCTTTTGGGAATACAGGTGATGCTATTACAGGCTATTTTTCTGAATCAGATATTACTTTAAATACTCCAGATGAGTTTGAAATAGATTTAACAAATTATTCAGTTCCTAGTGGTGATATTTATTTGGACATTAAAATTGTAAGTCAAAGCTTGTATTCACCGATTCGACTTTCACTAAGTTCGATAACTGAGACCATTGAATATGAAACAAATGCTGATGCATATGGATTGAGATACGACAGTGATAATAGTGCTGATCTAGATGTAGTAGGAAGGATAAAATTAGATAGTGTCGCTTCTAATAACACTTTTAAGTTTTCAATCACTCCAGAAAAAATATCAGACTTTATAGTTTCAAAGCCCTTCTCTGAAGATAGCTTTTTTCCAGGGCATTCTGATCATAGTGATTCAGAGAATTTTTATTTATTGGTTCTAAGTGTAAGTAAAAAAGAACTAGGGGTTTATTCAAAGATTTCTGAAAAGAAATATACCTTCCAAGATAATACAAACTGCGTTGACGCTCCGCGGGCAATATCCGTAGGAGAGAACTCCCAAACTAAGTCTTCCGCTTTGGCAGAACTAGAGAAACGGAAAAAACAAGAAGATCCTAGCATTCTAAGCTGTGGAACTGTTGGGACTCCTGGAGGGCCACCTTCAGGCTCAGCCGGCTTTATGGTCGCTTTTTTCTTGGGTCTTGTTCTAGCGAATTTTTCAAAGCTTTCCCGTATATTATAAATTTAAAATTAGCTGAGCTTTATGCTTGGAAAAGCCTCACTGAAATCACATAATTAAGTGTAATTCTAAACAAGAATGGAGTCTTGCGTTATGAAGTGTATCTTATCAATTCTTCTACTATTAAGCTTTTCGGTTTCGGCCTTAGGGCAAGACCTTTTAGGTGAAAGAATTAGAAGAATTACATCTAGAAAAAAATCGATATATCTAGATAAAGGAATTTTTCATAATGGAGGGCCAACTGTTACAAGTACGTTAAAAGCAGTAAGGCATAATTATAATAAGTCTCTTGGCTACGAAAGAATAGTCTTTGATTTCAAAACAAAAAAAATCCCAAAAGTTTACGGTCATATAAACTCAGGGAACAAAAATCTATATGTAGATTTATTTGATACGCAGTTAACAAAAGGAATTAATTCTTTTGGAAAAACTAAGTATGTTGATTCAATAAACTTTTTCCCTATATCAAAAGAAACTTTATCGGTTGAATTAAAATTTAAAGAAAAAGTAAGCGTTGATATTTTCTACCTAGATAACCCTGGAAGATTGGTTATCGATATTAAAAGCTAAAGTTAATCTAAAATTATGAGGTTATTATAATGTCCGATCTCGACGGCGAATATCAAGTTCAAATTAAAGCAAACGATAATGAAGACTTCACAGATTTTCCAGATGAAGTGGTTATTATTCCAATTATGAATTCACCCATTTTTCCAGGGATGATTGCTCCGATTATATTGACTGAGGAAAAATTTACACCTGAGTTAGATCATTATTTAATGACGAGTGGTTATGTAGCCTTGAATTTAGTTAAGGCCGAACTAAAAGATGAAAATGGTCAATTCTTAGATGAAGAGGCAATTGACTTAGAGAATAGAGAGATTAAACCGGCCGATATTTATAAAGTGGGAGTTCTTTGTAAGGTAGTAAAGAAACTTAAACTTCCGGATGGTTCAGTTAATGTATTGGTCCATGGAGTTAAGAGATACAGAGCTTTTGAATATGTACAAGATACTCCTTTGCTCAGAGCTAAATTTGAAGTGTTCGATGACATTCTCGAAGCTGACGAAGAGCTTGATGCTTATACAAGAAGTGTAATCAATCAAGTTAAGAGGCTGAGTGAGATTAATCCCTATTTCAATGAAGAGATGAAATTGGCAATGCTAAATTCTCCTTCACCGGGTGCGTTAGCAGACCTTGTTGCTTTCGCCATTTCACTCGATATACCAGAAGCCCAAGACTTTTTAGAAACATTGGTCGTGAAAAAGAGATTTGCTAAGCTTCTTGTGTATTTAAAAAGAGAAAAAGACGTAGCTGATATACAGAAGAAAATTTCTGATGAAGTAAATGATAAAGTTAATAAATATCAAAGAGAGTATTTCTTAAGAGAACAGTTAAAGGTCATTAGAAACGAACTTGGGATGGACGAAGATGAAAAGACTCGTGATCTCAAAAAAATGAAAGAAAAATTAGAAGAATGTGGAATGCCCGAAGCTGCATTAAAATCTGCTAAAGAGGAAATGGAACGGCTTGAGGTTATTCCAGATTCAAGCCCAGAGTACAATGTAGCAAGAACGTATTTAAACTGGATGTTAGACCTTCCTTGGAGCAAATCTTCAGAAGATAAGGTCGATATCGCTAATGCCAAAAAAATACTAGAGAAAGAGCATTATGGTTTAGAAAAAGCAAAAGAAAGAATCCTAGAGTTTTTAGCAGTTCGTAAATTAAAACCAAATTTCGATGGAACAATACTTTGTTTATCAGGACCTCCAGGTGTTGGTAAAACTTCAATGGGAAAAAGTATTGCAAGTTCTTTGGGCCGCGAGTTTTATCGTTTTAGTTTAGGCGGAATGAGAGATGAAGCTGAAATTAAAGGGCATAGGCGAACTTATGTTGGGGCAATGCCTGGGAAAATTATTCAGGCCTTAAAGAGAGTTGAAGTTAATAACCCAGTTATTATGTTGGATGAGATAGACAAACTTGGAACTTCTCACCAGGGTGATCCAGCTTCAGCTTTGCTTGAAGTTCTTGATCCTGAACAGAACTCTACTTTTATTGATAGTTATTTAGATGTGCCTTTTGATTTATCAAAAGTTTTGTTTATCGCAACGGCAAACTATATTGGTAATATACCTGAGCCTTTGATGGATAGAATGGAAGTTATAGAGTTAAGTGGGTACACAATAGAAGAGAAGGTTTCAATTGCTAATAAGTGGGTCGTACCAAAATTGTTAGATAAGCACGGTTTAGATAAAGCTGAATTTACTCTTTCTTCAAAAGTACTTAAAAAAATTATTACAGATTATGCTAGAGAGCCTGGTGTTCGTGTGATGGAACAGTTCTTAGCAAAACTCTGCCGTAAAGCAGCTTTAGAAAAGGTTTCTTCAAAAAGAAAAAAGAAGTTTACTCCTAAAGTTGAGCAACTTGAGGACTTATTAGGACCAGCTAGATTTCAAAGTGAATTAGCAGGAAAAGCTTTTAATCCGGGAGTTGTAACAGGATTAGCATGGACTGCCTATGGGGGAGAAATTCTATTTATTGAAACTCTTCCCTTGAAAGGTAAAGGATTTAAGCTGACTGGTCAGCTTGGTGATGTGATGAACGAATCGGCAAACCTAGCTTATAGCTATGTTAAAAGATTACTTCAGCAAGAGTCCCCAAAGAAAAAGAAATCTTCAGAGGGAGATGGTGAAGACTTTTTAGCTAACCACGAAGTTCATTTACACCTACCAGCAGGGGCCACACCAAAGGATGGACCAAGTGCAGGTATCACTATGGCTTTAGCGCTATATAGTCTAGCCAGTAATAAAAAAGTTAAATCAAGTCTCGCTATGACTGGTGAGTTAAGTCTTACAGGTAAAGTTTTGCCTGTAGGTGGAATAAAAGAAAAAGTTTTAGCTGCAAAAAGAGCTGGTATAAGAACGATTATTTTACCAAAGCAAAATGAAAAGGATCTAAAAGAGGTTCCTGAAAGACACCGTAGAGGGCTAAAGTTTTTTCCCGTGTCTCACTTTGATGAGGTTTTAAAAGTAGCATTATCCAAATAAAAAAAGGCCCTTTCGGGCCTTTTTAATTTTAAAATTTATTTTGTATTTTTTAGAATTCGTCTGAGTCGTATTCTGAGACTGGGGCATGCTTAACTTTTCCAGCCGCAATTTCTCTAAGGCTTGTTACGATATCCTTATTTTTACTTTTAACTAGTTTGTCAGCTCCATCGCGAAGTTGCTTAACTCTCTTAACTGAAAGGTGAACTAATTCGTAACGGTTTTCAACTTTTTCAAGACAGTCTTCGATAGTAATTCTAGCCATAAAGTAACTCCAAAATAATGTATAAGAAGGAATTTTATAGGTTTATGTAGGTCTTTTGTCAAAAAAATCAGGGGCTTATAAAAACTCCTATTGAAGAAAATTGAGACTTGGCCAAGAAGACCCTTTTAATTTTAGATACTTAGGTTACTCGCTTCAATATGATAATGCATTAATAGATTTATGAGGGTTATCTTAATTAGTAAAATTCTTAAAACTGGAGCGGGGCAGCATAGTTATGTTGCTCATTTCAAGGGATTTGTTTTTGGAAAAAGAGTTAATGAAGTTGTTTTGACTTCGAGCATATATAAATTAGAAATTTCTGAAACCTATCTACTTCTTTTAAAAGACGTTAAGATTGAATGTGCAATTTTAAGAGGCACTGTCGAGCGCCAGAAGGCCCTAACAGAGGTTTTGAACTAGTGGATCCTATTGAAGTTATAAAAGAAGAAAGAAAATTTCTCCATGATGTAAGTAATCATCTACTCGTTGCTCAAGGTATGGGTTCGTTTATTGATAATGTAATAGCGGGTCAGTTTGATGAAGACAGTAAAGAAGCTCAGCGCTCAAAAAAAGTAATGAACGCTATTAATAAAATTATAGAACTAGTAAAAGAGCGAAGAGATAACTTACATGCAGTTTCGAAAGATTAGTTAATATGCACACTAACTTCATCACCAATCATTAAATTTTCAATTTCAAGAAGCGCATCATCTGCTTCATTCTGAACAGTTTCCATAGCCCCAATAGCAGCGTTTTCTTCAGAGTGGACTACTTTAAGTTGCCCAACCTTAATTTTGTAATTATATCTCTTTTTGGTAGCGTAGGGGTCTACTCTATGAACAGTTCTATAAACATCTAGGGTTGTCCCTCTGTCTACGCCTTGTTGTTTCCCCATATTGATATAAAAATTCTTTTTTATTTTTTCATTAGGTTCACCCATTGGGATTTCTTGAACTATGCTATAGATCATATAGTCCCTTGCAAACGACATGGTAGCCGTAAGCATAAATAATCCTAGGATTAAAAATTGAATAGCAGGTCTAGTTTTCATAATGTTTCCATTGTTGCAGGGAAAGCCCAAAGGCTTCTCATTACTCCAATCGACATTTAAACTAGGTAACTTGATAAATAGGACTAAGCTAGGCAGAATTTGCCTAGCTGTATTTGCTTAACTACTTGATTCTAAGATATTTCATATTGTTGTAGATCAAATCACTATGACGATAGTTGTTTAATCTTTCATGAAAGAGGATGTAGTTTCTAGAATAGTACTGCATTACCCAAGGCAAATCCTCGTGTATAATCTTTTCCATCTTCTTCATTAAAGCGTGTTTTTCCTCGCCGTCTTGTAAAAGTTTTAACTTATCAAAGAGCTTATCGAATTCTTCATTTGAATAGAAAGTTGAGTTTGGTCCAGGGCTATGATTTTTCGTAACAAGTAATTGTAAGCTATTTTCTGCATCAGGATAATCCATGGCCCAACCGTCTTGCCAAAATTGAAGAGTCCCTTTTCTAGCCTTTTCAAGAAATGCCGGAAAAGTGTTTAGAGCTTCTGTGATCTGGATACCAATTTTAATAAGAGAGCTTTTAACGAAATCGGCCTGCTGTCTATTTGTGGCGCTACTGCCTCTTACGTCATAAGTTAATACCGGTAATCCTTTGCCTTCTGGGTATCCAGCTTCCGCTAAGTACTTTTTAGCTTTTTCAAGGTCATACTCGTAAGGGAGCTCTGCAGCTGCATCGTAACCGGGAATTCCTGGAGGATAAATTGAATTGGCCCTTTGCCCAGTATTATTAGTAAAGAGCTGTATATATCTATCAATATCTATAGCATGAGCAATCGCTAACCTAAGCTTTTTGTTTTTTCCCAGAAGTGGATCTTTCATATTAAATGAAAGCCACCAGTAAGTTAGAGTTGGAAAGGTTTGGAGTTTAATCCCTTCATCAGATAAATCTTTAGTGATTTTTCCTGATGGGTCGATTGCCGTTCTAAAATTATCTTTTGGAACGATAAGAAGATCAATTTTCTTTGATCTGAAATTGAGCCATCTTGTCTGAGCCTCTTTAATTATGTGGTACTGAACAGTATCAAGAAAAGGTATTTTTTTACCGGCATCAGTTAACAAGTTTCTTGAGTTTGCCATTCTATCCCCCTGACGAGGATAGAATGCTTCCCTATACTGTGGGTAACGCTTGATGGTTAACTTCGAGCTTGCTACCCACTCAGAAAGCATGAAAGGACCTGTGCCGACGATTTTATCATTCAACCTGTTTTCATAGCCTTCAACGACCTCTAAGGGGATTGGTGAAGTAAATGACATGGCTAACGTGTAGATCATTTGCGGATATGCCTCTACTAACTCAATTACTAAAGTTTGATCGTCTAGGGCCTTTAGTCCTGAGACCTTTGTCGTTTTAAATTTTTCAAAATCACTGCCAACGGTTTTTCTGAATTCATTTAGTCCTTTGATTTTCCCGTCAAATAACCACCAGCCATTACTTCTTGTGGGTAAAAATGCGAGCCTCTTTATCTGAGTTATAAAATCCTCAGCCTTTACGAATCTTGTTTTTCCTTTGAAGGCAGGGTCGTCGTGATAGCTAATTCCCTTTTTTATCTTAATTATGTATCTCTTTCCATTGTTTTCGATTTTAGGAAGGCCTTCGGCAAGAAGTGGTTGAAGTGTATAAGGTCTTTTTAAATAATGATATTCATACAATTGTTCATAACATTGGTAAACGATTGATGCGGATATCGTATCATAGGAATTAGCTGGGTCGAGGGTTGAGATTTCACCAGAAAGGGGAACATTTAATAATTTCTTATTACTGTTGGCATCTGGCTTTTTACAAGTCGAAGCTAAAACTAGAACCAAGATTAGTAATAAATTTTTAATTTTTGTCATATTAATTCCTGTATTTTTTTATCTATATTCTTTAAGTCTGCCCCGGCATCCCCTGAGCCTTGAGCCATGTCAGGCTTTCCACCGCCACGACCATTAATAAGAGGCAGGACTTCTTTTAAGTTAGTATTGCAGTTAAATTCTTTAACGTCTTTTCCCGCACGGAGAAGAATTGCAATCTTTGGACCTTTAATAGTAGTTGCCAGTAAAATCCCATTACTATGTTTAGCAATAAACCCGTCACTTAACTTTCTTAAGTCTGCCCCTTCAGGCGCTTGAACAAATTTATATAAGTTACCCTTAATTTCCGTAGGGTTTTCAAATAAGTTTTCACTTTGAGAAGATTGAACTTTGTCTGTTAATTTTTGAATTTCTTTTGATTTCTCTTTTACTTCAGATAAAAGGCTCTGAACTCGATCAAGGACGACATCGCCTTTTACCTTAAATAGTTTTTCTATTTCCTCTAGTGTATTACTTCTTTGAACAAGTCTAGTGGTAGCAGTATCTGAACTAACAGCTTCTATCCTTCTAACTCCAGATGCTAGTGAAGATTCGCTTATGATTTTAAATAATCCAATTTCCGAAGTGTTTTTTACATGTGTTCCGCCACACAGCTCGGTAGAAAAGCTGCCCATTTGCAGAACCCTTACTTTGTCGCCATATTTTTCACCAAAAAGAGCAAGTGCTCCAGCCTTGATGGCCTCATCCATACTCATTTCACTTGTTAAAACCTCAAGTGAATTTTGAATTTCCCTGTTTACAATACTTTCAATTCTTTTAAGCTCTTCGTTTGAAACCGCTTTCATATGAGTAAAATCAAATCTAAGTCTAGACTCGTCTACATGCGAACCAGCTTGTTTGATATGGTCACCTAGAACTTCAATTAAGGCGGCTTGAAGAAGATGAGTGGCTGAGTGATTTCTGGCCGTGAGTGCACGGTCTTTTGAATTCACGTTTAATTCATAGGTCTTTCCAACATCTAATAAACTTGCATCTTTTGAGAAATGGACAAAAAGATCTTCAACCGGTTTCTGTGTATCAAATACAGTTGAAACCTTTTTTCCATTAAGAAGGATCTCGCCTTTATCGCCAGCTTGTCCGCCTGATTCACCATAAAAAGGAGTTTGGTCAAAGACAAGAGCTGTTGTTTCTTCTAAATCTATTTTTGCCAATAATTTTGAATTAGCAGATAGTGAACTATAACCAAGAAATTTGGTCGTACCGTGTTTTTCTTTTTCCGCATGGAAAATACTTAAGTCCGCGTTTTGCCCACTTTTCCAAGATTTTTTAGAAAGTTCTTTTTGTCTGTTTAGAGCTTCTTCAAAACCTACAGTGTCTACGTCTAAACCTTTTTCTTTCAAAATGACTTCAGTTAGGTCAAAAGGAAATCCATAAGTGTCATAAAGCTTAAAAGCTGCTTCACCAGGAAGAATTTTATCTTTTAACTCTTTTTTGATGGCCTCATTCAAAAACTTTAAACCTTGATCTAAAGTTTCGAGAAATTTTTCTTCTTCAAGCTTAAGGTACTCTTCGGCCAGTGTAGCGTTTGTAGCATTTTGAGGATATTCCTCTCCAAGTGATTCAAACACGGCCGGCACTAATTTATAAAATGATCCTGCAGGTGCACCAAGTTCTTTGAGGTTTCTTACGGCTCTTCTAATTATCCTTCTTAAAACGTATCCTCGGCCTTCATTAGAAGGAATTACTCCATCGGTGATAAGCATGGTGCAGCTTCTGATATGGTCTGCAATTACTCGAAAGGGTCCTTTGTATTTATCTTCATCGTAAGATTTTTTAGTAATAGATCCTATCGAATCTAAAATTGGCTTAAAGATATCGCTATCGTAATTCCAATATTTTCCTTGAAGAGCGGCGGCAATCCGTTCTAAACCAGCACCAGTATCTATGGAAGGTTTAGGTAAATCGAGTCTTCCCTCAGGGGTTTTCTCGTATTGCATAAAAACGAGGTTCCAAATTTCAACATAACGATCTTCATCGTCTAGGATGTCCTGGTCTTTTCCAGGCTTAAAGTTTGGCATAGCGTGAGCTTCACCATGGTCAAAAAATATTTCACTACAAGGACCGCAGGGACCATATTCCCCCATTTCCCAAAAGTTATCTTTATCACCTTTTTTAAATATTCTATCGATTGGGATTCCAATCTTTTCATTCCAAATTTTAAGAGCTTCCTCATCTGAGTGGTGAACAGTCACATAAAGTTTTTCAGTGGGAATCTTTAATTCTTCAGTAAGAAATTTCCAGGCAAACTTAATAGCTTCTTCTTTAAAGTAGTCACCAAAGGAAAAGTTTCCAAGCATCTCAAAAAAAGTATGATGTCTGGCCGTAAAACCAACATTTTCTAAATCATTATGTTTTCCACCAGCACGAACTACTTTTTGAATCGTCACTGCTTTAGGATTTTCTGCATTAGCTTTGCCAGTAAAGTAATCCTTAAACTGATTCATCCCTGCATTAGTAAAAAGAAGAGTATCATCGTTTTGAGGGACGAGAGGACTAGAGGCAATCTTTTGATGTCCATGTTGCTCAAAATATTTGGCGAATTTTTTTCTAATTTCCGATGCTTTCATTATGCAAATCCTTCTTCTCTAGAATCCAGTAAAACTAGCATAAATGCAGTTTAATTTGAATTTAAAGGATTATTGACGCGGCCTGTTTTTATTCTAAAAAAAGTCTTTAAGCTCTTCCCATTTATGACCCTTAGATTGCACAAAACGGCTTAATTTGACTTTATTCTGAGGAATTTTGATGTCTTCACTAGTCCAATCGTGAAGAATTGATTTTTTTCTAATAAGGTCTTCAATTTGAGTATAAGTGTCAAAGCCCCATTCCTGGAATACTTCTTCAATTAAACTCATGCCGACCTCAACACCTTCTTCTTTTAACTTTAGAATAATGTACGAAGGAGCATAATTTTTTTTCATCATGCCTTTGATTCGACCCTCTACGTAATAATCTTCCCTTAGGTATCGTTTCTCAACTAGGAGTTCTATAAGTTCATCTGCAACATCTGCGTGATCTCTATCAATCAACTTTTGTTTAATTTTTGCTCTAGAATAATCCTTTTTAGAAAGGATTCTGATGCAGTACTTGTAGGCGGGGTGATTTTCCATAATAAAAAAACGGCCTAGTTAAACTAGGCCGCATATTCACTTTATTGGATGGTTTTCTTTTTGCGAGTAGCCTTTTTTGGAGCAGCTGCTTCCTCTGGCATGGCCACTTCAATTTCACCAGTATCTTCATTGATGATCTCTTCTTCCAGTATTCCGTTACCAAGACCATTTTTAGCAAGGACCTTGTCACAGATTTCTTGGCGAATATCAGGATTTTCTTTTAAGAAAGTTTTTGAATTTTCTCTACCTTGGCCAATCTTAGCATTGTTATAAGAGAACCAAGCACCGGCTTTTTCAACAATTCCGTTAGTTACCGCGAGGTCTAAAATATCACCTTCTTTAGAGATACCTTCGCCATACATAATATCAAATTCAATTGTTTTAAAAGGAGGAGCTACCTTATTTTTTACAACTTTAACTTTAGTTCTGTTGCCAATGAATTGATCACCGTCTTTGATAGCACCAATTCTTCTAATATCTAAACGAACTGAGGAGTAGAACTTAAGGGCATTACCACCAGTAGTTGTTTCAGGATTTCCAAACATAACACCAATTTTCATTCTTAACTGGTTAATGAAAATTACAGTTGTATTTGATCTAGAGATTGAACCTGTAAGTTTTCTTAATGCCTGTGACATCAGTCTTGCTTGAAGACCCATGTGACTGTCGCCCATATCTCCTTCAAGTTCTGCTCTAGGAGTAAGTGCTGCAACTGAGTCTACAATAAGTAGATCAACAGCTCCTGAACGAACGAGCATATCAGTAATTTCTAGGGCCTGCTCGCCACTATCAGGTTGAGAGATAAGCGTATTAGGAATATCTACACCTAGGTGAGAAGCATAAGCTGTATCAAGGGCATGTTCGGCATCTACGAAAGCTACCGTTCCACCAGCTTTTTGACATTCAGCTGCGATATGAAGAGTTAGAGTTGTTTTACCGGAAGATTCAGGACCGTAGATTTCAATAATACGACCTTTTGGGATTCCACCAACACCTAAAGCAAGGTCGATACCTAGAGATCCAGTTGAGATGGCAGGGATTTTTTCTGCTTTTTCGGAGCCATCTAGTTTCATGATTGCACCTTTTCCAAATTGCTTTTCAATTGTGGAAAGGGCCATGTCTAGGGCCTTTGCTTTGTTACTTTCAGTCGATAAAACTTTTGTTGGTGTTTTGCTAGCTGCCATTCTTCTTCTCCCTCGTAAAAGATAATTTTTATGGTGTGTGCCATGAATGGTGAGAACATCTAAAAAATATCATTTCTCTCCAGTCTTGGCACATTGTTTATCCAAAAACTGTTCAAAGTGATTATGACTTAACGTGCAACTTTTAAGAGAGTTCTCATTAGGCCTAAGCAAAATCAGAACACTAGTGCGTAAGTTTTAATCACTTTTGCGTAAGTTTAGTTTGTGCGTAAGTTGTGCGCAAGTCAACCTGTTTTTGTGAAAAAGATGTGGTTAATTGGAATTTTAGATTTTTGTTAGAAGAAAAAATCTAAGACTTTTAATGGTTTGCGCGCCGAATGTATGACGATGTTAGAGGTCCTAATGTTTATAAAATGTGGATAACTCGGCGGTTTAGGGGGATAACTTTTAGCTGATTAAACCAGTTGCGTTAATACCCAAGTAAACTAGTCCGGCATAAATCCCACTAATAATGTCATCTAATATAGTGCCAGATCCATGATGAACTTCTTTATCAAAATAACTAGCAGGCCAGAACTTTATGATGTCAAAGAACCTAAACAAGGCAAAGGCAATGGCCAAATGAAGTAAATCTTGTGACTGAAGAAAAAGCCATGTAACGCTCATTCCCAAAACTTCATCGATAACAATCCAGCCCGGATCATGAAGCTTGTATTTTTTTTGAGCATAGTCAGCGATAAAACATGAAATCGCGGTAAACACTGCAATAAAAGGAACAAAGATGAGGAAGGGGGCTTCCATTAGGCCAAGAAGGTAGAGAAAGGGCAGTGTGCCAACGGTACCAAAGGTTCCTGGGGCCCAAGGGGCAAAGCCTATTCCAAAAAAGCTCAAAAATACGACTTCAGGCTGTTTTAGACTTACTGCATTTTTCTGTTCAATTTCCATTTGATATAAAATTCCGTCGCTCTTCTTAAATAGGCTATAAAAAATAAATGAATAGACCAACTTATTTATCAAAATATCTTTTCGACTGGGAACTACTTGATGTGGTTGTCGGCGGAAAGTCGGCTCTTGATTCAAAGTTTTTTGTTGGTCAGATGTACAATGTGGATCAAGTAAACCAGTTCCTTAAAGGTTATGGGCTTGATGCCTCGGATCCCGTTAGCAGAGCTGAGCTCTTTGGAAATTTTCAAGAGGCCTTACAATTTATTAAAAGATATTTTTTAAAAGAAGGAACTCCGGACGGACTAGATCTAACCATTCCTAATAGTATCTATATGATTACAGATATATCTGACTTGTTCTTGTTAGCAACGGGAAATAAGGAAGGTGCTGATGTAGAAGAAACGCTTTGGGCCGAAGTTATCCTCAAGGTTATACACACAATTCTACATACTGATAAAGACCTTAGGTCGAATTATTTTAATATTATCCAAACTCAAATCTTCGATCGCTTTTATAAATACCTGTATAGAGACAAGGACAATAAACTTTTTCTCGGAGTTAAGGGTAAAAAAGATGGTCTTCCTTTAATTGAGTTTGAAACAAAATCTAAAAAAACCAGAGACTCAGTCATCATAAAGCTTCTCCATAAAGCGGAGAATGTTGCAGAGGAACTTTTTGATAGAGTCGGTGTTAGATTTATTACAAATACTAAATTTGACACGATTAGAGTGGTTAAATTCTTACTTGAAAATAATATAATCATTCCACACAATATCAAACCAAGTCGTTCGATCAATACAGTATTAGATACAGAAAAGTTTAAAGTTAAGCATAATAATTTAATAAAAATGGCTATTAGGAATAACCTTTCTGAAGAGAGATTTCTTCAGGCCATTGAAAGAGAGGCTAACGAGTGTCAGGCCGGCGGTGGAAAAGATGACAAGAATAAACATTCTTTGGCCGACTATCAGTCCCTTCAATTTACTTGTAGGCAATTGATTAAATACAAAAATCCTTTCTTATATGAGTTTAATGAGCTTAGAAAAATGGCGAAAGAGAGGGGTGAAGACCCAGAATTAGCTAAGAAAATCTTAGGGATGGATGTATCACTTATCGCAAGAGATATTAGGTTTTTCTATCCCTATGAATTGCAGATTGTTGATTTAGATTCTCACAATAATAATACGAGCGGTGAGGCCTCTCATATCGAATATAAAAAATCCCAAGTTGTTAGCGCTAGAAACAGAGTTTTCAAAACTTTGATTGAGTATAAAAACTTAAATAGCTAGTCTCTCCAAAAATAGCTCAATTCTTTGATTAATATTTTTAGGAAAGTCTACCTGTGGGACATGACTACCATCTTTTACAATGTACAGTTTTGAGTTTTTCAATCTGCTGTGAAGAATTTCCTGAAGATAATTGGGAATTACTTTATCTTTGTCTCCGCCCATAATAAGCGAAGGCATCTGCAAGGTTTCAAGTTGTCCGATAATATTATGCTTTTTCATCTCGCTGAACAGTTGGTGAAAAACTTCAGGATGTAATTCACCAATTTTTTTTAGATAATGTTCGACAAATTCTTTTGGGACAGTACTAGTGTTAAACCCACCCCTATGAATAAGGTCTTTAATCAAAGGGTTCTTATGCTGCGACTTCCAAATTTCTCCGAAAATGTTCGGAAACTTTCTCGTAACCCACTTGATTGTTGGGGTGGCAAGTTCCATTACATTAGTATCGAACATAATATCGTGAGGTGGAACAACAGTACCAGAAATTAAAATCATTCCTATAACTTCATCTGGATATTGCTTAGCATACTCGAGTGTTACGTTTACACCCATACTATGACCGAACATAATAGACTTTGGGTTACCCAAGTCTTTTAAAATCGACTTTAAATCTTTAGCCATATTATCAAAGGTTAAGGACTCTATAGGTGCCTCAAGAGCTGATTCAAAATGAAGTCTATAATCATGGATCAAAATGGCATGTCCCTTGGATTCAAAAAAGGGTAACTGTTCTTGCCAGTGAGCATTATTACAAACAAGCCCGTAGTTAAAAACGAGTAAAGGAGATTCTAGATTTTCGATTTCCTCGATAGGTCTGTTGATGGAATAGTAAAGGTCATGACCATCGAATGACTTTGTTTTATGTTTTTTAAACATCTTTATTATTTTCCAGATGGATAAGTTCTTTTTGAAGCTGAGTAATAAGGGCCTCTTGCTCTGGATTTTCTTCGAGTCGTTTTTTATATAAGTCGGAAAATTTTTCTGACAAATGTTTAAAATCTAGGAGTTTGATTTTTAAAATTGAGCTTCCAACTCTAACTTCATCCCCTATCTTATGGATTTTTCCGCCCTTAAGCTTTTTTCCGTTTGAAAAATAGTAGTCATTTTCTGATGACTTAATTAGTAGTCCTGATTCACTTAAAATAAAATTTAAATGCAATTTTGATATATCTTCGTCTTCAAATAGCAGATCTGCTTTTCTTGAACTTCCCAAAGTGAAATTTTCCAAAAAGATAGAAAGTTCACCTATACGTTCTTTATCTGGAGAGGAAATGACATCAAATATGACCATACTTAAATTTACCACTAATGCTTATTTGGAGCAATTGGAGGCTAAATAGTATTATGAATTAACGTATCTTTTGAAACCCTTTCAATATAGCTATTGAAGCTATCACTTGGATTGTCAGACAATTTATATAAGGTTTTTCTAGCCAGTTCGAGTAGGGGATAATGAATAATGGGATTGGCCAATCTTTTAAAGCTATCTGAACCAGACTGATCTTTGCCTAGAATGTTACCTTGACCTCGAATCCTTAAATCTTCTTCAGCTATATCGAAACCATTTGAGTTTTTCTCTATAAAGTTAAGCCTGTCTCTCGATTCTTTGGATAGCTTTTTATCAATAACTAAAAAGCAAAAGCCCACTTTACTTCCTCGTCCCACTCTTCCTCTCAACTGGTGAAGCGAACTTAAACCAAAGCGTTCTGGGTTTAATATAGTCATAATTGTGGCATTGGGAACATTTATACCTACTTCAACTACACTTGTAGCGATTAGAATTTGAATTTCCCCATTTTTAAAATTTTTAAAAGCTTCTTCTTTTTCAGATGGAGTCAGTTTTCCATGAAGAGGATGAATATTTTCGGTAGGAAAAAACGTTTTAAATCTTTGATAAACTTCTTCCAGGTTATGTATATCCATCTCCTCATTATCCTCAATAGCGGGAACAACAATATAGGCTTGTTCATTCATTGAAAGTCTAGTTTTAAGAAAGGACAAATACTTTGAGAAATTCTCTTCTTCTACAATTCTAGTTTTAAAACCACTTCTATGACTAGGGATAGTTTTTATAGTGGTTATATCCAAGTCTCCATACTGAGTTAAACTTAAGCTCCTTGGGATTGGAGTCGCGGTCATAATTAGGCAGTGTCCGCTTTTTGTTTTAGAAACAAGTTTTATTCTTTGCTCGACTCCAAACTTATGTTGCTCATCTATGATGGCGATGCCTAGCTTTGAAAATTTCAAATCATCTTGGATTAAGGAATGCGTTCCGATTACTAAGTCTATTGATCCGGATTCTGTGTCTTTGTATATCTCTTTTTTCTCAGAGGCTTTTGTTCCGCCAAGTAATAATTTAATATTGAGATGAGGAAATAGGTTAGTGGCCTCTTGATAATGCTGACGGGCCAAGCTTTCTGTTGGGCACATTATTGCGGATTGAAAGCCATTGCTATGGGATAGTAGGCAAGTGGCAAAAGCAACCCAGGTTTTTCCGCAACCTACATCGCCTTGAAGCAATCTCATCATGGGCTCACCACTTGAAAAATCACTACAGATATCCGAATAAGCGCTCTTTTGATCTTCAGTGAATTCATGTGGAAAAGACTCTAAAATATTCTTAGGGTATTCTGTAAAAGAGATGGCCTTTAATTTCTTATGGTCCTTTTTTCGAAGAAGAAGTTTCGTTTGTTCGCTGAAGAACTCTTCAAATATCAGTCTTCTTTGCGCCGCCTCAAGATCATCTGTGTTGTACTTGATCAAAATGCCATGTAAGAGTTTTAAACTATGTGATATTTCTAAGAAATTATTCTCTTTAAGCTCGCTTTCCAAAAGTAGCTCAGGAATATCATCCCAAAGTTCGATTGGAATTGAATCAATAGTTCTTTTTATATTAAAACCCTTCATCTTGTTAATCGTAGGGTATTGGATTTTTAATTCTTCGGAGTCGTTACTTTCTATGCGGTCGATCTCATCAACAGAAATACTATTGATTTCTGGATTAACGATTTGAGAGGATCCGTTGTATTCTTGAAGCTTTCCAAGAAATACGAGATGTTTTGACTCTTCAATTTTTTTTGTAATTGAAGGGTAAGAATTGAACCACTTGAGAGATAGGTATTTGTCAGTGTAGTAGTCTTTTACGGTTACTGAAATATTTTGAAGAGGAATTTTTCCCTTTCCTCGCATTCCATTGCTTGGTCTTTTTTGGATATCTTTAACAATTCCAAGACCTCTGAAATACTGACCCATAATTGCATTAGAAAAGTCTAATAGAGCGGGAAGCTTTTCTATACGAAGGGGAAAGACCCACATCAGGTCATAGACCGTTTTTACTCCAGCACTTTGAAGACTCTGAAGAGTTTTGCTTTTATTACTTGAAAAAAGAAGCTCAATTGGAGAGTCGAGCTTAATTTTTTGGGAATTCGAACGACTCAATTTCGTACTCTACTTCACCCTTTGGGGCCTTAAAAAGAACAGTATCACCGTCTTCTTTTCCAATCAGCGCTTTTCCTAATGGGCTCTTGTAAGAAATTTTACCTTCCTTAGTGTTAGATTCGTCTTCACCAACAATCTGGTAAGTGACAGTGGTATCTTTTTCAACATCTAGAAGAGTTACTCTTGCACCAAATACAATGGTGTCACTCTCTATAGTTGAAGGATCGATAACTTTTGAATTGGCAACGATTGCTTGCAATTGAGAGATACGTCCTTCAATCAAAGCCTGTTTTTCTTTGGCCGAATGATATTCAGCATTCTCTTTTAAATCACCAAGTTCTCTTGCTTCAGCTATCGCAACTTTTATCTCTTCACGGTCTACCTTGATAAGTCCGTTCAGCTCAGTTTGTAGTTTTTCTAAACCACCTTTAGTGATCGGGGAAGCATTACTCATAATTGATCCTTAATTTTTAAAAAGTGCGTTGGCAGCAGCTTCAGCGTCGGATTGGTTATTTCCACCGTCTGTGCCGCTTAAGATAAAATAATCACAAAAGTTTGCCTTATCTTTTTCAACGATTCTATCAGCAGATGGTTCTCTGCATTCGTTATAGGCAGATTGATCATAGAATTGACACATTTTACAAGAGTGTAAGCTCGCATAACAATGAGAGCATTCTTCGTTTCTCATAATTTTTGCGCCTGAAGCTAAATCCAAATCTTTGTGACAGCTAAAACATTTTAGCCTTTCTGCAAAACTATTCATCTAATAATTCCAACTTTTATTAATACCAAACTCAATTCCTGAAGGATCTCTTCCTTCGCTAGTTTTGGGCGAAAAGTAGATCTTTGGAAGGTTTCTTTTATTATATTCTTCTATGGCATTTATCAAATTCTTTTCATTTGCCGACTCCAATGTTTTGGCAACTAAGAAGTTAATGGCAATTAAAGTGGCTCCGCCAATAAGAAGGGACCTTTTGTTATTCCCAGTACTATTTGTCAGAAAACTCGTTAATACCAAACCAGTACCAACGCTTCCTAGAAGTGAGTTTTGCCACTTTATTTGAGTTCCTTGTTGATACTCATCTAAATATTCCTTAGCTTTCTCGTCTTTTTCAAGATGATAGCGAAGGCCTTCACCTTTTTGAGTAGAGTTAGTATCAACCAATACCTCTTGGTAGTTGATAATAGCTATCCTCGAGCAGGCCTCGGCTGCATAAAGATTATTGTGCAGTGCGAATGTTAAAATTAAAGCTATGAGTAATTTCACAAAATATTATTACCATAAATGAAGGCGGCTGGCTGTTTCAAAACATAGCGACTAGGTTTACAATTAAAATAATGGATATTTTAAAAACCGGTCGCGGAATCACTAAAACTATTAGAAACGTCAATCGTCTCAAAGAGATTGTCATAATCTTTGCAAGACATGGATTTGACGAATTTATTACGCTGGGAGTTACATCGAAGATCCCAAATTTCGTTTTACCTAAATCAAGACGTTCCATTCAAAAAGAGCTTGAAGAGTCTGGGGAAAAAGACTGGTCAAGAGCAATTGGCTATAGACTTCGAAAATGTTTTGAAGAATTAGGCCCAGCCTTTATTAAATTTGGTCAGCTTTTAAGTTCTCGAGAAGACCTATTTGATGTTGGCTTTATCGATGAGATGAAAATTCTCAGAGACCAAGTTAAACCTATTCCATTTTCCGAAGTTAGATCAGAAGTTGAACTATCACTTGGTCGGCCTATAGATGAAGTTTTTAACTCCATAAGCGAGGACCCTATTGGAACAGCATCTATCGGTGTTGTTTATAAGGGCGAGCTAAAAGACGGTAAGAAAGTTGTTATTAAAGTCAGAAGACCAAATATCGTTAAAACGATGACAAACGATTTTTCTATTTTACTTTTACTAGCAACCCAAGTCGAAAGAGCAAGTGAGGAATTAAAATATTTAGGCATTTCGAGATTGGTTAATGATTTTAGTATTTCTTTGCAGACGGAATTAGATTTTCATATTGAAGCCTTAAACTGTGAAAGGTTTAAAAAGAACATAGAGGCTCATGATAAAAAAGAGATTCTCTATATTCCTAAAATGTATACAGAATTATGTACGGAACGTTTCTTAGTTATGGAGTTATTAGATGGAATTCCATTTAGCAATAAAGCTGCGATTGAACCAAGGTTAGATACACTTAAAGAAAAATTAACCGATGGCCTACAGTTATTTATTAAAACCTTTCTTATGGATGGCTTTTTTCATGGCGATCTTCATGGCGGAAACTTCTTTTTAATGCCAAATGACCAAATCGGAATAATCGACTTTGGTTTAATGGGAAGGCTTTCAAAAAAAGGAAGAGAGAACTTCGTTGCTATTCTGTATGCATTAATTACTTATAATTTTGAAAATTTAGTGTATGAATTTTTAGATGTAGCAGAGTATGAAAAAATACCAGACGTAGATGCATTAATTTCTGATGTTAGAGATGTTCTTACTCCTTATATTGGATTAACTGTCCAGCAAACAAACTACACTCTTCTCTTTCAATCTATTATTGAAACGCTTAGAAAAAATAAATTATATCTTCCAAGAGAATGGTTTGTGGTCTTTAGATCATTAATGACTCTCGATGGTGTTGGGAAAGATATGGGCCTAGATTTCGATATCTTTTCTATGGTTGAAGATGATCTCAATATAATTGTTAAAGAGAGCTTTAATAAAGATGAGATAATTGAAGAAGCTGTTTGGATGGGAAGAGATTTTCTCTCCTCAGGAAGAATGTTCCCAAGACATCTTCGTTGGTTTTTAAAGGAATGGTCTAAAAAAGGTTATGCTTTTGAGATTATTCATAAGGGCCACGAAAAACAACTTAAAGATGTCACAAGCTCTGTCATATTCCTTGGGTATATTATTCTAGGTGCAGTCTTTTTTATTAGTGGGGTAACCCTTTTAAAGTCAGATGCCATTTCTCATTGGAGAGATATACCTTCTCTATGTTGGATCTTTTGGGCCTTAGGTTTTATATCTTTGATGAAAGGTAGTTTGACGGTTAGAAAAATCTAGCTAAACGCTATCGATACCGGTAATCCATAGCTCTTTTTTAAACTGTAAGAACTCCTCAGCTCTTTCTGGCCCCATTAAAAGACTTAAAAACTCGCCATGTGATTTAGTAAACTCTTCCCCTAGGAATTGAAAGGCGATTGTATCATCAGAAACAGCTGTAATGATCAAGGTTGAGTCAGACCAGCTGTGAATAAGCTTAGAAAATAATTCAGGATTACCTATTCTGAATATTCCCATATATAAAGATGCAGCCGCTTCAGTGACAATCCAAGGATTCTTTACAGGAAGCCAAACTTTGTACTTTTTTAAAAGATTTAACCAAACTTTTGTATTGGAACTATTTACACCAGCAAATTCATGAATGATTCCACCTAAGTCCATGCCCTTGTCTGCTAATACATAAAAGTCGATAGCTCCATTGGTTTCGTGAGTATATAAAGAGGTGCTAGAGACGGCTGAGATTACACCCCAATCTCTTCCATCTCTTTTGGAGCAAATAAAATTGCTCTCCAATGAGTTTTTATAACAGGTATCCAATTCATTTAGTTTTGAAAAATCCATGGATGAAAGATCTGTTTTCTTTAGGCCAACCATGCTGGCGTCTTTTTCATTAAAGCTTTCTGATCCCATCTCCATCAGAACTCCAGCCTGATGAAAATTATACTTACTATAAAGACCATCCAAGTCGGACCATAGGACAAACATGGCCACTTCTTCTTTGTGTTTATCTAAAACGATTTGGAAAAGTTGATCAAATAACCCTTGTTTTTGGTAGTCATTATGTACAGCTATTCCACCTATAAGGAGAATAGGGATACGTTCTGTAGTGTTGAGAACTCTAGCCCCTATGTGGGCGACCACTTTTTCTCCATCCCTAAGAATATGAAGGTTTTTCCAATTTGTTGAATTCATCAAAGGAGCGAAGTCTGTAGAGTATGAATACTCTTTCTTATAAGAAAAACAATTCTCAATTAGTTTAAGTGTTTCATCGTATAGGTCTGGAGAATCTAATATTGTCGAATAACTAATCATATTTTTTTCAATTATCTGTTTATTTTATAGTCGAATTGGGGATTGCCCCACTATTTCACTCGGAATTATTCCACTTATTTCAATACATTAAGGCTACTTTGGAAAAACTTTCCTGTCTGCTTTTTAGACATATTTTTTAAAGAAATCCAGGAGAAGGGCGAAAAGTAGGATGAAGGAATTTCGTAATTCGGTCGCGGATTACGGAGCTCACCAGTAGCAGGACGCTAGTGGAACCCAAATATCAAGGAGGATACCATGGGACTTCGAATTAACACGAACGTCGCTTCGCTTAACGCTCAAAGGAATTTGAGAGGTACGCGTTTGCAGATGGACAAATCGCTCGAGAAGTTATCTTCAGGGCAAAGAATTAACCGTGCAGGGGACGACGCTGCAGGGCTAGCCATTTCAGAGAACCTTAAAGCTCAAATTAGAGGTTTAGGACAAGCTGAAAGAAATGCTGAGGATGGCATCTCATTAGTTCAAATCGCTGAGGGTGCCCTTAGTGAAGTTTCAAACATTCTGATTAGGCTTCGAGAGCTTGCCGTACAGGCCGCTTCGGATACTATTGGACCAACTGAAAGAAAGTTTCTTAATGTTGAGTTTGAGCAATTAACATCAGAAATTGATCGTATCGCAAACTCTACTGAGTTTAACCGCGTTCCACTTCTGAATGGTACTGGTGCTGTATTTGATATTCAAATTGGTACTCGTAATGATCCTATCGCTGACCGTTTAACATTCGACGCTTCAAGCGCCGACGTTAACGTAGCTGCTCTAGGACTAAACTTGGCTTCGGTTGCTGATAAGATTTCTGCACAGAACTCTTTGGCCGCAATTGACCAGTCTATTATTTCGGTTTCCGGGATTCGTGCTGACTTTGGTGCACTCCAAAACCGTTTGCAGTCGACCATTAACAACATCGCAGTAAGTATAGAAAACTTATCTGCAGCTAACTCCAGGGTAAGAGACACTGACGTTGCCGCTGAGACAGCCAACCTGACTAAGAATAATATTCTAATGTCGGCAGGTACTTCAGTATTAGCGCAAGCGAACTCTTCAACAAAGAACGCCCTATCACTAATCCAAGCAGCAGCTCAAGGTTAGGAATAGCGTTTTGGAAGGAATGGTTTAAATGCTTATGCAAATGCAAACAACTAATAGGAGAGTACTATGTTGGATTACGAAACGAACGGATAAATATACGAGAACAGTTGATTACACTGCAATGGTCGATTGTTCTAAAAAAAATTAACAGTAAAAACTATGTGTAACTAAACGAGAAAAAAAGAAAAACTAATATTAACGAATACAAGGACAGGAGTCCGGCAGTTTTACAGGAGGTAAGTTATGTTTGAAGGAGATTAACCATGGGACTACGAATTAACACTAATGTTAGCTCGCTCGCAGCGCAGAGAACATTGGGGATTAACTCCCGTAATATGAATGATAACTTTAGAAAGCTATCATCCGGGGAGAGAATTACTCAAGCCTCAGATGATGCGGCAGGATTAGCTATAAGTGAAAACTTAAGAGCGCAAATAAGAGGTGGTAGGCAAGCCAAAAGAAATGCTGGGGATGCTATATCATTAATACAAACAGCAGAAGGTGGATTGAATGAGATTTCGAATATTATTATCAGACTACGAGAACTCTCAATTCAAGCAGCTTCGGATACAGTAGGAGCAACTGAACGTGGATTTACTGATATCGAATTTCAAAAACTTAAAGAAGAGATCGACAGGATCGCAAAATCTTCTGAGTTTAATGGGACCAAGCTACTTGATGGCACCGGTGGTCTTATGGAATTCCAAGTCGGCATTCACAACAGCCCACTGCTGGATAGATTGCGCTATGACGGCACCACTAACACGGCAACGCTTACGGCCCTTGGGCTTGGAGCTGAGTCTGTTGCGACCAAAGAAGGTGCACAACTTTCTCTTAAGAAACTTGATGATGCTTTGGTCAACATTAACGGAGTTAGGTCAGAATTGGGTGCGACCCAGAACCGCCTCTCCTCGATTATTAATACTTTGGGCATTGCAGATGAGAACCTCAGTGCAGCAAAGTCTAGAATTAGGGATGTCGACGTGGCAGCAGAAACTGCTGACCTCGCCAGAAACAACATCCTTGTTCAGTCGGGGACATCGGTACTATCGCAAGCAAATCAAGCACCGAACTTGGCGTTAAAGTTACTCGGATAGACACAAAAGTTTTTAAAGCCCATAGCTTCGTATGAAGCATGGGCTTTTTTACGTCTTTTTTCACCTAATTCTAAAAATCTGTTAAAATAAATACATGTCAAATGAAGAAGCTACAGAAGAGATGCAACAAAAAACGATTCTTATCATAGGGATAAGCTCGTTTATTGGAAGTAACTTAGCTCAATACCTTAAGAAGTACTTCCGGGTTATTGGAACTTATTATCAAAACCCAGTTAAAATCCAGGGGGTATTAACCCTTCCTATGAATATTAGAAATAAGGATGAGGTTCAAAGAGTTATTTTTTCCTTTAAGCCTGATTTTACAATTTACGCAGCTGGGTTAAATAGTATTGTTGAGTCTGATTTAAACCAAGAAACAACAGACAGTTTAAATACAACAGGCTTGATCACAGTAGCGGAATACTGCCAAAGATATAAATCGCAAATTTGTTATTTATCAACTTGCCATGTGTTCTCTGGTGAAGAGAAAAAGTATATCGAAATGGATATTCCTGATGCCAATACTTATTATGGTAAGTCTCAAGCTGCAGCAGAATTCTATATTCAAAAAACAAGTTTGAATTACGTGATCTTTAGAACCTGTAGGCTCTATGGACGTAGTTTGAAGATGTCTAATCCCAATTACTTCGAGACTCTTCAAAAAGAACTTCATTTAGGAAACCAAGTTGATTGCGATAATAATGTTTTAACAGGCTATTTAGATATTTATTATATTGCGGCCATGATTAAGATTTGTTTTGAAAAGGAAGTTAAGAATAGACTTTTCCAAGTAAGCTCAAGAGATATTATGACTGCCTATGATTTTGCTAAGTCTTATGCAGATATATTTCATCTCGATAAAGGTATGATCTCGAAAGGAAAGTGGAAATATCCCATCATCAAAGGTATGGGGGGATCTTCCGATAAATACTTTTTACAAATGGATATATCGAATATCGAAGGTTACCTCAGCATTAAGCTGCCTACCGTAAAAGAATCACTAGCATTTACCTTTAAAAGATTAAATGGATCCTTTGAAAAAGAAAATAAGACGGAGAGTAAAGGCGAAGGGATTAAGTTTATCTAGCCGACTGACGTAAAAACTCAGCAACATAATGCTTAACCATTGAGTCAATATCAACTCTTTCACCCTGAAAGGTCCAAGTAATATTATTAAAAGCACCTACATGCGCTCTTATTTCATGAGCAGCTTCTGAACCGGAAGTTTGCTGAATATTTAGCCTTGGGCTTAACATATCGTTACCACTTGATAAAAAACCAATTGAAATTAGATCGTTAGCTTTTCTAGAAAAAATTAATCTAAGGCTATTTCTAAAGAGCATAAAGTCGTTAACAGTATTAGATATCTTAAAAATTTTAACCTGGTGACCAGAATTCATACTGGAACGGTATTGATTGAATTTACAAACAAACAACTCAACACGATCTCTAATTTGATCTAAGAACTGAATACTTTCTTCTTCTAAAAGTTGATAAGTATCGAGATGTGAATCCATATTGATTACACCGGACTCATCCATATTAATCTCTTCGAGAGCTATATTTTCAATCCACGTAGTATCGATATTTTCAAATGTTGTTGTTTCCATAAGTTAATGATGAATTTTAAGGGGTAAAGTGTCAATGAAGCGCGATAGATGAAGGAAAGAAAAAAGTGGGCCTTGGAGGGCTTTTCATGGTTCCGCCCGTCAATCGACAGGTGGCTGCAGTTAGTAATCACTTTAGGCTTCTCAATCCAGTTGCCTGTTTGAGCTTGCTCACCGTGACCAGGGACCGCTCCCATTAATAAAATTTGTAGGGCGAAACTTAGTTTGCCAACTACAAGACCCAATAACATTATACCGGCCTTAGTTGTAAGCACTCAAGGCAAGAGGAAAAAGTATACAAATACCTGAATTCTCGTAAAATCAGGCACTTATATAATATATATTGCATCGCATTAAAAAAAAGAGTAAAATAGTAGAGTAATAGGAAGTGACCCAATTATTGTGTCATGGATTTTTCGGGATTTTTCGCTCAAGTAATTTGAGAAACCAGCCGAAGAAGTAGTGACTGAATTAGGGAGTAGTTATGAAAAATTTTATTGCCTACATTAAAGACGAGAGCGGACAGACTTCAACTGAGTATATTCTCTTAGTTGCTGTTGTTGCAGCTGTTGTTTTCAAGTTTAAGGAAGTTATCATGAGAAAGTTAGTTTCTGATGATGAAGGTCTGGTATCAAAGGTATTTGGTAAAGCTGAAGGAATGCTCGACGAGTAATCCTAGCTTAAGCATTGCTTTTGCTATTTAACTTGAAATAATCCTATATAACTTAGGAGGGGAAGCTCTTTCCCCTCTTGTGTATTTTCGACCATTTATTAATCTAAATTTATGCTAAAAGAACTTTATAGCAAGGGACAGGCTACAGTGGAGTATATTCTTCTCTTTAGCTTTATGGCCTTTATTCTTGTGAACTTTGTCAGTGGCCTTGGAAAGATGGTGGGAAGCTCTATGGGAAGCTTAGGCTATGCTCTAACCCAACAATTAACGGTGGGAGTCTGTCAGTCTAATTGCTATTTCAATAGCTATACGAACCAAGGAAGTGAATAGTGCCTTTGTACGTATTCCTTCTTATTTTTTTTGAGTTGTTGATTGTTGCTTGGATCGACTTTAAAACTGCTAAAATCTCAAATTATTGGTTTCTTATAAATGTCTTAGCTTTTGTCCTTTTATCAATCTTTCTTCCAAAAGTGTATATTTGGGGAATTCAAAATTTCTTCTTACCAATAGCCTTTATTTTTGTAGGTTTTATGCTGTTCCAATTGAACATCATGGGAGCTGGTGATTCGAAATATCTCTTCTCACTATTTTTGATGGTTCCTTATGAGTTACAGGATCAAGCTTTTTATACTTTAATTTACTCGACGATTTTAGTTGGAGGTATGTCCTTTTTTATTAATATCTATCAAAACAAAAAGAAGCTAGCCTTTGCTTTTGAAAGAAAAAATGTAGGTATTATAAAAGGTGTTTTTGGGAAAAAATTTACATATGCCCCAGTGATATTAATGTCCTGGGTTTGGTTTGGCTTTGTAGCGAGGGTATGGGAATGAGAAAGTACCTCAATCAAAAAGGACAGAGTACAGTTGAATATATTCTCTTACTGGCGGTTATTATTTCTCTAGCGCTCGCTTTTTTAAATAGTCCCATAGTAAAGCGCTTCGTTGGAAGTGAATCAGAAATGATGAAACTGATGTATGTGAGGATGATTTATGCTTATAGACACGGTAGAATGGGAGAGGAAGATGAATCAAACTATGAAAGAGAGCACGAAACATATTTTGATAAAGTAAATGGCGAATCTAGGTTTTTTGCTCCTGCTGAAAAATACCCATAGGAATGATGATGACTAAAAACGAAGAAGGACAATCGACAGTTGAGTTTATCATAAGTTTTATGATGGTTATCGGCTTTGTATTTCTTTATGTAAAAATGGCCTTAAATTTTACCAATGGCTATGTTGTTCACTATGCAAATTTTATGGCCAGTCGAGCTCTGTTGGTTCAAGAAGCCAATAGTAACCAGGTTGACGGTAGTGACACAAAATCAAGACAAGTCGCTGAAGAAGTTTGGAATGGATTTAATGTAGAAGATGTTCTAGGTGGAATTGAAATAACGAAAGAGTATAACCTTCCAGGAACTGTTGATAATAATCTGTTTGTGGGAACAATAGTAGAATATGAAGATCGTTTTTCAATCTTTGGAAATGTAGGAACTACAGATAAATTGAAATTCAAATCAGAATCCTTTTTAGGAAAAGAGCCTACTATTGCTGAGTGTGTAGAAAGAATTTGTGAAGCTTTTCGGGCCTTGGGCGCTGGTGGCTGCAATCATAATACGACGGTGATGGATAATGGCTGCTAATTTTTTAGATAAAATAGAAGAGGAAAAAGGACAGGCAATATTTGAGTTAATCCTGTTCATGCCCTTTTTGGTTTATTTTGCCACTGTGCTTTTTAATACTGGAAGTGCAATTAATGGTTCGATAAATCAGCAAAAAGCTACGCGAGGGTATTTTTATTATATTTTAAAAGGTAATTCTATGTTGCCGGTTAAGTCCGATCTTAGTTCTTTAGGCCAAGAGGGACTTACGAGTGTAAGTGCTGCCTCAATTGGATGGGCCGAAAAAAAAACGGGTAGCAGCGAACAATATGGAACTTGCTATAAATACAGTACCTTATATAGTTCTTCCGATGAGAAATGTGATGAGAAAGCCAAAGAAGCGGGCTCAAGTATTTTTGTAAAGCCCCTGACTTTCTATGGAGTTTGCTCAGCTACTTATATTCTAAAAGACGATAGTACCTATAATTGGGATCAAGCCCGAGGCGCCACGAGTAACTGCATCTTAGGAGATGGAAGTTAACCGACGGGAATAAGTTTCCCTGCATTAATCTACCCCTAAACCCTGATAAAATTTAATAAAACCAATAACTAACGGTGGTTATATGAATACGCGCGCGTTTACCTTAGCCTTGATAATTGCTGCTCTGGCGGCCCTCATGGTTAATACCTATATTGATGATAAAGAAACTCAAATTACTCAACAGTATGGAACCAAGACAACAGTTGTTATCGCCAAAAAGGATATTGCTGAATTAGAGTTGATCGATGATTCAAAAGTAACCATTAAGCCAGTTCCTAAGAACTTTAAGATGCCAGGTGGTTTTTCAAAAATTTCTGAAGTTGAAAACACCGTTGCAACAGTGCCGATTCGAAAGGGCGAGCAGATAACAAAACCAAGAGTTATCTTTCCCGGTGCAAGAACAGGTTTAGCAAGACAAGTTTCCGTTGGTAAAAGAGCGGTAGCTATTCAAATCACAGAGAACCAAGCGGTTAGTAAATTATTGAAACCAGGAGATCGTGTCGATGTCCTGGCTTCAATTAACTATGCTCCTGGTAGGAAAGACTTACAAAAAATTAAAACAATTCTTCAAGACGTCCTGATTCTTTCAACGGGGATGAGTATGACAAACTCGATTCCAATCATTGGAGTGAAGGTCCCACCAGTTATTAAAAAAATGAATGTTGCCACTTATAGTAAATATAATACTGTTACACTAGAGCTAGACCCCTACGAGGCTCAAAAATTAGTTTATCTTTTAACTTATTCTGGTGTCCCACCATATCTAACTCTTAGAAATAATAATGATAAGAAAATCGAAAGAATTAGAGGAATCAAGATTTTTGATGTTCTTGGAGCAGAAGATGCAGCCGAGGCAAAAGCTTTCTTTAATGAGAAAAATAAAGGGAGAGGTATAAGTGGTCGTTAGACTATTACTAATACTTTCATTAAGTTTTCCTAGTGTTTTGTTTGCTCAAGCAAAAGACGATGAAAAGGTGCCCGAAAAGAACGTTGATATAGTTCTCGGAATTGATAAAGTTGAAAAGTATGATTTCGCGGTAGATAGAAATGTTCTTGTAGGTAATTCAAGCTTTTTAGATTATGTCCTAATCCCATCCAAGAGAGAGATTATTCTTAAAGGTATAAAGCCAGGGAAGACAACCGTTTCTTTAAGAAATACTGTTGGAGATCTAAAACTTGTTTATGTCGTAAATATTACAGCTAATGACCTTTCTAATATTGTTCAAGAATTGAGAGACCCAAAACTTCTTGGTGCTGTTGAAGGCCTTGAGATCGGAATCGCCGGTGATAATGTTTATGTCGGTGGCAAAATCGTTGTTCCAGGTGATATTGGGAGAGTTGTTGTTGTTCTTGAAAAAGACAAATATAAAGACGTTTTACGATTAGTAGAGCTTAGTCCTCATACACAAAAAATTATAGCTAGAAAGATGCAAGAGGAGATTCAAAAGAATCAGCTTAGAGATGTTACGGTAAGAGTTATAAATGGACTCTTTTGGCTAGAGGGTATCGTAAGTTCTGTTCCTGATCGGAATAAGGCAGAGAGTATTGCGGCAGCTTATATTCCTGATTTATTAGAAAACCTAGCGAGAAGAACTGACTCGGTTCAAAAAGCAGGAAGATCTATAATTCAAAATTTTATTCAAGTGAATCCTAAGAAACAGCCAGCACCTATTCCAAAGCTTGTTAAAATTACGACTCAATTTGTTGAATTAACTAAAGACTATAACAAAATTTTTGGATTTAAATGGACTCCATTGCTATCTGGTGGTGGCGGTTCAATTTCATTTGGTAAAACTGGAGCAGGATCTGTTACGACAAGATCGGAGGGAACTCTTTCGGGAACGATTTCAAACCTTTTTCCAAAGTTAACTTCTGCAAAAAATGCTGGCTTTGCTAGGGTTATTCAGTCAGGGGTGATAATTGTAAAAAATAATTTTGCAGCCAATATCAATAAATCAATTTCAAAAAATACTCCGGTTGGATCAGGTGAAACTCAAAGAGTGGTAACAACGACTGGTGGATTTGATTTAAATGTGACACCTAAGATACTGGCGGAAGAAAAAGTTGAATTAAGTGTTGGGCTTAATGTTAGTGTTAATCAAGGGGATTCTGTTTCTCCTGAACAGCTTAATAATAAGATTAAAACCAGCATTGTTGTTAAATCTAAAGACTCAGCCGTAATCGGCGGTATCGTCGTCAATAGAAGTAGTACCGATTTTGACAAGGATCCTTTTCCAAATGAAGAGGCAGCTGATGGCGCTACTGCACTCTTTCAATTTATTAGAGGAAAAACTTATACAACTAATAGAAGTCAATTCGCAGTTTTTGTAACTCCTGAGATTCTAGAATCAGCTTCTGCTGGAACAGAAGAGATTAAACGAAAGTTTAGAAAGAGAAGGAGATAGATGGCCGGTCATATAATCTCTATTATTGGTGGAAAGGGAGGTTTGGGTAAATCACAAGTTGCCGCTAACCTAGCCTTCGCTTACGCTCAAGAGACAAGACAAAAAGTTCTTCTTTTGGATTTTGATCAAAAGGCTGGTGGAGATCAGGACTTTATAACCGGTATTAAATCAAAAAAAACAGTAAAAGATCTGTCTGAGTTTAATGGTGCAATTGATCCTAGATCAATTCAGCAATTTATTGGTTCTCATCAGGCCGGTGTAAGTTATATTGGTATGCCTTCAGATGCAACGGCTGCGGCCAGTGTAAACGCTGATGGAGTTGGAAAAGCTCTAAAGGCCATTCCAAATATTTTTCCAATTACTATTATTGATGGTGGAAGTGACTTAACTGAGCTTTCTTTGAAAGGATTAGAATTCTCCACATTAATCTTCTTAGTCGTAACTCCGGATATTTTGGCGGTTAATCAAACACGTAGGCTAAATTCAGAACTCACTACAATGCTCTTTCCAAGAGATATGATTCAGCTTCTCTTGAACCAATATCAAAAGGGACATCCAGTAACTCCTGAAGTTATTGGGAAACAAATGGGAAAAGCTGTATTCAATGCCATTGCAAAGGATGATGGTTCCTGTGTCGCGGCTCTGCAGAAAAAAACTGTTGCCATGATTGCTGCTAAGGGAAAGCCGTTTGCCAATGGTGTGCAAGATACAGTTAGAAAATTAATTCAAAAAAGTGTTTTAAAGTCCCTTGCAAAATTAAACAAGCCAACTGGAACTACAGCTAAAAAAGATGCTCCTGGTAGCAAAGCTGATGTGGCCAGTAAAAATAGCTGGACCGATCTCAAGTCAAGAATTCATAGAGCCTTAGTAGAAGAAATGGACTTAAAAAAATCTGATGATAATGATCCCAAGGCACAGGTTATTCTTAGAGAGCAAACCAAAAAAGTAGTGGTTGAAATTCTAAATAAGGAAGATACGAAAGGAATTCTTGAGAGTCGGGAGGATATGAACCAGATTGTTAAAGAAATTCTAGACGAGGCCCTTGGTCTTGGACCACTAGAGGATCTTCTTTCAGATAAGAGTATTTCTGAAATCATGGTGGTTGGTCCTGAGAAGATTTTTTATGAACACGGTGGGAAGGTAAAGAAATCAACGGTGACCTTTACTAATGACCGACAGGTGCTCAATGTGATTGAAAGGATTGTTGCTCCGATTGGAAGAAGGATTGATGAAAAAACTCCTTACGTCGATGCGCGTCTGCATGACGGCTCAAGGGTTCACGCTATCATTCCTCCTTCAGCTCTTGATGGTTGTACGATTACCATACGTAAATTTCCAGAGAACAGGTTAACTTATAAAGATTATGTAAAGTTTGGCTCTATTACACAAAATATGGCTGACTTTTTAAGAATTGCCGTTGAGGGACATAGAAATATCGTGGTCTCTGGTGGTACTGGTTCTGGTAAAACGACTCTTATTAATATTTTAGGAAGTTTTATACAAGCTAATGAACGTATTATCACTTGTGAAGACTCTGCTGAATTGGACTTTCCACAAGATCACGTCGTTAGACTAGAAACAAGGCCTCCATCTCTAGAAGGTGATGGGGAAATTGATATTCGCTGTCTGGTTAAACAAACATTAAGGATGAGACCTGATCGAATTGTGGTTGGGGAGTGCCGGGGTGGTGAAACCTTAGATATGCTTCAGGCCATGGGTACAGGTCACGATGGTTCAATGACTACAGTTCACTCTAATAATCCAAGGGAATGTATTGGTCGTTTAGAAACTCTAGTTCAATATGCAGGCGCGGGCCTAAGTCCTAAAGCAATTAGAGAAATGATTGCTGCCTCAGTGCATTTGATAATTCAGCAGTCTAGACTTGATGATGGCTCAAGAAGGATGACTCATATTACAGAAATCGGAGGGATGCAGGGAGATGTTGTGACTCTGCAAGATATCTTTTTGTTCAATCAAAAAGGAATCAATAAGCAAGGGAAGATTGAAGGAGAATTCCAGGCAACTGGTTTTATTCCAAAATTCATCGAAGTCCTTGAAAAGAAAGGTTATAAAATCCCAAGAGGATTATTTCGAAATGATGCTCCTCCTGGAGCAGACAAGTTACCACCTGCTGACAAGAATCCAGAACCTATTGATAAGAAACAACCGGTTAAAAAACAGAAACCGGTAAAGAAGGCTAAATAATGGGTGCGGCAGAGGCAGGACTTCTCACTAGACCATTAGTTGTAGGAATCGTCGGCATAACGGTTTTTATGTTCTGTTTTAAATACAGTATGGCGATTTTTAAATGGGTTGAAGATCAGACCTTTGGAACTCGCTCTTATATCATGGAGAAGTTAGAGCTTCTCTTTATTGAGTTTGAAGAAGATAAGCTAACATATATCCTACTCGGGGCCTCGATAGGTTCCGGAGTTTTTGTCCTATTCTTAGTGGGAGCTTTTGTTAGTTGGCCCCTCGGATTTATACTTGGAGCTTTCTTTTCTTTTTTAGGGTTTCGTATACCAAAGCCATTAATAAATTACCTCGTAAAAAAACGAGTAAAGGCCTATAGCCTTCAGATGGTAGATGGGCTTCAATTACTGGCTAATGGTTTAAGGGCCGGACTAAGTGTTCCTCAGTCAATTGGCATGGTGGTAGATGAAATGCCGCCGCCACTATCACAAGAGTTTAATCTTATCCTTCAACAAAATAGGATTGGTGTTCCACTCGATGAGTGTTTTGAAAGTTTAGTAACTAGAGTGCCAACTGAAGATAATGAAATGTTTGTCGCTAGTGTAAATATCCTAAGGGAGACCGGTGGTAACTTAGCTGAGACTTTTGACACAATTGTTGACGTGATTAGAGAAAGAGTTAGGCTTCAACAAAAAATAGATACTTACGTGGCTCAGGGAATGTTTCAGGGTTATACAATTTTTGCAATGCCTTGGCTTTTGGGCGCTGTTTATACCATATCCGACCCGGCCAGTATGAAGCCCCTGTTTACGCATCCCCTTGGAATTATTGCATTATTGATTGCAGTTGCCCTCGATTTGGTGGGACTTTGGGTAATTATGAAAATAGTTAATATAAAGGTCTAAAATAGTCTTAAATAAGCTTAAGTTTTTTTAGAAAGGACCGATAAATACGTTGAGATAATAGAGGAATTTCTTCTAAAGGATAGGATCAAATGAAGAATTTAAAATTGCTAAGTTTACTTTTACTACTCTTTCCAGCTCTAGCTTTTTCTGGTGTTAACCTGAAAAACGGGAACTTTTATATATCTTATACGGATATTATTGTTCCTGGTGGTGGTCACGATTTGGAAATTGTAAGAACTTATAACTCAAAATCTACTGATAGAGGTTGGTTTGGATTTGGTTGGGGTAGTGACTATGAAACTTACCTAACTGTATCGGCTGATGGCTCCGTAGTTATTCATGAAAATGGGTCTGGTGCTCTAACTCGATTTACTCCAAAAACAGCTGTCGATCCAAAAGCTGCAGCGGAGAAAATTGTAGCAGCCATGAGAAAGAGAAGTAGTCTTTCAGAATCAGTAGCAAAGAATTATTTAGATAAATTTGTTAATGATGCTGAGTTAAGACAAGCTTACGCGAAAAAATTTAATGTACAGGCTAAATTAGCTACAGGTACAGTTTTATACTCTAATACTAGAGGGCTTCAGCAAGTTCATAAAGTTAGTACAGGTTTTAAAAGAGTATATAATGACGGCAAAGTTGAATTCTTTAATAAAGAAGGAAAACTAAGCAAGATGATGGATAAGAATGGTTACTTCGTAGCCCTTTCTTATAAAGACGGTTCACTTAAATCAATTAAGGATTCACAAGCTAAGCAACTTTTCTTTGACTGGTACCCAGATGGAAAAATTAAGAATATTTGGTCTGCTGGTGATAAGAAGTCTTTTTACAAGTATCAGGGAGACAACTTAGTAGAGTCTAAAGATGTTGTCGGAAACGTCTTCAAGTATGACTACGATCCTAAGCACAATATGGTTGGAGTTGTTTACTCTGACGGATCTAAGATGAAAATCAAGTACACAAGAAAAACTCAATTTGTTGAGGAGATTGTGGCAAGAAATGGAGATTCTACAAAATATAAGTACGAATCAAATCCAAAGAACCCAAGATTCCATTATTGGACTCTAGTTACTAAGAAAAACTCACTTGGAAAAGAAGTTTCAAATAAGTACGAGTACGAAATCAAGACTCGTCCTGATGGAAGTCAGTATACTTATAGAATTGCCACTGTAATTAATGGTCTTTCTACTGAAACAGTATATTCGGAATGTTGTTCACTACCTCTAAAAATTAGCAGAGGAAAGCATGTAACAACCTTTGATTATAATGATCGTGGTCTTCTTGTTAAGAAAAGCTCAACTAAAGGTGACTTTGTTCAGCTTGAGTACCACAAAAGTTTTAATAAAATTACGAAGGTTACTAACCAAAAAGGAACAACTTCTTTTCAATACGACAAGAAGGGGAACCTAAAAAGAGCTGTTAGTAATAAAGGAAAAGCTGTTTTACTTTTCTATGATCACAAAGGTCGTATCACTAAAATGATCGATAAGAGTGGAAATAAAGGAAAGAAGAGAACTCTTAGCTTTAAGTACAACTCACTTGGTAAGCCAGTTGAGATTGCTATGGAAAAAGTAGGTAAAATCCATGTCGCTTATGACAACTACGGAGAGATTAAAAAGGTTGAATCTAAGGCAGGTCATAAAATGGCCCTACAGGTAACTCAGGCCTTTCAATCACTTCTAAGTATTGTTAAGCCGGCTGGTGTTAACCTTAATATGTAGAATCGCCCATTCCTTGAGGCATACTTATTTAAGTATTTTCAAGGAGTTGGCCTAAAAGATAGGTAAAAAACGAACTTAACTTATAATAGAGAAAACTGATTACAGAGAGGAAATTATGAAAGCATTACTAATTATTCTAGGACTAACATTGTCACTTGGGGCATTTGCTGAAGACGCTAAAGGCTATGGTGAAGATCAAGAAGGATGTGGTAGTGCTGACGAGTTAAAAGGCTGTAAGTGTATCAAACAAAGTATAGTAGATGGAAAACCAGTAGAGGAAATACCAGAAGGTTATATTAAAGATCCTCAGACTGGTAAGTTAATTAAGAAATAATTTTAAAAAGTATATTGTAATACCTCTTAAATAAAAGGCCCTTCCTTTGAGAAGGGCTTTTTTATGTCTAAAGTTTAGACGGCCATCAAAAACCTAACTGAAACAATTACATAATCTCTTGAAAATAGGCGTCTCAAAAGTGGCACCGACTATGCATTAGTTATAGGTATATACCAATACCAGGAGAGTAGAGATGAAGAAGTTAATTATCGCATTGTTTTTAGGTTTCGCTTTTACAAACATCGGTTTTGCCGGCTACGGTGAAGATATGAAGGGTGAATGTGTAAAAGGTAAGGATTCAAGCAGAGGTCAAGAAGTCGTTGTCCAAGGGCAATCTACAGCTTCTGATGCAGAATCTAAGGACTCTGGAAACAAAACAACTAAGAAGTAATAAAAAATTCAATAATCGCTTCTCCCCCCCTAGAGCGATGAAAGTCAGTAAAAGCCCGGTACCCCTAATGCCGGGCTTTTTATATTTGTAGGAGACCTCTATAATAGGTTCATGCAAGAAATCCAAACACTATTTGAAAAACAGAAGAACTTCTTCCTTGATGGAAAAACTCAGCCATTAGAAGCTCGAAAAGAGTCCTTAAAGAGATTAATTAACATGATTGAAGAAAACGAAGCTTCAATATTTAAGGCCCTTGAGAGTGACCTAGGAAAGTCTAACTTTGAATCGTTTATAGGGGAGACTGGCTACGTAGCAGGTGAAGCTCGTCATGCCATTAAGAAGTTAAAAAAATGGATGAAGAAAAGAAGAGTCAGCTCTCCGCTTCTTCAGTTCCCAGCGAGAAGTTATATTCAAGCAGAACCTCTCGGAGTGACACTTATTATTTCGCCATGGAATTATCCCTTCCAGTTACTCTTTTCTCCTTTGGTGGGTGCTTTGGCAGCCGGAAATACAGCTATTCTTAAGCCAAGTGAAGTGGCCCCAGCGACCTCGAAATTAGCAGCAGAACTGGTTCCTAAATATTTTAGGGAAGAACAGGTGGCCGTTGTCGAAGGAGAAGTTCCAGAGACAACAGCATTATTAAAGTTAAACTTTGATTATATCTTCTATACGGGAAATGAGTTTGTAGGAAAGATTGTTATGGAGGCGGCGGCTAAGCATTTGACACCAGTCACATTAGAGCTCGGGGGGAAGAGTCCCTGTGGCCTTTTTGAAGTGCATAATATGGAGCTCGCGGTAAGACGGATAGTCTGGGGTAAGTATTTTAATAGTGGGCAAACCTGTGTAGCACCGGATTATCTCTTAGTTAAAAAAGGTAAAGCTAGTGAAGTTGCCGGATTATTTAAAAAAATAGTAGAAGAATTTTATCGTGACCCTAGTACGTCTGAAGATTACGGAAGAATTGTAAACGCGAGACACTTTAAGCGCCTTGATAATATGCTAGTAGATGAAAAACTCCTGGTTGAATATGGAAAAGATAGTGAAAAACTTTTTATGGGGCCTGTGTTACTTGAGGCAAATGAGTTTTCTAAATCAATGGAGTCTGAAATATTTGGACCCATTCTTCCTATAATTGAATTCGAAAACATTAGGGAAGCAATTAAGTTCGTTAGATCAAAACCTAAACCTTTGGCCTCTTATATATTTAGCGATAGTGATAATAATATTAATGATTGGAGGGAACTCATTTCTTCTGGCGGACTTTGTATTAACGATACAATTGTTCATTTAAGTTCTGAAACTCTTCCTTTTGGCGGGGTAGGTTCTAGTGGTATGGGAAGCTATCATGGGCAAAAAAGCTTTGATACTTTTAGTCATCTTAAAAGCATCATGAAAAGGTACCTCTTTTGGGATCTTCCTTTAAGATATCCACCCTATGGTGGAAAGCTATCCTTAATTAGAAAAATTTTCAGGATCTTTTCTTAGCTGTCTAAAGTTTGAGCACCCTATAGATTGATCAACAGATATCTTTTTCTAAGTATCTGTAATTACTAGTGGATTCTTGGCATCTGACGTGCAACTACCATAACAAACAAACTTACCCCCATGTAGGGGATTTGGAGGAAGTTATGAAAGCACTATTCGTATTGATGCTTGCTATTTTGGCCATGAATGTTTCTTATGCCGGTTACGGTGAAGACATGAAAGGTGAATGCGTAAAAGGTAAAGACTCTAGTAGAGGACAAGAAGTTGTTGCTTCTACTCAGACCGACGCACCAGATGCAGGTAAAAAAGAATCAGGTTCTAAAACTAGTAAAAAATAAAATAAATTATCCTGGTATTATATTGGGCCCACTAGCGAAAAGAAGTAGCTACTGGGCCTTTTTTAATATGTTCTCAAGAAACTCTTTTTCTTCAGCAGTATATTTTCCTAAAGGCTTCTTCGTTCCACTTTCTTTTTTCTTAACAATATCTTTTTTAGGCGGAATCGTATTTGAGAAAAACTTCTTTGTGACAGCAGTCCCTTTTTTTATGCCTTCACTAGAACTTTCTTTCATAAAAGAAAATAGCTTTCCAGTTACGGGTCTGGCGGCTTCTTCAAGACTGTAAAAAATAGGGTTTCCACCAATCGGAATGGCTAGAATAAAAAAGCTAATTGAAAAATAAAGGAAAAACTTAATTAAAAACATATATCACCTACAAGGTTTCTTTAAGCATATCGTTTGCGACTTTCGTAACAGATTTAATAAGAGTATCTGCATCAAAAGGCTTTGCGATAAAATCAATTGCACCATTTGAAATGGATTCAATAATGATATTCTCTAAATCAAGACTCGACATCATAATAATAGTAATTGGTCTGTTAGAGACTTCTGAAAGCTTCTTGGCTAGCTCCATTCCACTTATGTTAGGCATAACGACATCTATTAGAAATAGGTTTGCCTTGGTACTAGAGATCATTCCAATGGCGTCCTCAGCATTACCAGCTTGACCTACGACTTCAAAATCATTTTTTTCTAAGATTTCTACGACTGTTTTACGTGAAAAGTCGGCATCATCTACAACTGCAATTTTTAATAAACTTTTAGGATCTTTAGACATGGATATATTCTATCAGAAATAGAGGATATCAAAAGTCTGTAAATAAAATGGTCAAGTTTAGCCGACCCAGAATGGGCCGGCGAATGGGACCGCCTTCTTAGGCGGCCATTGGAGGAAGTTCTTTTCCTCTTTTCTTCTTCTTTTTGCCCTTTGCAATATAGTCATTCCAGCCAACTAGCGCTACTTCTAGCACTTCTTCAAAGTTCTTAACTGGTACGAACTTAAGCTCTTTTCGATATTCCTCAGGAATGTCTTCTAGATCTTTTTTATTCTTCCAAGGCATAACCACGGTTTTAACATTCATTCTCATGGCGGCTAAAGACTTCTCTTTTAGTCCACCAATTGGAAGCACTTTCCCTGTTAGGGTAATTTCACCTGTCATGGCCACAGACTTATCAATCGGAAGGCCTGTGATAAGTGACATAATGGCCGTGGCAAGAGTGATACCTGCACTTGGACCATCTTTTGGTGTTGCTCCTGCGGGGAGATGAATATGAACTTCGTGATTATCAAAAAAGTCATCTGCTAAATTAAACTCTTCGGCTTTACTTCTGATAAATCCGATTGCCGTTTGAGCAGACTCTTTCATGACATCGCCTAGTTGGCCGGTCAGGGTAACCCCAGATCCTTTCATTTTAGTCGTTTCAATATACAGAACTTCTCCGCCTACTGAGGTCCAGGCTAAACCTGTCGCTACACCAACCTCATCATTCTCTTTTTCATCATCTTTTGTATAAACTGGCGGACCAAGAAGCTTAAAAACTGTATCAGAAAATACATGTGTTTTAGATTCTTCACCCTGAGCTATTTTCATAGCTACTTTTCTACAAAGAGCACCAATTTGTCTTTCAAGGTTTCTAAGTCCAGCTTCAGCCGTAAAACACTTGATAACATTCTTTAGCCCTTCATCATGGAACTCGACATGCTCTTCAGTAATTCCATTCTCATCCATTTGTTTAGGAACGAGATATTTTTTACTGATGGCCAGCTTCTCTTCTTGGGTATACCCAGAAAGATTAATAACTTCCATACGGTCACGTAGTGGACCAGGGATATCTTGAAGAACATTAGAGGTCGCAATAAACATTACATTTGATAGATCAAATGGAACATTTAAGTAGTGATCTCTAAAATTACTATTTTGTTCTGGGTCTAATACTTCAAGAAGTGCACTTGAAGGGTCACCCTTGAAATCTCCACCTAACTTATCAACTTCATCTAGAAGGATGAGCGGGTTATTTGTCTTCGCTTGTTTTAGGGCCTGAATAAAACGACCTGGCATTGAACCAACATAAGTTCTTCTATGACCTCTAATCTCAGCTTCGTCTTTTACACCACCAAGAGAAATTCTAATAAACTCTCTTCCTGTTGCCTTAGCGATAGACTTACCTAAACTTGTTTTACCAACTCCAGGAGGTCCACTTAAGCAAAGAATTGGACCTTTCATGTCTTTACCTTTTAGGCTTCTGACCGCTAGGTACTCCAGAATTCTCTCTTTTACTTTCTTAAGGTCGAAATGATCTTCATCTAAAATCTCAAGTGACTTTTTAAGGTCAATACGTTCTTCAGAGGCAACATTCCAAGGTAGGTCTGTCATCCACTCAAGATAGCTTCTTAAGATACTAGACTCAGACGAGTCCGGATGCATTTTTTCTAATCTGTTTAATTGCTTTAAGGCTTCTTTCTCAACATCTTCACTCATTCCAGCAGCTTCAATTTTATTTCTGAACTCTTGGAACTCATCTTCTGGTTGATCACCATCATCACCAAGTTCTGATTTTATGGCGCGAATTTGTTCCCTTAGGAAAAACTCTTTTTGATTTTTGGCCATATCATCATCGGCAACATTTTTAATCTTGGCCTGCATGCCAAGTATTTCTAATTCTCTTGAGAGAATTTCATTAATTCTATGAAGTCTTTCAACAGGGTCTAGTACTTCTAAAACCATCTGAGCTTCCGCCACATGAAGGTTCATATTTGAAGCAACGAGATCCGCTAATCTTCCTGGGTCTTGAATGTCTTCGAGAACCATAAGGATATCAGGCGAAAGTATCTTACCCATTGAGATTACTTTTTCGAGTTGTTCTCGAATAGTTCTCATAAGCGCACTGACAGCAACATTTTCACTTTCAGGCTCTAGGTCATTTACTTTTTCAAGCTTAGTGACAAAGTATGGGTCTTTTTGTTCAAAGTCTACAATTCTTGCTTTTGTTAAACCTTGAACTAGGATCTTGATTCGTCCATCAGGAAGCTTCCTCATTCTCATGATCATTGCAACAGTACCCATCTCAAAAATTTCAGATGGCTCTGGATGCTCCGACTTTATATCTTTTTGACTTGATAAAAAGATCAATCTTTCTGAACTATTAAGAGCGTGCTCAACAGCTTGGATTGATGATTCTCTACCAACAAACAGAGGTAAAATCATGAAGGGGTAAACAACGATGTCGCGAATTGGTAAGAGGGGGAGTTGATCCTTAAACTCTATGCTATCACCCTCGTAATTAGTCACCATACTCTCTCCTTAAAGTAACGGTCTTGTACTAACAAGTAGTCATAGTACGAATCGGGAAAATCTTTCCGATTCTTTAAACTTTTTGTGGTAGTAAAGGGGGAAAAAATGTAAAAATTTACTAAACAAAAAGAGCTCGTCGGTCGGCTACAGCAGTTAACTGCCCAATTAAAGGCATTACCTGAGCACTTTAGTTAAAGTAATTTATTCAAGTAAGGAAAAAAAGTTATGTCTGACTCATTTGGTTGTGTGGTTTTAGCAGCAGGAAAAGGGACTCGTCTTAAACTTAAAGACCCAAAACCTTTGGTTCCCCTTATGGGTCGGCGTCTCGTCGATTATTCTATTGAATCTTTGAAAAAGTTTATGGATGCCAATAGCTCCAAAGGCGCTGTCAGCTTGGTTATCGGCCATGAGAAGGAAAAAGTTCAAGCTCATGCTGAAGAGTCTGCTAAGAAGTTTGACGTACAAGTCAGTTTTTCTATTCAAGAAAAGCAGCTAGGAACGGCCCATGCTCTTAAGTGTTACTTCGATCAAAACGCAGAAGCTGCAAATTATAAATATACGGTGATTATGTGTGCAGATACGCCGTTAATTAGTTCAGAAGTGTTAGTAGAACTGTTTGCTGCCCTTAAAAAAGATGATTTAGATGGTGTTGCGGCCACTTTTGAAACCTTGGACCCAACGGGGTTAGGAAGGATTATTAGATCTGAAAAAGAAGGTTTTAAGATTACTGAGCATAAAGATGCTAATGAGGAAGAGCTTCTTATAAAAGAAGTAAACTCAGGCATGTATATAGTTAAGACAAGTTATATCCTTGAGCACCTAAGCAATATTAAAAGCGAAAATGCCGCAGGAGAGTTTTATTTAACCGATCTTTTTCAAGAAGACTCCAAAGTTAAGCCATGTCTTTTTGATGATGAAAATACCTTTCTAGGAGTCAATGATCTCGAACAATTAGAGAGAATTGAAGTGCTTCTAAGAAGAAGGAAGAAGATTGAACTTAGGAATGCAGGGGTAAGATTTATTGACTCAAGACATGTCTATATAGATGAAGACGTTCAGATCGGTGAAGGTAGTACTCTGTATCCAAATGCCACCCTTTATGGAAACTCAGTAATAGGAAAAGATTGCGTTCTAGAAACGGGAGTTATTATAAAGAATTCTGAAGTACAGGACGGAACAACGATTAAGGCCTATTCAAGTTTAGAAGAATCATTTGTTGGAAAAGAAGCAGCCATTGGGCCATACGCTAGACTAAGACCTAAAGCGAATATTGGTTCGTACTCAAAGATCGGAAATTTTGTAGAAATAAAAAAATCAAACCTAAAAGAAGGCGTAAAGGTTTCTCATTTGTCTTATGTGGGAGATGCTGAAATTGGTGAAGAAACTAATATTGGATGTGGTTTTATCACTTGTAATTATGATGGTGCTAATAAGCATAAAACCATTATAGGGAAAGGCTGCTTTATTGGTTCAGATAGCCAAATGATAGCTCCAGTGACTTTAGGGGACGAGTGTTATGTGGCCAGTGGCTCTACAATTAATCAGGATATTCCAAGTGGTGGATTTGGAATCGCAAGAGGAAGGCAAAGCACCAAAGAAGGCATGGCCAAGCGATTTATTAAGAAAAAGTAATAATATTAGCATGTTGCGGCATGGATATTGGCGATTGTCGCAACATGTAAAAAACTCAGTGGGTCTTTCTCCCAGTTCTTCAAAGTGTTAAAAATACACCGAATTTTAATTTAACAGGCTAGTAAATTATGTGTGGAATCGTTGGTCACCTGGGTCCGAATAACCCAATGGATACAGTATTAGAAGGTTTAAGTCGTCTCGAATATAGAGGATATGACTCTGCCGGAATCGCTTATGTGGATGATAAATCCGAACTTCATTTTTATAAGAAGAAGGGAAAGTTAGCCAACTTAGTGTCTCTTCTTGAAAAAGAAAAACATACCGTTGTTGGATGTATTGGTCATACGAGATGGGCCACTCATGGAGAAGTTAACGATGCTAACTCTCATCCTCATACCCACGGAAAAATCTCAATTGTTCATAATGGAATTATTGAAAATGCTCCTTCATTAAAGAATGAATTGGCTTCTGAGGGTTTTGAGTTTCAGTCAGATACAGACTCTGAAGTTTTCTTGGCCTTAGTAACAAGTAACTTAAAAAATGGAATGGATTTTCTTCCTGCCGTTTCTGAAGCGTTTAAAAGAACTGATGGAAATTCAGCTTTTGTTGTTTTAAATGCAGAAACGAGTGAAATATTGGCCATAAAAAGAGGTGCCCCTTTGGTTGCCGGTCTACATGAGGCAAATTCAGACGCCTCTGTTAGTTCTGATCCGTACGCCCTTGTTGGAAGTTCGGAAACGATTTACTTCCCAGGTGATGAAGTACTAGTTCTTCTATCTAAAAGACATAACGATATTATTTCTTTTTATGAGCTAGATGGTACTGAATCAAAAAATTATAAATCAAAGAAACAAGAAATGTCTCTTGAAGCCACTGATAAAGGTGACTTTGAGCACTTTATGCTTAAAGAAATTTATGAGCAGCCTGGATTAACTAGAGATCTTATTCAGTTTTACTTAGCTGGTGATGGAGCAGACTTATTAAATAAGGTATCCGCTTGGAAGCCTGAAAAATTTCATATTTCTGCCTGTGGTACCGCTGCTTATGCAGGGATGGTTATTAGAGATTTTATTGAGCAAAGAAACAGAATTCCTTGTGCCGTAGAACTCGCCAGTGAATTTCGTTATAGAAACCCTCTACTTAGGGAGGGGGAAGTAGGTCTCTTCATTAGCCAATCTGGAGAAACTGCAGACACCTTGGCTGCTCAGGGGCTTTGTGTAGAAAATAAAATGAAGACACTTTCAATTGTTAATGTTGAAGGTTCAACTCTATATAGAGACTGTGATGAAAACCTACTTATTAGAGCAGGAATTGAAATCGGCGTTGCTAGTACAAAGGCTTTTACTCAACAAGCATTAACAGGTTGTCTACTCTCATATGCTATAGCTGGAGATTTAGAATCTGAAGAAAAGAAAAAAACTATTGCTGATAAGTACTCGCTACTCGCTGAAAGAATCGATGATATTTTGGCCCGTGTTGATGAGTTAAAAAAGATCGCCGAGGAAATTTACAACTACAATGGATTCTTTTTCACCGGACGTGGACAGTATTTCCCAGTCGCTCTTGAAGGTGCCCTTAAATTAAAAGAAATCGCATATGTTCATGCTGAAGGTTACGCCTCAGGAGAGCTAAAGCACGGACCGATCGCGCTTATCGACGATCAGATGGTTAATATCGCTATTGTTGGTCCGGCCCTTTTTGATAAAACAATTTCTAATATTCAAGAGATAAAGGCCCGTAGGGGAGTCATCGTTGGACTTGGACCAAAGGGCGAATCTGACCTAGATGATATTTGTGACTTTAAGTTTGACCTAAACTTTGATGGGTTAGAAGAACTTTCTCCGCTCTACGTTAATGTTGCTAACCAATTATTAGCCTATTATATGGCGAAATTTAAAGGTACTGATATTGATAAGCCGAGAAACTTGGCAAAGTCTGTAACGGTTGAATAGAATCCCTGAATGCAGTTAGACTCACTTAATAAAGTTCAAAAAGAGGTTGTGCTCAATAGCGAAGGTCCCATGATGGTCCTCGCTGGAGCTGGTTCTGGAAAAACAAGAACTTTAGTCACACGTATTTCTCATCTCTTACAAGAAAAAGGCATAAGTCCTTTTCAAGTGCTTGCGCTAACTTTTTCAAATAAGGCCGCAAGGGAAATGAGAGAGAGAATTGCTAGCTCTGTGGATATTGACTTAGGTGCCCTTCAAGTAACTACCTTTCACAGCTTTTGCGCTAGAGTTCTTCGAAGCCAGGCAAATTATATTGGTTTAAGTAAAAGCTTTACCATCTATGATGACAGCGAATCAAAGGCCATTGTTAAAAACTTACTAGCGAAAAGAGGAATCTCAACAAAAGAGATCTCTCCTTATGAAGTCTTGAACTTTATCGATGAATTAAAAAATAAAGGTTATTACCCTGGAAGAGAAACGCAGGTTGATACTGAAGATGACGACTTCTTTTTTCAAATGTTTCAAGAATACGAATCTGAACTTGCGAGATCTAATGCTGTTGATTTCGGTGGGCTTATTACTGGAGTTTTAAAACTTTTTGAAAAGCATCCAACAGTTCTAAAAACTTATCAAGAACGATTTCGCTACCTCTTGGTGGATGAGTATCAGGATACCAACAGATGCCAATTTGAGCTGGTCTGCTATTTGGCCGAACATACACAAAATATTTGTGTTGTAGGAGACGAAGATCAATCGATCTATAGCTGGCGTGGAGCTGATATAAATAATATTTTTGATTTTGAAAAAAAGTTCCCTAAAGCGAAAATGTTCAAGTTAGAACAAAACTATAGATCAAGTAAAAAAATTATTGAAGCCGCCTCCCATGTCATTGCAAGAAACTCCTATAGAAAAGGAAAAACCATGTGGACTGATAATCCAGATGGGGAAGAGATTGAAATTGTAGAAACGGGAAGTGACAAAGAAGAGTGTGATTTTGTTGCTAGTAAAATTGCTGACCTTAAAAAAGCCGGCGCGACTTATAATGATATAGCAGTTTTTTATCGTACCAATTCTCAATCAAGACAAGTGGAAGATGCACTAAGAAATAGCAATACACCTTATCGTGTTGTTGGTGGAATAAAGTTTTATGATCGTAAGGAAATCAAGGATATCTTGGCGTACTTAAGATTGATCGTTAATGAAAAAGATAACTTGGCCTTAAGCCGAGTAGTTAATGTTCCGGCTCGCGGAATAGGGGCCACGACTCTTAGAAAGTTTGAAGAAGAATCAGTGAAAAACTCTCAGTCTCTTCTTGAAACTCTTAGGGACGTAGTCAATGCACCAGAAGATTTTAAGCATATTAGAATGTCCGCAAAAGTTAAATCATCGATAAATCACTTTGTGAGTTTGATTGATGAATTAAAGATCTTAAATGATGCAGGAGAAAGTCCTGAGGCTATTTTTGAAAAAGCCGTCAATGAAACGGGTTATATCAGTTTTTTAAAAGCAGCCAAAACCTATGAAGCTCAAGCGAGGCTTGAGAACTTAGGGGAACTAGGGAATGCTATCACTCAATTTGAGTCGAATAATCCCAAACCCACTTTAGATGCCTTTCTTGAAACGGTTACTCTTGATCAAAGCGCAAATCATGAGGAACAAAATTCAGGTGAAGTAAGCCTTATGACCATTCATGGAGCTAAAGGCTTAGAGTTTCAATATGTGTTTATTGTAGGTGCAGAAGAGAATATGTTCCCAAGCCTTCGAAGTTTGGAAGGCGGTGAAAAATCACTTGAAGAAGAGAGGAGACTTTTTTATGTGGCCATGACCAGGGCGATGGTAAAACTCTATATCTGTTTTGCTCAAGGTAGAATGCTCTATGGACAGCTTAGGTTTAACGGACCTAGTCGTTTTATCCATGAAATACCGCCAAAATACTATAGCTGGATTAAAACGAAGTCCGGTGGCAGAGGTGGCTGGGCCGGTCAAAATAATGGCTATGGAAGTCAAAATGAAGATGAGTTCTTTGCAGATGAAGAATATGATGATGACGTCGTATATCAAGTACAGTCAAAAGGACCTGATTCTAAATTTCCGCAGGGTGTTTCTGTAATCCATTCACTTTACGGGGAAGGTCAAGTAACAGAAACTTCAGGTGCCGGTGACCAAGAGAAGGTTGTCATTAAATTTAAAGATGGGGCCATTAAAAAATTTATGGTTAAGTTCGCCCCTTTAGAATTACTTTCTTAGCTAATTGCCAGTACAATACCCTGCATAGCAATGAACTCTAAGACCGTTAAAATATTTTCGATTTTTATTCTATTAACCGTAATCTTTGCGGTTGGTGCGGGCTTCTATGTTCAAAAGAAGCTAAATCCTGAAGCTCTAAAAACTGAAATTTATAATTATGTTTCAAATAATTATCCAAATCTTGAATTAGAAATTAGTCAGATAGAAATTGGCTTAGGTTTAACTTCAGATATAGGGCTTAAAGAAGTTAAGCTAAAAAATAAAGGTGAGGCCATCCCATCGGAGCTACTTACTTTAAATCATTGTGAGATTAAAGTTCCCCTATTAAATATTTTAACGGGAGGAGGAACTCTAAAAATATTTTTTAAGAGTCCAACACTTAACTATATTAGTAAAAATAAATCTACAAACTGGTTAGAAGGTTTAAAAAAGAAAATAAACACTGGAGTAGCGGAGAACAAAGGTGGTGGCGAAGTTGAGCAAAAATCTTTTCCATCCTTGTTGGCCAATTCTCAAATTAACGCTCAGTTTTTAAATTTAAAAATTAAACATCAAGAAAATGAAAAAAATAATACTTATGAATTTGATAAGTTTCAGTTAAATGATGTTGGGATTAAAAGACCGACGGCCTTTAATCTTGTCTCTAAAATCAATATCAACAATAAAGAGTCGATTGTTGAATTTAACCTAAAGTCTGTTGGAGAGTTGAACCTAAAAGCTTTTCTAGAAGACAAGGTTATCCAGCTAAAAGCTCAATCTCGAATTGGTAATCTACATTTAAATAAAAGAAAAATTTTAAACGAAGAACTAATCTCAGACTCTAAACTGAGCATTAGAAAAAACAATACGGGCGTAATAGAAACGGAATTAAAAATATCTGAAGTGTTAGAAGGAAAATTCAAAGTCTTAATTTTAAAAGATAAATTAGAAGTTAAAACTGAAGACTTTAAAGCTAAACTAGAATGGTTAATGAAAGTTGCTGAGTTAAAGATTGAGGGACTTGGATATAGTGAGTCTTGGTTAAAAGTGAAAGGCTCTTTAAACTCGGGAAAAGATAATAAGCTAACTCCAAATTTCTCTGTGAATCTAGTTAAACCTATGTCTTATGACTATAAAGGAAATTTTATCGGAGTAGAGAGGGTAAAACTATCTCTAGTCGAGACCGACTTCAAATTAGAAACTTCAATGAACGCTTTTAAGGGGCGGATTGATTTAAGAGCCGGTAATACCATAGACATTAATGAACCATTAGATTTAAAAAAACTCGATATTTTTGAAGCTTCACTCATATTAAATGGTCTTGAGATTGATAAGTCCTTAGTGCCAAATGAAGAAAAAAAGAGCAATACAAAGGCTGATTCAGCAAAACCCTACATACTCCCGATTAAGTTGAGTGTGGAACTTAAAAATATTCTATTGTTTGACGAAGCCATAAGTGGGTCAGGAGAAGTTTTAGCGGTCAAAAAGATGTTGGCCTTAAAGCAGTTTAAGTTGAATCACAAAAAAGGCATTCTTTTGGTGGATACAACTACTCGAAACCTAGAGTCTACCCCCGAGCACTCTTTTAATATCGAGGCTAAAGATTTTGACGCTACTTTAATGAATGGATTTTTAGAGAAGAACACTCCTCGGTTTACTGGAAAGGTGAATGCTTCAATCGTTGGGAAAGTTAAAACCGTAAAAGAGAAGCCTTTCTACGATGCATTTATCAAAGGAAATGTCGTCAATGGAGAGCTTAAGGGTTATGACTTATCCTCAATGGTAAATGGATATATTGAAAGGATTAATAGCTTTCCTTACTTTTCTAAAAAACCATTAAAACCTGTTAAAATTTCTCAAAATTTTGAAGTCTTTAGCTTTGATATTCATGCCAAAAGCGACAAGACATCGATTAAAAAGTCTAAGTTTATTGGTGTTGATAAAAAGATTGAGATCAGATCTCAGGGAAATCTTAGACCAAAGGGAAATAGTGACCTTTATTTAAATATTTTTGATAAGAAGAAAAAAGTCTTAAAGTTTTTAAAAGAAGTAGATATGAAGCAATTTCCTGTGAAGCTTTCGGGTCCAGGCTATGAGCTAAAACCCGATTACAATTACACCTTTAAGTTTGTTAAGAAAAAAGCGACAAAGAGGCTTAAAAAGAAAGCAAAAGCGGAAGCAAAAAAAGTTATTAAAAAAGAAATTAAAAAACTAGAAGAAAAAGTTTTAAAAGGGAAGAAAGCAAAAGATCTTCTAAAGGATATATTCAAATGATACAGCCGCTTATTTGGGAAAATGACATTTTAAAATTAATTGATCAAAGAAAACTACCACTGGAAGAAACCTATGTTGAGGTGACTAATCTTGAAGAATGTTTTGATTCTATTAGAGTTATGGTGGTAAGAGGAGCTCCTCTTATCGGCTTCACAGCACTATGGGGGATGGTTCTTGATATAATTAATAATCCGAATTATTCATTAGAACAAATTCAAAAATCAGCAGATTATCTAAAGGAAGCAAGACCAACAGCTGTTAATCTCGCCTACGAAGTTGATAGGGCCGTAGAGATTGCTAAGAAAGACTTAGGCTCTTATGAAAAAAATCTTAGGAAATTTGCTCAAGAGCAAATGGATCTTCTTCACGAAAACAACTTAACAATGGCCAAAATCGCTCAGGCAGATTTAGAGAAAAAGTTTGGGGATAGAAAACTTAGATTAATGACTCTTTGTAATACTGGTGCCTTGGCCTGTGGTCCAATGGGAACTGCTTTAGGCGTAATATCTCATCTTGCTTCACAAGATAAAATTGAAATGGTTTATGCTTCAGAAACAAGACCCTATCTTCAAGGGGGAAGGCTAACGGCATACGAGCTAATTAAGGAAAATATTCCTCATAAAATTACAGTTGAGGGAGCCTTTAGTTATATTTTAGAAAATAAGCTTGTCGACGCGATTTTTATTGGAGCTGATAGAATTGTTTCCAATGGAGACACCGCTAATAAAATTGGATCTTCTTCACTTGCAATCGTAGCAAAGTATTATGGAATACCTTTTTATGTTGTGGCCCCAACTAGCTCATTTGATATGGCTTCGAAAACTGGTGATGAAATTGAGATAGAGCTAAGACCTGAAGAGGAAATACTGAATGCACTTAGTGCGAGGATTGCTCCGCATGGAAGTGGAGCACTGAATCCAAGTTTTGATGTTACTCGAGCAAAAAATATTACGGGAATTGTCTGCGAGAAAGGTCTGATAGCTGAACCAATCTCCACAGAAAGTTTAACAAAAGTTGTAGAGAGCTAAATGGAAAAACGAGCGTCGATAGATATTGGTTCCAACACCGTATTGCTTTTAGCAGCCGAAGTAATTGAAAAACCTTTTACTTATAAAGAAATTTTTAATGAGACTCATGTGACCAGTCTTGGAAAAGATTTAGATAAAACTGGAGAGTTTCATCCACAATCGATAGAAGATACCTATGCTGCCTTGAGAGATTATAAAGAAAAGGTAGAATCTATTGGCATAGACCCAGGCTCAGTTATTGTGACAGCAACTGAAGCTTCTAGGGTAGCAAAAAACTCTAAGTCCTTATTTGATAAAGTAAAAACTGAGCTTGGTTTTAAAGTAACTATTATCAATGCTGAAGGTGAGGCCTACTACACTTCTCTTGGAGTAATTAAAGGGCATAATTTTGAGCCAGAGAATGCTGTAATTATGGATGTCGGAGGGGCGAGTACGGAGCTTATTCTGATTAATAAAAATCCCTTTGAAATTACGAGAACTATTAGCCTTCCGGTCGGGTCTGTTCGTGGAACAGATTGGGTTAAAGAAGGAACCTTTGAGCAAAAATTAGACGAGCTCTTAAATAATGAAGAGCTTAATCACTTTGAATCTGATTATCTTCTTTGCGTCGCAGGAAGCATGGTTAGTTTAGGCGGAATGATCAAGGGACTAAAAAAATATGATAGTAACGAAGTAAATGGCTCAGCTATTACCTTTGATAAGTATCTGGCCTTTTTCGAATCTATCCAAAACCTTGACCCAGAGCAATTACAGGAGAAATTCCCCTTTTTGGGGAAAAGAGCAAAAAGTATTCTGGCCGGAGCAAAGCTTGGTCTAAAAATGGGAAAAAGATTAAAAATAAAATCTTTTGAAATTTCTACCTTTGGATTGAGGTACGGAACGCTTTTTGCTGGTACAATAGATTCTAAGTATGGCGAGCTTTGATAAACCAGTTGATTATAAAGAAGGGACAGTAATTTTTGCTGAAGGGGAGCCCAGTAGTTTCCTTTATATTGTTGCCTCAGGTGAAATCAGAATCTTTAAAGAAGATAAGGATCGCCTCATTCCAATTTCAGTAGCAAGAAGCAAAGACTTCATCGGAGAGCTTTCTATTTTTAGTGATGAGCCAAGAAGTGTATCCGCCATTGCGACAGCCCCTACTACAGTAATCATGGTTAAAAAAAGTGATATTAGAAAAGTTATTAAAGAATGTCCTGATTGGGTTTCCAATATCATGATCACCCTATCAGATCGTCTGAGAGGCTCTATAGACATGCTCAGAGAGCATAGGATCGTCGATGACATAACTGATCATGGCGGGGAAGTTGATGCTAAAACTGAAAAGAGTTTTAGAAAATCAATAGATGATTATAGAAAACGCCGCGGTTTAAAGAAGTAATTTCTAAGTTTTTTTAAAAAAATCTAAATGCTAATCTGACGTCTTTTTAGAAGGTTTCCAAGAATAGAGACAATCTTTTGTTGTGCTCTTTTGGTATCCCTTTCTTCGTTTTTAAGTGTTGTTGTGAGGATCTGATAAGCTTGCTCAGCATAATCTCTTGGTGCGAGACTTAGGACTCTTCTTTGAAAATCTCTAGGTGTGTTTTTTAGGGCAAGACCCCAAATTGCAGGTTTTACATAATTGAATATAAGGTGAAGCTCTTCATCACCTAGTCTATTTAGATCGTTAAAAGTTAGACAGTTTTCTGTAAGCTCAATTGCTAATTGTGGATTACGGGCCTTAATATTTTTCAGCAGGAGTTCTCTTTCTTCCGGCTGCATATACTTTAGCATCTCGATAACCTGAGCTTTACCGTTGATAAAAACACCTTGCTGACTTTGTTCCGCATTAACTGACATCCACTAACTCCTACGCGTCGAATTGATATTTATTTATTGATTTTTTATATTGAGTACGAGCTGTATCAATACTTTCTTTATGCTCGTTCATCATTTTTTCAAGCTGTGCTCTTTGAGTTTCTTTAGTCTCCATGACTTTATTATCATGGGACTTTTTTAACTCATCTAGCTCTTGGCCGAGTCTTCTATTCTCATCTCTGATTTTTACTTTATGGGCCATCTGAACACTTTTTAATTTTCGCTCTAGCTCATTTTCTAGATTTAATTTAGTGACCTCAAACTCAGATCGCATTTTATTAAGCTCTTTTTCATTAGCTTTTACATTGTCCTTATAGATTTTTTCATTCTTTCCGCTAAGTTTACGCATCTCTAGGGAATGGCGTTTGGTTTCCATTTCCTTGAATCTGTTCGCTTTAGCTTGAGTGATTTCTGCCATAGTGACCTTTTAGTGTTTACTGGGCAATGCGCCCTAATATAAGGTTATCGTGGAGAATGAACTCTATTCAAGGGGAGGCAAATATGTCCCAAATTAGTCAGGATATATACTCAGGAAAAATTTTCCTAGTTAACGGAAAAAGAACAGCTTTTGGAAAATTTGGTGGAAGCTTAGCAGGTGTAACCCCTGTAGATCTTTCAGTTTGTGCTAGTAAGGGAGCTCTTGAATCTTCTGGCGTGAAGCCTGAGGATATTGATCATGTAATTTTAGGTAATGTACTTCCTTCCTCAACAGATACTCTTTATGGGGCGAGACATGTGGGTCTTAAGATTGGCGTTCCAATGGAAAAGCCAGCTTATCTTTTAAATCGATTATGTGGTTCTGGAGTTCAATCTATCTTAGATGCTGTTAGATTAATAAGACTTGGAGAAGCGAGCTGTGTATTAGCAGGTGGAACTGAAAATATGTCCATGGCCCCACATGCAGTTTATGGAGGTAGGTTTGGAACAAAATATGGCGCTCTTCAGACCGTAGATTTTTTATTAGATAGCCTTACTGATAAGCATTCTGGCTGCCCTATGGGAATTACAGCAGAGAACCTAGCTGAGAAATATTCACTAACAAGAGAAGAGTGTGAGGTTTACTCTGTTAACTCTCATAAAAAATATCTAGCTGCCCAGGCTGCCGGAAACTTTAAAGAAGAAATAACACCTTTTGAATTAAAAAGAGGAACTTTGGAAATTGATGAACACCCAAGGGAAGATATAAATATTGAAGGTATGGCCAAGCTCAGAACCAGCTTTAAGAAAGAAGGAACAGTAACACCGGCCACGGCCTCAGGAATCGTCGATGGTTCCGCTATGGTTGTTGTCGCCAGTGAAGAATATTGTAATAAAAATGGCGTAACACCTCTGGCTGAAATTGTTGATGGTAGGGTTGTAGGAGTAGATCCAACAATTATGGGAATTGGACCTGTTCCAGCAATCAATGAACTACTTGAAAGAAATAAAAAGTCCATTTCTGATATTGGATTAATTGAGATTAATGAAGCTTTCGCCAGTCAGGTAATTTCTTGTCAAAAAGAATTGAGTATTCCTGATGAAAAATTAAATATTTGGGGTGGAGCAGTGGCCATTGGGCACCCTCTGGCGGCAACTGGGACGAGAATTTCATTGACTCTTGCAAGACAGCTTAAGGCCAATGACATAGAATTTGGTATAGCCAGTGCTTGTATTGGTGGAGGGCAGGGAATTTCTGTTCTACTAAAATCGGTTAAATGAAAGAGTTAAACTTTAATAAAGAAGACTTTGATCAGTTTCGTACATGGCTCAACTTAGAGCTAGAAGCGATTACTTGGCAAGGTCGATACAGAGACGAGTTCGAAGATTTTTGGGACTCATTCTTTATTGAAGGACTTTCTTTTGAGCAATTAGTTCAGCGTTTTGATTATGCTTATTCTCAATCAAAGATTGGACCACTTTCATCTTGGTTTAATTGGTTAAAAGAAAAATTCATTAGCTTTGCCTTTATTAACAAAAATATTTCTATCCTAGATCTTTCACAAAAAAGTGGCTTGAGTTTATCTATAATTTCTTCAGTCCTTAGAAATTTCTTTTTAGAATTTGCTCCGCATGAAGATGAAAAGCTAAGCGAGTGCTTTCAAATCGTTCATCCAACTAACCCCAATGTTAATTTAACATTTGAGGGTCTTTGCAAAATTGTTGAGTTTCCTGAGATTGAATTTGGAACAGGGCCAGATGAAATAATGCCAACTCTTGAAGTAACTCTTTATGAAGAATGGAGCTCTTTTATTCGTAAGATGAAAAAAGATATCTACCATCCTAATTTTGACTTCAAGATGATTAAAAGTAGGGCTACTTTTAAAGAGCAGCTTGGGATAGTTAGAGAAGTTGCCGTCCTCCTTTTAGTGGGGACCGCTCTTGTTTACGCCGTAAAATATGGAAATAAATTTTATGAAAAATATCTAGTTGAAAAAATTGGTGTTTATGAACCTCAGTTTAAATGGCTAGATAAGGCGTTAACTTTTAAACCACCAGCTGATGCCGAAGCTAAAAATTCAGACTTCTCCTTAAATATCGAAGACCTTGATGAAGTTGATGACTCAAAAACATTTATCAATGATTTTGAAGAGCAACGTTTTGAGGTGGAGTCTGAGGTTGTTTTAACTTCCTGGGATTCACTTCCAAAAGATTTTAGTGCAGCAGACCTTGAGCAGTCTGATTACGAAGAACTTCTAAAAAGAGGTTATCGAGAAAGTCGATACGGACATACTAAAGTTTATCGAGTGATGGTTAAGTCTGTTAATCTGACTTCAACAAAGAGAAGACTTAATAAACTTTTAAATAAATACGATGTTTCACAAGTTGATAATGTAAAACCGGGTCAGTTAGTTCCTGGCGGAGTTTACTATAATATTTTTGTTCCTAGGCTACATCTAAAAGAATTTATGGCGCAGGTTATGAATCAAGAAGAAGCTATCCTTTATGAAAGTAGAACCCGAGTGCGAAGAAATCCCCCAGGAAAAAACCGGGTTTTTATTTGGGTTAAGGATATTTAAATCACATTTGAGCGTCAGGAATTTCAAACTGAGCTTTTAATTTTCTAAGAAGGACATGTGCCTTACCTAGATAATACCACTGTCTAAAAAATCCAATTAACATGGCGGCGATAAAGCCATAAGCAACACCAGAGTGGGTTGTTTTTTCAACCAGGTTAGTGTCGTGAGCTCCACCAAGAAGAAAGGCAATCATTCCAAGGATCAGCATTAAAATTGTCCAAGGGACGGTTTGTCTTTTTGAACGATCAGCGTCACGATACCACTGGTCAACTTTTTTTATGTAGGGAGCTAGGTCAGCCGGGGCTTCATCAAAAAGTTCTTCCATATTTTCTTCAGTATGAAGAATATGGTGAACATTTTTTACGAGGCGTGCCACGCCAATAAAATAAAACATTACAAAGGCTTGGGCGAATATTGTGTAAATAAAGGCCGGAATTGCAACGTGAATATGACTCATGGAAAGCGTTATCCAGCCGTGGGCAAGGCTCATTGTAAGACCTATTCCTAGGACCATGAGTAAAATCAGACTTCTTAATAAGTACGCCATGAATACCTTTATTGTCATAAAAGGGTGAATTTGCTAAATCACCATTCTTATCTTTAAAAGCGAAGCAGGAACATAAACCAAGTCGAAGCGTTTGGAAAGGACGGGAAATGGCAGAAGCTACACCGAAGAAATTATTAGAAAATAGATTTTTAGGTGGCCTCGTTGTACCTATCGCCATCGTCCTCGTAGGTGCACTTATTATTGTGGGTGTGACTAAGATGCTCTCAACAGATCGCTCCTATAAAGATTTAGTTAGGGAAATTCAGTCTAAGACTTTTGGGAACAGATGGGTTGCTGCCTATGAACTATCAAAAGTAATTGCGAGCTCCCAAGTTCCAGCTGAAGAAGTTCCTTGGTTGGTAGAAAATTTATCTGGGGTTTACGATGATGCAAAAGATCCTAGAACTCGAGATTTTATCGTCGTGGCGGTTGGTGCTTTAAAAGCAAATGAAGGCCTACCTCTTTTAGATCGTGCGTTAGAAGATACCGATAAAAATGTTAAGTTTCATGCACTGGTCGCTCTTGGAAGTTACCCGGAAGGAACTAAATTTAATTGGGCCAAAGTTGAAACTCTTTTGGATTCAAAAGATTTTGCTTTGCAACAGGCCTCTGCCTTAGTGGTTGGAACTCATAAAGTTGAATCCTCTGTCCCAAAGCTCGTAGGACTGCTTAATGCCGATCAAAAAAGCATTCGTTACGCTGCAGCAATGGCCCTAATCCCTTTCAAAAACGAGAACGCTACGGATACCTTAAAGGAAATCTTGTTGGCCGCCGGTTCAAAGAACTCAGACGGAATTTCACTTCCGGAAATGGCGGGACTTAAGCTAAGCGTTATAAATGCATTGCAGAAAAATAATTGGTCAAAACTTAATGAAACTTTAAATGCTGTAGTGAGTAATGAGCCTAATGCAAAGGTCGTTAGCAAAGCTCGCGAGGCCTTAAATCTGTTGAAAAAGTGAGACTTTGTAAGCATAATCTAACTACTTATTTTTAGTAGAATCATGTGTTCAAAACACCCATAAAGAGTGGGGTTTTGAACACCTGTATATTTAATAAATTGCTTTCCTATAGAGGGAATTTTTATGAGCGAAGATACTCGCAAGAAACTAAATCGAAGAGAATTTTTTTCTTACCTAAGTGTGGCCTGGGTAACATTCACTGCTGCAGCCGCAGGACTTCTGGGAATGGCCTTTCGTTTTTCATATCCGAACGTAAACTTCGAACCTGAGATGGATTTTATCGCTGGTCGAGTTGGTGATTATGAAGAAGGTGTTGATGAAAGATGGAAGAATGGTTACGGCGTTTGGATGGTTAAAGAAGAAGGAAAACTTTTTGCCCTATCTAACATCTGTACTCATTTAGGTTGTGTTCCTACTTGGATGCCAGCGGAATTAAAATTCAAATGTCCATGTCATGGTTCAGGTTACTACACCAACGGAATTAATTTCGAAGGTCCGGCACCACGACCTCTTGAAAGGTACAAAATTACTCTCACTCCTGAGGGGACAATTAAAGTAGATAAAACAAAAATATATCGTTACGAGAAAGGACAGTGGGATCACCCTGATTCTTTCCTTTCTGTATAATTTATTAAGGAATAAGAAATGGCTGAAAAAGGTCTAGCAGACAAAGTAAGAGAGACACAGGTATGGAAATCTATTTTCCGTCACGGTCCTCCAAACAATGCTCGTAATAGGGCGGCTGTAGTTGCAGGGAACGTGTTCCTTCATTTACATCCAATTAAATTAAAAAAATCAGGGGTTCAACTTGGTTATACTTGGTGTATGGGGGGATTAACTTTTTTCATCTTCCTAGCGCTAACGGTTACTGGTGTTCTTTTGATGTTCTATTACAGGCCAACAGCGGAATATGCCTTCAATGATATTATCGCCCTTAAAGAGCATGTGCCTCTCGGAATTATGAGAGAGATTCACCGTTGGGGTGCTCACGCCATGGTTATTACTGTGTGGCTTCATATGTTCAGAGTTTTCATGACTGGTTCATATAAGCCGCCTAGAGAGTTCAATTGGGGTGTTGGTGTAATTCTACTTGTATTAACCCTTCTGCTTTCTTTTACAGGGTACTTACTTCCTTGGGATCAGTTAGCAATTTGGGCCATTGCCGTTGGCTCGAACATGGCAAAAGCAACTCCATTTGCTGGTCATGGTGGTCCAGGTGCAATGCTCGCGCAGATTGGCGACTTTGTTATGGTTTCCGATAAAAACGATGTTCGCTTTCAGTTATTAGCGGGACGTTTTGTTGGTGAACCAGCATTACTTAGATTTTACATCCTTCACTGTGTTTTTATTCCTCTTGTGGTTGGCGTTTTAATCGCGATTCACTTTTGGAGAGTTAGAAAGGATGGCGGAATTTCAGCACCACTTTAATTATTTGAGAAATATGGAAGAATCTCTATGAAAGAGTTTATTAATTATTTAGCAGACCCCATTAGATCGTTTCCGATCACCTGTATTCTTTTTTACTTCATGATTAGGTATTACAAGGTGGTCGGTACAAAAAAGTTTGCCTGGATCGGTGGAGCACTTCTTGTTGCTACCTACGGAATCTTTGCATTGGACCCTAACTTTTGGCTGATTATTACTTGGCCAGATAATGTTCCAATTTCAATCCTTGTTTTTTCAGTGGCTTTTTTAACATGGTACTCACTTTATAAATGCGCTGAGAACGATAAAAGACTTGAAGCTGGTGAATGTCCTATTGAAGCTCTGCCAGAGAATAGAGAAAAAGTTTGGTGTTGGCCGAATCTTGTTTACACAGAACTTTTCGCAATTATTGCAGGAACGGTTTTTCTAATTGGTTGGGGTATTTTATTTGATGCTCCTCTTGAAGAACCTGCAAACCCAACTTGGGCACCTAACCCAGCCAAGGCACCTTGGTACTTCCTAGGTCTTCAAGAAATGCTTGTTTATTTTGATCCATGGATGGCGGGTGTTGTTCTTCCTGGTCTAATCGTTGTGGGATTAATTGCTATTCCTTATATTGATACGAATCCAAAAGGGAATGGTTACTTTACTTTCGCAGAAAGAAAGATGGCCATCACTGCCTTTTTATTTGGTTGGTTAGTTCTTTGGCTATATCTCATTATTGTTGGAACTTTCTTAAGGGGTCCAAACTGGACGTTCTACGGTCCATTTGAATTCTGGGACTTTCATAAAGTTGTGGCGGAATATAACGTCAATTTATCAGAGTTTTTCTGGGTTTTTGGACTTGAAATGTCACTTCCTAAAAACCTGATTGTTAGAGAGCTTCCAGGAATTATCCTGACCATTCTTTATTTGATCATTCCTGTGGTTATTGCCAAGTGGGATAAGTGTAAAGAGATGATCGAGAAGGTTGGATACATTCGTTACTATATTTATATGTACCTCGTGATCATCATGGCCACGCTGCCACTGAAGATGTTTTTACGTTGGTTGTTTAGTTTAAAATACATAATTGCGCTCCCTGAGTGGGAACTTAACCTATAAGGATTTAAGCCATGTCAAAAAAACATGAGCCAGGAATGGCCTATGACATGAATAAACTGAATAAGATCTTCGCCTTTTTGTCGATCTTACTCCTCATTACTACCTTCTGGGTTTTTCTGGATGACTTTGTCAGACCATGGAAAGCCGTTCAGCTAAAGGGAATGAAAGTTACCCAAGCTAAGATTGATGAAAAGTTAGCTGAGCAAGCTAAAAAGATCGACGCTAAAAAAGAAGCTGAGATTGAAGCTCGAATTGAAGAAGGAAAGAAACTTCAAGCCAGCAGAAAAGAGACGATTGAAAAACTTAATGAAGAGATGTCAGTCCTTCAGCAAAAAATTAAAACAGAAACCATTAATAATGGTCAGTTGAACTCAAATGTTTCTGCAACAAATTTTAAGTGGGAGCTTGCTCATAGCCATCACGATAAAAATGCTGATGAGCTTTTTGCTAAACTTCAAGATTATAAAAAGCGCTTCGCTATCTCTAAAGATAAGCTAAAACATTTAACGAATGATGAAAAAGCACTTTCTAAGAAAATTGCAGATACAGGAAAAGAGCTGACTGAAGCTCAAAAGGATATGGAAAAGCTTGTTGGAGCTAGAGAGCTATTAAAGAAAGCTAGGGCCAAGACAGTTATTGATCCTATTTTTGCTTTAAGAAACTCACCCATGATCGATTTTATGGATCCAACTCTTAAAGTTAGCCAAGTCGTTTTAGAAAATATCACTGACGACAGATACTTTCAGCATGTACCAAAAGTTGATCGTTGTATGACTTGTCATATGAATATCGATAAAGCTGGTTTTGAAGATGTTGAGCAGCCTTATACGACTCACCCTAATTTAGATTTGATGGTTGGGGCTAAATCACCTCACCCAATGAAGCAAACTGGTTGTACAACTTGTCACGGCGGTGAAGGGCATAGAGTTACAGATTTTAATTCTCCAGCTCACACTCCTCGTAATAAAGAACAGGAAAAAGAATGGAAAGAGAAGTATCACTGGCATGCTCCACATAAGGTTCCACAAGTTCAGTTTAAAGTTGGATACACAGAGGCAGCCTGTATTAAATGTCACCAAGGGGTTGAAAGAATTCCAGGTGGTACAGTTGTAAACGAAGGTATTCGTAACCTAGAAAAATTTGGTTGCTATGGCTGTCACAAAATTGAGGGATGGGAGCATAAGAGAAAGCCAGGCCCATCACTTGAAAAGATTGCTTCGAAAGTTACAAAAGAATTCTTTAAGAACTGGGTATGGGAACCAAAGGCTTTTAATAAGCATGCCAACATGCCTAGATTTTTTGAGCAAAGTAATAACTCAAATCCCGAATTCGTAAAAAAGAATATGGTAGAAGTTAATGCCATGGCTGACTTTGTTTTTGAAAAATCAGCAAAGTATAAGCCTTTTGCTCGTTATACTGGTGGAAACAAGGATCGTGGTAAGGCTCTTATCAATCAAGTCGGTTGTATGGGTTGTCACGGGGTTGAAGGTTTTCCTGAAAACTCTAAGAAAGTTAACGCCCTTGCTGGACCTTACTTAACTGGTACAGGTTCAAAAGTTAAAAGCGCTGATTGGCTTGTTTCTTGGCTTAAGAAGCCAAGTCATTATGATCCAAATACGATCATGCCATCATTTCGTTTAACTGATAGAGAAGCCAACGATATTACGGCCTATCTAATGAGTTTAAAGAATAAGAAGTTTGAAGAGCTTAGGTTTGAATCAATTGATAAAAAACTTAGAGATGAACTTCTTGTTGAGTACTTCTCGGCCTTCGATACTCTAGAAAAAGCAAAAGCTAAGCTAGCTGCTATGGATGATAAAGCGAGAACACTAGAGCTAGGTCATCGTTCTGTTGGTAAATACGGTTGTTACTCATGTCACAATATTGATGGCTTTGAAGGAAGAACACCGATTGGTCCAGAGCTTTCAGCAATTGGAACGAAACCACTAACACAATTTGGTTTTGGTCATCAGTATGATGTTGAACACTCTAGAGATGGTTGGATTAAAGCTCACTTACTCAACCCAAGAAGATGGGATATTGGAATTGATAAATCTTTTAAAGATATTACCAAAATGCCTAACTTCTATATGACAGAAAGAGAAGCTTATACAATGACCGTTGCTATTATTGGATTCACGAATGAGAGAATTCCATCTGATGGCAGAAAGAGACTTGATGAGCATGAAGCTATCTTCCATGAAGGTATGAAAGTTGCGAACAAATACAATTGTATTGGTTGTCATAAAGTTAAGAATGGAGAGTGGACTGAGTTTGGAGGAGACCTTCTTCGCCATACTGACGTAGCTGATGATGAAAACGCTGGACCTCCATGGTTAGTGGATCAAGGTCATCGTGTTCAATCTGACTGGCTTCATAACTTCTTAAAGAATGTTTATCCAATCAGACCATGGGTTAAAATTAGAATGCCTAGCTTTAACCTAACAAACGAAGAAAGAAATGCACTAGTTATGGGCTTTCAAGCAGGTGCTAAGCAACCGACCTTCGAAGATAATTACGCAAAAGTTGAGTGGAAACCTGGTGAAAAAGCTGAAGCACAAAAACTATACAACGCTCTAGCTTGTACTTCTTGTCACACAGAAGGTTACAACAACGAAGAAGCTCAAGGACCAAATCTCTTTAGAGCAAAGAGACGTATGAGAGCAGATTGGATGAAGAAATGGATTATGAATCCACAAAGTATTCTTCCTTACACGGCCATGTCTAACTTCTTTGAAGATGGAGAGGCGAGTGAGCCAGATTACTTTGGTGGTGATGTTAATAAACAAGTTGATGCTCTAGTAAAACTTCTACTAGACATGGGGGAAATGGAAATCCCTAACCAAAAATAAGGAATAAACTATGGGACAAGCAGCTACAGGACCTAAAGAAATTCTAGAATACCCGGATGACCCGCAATTTGGTAAAGCGACACCTGGAAAGATCGGAATGTGGATCTTCCTTGGAGCTGATGCCATGTCGTTTTCAGGTCTTCTTATCGCCTATGCGATTATTCGTGCTATAGCTTTTGATTGGCCTGAAGATGTTGTCAACTCATTAGGTGGAGTTGAGCTTTCTGGTTTTATGACTTTTTGGCTAATTTGTTCTTCAGTTTCAATGGTTTTATCCATCGATGCATGTAAGCAAAGGAATCGTAAAGCGATGCTTAGATGGCTAGGTATCACGGTTTTAGGTGGTGCAGGATTTCTGGCCATGCAGGTTTGGGAATATTCCCACCTTATGAATGATATGGGGATGACGTTTTCAACTTATGCCCATGGGAATAATTTATTTTCCTCTACCTTTTTCGCTATTACTGGCTTTCACGGTCTTCATGTTCTCGCAGGTACTCTATATCTAGCAGTAATGTGGGTAAAAGCTTACAAAGGTGAATTTGATAAGGGCGATTACAACCTCTTAGAGCTCGCAGGGCTTTTTTGGCACTTTGTTGACCTTGTTTGGATCCTCGTTTTCACATTTATTTATCTTCTATGATCAAAACGCTAATTGCCGTTATATTCAATTTTTTAATTTTCAGTAATGCCTGGGCTTGCCCGGGCTGTGCTGGTTCTATGGATAACCCAAAAGACACTTATATCGTTTATATCCTAATGGTTTTTATTGGGCTTATTTATATTCCTTTTACTCTGATTTACCGTACCATCATCAAGAATCGTCGTTTAAACGATCAGCTTAATGAGCAAGGACAGTAAAACCTATTTAAGCATTGGGGTTCTCTCCGCTGCAATCTTCGCTTTTTTATTCTGGCTAATTTACTTTAAAGAAACGGCCACCGCTTCTGGAGATTGGGTTACCTACTTACCGGCCACGAACGCCACATTAAATGCTATCACTGCAATCCTTCTCATCCTTGGATTTCAGTTTATAAAAAATGGCCAGCGCTCGGCCCATATTAAAACCATGCTTACTGCCGTGGCCACTTCAGGATTATTTCTTATCAGCTACGTTCTCTATCACTACTTCCATGGAGATACGAAATTTCTCGCCGAAGGAAATATCCGCTACGTCTACTTCTTCATTCTGATCAGTCATATCCTACTATCCATGGTGCAAGTCCCACTAATCTTCGCAACCCTATGGTTCGCCTTCAAACAAAACTTCACCAAACACAAAAAGTTCGCCCGCTGGACCTTCCCCATCTGGCTCTACGTTAGTGTTACCGGTGTTTTGATCTATGCTTTTTTGAAGGTGTTTAATTGAGCCTTTTACTAGGTTTCTAACGCTTTTTTCCGAAAATTCCGATAGTCATGAGTGAGAAAATACTTAGCAATCATTTCATTTTTGTTTGCCTCTGCCTCTATGGCCTGTGAGTCGGAATTCGATTTTCTTCAGGCCAGTAGTATCGATAAAAAAGTTCAAATTTGTGAGACTGGGAATCCATGGGGATATTCGGTTCTAGTCGATGGGAAAAGGAGGAGGAGTTTTCCAGTGACCTCTTCTGATGAGGTCGATATTGAAAAAGAGTTGCTTTTAGAAATGGAAAAATATGATTTTGATGAAGAGGCGATACAAAAAATAAGGAAAGTGGTCAAAAGAAATATAGAGTATGAACAAGAGAGATTATCAAAGACGCTTACCATTCAATCTTTAGGTCTATTAAATAATTTAAACGATGAAGAGATTGTGGGTGAGCTTGGAATAAAATGTCCACTAGGTTTAGATTTAAGTATAACTGCGGATGATGTTAAAAAAGAGAAAAGAAAGTCCGTTATTAATTTAAACTGCCGTGTTTTAAAACCAAGATTAGAAGTTATAAGAGATCGAAAGAAGAAAGAAAAGTTAGCTGCTAGGCTAGAGCAGTTTTTTGGTGAAGCTAATAGTTCTGCTCTTAGATTAGAGAATAAGGTAAATTCAAAAAACACAGATGAACTAAGAAAATCTAGTATTACAACAGTACAAGGTTTTTCATTAACGGGACAATCGGCAGTGGATGGCTATGAAGTTGAAGCTGATTGTCATAGGGAAGTTGAGAGACCTAAAAGTATCACGGATTCATACACAATAAATCCTGAGAGAATAAAGCAATTTACGAATTATGAAATTCCAATGGTTATGGATATCGGCTCACCTGAACTTTCTTCAAGTAGTGGTTTGTTTGACTTAACCCATGACCCAAGGACTGGAAAGCCAACTGATGATAGAGGCTTTCGGCAAGATGATGAAAATTTAGATTATGACCTTTCTGTAGGCTATGTTTTTAGAAGAAATGTCACTCGTGGTTCTAATCTCATAATCTCTCCTTCTGTTAGTGTTCCGCTTATTAGGGAAAGAGAGGGGGTTATGGATGTTGTAACTGATCCTACTCGAGATTTAAACTTCACCAAGCCATCATTTATTTTGAAGATTGGAATTACTTTCTAACTCAAATTATCTATTTTTATTTTAAATGAATTTAAAAGTGAAAGAGCTTCTGGATAGCTAAAGACAGCGTCTTTGAGTTTGGTGACACTAGGATCAATATAGTACTGTTTTGCATCGGAAAAAGAGGCTTTTTCTAGGTTGGCGTGATGAAAACTTGTTTCGCTTAAATCTGTTTTTGAAAAATCAGCATTCTTTAATGAACATTCAGAAAAATCGCAGCCTTTGGCCTGGGAGTTGATGCATTTAAAATTATCAAGATTCATTCCTAGGAAAACAGAATAATTGATTTGGCAGTCATCGAAATTAAAACTTACGAGGTTTGAGGCTTCGGTCCAATTGATGCCCGAGACGCGGGAGCTTTTAAAACTTGTGTCTCTGAAGGTGCAGCCAGGAAATTTTGAGTTTGAAAGATTGCAGTTCTCAAATTTGCAGTCGATAAAAAGACAGCCGGTTATATAGCTTTCTTTGAAGTCTATGTTTTTAAAGATAACTTCAGTGAACTCGACTTCGCTAAGTTGGGCCGGAAGCTCGGTTAAAGTTTGATCTTCAATATACTCCAAGTTTAATGACCTTTTAAAACGCCACCATCAACGGCGATGGATTGGGCGGTGATGTAGGCGCCTTTTTCTGAAGCGAGGAAAGTGGCCATGTCCGCAAGTTCGCTTGGGTCACCGAGACGGCCGGCCGGAACCATTTCTTTAATTTTTTCTTCGGATAGGTTAAGTCCTTTTAGGCGATCGGTTGCTGTGTAACCTGGAAGAAGTAGGTTTAAGGTGATTCCATTTGCAGCGTATTCATTTGAGATTGATCTAGCGAGGCCTGAAAGTCCGGCGCGAAGTCCGTTTGAAGTTGTTAGGCCTGGGAGTGGCTCAAGGGCAGCGATAGAAGTGACCATTAGAACACGTCCGTAATTATTCTCTGCCATCTTTGGTAGAGCCGCTTGAAGTGATTCTGTAACCGAAAGCCAGATACTTTGAAAATCAGTTTGCCATTGCTCCGTGGTAACATCTGGAAAATTATTCTTAGCAGGACCGCCAGTATTAGTGACTAGGATATCTAGTTTACCAAAGTGTTTAATGACCTCTTCGGTAACTCGTCTTGCTTCATTTGGTTTTGTAAGATCACCAGATAGGGCAAACTCTGCGCCAATTTTATCTTTTGTTTCATTAAGAGTGGACTCTGTTCTTGAACAGATTGCGACTTTTACGCCTTCTTTGATAAGGGACTCAGCAATAGCTTTACCGATACCTTGAGATGCTCCAAATACTAATGCCGTTTTTCCAGTGAGATTTAAATCCATTATTTATAATCCTTTACGTTTAGACCTAGCCAATCAAAGGCATTAAGACCTAAAAGTTTAGCTTTTGTTTTATCTGAGAATTCTGAGTTTTCAATTAACTTACCGGGCTCCAATTCTCCAAGCGGAAAAGGATAGTCCGTTCCAAGAGCAATTTTATCTTCGCCCATAAGGTTTGTTATAAATTTTAAGGCCTCTTGATCGTGAACGAGGGAGTCCAGCCAAAATTTTCCAAGGTATTCCCTTGGATTGATATTATTATCGATGGCACATAAATCAGGCCTTACATTAAAACCGTGCTCAATTCTTCCGATTGTTGCGGGGAAAGAGCCTCCACCATGGGCAAAGGCAACTTTTAGTTTTGGAAGTCTTTCAAAAACTCCCCCAAAGATCATAGAGCAAATGGCCAATGAAGTTTCAGCTGGCATTCCCACAAGCCAAGGGAGCCAATATTTTTCCATTCGATCTTTACCCATCATATCCCAAGGGTGAACAAAGATGGACATGCCAAGCTCTTCGGCCGCTTGAAAAACTGGAAAAAGGTTTTCATTATCGAGGTTCCAGTCGTTGATATGAGATCCTATTTCAACACCGGGAATTCCATTTGTTTTTAGTCTTTCTAATTCTTTAATGGCGAGCTTTGGGTCTTGAAGTGGAAGTGTCCCAAGACCAATAAACTTTTTCGAATCTTTATTTACGACTTCAGTAATATGATCATTTAAAAACTGAGCGACATATTCACCGTCCTTAGGTTTGGTCCAGTAAGAGAACATTACAGGGACAGTGGAGAGGACTTGGATGTCTACACCGTGTTTTTCACAATCTGTTTTTCTTGGCTCGGCTTCATAACAGTTGGATTCAATTTTTCTAAAGAACTTACCAGTATCGGAAACCATATCCGCTGAGCAGGAATCACAGTGGTGAAGTTCGATAAATCCATCATAGCCAAATTTGTCTTTAAACTTTGGTATTTCTGGAGGAAGAATATGGGTGTGAATATCTACTTTCATTATTTCCACTCTTTGCCGTTTTGATGACCGCAATTTTTACATTTTTCGTGTTCTGATCCGTAGTAATTGGCAAAAACGGAACCAAATTGTTTTTCTATATCATTTAAATAGAATTCTTCTTCGTAGAGTTTATTCTCGCAATTAAAACAGTACCACTGAAGCTTATCAATATCTTCACCTTCAACTCTTGTCTTTTCTACAACGAGTCCAATAGAACCAGCTGAACGTTGAGGTGAGTGGGGGGTTAAGCGAGGAAGCATAAAGACTTCGCCTTCTTTGATGTGAACTTCGTCTACTTTTCCCTCTAGGTTTATATAGCGTAGAAAAATGTCACCCTCTAGCTGGTAGAAGAACTCATCTGTCATATTGACATGAAAATCAGTTCTCTCATTTGGGCCGCCAACAACCATGACGATAAAACTACTGTCTTTAAAGACACATTTATTTCCAACTGGTGGTTTTAAAAGGTGGCGGTTTTCATCAATCCATTTATTAAAATTAAATGCAGCTAAGTTTCCCATAAGTTCCTCTTAGATTGTGGCGATACACTTTAGTTCAATGGCAATTGGCGTTGGCAAGCAATTGATCTCTATTGTTGTTCTACAAGGCTGGCAGTCTTTAAAGTATTCTTTATAAAGTTCGTTGTATTTTTTAAAGTCATCTTTCATATTTGTAAGAAAGACAGTTACATCGACGAGATTTTCCCAAGAAGAACCAGAGTCTTCCAAGATGGCCTTTACGTTTTTAAAAACACTATGGCATTGAGCTTCAATATCATAATCTTTAATCGTTCCATCATCGTCTAGAGAAACACCTGGTATATCAGTCTTTCCTTTTTCTCTTGGACCAACGCCCGAAAGAAAAAGGAGATTCCCAACCTTTCTAGCGTGGGGATAGGCACCAACTGGTTCTGGGGCAGTATTTGAATTTAGTATTTCGCTCATAATATTCTCTCAATTATTTTTTATACAAATATTTTTAACGTCGCTATAAAACTTTAGGGCATAGGTTCCACCTTCGCGGCCCCTGCCTGACTCTTTCATTCCTCCAAAAGGAGTTCTAAGATCTCGCATCAGCCAAGTGTTAACCCAAACAACTCCTGAGTCGATGGCCGATGCCATTCTTCTGGCCTTTGTATCGTCTTTGGTCCAGATAGAAGCGGACAGACCGTATTCAGTTGAGTTGGCCCATTCAGTGACTTCTTCTTCACTATCAAATGGAGTGATGGTGACGACGGGACCGAATATTTCTTCTTGATTGGTTCTACAATCATGAGCAAGATTTTCTATGATAGTGGGTTCGACAAAAAAACCAGGTAGATCAGCTCTTTTACCACCGATTAAAATCTTTCCACCTTCCTCAACTGCTAAATCAAAGAACGAGATAATCTTATTCATATGGGGCTCTGATACTACGGCCCCTTGATGAGTTTTCGGGTCAAGTGGATCCCCTTGTCTTAATTTTTTAGCTTTCTCAATCATGCCTTCTTTAAATTTTTCATAGATTGGTCTTTCTATAAAGATTCTGGAACCACAAAGACAGATCTGTCCTTGATTCGCAAAGGAGCTTCGCATGGTAACCGATAGGGCCTCATCAAAATCACAGTCGGCAAAAATGATATTAGGATTTTTTCCACCCATTTCAAGGGAGTACTTTTTCATATGGGCACCGCAATTTTTTGCGATAATTTTTCCCGTGGCCGTAGAACCAGTAAAAGACACGGCCTTAATATCTTTGTGAGTTGTAAGGGCGTCTCCTACTTTATGACCAAGACCATGAATCACATTGAGGACACCTTTTGGAAGTCCAGCTTCGTTACATAGTTTTGTAAACATATAAGCGGTCATAGGAGTTACTTCAGAGGGTTTAGCGACTACTGTGTTTCCCGCGGCTAAGGCCGGAGCAATTTTCCAAGTAAATAAGTAAAGTGGAAGATTCCATGGAGAGATACTAACAACTGGCCCGATGGGGGAGTATTCCAAATAATTCTCTCCCATTCCTTCGTCAGAGAATTTTTCCCCTTCGAATTTTAAAATCTCATCAGCGTAATACTCAAGGTTTTTAGAGCTTCTTGGTATATCGACATTTTCAGAAACCTTTAGCGGCTTTCCATTATCGGTGCTTTCCGCTTTAACAAACTCATCGAAGTTTTCTTTTATAAGTGCAGATAGCTTTCTTAAAATATTGGCGCGCTCTTCTTTTGTGGTTTTTTTCCATTCAGGAAATGCGTTTTTAGCTGCTTCGATTGCTTTATTAACATCTTGTTCATCTGAGTCGGCCACAAGGGAGTAAACTTCGCCAGTAGAAGGATTTATATTATCTAAATAGTTTCCGCTAATTGGTTCAACTAATTCGCCGTTTATGAAATTTAGTATTTTTTCCATATCGTTCCTAACTATTCTTTTACGAGGACTGCTCTAACTGGAGAGGCGTCAGCGTCTTTTAATGGAAGAGGGAGAGCTATTAACTTATAGTGACCTTCTTCAACATGAGTTAATACAATTCCTTCAAGAATTGCTAAGTTATGTTTGTAAATTGTTAAATGACTTGAGAGCTCTTTATCTGTGGCCGGGTCTACGCTTGGGGTATCAATTCCAACAAGCTTCACTCCATTTGAAACAAGCACTTCAATAAGCTCTGGCGATAAAGAATTAAAATCTAAGTTCCAGGTATTAGGGTCAGGAAAAGAATTAGTTTTAAAAAGAACTCTAGGGGCCTTAATTTCTTTCTCGCTTAAGTGTTCTGGCTTTATTCTTTCGCTTCTTGGAATACTAACTTCGATGACCTGACAGTCTCCATAATAAAGAGCAAGGTCCCTTTCATGCATTCCCTTTCCATCTTTATGATAATGATTTGGAGCGTCAGTATGAGCACCTAAATGAAGTGTTCCTGAGATAGATGAAAGCCCTAAATGATGACCTTCTTTAAAATCCATCGTCATGTTTCTCTTATATGGAACATCCCCTGGAAAAACAGCGATTTTTTCACTAATTAGAGGGGAAATATCAATGATCGTCTCACTCATAGTCGTCGTCCGGTCTTGTAAGAAAAGCCTAAAAAACATAACATCCCACCATCAATTTATGGAGAAAAGAATGGATCAAAACACCATTAAATCTATTGCTGACGAGCTTCACACGGCCCGTAAAAATACTGCCCCCGTTACCCAATTTTCTGATCGAATTGAGGGACTTACGAGACCTGATGCTTATAGCGTTCAGGAGGAAGGAATCCGTCTTCGGGAAGCTGATGGCGAAAAAGTTATCGGTATGAAAATGGGACTTACTTCAGAGGGAAAAAGAAAGCAGATGAATCTTGATGCTCCTCTTTATGGAGTGCTTACAGATGTTATGCAGGTGGAAAACGGCGGAAAATATTCCATGAAAGGAAAAATTCATCCAAAGATTGAACCCGAGGTAGCCTTTCATATTAAAACCCCACTTAGTGGAAAAGTGACAAGAGAAGAAGTTTTGGCCGCCTGCTCTGGAGTTTATGCATCATTAGAAATTTTAGACTCAAGATATGAGCACTTTAAATATTTCTCAATGGAAGATGTTATTTCCGATAACTCTTCTTCGTCCCATTATATATTAGGTGAGCTTACTACTGACTTCAATCACCTTGATTTAAAGAACTTAAATATGAAAATGTCAGTGAATGGAACTGTGGCCCAGGAAGGAAACTCTGTAGATATTTCTGGGGATCCGGTGGTTTCAGTGATTCAGCTTTGTGAATTACTTGAAGCGAGGGGAAAAGGGATTCCAGCAGATTGCCTTGTCTTAGCAGGGGCAGCGACCGCGGCGGTTGCACTAGAGCCAGGTATGGAAGTCAGTCTTGAGGTAGAAGGGCTAAAGCCAATTAGTGTTTCTATAGGAGAATAAATGCACTATTCAACTGAACATAATAATCTTGAAGCAGCTAAGAAATTAGATAGTGAGGACCCTCTTAAAAAATTTAGAGAGGAATTTACTTTTCCCGATCTCGTTGAAGGAAGGGAGACTTTATATTTTGCTGGTCATAGTCTTGGTCTTCTTCCTAATAGAACAAGAAAAGTTATGGAAGACGAACTTGCTTCATGGGGGAAGTATGGAGTTGAGGGACATTTTTTAGGAGAGCACCCATGGCTTCCCTATCATGAATTTGTGACCGAAAGTTTATCAAGGCTAGCAGGATGTAAGCCATCTGAAGTTGTGGCCATGAATACACTGACAAGCAATCTTCATTTAATGCTTGTTAGCTTTTATCGTCCTACAAAATCTAAATTTAAAATTTTAATAGAGAATAACACCTTTCCAAGTGATAAATACGCCGTGGATTCCCAGGCCCGCTTTCATGGCTTCGATGCCAGTGAGGCCGTTGTTGAATTAAGGCCAAGAGAAGGTGAGTACCGTGTTCGCGAAGAAGATATTGTTAATCAGATTGAAGAGCTTGGTGATGAGCTTGCTTTAATTATGCTTGGAAACTGTAATTACTTATCAGGTCAGTGCTTTGATATGAAAACTATTACTGAGCTTGGGCATAAGTATGGAGCTTTTGTTGGCTTCAATCTTGCTCATGGTGCTGGAAATATCGAACTCGACCTTCACGATAAGAATGTGGATTTCGCCGTTTGGTGTTCGTATAAATATTTAAATTCTGGTCCAGGTGGAATTGCGGCTGCTTATGTACATGAAAAACATCATGGGCAAAAAGATATCCCAAGATTTGAAGGTTGGTGGGGAACTAATAAAGAAACTCGTTTTAAGATGGGTCCAAACTTTGATCCAATCCCAACAGTTGAAGCCTGGCAGTTAAGTAATCCACCTATCTTTCAGCTAGCAGCGCTTAGATCAAGTATGCAGTTATACGATGAGGCTGGCTTAAAGAATTTAAAAGCTAAGAGTATTAAAATTACAAATTACTTAGAATTTTTATTAAAAGAAAATGTGGGAGACTTTGTTGAAATTATGACTCCTCCCTATGAAGAAGGAAAGCAGACTCGGGGTTGTATGTTATCTCTTCGATTTAAGAAAAATCCAAAAGAGTTAAATAAAGTTTTAGGGGATAAGGCCGTTATATGCGACTTTAGGGAACCTGATATTATTAGGGCCACTCCTATACCTCTCTATAATTCTTTTGAAGACTGTTTTAATTTTGTTCAAGTGCTTAAGGAGTTTGCGAATGCCTAGTGTAATCGTTGGCGCAGGTCTTGTAGGTTCACTACTGGCCATAACTCTAAAAAAACGCGGAGAAGACGTGATTCTTTTTGAAAGAAACACAGATATGCGTTTAGAAGAACTAGGTGCAGGTCGCTCGATTAACTTAATCATTACTTCTAGAGGATTAAATGCCGTTAAAAAAGTAGGAATTCTTGAAGATGTTTTGGCCCTTACTATTCCAGTGACGGGGAGAATGATGCACTCAAGAGAGGGTGAGCAAACTTACCAGCCCTATGGAAAAGATCCAAGCGAATGTAACTTCTCTGTCTCTAGAGCAGAACTTAATAAGCTTCTTATGACAAAGGCCGAGGAGGCCGGAGTTGAAATCATTTTTGGCCATAGTGTTCATAAGATAGATGTGGATAAAGATGAAATATATTTTACGGGTCCAAGTAAAATAGAAAGAACTGAAAAGTTTGATCGCATCTATGGAACGGATGGAGCAAATTCGGCTGTTAGAAAAGAACTCTTAAAATTAATTCCTGATTCAAAAGAATCCATGGACTTAATCAATGCTGACTATAAAGAACTATTTATGCCAGCTACCACCTCTGGTGATTACGCTATTGAAAAAAACGCCCTACATATTTGGCCAAGGGGCAACCATATGCTTATGGCCCTTCCAAATCTAGATGGAAGTTTTACGATGACTCTTTATCTTCCAAGGGAGGGTGAGAACTCTTTTGAAAACTTAAAAACAAAAGATGATCTTCAAAAATATTTTAGCGAAAACTACGCAGATTCCATCCCCCTAATGCCAAATTATAAGGAAGACTTTTTTGAGAATCCTCAAGGGATTCTCGGTACGGTACGGGCAAATCCTTGGAACTTTTCTGATAGGATTTGCCTCTTAGGGGACGCCGCTCACGCTGTCGTCCCGTTCTTTGGTCAAGGCATGAACGCAGGATTTGAAGACGTTACTTGTTTAATGGATTGTATTGAACAAAGTGCTGGCAACTGGAAAGCAGCTTTTGATAATTATTCAAAAAATCAAAAGCCAAATGGAGATGCCATTGCAGATATGGCCATTGAAAACTTTGAAGAGATGTCGGATAAAGTCGGGGATGAGCGCTTTTTATTCTTTAAAAAAGTAGAAAATGAACTTCAAAAAAGATTTCCAGACAAGTTTCGAAGTCGCTATGGAATGGTGGTTTATACTTTGATCCCTTACTCTTACGCTCAGGAAGCTGGAAAAATTCAATGGGATATAATTGAAGAAATCGCCGTAGAGAAAACTGATTTAGATTCAATCGATTGGAAATTAGCTGAAAGCCTAATCGATGAGAGATTAGTACCATTTCAAAATAAAAATGATGTAAGCTTAGATCGTTATAAACATTAATAAAAAGGTCATTATGAAATCAATGAAATGCGATATGTGTGAAAAAGAATTTGAAGCAGAAGACTTCGATGGCTGGTTTGGTCAAATGAAAAGTCATTATATGACAGATCATGCGGACTTCATGAAAGAAAGCCAAAACAAATCTAAAGAAGAGGGCATGAAGTGGATGGCCGATATGAAGGCCAAGTTCGAAGCCCTTTAAGAAAAGTGAAAATCTAATTCTTTCTTAACTTCATCGGGAAGTACTGGAAGCAGACTTCTTGGGATTAAGAAAGTTGAAAGATTATAAAGATCTACAAAGACCCTATTATTTTCCGCAGCTCTTTTTAAGTACTCATGCCCTGATGAGCCACCGGTTCCAATCTTTGTCCCAAGCATACGATGGGCCATCATTGAATGGCGGTAGCGCCAAGTTGTAAAGTTCTCATCTATGTCCATAAGAGCGGTCAAAATATTAAATGGCTGATTTAAAATAGGCTCATCTCTATAAAGAAGAATAAAAAGAGCGTTGAGAGTCGCTTTTTGAGAAAACTTTCTTTCTCGTTTCTCAATTAACTCATTGTGAACATCTTCATTAAATAAACTTTCAAATGTTTGCCTTGTTATTCCAAGGTAGGCAAGCTGACCTTCCATTTCTTTTTTTCCAAAATGGTCTTCATTACCACGGATGATTTTCTCATCACGAGTCAGCATTGTTTCAACAGACTTATTGTACTCACTCCAAAAATCGAAAGATTGATTGGCCGTAAAAGGAACTCTCTCAAGCCAGCCTTCTAGTAGCTTTAAAAAGCTTGGCTGTTCTTCGATCTTTAAAAGTTTAGCCCTATCTTTTTCACTTAGGCGTCCAAGAAAATACTCTCTATCAACGGCGATTCTATCTTTGGTCCCAAGTCCAAGAAGAATTTCTATTTCTCTAAATTGAACAGACTGAAATCCAGAAGCAGGGATTAATAGATCTCTGAACTCCAAGAAGTCCATAGGTGTCATCGTTTCCATGACCTCAAGTTGTGTTAAGAGCAGGCCTTGGATCTTTTTGATTCTCTCAAGCCTTGCAACTACTGTTGATAGAGATTTCTCTTCAACACTTTTTTCACCAAAGGTTGAGTAAACACTTTTAAGCTCATGGATAATTTGTTTGAACCAGAGTTCATAAACCTGATGAACCAAAATAAAGAGCATTTCATCATGACACTCCGAGCCGATCTTTTTCGATTCAGGGAGCTGTGCGTCTAATAGCTTATCTAGTTGTAAATAGTCACCGTAGTAAACAGGTTCTCTTGGGCCCATATTAATCTCCATTAATCAGTGTTTACCTTCTAATTTTTTTCTAAGCAAGCTGACAATGAACAGCTCCTCTTTTTGTTGCCTAATGTGTTAATGCTCGGTATATAAACCGCTCTTTTCAATCGAGATTTACACGATGCGTATAAAGTACTTTAGTGCGATACAAATTTTGCTAACTTTCCTCCTCCTTTTATTAGGCGGCTTAGTCCATAACACGGAATCTAGTTTGGCCTGTCCTGATTGGCCTCTTTGTTACGGCCAAGTATTTCCTAAAATGGAAGGTGGAATCTTAATTGAACATAGCCATAGATTACTTGCCACTTTAGTTGGGATCTTTTCCATCTTTATTGTTTTCTTCACTCATAAAGCTAGAAATATTTCTAAAGAAAACTCCCATGCAAATATTGTGGCCTGGGCCTCTCTTGGGACAGTAATCCTTCAAGGTTTATTGGGGGGAATAACTGTTATCTATAAATTGCCAACTGTCGTTTCAACCAGTCATTTGGCCCTTTCAATGATCTTCTTTTGTTTGATCATTTATTTTTATCATTATTGGACTTGGAAAGTATTAAAAGAAGAGCCCATAGTCTTAACAGATGAAACTAAGGAAAACTGGACTGCCAGCTTTAAGCAGCTTTGGTTTGCCGGCGGCATTCTTGTTTACTTACAAATTGTTCTTGGGGCATTCATGAGACATTCCGGTGCGGGAGTTGCCTGCGGCCTTGGAATGAAAAATAGTCTTATGTGCTTTGATAACGAAACTTGGTCCCATCACTTATGGCCAATTAGTCTTCCAGCCGAAGTACATATGACTCATAGGTGGATGGCCCTGCTACTAACGATCGTTTCTATTAGCTTAATGGTAATGAGCTTTAAGAGGCTTTCAAAAATAGAACTTAAGGGTGAGTCAAAAAAGTTTTTGGGACTTTGGTCAGGACTGTTTTTTGCTGCCATTATTTTTCAGGCCACACTTGGAATTTTAACAGTTGGAATGAACTTAGCGGTTACACCGACAACTCTTCACTTAGGTGGAGGAGCTCTTTGTTTGGCCATCGCCTGGAAAATGTTTCTAAACCTTTGGACTATAGAAAGAGATACTTTTAGTGGTGATCTCGTCAATACACTTTCTGATTATGTCTCGCTGGCAAAGCCAAGACTTGCTGGCCTTGTTATGACCACAGTCCTAATTGGAATGTTACTAGCTCCTGGGGAGTTAACTTTCTTTTTATCTGTTAAGAGTATGTTCTTTGTCTTTTTAGTTGTGGGCGGTGCCTGCTCTTTAAATTGTTATATGGAAAAAGATGTAGATGCCTTAATGGAAAGAACTAAGGATCGCCCTCTTCCAACCGGTAGGTTATCAACAAAAGCAGTTTTAACTTTTGGTGGAACAATATCCGCGATTGGTTTTGCTGGACTATTTTTAACCGTTAATTGGCTAACTGCCGTTCTTGCTATCGTTGCTTGGGTTTTCTATTTGGCACTTTATACGCCTATAAAAACAAAGAGCGATTCGGCACTTTATTTCGGGGCAATACCGGGAGCGATTCCGCCATTATTAGGTTGGACGACGGTAACTGGAAGAATGGACACATTAGCTTGGATCCTTTTTGGATTCTTGTTTTTATGGCAATTGCCGCATTTCTTGGCCATTAGCATTTATTATCTTCAAGATTATTCTGCGGCGAATATAAAGATCGTTCCCCAGAGAAAAGGAGGTCGAAAAACCTCAATAGATATTTTTGTTTATACTCTAGGTCTATTGGCCCTATCTTTGACACCGCATTATTATGGATATACTGGAACAACCTATGCAATTGTCGTTTTTGTTCTAGGGGCAGCGTTTCTTGGTCACTCTGGAATGGGTGTTTTTAAAGTTGAAAACGATGTGGCCTTCAAATCTTGGGCGAGACAATATTTTTGGGGATCAGTTTTTTATCTTCCTCTTGTGCTGGGCGCAATTCTCTTTTTAAAATAGTTCATCATCAAATCTCTAAACATTGAATATCAGCTAGAAAATACGTCTAGAAAGCATTATAATTAGCCGGAATAACTTACTTTATACGTATTAATTTTCTCAACCGAAGAAGGGATGAGTGTATGAGCTTTTTACTTACTCCGGCCGTCGCAAAGACTGGTGATCAATTTACTTTATGGCAAAGATTTTTACCGCCTGAAGATATTTCTGAAAATGGTCACTTAATCGATTGGCTTTTTAATTACACCACAACATTGAATGTTTTCTTTTTCATTTTAGTTTGTGCAGGTCTTTTTGGTTTTTCTTTTTTGTATCATAGAAAAAGACATCCAAAGCCTTACTACACATATGGAAATAAAAAAGTACATGTCATGATCGCTACCGTTATCGGTGTTGCAGTTTTTCTTGGTGTCGATTTAAACATTACAAGAATTTCAAATAATGACTTTATGAATGTTTTTGCAAAGTGGCCTGGTGAAGATGAGGACATTGTAAGAGTTGAAGTTCTTGCTCAGCAATGGATGTGGAATTATCGCTATGCTGGTCGCGACGGTGTCTTTAACACTGACGACGATGTTGTAACAACTAATGATCTAAGAGTTCCTACTGGTAAAAAAATTGTTTTTCAAATTATCAGTAAAGACGTGATTCATTCTCACTTCCTTCCAAACGCAAGAAGAAAAGTAGATGCAATTCCAGGTCGTTTAACTCGTATGTGGGTAAAGCTTAAAAAGACTGGAGTATACGATGTTGCTTGTGCGGAGATGTGTGGAACTTTTCATTACAGAATGCAGGCGAAGATGACGGTTTATACACCTGAAGAATATCAAGCATGGTTAGAGGAAGCTGAAAGGCTTGCCTTAGAAACTAACGATACAGAAGTCGCAGATAATTACTGGGGCTGGAAGTGGAATAAGTAGACGCGATTGCGTTTTTAGTTAAGAAGTTTACTGGAGAAAATAATGGCATCTTTTGAACAACATATGCACCCGAAGCCAACAACTTTCATTTCGAAATATATTATTTCGTATGATCATAAAGTTATTGGTAAGCAGTTCCTTTGGTACGGAATCCTTGGATTAGGTATCGGTGGAATGATGGCCCTTTTGATTCGTTGGACCCTGGCATTTCCTGGTGAAGCATTTCCAATTCTAGGACATTTTCTTTTCCCTGAAACTAACGGTGTTGTTCCACCAGATGTATATGCCATGCTTTTTACAATGCACGGTACGATCATGATCTTTTACGCCATTACACCAATTTTGATTGGGGCGTTTGGTAACTTTTGTATTCCGCTGATGATTGGAGCGAGGGATATGGTCTTTCCGACTTTAAATATGCTCTCCTTTCATTTTGCTGTTCTCTCTTTTGTTTTATTACTTGCTGGTTTATTTACTCCACTTGGAGCAGCTGCAGGTGGTTGGACTTCTTATCCGACCCTATCAACTTTAGTAGGCTCCCCTGGAATTGGGCAGACACTTTGGACCTTAGCCATTTTTGTTCTTGGTGTTAGTTCAACAATGGGTGCTATTAACTATATTACGACAATTATTGTTTTACGTGCTCCAGGTATGGGTTATTTCGATATGCCTTTAACTGTTTGGGGTCTTTGGCTTACGGCCATTCTTAACGCCATCTTCCTTCCTGTTTTAGGGGCTGGTTGTTTACTTCTAATTTTTGACAGAACTTTTGGAACTCAGTTCTTCTTGGCCGGAGCAGCAGCGACAAACGGTGTCGGGGACCCTGTATTATTCCAGCACGTTTTCTGGATCTTTGGTCACCCTGAAGTTTATATTCTTATTCTTCCAGCGTGGGGAATGGTTTCTGACTTCTTATCTTTCTTTGCCAGAAAACCAGCATTTGGAGCAAAGGCGACAGCTCTTGCCATGACTTCAATTACTATTCTTTCAACACTTGTTTATGGTCACCATATGTTTACGACTCAAATGAGTCCGTTACTGACACAGAGTTTTATGACTCTTACGATGACCATTTCTATTCCATCAGCGATCTTTTTTGCTAACTGGCTCGGAACGATTTGGAAGGGGTCTATTAGGTTTACCTCACCTATGCTTTTTTCATTAGGTGTTGTTTTCGTATTTGGACTTGGAGGACTTACTGGTCTTTATTTAGGAACAGTTACAACTGATATTTATCTACATGATACTTATTTTGTTGTTGGTCACTTCCATTACACCATGGCCGCATCGGTTCTATTGGGTGGTTTCGCAGCTATCTACTTTTGGATGCCAAAGATGTTTGGTGTGATGATGAATGAGACTTGGGCAAAAATTCACTTTTGGGGAACAATGCTAGGTCTAAATATTGTTTTCTTTGGAATGATGCTTGTTGGTTATGCAGGTATGCACAGAAGATTATACAACCCATTTGTGTACGAATTTTTAGAAAAAACAATTCCAATCAATACATGGATTACTTGGGGAGCTCTAATTATGGGTGCTTCACAGATTATCTTTGTGATTAGCTTTATCTACGCTGTCTTTTTTGAAAAAGAAAAAGCGGGCGATAATCCTTGGGAAGTTGGAACTCTTGAATGGACTATTCCATCACCAGCTCCTCACTACAACTTTGACAAGATTCCAGTAGTAAAATGTGGTCCTCATGAACTTGGGAACCCTTCATTAACTGGTGATAGAGATTTTCAATATCAAACTGAAGAATTGGTACAAGCTTAAGGATTTATGAGTAACGAGTTTACCGCTGACACATTAAACGGAACAATTAAGGAACAGTATGTTTCTAATATTTCCATGATTGTAACTTTAGTATCTTTTACGATGCTATTTGCAACAATGTTTCTCGGTTATGCTCTTTATAGATTAACCTCAGAGACTTGGCCGCCCATGGGAATGGAGTCCGTATCTTTGGGACTTCCAATTTTAAGTACGGTGATTATCGCACTAAGCTCAATTTCTTTTTGTATGTATGAGAGAAGTTATGCCAAGAGTGATGCTCAATCTTCATGGCTTTGGGCCACTAGCGCTTTTGGAACTCTCTTTTTGGTTTCTCAATTAATGCTTTGGAGCTCATTACAGGCTTCTGGTTTATACGCCAGTAGCGGAATTTTTGGTTCCATTATCTATGCTTTTACGTGGGTGCATTCTGCTCATATTTTGATGGGACTTGGGGCATTAGCTTGGCTTGGTTTAAGAATTAAAAGAAAGAAAGCAATTCTTATGACAGTAAAGAATGTTGGTAAGTTTTGGCATTTCTTAGGAATTGTTTGGTTAATAATGTTTATAACTATTTTTGCAATATAGGGAAGAAGAGGACGAGTATGAAAATGTCACTCAATCTAGTTTTAATTGGATTAGCTGTATTTAGCTTCGGTTGTCAGGATAATCACTTTAAAGAAGACGTGATTATGGCCGGCGGAAGATATGTTAAATCGGATACTTTGAATTATGGGAAGTCGATTTACACTGAATACTGTATGGCCTGTCACGGTGTTAATGGAGACGGTGCAGGTGTTGCCGCTAAAGGAATGGCTGTTCCTCCGAGGAACTTCAAACTTGGTTTAATTAAGTTTGGTAATGTGGCCTCTGGAGAGTTAACTCACGATGACGCTATTGCAAAATCATTACATGAAGGACTAAAAGGAACAGCAATGCTTCCTTGGGATTTATCAGAGAATCAAACTGACGCCGTTATTCAATATATTAAAACTTTTGCCCCTAAGACTTGGATTGGAAAAGAAAAAGAACTTGGTGAAAAGATAGAAATCACAAAGGATCCTTTTGGTCTTGCTCGTAAGACTCTTGCTATTGAAAAAGGAAAAGCTGTTTATCATGCAGTAGCAAATTGTCAGTCTTGTCACAGAGGTTACGTAACTCTTAATGAGTACAATGATATCTTAAGCGCAGCTGGTGAAGATAAAGTAAGTGAGCTTGATGAAGACTTCTATAAAATCAAGCTTCAAGATTCTGATCACGGATACGCTACTATGCCGCCAGATTTTACCTGGCATGATGTTCGTTCAGGGCAAACTGTAGAAGATCTTTATCTTCGTTTAGCTGCAGGTGTTGGTGGAACTGGGATGCCAGCCTGGAAAGGAACAATTGAAGATGATGAAATTTGGGCCGCGGCTTATTATGTTCGTTACTTAATGGACCTTAAAGATGCTCCAGAAAGAAAAGAGTTTATGTCGAGGTTTAAGTAAGAATGACCACTAGCTCATTAGGCTATATTCGCGAGAAATCAAAAGTTGAGAAGCTGATTAGAAAGCCAATTTTTTGGATTCTTTTCTGTTCTCTCAGTGTTCTTATTCCCGTACTTAAAACGGTAAATCGTGAACTTCCTCCTGAACTTCCTGTTCTTTTTAAAGTACCAGAGTTCAATTTTACTAATCAATATGGCCAAGAGTTTGGATCTAAAGATTTAAAAGGAAGAATTTATTTAGCAAATTTTCTTTTTACGACTTGTCCGACGACTTGTCCGGCTCTAGTTAACCAACTAAAGACGGTTCAAAAAAGAGTAAGAGGCTTAGGTCAAAAAGTTGCCATCGTTAGCTTTTCGGTTGATCCAAAGAACGACACACCAGAAGTTCTAAAGAAGTATGCTAAAAAAACAAAAGCTAATCCTTTTGTTTGGACTTGGTTAACGGGTGATCGGGCTGAATTAAAAGAATTACTTGTTCATGGTTATAAAGTTCCCATGGGTGATGGCATGACGATAGATAAAAAAGTTGATCGTAGTGATGTTTCAATTTGGGATATTGCTCATTCAAATAAAATTGTTCTTGTAGATGTGGCCGGACAAATTAGAGGTTATTACGGAACAGATTATGAAGGTGTTAATAAATTAATGATTGATTTAGGATTATTGGCCAATAGGACTTTTAATCCTTAAGCCCAGTTGGGCAGGAGTATGATATGGCAGATGGAGCTCATAAGAGTCACACTAAAGAGTATATGTTCATTTTTGGACTGCTTACTCTTTTAACTGTTCTCGAACTTTTTATTCCAGGAATGGATAATCTTTCTAAATTTGCAAAAGGTTCAGGTCTAACGGCCCTTGCAATTGGTAAGGCATTCTTAGTGGCATATTTCTTCATGCACTTAAAGGAAGAGAAAGCTTGGATGAAGTTTGTAGCTGCAATTCCTATTTCAGCAGCATTATACGCGATTGTGGTCGTGTTAGAATCGATGGCGAGGTAATTAATGGAAGCAAAACAATCTAGTATCGTAACGAACGAAGTTTATACTCTTAAAGAAGGGCAATTCTATCTGCCTACTTGGGGAGTTATCGTGGTTTTAATTATTGCTTTACTTACCTTAAAGACATTTATTTACATCAAAGATGAGAAGAGACACGGGAAGTGATACGCGAGTATCACTAATCCCAAGTCTGCAGTTACTTAGGTAGCCGCGAGTTACTTTTCAAAACTAACAGAAAGCATCTTATCCCCACGCCTAACTTTTTCAATTAGATCAAGACCTTCAACAACCTTTCCAAAAATAGTGTATTTTCCATCGAGGTTCTTAAGAGTGTTTAAAGCAATGTAGAACTGTGAATCTGCGCTATCTGGGTCTTGAGCCCTGGCCATGGCAACGGTGCCTTTTACGTGTTGAAGGCTATTAAATTCTGCTTTTAGGTTCTGGCCACTACCTCCGGTTCCATTTCCAAGAGGATCACCACCTTGAATGACAAAGTTTGGAACTACTCTATGAAAAGTCAGTCCATCATAAAAACCCTTCTCAATTAACTGAATAATTCTTGTTGTGGTGTTGGGTGCATGCTTTGGGTAAAATTTAAAAACGATATTTCCATGAACCGTCTTTATTGTGGCCTTTGCCTCTGAAAGGTCTTCAGGACCCACCTTTAGGTCATTTGCCGTAACTTGGCTTGAAGTAGGAGTGGGCTCTGTTTCTGTTTTTTGCTTATTGTCATTGGTACAGGATGAGCCAAAATTAAGGATTAGCGCAGCGAGCATAAGTGTAGTCATTTTTTTCATTTTGGATGTCCTTTTCCGAGTAAAATTTCTTCTTTAGCCTAGTATAGAAAAACCTTAATTTTTTTCAATAAAAAAGGGCTTTTGCAGTTGACATGAATCATCGTTTCCAATATTTTCACGCTTACGTTTTGAGACCGTTTTTTTAAAACTCTTGTGGAAATTTGGGGGTGTAGCTCAGTTGGGAGAGCACCTGCTTTGCACGCAGGGGGTCGCAGGTTCGACTCCTGTCATCTCCACCATTTTTTTAAGAAAACGATTTCAGATAGATCTTTAACATTTTAATAAAAGAATAAAGTTTCTCATTCGAGCAATCGATTGAGATGACCAAGACGAGAAAGGTTGTATGTTAAACACATACTTTTTTTAAACT